>Ga0207703_10000066_pt1 | contig 125891 bp, 117 predicted proteins | sample KBSSwiS12_FD_184304 | JGI IMG/M metagenome (GOLD analysis project Ga0207703, IMG submission 184304) | Switchgrass rhizosphere microbial communities from Kellogg Biological Station, Michigan, USA - KBS Switchgrass S1-2 (SPAdes) (version 2) | ecosystem: Host-associated > Plants > Roots >...
CCCGTTCGCCCCCAGCAATGCGACGACCTCTCCACGCCGCACTTCCAGATCCAGGTTCGCGACAACGTTCGCCGCCCCATACCCCAGCGTCAGCCCGCGAGCCTCGATGATCGAGTCGGGCATGATGTGCTGAGCTGCCTCAGGTCGCATAGGTCCGTGAGCACGCGAGAGGGTTGGTCTTTCCGCCGGAGACACGCAACGAGCAGCCCGCCGCGCTTACAGTCACGAACCCAGAGGCCCATGACACGCCAACATTCCTGACAATCAGCATCTTGACCTCCGTCAACCTTCGGCGCCGTCGTCGAACGTGTCCGCCTAGATCGTCATGAGTTGACGCCGCGTTATCGCTCGCCCGTGACCGTAAAGGCAGGGAGGCCGAGTGTCAACAGAGAACGGCCGGTGCTTCGCCGGACGCGCCGACCGTCATGGCTGGCCTTGATATCGGTGGCGTGCACCCGTAGGGCTGGTCCAGTGATAGGGGAGTCTCGATTCCGCCGTTGGGCGGGGATGGAGACCCATGATCGGCAAGCACACGCGTCGGCATACGCCGGACCACGCGATCGGCAAGCTGCGGGATATCGAGCTTCTACTCGCGAACAGGAAGCCGCTGGAGCTGGTGCTGCGGGCGCAGGAGATCAGCGAACAGACCTACTACCGGTGGCGGCAGAAGTACGGAGTGATGACCTCTGATGAGGCGAAGCGGCTCAAGCTGTTGGAACGGGAGAACGCGCAGCTCAAGGCGATCGTCGCTGACCTGAGTCTGCAGAACCAGGTGCTCAAGGATGTGGCGTCGCGAAAATGGTGAGCCTGGCCCGGGCACGCCGACCACGGATACCGGCGCATCACCACCGAGCTGGTCAAGGTCGGCTGGTCAGTGAACACCAAACACGTCCAGCGAATCATGAAAGCCGAGGGGCTGCTGCGGCCGCCGAAACACCGCCCCGCCCGGCACCGGGACTGTCGGACAACTCGATCACCAAGCCGCCGCCCCAGTACGTCAACGATGTCTGGACCGATGACTTCAGATGTCTGGACCTATGACTTCATCAGCATCCGCCTCGCCGACGGCTCGAAGCTGCGCATGCTATCCGTACTCGATGAGTTCTCCCGGTTCGCCCTGCCACCGCTGATCGGCAGGTCGATCCCCGCACCAGCGGTCGTCGATCATCTGCGCAAGCTGTTGCGGCTCTACGGCATCCCGACCCGGATCCGCTCGGACAACGGTCCCGAGTTCGTCGCCGACACCGTCACCAGCTGGCTGACCAGACTCGGTGTCGAGACCAGGTTCATCAAGCCGGCGTCTCCGTGGGAGAACGCCTACGTCGAGACCTGCACGACAAACCACGCACCGAGAAGCTCAACGACAAAGTCCTGATCACCCCGGCTGAAGCCCGCCTCGTGATCAGCGACTGGATACGACCACTACCACCACGACCGACCACATTCACGACTCGACAGCAAAACACCCGCCGCCGTTCGCTACGTTGCCGTCGACATCCCCACTCTCGCAGAGGTGGACCAAACCTAGGGGTCATGTCATCGGCAATCGACTCGTAGGATGGCGTGTTGTTACGCCTGATGCGGGCGACGTTCCCGGCGGCCCGGGCGAGATCGGCATCCCCCAACCACAGAGAAGAGCGCACGCTGAAGCGATGGGCCGCTCCTCGCGGCTAGTCCGGATTCGCCAACGCTGCCGCTCAAGACAGCATCAGGGAGCAGCCTTCAGGGGAACGACGTCCCGCCGTTGACCGAGATTGTCGCGCCGCTAATCTGGTCGGTTTCTTTCGAAGCGAAGAATGCGATCACGTCGGCGACGTGGTGTGCTTCGTTCAGGCCGAATGGCGCCCGAGCTTCAACGCGCTGAAAAATCTCGGTCAGCCGTGGTCCGGCGAGTTCCCCTGCCTGATGGTCTTCCCATGAGGCGCTACCACGAGTAACGCTGATGCTGACTGCGTTCACGCGGATACCGTGTCTGGCCACTTCCTGGGCGATGGCCCGGACGCTGAACATGAGCGCCGCTGCCGCGGCGCCGTGCATCGCCTGGCCCGGGGTAGCTATTCGCCCGGCATCCGTCGTCACGAAGATGACCTTGCCGTACCCGCGGCGGGTCATGCCCGGCAAGACTGCACTGAGAGCGTGGAGGCGGGTAAAGAGCTGCCCCTCGAAGTAGCTGGCGAACATCGACGGGTGCAGAGCAGCAAAAGAGCCGACTTCGGTCTGCGACCCGGCAGCCCCCGTGACCACGAGAATATCGGGAGGAAGTCCCGCCTTGGTCGCCGTGGTGACGGCCGAATCTACGGAATCGAACTCGGTGAGATCGGCGCACACCGCCAGACTTCGCCGCCCAAGTGCACGAACCTCGTCAGCAACCGTCTCGGCGCGCGTCTGGTCACGGGCAAGTATCGCCACATCGGCGCCGTCGCGTGCGAGTCGAAGGGAAGTCTCGCGGCCGATGCCCCGACTGCCGCCTGCGACAAGCGCATGGCGCCCGTCGAGAGGGCCCTGGTCAGACAACACCGTGGCTCTGAAAAAGCTGGATCTCTTCTTGCGAAAAGTCGAGTTCGCTCAATATGGACTCCGTGTGTTCGCCCACTCCCGGAGCAGGCGCAGCCTCGGCTTCGCTTCCCGTAGCGAAGCGTACTGGGAACCGCACTTGTGGTATCACCCCTAAGGTGGGCTGGTCGATCCACGATATGAGGTGGCGTTCGGCAGCAATGGGGTCAACTACCGCCTCTGCAAGCCCGTTCACAGGCTCCGACGGAACCCCAGCTCCATCGAGAAGATCGAGCAACTCTTCACGCGGGCTAAGCGCGAAGATCGACTGAAGAGCGGCCTGGATCTGGGCGCCATTCTCCCGCCGACCTTGGAAGCTATCCCAACCTGGCCGCGTGCCCCATTCAGGGCGTCCGATCGTATTGCACAGCGCCGTCCAAAACTGCTCCTCGATCGCGCCGACGCTCAGCAGGGCACCGTCAGCAGCCTGGAACACCCCGAATGCGCCCACTGCATCGCCATCCGCGTCGGTCGATTCGTGATCGCCCGCAAGCATCTCTGTCATCAAGCCGAACACAGAATCGGTTATTGAAAGGTCGATGTACTGACCTGTCCGCGGCACGGCAGCCATGGCGGACAGAATCGCAATTGCTGCATATAGGGAGCCCGCGAGGTCGGCGATTCTTGGGGTGAGAGCAGTCGATCGGCCGGCCAGGGTCTGCATGCCGGCCAGACTGCTGTAGTTCAGCCCGTGTCCGACGCGGTATCTTCGCGTCCCATGCTGACCAAAACCAGAGATGGAGCAGTAGATCAACTGCGGTCGAATCGAACTCAATCGTTCATAGCTCGCGCCTAGACGCGCCACAACACCCGGTCGAAACCCTTCGACGAACACGTCGGATTTGCTAACCAAGCGATACAGAACCTCGTGTGAGGCATCCTTCTTCAAATCCAGCGTCAGCCCCTCCTTACCCCGATTGACAGAGGCATAGCCTCGCGGGCCAAGGTCGCGGGCGTAGTCCCCGCCTGGTAGTTCAATCTTGATGACGCGAGCGCCGAGGTCTCGCAGAATCCGAGTCGCGAACTGGCCGGGCAGCAGCCAAGAGAAGTCGACGACCGTGCAATTCGAGAGCGGTAGTGGGGAAGCATCACCGGCCGGCATTCGAAGCCTCGCGCGAACGATCGAACGTCTTCTCCGCCAGCAGTTGCATAGCAGGACGGTCGGGTTTTCCGTTCGCGGTCCGAGCTATCGCCGGGACAAACTCGAAGTACTCCGGCACCTTGAAGCGGGCGAGCCGCGCGGAACACCAGTCGCGTAGTTCTTCCGGTGACGCGTCGTGTGCGGGCTCAAGGCCGATGAAGGCCAGGCCAACTTGATCCCGTCTCGGGTCAGGCACCCCTACCACGACGCACTCATGTACGGCGGGATGGGAGAGGAGGACATTCTCAACCTCTTCAGCTGCGACGTTCTCACCGCCAACCTTCAGCATCGCCTTGAGACGTCCGACATACGTGACGTATCCGTCCGCGTCGACTGAAATAAGATCTTCCGAATGCAACCAGCCGTCAGCGTCGATCGCCTTCGCGGTCTCGGTGGGCATATCCCAGTAGCCGACCATCACGTTTCCCCGAATGAGAACCTCGCCGGCCTCGCCGGGTTCGACGTCGCGGTTGGTGCCTGGCTCGACGACGCGGTACTCCAGGCCGTCAAGAAATCTGCCGCAGGTGGTCGCTTGTCGCTCTTCACTGTCTGACGGACTGGTGACAGTTGCGCAGCCGTAACACTCGGTGAGACCGAACGAATTGAAGGTCGTCTTGAGCGACGGCACCAGTTCGCGAAACGAGGCGGCCAGGCTGGGGTCCCCAATGGCGGCATATCGCAGTTCACGTAGGTCGAAACTACGATCTCGCATCAACGTGATCATGTCGCGCAGCATCGTGGGCACACCGAAGAAGGCGGTACAACGTTCACGTTCGAGAAGCTCGAGAGCCAGTAGCGGGTTGAATGCCTCGGTGAATATTAATGTGGATCCACGAGTAAGCGTCGTCATCAAACCCCAAATGCTCCCACCAGAATGGAAGAACGGCATAGGGCTGAACCACCGTTCCTCGCCGGCGGCGACGCCGAGCCGCGTCGTGTGACTGAGTGCGTTCGCGACGATGCCACCTTGGGTAAGCATCACGCCTTTCGGGAATCCAGTGCTTCCAGACGTGTACTTGATGAGCGCGAGATCACTCGGAAGGACATCTGCCGCGATCTGATCCGCACTGGTTGCACTGGTCTCGGCACCGGCGTTGAGGAGGTCGGCAAAGGAGTAATAGGAGTCAGTAACAGCTGATTCCTCACGCTTGGAACGAGAGATCAGGACAGCTGTTCGCACGTCCGGGAGAGCCGGATCGTAGAGGTTGCCAGCCATGGACGATGACCAGTTCGGACAAATAGTGGACAAGATGCGTTCGAAGTTCACATTGCGGAACTCGTCTAGCAGCACCACGTGTCGCGCTCGTGACTGTCGAAGCGCGTACTCCACTTCGGCGGGTTTGAAGAAGGTGTTGAGCGGGACCACAACGATTCCCAGCCGAGCAGCAGCGAGATAGGTTGTTATCCACTCGATCCGGTTGGTCGCCAACAACGCGAGCCGGTCACCGCGGCGCATTCCGATACTCGCGAAAGACTTCGAGAGGTTGCGAACATCGTCTAGCAGCTCGAAGTAGGTGACGCGGCGCTGAACACCATCGTCGTCAACGCATACGAGCGCGTCCTTTCCCCCGCGATCACGGGCAACGAGAGCGATGCGTTGCCAAAGCGTCTCGGCGGTTTCCACCATCGTTGCTCCCTGGTTTCGTTGCGTAACGTAACTACTGGTAGGTCGGCCGAGCGTATCTGCTTGCCTGTCCAGCGACAACAGTTCGTTCATCCCGTCCTCCAAGCTCCGGCCCACGCGCGGCAAGCCAGTAGTGCAAGGGCCCGTTGCACCCGCCGGACCGGCGAGGGGCGCCTGCCGAGTGCCAGGCCGAGCTCTACGAGGTCGGCCTGTGCCATGTCCGCGCTTAGACTCACGGAGTGGGTCAATCTGCGGGGCTGACCGAGCGTCGGTACGCATTTGTAGTAACCGTTGGATGCCAAGCAGGCGCTTCGTGAGTCGACTTGCTTGGTCGAGAGGCCCTGAACTTCGACGCCTACAACTCGTGGTGGTGGACGTTCACATGGCCCGCCACGATGAGCGAAACCCATGCTCTCGATTTCTTGCTCACCGTTCCCTCGGCATGCTGTACTTACGCGACGTAACGACTTGCCGAGCGCGATGGGAGCAACCAATCCGATGGGCGGGACTTCTTTTAGCGACCAGGAGGTGTTCGACGCCTTCCCGGACGTCCACCTGACGTACGACAACATCGAGCACTTCCGGGGCTTGCTTCAACATCGACTCGTGTTCAACCGCTGCGCCGAGTGCGGGTTCTGGATCTATCCTCTGCGGCCTATGTGCCCGCAATGTTGGTCGCGGCAGGTCCACGCCACTGAGGTGTCAGGCGACGGTGTGCTCTACTACCAGACCACTCTCTACGAAGGGCGCCACATCCCCGGATTCGAGTATCCGCATCTGACCGGCGGCGTGGAGCTGACGGAACAAAAGGGCTTGCGCTATCTAGCACCCATCGTCGGTGTGACAGGAGAAGAAGTAGTGGAGGACACCCCAGTCCAGCTCGTCTGGCTCGACACCACGGCCGGGCCGGTCGCAGGTTTCACGCCAAGAGCGGGTGAGTAGCCGTGGCCACCAGATCGAATCCAATCCAAGACCAGGTCGCGATTGTCGGGGTGGGCTCCGCACCCTACTCGCGTGACTCGCACCGAAGTCTTCTAGACCTCGGCCTCGAGGCGGCGGTGAACGCCATTCGGGATTCAAACGTCGACCGAAACCAAATCGACGGCATCTGCGGCGCGGGGTTGGGGCTCGGCATGATGGTGACGCATGGTGCGGGCGTCCTGTCGTTGCAGGGAGCTCTCGGAATCCCCAGCTTATCTTGGACCATGAACGGCTGGCTGGGGTCGCATCTCGTGTACGCAGCCAACGCCGTTTACTCCGGTGCATGCGACTACTGCCTGATTGTGCAGGCGGAGCACCGAATCTCAGCGTGGTCGAAGGCCGCCAACCAGGACCCCTTCCGGCTCCGCGATAGCCGGTTCGGAGTGCATTCGACGGTGCCAAACGTGCACTACTCGGAAGGCTGGATCCATGGCGCCGAGTCGTACGCTGCGTTCGCGAATCGGTACATGCACGACTATGGCGCGCCTCGCGAAGCTTTCGGCATGTTCGCAGTGAACAATCGCCAGTGGGCGTCGCAGAACCCTGCGGCGGTCAAGCGCACACCGTTCACGATGGATGAATACCTCAACGCGCGCATGATTCGGGAGCCTCTTGGCCTGCTCGACATGGACCTTCCGGTTGATGGAGCGGAGGCGCTGGTTATCACCTCCAAGGAGCGGGCGAAAGATCTGAGGCCGGACCCGGTCTTCCTCCACGCAATGAGCCTCGGGCAGGCGCCGGTTGCCGAGTTCTATGAGAACGCAAACTGGGGCCACCAAGCCCCGTGGAAGGCGTTCCAACACATGTGGGCGAGGAGCGAAGTCCGGGTGGAGGACGTAGATCTCTGGTACCCGTACGACGGCTACACGCCCATCTCGCTCGCCATGACCGAGGCTGCCGGTTTCGCGCCGCACGGCGAGGGATGGCGCATGGTGCAGGACTCCTGGAACCCTGACGAACAAAAGCTTGCGCTCCTTGGACGCACGCGTGTTCACACTGGCGGAGGCAGCTTGTCTCACGGCCGCGTGGGCGGCACGAACTATTACACGGAAGCGGTGCATCAACTTAGAGGAAAGGCGGGCGAGGGCCGGCAGGTGAAGGGCGCCAAAACCGCGCTATTCGGAATCGGCAGCTTCTTCCACGACCCCACCGCAATGCTGTTCCGGGTGGACTAACCGGCAAGAGCCGCCGCGGGATTCGATCGTGTCGCAGACGAACTGGAGGCGTCCCTCGTCGCGGCCGACGCATGCCACATGCAGTCCAGCATCAGCCAAACCGACAGCTATGGCCGCATCGATGCCGCTCGACGCTTCCGGTGACCAATGCGGCGCCTCGCTTTAGGCCGAACAAGCGGGAACTCCACATGGCTCACGGAACCGGGGGTCAATGTGTCCAGGGAAATAGGGCAATCCCGGTTGACGCGGCGGGCAGGTCGAGGTGCAACGAGTCCGCGTGGAAAGGCTTACGCCTCGGAGGGGTGCCTCGCATACATGGAAACGGGCCATCTTGATGAGAGTCCTCCGTCTACGACGATCTCTTGTCCCGCAACGTATTCGGACAGAGAAGAAGCAAAGAACACAACAGCGTTCGCAATGTCGGCGGGGCGTCCAAGTCGCTGGGCGGGGATACCCTCGGCCAACCGCCGGGCATCGTCGGTGAGCTGCGGGCCGGTAACATCCGTAACAATGATGCCTGGGTTTACCACGTTCATGCGAATTCCGAACCGGCCGTACTCGGCCGAAATGCTACGCGCCAGCTGGTTTACGCCTGCTTTCGCGGCGCCGTAGGTCGAGTGGTTCGGTGAGCCGGACACTCCGCTGATTGAACCGATACTGACTATCGAGCCACCGCGTCCGGAGTCCTTCATGAATCGCAAGACATCACGCAGCAGGAATAGCAAGTAACGCAAGTTGACGTCGAGAATCAAGTCAATCGTCTCGTCGCTGGTCTCGTCCGTAGGCACAAACGGAGCGAAGGCACTGTGACCACCTACGACGGTGACAAGGACGTCCAGCGACTTGTGGACACTGACGAACTCACTCACGAGCCGTGCGCCCACACCAACGTCGCGCACGTCAGCAATGTGCACGGTAGCGACCCGACCCTCAGCCTCGATTTCGCGGGCGACAGATTCCGCGCGCTCTTTTTGCAGATCCACGACCCCGACGTCGGCACCAGCTCTCGCCAGAGTTAATGCGCAGGCACGTCCAATTCCCTGTCCGGCGCCGACCACTAGCACTGTCTTACCGGCCAGAGAAAGCAAGTGTGTCTCCACTTCAGCGGTATGGATGCGCGGTGTGGCAATAACATGGCGCCGGTTTGACGGATTGGGATACGGTATTAGGCGCGTTCGAAATGAGTCAAGGCCCGGGTTTCCCGGCTGACCCTGCCGACACCACGGACGAAGACAGCCAGCTGTCGGAGGTCTGCCGCCGCCTCGGCGGCGGCGATGATGACAGCAACCGCGTCGTTTGAGGTCAGGCGCAAGCGAGCAGTCGGAAAGGTTCAGCGATCATCCCCGAGCCTTGGCGGTCCTCGATTGTGATCGGATCTCAGGGAGTTCTAGAACTCGTAAGGCTGCGCATTTTCGTCGATCGAGCGACCGCGAAATCTGAAGGCGCCTGGTCATCGAAACTCGATGCCCTCGAAGGTTTCAGCCTTGCGCCAAGCTGCCAGCATGTCGAAGAACTCGGACGCACTGCCGCCATAGACGAGCTTGTATCTGTTCGGCCGATCGTCTGGAATGTTGATGTTGCTGAACCGGCTGGGTGTGCAGTCACGCCAGAAGGCTTCGTTCGCAGTCTCGGCCTTTCGCATCTCTGCCTGCCATGCGCTCTCGGCCTCTTCCTTCACTTCCACTTCGGCAGCGTCGGCGTCGAAGAAGTGCCGAGCGATATAAGTCAGGTGGTCGATCTGCTCTTGCAGCGTCTGCGAGAAGTTGACGCTGAGCGCCGTTTGCGTGTACCCGAGCATGAAACAGTTGGGGAAACCTTCGGTTTCCAAACCATGCAAACTTGAAAGGTTTTCCTTCCACTTCTGTCGGAGCGTCAGCCCATCGCGACCGACCAGCTCAAACCCTAGTTTCTCTGGATACATCGACAGGGTGTCGAACCCCGTTGCGAATACAAGACAGTCGACCGGGTACTCAACGCCGCCGGCAACGACCCCGGACTCGGTGATCGACTCCACACCGGCACCGTCGGTGTTCACCAGGGTCACATTGGGACGGTTGAACGCCTTCAGGTATTGGTCGTGGAAGGTAGGCCTCTTGCAATGCAGCCGGTAGTACGGCTTTAGAGCCTCGGCGACCTGCGGATCGTGAACGATCGCGTCGATCCGCTGACGGACGGATTCCATCACCTCGAAATCGAGTAGCTCCATTTCCTCCGGCGTAGGCGCGTCCGCGAGTTCGCGCCCGAGGTTGCCGGCCCCGCCGCCGGACAGGCGCGCGAACTCACGGGTCCACCCGTCCTCGACGAGGTCCGTGTCCGTAGGCCGGCCAGAAACGACCTCCCCGAAGTTCCTGATTCGCTGACGCTGCCATCCAGGCTCGAGAGATGCAGCCCACTGAGGGTCTGTCGGCCGATTATCGCGAGCGAAGACGGTTGTTGGTGTTCGCTGAAAGAGAAGTACCTGCTTGGCGTGCTCGGCTAGGTGAGGCAGCACCTGAACACCGGTGGCACCCGTACCGATCAGAGCCACTCGTCGGTCGGCGAGGCGAGTCAAGCCGCCGCTCGCATCTCCACCTGTGTACTCATAATCCCAACGGCTCGTGTGGAACATCTTGCCTTGAAACTTCTGTATTCCCGCAATTCCCGGCAGTTTCGGATGGCTAAAGTCCCCGCTCGCGAGCACGAGCAGCGCAGTGCTTACCTCGTCGCCGTGATCGGTAGTAACGAGCCACGAATGTCGTTCAGCGTCCCACCGTGCGCCGGTGACAGTTGTTCTAAGCAAGGCATGCTTGTAAAGCTCGTACTTGGCGGCGAGGGTCTGGAGAAACCCGAAGATCTCGGGCTGAAAGGAATACTTCTCCTTCGGTATGTAGCCAACCTCCTCCAACATCGGGAGGTATATATACGACTCGACATCGCACTGGGCACCGGGATAGCGGTTCCAATACCAGACTCCACCGAAATCTGCGCCGTTGTCGATGACGCGAACGCGATCAATGCCAGCTTCGCGCAGCCTGGCCGCCGCCGTAAGTCCCCCAATGCCACCACCCACGACGACCACGTCGACCGTGTCATGCACGGGCTGGCGATCGTCGACGGGGTCGACAGCGGGATCACGCGCGAACTCCGGCAGTCGCTCTAACGGAACGCTGGCCTTGTCCGCTCCGACACTCCGCAAGCGCTTGTCGCGTTCTTCGCGATACTTCTCGCGAACCTCCGTCAGATCAACATCATGACCGGGCTCAGATCGCCACAATTCGCGCCTCCTACTTGGCCTGCTTTGGATCGTAACATGACGCCGCGTCCGGATGCGGGCACCAGATAGGCGGCGGGCACGCTTCGGTCAGGCAGAGGGGCTACCTCCGGACGAGTCGCGGGCTTGGCAATCCCACACTGCGTTGCGGTCACATGGGCACCCCCCTTTGACTAATCGATCGCGTTTCACAATCGCCGCTCACACGGATCAACTGCGCGATGAACAGATCCCGCGCAACGAGCCGCAAGTCGAGGAAAGGCCATCGAGCTCGCCGTTCCGGGGGTTGGTGGTGGACGGAAGGCGGCGCTGCCGTCTTTGGGGCCAGCCGTCGTACGCGGCATGACCCATCGCGGGGCTGTGCCCGTTACTCGTCCGGCGGCGCCGGAACCGTCCGGGGAACGACCGCCACAGCGGGCGCCCGTCGTCGCGGCGCGCTGCATGAACCGAACGGATTCGTCGAAGAGGACTTCTCGGTTCCGACAAAGACGAGCGTGGGCGGCAAGATGATCGGTCCATGGGTACCGCTTCTCGAAGCTGAACTCATGGCCGAGGGAGCAGGTGTCAACGCGCACGTCCGGATATCGATTGCTGTTCCAGGTGTCGCCGACGTCGGACTGCTTCTCGAAGGTCACGACCGTTGCCGACATGAGCGACAATCGAGCCATGCGGAAGACTAACCACGTCGACGGTGCCACCGACGCCACCCGACTCATCTCGGAGTCGCTACAAGAATTGATGTACCTCATCGTTCGCGCTGGCGGAAAACTGGGCGACCCATGGGACCGACGCCTCACGAACATGCAATCTCTCGCACTAATCTTCGTGGTCAATGAAGGGCCCGTTCGTCTGGGGGCGTTGGCTGCGGCCATGTTGACTACCGACGCAACCGCAACCCGCACCGTGGACGCGCTCGTCGTCGACGGCTTGGTCGAACGCCAGCTCGCGAATGGAGACAAGCGGGGCGTAGTCATCTGCGCTACGACGGAAGGCCGGCGGATCTATCGCCAGCGGTCACGACGAACCGCCAAGATTGTGAGCAGTCTCCTCGCAGAGACCGGACAGTCCCAACTGCAGGAGATCGCAGACTTTCTGGCGGGTCTGACTGAGACGTTTCGAGAGAACGGACCGGTCTAACTCGGTGCGCCCGCGGCGCTGCGGCTAGCGGCGACCAAACGGAGTTCGCCCGTCGCCGCACGGCAGAACCTGAGTCAGATTCAACGACATCGTCCAAGATCATGTGCGGATAGGCCACGCTCCGCGAAGACGTTGTGTATCAAGATGCGTCGCGACGTCCCCGGGCAAGGACGGCCGTACCGCAATCAAAGGATCACGGCGATCGCGGAGTCGCTAGGCGCTAGGGGTAAGCCCCGATGCTTCCAGATGGCCGTGGTGACGGCTTCGCGGTGGGGTCGGGATCTCGCGGGCTCGGCCCACATGAACGTCCACCAGGAGACCGGCTCTGTCGTCGGCTTGTCGCCCGGGCATCATCGGCCGAGTATCCCCGTCAGGCCGTCGACATGCCTCCTCCAGCCGCCGTGCCCGCACGTTACCCGGACAAAGGTCTGTCAAATGGGCTTGCGGACGGATCAGGTGTCAACCGAACAGTGCACCGAAGTCCGGGGGGCCGGATTGCCGCAGACGTCCGCATTCACTTCACACCCGGTCTTCGCCGCCGTGGCGGGCTACCTGCTCGCCATCTTCTCGTTCATACCCGCTTGGGTCATGCGACCGAGATCGTACTGCTTGCCTGGCACGTAGCTCACGTCGTGACGGGGGTCCTTGGCCCGTAGCGCCCCGACGGTGCACTCCTCTCGCGCCACATGAGTGAACGGAGAGTAGTTGAAGAGCCGCATGGCATTCAGGTGAGTGATCTTGTCAGTGACTTCGCTTGGGAGGCGGCGAATGTACTTCCAGGAGTCCTCAGGAGAGAACGGCCACTCGCTGTCGGGGTGCGGGTAGTCGCACTCCCAGGTGACATTGTCCACGTTCATGACGTCAAGATTCGCGACGCCGTGTTCGTCGTTGATGAAGCAGGTAATGACGCGGTCGTTGAAACGCTCACTCGGCATGACCCCATAGAAGGGGTGATCAGGCAGGTCGGCGACGTGGTGGTTGTAGGTGTAATCCGCACGCTCGAGGAAGTAAGGGATCCAGCCGATGCCTCCTTCGGACAAGGCGAACTTCAGGCCAGGGAACTTGATCATCATCGGCGACCAGATCAGATCGGCAGCCGTGGGATAGATGTTGATCCCCGAGCAGGTGACCCGCGTGAGCATCGGCGCGTCCGGCGAGGTCTGGATCATCGCCGCCCCAGAGCCGATGTGCATGCACACCACGATCTCGTTTTCCTCGCACGCCTCCCAGAACGGATCCCAGTAGGGGTCGTGGAGCGACGGCAGCCCGAGGCCGTAGGGATTCATCGAGAACGCCACGGCGTGGACACCCTTAGCCGCCACCCGACGCATCTCGGCTGCCAGGAGGTCGGCGTTCCAGATCGGGCCGATGGCACACGGGATGAAACGCTCGGGGTAGGCGCCACACCATTCATCGATGTGCCAGTCGTTGTAAGCCTGGGTCACCGCCAAGGCGAGGTCGGAGTCCTTCTTGGCCGCCTCAGCGAACAGTGCCCCCGAAAAGCGCGGGAAAGACGGGAAGTTGAGCGACCCAAGAACACCATTGGCGTCCATGTCCTTTACTCGCTCGTGCACGTTGTAGGTCCCGGGACGAATCTCCGCGAAGCTCATCGGCTCGTTGTGCAGATCCTGGGATGCTCCCCCGCGCCCGCGCCCCGCCGTGGCAGCAAGGGCCAGTTGCTTGGCCGGGGTGCCGTCGAACTCCCAGTTGAATCCGAGCTTCGAGTCACCGACGACGCGTGGCGCGCGGTCGGCGTACTTCGCCGGCAGCCGACCGTCGAACATGTCAGGTGGTTCGATGATGTGGTCGTCCGTGCTCACCAGGATCAGGTCGTTCATTTCCACGATGCAACCTCTCCGCCCAAATCCTGTTCGCTTCGGACAATGACTCAATGATGACAAGGGCAGTGCGACCGTGCCAACGCTTCCGTAAACCACCCTTCCACAGAAGAGCCGGATTGTAACGTGGTCCGCCCGAAGCGCCACCGACATGACCCCGCGCACGCCCAGTTCTTGAGACCGACGTTCCCGGGACTTGGGGCTGCGCGCTGATGGTTGCTTCGGGCCACTTCCGCGCGTAACTTGAGCGCGCAGAAGTTCTGAGGGCCGGCAAGTCGGAGGACTGATGATCGTCGTCAAGAATCGGGCTGAGACGCAGAGCCGCCCGGTGACCGCGGAACCGCGCCTGCAGTCCCGTGTCTACCTGGGTTCGATCGAAGAGAGCCAACGTGGTCCGCAGGCGTTCACTGCCACCTTCCCACCGAGCTATGAGCTACACGCTCATTACCATGACTGTGATCAGTTCCAGATATTCGTTGAGGGTTCGGCGACCGTAGGGCGTCGGACGGTTGGTCCTGTGACGGTCATGTACACCGACTCGTACACGCCATACGGTCCGTACAGGATCGCTGCAGAAGGAATGACGTTTTACAACGTACGCGCGTACTCGAATATCGGCTCGATGCCTATGCCGGAGTCGAAGCCGATACAGGAGCGACACCGCGGACGGATCATCGAGGCGCAGACTCGATTCGATGGGTCAGTCGACCTCGGTGATATCCCCGGCATGATGCGGCGCGCCACGATGATCGAACTTGGTGATGACGGCTTATCCGCCTACGAGGTCGTCCTTGGGCCCGATACCGGCCTGGAGGCCGAGGCCGTCGCCGGGAGCGGGCGCTTCTACATTGTGCTTCGCGGCGCGATGTGGTTCGGCGACCGGGACCTACAGGCCGACGGCGTTGCGTTCGTAAGCCCTGGCGACAGCTCGCCGTTCGTCCGTTCCGGGGCGGAGGGAGTTCACTTTCTTCAGCTGCAACTCCCCTGCGTCTGATTCCTCCTAGACCAACCGGGTTCTCGGCCGTGTGGCCCGAGGCCCTTTGCGACCCGGGCGAGCCGTACGCCCATCACGTATTCGGGCACGGCGCCGCAGATTGGTCTCGTCTTTAACCGCAGTGCTTAGACCTTCCACAGCGGACAACAACGCAAGATGTGCAAGGTCAGCCTCCGTGGTGGCCGCACGTCGCGGCAGCGAGGGCTCGGGGCTCCGGGCGCCGTGGCGCGTCAGGCAGACGCTTGGCTCAGAGGAACGACCTCGCGACCTGGCGAAGCTCCTCGACCTCGAACATCTCGCCTTCCTTGAGCTCGTGAAGCTCGGGGTCACCCACGAGGAAGACGTGCTCACCGATCAGCTGCCCACCCTCGTTAAAGGGCCAAAACATCGCCATCGGCAGGTGCTGGGCAAACATGGTGTCGTCCGCCGCGCCGGTGTCGACCCCCTCGGACGCCAGCTGCTTGGCCGACTTGAAGAGGACAGCGGTGTAGTACGAGGCGATCCCCCAGTCGTTCACCCAGCAAGTCTGGTCCTGGAAGGTGCACACACCTGCGTTCACACCCTCGTAGAAGACCTTGACCCTGTCCATGCCGTCGAACGTCGTCACCTCCGGCCCCATCTTCACGCGGTAGATCGGGTCGTCCACCGTCATGTCGGGCTGCAGGACCTTGTCGCCCTGGCCGGCCAGTTCGAGTGCCACGTGACGCTGGAAGTTCGCGGCGATGGCCTTGCGCCGCGGGTCCTGTTCCGCATCGCGCATGGCCTGAATGGTTTCCATGCACTTTCTGTAGTTCTCCAGGTACTGGTTCATGTCTGTGCCTTCCGACGGCTTGGCGGGGTCCGCGCGAGACTTTGGGGCGCAACGCTATCAACCGGAGGCCGACACCGTCAGGCTGATGCCAGCCTCGTAGATCGCCGTCAGGTCCCAGGCGGAGCCGGTCAGCCCACCGGACGGTCGAGCGACTCCGCGTCGAGTGATAGCCGACGACGCATTTGCCGGCCGCCTTCGCGGCCTGGATGACCGTGGATTGGTAGTCCTGATGCTGGGTCAGCACGTCGGCGCCTTCAGAGATCAAAGCCACGGCCGCTTCCTTCTGCTTCAGCGGATCGCACCAGCTCGAGATATTGACCAGGTACGTCTGCGCCTTCGGGTTGACGCGCTGCGCTCCGAGTGGAATGCGTTGATTTTGGCGATAGTCTGGCTGATCGAGAAAGCGTAGACGTAGCCGAGTCACGACGCCGTCCAAGAACAAGCCCAGACGCGGACGGCACGGGTATTAGCAGCGCCACTAATCGCTGCGATAAACGGGCCCCGTTTCGGTTTATGCCGAGGTTCCCCTGCTGTCGAATATCACCATCGCGTCGACAACTGCGACGTCTTCTAAAGCCCCTCATCTTCCGTCTGACGGCGTCCCTGGGGATGGCTTACATATTGTCTGGCCGGAACTACTGGGCAGCAACCGAGGTAGATACTTCTTGCTAACAGGGCAGGTCCTAATGGCCGAGGAAGCGAAATCGCTCCTTGTTATTAACGAGGTTTGCCCGCCCAAGCAGGTCATGCCGTGCGCCCTCGAGCTAGCTAGGATGCTCGCCGCTAAACCGGCCCTGCTGCGGCGATACACAAGGACGGCCTTGACGATCAAACGGAAGCGCCAGCTCGACGAAGGCCTCGGATATGGCCTCGCGTCGGAAGGGCTGAATGTAATATCGAGTATGCCCACGACATCGCTTTGGTGCATTGTTACGTCCGAGTGCGCGGACCTCATAGCGCCTCGCTCGGTCAGTTTCCTGTAGCGGGTTCGTTGGCTAGGACCTGGTTGACGGACCGGTGCTGCGCTTCGACCTTCCCGCAGGTGGGGAGCGATTCCACCAGGCCGCGACGGGCTATCTGGCGACGGCGGTCAACGGTGAACTGGTCCGCCAGCATGACACCGACACCGGCGCTCGTCCGGGACGTCTTGCTCGTACGGTGCACTACTAGCTGCCAGTTAGGGCGGGCCATACTTTCCTTTGTTTACGGCCCGAATAGGGTGTGTTCGCTGGTCGTCGCACCACGTCCATGAGTTCCCGTGATCACCGGTTGTATGTTTGAGCCATGCAACGTAAGCGCGCCGCGATGGCCAGGAGCGGCGCGCGAACCTACCCCCTGCGGTCCGCCGGTCGGCTGTCATGAATGGCCCGCCAAGTGAGCGCCTGCTTGCAGTGACCTTGGTGTTGATCTGCCTGGTCAACGCGGTGCTCAGCTCTCTGGGCGCGCCACTGATTCCGGACATCGCCCGTGAGTTCCACCAATCGCTCGGGGCGGCGCAGTGGTCCCTGACGATCAGCCTCGTGGCTGGTGCGGTCGCAGCGCCGATCCTGGGTCGGCTGGGCGACGGACCGTCGGTCAAGCGGACGATGGTCGGCGCCCTCGCCTTTGTGACCGTCGGCGGGGTACTGGCCGCGGTAGCCCCGAACATCGCGACGCTCCTCGTCGGCCGCGCTATGCAGGGCGCCGGAATGGGCCTAGTGCCGATGGCGATGGCAGCAGCGCGCGAATACCTCTCCGCGGCCCGGGTGGCGCCCACAATTGCAATCCTCTCCGTCTCTATCGGCGTGGGCGCCGGCGCTGGCTACCCAATCAGTGGCCTAATCGCCGAGGCGTGGGGGGTTCGCGGCGCGTACGTGTTCGGCGCGATCGCATCCGGGGTCGCCCTCGCTGGTGCGGCCGCCGTCCTGCCCGGCCGCAGCCGCAAAACCGCCCCAGGTGGGTTCGATTGGTTGGGCGGCGCACTGCTGACCATGGCCCTGGTGGCCACACTGCTGGGCACAGCCCAAGGCTCGGAGTGGGGCTGGGGCTCGGCGCGGATCGCCGGTCTACTGGCCGCTGGCGGGGTTCTCTTCGCAGTCTGGGCAGGCCAGCAGCTGCGTGCCGCCGCTCCGCTGGTCCAACTCCGGCTGGTCCGCTACCCGGCGGTGCTGGTCAGTGACGGATGCGGGCTCGTCCTCGGCATATCCATGTACATGATCACCTCGGCTGCCACCGAGTTCGTGCAGGCCGATCGTTCGCAAGGATTCGGCTTGTCCGCCACGACTACCCAGGCGGGACTCTTGCTGATTCCGATGAGCATCCTCATGCTCTTCGGCTCACGGACGCTTCCGTTCCTCGTCCCCCGATTCGGAATTCGGGGTGTCCTGAGCGGCGGGTTCCTGGTCGTCGCCGCCGGTTCGATGTACTTCGCACTCCTCCACAGCACCCTTTTCGACGCCTACGTCCTCATGGCCTCCGTGGGCATTGGCCTCGGTTTGACCTCGGCTGCGATTCCCGGCCTCATCGTCCAAGCGATCCCTGCTCGGGAAACCGGCAGCGCAATGGGGTTCTACAGCGTCGTCCGGAACATCGGCTCATCGATCGGTAGCGCGCTCACGGCAGCGATCGTCGTCGGGCATGAATCCCCGGCACACCAGCCCACCGAGCAGGGTTTCACAACGGTCTTCTGGGGGGCAGCGATAGTCTGCGTTGTCGGGGCCGTTCTCGCCCACGTGCTCACTGCCCGACAATCGCGGAGGCCGAATGACGACCAGCTTCCCGAGCTAGAGGTCCGCTTGCTCGAGGAGACCGACGGCCAGGCCTACTTGCCAGGATCCGCAGAGGCCTCTAAGCCGACAGCACCTCCTACGGCCCGCGCCCGCGCCGTGCTCTCGGACTGCGTCGACCTCGCCCGCGACTGCCACACCGCCTGAATCGCTGCGAAGTCGCGCCGGCGGCGCTAGCCGGTCCCCAGATAGCTGGTGAAGACGTCGCTGTCCTGCAGTGTCGCGGCAGGACCCGAGTAGACGATCTCACCCCCGAACGCCCGAGACATGATCATCCGATACCCCCCTACCCGTGAGACTGCCGGTGATCGCGGCACAGATCGACGCGCCTGTCATCAACTACATGACAAATTGCTTTTACACCCGCGGCAACAACGACACTCCAACGCGCGGCGGCCACCTATCGCGTTACCCAGGCAGCGAAACTGGCGCCGCAGCGCCTGCTCGAAGCCAGCGATCGTTCTATTGACGTCAGGCATCTGAGGATCTACAGTTTGTCAACTTCTTGATTATCGTTTCGCCTACCACGCGCTCGGCCGGCTGCCGTCAGCGGGCGAGCCTCGCGGTAAGCCGTACGGTCCGAGACTCCGAGCGGCGAGGAGTGCTCGCGTCCGAGCTGCAGTCGCCGTGTGGCACAACAGCACCGGGAGTTGCACATGAAAACCACCGACATTCCACCGCTACGTGAATCGAACGACGCGTTGGATCGCCCCGATCTGCTCAAGCAGCGGTGGGCTGACGACGGGTACTTGTTCTTCCGCAACGTTATTGATCCGGCTGCCATCGGGGCGCTGCGAGCCGAATACATGCGTCGGTTGAAGGACCAGGGCTTGGTCGACGCCGTTGACGCACCGCCAGTGTGGACGGGCGTACCGTCGGCAAGCCCAAAGCCGATTGAGCGCATGGACGAACAGCATTGGCGGAGACTTGTCAGCGACCCGAGCTTCTCTGAGCTTATGTCGACCGTGCTTGGCGAGACCCCGAACTGGATTCCCATTGTCTCGTATCGCGCCAAGGTTCCGGTGGAAACTTCCTCCCCTGAGACGTTCCACAACCGGCATCAGGACGGATACTTCAACGCAGGCATCGACTTCCGCATTTGCTGGGTGCCCCTGATGGATATTGACTCGATTCTCGGCGGCCTCACCATCGCTCCCGGCACGCACAAGCGTGGCCCACTTCACAACGACGACGCACCGCCGACCTATGATATCCCCCGCGACGCGATTGCAGATAGTGAATGGCGCCGATCCGACTATCACGTTGGCGATGTTTTGATCTTCCACCATCTGGTCGCCCACGCGGCGCTCGACAATGTGTCGGACAAACTGCGGCTTTCAATCGATGTTCGCGCTGTTCCTGCCTCTTCGCCGCAGCCCATCATTGGGGAGGTAACGGCCTTCGACGATCATCTCCTTCACCTGCAAAGATCGGACGATTCCGAGGCCTGCGTTCGACTCAACGACGAGACATACGTCCGTGGCATCGGCAACGCCAGACTGAAGCAGGACGAGTGGACCTCCGTTCTCTATCCGGGGAACCAGGTCATCGTTGCAGTGGATGGATCGGGAGACCCCACAGTGGTGCGGTCTGCGGTATAGCGCGGGGAGGCTCAGCCCAGGCTCGGCCTCCCGGCGACGAATACCCGGGCCGCAACAGCGACGAATGACGGGCGCTCATCTTGCTGAACGGAGTGTGTTGATCGTCGCCCCGGGATCGACGCCGCCCAGGATTCAGGCGAATACCTCAGGCGCGCACTTGTTGGAAGTCACACGAAGCGCCGCCGGTGCTGCTTACTCGGTTGTAGCGCCGACGGCGCAAATCGCGCCAACGAAGCCCTTGCTGAAGGGCGAATCTGCGACGAGTCGATAGCCTACGGCGCGCTTCAGGGTATCCTTTCCCAGTCTTCTCGGCCTTCACGGGTCGTATCCGCCAGCTAGCGATGGTGACGTTGTCAATTATCAGAAGCACGACGGAGCAACTTGACGACGCGGCGGCAATCATGCAACTCGTCACGGACGCCTACAGATCCAGTAGGGCGCAGATAGACAGAGTCCTCGGGCGCTTCGATCTCTCCGCAATGCAGTACGGATTGCTGATGAGGGTCGCGCAAGACCCTGACATTACCGGTGCTGAACTTGCTCGCCGGGTTCGCGTCAGCGCGCAAGCCGTCCAGAACCAGCTAGCGCTGCTGGAACACCGCAGCCTGATCAGACGGACACGAGACCATGGAAAGAAGGTCCACGTCCGAATAACGCCCGCTGGCCGCCGGAAACTCGCCAATGCGCAACCCTTGGTGCACGCTATCCAGGTGAGACTCGTGGAAGCGTTCGACCCGAACAACCGTCAACTTCTCCGCGAGCTACTGTCCGCGTACGCGACGTACGCCGCAAATCACCACGACTTTCGACCTCGGTAGGCCGACCAAGCGCATGGCTGGGATGTTTCGAACGCTGACGGGTGACCGCATCACCCCCCAGTGACTGGCTCGGCGCCGTCAGATCTATCGGAACATCTCGACGGCGCGCCCCACCGCGTCAGCAGGCAGTTCCGCAGCGATCTCTGACAGGTGTGACGCAACGCCATCGAGAGTCCACGATGTCAACGCGACGCCGTCGCTGGAGGTCGACCAGAGTTCCTTGATGCGGATCGGTGCGGCGGCCTCAAAGCCATCCGCCGTGACACGGAAAATCCGGCCGGTCAGGTGGACCGACAAGTCCGACGCTAGATACACAACCAGCGGCGCGTTGATGTCCGGAGCGAGATGTCCGATTGCCGCCTCGTCGGACGGGTCCACGAGTCCCGAATCGAAGAAGAAGCGTTGCGACTGCCGCGTTATCGCCAGAGGCGAGATCGCGTTCACCGTGATTCCCAGCGAGCGGCCTTCCGCAGCAGCTGTACCCGTGTAGGAGGCGACAGCGGCCTTCGCCGCGCAATATGCCGCCATACCGCCTTCCCCGGAAGTCGCGACGCCAGCGACCGTATTAATGACTCGACCGCCGTGGCCTGCACTGCGCATCGCGGCAAATCCTGCTCGGATCGTGCCGACCGTACTCTTGAAATGAACGGCGAACTGCTCATCGATTCGTCGATCGTCGATGTCTTCAACGGTTGTCTCGCTCCAGCTACCGGCATTGTTGACGATGATGTGGACGTCACCGAACACCCGCAGCGCAGTCTCAACTACGGCGGCCGCCCCATCGATGCTGGCCACGTCGGATGCGTCAGGCGTGGCCCGACCCCCGGCTTCCCGGATTTCGTCCACGACAACCTGGGCGACTTCGGGTATGGGCGGGCCACCTGTGAGCCCAGCGCCACCCTGGCCGCCCTTAAGACCCCACCCCACATCGTTGACAACGACGGCAGCACCCTCACTCGCGAGTGCCAGGGCGTAGGCTCGCCCAATACCGCGGCCGGCTCCAGTCACCACGGCGACCTTCCCGTCCAGCAGACCCATGTGGTTCCCTCCGAATCGCTGACGCCCACAACGCCGAGTGACCGTCAAGTCGCGTGCGTTCCTGCACCAGCAGATCTCTTGCCGTGCGTATTGACGCGATTTCGCAAGGATCTGGTCGAGACATCAGTGTACCGGTCGAAACCTTGGCACGGTCACCCCGTCTGCCTGGTCCTGGAACACCACCTCGAGCTGTTGGCCTATACGAATGTCCTTCAACTCGCAGTCGACGATGTTCGACAGCATCTTCAGGTCTTCAGCGTCGGGCAACTTAACAATCGCTAACACATAAGGCACTGCGAGCGCAGAAATCACGGCATGACGGACCACCGTGTAGGTATACAGAGTGGCCCGACCGGATACCTCGACGAATTGCTGATCTTGACGACGACACGATGGACAGAAGCCTTTTGGCGGCATCGAGTAAGCACCGCAGTGAGTGCACCGTGCCACCACCAACCGTCGCTGTCGAGCGGCCTCCCAAAAGGGTTCCGAATGCGGACTGAGTCCGAGAGCTACCGCGGGCATCACCGGTGCGTGGACCACGTCCCATCTAGTCTCGCTCATCGAGCCGAACTTCCAAACAAGACCGCCCCGACGGGGAGGCCAGACGGTCCGCCCGTCACTAGTGCGATCTCCGCGCCCGGGATCTGGTTAATGGCCGTGCCACGCAGCTGTTCAACCCCCTCCGCGACGTGCGTCATGCCTACGATGTACGCCTCTCCCAAGTGTCCACCGTGCGTGTTCACGGGAAGGCGCCCATCGATCTTCGTGTTTCCGTCTGCAACAAAGTCTCCCGCCTCACCGCGTCCGCAGAACCCGTAGTCCTCGAGTTGCAACAAGACCGCTGGCGAAAAGTGGTCGTAGAGCAGCGCTACGTCGACATCGCCCGGCGTCAGACCACTCTTCGCGTACAGTTCATCGGCCGTCCGGCGCGTCCCTGCCGTGGTGAAGAGGTCGTCGTCCATGCCCAGCCAGTTCATGCCGCGGCCCCACCGACCGTCTCCGGCCATCGCGCCGCCCAGCACGTACACCGGTGGGTTAGGAAGATCCTTTGCGCGGTCGGCCGTCGTAGTAATGACGGCTACCGCGCCATCGCTCTCCAAAGTGTAGTCGTACAGGCAGAGTGGGTCGGAGATCATGCGCGCGGAGAAGTACTCCTCGCGGGTGATTGATCTGTCGAAAAGCGACTTGGGGCGCGTCAGCCCGTAGTCCCGCTGTGTTCGCACCACTTGGTACAGGTGCTCCCGAGTGACTCCGAACTCGTGCATGTATCGCTGTGCGATGAGCGCGAAAGCATGACCAGGGGCGAGGAGGCCGAAGAGATTCTCGAAGTCACTTTCGGGTGTCGGGGGTCGGTACGCGAACGCACTGCCGAATCGAGCAGCTGGAGGTTGGTGGGTCGCCATGACGCTTACGACGACATCCGCCACTCCCGCCTCCACGACTGTGGCCGCCAACGCGACGGAACTGGCAGATGCGTTGCCGCCCGTGCCGGCGCTAGCAGAGAATCTGATCGTTGGAACACCCAGCGCCTCCGCGAACCACCCTGTGTCGAGACCAAGGGCGAAGTACACGAACCCATCGAGATCATCTACTGCAAGTCCGGCGTCATCGAGTGCAGCGAGGATTGCCTGAGCGCCGAGCTCTTGGATGGTCGCAGGACTGGAACGGCCCCGCTTGAAATAGTTCGTGCTCCCGATGCCCACCACGGCAGCCTGACGGTTGGCCTTCATTCTGCGGGCCCAGAAGGTCGAGTCACGATGCTGCTCACAATCGCCTCTCAAGGGTGTCGACGCGGTCGAGTTAGTCCGGTGCCGACCGCGAGGCCGTTTGGCCAACGGCAGTTCGGTTGGCGCTAAGGACCGCCGCTACTAGCGTACCGATCAGGCTGGTAGGCGCACCGCTGCTCGAACGTCATACAGTCGCCCGCGCTCACAGCCCACGGAAATGTCGAGTTCCACGTCAATACCGTCGCAGTCATGCCGAAACGGGGCGACCCGTCCGGCGACTGTGGCGTTCTCGCCCGGGAAGCACCGACCCTCTTGGGCGAGGTCCATCCGCCGCAGCCGACCGGACGGACCAGTCCAATCGGTAACGTAGCGGCCCACGAGCCCTTGAAAGAAGTGCACTCCGATATAGAGGTCTCGCGCGCCGGTTTGCCTGGCGTACGCGGCGTCGAGATGGACCTCGTAGAAGTCACACGTTGCGGCCACCCACTTGACGCAACTTGAACGAGATCGGGATCTCATGTGGGGGTAGGACGTGTCCTTCCACCGGTCGACAGCTTGCGCCTGCGGCCCGACGAATTGCGGCATCTCCCTCAGAGGCAGTTCCTCACTCTGGACAGTCTTCATTCGCAGCGTCTACGGTTGTAGCAGGGGGTTGACAAGTAGTTGTCGTACGCCGACGCTAGACCTTTGTCGGTAAAGAATCTTCAAGAAGCGGTGACGGTTTTGGCCAGCAGCGTTAACGACATCCAGTCAGAGGCAATCGTCGATCACGCGGTCGAGGTTCCAGACCCGGTCACGGAGGCCCACGCGATCGCCGGTGTGAACCACATCGTGTTGTATTGCAAGGACTTGGACCGCACGGTCCGCTTCTACCAGGACATCCTGGGGATGCAGGCCGTGTACACCGTCGATCATCGCGATGCCACGAGCATCGCTGGGGACTTCAAGGCGGATCCGCGTTGGACGCGGACTTACTTCTTCCGATTCCCGGGCAATCCCGCCATCATCGCCTTCTTCGAGATTCCCTCGCTACCTGAGAACTCTGCTGCTCCCTCCCTCACCTACGACCTTTGGGGCGAGCCGGAGGCGCCGCGGCATCCAACCAAGCTGGATCACCTTGCGTTGGACGTGGATTCGCGCGAATCGCTCATCTATTGGCAACAACGTCTGCGGGCGCATGGAGTCAGTGTCAGCGAGATCTCGGAACGGGAAGAGACGCGACTCGTCAAGTCGGTCTACTTCAAAGATCCAGATGGATTGGATCTTGAACTGGCGACGTGGAATCGGCAAGACCCCAAATGGCGGGATGCAGGGCCCGAGTTTCGCTTCCTCGACAACGATCCGGTCCCATCGTTGCGGCAACCGCCGTCCCCCTGATTTGGCTCCGCCGAGTGAGCGCGCCGAGTCACGTGCCCTCCGCGACCACCAGACATCAGCTGGCAGGCGCTCCGGGAGAGCGTCCCTTCGCCTTAGCTGGCCGAAGCGCCTCCAGCCGATGTGCCGGCGCCAGCGATGACGCCATGTTCGGCAAGCTCTTTGATGGAGTCGACGCTGTATCCGAGACCAGCAAGAATCGCTGAGGTGTGCTCGCCAAGGTCGGCAAAGGGAAGCCCTTCCGGGCATGGAGTCTCCGAGAAATCGAGCACCGGCCCGTTACGCCAGTAGCGACCCCCCGGCGCATTGTCGGAGAAGGCCGGATGCGCGGTTTCGACCATGAACCTTGTCGAGGTCGTATGCGGGTCCTCGTACAGGAACCGCCGGTACCCCTGTCGATCTGCTCGGACGCAGGCGACGCCCACTCCCGTGAGCAGGTCTTCCCACTCATCTGCGGTTCGTTCGCGGAAGACCAGCTCTAGCGCTGCACCGAGGTCTTCACGGCCGTCGTAGCGGCCCGCCATCGTCCCCATCCGGGGATCTCGGCTCAGCTCTTCGCAGCCCGCTGTCGAGCAGAATGTCGAGAACTCCGCGTCGGTACTGGCGGCCAGGAAAATCCAACCAGCCTTGGTTTCGTAGAGGCGATAGGTCGCCTCCAGACCCAGCTGGTGTCTGTCCGGATGACGCCGACTGGGCTTCCCCTCGTAAATCATTGCGTCGTCGGAGTTGCACATGACGATCGAGTTCATCATGGTCGTCTCAATGTATTGACCTTTGCCGGTACGCCACTTCGCAGCCAAGCCGAGCATGATCCCCGTGGCCACCCCGCTGCCCGAGATCGGATCTGGCGACTGGTCGCCGATTGGGTCGTTGCCCTCGCCGGACTGGAAGACAGAGTTGCCACAGAAGGCGCCCATCGTAGGATTGAACGCCGCCCGGGCTGAGTGCGGCCCCGTCGAGCCATACGACGCCGCATAGACGTAAACAAGGCCGGGATTGACCACCTTCAGCGCCTCGTAGCCAAGACCAAGTCGCTCCGGCACACCCGGCCGGTAGTTGTGCATGAGCACATCGGCGCGAGCAACTAGCGCGTGCAATATCTCCCGCCCCTCGGGCGATTTGAGATCCACGGCGATGCTTTGTTTGCCCTGTGTCGCCCGGATGAAGTTCTCATTAGTGATCATTTTCCGGAAGGGGTCACCGCTCAGCGGCTCGACCTTGATTACGGTCGCGCCGAGATCAGCGAGCAGGGCTCCCGCGAACGGAGCGGCTAGCCACGAAGCCAACTCCAACATCACGACGCCCTCCAACGGGCCGCTCGGCTTGGGACCAGGTCGTAACGCCGTGTCGTAACGGCGGACGCGCGGCGGCTGGGACAGGACCTCGGCGGTGTGCTGGCCGGGGAACGGCGCAGGAGACTCGATGATTGCGGGCGTCTCGGACATCTTCGCGAAAGGACCAATCATCGCCATCGTTCCGACGCGCGGGTCTTGGAGCTCGATCAGGTGACCATTGTGAACGAACTGCGGATGGCGCAGCGCCTCCTGCGTCGTCTGCATGATCTCACCAGCACAATCCGGATGCTGCTGATAGATCTCAATCCACTCGTGCGCTGTCTTTTCGCCAAAGCGGGCGCGGATCGCGAGGTTCAGGTCGATTCGATCCTGATCGGATTCGAATTGGTTCGGCGCACCCTTGTACCGCGGATCGTCCCAGATCCAATCGAACCCGATCGCGTGAATCCATGCCCGAAACAGGTTGTACTGAAGATGTGCGTGCATAATCCAACGACCGTCTTTGCACGGAAGGCACAGCATCGAAGGATTCGCCTTATACGGGTCTGTCTCCTTCCGATCCGGGACAAGCTCTCCTTTCAGCACATCCGCTGCTGTTGCCTCGCCCGGATACCTGTCCACAGGAAGGCTCTGGCCTGCGAACCTGCGCCACGGATTGTTCGGGGCGGTCGTCCCCCGTAGCAGGCTCGTATCGATTCGTTGACCTTCGCCCGTCGTCCATAGGACTCGCAGACCCGCGAGGATTCCCTGCACCGTGAACATTGCAGTGTGGTAGGACGTGTCGTTGACGGCGCGGTAGTTCGGGCGTAGCGGATTCCAGCCAACCTGATCGTGCATCCGCCCGGACTTGGCATTGACGATTCCGTCGCATGCCTTGAGGTTCTTGTATGGTCCGTCCTGGCCGAATGCGGAGATTGAGCAGTACACGAGTTTTGGGTTCAACCGGGCGGCGTGCGCGTATCCGAATCCCAACGCATCCGCTTCGCCCGGACGGAAGCTCTCGATGAGCACATCGGCATCGGCGATGAGTTGGTCAAGCTGAGCTTGACCTCGTTCGGTGCCAAACTCGATCGCCACGCTCTTCTTGCCGCGATTCCAGAGCAGATATGCGGGGTGGGACCACATCGGGTCCGGATCCGGCGGTTCGACCCGGATGACCTCGGCTCCAAAGTCGCAGAGAATCATGGCCGCCAGAGGCCCAGCCATTCCCTGTGTCAGGTCAACGATTCGCACACCATCGAACGCCGTCAGCACCGTCACGCTCCTTCGCTTCTCATGAGGACGCCACGCGTGCCCCTAGTCAAAGCAAACTCCTGCCCAGCCAGCATCCTCAGCGGTACGCGCCACACGTCCAATCGAGGACGTTGACAGCAGATCGACGCGTGCGGGTACCCGACCAGCATCGTGGACGGGCTGAACGGGTTGAGCTTATCGCTCGACTTCCAGGGCGACAAGGCCTTGACAAAAGGTTGTTATAGGAGCCTTATGGTACAGCCAGATGCGAGCTGGGTGACCCGACCGTCGGGCTCCAAGACTGGAACAGCAGCGAGATGGGAGCCGGCCCCTTGAACATTCGCAAGTGCGTGACAGGTCTCAACGCCCAACGCATTTCGACAATTGCCGTCGACGCCACCGTCGCCGAAGTGATGACGCTTCCGGACATTGCCGGCTGGGCCTACGCGGCTGTTGCCCAGACGCAGCGTGACGTTACGTTGAGCGCAGAGGAAGGCGCGACGCCGATCGACATAGGCGTCGCGCCTGGAGAGACGCACTTCGCCTTGTGGAGACTGCCCCCTGTCGAGCAAGGATCGAACCCAGCGGGCATGCATTCAACGAACACGATCGATTACGTCGTCGTGCTCAGCGGTGGTGTTTCTATGGTCATGGCTGACGGCACCGAAGTGACTCTTCATCCAGGAGACTGTGTCGTCCAAAACGGAACTCGACATGAGTGGATAAATCGCAGCGGCACCGACTGCACCATGGCCGTGTTCGCCGTTGGTGTCCCCCGCGCATGACTCATGTCCTGCGGCGGAGAACGCATCAGCCGCCGACGGGAGCCCGCCGCTAAAACCGGCAATTGGCGTCGCTGGTGTGCGTCCCCGGCGCTCAAGCCAGAAACTTCGAGGCACGACAACCTGCACCCACCTCAACGAGGCGTTGCGGGCACTCGCCGACGTCGACCACCTACTATCGACCATCAACGCAGCCTAGACACACATACGTACTCGACGCTCACCCAGCTGACCGAGACCCGTAAATCCTTGGAAGTGCGCCCGATCTCGTCGGCGGTCAGCCTTGTCGATCGGTGGGGGCGGTCTTGGATCGAGCCCGTTAGGTCCCGTCCCGTCCCGGCGCCGGCTGGGTCATGCTCGCCGGCCTTCTTCTGTACCCCATAACTTCGTCATCAACAGACACCAACCTTTCACGCCGAGCTTCCGCTCGGCGTGAAAGGTTGGAATCACCGTTGGTCGGACTTCCGCTGGCTGGGGTCAGTGGAGGTACGAGGTCACGTCGACCGGGTCTGGGCTTACGAGCTTTTCCTGTCCATTGGCGGTGGTTAGCACGTAGGTCGTGGTGACGGATACGTTCTCGAATCCGGACAGCGCCGTCTGCTTTACCGACGGGCTCCACGGGGTCTTGACGATGTTGTAGGTCTTGAGATTGGTCGCGCTACTGAAGGCAGCCAGCACCGATGCACGGGTTATCGCTTGACCCTTGTCGACGATGCTGACCAACACGTCGCGAAGCCGCAGCACGGTCAGCCAGTCCATCATGCTGTTCGGGAGCGCCTTGGAGACGTCAGCATCGCTGTTACCGCGGTCCTGTTCGGCCTTCATCGAGGCGATGAAGTCGTTGATGCCCGGGTAACTTGCCGTGTCGTGGATCCACGGCGTCGGCGATCCGAGATACATACCATCACCCAGGGAGCCGAGCTTCTTCAGGATGTCCTCGTTTATCACCCCCGTGCTGGTGGTGAAGACGACGTTCCCTCCTAGCTGGTGCACTGCCTGAATCATGCCAACCGCGTTCGCTCCTGCCATCGAGAGGACCGCGACCTGGGCACCGCTGGACACGATCTGCTGAGCGTATGGCGTGAAGTCGGCGATCGTGCTCAGCGGCAGCCGCACCGTCTTGACCACACTTGCACCAGCCTTGGTCGCGGCCGTCGTCGACGCAGCGACGATGGGATCGCTCGCTGGGCCCTCGTTGGCGACGACTGCCACCTTCTTCAGCGAGCTATTGGCCTTGAGCGCACCAACGAGCCCGGCCGGCTGGAGGAAGACGCCGCCACCGTCGGTGGGAAAGATGTTCGGGGAGGCGTACTCCTGCGCCGTCAACGCCGTGTACCCAATGCTGGCCAGCCCACCGGCCTGGAGGGCCTGGCTCACAGCCGCCCCGGCGAACGGCGTCACGCTAGCAACTGTCGCTACGTCGTCGCTCGCGGCGACCGACCGCCCGCAGGCAGCGGCCTTGTTGGCGTCGTTGCTCTCGTTGCAGTAGTCGAGCTGCAAGGGGCGTCCCTTGACGCCACCTTGCGCGTTGACCGTCGCGATGGCTGCACGAACGGCGGCGACCTGGTCGGGGACCGAATAGATCGGGGAGTTCGTCGGAGCAATCATCCCAATCAGGATCGGCGGCCCGGACGCCGCCGACGATGACGGCGTGGCCTTGGCGCCATGGCTGCTAGAGCCGCAGCCAGCCATGGCCAGAATGACACCGCTTGCCGCCAACACAGTGGCGACTTTGCCTGTGAAGCGCATTGACCGACCCCTTCTCCGAACGTTCGATGTGACGCGAACCCCACGACTTGCCATATGGATGATCTGAAGCCGTGTTATCTCAGGACGAGAGGACTCAGGGGCGGAACGGTAGAGGCTACCCAGCACCCCTGTCAACCAATCCTCTATCGCCTCTAAACTGACGCCGGGTTGCCCAACGTCCGCGGCCCTGCTGACGCTAGTTTGCGGCGGTCATACGTTGCGGCGGTACTCGCCGCCAACCTGGAAGAAGGTGTCGGTGAGCTGGCCGAGCGTGCAGACCCGGGCGGCGGTCATCAATTCGGCGAAGACGTTCTCACCGTTGATGACAGCCAGCCGGAGCCGGGCCTGGGCGGCGGCGGCCTCGCCCCGATGCATCTCAGCGAACGCATGGACCCGGCTCAGCTGCGAGACTTTCTCCGCCTCCGTCCCGCGGGCCAGCTCCAACGTGGGCATCTCCGCTTCGCTGTTCGCGCTGCGGAACGTGTTGACCCCGATAATCGGCAGGCTGCCGTCGTGCTTACGCTGCTCGTAGAGCAGGGACTCGTCCTGGATCTTGCCGCGCTGATAGCCCGTCTCCATCGCACCGAGCACTCCCCCGCGCTCAGTGATGCGGTCGAACTCAGTCAGTACGGCCTGTTCGACCAGATCGGTCAACTCGTCGACGACGAACGAGCCCTGCATCGGGTTTTCGTTGAGCGACAGGCCCCACTCCCGGTTGATGATCAGCTGGATCGCCAGCGCGCGGCGCACCGACTCGGCCGTCGGCGTCGTCACCGCCTCGTCGTAGGCGTTCGTATGCAGGCTGTTGCAATTGTCGTAGAGCGCGCATAGTGCCTGCAGTGTCGTGCGGATGTCATTGAACGCCATTTCCTGTGCGTGCAACGATCGTCCAGAGGTTTGCACGTGATACTTGAGCTTCTGCGATCGTTCGTTGGCGCCGTAGCGGTCACGCATCGCGATAGCCCAGATCCGGCGGGCAACCCGGCCGAGCACCGTGTACTCCGCGTCCATGCCGTTGGAGAAGAAGAACGACAGGTTGGGCGCAAAGTCGTCGATGTCCATTCCCCGGGCGAGGTAGGCCTCAACGTAGGTGAAACCGTTCGCGAGCGTGAACGCCAGTTGGCTGATGGGGTTAGCCCCGGCCTCAGCGATGTGGTAGCCGGAGATCGACACCGAGTAGAAGTTACGTACCCGGTGCTCGACGAACCACTCCTGAATGTCGGCCATCATCCGCAGGCTGAAGTCGGTGGAGAACAGGCAGGTGTTCTGGCCCTGATCCTCCTTGAGGATGTCGGCCTGCACGGTGCCGCGCACCGAGGCCAGCACGCGCTCGCGCAGAGCGGCGTCCTCGTCGGCGTCGGGTTCGCGGCCCTCGGTTTCGACGAACCTTTCGCGCTGCTGGTCGAAGGCGGTGTTGAGGAAGAAGGCCAGGATCGTCGGTGCCGGTCCGTTGATCGTCATGGAGACAGAGGTGGTCGGCGAACACAGGTCGAATCCAGCGAAGAGCGCCTTCATGTCGTCGAGGGTCGCGATGGATACCCCCGACGTACCGACCTTGCCGTAGATGTCGGGGCGCTCGGCAGGGTCACGCCCGTAGAGCGTCACCGAGTCGAACGCGGTCGACAGCCGGGTCGCCGGTTGACCTTCGGAGAGCAGGTGGAATCGCCGGTTGGTCCGGAAGGCGTCGCCCTCTCCGGCGAACATCCGGGCCGGGTCCTCGCCCTCGCGTTTGAGCGGGAAAACGCCCGCGGTGAATGGGAAGCGCCCGGGCAGGTTCTCGCGCCGCAGGTAATCGACGAGCAACCCGTGGTCGTTATGGCGGGGCAGGGCGACCCGAGGCACCACCGTGCCCGACAGCGTCGTCCGGCTCAATGCCGGTGTCCTAGTCCCAGCTGTCCCGGCGTACTCCGCGACGGTGTCGGGCCACGCATCGAGCGCGGCCCTGACGTCGTCGGACAATCCCTTCGTCGCGTCGGCGGCCAGCGTCGCCAGCGTCGCCAGCGTCGTAGAGGCGGCGGCGGTGTCGACGCCGGCTACACCGTCGACGCCGAACGCCTCGGTGGCCCACTCCACGAGCTGCGCCTGTCGGGCCAGCACGACCTGCCGCTCGGTGTCGCGGTGATAGGCGCGTACGGAGTCGGCGACGTCGGAGAGGTAACGCACACGAGAAGCCGGCAATGGTGTCCAGGTACCCGACGACGTTCGGCCCTCGACGGCCGGCAGAATCGGTTCGGCGACGAGCAAACCCTTGCCCGCCAGCTCATCACGTAGATGCTGGTAGAGCGCGGTGACCCCGTCGTCATTAAACGACGCGGCAGACGTACCGAACACCGGCATCTGTTCCCATGAGAGGTCGAAGGCCTGCCGGTTGCGGACGAGCTGGCGGGCGACGTCGCGACGAGCGTCCTCCGAACCGCGCCGCTCGAACTTGTTGACCGCGACGACGTCGGCGAAGTCGAGCATGTCGATCTTCTCGAGCTGCGAGGCGGCGCCATACTCGGCCGTCATCACATACAGCGACACGTCCACGAGGTCGACCAGCGGGGCGTCGCCCTGCCCGACGCCAGGCGTCTCAACGATCACAAGGTCGTAGCCCGCGGCCTTGCACGCCGTCACGACATCCCGAAGGCAGCTCGGCACGCCGACCCCAGCGCCCCGGGTGGCCAGGGAACGGAAGAAGACAACGCCGTCGGACAGGCAGTTCATCCGGATACGGTCACCGAGCAACGCGCCGCCGCCCCGGCGCCGGGACGGGTCGATCGCGAGAACGGCCACACGGACCTTGTCCTGCTGATCGAGGCGCAAGCGATGGATCAGCTCATCGGTCAGCGAGGACTTTCCCGAGCCTCCCGTGCCCGTGACGCCGAGGACCACGCCGGAGTTCGCCGCGGCCCGCAGGCGCGCAATCTCGGCATCGTCGGCGGCGCCGGACTCAAGCGCGGAAATGGCCTGGGCCAGCGCGGCCGAGTCGCCGGCCTGGATACTGGCGACATTGACGCCACGCGCCGGGCTGTCGGCATCGCAGTCGGCGATGATCGTGTTCACCATCGCGGCCAAGCCGAGACGCTGCCCGTCCTCCGGGGAAAAAATCCGCGCGACCCCGATGCTGTGCAGGTACTCGATCTCGTCAGGAACAATCGTTCCGCCGCCACCGCCGTAGACCCGGATGTGGTCGGCACCCCGCTCGGCCAGCATGCGGACCAAGTACGCAAAGAACTCGACATGCCCGCCCTGGTAGGAGCTGATCGCCACGGCGTCGACGTCCTCCTGAATTGCGGCCGTGACCACCTCCTCGACGGCCCGATTGTGGCCAAGATGGATGACCTCGGCTCCCTGGGCCTGCAGAATTCGGCGCATGATGTTGATCGCGGCGTCGTGGCCGTCGAAGAGGGCGGCCGCGGTCAGTACACGGATCGGACGGCCGGCGACGTGCAACTGCGAGACGATATCCATGCGGGTCTCCGGCGTGACGCGATTTACTAGGATGTCCTAGTAAATCGCATAGCGGTGAGTAACAGGAGGTTCGCCCGGGTGAGCGGGGTCACCGACGATCTTGGCGAGGCGGTTTCGCTGCCCCATCCGCCGCGCCGGATCGTCTCGCTCGTCCCGTCGCTGACCGACGCGATCGCGTCGGTGGACCGGACACTGCTTGTCGCAGCGACCCAGTGGTGCACCCACCCCGCTGACCTAAGTCTGCCGCGAATCCGGGGCACGAAGAACCCTGACCTGGCCGCGATCGCAGCGCTGTCCCCCGACCTGGTCATCGCTAATCAAGAGGAGAACCGACGCCTGGACGTCGAGCGACTGCGCCGACTCGGGATCCCAGTCTGGGTCACCCGTATCGAGTCCATCGAAGACGCCTTCGCCGCCCTCCGCCGACTGTTCAACGAGGCCCTCGGGGTAGCGGCACCGTCCTGGCTCGACCAGGCCGAAGACATCTGGTCACAACCGCCCTCGCTGCAGCTGCGCGCCGCCATCCTAATCTGGCGCGACCCATGGATGGCCGTCGGCGCACCCACGTTCACCGACAGCCTGGCCGCCCGCCTGGGCCTAACCAACATCTTCCGTGACCGCGCCGGAGGCCGCTACCCGCACATCACGCCGGACGAACTCGGCGACGCCGAGGTCGTCCTGCTCCCCGACGAGCCATACGCCTTCAGCCCCACCAATGGACCGGATGCGCTACCCGGCTGCGCCACACGCCTCGTGTCCGGACGGCTACTGACCTGGTACGGGCCTTCCCTGCTGGAGGCCCGACCAGAACTGACTGCGGCCATCGCCGACTGACCCAGGTCGGCCCTCTCGCTCCCGGTCGCATGCGTGGAGTCCGACACCAAACGCCGGTTACTGATTAGTAGGACGTCAAAGTAGTTTCATGCCCGTCCGCACGCTTCGCACTGCCCTGCCAACCCGGGGTCGCGACTCTTGTCGGTGGCGTCCGCGCAACCCTCATCGGTCCTGAGTGGCGCCCGAACGATCATCCCCACGCTACCCCTGGTGACATGGGGCGACAGCAGCAACGGACGTCACCGTCAGGCAGGCGGGAGCAGTAAAACCGCAGGTCAAAGCCAGGTTTACCACTCAAAATCGAGTGGAGCTGAGGGGACTCGAACCCCTGACCCTCACACTGCCAGTGTGATGCGCTACCAGCTGCGCCACAGCCCCATCTTCGCGTCCGGTTGCCCGAGCGCGATCTCCGAGCTTACCCGTCGTCCGGCCCCACCAGAAACTCGGCTCGGACTCCGTACGCCCGCAGCTTCCAGCCGCGGCCGTCGTCATCGTCCGTGAGCAGCGCCCCGCAGCAGTTGCCAACCGTCCCGAGGTGCGCCCAGGGCGAGCCGGGCAGGTCGAGCAGGCCGGTCAGCATCGACCGCGTGGTCCCGCCGTGTGAGACGACGACCACCAAGCCGTCGGGATCCTCGACCGACGCCACCGCATCCCGCACCGCAGCGACCGCTCGTACACCGACCTCCAAGTACGTCTCGCCGTTCCCGCGCCGCAGGTCATGGCCCGCTCGCCACAGCGCGTGTCGCTTCGGGTCGAGGACGGTCCACTCCGCCGGCGTCATGCCCTCGTAGGTCCCCAGGTCGATCTCGCGCAGCCGGCGGTCCACGACAATCGGGACTCCGATGGCCTCAGCTGTCACCAGTGCGCGCCTTGAATCGGATGACCACACGGCCGCCGGCTTTGCCTCCGCAATGGCCTCACCCGCGGCCTTGGCTTGCGCCAGACCGACATCGTTGAGCGGAATGTCCTGACTTCCCTGGAACCGGCCTGCGACGTTCCAATCGGTCTGGCCATGCCGTAGTAACAGCAGGCGCATGACCGCTACGAGGTGCGCGACGCGAGGTCGGCGTCGACGAACGGGATCTCGGGACAGTCCTTCCACAGCCGTTCGAGCGCGTAGAACTCGCGCTCCTCGGCGTGCATGACGTGCACGATGATCTCGGCGTAGTCGAGCAACACCCAGCGAGCTTCGCGCTCGCCCTCGCGCCGCAGTGGCTTGGCGCCGATGCCGCGCAGACGCTCTTCGATCTCGTCGACGATGCTGCGCACCTGACGCTCGTTCGGTGCCGACGCAAGAAGGAAAATGTCGGTGATCACCAGCTGCTCGGAAACGTCGAGGAGCAGAATGTCCGTCGCCTGCTTGTCCGCGGCTGCCTGAGCAGCCGCCAATGCCAGCTCAACGGCTCTATCCGACGCAGTCACTCGCTCAGTCTCCCATGCGAGCTCAGCGGTACAGCTCCCGCTTGTCGATGTAGCTGACGACGCTCTCCGGCACGAGGTAGCGAACCGGCCTGCCGGCGCGGATCCGTGTCCGGCAGTCGGTCGACGAGATGGCCAGCGCCGGGATCTCCAGCAGACTCACGGTGGCGTCGCGCAGACCTTCCGGCAGCGTCGGGTCGTAGCCCGGTCGGCTTACCCCCACGAAGTGCGCCATACCGAGGAGCGACTGGGCGTCGTGCCAGCTGAGGATCTGCGCAAGCGCGTCGGAGCCGGTGATGAAGTAGAACTCGACGTCCTCACCACGCTCGGCCCGCAGGTCGACGAGTGTGTCCTTCGTATACGTGACGCCGGGCCGGTCGACGTCGACCCGGCTGACGGTGAAGCGCGGATCGCCCGCTGTGGCGATGACCGTCATCAGATAGCGGTCCTCCGCCGAAGACACCTCGCGGTGGCTCTTCTGCCACGGCTGACCCGTCGGTACGAAGACCACCTCGGAGAGTTCGAACGCCGCGGCAACCTCGCTTGCGGCGACGAGGTGCCCCTGGTGAATGGGATCGAAGGTGCCACCCATCACGCCCAGACGCCGAGCCATTCGCCAAGCGTAGCCATGGATTTCGATCACCCCTGCAGCCGCGTCGAGATGTCCCAGCACATCGGCCGCGAGCGGTGGTCACACCGGGAGCAGCCTCGTGATGAACTCGGTGAGCTGGTGGATATTCCGGCACTCGACCATGTCGTCAACCAGTTCTTCGTACGCCCGGGTCGCGCTGTCGCCGTGACCCCATTCGTACTTCGGCTCCGGGTTGAGCCAGTACGCGTGACGCGCCCGGCCTGCCAGCCGGCGTAGCTCGTCGCCGCCGTTGGCGCGGTAGTTGTTCCTGCCGTCACCGAGGATCAACAACGACGTCTTCGGGGTGATCGCGTCAGCGAATCGCTCTTCGAAGACCTTGAAGCTGTGCCCGTAATCGCTGTGCCCATCGAACCAGACGAGATCGGCCTCGCGGACGACGCGGCCCATCGCGCCGGTCAGGTCGGTGTCGGGCGTGAAGAACCGAGTGATCTCATCGCAGGTGTCGATGAACGCGAATGCCCTGACCTTCGAAAACTGCTCTCGCAGAGCCGAAACCAGCATCAGCGTGAACAGCGCGAACGCCGATACCGACCCCGAGACATCGCACAGGACTACGAGTTCCGGCTTGTGTGGCTTTCGCGGTTTGTGCACCGTCTGCAACGGGACGCCACCGGTCGCGAGCGACGCCCGCACTGTCCGACGAAAATCGAGCCGGCCCTGCTCATCGACCTTCTTGCGCGATGTCAGCCGGGACGCGAGCCGGCGAGCAAGTGGATAGACCTGGCGGCGCAACTCAGCAAGGTCATCACGTGAGGCGCGAAGGAAATCGACCTGATCAATCAGCGGTTTGACCGTGCTTCGCTCCACCGCCCCCAGGCCGCGCTCCTCGGCGAGACGGCGCCGGATCTCGGCGGTCACTTCCTCGGCGAGCTGGCGGAGCCGTTCGTTAATCGTCTGCCGGGCCACCCGCTCCTCGAAATCGCTGTGTTCGCCGTTACCGAGCAGGTCCCGCAGTAGCTGCGGGATCAGGGCTTCAGGATTGACGTCACGCATCAGCCGGTGGCCAAGCCACGCCTGCATCCCCGGAGGCGTATCCCCTCGCATCGCCTGCTCGACCGCCGCACGAGCAATCCGACGGATTGCGTCCTCGTCGCCGTCCCGGAGCGCCTGCAACAGCTGCTCGCGGAAAGCATCAAGGTCGGCTGCCCCATCTCCGTCCTCGTCGTTGTCATCGGGAGCCGCGGCTGCGCCCATCCGCCGAGGGAAATACAGGTCGAAGAGCGAGTCGAAAGTACGCCGGTGGGTGGGCCGTTTACACGTCGCGGCAGCCAGTGCCGCCCGTAACGATTCCCGGTCAAGAAGGTCAATCGAGCCCAAAGCCCTTGTGGCGTCGACAGTTTCGGCGCTGGAAACCGCCAGACCCGCGCGGCGGAGCGCGGCGATGAACACCAGCTCGCGATCAAGCAAGCCACCTCGAGCTGTCGCCCGAGCAACGCCGCCGGTCGTCATGAGAGCTTGAGTTCGCCGATCGCCCGAACCTGGTCGCTCACGTGTTTGAGCACCACGCCGAGGGTCGCAACGGCCGACTCCTCGTCGAGGGTGTCGATGCCGAGGGCGAGCAAAGTCGTTGCCCAGTCGATGGTTTCGGCGATAGAAGGAGCCTTCTTCAGCTCCATCGCGCGCAGCGCCCGGACGGTACGAACGATCTGTTCCGCCAGCTTTTCTGGCACCTCGGGGACGCGGGAGAGCACGATCGCCTTCTCTCGCTCGGCCGTCGGGTAATCGAGGTGCAGGTACAGGCAGCGGCGCTTGAGCGCTTCGGACAGTTCGCGGCTCGCGTTCGACGTCAGCACGACGAACGGCCGGCGGGAAGCGGCGATCGTACCGAGTTCCGGAATCGTCACCTGGAAGTCGGAGAGCACCTCGAGGAGCAGACCTTCGACCTCGACGTCGGCCTTGTCGACCTCGTCGATGAGCAGAACGGTCGGTTCGGTGCGACGGATCGCGGACAACAGCGGCCGAGCAAGCAGGAACTCCTCGCTGAAGATGTCGTCGTGGGTCGCTTCCCACGCGTCGTCGGCCCGCGCGGCTTGGATCCGAAGCAGCTGCTTCTTGTAGTTCCACTCGTACAGCGCACGCGCTTCGTCGAGGCCCTCGTAGCACTGCAGACGAATCATCTCGGCAGAGGTTGTTGCGGCGACGGCCTTGGACAGTTCGGTCTTGCCGACGCCGGCGGGACCCTCGATCAACAGTGGCTTTCCGAGGCGGTCGGCGAGGAACACCGTCGTCGCGATGGCGTCGTCAGCGAGATACCCGGCACCGCCGAGCCGCTCCCGGACGTCGGCGACCGACGCGAACTGAGGCTGGACGGTCGACGAGTCAGGCACGCTCCAATAGTAAGCGCGGACGTTCGGCGGCAAAGCGACGCGTCGCTACGACGCCCGTACGATACGAATGTGAAACCGGCGACCGAGGACATCGTCCTCAGCTGGCCGGCGCCGTCGCTCCCAGGAATCTGCGCGCGGACCGGAGTGCCGACCCGGGCCGGTGTGGTGGTGTCGCCTAGCGGTGCGGGTTACGAGGGCGCCGAGGTCATCCTGCCGTTCTCGCAAGCCGCGACGCTTCGTCAGCGGGCGCTCCGCCGGCTTGCAGCCTTGGCGGCGGTCATCACCATCGCCTGTGCTGCCGGTGCGGTGTTCGCCTGGTTCCTCGCGATCCCGGCGGTCATCGCGGCCGGAATCGCTGTATACGCCGCCCGGCAGGCACACGCGATGGGCGTGTATCCGGTCGTGCAGGGCCGGAATTTGCTGCTACGCAGGGTGCATCCGGCCTTTGCCGCGGCAGTCGCGGCGATGCCCGAACGGTGCGGCAAGACCGAAGGCGGCGGATGCGAAACCTGCACCTCGAGCTGCCTGCCTCAGGTTCAAACCACCTGAGTCCGATACAACGTCGACCACATTTCGAGGGGGGCAGATGTTCGACGAATCAGTATTCGACGCTACGACCCTCCCTGCCGTCGATTTCAATTCCCAGCGCCGCGCATCGTTCGCCTTGCGCCGCTGGTGGGGCCCATCGCTCGGCCTTGCGATCATCTGCGCGGCGTTGACCGCAATTGCTGTCTTCAGTTCCTTGCAGTGGGAATGGGATGTCGAGAAGCACGGCGAGGTGCAGACCGTCACGGTCATGGACATCCATGCGCGAGACAACTTCATCAATCCGTCTGTCGTCGACGTCAACATCCCGACGGATAGCGGTTGGCTGGGTGTACGTACCGACGACGAAAGTCGTTATCGCGTCGGACAAAGTGTCAGGCTCCGCTATGACCCGACGAAGCTTGACCACGCTGCTTTCGTGGGTGACAGCAACGGCCCGACGTGGACTCTGGGAACCGGTTACTCCGCAATGATCGGCTGCCTCGTCTTCGGCGTCGCTGGAATGGTCGTGTTCATCGTGGACTGGTCTGAACGTCGGAGTCAGGTTCGCAACGTCGATCACGCGATTCAGGCGATGCTGGCAGCCCTATTTGCTGGCCAACCGATCACAAGGCATGTGCCGTCCATGCCGGTGCCTACCCAAGTGGAGGACTCCATCACCCGCCGGCGCGCCCGTGCCGTGCGAGGAATGGCCATCGCCTCGGTTCCACTCATCGCGCTCGTCATCATGGCGCTCCGGGGATACCAGATTTCCGAACTGGTACTGCGGATAGCGGCATGGCTATGTGGTATTCCGCTGTTCAGCAATGCACTGCGATACGCCCAAACCCGCACGCTGGTTACGGCGCTTCGTCAGCGAATCTGGACGCCGGCGATCCTCATCGGGCGGGTGCCGAACAAGCAGCGATCGACATGGCCGACGTACAGCGAGTTCCTGCTTGCGACGGATGCACAGCACGCCGCCGCGTACCGAAGCACATCGTGGGACGGCCTCGTCACCGGACCGCGGGGGCCCGGGCCGGAGAACGTGTGGTTTGTCCGTCATCGCTTAGGCACCGCGGTGCTTTGGCCCAACGGTCTGATCGCCTACTCCCAACGGATCAAGAACTGGGAACATAAGCCAGCCGAGTACGAGGGCGTGCCGGCGAACCGATCCGAGGTAACGGCGTTTCGCGACAATGTCTAGCGCGGCAGCAGCACCAAATCGTCGCGATGAACGACTTCGCGTAGGCCGGTCTCGCGGGTCGAAACCCCCAGCAGCGCAGGCAGTTCGGTGGCGTCATACGCAACGAGTCCGCGCGCGAGCGGTACATCGTCCGGACCGACGAGCTCCACCGGATCCCCCACGGCGAAGGTGCCTTCGACGCTGACGATGCCGGCCGGGAGCAGTGACGCGCCACGGTCGCGGACAGCGGCCACAGCACCGGCGTCGATGATCAGCCGGCCGCGCGGCACCGAGGCGTGCGCGAGCCAGCGCAGCCGCGACGCACGGCGTTCGCCCGTTGCGAAGAACCGCGTTCCTCGCTCCGGATCACCCGCCAGCAGCCCGGCCACGTCGACGGCGGCACCGATGATCGCCGGCACACCACTACTCGCCGCCAGCCGCGCGGCGTCGAGCTTCGAAGCCATTCCGCCACTGCCGAGCCCGCTGCCGCCGCCGTTGGTACTGACCCGTTCGAGGTCATCTCCCGCTCGAATCTCCGAAATACGCTGTGCGCCAGGCGTTTTTGGCGGGCGGTCGTAAACGGCATCGACATCGGAGAGCAACAGCAGGCGGTCAGCATCAACAAGGTGCGCGACCAGCGCGGCCAGCCTGTCGTTGTCGCCGAACCGGATCTCTTCGGTGGCAACGGTGTCGTTCTCGTTCACGACCGGCACGACATTGAGTTCAAGAAGCCGGTCCAGCGTGCGTCGGGCGTTGCGGTAATGGGCGCGGCGCATGACGTCTTCGGCGCTGAGCAGCACCTGGCCGACCGTGATGCCATGCCGACCGAAGCTGGTCGCATACGCATCAACCAGCGCCGTCTGGCCGACGGCGGCCGCTGCCTGCAGGGTGGCTAGATCGCGGGGCCGCGCGGCGAGGCCCAACGGCGCGAGACCCGCTGCGATCGCGCCGGACGAAACCAGAACAGGCGAATCGCCGGCCCGATGAGCGGCGGCCAGTGCGTCCACCAGAGCATCGAGCCGGTCGTGGTCGAGTCCGACGGCCGCGCTGGTCAGCGACGAGGAGCCGACCTTGACGACGACCCGCGTCATGACCGTCCCTTCCGAGACCGGCGAGGCCTATCCGCCTCCAACCCGGCGGGATCGATCTCGAGTTCCTCTGGTGCGAGTTCATCTTCGTCGTAGTCATCGACAAACTCGCGATCAGCGGCAGTTCGGGCGTTTCGTTGCGCACGCGTAGGCCGAGCACCACTCAACAGCCGGTCGTCCGAACCGCGGGGACCGAACGACTCCACGACCTCGTCGCCGAAGGTCGACGGTTGCCAGTCGAACGTGACGGAGCCGATGGTGACTCCGGCGCCGGGCTGCGCGCCGGATTTCACCAGCTGATCCTCGACGCCGAGCTTGGCGAGCCGGTCCGCGAGATACCCGACGGCCTCCGCGTTCGAGAAGTCCGTTTGTCGAACCCAGCGTTCCGGCTTCTCCCCAACGACCTCGAAGCCGTCGCCGACCGTACGGATAGCGAATGCGGCACCGCCGACCGGCTTCGGCCGCAGCACGATGCGGGGCGCTTCGTCCGCCGGGTGGGCGTGCCGGTCGGCTCGGACGAGTTGGGCCAGCGCGTGCAGGAACGGGACCAGACCCTCGTGCGTCGCCGTCGACAGCGGGAACACGCGGTAGCCCATCGCGGCGAAGTCCGGCTCGACGATGGCCGCCAGGTCCCGGGCGTCGGGAACGTCGATCTTGTTGATGACGACGAGTCGGGGGCGTTCGTTCAGGCCGGCGATGCCGTCGCGGTACGCCTCCAGCTCGGCCTCGATGACGCGCAGATCGGACAGCGGATCGCGGTCTGGCTCCAGCGTGGCCCCGTCGATGACGTGCACGATGACCGAACACCGCTCGACGTGCCGGAGAAACTCCAGGCCAAGGCCCTTGCCCTGCGACGCGCCGGGGATAAGACCCGGCACATCGGCAACGGTGAACACCTCGCCGTCGGTCTCGACGACCCCCAGGTTCGGCGCCAACGTGGTGAACGGATAGTCCGCGATCTTCGGCTTCGCCGCCGACACGACGCTCACCAGCGACGACTTGCCGGCGCTCGGAAAGCCCACGAGCGCCACATCGGCGACCGACTTCAGCTCGAGGACGACATCGCGTTCTTCGCCGGGCTCGCCGAGTAACGCGAATCCGGGGGCCTTACGACGGGTGTTCGCGAGGGCCGCGTTGCCGAGGCCGCCCTGGCCACCGCGTGCGACGACGTACCGCGTGCCCTGGCCGATCAGGTCGGCGAGCTGGTTGCCATCCTCGTCGAGCACGACCGTTCCGTTCGGGACCCGAAGCACGACCTCGGAACCGAACGCGCCGTGCCGGTTACCGCCTTGGCCGATCCGGCCGGAGCCGGCCTTCTGATGCGGGTGGAAATGGAAGTCCAGCAGCGTCGTGACGCTCGAGTCGACCTCGAGAATGACGTCGCCGCCCCGACCGCCGTTGCCGCCGTCGGGGCCGCCCAACGGCACGAACTTCTCACGGTGGATCGACGCGCAGCCGTTGCCTCCGTCGCCGCCCTTGACGTGCAGGACGACGCGATCGACGAAACTCGCCATGCGCGATCCTCTCTGCTCAGCGGTCGGTTGCCGTTGCCCGGGCCATTACGTGAACGAGGGCGGCACCGGAACCCGGCCCGCCCTCGTACCAACGTGCGTTAACTCAGGCGGAAACGGCCTCCGCCGGAACGATGTTGACGACCTTGCGGCCGCGCTTCAAACCGAATTCGACCGCGCCGTCGGCCAGTGCGAACAGCGTGTCGTCGCCGCCACGGCCGACCAGGTTGCCGGGGTGGAAATGGGTGCCACGCTGGCGGACGAGGATCTCGCCGGCGTTGACCTGCTGACCGCCAAAGCGCTTCACGCCGAGCCGCTGAGCGTTGGAATCGCGGCCGTTACGTGAGGAGCTGGCGCCTTTCTTGTGGGCCATGTCAGCTAGCGCCCTTCTTGATGTCGGTGACCTTTACCTGCAGCAGGTGCTGACGGTGCCCCTGGCGCTTGCGGTAGCCACTCTTGTTCTTGTACTTGATGATGCGGATCTTGGGGCCCTTGGTCTCGGCGACCACCTCGGCGGTGACGCTGACCTTGGCGAGTTCCTGCGCGTCGACGGTCACGTTGCCGTCGTCGACCAGCAGCACGGCGGGGAGCCGAACCGACGAACCCACCGCACCCAGGCCGCGCTCGACCTCGAGCGTGTCACCGACGGCGACCTTGTGTTGCTTACCGCCGGTCTTCACGATGGCGTACACGACGAGCTCCTCAAACCGAAAAGTAGGGTCCGCGCGACCGGCGCGCATGTGCACGCCGCGGCATGCGACCCGCCGACGATACCCGATCCGAGGGTCCTAGGACCAATCCGATCCGGATCTACGAACAAACGAGGACTACTCACTCGCGACCGGAGCACTGACCGTGCCGCTCGTCGCGGCGCGCCGGCGGCGGCGTGGCGCGGCCGGCGGCGGTGTCTCGGCGACCACCGGTACGTCCACATCCACCAGCACCTCAGGCACGAACTCCGCCTCGACGACTGCTTCGAGCTCAGCCTCGTGCGACGTTTCCGGCGCGGCTTCGATACCGGCGGCGAGCGCCGTCTCGGCAGACTCGGCGGTTTCCGTCGCGTCGGCCTGCTGGAGGTCCTCCGCCTCCGGCCGGCGGGCCGGCGGACGCGGGATCGGCCGAGCCGGGATGATCGGCGCGGAACTCTGCTGACGCGGGTGGCCGTCGAGGTGGATCAGCACGCCACGGCCGTTGCAGGCCGCACAGATCTCCGAATACGCCTCGAGCAGGCCGGTACCGACCCGCTTACGGGTCATCTGCACCAAACCGAGCGAGGTGACCTCGGCGACCTGGTGACGGGTGCGGTCCCGGCCGAGACATTCGGTGAGCCGCCGTAGGACGAGTTCCCGGTTCGACTCGAGCACCATGTCGATGAAGTCGATGACGATGATGCCGCCGACGTCGCGGAGCCGCAGCTGACGGACGATCTCTTCCGCGGCTTCGAGGTTGTTCTTGGTGACGGTCTCTTCGAGGTTGCCGCCCTTGCCGGTGAACTTTCCGGTGTTGACGTCGACGACGGTCATCGCTTCCGTACGGTCGATGATCAGCGAGCCACCGCTGGGGAGGTAGACCTTCCGGTCGAGCGCCTTGATGAGCTGCTCTTCGACCCGGAATTCGGTGAACACATCCTTCGAACCGGTCCAGCGCGAGACGCGTTCCATCAGTTCCGGCGCGACCGACGACAGGTACGGCTCGATCTTTTCCCACTCGTCGTCCCCCTGGACGACGAGTGACGAGAAGTCCTCGTTGAAGACGTCACGCACGACGCGAACCACCAGGTCCGGCTCCGCGTAGACCAACGCGGGCGCCTTCTTCTCCGCCTTCGCGGCCGCCTTCTTGATGGCTTCCCACTGAGCGGTGAGGCGCTCGATGTCGCGGGCGAGGTCTTCCTCGGACGCGCCTTCGGCGGCCGTACGGATGATCACACCGGCCTCTTCAGGAACGATCCGCTTGAGGATCGCCTTCAACCGCGCCCGCTCGGTGTCGGGCAACTTGCGGCTGATGCCCATCATCGAGCCCTCGGGCACGTACACCAGGTAGCGGCCCGGCAGCGTGACCTGGCTGGTCAGGCGTGCGCCCTTCTGGCCGATCGGGTCCTTGCTGACCTGCACGAGAACGGTCTGGCCGGACTTCAGCGCCTGCTCGATGGTCCGCGGACGGTTGCCCTCGAAGCCGGCGGCGTCGTAATTCACCTCGCCGGCGTACAGCACCGCGTTGCGGCCCTTGCCGATGTCGATGAACGCCGCCTCCATGCTGGGCAGCACGTTCTGGACCTTGCCGACGTAGACGTTCCCGGCGAAGGCCGTGGCGCTGGCGCGGGTCACATAGTGCTCGACGAGGACGCCGTCTTCGAGGACCGCGATCTGCGTCCGTTCGCCTTGGTTACGGACGATCATCCGGCGTTCGACGGACTCGCGGCGGGCGAGGAACTCGGCCTCGGTGATGATCGGGGCGCGCTTACGGTCGGGGCGACCGTCGCGACGGCGCTGCCGCTTCGCCTCGAGACGAGTGGAGCCCGAAACGCCGCGGATCCCGTCGGCGTCGGCGGCGGTAGTGCGGCGGGGTCGCGGTTCGCGCACACGGACAACGGTGTTCGGCGGGTCGTCGGCGCTGGGTTCGAGATCCGACCCGCCACCACCGCCGCCGCGGCGACGCCGGCGACGTCGACGGGTGCTGCCGCTGCCGCCGTTTCCGCCCTCGTCCGTGCCGCTTTCGGTATCAGCCTCAGCCTCGGCCTCGGCTCCGCCCTGGTCGGCGTGCTGGCCGCCCTCGGTGTCGGTGGCCGGGCCGTCCGCGGCGTCGTCCTGCCCCAGCTCGTCGTCGAGACCGTCGGCCCGGCCGCGGCCGCGGCCGCGGCGGCCCCGGCGCCGACGGCGGCGCGGACCTGAGCCTTCGGATTCGCCGTCGAGGTCGCCGCCGTCGTCGGTCTCCTCGACGTCGCTGTCTTCGTCATCGAGGAGGTCTCCGTCGACGAGGACGCGCGGCGGAAGCACCACCGGCTCGGCCGCCTGGAAAATCGGGGCCACGGGCGGGCGACGTCGCTTAGCCGGCGCGGGCGCCGCCTCGGCGTCGGCGTCGGCATCCGCGACCGGCGGTGGCTCCGCGATCGGCTCGTCGGGCGTTACGGAGCCCGCGGGCTCCGCTGCCTTCGCTGGCCGGCGGCGCGGGCGCTTGACGGGTGGGGGCGCCCCCTCCGTCGACTCAGCTGCCTCGGCAGGTGGCTGAGCCATGGGCGGAGTTTCGGGAGCGCTCACGGCAGCGGGTTCCGTGCTGACGTCAGCTGACGTCACGGGTCGGCGGGCCGCTCGGCGACGCCGTACGGGCGCCCCCTCGATCGCAGCTGGCGATTCAGTAACAGAACTCTCGCCAAGCTGGCCGGTTGTAGCTGAAGCGTTGTCGTCTGGGCTTTGCAGATCGTTGGACAAAGGTCCCTTTCGGCTCCCGGGCGCGGCTTTGTGGGCGCGCCACTCAGGAGAACTGGCAGTCGGTCGGTGGCAAGCCACCGGAAGTCATCACGCCGAAAGACTCCGGTCGCTCCCTACGGGCACCCGGTCGGGTGCCAGCGGGTCGCCGACCGCGGTCTCCCCGACGTTCCCACCGTGAAAATCCGAGAATCGGATCTCCGGAGCGCACAGCGGGCCCTGCGCGAGCCGGGTCGCCACGAGGGGCGAACTCAGCTCCAGCGGAGCGAGCGAGCGCAGACCAGCAAGAACATCGTCGGGCCGTACGACCGGCGTCGTGTGCCGTACGACTGCCTGAAGTATCACACAGCCGGGCACGTCGACTTCGCTGATCGCCAGATTGAGGGTCGCGCCGCGCACGTCGATGTCGCGAAGGCCCCCCTTTGTCCGCCGCGAAACCAGCACTTCCGGTACCGCCGCGAACCGCTCCTGCGCCTCATCGACGGCACCACGGTCGGCGCCCGGCAGCCGTAGCTCCCAAACGCTGGCCTCCATGCGCTCCGCCAACGAACCGGGTCCGGCGACCACCGCGTCGACGATGTCGAGGCCAGGCGGCAGCGAGGAGCCGAGCGCAGCGGCGGCGTCCGCCGCCTCGACGACCCGCATCAGACCCAGTTCGACGTACTCGGCCTCGCTCGCCACGCCGGTCGGCGCGGCGCCGACCCAGCTGATCTTCGGATGCGGGCTGAACCCGGCGGAGTGGGCGATGGGCAGGTTCGCCCGCCGGATCGCCCGCTCGACGATGCGGGCGATGTCCCGGTGCGAGGTGAACCGCAACCGGCCGCGCTTGGCGTACCGGAGGCGGATCTTGCACACGGTGGGCGGCGGCGGAGGGCCTTCCGGCTGCCGTGCGGGACGGCCAGCCATCAGCCGACCGGCTGCAACGGCAACAACGTGCGCCCGGTTGGGCCGATCTGGGTGTCGGCGCCCGTACTCGGACAGACACCGCAGTCGTAGCAGCCTTCCCAACGGCAGTCGTCGAGTTCTTGCGCCGCCAGGGCGTCCTGCCAGTCGGACCACAGCCAGTCCCGGTCGAGGCCGGCGTCGAGGTGGTCCCAGGGCAGGACCTCGTCGCGCGTGCGCTCGCGGGTGGTGAACCAGGCCAGTGAAATGGGGCTTCCGGCGAAGACCTCGTCGCAGGCCGCCACCCAGCGTTCGTACGAGAAGTGCTCACTCCAGCCGTCGAACCGACCGCCGTTACGCCAAACCGTCTCGATGACGGCGCCGATCCGGCGGTCGCCGCGGGCGAGCAGTCCTTCGATCTGGCCGGGCTTGCCGTCGTGGTAGCGGTAGCCGATGGCCTTGTCCCGGCCGAGCGCGTCCCGTAGCAGCCGGAGTCGGTGGTCGACGGTCTCGGGCGACGCCTGTGCGGCCCATTGGAACGGGGTGTGGGGCTTCGGGACAAAGCCACCGATGCTGACCGTCACCCGGACCGGCCGCCCTGCGGCGGCCCGGCCCTGCGCGATCACCGACTTGGCCATGCCGGCGATCGCCAACACGTCCTCGTCGGTCTCGGTCGGCAGACCGCACATGAAGTAGAGCTTCACCTGCTGCCAGCCCGCGGCGTAGGCAGCGGTTGTCGTACGGATGAGGTCTTCTTCGGTGACTGTCTTGTTGATCACCCGGCGCAGCCGCTCCGACCCGCCCTCGGGAGCAAAGGTCAAGCCACTGCGCCGGCCATTACGGGCGAGCTCACCTGCGAGGTCGATGTTGAACGCGTCGACCCGGGTGCTCGGCAGCGACAGGGACGTCTGCGTGCCTTCGTACCGATCGGCCAGCCCTTTGGTCAACGGCGCGATTTCGGAGTGGTCGGCTGACGACAGCGACAGCAGGCCGACCTCGTTGAAACCGGTGGCACGCAAGGACTTGTCGATCATCGAGCCGATGGTGTCGATCGAGCGTTCCCGGACCGGACGCGTGATCATGCCCGCCTGGCAGAACCGGCAGCCCCGCGTACAACCGCGGAAGATCTCGACACTCGCGCGTTCGTGGACTGTTTCGGCCAGCGGCACCAACGGCGCCTTCGGATACGGCCATTCGTCGAGGTCCGTGACGGTGTGCTTCGGGACGCGCCGCGGGATGCCGGGGATACGCGGGGTGACGGTCTCGATCGCACCGTCGGCGCGGTACATCACCTCGTAAAGCGCTGGTACGTAAAGGATTCCGCTCGCCGCCAGTTTTACCAGCAGGCCCGCGCGGCCGCCCGGGGAACCCGCCTGCTTGTGCAACCGGATCTGCTCGGTGATCGCGAGTACGGCCTTCTCGCCGTCGCCGAGGACCGCCCCGTCGACGAAGTCGGCCATCGGCTCCGGGTTGAAAGCGGCATGACCACCGGCGAGAACGAGCGGGTGCTCGTCGGTCCGGTCGACCGCATGGATCGGGATGCCGGCGAGGTCGAGCGCCGTCAGCAGGTTCGTATAACCAAGCTCGGTCGCGAAGCTGATTCCGAGAACGTCGAAGGCGGTGACCGGGCGGTGGCCGTCGACGGTGAACTGCGGGACGCCGTACTCGCGCATCAGGGCTTCGAGGTCGGGCCACACCGAGTAGGTCCGCTCGGCCAGCGTGCCCGGTTGTTCGTTGAGCACCTCGTACAGGATCTGCAGGCCCTGGTTGGGCAGTCCGACCTCGTACGCGTCGGGATACATCAACGCCCAGCGAACATCGCAGGCGTCCCAGTCCTTGGTCTGGGCGTTGAGCTCACCGCCGACGTACTGGACCGGCTTGCTCACCCGGGGAAGCAACGCCTCGAGCGCAGGAAAGACAGACTCGACAGGCATACGCACCAGGGTACGGGCTGCGCGCAGCTCCGACTTCCAGTCGCGTTTCAGGTGATGCCTCCGACTTCCAGTCGTACGGCACCCCGATGCGTGACCGAAACTCGGAGGCACGCTGGGGCGTCCACAGATTCCGAAACAGAAGCCGGCTCGGGGCGTGTCGGTACGACGGTTGGAAGCGTGGATGCGAGCCGCTGGAATGCTGCGTTGACCCGGGCAGCCGTACAGGGCGACCTTCTCACCCGGCGGCAAGCGCTCGACTGCGGCCTATCCGATGCGGACCTGCGCACCGCCGTTCGGCGCGGCCTGCTTACGCGCCCACACCGGGGATTGTTCTCCACAGCGACCGGCGAGCTCGGACTCATCGCATCGCTGAACGCCGGTCGGGCCGCGGCACGAGGCGGGGTGGTGGCCGGCCACAGCGCAGCCCGGCTCTGGTTACTGGAAGGCGCGCGGGTGACAAGCCCGGAGCTCGTCCTTCCCGTCGACGACACGCGGGTACAGCGGCCGGGCTTAAGACTGTCTTGGCGCGGCCTCGCGTCCGGCGATGTCATCGAACACCGAGGTCTTCCGGTGACAACTCCGGGGCGGACGCTGGTCGACCTAGCGCGAAGGGAGCCGATTGATACGGTCGTGCCACTCGTCGACTCCGCACTCCATCTAGGTTTGGCCCAACCATCTGATCTGGCTGAACTGGGTGCCGCGGCTCGTCGCGGTTGGCGTGCATTTCACCTGGCCGACGGACGAGCGGAATCCGTCTTCGAGTCTGTCGTCCGACTCGACCTCGTCCGTGGAGGGTTACCTCCCGAAGAACTTCAATTCGACATCCGGGATCGGAATGGCGTCTGGATCGCCCGGGTCGACATGGCCTGGCCCAGCCGCGGACTTATCGTCGAACTCGACGGATTCGCGACGCATGGCACGCCGCAGGCCCTCCGCGCCGACCTGCTGCGGCAGAACGCGCTCGTAGCCGCCGGATGGACGGTCCTGCGCTTCACGTGGGCCGACCGTCGGCACATCCCGACCGCCGTTCGCGCGGCGCTCGCCCTCCAGCGCTAGCCGCGCCGAGTTGCTCGGCGTTGCTCCGACTTCCAGTCACGCCAGGCCTCCCAAAACGACTGAAAATCGGAGGAGCCGAACGGAGAACGACTGAAAGTCGGAGGCGGCGCCCCGGAACGCGGGCCCGCAGGCGCACGAGCGAGACGGCGTCAGTCGTCGCTGTTCGTGTGCGCGTGCACGTTCTGGAGCAGGCCGATCGCGATCATGTTCGCGAACATGCTGGATCCGCCGTACGACACGAACGGCAGCGGCAGGCCCGTCACCGGCATGATGCCCATCGTCATGCCGACGTTGACGAAGGTCTGAAAGGCGAACCAGGCCACAACTCCGGCCGCCATCAACATCCCGAAGGCGTCGTCGGCGGCCGCGGCTATTCGGGTTCCTCGCCACAGCACAATCCCTAATAGCACCAAGAGCAATGCCGACCCGACGAAGCCGAACTGCTCACCGGCGGCGGTGAAGATGAAGTCGGTCTCCTGCTCGGGGACGTAGCCACCGTTGGTCTGCGCGCCGTTAAACAGGCCGGCACCGGTGAGACCGCCTGCCCCGATGGCGGTTTTCGCCTGATCGACGTTGTATGCGGTTGATGTGACGTTCTTGTGGGAGTTCGCGAACGACGTAAGCCGGTCCAGCTGGTACGTCTTGAGCAGGTGGGCTTGCACGCCGATCACCGCCAGCAACGCGCCAATCAAAATGAAGCCCAGTACGTAACGCGCCGGCAGTCCGGACAGCGCCAGCATCCCCAGGATGATGAAGACCAGCACCATCATCGTGCCGAAGTCCGGCTGCCCCATGATGAGCGCCATCGGTACGGCGGCCAACGCCAATACGAGAATGACGTCCGATCGCCGGGGCCTCGTTTCACCGTCCCGCTTCTCGCCCAACAACATCGCAATGCCGACGATCAGCGCAATCTTCGCGAATTCCGAAGGCTGAATCGCAAAACCGCCGGGGAGCTTGATCCACGAGTGCGCGCCGTTGATCGTGACGCCCAGGGGTGACAGCACGACCAACAGGCCGAGGAGCGACAGGACGTACACGATCGGCGCGTACGCGCGCAGCGAGCGGTAGTCGATTCGCGCCGTCATCACGCCGAGCATCAACCCGATGCCGATATTGAGAATGTCCTTCTTGAGGTACGCGGCGGGGTCAAGGCCCTTCGATGTTTGGGGCTGCTTCGTCGCCGACCAGACGAGCAGCGCGCCGATGACGACGAGCGCAAGCACCGCGGATTGAAGAATCCAGTCCATGGCCCGGACCGGGGCTACGCGGTCGAAAACCATTTCCCGCGCGGTCGTCTGCCGCCGCCGGGACGGCGCGGAACGTGGTGTCCCCCAGGGACTCGCGTGGTCCGTCACGAGTTACTGCCCACGGCCGGCGTCGAACTCGCCTTGGCGGCCGCGGCGGCGAGCGCGTCCTGTGCGGCCTGCAGGGCAAGCGGATCCGGTGCTCCCGGCGCCAGCGGAGCCTGCGGGGTGACCGGGGGAATGTTGGTCTGCGGCGCCGTAATCGCGCCGGTCGGACTCACCGTCGGGAGCGCGGTGGGACGGATCCCCCCCGGCCAGATGGGGGTCTTGCCGGCGAGACCGTAGATGTCGTTGTAGATGTTCGCGGCGACCCTCGCCGAAGTGTTCGCACCCTGACCGCCGTGCTCGACAAAGACGACCACCGCATAGCGCGGATTGTCGTATGGCTGCACCGACGCAAACCACGACTGAGGCTGCTTCGCCAGATCGCCGTCAGCCGCGACGTCTGCGGTCCCAGTCTTGCCGGCCACTTTCAGACTTGGGTCAAAAATACCGCGAGCGGTGCCATTGCCACCCGACACGACCGCCTTCAAACCTTCCATCACGGTTGGCAAGGCGTCGATCTCTGCCTGACTCAGCTTGCCCTTCACCTTCGGCTGCACCAGAGAGGCAACCGAACCGTCCGGGTTGAGGAAAGCCTTGGCGATCTGCGGTTGGTACACCGTGCCACCGTTCGCCATGGCGGCATACGCCATCGCCTGCTGAAGCGGCGTGGCAAGGACCTGCGCGGCTTGGCCGATGGCGAAGTCCACAGCTTCACCGGCCTGCAGACGGTAGCCCTCGGAACACTGAGCTGCGTCGATTCGAGCGCGCTCCGGATCGCTCGTCTTGTACGTCTCCGCGCCCTTACAGAAGTCGGCTTTCGTTGCTTCCCAGTACTTTTGGAGGCCGGCGCGGTCGTAGAGAATGCCGGCGCTCTCGTTGGGCAGGTCGATCCCGGTCTTGCTTCCGTAGCCGAAGTCCTTCGCTGTCGTCGCGAAGACCTCCTTCGCCGGCTTTGCCTGCGTTGCGGGTATCGCACGCAGGCCGCCGTCGCTATACCACTGCTCGTATGCGAATTTGTAGAAGTACGTGTCGCACGAACGCTCAAGCGCACCGACAATCGTTAGCGGCGCCGACGCCTCACCCTCGAAGTTGTTGAATCTCGTCTCAGTGCCGTCGTCGTTCTTGACTGAGTAGTACGGCCCGCAGGCGGTTGTCGCGGTCGGCGTGGTCAGACCGTTAGCCAGGATCGCGGTTGCACTCGATCCCTTGAACGTCGAGCCGGGGGCGTACGCGGCGCTGAAAGCCCTGCTGATCAAGGGATTGCTGGCCACCGGGTCAGACAGTTTCGCGTAGTCCGCCTGGCTGAGGTTGCCGACGAAGATGTTCGGGTCGAAGCTCGGAGCGCTGCCCAGCGCGAGTACGGCGCCACTCGTGACGTCGACGACAACGGCCGATGCTGACGTGCCAAGAAGGGGCTTGCCGTCCGAGGTCCGTTGGCTCTGGGCCAGCTTGATCCCGTTTGCCAGTTCGTTTTCCACCGCCTGCTGCAACGCGGCGTCGATGTTCGTCACCATGGTCTGCCCCGGAACAGGTTGAACCGTCGAGACCGTTCCGATCACTTCTCCCGCAGCATTGACCGACACCGTCTTCTGCGACGGGGTGCCCCGCAGCACCTTGTCGTACTGCTGCTCGAGCCCGGCCTGCCCGATCAGCTCGGTGGCCGAATATCCCTTGTACTGCGGGTCTTTCAGCTGCTCAGCGGTGATCGGCCGGATGTAGCCGAGCTCGTGGGCGGCCAGCGCACCGTCGGGATAGACGCGGACCGCCTGCTCGCCGATGTCGACGCCGGGAAAGAGCTCGGACCGTTCCTGGATCAGCAACGCCTGCTGCAAAGAAGCCTGATCGTCCGGCTCGAAGTACTTCACCGGGACCGGCTGATACGGCGAGCCGGTGTAGCAGGGCTGGCCGACCTTCGGCCCACACAACCTGATCTTGTTCTGCAGGTCCTTGACCGCAATCCCCAGAATCGGCGAGAGCCGGTTCAGGACCGCCAGGCCCCTGTCTTTCTGGCGGCTGAGGGTCGCGTTGCTGACCGTGACCACGTACTCGTACCGATCGGTCGCCAGGACGCGGCCCTGGTCGTCAAGGATCTGCCCGCGCGGCGCCGGGTCGATCAGGACTCGAGTGTTCAGGCTCTGTGCGCTCTGCTTGTACGTACTACCGGACAGGACTTGCAGGTAGGCGAGCCGGCCCAACAACGTCACGACGAGGGACAGAACCAGGACGCGCAGGATGAAAACCCGTTGGCGCGCGCTGTCGTTCATCGGCCCGAAACCCTACGGACCGAAGCTGAGAAACAGGTGGGCCTCACAGTGAACTCGGCTCGAGATGCCGCAGTAGTGCACGGAGCGCCGGATACAGGAACGGCGTAAGCAGCAGGTTGTAGCCCGCCATCGCCAACGACGACTGGAGGAGCTGACCGACGGGAGCATGAGCTTCGCCGGAGACGACCCCCAAGGCGACGTATCCCAAGCTGGCGAACAACGAGCCCACGCCGACGTACAGCATCGGGGGCACAGGGTTGCGCCCACGGCCTGACAGACCTGCGCCGAGCACCCCGACGGCATAACCGACGACCGTCCAGACCAGCGCGAGCCGGCCGAGGGTGTGCGTACCGAGCAGGTCGCCGAGCAGACCGGCCGCGAACCCTGCGCCCATCCCGAACCCCGGGCCCGCGATCAGAGCCAGGCTGAGCACCGTGACCAGCGCGAGGTTCGGGTCCCCGTACGGAACGTGTAGTCGGTTCACGACACCGAGTTGCAGGAGGACGGCCGTCAGCAACCACAAGGCTGCGGCGTACCGAGGTGATGCCATGCCAGCCCGATCAGCGGGTCGCCGTGGTCTGCGGCGTTGGAGTTGGGGTGCCAGCGGACGTACCAGTCGGCGTAGGCGTCGCTGTCACCGTTTTCGTCACGGTCGCCGTCACGGTTGGCGTCGGCGCCGTGGACTGCGCCGTGGCCGTTCGTTCCTTCGGAATGACCACGCCGACCACATTGAGCGCGGTGAAGTCGACGTACGGCTTCACCTGGGCAGTGACCGTCGTCTTCCCTGCGGTCGGCCCCACGGCCGTCACGACGCCGATCGGAACGTTCGCCGCGTACGTCACGGTGCCGAACGTCTCGATGACGTCACCCACCTTCGGCCGCACGCTGGGATCTGTGGGCGAGAACGTCAGGTCCGACGACGCGCCATGCCCCGACGTGATCCCGACATGAGCGTCCGATTGCAACCGGGAGCCGACGTTGAGGTTCGGGTCGATGATCAACGCGACCGTGCAGCTCAACGGGGAAACCGCCACGACTCGGCCGACCAGACCCTTCGCGCTGATCACCGTCATGTCGAGCTTGATGCCGTCGCGACTGCCGACGTTGAGCGTGGCGGCACTGTCGAAGCCCGAGAGGTCACCGAGCGCCACCGCGCGGGCGGGGACGATCGTGTACTGGTTGTCGCCGGACAGCGCGATCAAGCCGGCCAGCTCCCCCCGATCGCGCGTCACATCGGCGTTGCCACGAAGCTCGGATTGGAGTTTGTCGATCTGCGCCTGCAGGGAGCGCACCTTCTTTCCGTCCCGACCGGCATGCACGACGTCGGAAAAGAACGTGCCGATCGGCGACACGACAGACGAAAACCCGCGCTGGATCGGACCGAATACCGTCGACGCGACATGCCGGGGACCGCTGAAAGCCCCGCCGCTCTTCGACGACCGGTAATCGAGTGTGATCAGCGTGAACGAGATCAACAGCAGGACGACCAAAGCCAGACGCAGCCGCTGCGAGTCACGATTCATGCGCGTCGCTCATCGTCGCGTCCGGTACGGCGTGCGCGGTGCGGGCTCGTTCCCGCGGCGGCGTATGCCGTTCGGTGTCCGTTCCGGTTAGCGCTTCGGCTCGGAGATCAAGACCTGCTGCAAGGCCTCGAACTCCTCGACGCACTTGCCCGAGCCCATGGCGACCGAGTCGAGCGGGTTGTCCGTGATGTGGATCGGCATGCCAGTCTCGTGCCGCAGCCGCTCGTCGAGGCCGCCGAGCAAAGCGCCTCCACCGGTGAGCACGATGCCGCGATCCATGATGTCGCCAGACAGTTCAGGCGGGCACTTGTCGAGCGTGGTCTTCACTGCGTCGATGATCGCGTTGACCGGCTCTTCGATGGCCTTACGGATCTCCTCCGAGCTGACGACGATCGTCTTCGGCAGGCCGGAAACGAGGTCGCGGCCGCGGATCTCGGCGTGCGGCTCGTCCGGCGACGGGAAGGCCGACCCGATCGCCATCTTGATTTCCTCGGCCGTCCGCTCGCCGAGCATCAGCGAGTACTCCTTCTTCACGTACGCGATGATCGCCATGTCGAGCTCGTCACCGCCGGTACGGATCGACTGGCTGGTGACGATGCCGCCCAGCGAGATGACGGCGACTTCGGTCGTACCGCCGCCGATGTCGACGACCATGTTGCCGGTCGGCTCGTGGACGGGCAGGCCGGCTCCGATCGCGGCAGCCATCGGCTCTTCGATGATGTAGACCTTGCGGGCACCGGCCTGGTACGCCGCGTGGTTGACCGCGCGCTGCTCGACGCCGGTGATCCCGCTCGGGACGCAGACGACGATGCGCGGCTTCGCCAGGTGGCGGCGGCGGTGCACCTTCTGAATGAAGTAGCGGAGCATCCGCTCGGTCGTCTCGAAGTCGGCGATGACGCCGTCCTTGAGGGGCCGGATCGCGACGATGTTGCCTGGCGTACGGCCGATCATCCGCTTGGCTTCGGTGCCCACCGCGAGGATCCCGCCGGTGTTCGTGTTGATCGCGACGACGCTCGGCTCGTTGAGCACGATGCCCTTGCCGCGCACGTAGACCAGTGTGTTCGCCGTGCCGAGGTCAACAGCCATGTCCCGGCCGAGGAACGACAGCGTGGTTCCTGCCATGAAGAAGCCTTCCGATCGGGGTGAGCTCGGGGAGGATCGCGCGGCGGACCCCGGCCCCAGCGCGAGCAACCATGTTAACCCGGTCTCCGGCAATCCGGAACGCTCCGAGCCGTAGGCCGGAAAGCCGTCAGGCGGTGCTCAGCCCAGCTTCGGGAAGAACAACGCGATCTCGCGGACCGCCGACTCGGCCGAATCAGAGCCGTGGACGAGGTTCTTCTGCAGCTCAAGGCCGAAGTCGCCCCGGATCGTCCCGGGGGCTGCAACAACCGGATCGGTCGGGCCCATCATCGTCCGCCAGGCTTCGATCGCCCGCGGTCCCTCGACGACTGCCGCAAAAAGCGGGCCCCCGGTGATGAATTCCACCAGGCTCGCGAAGAACGGCTTGCCGACGTGCTCGCCGTAGTGGTCCTCCGCGGTCGCCGCGTCCAGCGTGCGGAGCTCGGCTGCGACGAGGCGCAGGCCGCGGCGCTCCAGGCGCGCGACCACTTCCCCGACCAGGCCCCGGCTGACGCCGTCGGGCTTGACCAGGATCAACGTACGTTCGACATCGGACACGGACGTGAGCGTAGCGGGCACGGGTCAGCGGTCGCGCTTGAGCAACTTCCTGGCCTCGCCGACGGTGACCAGCGAGCCGAAGATCAACACCCCGCTCCCGCCGAGCACGCCCTCGGGGTTGTCCACGCCGCCGAGGCCGGCGTCGAGGATTTCGACCGCGCGATCGATCGCGTTCGCCAACCGCGGCTCGACGGTGATTGCGTCCTCGTCGAAGAACTCGCTGGCAATCTCGGCCAGTTCGTCTACCTCCATAGCGCGCGGGGAGTCGTTCTGGGTCACGACCAGGTGGTCGAGCAGCGGCGCGACGGGCGCAAGCAGCCCGAAGGCGTCCTTGTCGCCCAGCACCGCGATCACGCCGACCAACCGGCGGAAGGCGAACGACTCGTCCAGCGTCTCGCCGAGGGCGCGCCCCCCGGCCGGATTGTGGGCTCCGTCAAGCAGGATCGTCGGTGAGGTACGGACCACCTCGAGCCGCCCGGGCGACTCCACCTCAGCAAACGCTTCTCGTACGACATCGCCGTCGAGCGCCCGGCCGCCGAGGAACGACTCCACCGCGGCGATCGCCAGCAACGCGTTGTGCGCCTGGTGCGCGCCGTGGAGAGGAACGAGCACGTCCTCGTAGGTCGCGGCCGGCGTCTGCACCGTGATGAGCTGGCCGCCGTACGCCACCGCGCGGTCCCGTACGAACAGGTTCACCCCCTCGGCGACGAGGTTCGCGCCGACCTCCCGGACGCGCCACACGATCGCATCTGCCGCTTCCTCCGGCTGCCGCGCGCTGATCACGGTGGCACCCGGATAGATGATCCCGGCCTTTTCAGTCGCGATCGTGCCGACGTCGTTACCCAGCATGTCCGTGTGGTCGAGGTCGACGGTGGTGATCACCGCGATGCCGGCCTCCAGCACGTTCGTCGCATCCCACGCACCGCCGAGACCGACTTCGATGATGCCGACGTCAACGGGAGCGTCGGCGAACGCCGCGAACGCGAGAGCGGTGCCGAGCTCGAAGAACGTCAGCGGCTCTGGGTGCCGGGCGTCGACCAGTTCGACCAGCGGGGCGATCTCGTCCCATACGTGAGCGAGCCGTTCGGCGTCGATCGGTTGCCCGTCCAATGCGATCCGCTCATTGAACGACTGCAGGTGCGGGCTCGTATACCGGCCGGTCGTCAGACCGTGCGCGCGCAGGAGCGCGTCGATCATGCGAGCCGTCGACGTCTTGCCGTTGGTCCCAGTGAGGTGGATCGAGGGGTACGCCCGCTGCGGGCTACCCAGCACATCCATCAGGTCGGTGATCCGGCTCCGGTCCGGCAGCATGATGTGCGGGTGCCGCTGCGCGAGGGCGGCGAGCACCCGCGCCATCGGGTCGTCGTGTCCCGTCCCGGTCGCCCCGCGAGGCTGTTGATTCCGATCACGAGCCATGCGCGAAGCCTAGCCAGGCGCCCGCTTCTAGGATCTGGGCATGACCGCTGTGCCGAACGTGCCCGAGAAGCCAACCCTGGAGGGCCTCGAGGACCGTTGGGCCGCTGTATGGGCCGAGCGCGGCACGTACACCTTCGACCGGACGGCCGTCCGCGCCGACGTGTATTCGATCGACACGCCGCCGCCCACGGTCTCGGGCTCATTGCACGTCGGCCACGTGTTCTCTTACACGCACACCGACTGCATCGCGCGCTACCAGCGGATGACCGGTAGGTCGGTCTTCTACCCGATGGGCTGGGACGACAACGGCCTGCCGACCGAGCGGCGGGTGCAGAACTACTACGGGGTCCGCTGCGACCCCGCGCTGCCGTACGACGCCGACTTCGTCGTGCCGGAAGGCGGCGGCGACGCCAAGGAGCAGCGGCCGATCAGCCGGCGCAACTTCGTCGAGCTGTGCGAGCTGCTCACCGCGAGCGACGAGCAGGCGTTCGAGGACGTGTGGCGTCGGCTCGGTCTGTCGGTCGACTGGTCGCAGGTCTACTCCACCGTCGGCGGCGACGCGCGGGCCGCGGCACAGCGCGCGTTTCTACGCGGTCTGGCGCGGGGCGAGGTCTACGCCGCCGCCGCGCCGACGCTATGGGACATCACGTTCCGGACCGCCGTTGCCCAGGCAGAACTCGAAGACCGCGAACGTCCGGGCGCGTACCACCGGGTGGCTTTCGCCCGGCCGGACAACGGCGACGCCGTCTACATCGAAACGACCAGGCCCGAACTCCTTGCTGCGTGCGTGGCATTGGTGGCCCACCCCGACGACGAGCGCTACCAGCCGCTGTACGGCAAGACTGTCCGCACGCCGGTGTTCAACGTCGAGGTGCCCGTGGTCGCGCATCCGTTGGCCGATCCCGAAAAAGGCTCTGGCATCGCGATGGTTTGTACGTTCGGTGACCTGACCGACGTCGTCTGGTGGCGCGAACTCAACCTCGAAACTCGACCCATCATCGGCCGCGACGGCCGCATCGTCGCCGAGCCGCCCGCTGGGCTCGACGATCCTGAAGGCCGCACGCATTACGAAACCCTCGCTGGCGCAACGACTTTCACCGCGCGCGAGCGGGTTGTGGCCCTGCTCCGTGGGTCCGGCGCACTCGACGGCGAACCGAAGCCGATCACGCACCCGGTAAAGTTCTACGAAAAGGGCGACAAGCCGCTCGAGATCGTCACCTCGCGGCAGTGGTACATCCGCAACGGCGGCCGCGACCCGGAAATCCGGGAGCGGTTGCTCGCCCGCGGCGCGGAACTGACCTGGTATCCGCCGTACATGAAGGCCCGCTACGACAACTGGGTCAGTGGCCTCAACGGCGACTGGCTCGTCAGCCGGCAGCGGTTCTTCGGTGTGCCGTTCCCGCTCTGGTACCCGTTGCAGCGGGATGGCGAGATCGACTACGCCAACCCGATCGTGGCCGGTGAAGAGTCGCTGCCGGTCGACCCGGCGAGCGACGTGCCGCCCGGCTATACGGCCGAAAGTCGCGGTGTCCCAGGCGGTTTCGTCGGTGACCCCGACGTGATGGACACGTGGGCGACCTCCTCGCTGACGCCGCAGATTGCGGGCGGTTGGGAACGCGACCCTGACCTTTTCGAGCGGGTTTATCCGATGGACCTGCGACCACAGGCCCACGACATCATCCGGACCTGGCTGTTCTCGACCATCGTCCGCGCCGACGCCGAGTTCGGCGGTCTGCCGTGGTCGACCGCCATGCTGTCCGGATGGATCCTCGACCCCGACCGCAAGAAGATGTCCAAGTCCAAGGGCAACGTCGTGACCCCGATGAGCCTGCTGGAAGAGCACGGTTCGGATGCCGTCCGGTACTGGGCGGCCTCGGGTCGAGTCGGTACCGATACCGCGTTCGACGTCGGCCAGATGAAGGTCGGCCGCCGGCTAGCGATGAAGCTGCTCAACGTGTCCCGGTTCGTGCTCGGCTTCGGCGCCGGCGCTGACGCCGTTGGCGCGGCGGTGACCGAACCGGTCGACCGAGCACTGCTGGCCAGGCTGGCCGACGTCGTCGACGGTGCGACCGCCGCGTTCCAGGCGTACGACTACACCCGCGCACTCGAAATCACCGAAGAGTTCTTCTGGTCGTTCTGCGACGACTACGTCGAACTCGTCAAGGTCCGCGCTTACGGCGACGGACCTGGTGCCGCCTCCGCGCACGCCGCTCTCGCGACCACGTTGGAGAAACTGCTCCAGCTGTTCGCGCCCGTGTTGCCGTTTGTCACCGAAGAGGTGTGGTCGTGGTGGCAGGAGGGTTCGGTACACCAAAGTGCCTGGCCCACAGGGGGTTTGCTCCGCGAGGCAGCGGGCTCGGACGCCGATCTGGCGATTCTCCCGGTGGCCGGCGCTGTTTTGTCGTCGCTACGCAAGGCCAAGAGCGAGGCCAAGGTGTCCCAGCGGGCCGCGGTCGAGCGAGCAACGGTGCACGCTCCGGTCGCGGACGGCGATCGCGTACGCGCGGTGGCTGACGACCTACGCGGCGCCGGATCAATAGCCGAACTCGTTGTCGAGGCGGCCGCCGAGTTGTCGGTCGACGTGGTCCTGGCGCCGGTCGAGCAGCGGTCGCTATGAGCGACGGCCCGGTCAGCACGTCGGTCGACCTTGATGAGACCTGGCGCGTTCTGGCGCATGTGCACGGCGGGTATCTGCTCGCCACGATGGTCGAAACGGCTCTGCGACAGGCAGATCCAGCCCGCCACCCCCATCCGGTGGCGACTGCGGCGACGTACAGCCGGCCGGCGCGACCAGGGCCCGCGACGGTAGACACCTACCTGCTCAAGACCGGTCGCACCGTTGCGACGTACCGGGTTGTCGCACGCCAGAACGGTCAAGACTGCGCGCAGGCATTCGTGACGGCGGGCCGCCTTCCGGAGCCGGGAGAGCAACCACATTGGATTTCACCGCTCGCGTCGCCACCGCCCATCCCGCCCGTCGCCGATTGCGTACCGCTCGCGTCGCCGCACGGAACCATCCCAGGCGTTTCGACGCACGTCGAGCAACGACTCGCGCCTGAAACAGCCACCTGGACGACGACGAGCGGGGCCGGCGAGGCTGACATCCGTGGTTGGGCGCGGATGATCGACAACTGGGACCCCGTCCTCGCACAGTTCATCCTCGCGGACGCGCCGCCGCCGGTGACGTTCGACCTCGGGATAACCGGTTGGGTGCCGACGCTCAGCCTGCACGTCCTGCTACGCCAAGTGCCGATGCCCGGTTGGCACCGCTTCCGGCACCATGCCCTGCTGCTCAGCGGCGGGATGCTCGACGAGGACTGCGCGCTCTGGGCCGAGGACGGCTCGATCGTGACGCAGGCACGGCAGTTGGCGACCTACCGGACCTGAGCCGCATTCCGCGAACCGCGGTGTCCCTGTCTTCAGTGACGAAGGCCCCGCCGGACCTCCGCCCCCACAGAGCTACGCCGACTTTTCGCGGCGCTCGCGCTTGGGTGCCTCGCGCGGCACGATCGTTGGGTTGACGTTCTCGAGCACGCTCTCGCGGGTGATGACGACTCGGGCCACGTCCTGCCGGCTCGGCACGTCGTACATGACCGAGAGCAACACTTCTTCCATGATCGCGCGCAGACCGCGGGCACCGGTGCCGCGCAGGATCGCCTGGTCGGCCATTGCATCCAACGCGTCGGTGGTGAACTCCAGCTCGACGCCGTCGAGCTCGAACAGGCGCGCGTACTGCTTGGTCAGCGCGTTCTTGGGCTCAGACAGGATGCGGATCAGCGCGGTTCGGTCGAGGTTGTTGACGTGCGCCATGACCGGCAGACGACCGATGAACTCGGGGATCATGCCGAACTTCAGCAGGTCTTCCGGAAGAGCCTCGCCAAAGACCCTCGCCGGGTCGACCTCGAGCTTGCCGTGGACGTGCGCACCGAACCCGATGGACTTTCGCCCCACCCGCGATTCGATGATCTTGTCGAGGCCGGCGAAGGCGCCACCCACGATGAACAGCACGTTCGTGGTGTCGATCTGGATGAATTCCTGATGCGGATGCTTACGTCCACCCTGCGGCGGCACGCTTGCCGTGGTGCCTTCGAGGATCTTCAGCAGTGCCTGCTGCACACCCTCACCGGACACGTCGCGGGTGATCGATGGGTTTTCGCTCTTGCGGGCGATCTTGTCGATCTCGTCAATGTAGATGATGCCGGTTTCGGCCTTCTTGACGTCGTAATCCGCCGCCTGGATCAGCTTCAGCAGGATGTTCTCGACGTCTTCCCCGACGTAGCCGGCCTCGGTCAGCGCAGTGGCGTCGGCGATGGCGAACGGCACGTTCAGCATCTTCGCGAGGGTTTGCGCCAGGAATGTCTTGCCACAACCGGTCGGGCCGAGCAGCAGGATGTTCGACTTCTGGAGCTCGACGCCCTCTTCGCGAGAGGTACTGCCGCCGGCCTGCACGCGCTTGTAATGGTTGTACACGGCGACGGACAGCGTCTTCTTCGCCGTTTCCTGCCCGATGACGTACTGCTCGAGGAAGTCGAAGATCTCCTTCGGCTTGGGCAGGTCGTCGAACTTGACGTCGGAAGACTCGGACAGCTCTTCTTCGATGATCTCGTTGCACAGGTCGATGCACTCATCGCAGATGTACACGCCTGGACCGGCAATGAGCTTCTTGACCTGCTTCTGCGACTTTCCGCAGAAGCTGCACTTCAGCAGATCGCCGCCGTCACCGATACGTGCCACGAGGGAACATGTCCTTCCGTGCCGTTACTGCCCCTACGCCCCCGACGACTTACCTTGCTGCCGCGCGGACCAGGCGTTTCTGCTGGATATCCGACAGTACGCCAGTGCGCGGGTAAATCAGGGCCTTTAGGCGTTGGCGCCCGTGAGCTTTCGACTGCCGAGGACCTCGTCGATGAGGCCGTATTCCTTGGCCTCCTGCGCGGTGAGGATCTTGTCGCGCTCGATGTCCTTGCGCACCTGCTCCTCGGTACGGCCGCTGTGCTCCGACAGCATCTGCTCGAGCAGCGTGCGCATCCGCAGGATCTCACGGGCCTGGATCTCGATGTCGCTGCCCTGACCGCCGCCTTCGGAGTACGGCTGGTGGATCAGGATGCGCGAGTGCGCGAGTGCGTGCCGCTTGCCCGGCGTACCGGCGGCGAGCAGCACCGCGGCCGCCGACGCAGCCTGACCCATGCAGTACGTCGCCACGTCCGGACGGATGAAGTTCATCGTGTCGTAGATCGCGGTCAGCGCGGTGAACGAGCCACCCGGGGAGTTGATGTAGATGTTGATGTCCCGGTCGGGATCTTCCGACTCGAGATGCAACAACTCGGCCATGACGACGTTGGCCACGCCGTCGTCGATCGGGGTGCCGAGGAAGATGATCCGCTCCTTGAGGAGACGGCTGAAGATGTCGTACGTCCGCTCGCCCCGGCTCGTCTGCTCGACGACGTAGGGGATCGTGTAGTTGCGGACCTCGAGCCCGTCGCGCGACATGGTGGGCCTCACTTCTTTCCGGCGACAACCGGCGTGACATCGCCCGTTTTCGCAATGACGTGGTCGACGAAGCCGTAGTCCTTGGCCTCGTCAGCGGTGAACCAGCGGTCGCGGTCGGAGTCGGCCTCGATCTGCTCGACGCTCTGCCCCGTGTGGAACGCGATGCGCTCCTGCATGGTCTTCTTCGTGTACAGCATCTGCTCGGCCTGGATCGCGATGTCGCTAGCCGTACCGCCGAAGCCGCCCGAGGGCTGGTGCATCATGATCCGCGCGTGCGGCAGCGCGTAACGCTTGCCCGGGGCGCCGGCGCACAGCAGGAACTGACCCATGCTCGCGGCGAGGCCCATCGCGACGGTCGACACGTCGTTCGGGATGAACTGCATCGTGTCGTAGATCGCCATGCCGGCACTCACGGAGCCACCCGGCGAGTTGATATAGAGCGAGATGTCACGCTCCGGGTCTTCCGCGGACAGCAGCAGGAGCTGGGCACAGAGCGCGTTGGCAATCGTGTCTTCGACCTGCGAACCGAGGAAAAGGATCCGCTCGCGCAGGAGCCGGTTGTAGACCGAGTCGTCGAGGGTCATCCCACCCGACGGAGCACGCAGCTGCGGCGCGTCGACCCGATGAATCGTTGCCGGTTCCGGCAACCAAGGCCCAGCGTTCATGAACGAGATCCTTCCGACGACATGTACCGACATTAACGCCGGGCACCGACGACCGATGCCGCCAAAAGGCCTCGTTCGCCCACAGCGCAGCGACTCGCCTCAGTGGTTGTGGCCCTCGTGGCCCTCGTGGTCGTCATGGTCGTCATGGCCGTGATCGTGGTGGTCCAGCTCGGAAGCGCCGAAACTCGCGCCGCCGCTCAGGTCCTCGCTCAGTGACTTGATGTCGACCGGATTGCCCGACTCGTCAGACACGGCGGCCGCCTCAAGAACGAGCGCCAAGGCCTTGCCGCGGACGATCTCACCGGCGATCAGCGGAATCTGGCCGGCCTTTACGAGCTGGTCGGCGTACGCCTGCGGAGCGATGCCACTGCGCTGGGCGCGGCTCACGATCTGGCTGGTCAGCTCGGTGTCGTTGACGCCGAGTTCCTCTTTCCGGGCAATCGCGTCGAGGACCAGCGAGGCCTTCACCGACTGCTCGGCAGACTTACGGACCTCGGCATCGAAGGCTTCCTGCGTCCGCTCTTCTTCGGCCAGGTAACCCTCGAGGGTCAGGCCGGCGCGCTCGAGCTGGTGGCCCATGTTGTGCAGGCGGGACTCGATCTCGGCGTCGACCACGCCTGCCGGCAGCGGCACGTCAACACGTTCGAGGAGCGCCTCGAGGACCTTGTCCCGCGCCTGCATGCCCTGCTGCAGCCGCTTGATCCGTCCCAGTCGCGAGGTCAGATCCGCCTTCAGCTCGTCGAGCGTGTCGAACTCGCTGGCCGTCGTCGCGAAATCGTCGTCGAGCGGCGGGAGCACCTTCGTCTTGACACTACGAACGGTGACCGTGACGTCGGCGTCCTTGTCGACCACCTCGCCGGCGAGCATCCGAGCCTTGAAGGTGCCGCTGGCGTCGACAGCCATGCCGACGAGCTGGTCGTCGAGGCCGTCGATGAGCGATCCGGAGCCCACCTCGTACGACAACCCGGTCGTCGCGGCATCCTTGATCGGCTCGCCGTCGAGACTGGCATCGAGGTCGATGGAGACAAAGTCACCCATTTCGACCGCCCGATCCACGCTTTCGAGGATCGCGAACCGGTCCTGCATGGCCTGCAGCTGCTCGTTGAGCTCGTCGTCGGTTACGACCGCGTCGTCGACCGTCACCGGGAGCGCGTCGAGATCCGGCAGCTCGACAGCCGGCCGGACGTCAACCTCGGCGGTGAACACCAGAGGCTCGCCGTCGGTGAACGACGTGACGTCGACCTCGGGCCGGCCGAGCGCGTCGATGTCCTGCTCGCTGACAGCCGCCACGTAGAAACGCGGGAGTGCGTCGTCGAGCGCCTCGGACAGGATCGTGCCGCGGCCAAGCCGCTGGTCGAGGATGCGCGGGGGAACCTTGCCCGGGCGGAAGCCCTGGACCCGCACCTGACCGGCGAGCTTCTTGTACGCCGCGTCGAGACTGGGCTTGAGGTCTTCGAAGGGAACCTCGATCGTCAACTTCACGCGAGTCGGGCTCAGGTCCTCTTTGACGGCCTTCATACGGGCGCGGTTCTCCTCAGTCGCAGCAATACGGGGGTCTGGCAGGTCAAGCTGGGCGGTGCTCTTCCGGCTCCGCCGGAAGCGGGTCGGGGCGGGGAGATTCGAACTCCCGATCTCCTGCTCCCAAAGCAGGCGCGCTAGCCACTACGCTACGCCCCGCTGGCGCACCGCACATCGTAGGCGACAGCGGTCAGCGACCTCGACGCCACTAGACTGGGCGCCGCGGTTCGCGTACGCACCTCGCGGGTGTAGCTCAATGGCAGAGCCCCAGCCTTCCAAGCTGGCCATGCCGGTTCGATCCCGGTCACCCGCTCACAAGTTCTCGCAGCCGGCGGAACCGAACCCGCCCCTCGGGGGTGTTACCGGCGTGACTGAATCGGTGGGGACAACCGGGTCAACGATGACGTTCGCCTTCACCCCTGCGTGATTTCGAGACGCGCTTGATGACGCTCGGCCAACAGCTGGGATAGGTTACGAACCCGGTCATCGAGGGCTGCCGAGGCCTGCTTGCGAACCTGTGTTGCGACATCGTCCGGAAGGTCACTCGCGACGTAAAGGCTAACGAGCCACTCTCCGAGCAGGACCGGCTCCGAAGCTTCGGCCATTGCACCCCCTCGCCGGCGCAATGCTACCTAGAAGTAGCGCCCGCTGGAAGGGCCAAAGCCGGTCTACGGCGACGGAGCCGACGCGGCGAGGGTCACCGTGGCGGCCTTGGTCGCACCATCGCGGACGTACGTGAGTTTCACCTTGTCGCCTGGGTCGTGGTTACGGCGGAGCGCGACGATCGCGGAGTCGGCATCCGGAACCCGGGTTTCGTCGACCTGCGTGATCAGGTCACCGACCCGTAACCCCGCCTGTGCGGCCGGTCCGTTCGCGGTGATCTGGCGGATCAGTGCGCCCGCCGTGTCGCCCGTCGAGTCGCTGATGCTGGCACCGACCACCGGATGGACGGCATGGCCCGTCTGGATGATCTGCTGTGCGACCTTGATTGCTTCGTTGATCGGGATCGCGAATCCCACCCCGATGTTGCCCGACTCCCCTTGCGTCGATCCCGTACTGGCGATCGCCGAGTTGATCCCGATCACCTTGCCGCCACCGTCCACGAGCGCGCCCCCGGAGTTGCCCGGGTTGATCGCCGCATCGGTCTGGATGGCGTCGATGGTGGCCTGGGTGCTGGTGTTGGAGTCCGGGGTGTCCTGGGTCGACACCGGCCGGTTCAGGGCCGAGACGATGCCAGAGGTCACCGTTCCCTGCAGCCCGAGCGGCGACCCGAAGGCGACCACCGTCTGGCCGACCTTCAGCGTGGTGCTGTCGCCGAGTTGGGCCTGCGTCAAGCCGTTGAGCTGGACCCGGATCACGGCGATGTCCGACGTCGGGTCGCGACCGACGATCGTCGCCGTTGCCTTCCGCCCATCCGACGTGGTGACAACCAGCTTGCCGCCGGATGTCGCCACGGAGGACACGACGTGGTTGTTGGTGAGGATGTAACCGTGCTCGGCGTCGATGACGACACCCGAACCTTCCCCCTGCACCTGCGACGTTGTCTCGGTGATCGACACGACAGCGGGTTGAACAGCCGCGGCGACTGCCTCGATGGTGGTCGACCCGTCGCCGTTGATGACCGGGGCCGACGTCGTAGACCCACCCTTGTTGAGCGTGACCGCAGCGCCGTTCACCGGGTGTCGCTCACCGACGTGGACGCCGATCGCGGCTCCAAGGCTCGTGAACAAGACGACGCCGACCGCAATGGCGAGTGCCGCGAGGATCCGCCGCCCCGTCGGATTCCCCTCGACCCACTGGCGTTGCGGTGCAGAGCCGATCGACATGTACGGAAGCGGGTTGTGAGACGACTCCGGGTCCGCGGCGGAAGACCCGGCCGGAGTCCCGACGGTCGTGGCGCTGGACGCTGCGTCCTCACCCCACGGCTCGCCCCACCACGGGTACGCCGCCGGCGACTCCTCAGTCCCGGCGATGGGTACTTCCCCGGACGACACGTCGTCGCGCGTCCGGTCTTCGCTGGTCATCTCCCGGCCGTACCCTTCCGCTGCCGTACGCCAACAGTGAAACCGCGAACCAACAACTGCGCTGAGCCGTCCATGAGAACGCGCTGAGGCAACGCGCTGTTGTCCGCAGGCCCCCTCAGTAATGGCACTGTGGATTCATGCATGTGCTGGTTGTCGACGACGAGCCCGCGGTCCGCGATTCCTTGGCCAGGTCGCTGAGATTCGAAGGGTACGAGGTCAGCCTGGCTGCCGACGGCGACCAGGCGTTGTCGCAGATCGCCCAGACCCCGCCGGACGTCGTGATCCTCGACGTCCTGATGCCGAACCTGGACGGGCTGGCGACGTGCCGGAGACTACGCGCTCAGGGCAACCGCGTTCCGGTATTGATGTTGACGGCGCGGGATGGCGTGGCGGACCGGGTGGTCGGCCTGGACGCGGGTGCCGACGACTACCTGGTCAAGCCGTTCGCGCTCGAAGAACTCCTCGCCCGCCTGCGCGCGCTGCTCCGTAGGTCGGCGCCCGATGAGGAGGACCCCCGGCTGATCTTCGAAGACCTGAGCCTCGACCCGGTGACCCGAGAAGTGAGCCGCGGTAGCCGCCCGATCAGCCTGACCGTGACCGAGTTCAACCTGCTCGAGATGCTCCTCGAACATCCCCGGCAGGTACTGACCCGAGCCCAGATCGTCCAACGGGTGTGGGGGTTCGCGCTTGAGTACTCGAGTAACTCGCTCGAGGTGTACGTCGGCTACCTGCGCCGCAAGCTCGAGAGCGAGGGCGAGTCGCGGCTGATCCACACCGTGCGCGGCATCGGATACGTCCTTCGTGAAACGCCTCCGTGAGCGAGCTGCCCGAACCCCGCTCGGCCCCCGGCGACGAGGTCGCGCCGACCCATCATCACGGCGGCTCCCGCAGGGTCTACCTGCCGTCGTTCCCGCTACGGCGGCGCATTGCGCTGCTCGTGGGACTCGCCGTCTTCTCCGCCGTCATCCTGGTCAGCATCGCCTCGTGGCTCGTCATCCAGCGGCAGCTGAAGAGTCAAACCGACGACACCCTGATGCGCGAGGCGACAGCCGTAACCAGTGGTGGGGTGGTCGTCGACCCGTTGCAGCTGTCGAGTTCGCTGTCCGGGTTGGCGCTGCCCTTCCAAGTGGTTCACGACGACGGCAGCACCGTGACACCGCCACAGCAGACGGTGAAGATCCCGGTTGACCAGCGGGACATCGAAGTGGTCCGCGGCCAGGCGGCGAAGCGCCTGCGTGATGTCTACATCGACCGGCGCCACTACCGAGTCATCACCGTTCCGGACGGCTCGGGGGTCGCGTTGCAGGTGGCCCAGGACCTGCACGGCCAAGACCACGCGCTCGGCATGTTGGCCCTGTTGCTGCTGACGTTGAGCCTCGGCGGCGCCGGGCTCGGCGCCGCCGTCGGTATCGGGGTAGCCCGAACCGGCCTCCGGCCGGTTCGGGCGCTGGCAGCTGAGGCCGAGCGCGTCGCCCGTACCGACGACCTGGCATTGCTGACGCTCAGCGGCAAGGGCGCGCCGGACGACGAGGTGTCGCGGCTGGCCGCGGCGTTCAACACCATGCTCGAAGCGTTGGCCCGTAGCCGTACCCGGCAGCAACAGCTCGTGGCGGACGCCGGTCATGAGTTACGTACGCCGCTGACGAGCCTCCGGACGAACCTCGAACTTCTCGCCCGGGAGGATCCGGCCAGAGGCCGGCTGCTCGATCCGGACGACCGGGCCCGGCTGATCAACGACGTCATCGCGCAGATCGCCGAGTTGGCGTCGCTCGTCGGCGATCTGACGGCACTCACCCGCCATGAACACCGGCTCGAACGGGAGCGCGAGGAGGTCGACCTCGCCGACGTCACCGAGCAGGCCATCAGCCGCGTCCGGCTGCGGGCGCCGGGCGTGCGGATCGTCACCGACCTCGACTCGTCGCTGGTTGTCGGGCAGCCAGCAGCGCTCGAACGAGCCATCACCAACCTGCTCGACAACGCGGCCAAATGGAGCCCGCCCACCGGCGAGATCTTCGTGGGCCTCCGCCGAGGTTCGCTCGTCGTCGCCGACCAGGGCCCCGGCATCGCACCGCGGGACCTGCCACACATCTTCGAACGGTTCTATCGCGCACGCGGCGCCCGCGAATTGCCCGGCAGCGGACTCGGCCTGTCCATCGTCGCCCAGGTCGCGGTCGAACACGGCGGAACGATCAGCGCCGAACGGACGCCGCAAGGGGGCACGCTGATGCGTTTGACCCTGCCACTCGCGGCGCTGCCGGCGCCGGAACGCGGGCAGGCCGGCTCAGGGTCGCCAGATCAGCACGACCGCACAGTCGTCAGCGCCACCCGGAGCAACCCGGCGCAGTAGCCGGGACGAACCGCCCTCGAAGCCGTCGACCACCAGCCGCGTTGCTTCGCCGAGGAGTTTGTCGATCCCGTCCGCGATCTCGCGCCGCGGAATCTCGACCACCCCGTCCGTGAACAGAAGCAAGGCGTCGCCCGACTGCAGCACGCCGCGGGTCGGCACGAAGCACGGATCGGCGAGCAGCCCCAAAGCAGGCCCATCCGCATCGGCCAGCGCCCACTCCCCCGACCCGCGCTGGAACCGCGCCACCGGCGGGTGTCCGGCGGAGCGGATCTCATACCGGCCGGTGCGGACGTCGATCGCGACGTGCACGGCTGTCGCGAAACCCTCGTCCCAGTTCTGCCGCAACAGGTAGGTGTTCGCGTGCGGAAGGAAGTCCGACGGCGTAATCGCGCCGAGCAGGCCGCCCAACGCCCCGGTCAGCTGCAGGGCCCGCGTACCCGCCTCCACACCCTTACCGGAAACATCGACGAGGACGAGTTCCCACTGGCGGCCTTGGGCCAGCGTGACCAGGAAGTCGCCGCCGAACGCCGTCCCACCCGAAGCCTTCGACGCCACGTCGAGCCGCCAATTGGCGGGCACATCGGAGACTCCGGAGGTAACGATCATCCGGTCGCGTAGCTCGGCCAGCATCGAATCGCCGCGGGTCCCGATGATCCCGAGCCGTTCTCGTACGGACACCGTGTAGTGGGAGATGAGCGCGACCAGGAAGACCAGCACCACCACGACGATCCGAGCGCCGTTGATACCCAAGACGGCGACATCGACGATGACGCCCACGCCGACAACGGCAATGAGGATGCGAAGCTGCGGCAGGCGCAACACCAGCACACCGATGACCAGAGGCAGGACCAGCAACGACGGCGGCAACACGTTTCGACCGAGGACGGCCACCAACACGGCAGCTGCGACGGCGCTCGCCACCAGGACGACGAGGGCTCCACGACCCGCGTCGAGGTGCACGCGGCGTAGCGCAGCGCGCAGGTTGTCCTCTGCTCGATGCGTCAACGAGCGAACCGGCCGCCGCGGCATGATCGAGACACTAGGCGACATACCTACCGGCGCGCACCACCGCCGACGGGTTCAGCGCTGGCAGGTCGGGCACCAGAACAGGTTGCGACCCAGCAGCGTTTCGTGACGGATCGGCGTACCGCACAGCCGGCACGGCAAGCCGGTCCGCCGATAGACGTAGTGCGCGTCCTCGATGCTCGCCGGTCCGCGAGAGGTCGTCCGGTCGGCCGGCCGGGTGGTGACGATCCGGCCGGCCTTCACACCCGCGCGAAGCTGGGCACTTACGTCGGCCCACAGCTCGGTCAGCTCGGTGCGCCCGACGTCGCGCCCGCTGCGATGCGGTTCGATCCCAGCGCGAAACAGCAGCTCGGCGCGGAAGACGTTGCCGATACCGGCGATCATCGACTGGTCCATCAAGATCGCGGCGATGGGCGCCCGGCTGGCCGATGCACGATCGAGGAATCGATCGGGCTTCGTCCGGGGCCGCAGCGGGTCCGGACCGAGCCGTCCCAGAATTTCTGCGTGGTGCGCCGGATCGACCAGTTCGACCGCGGTCGCGCCGCGGAGTTCGATCCACGCTTCGTCGGTCTGCAGCCGTAACCGAACGGCGCCTCGGACCGGCGGTGCCGGCTGCGGGCCGTCGAAGAACTTTCCGTACAGGCCGAGGTGGACGTGGAGCAGGTCGGCGTCGCCAACGTCGTAGAAAAGATGCTTTCCGTACGCCTCCACCGCGGCGAACGTCCGGCCGTGCAGATAGCGGGCACCCAGCTCGAAACGGCCCTGCGGGCTGTCGGCCGCCACCGTCCGGCCGACGAGCAACTCACTGTGCCGGCGCGCGAGGCGATGGAGCGTATGGCCCTCGGGCATGCCGCGTTAGCTCCGGCTGCGCTCGTAGTCCGCCAGCTGACGGATCCTGCGCACGTGCCGTTCGTCGCCGGAGAACGGCGTGGTCAGGAACGTCACCAAAATGACCGCCGCCAGGTCCGCGGGATACAGCCGAGCCGACAACGACAGCACGTTCGCATCGTTGTGCTGGCGGGCGAGGGTCGCGGCCTCTTCCGTCCAGGCGAGCGCCGCGCGGGCGCCGTCGACCTTGTTGGCAGCGATCGCCTCACCGTTGCCCGAGCCACCGATGACCACCCCGAAGCTTCCCGGGTCATCGATCGTGGCTTGCGCCGCGGCGATGCAGAAGGCCGGATAGTCGTCGTCGGGGTCGAACTCGGCCGGGCCGTGGTCGACGGGCTCGTCTCCACGGCTACGAACCAACTCGATCAGGGACAAACGGAGTTCATGGCCGGCGTGGTCGGACCCGAAATGGACGCGCATGGCGCCGATTGTGGCAGGCCGTCCGTTGAGGTCCCCGGGCGGTCAGTCGAAGATCGGGCCGAGGTCGCGCGAACGCTTGAGTTCGTAGAACCCGGGGGTCGAAGCAACGAGGACGACTCCGTCCCATAGCCGGCCGGCGGCCTCACCCTTCGGGGCCGGGGTGACGACGGGGCCGAAGAACGACACCCCACCGACGCTGATGACGGGCGTGCCCACGTCGTAGCCGACGCGGTCCATGCCGTCGTGATGCGACGCGCGCAGGGCGTCGTCGTACTCGGTGCTCTCGGCCGCGCCGGCGAGGTCTGCCGGCAGGCCGGCCGCGGCGAGCACCTCTTCGTGGAACGCCCGGTCGCGGTCCTTGCGCTGCGCGAGATGGATCCGTTCACCGAAGGCGGTGTACAGCGGAAGCAGAACCTTGCTGCCGTAGCGCTGCTCGGCGGCGATCGCAACCCGGACCGGTCCCCAGCCCTTGGCCATCGCGTCGCGGTGCTCCGGCGCGATGTCCCGTCCCTCGTTGAGGACGGACAGGCTCATGACGTGCCATCGCGCCTTGATCGGGCGGACCTTCTCGACCTCCAGCACCCACCGCGAGGCCATCCAGGCCCACGGGCACATCGGGTCGAACCAGAAGTCGATCTCCTGAACCGTCGAGGCGTGCGCGACGGAAGTTGAGAGTTCATCAATCACAGTCATGTTTCGCACAACCGGCGCGGGTTGGGGAAACTTCCCGCGTGCTTAACTGACGAAATGACCAGCGCGCACAACCTCAGCCGCGACGAAGCCGCCACGCGGGCCGGCTTGCTCACCGTCAGCTCGTACGAGGTCGATCTCGACCTTACCGACGGCGCGGAGCCGGACAGCGCGCGTAACTTCAGATCAATCTCGACGGTGACCTTTCGGGCCACCCAGCCGGGGGCGAGCACGTTCATCGAGATCGCGGCAGACGAACTGCACGGCGCGACACTGAACGGCGAGCCGGTGGACCTATCCGGCTTCGACGGCGCCCGGCTGACGTTGACCAGCCTGGCCGCCGAGAACGTGCTGGTCGTCGATGCGGCGTGTGTGTATTCGCGGACCGGCGAAGGCCTGCATCGGTTTGTGGACCCGGTCGACCAGAGCGTGTACCTCTACTCCCAGTTCGAGACCTACGACGCGCACCGAATGTTCGCCTGCTTCGACCAGCCGGATCTCAAGGCGACCTACCGGTTCTCGGTGACCGCGCCGCTGACGTGGGAAGTCGTGACCAACGCCCCCGGCGCACGCGACGGCGCCGGCCGTTGGAAGTTCGAGACCACCAAGCCGATGTCGACGTATATCACCGCGCTCGTCGCCGGGCCGTACTACAAGATCGAGGACGTCTACGAGAGCCCGAGCGGATCGATCCCGCTGGGCCTGTACTGCCGGGCCTCGCTCGCCGAACACCTCGACGCCGACGAGTTGTTCAGCATCACCAGGAAGGGCTTCGACTTCTTCCACGAGGTGTTCGACTATCCGTACCCGTTCGGCAAGTACGACCAGCTGTTCGTGCCGGAGTTCAACGCCGGGGCAATGGAGAACGCCGGCGCGGTGACGTTCCTCGAGGACTACGTCTTCCGGTCGAAGGTGACCGACGCCCGTTACGAACGGCGCGCCGAAACCCTCCTGCACGAGATGGCCCACATGTGGTTCGGCGATCTCGTCACCATGCGCTGGTGGGACGACCTGTGGCTGAACGAGTCCTTCGCCACCTACATGTCGGTGCTCGCTCAGACCAGCGCCACCCGGTGGACGAACGGCTGGACGACGTTCTGTAACGCGGAGAAGACCTGGGCGTACCGGCAGGACCAGTTGCCTTCGACGCACCCGATCGCGGCCGACGCGAAGGACATCGTCACGGTCAAGGCCAACTTCGACGGCATTACGTACGCCAAGGGCGCCAGCGTGCTCAAGCAGCTCGTGGCGTGGGTCGGCCAGGAGGAGTTCCTCGCCGGCGTGCGGGCGTACTTCCGCCAGTTCGAGTACGGCAACACGACGCTCGCGGACCTGCTCGGCGCGCTGCAGGAGGCTTCCGGCCGGGACCTGTCCAACTGGTCGGCGGAGTGGCTGCAGACCACCGGCGTCAACACGCTACGGGCGCGGTTCGAGACCGACTTCGAATCGGACCCGGCCGGCGTCATCACGGCGTTCACCGTGCTGCAGGAAGCGGCGCCGGACCATCCGACGTTGCGTTCCCACCGGGTGGCGATCGGCGGCTACGACCTGGTCGACGGCGTGCTGGTCCGCCGGGAACGCGTCGAGATCGACATCACCGGCCCGTCGACCGACGTGCCGAAGCTCGTCGGCGTCCGCCGGCCGGACGTCATCCTGCTGAACGACGACGACCTGGCCTTCGCCAAGATCCGGTTGGACGACGCGTCCTGGAGCATCGTCCGCGAGCACATCGGCGCCTTCGCCGACTCGCTACCTCGAGCCCTGTGCTGGGCCGCGGCGTGGGACATGACCCGCGACGCCGAACTCCCGACGCGCGAATACCTCGCGTTGATCCGCGCCGGAATCAGCCAGGAGACCGACATCGGCGTCATCCAAAGCCTGCTGGCCAAAGCCCAGCTGGCGCTGACGACGTACGGCGACCCGGCCAACCTTCGCGCCGCGCAGAATGAACTCGCCGCCGCAGCCTTCGGCTGGCTCACCGAAGCGCCCAGCGGAAGCGACCTGCAGCTCACGTACGCGAGTGCGTTCGCGTCGCTGGCCCGGACCGACGCCGACCTGGCCGTCCTCCGTGGATGGCTCGACGGCATAGCCGTGCCCGACGGGTTGACCGTCGACGCCGACCTGCGGTGGACTCTGCTGGTCGCGCTGGCGGCGGGGGGTGCGGCCACCGAGGCCGACGTCGCGGCTGAGGAAGAACGTGACCACACCGCCGCGGGTGGGCGGCGGGCGGCGACCGCCCGGGCCAGCCGTCCGACCGCCGAGGCGAAAGAGGCTGCGTGGCAGGCGGTTCTCACCGACGAGGAGCTCTCGAATCACGTGGCGATGGCAACCGCTGCCGGGTTCTGGCGCAGCGACCAGACCGACCTGCTACGCCCGTACGTCGACCGATACTTCGCCGAGATCGGCAGCGTCTGGGCGACCCGCACGACGGAGATGGCCTACTCGATCACCGAGCATCTGTTCCCGGCGACGGTCATCGAGCCGGCGACCGTCGAGGCCGCGGAGCGTTACCTCGCGCGGCTCGACGCGGCGTCCGGCGAACGACGGGTTATCGAGGAAGGCCGCGACGGTGTGATTCGAGCGCTGCGCGCGCAGGCCTGCGACAAGGCGGCGGGCTGAACGCGGTCAGACGCCGTCGGTGACGGTGGACGACGTCGGAGCGGGTCGGCCGTAAGTCTGCCGCGGCGGCGCCACCGCGTCGGCGAGCATTCGAAGGCCGACGACCAGGCCGCCGACGAGGTCGCCGAGGCCGAAGCTGGTCGTCATCGACAACGCGGCGAGCGCGCACGAGTTGTCGGACAGCCGCCGCCGAGCGGCTGCGGACGTGACGATCTGCAGGCCGCGCCTGGCCGGGTCAACCGCGATGAGCACGACCTCCGGTCCGAGGTAGGACAACCGGTCGCCCTCGGCCTGCGCGAACGCCGCCATGTCTCCGGACACCGCGCCGACGTAGACCGGGAAATGCATGCCGGTCTGCTGTTCCGCGGCGCGGATCGCCTCGTTCAGCCGGTGCTGCTCGACGAAGCCGAACGCCTCACCACGAGCCATGTGCGCCGCCGTGCCGGGGGTTCGAGGTTTCGGAGCTATCGGGTTCGATCTGCGGTGGATGTTCGCGATGGCTGAACTCGTCGGCCTCGGCCTCGAGGGTGTCCGCACCCGCTAATGCGTGTTCGCTGTGGTGCTCGCGGGCGGGCACCCCGATCCACGTCGGGTCGGCGTTCCACCCGCGCCCGGGACGGTAGCGCTGCGATCCGGGAGCACTGCCTGGACGAAGGAAGATCGCGGTCAGGATCAGCAACAACGCAACCGGGCCGACGCCGAAGATCAAGATTGAGTTGACGGCGCCCAACGGCTTCGACGGGGCGATCTCGTCGGTGGGGACGCTCGCGGCGAACCCGGCGACCGGGCTGGCGAGCACTACCGACCCGGCGAGACCGGCGACGACGCACATCCGCCCGAGCGTGCGGCGACCGCGGGCGGCGCCCGTCGAACGGGTCGATGCAGTCGATGGGCAACGAGGCGTGGAGATGTCCGAACGGTTGAACACGGGGTCAGCGTATCGGGAGCCGCCTTCACGCACGGCGCCGAGGGAGGATCAGGCCGAGACGCGCTTACGGGCAAGCCGCTCGGGCTTGGGCCAGCGCACGTCGCGGGCCCAGCCGAACCACTCGAACAGCTCGATCAACCGCGCGGTCGAGTCGATCTGCCCGCGGTCGACGCCGTGGCGGGCGGAGGTCGGCTCGGCGTGGTGCAGGTTGTGCCAGCTCTCGCCGAACGCGAGGACCGCCAGCGGGCCGCCGACGTTACGGGACTCGTCGCGGCTCACGAACGGCCGCTTGCCGAACACGTGACAGATCGAGTTGATCGACCAGGTGACGTGGTGCAGGACCGCGATGCGGACGAGGCCCGCCCAGACGAACGCCGACCAGAAGCCGCCCCAGCTCTGGGTGATGAGCCCGCCGAGGATGCCGGGGGCCAAGATCGTGAGGACCGTGAACACCGGGAACAGCGCGTGGATCTTGCGCAGGTCACCGTCGGACATCAGGTCGGGGGCGTACTTCTCCTTGGAGGTCTGCTCGCGGTCGAACAACCAACCGGTGTGCGACCACCACAGGCCCTTGCTGACGTTCCACGCGCCGTGGCCGTACCGCCACGGCGAATGCGGGTCCTGCTCCTTGTCGGAGAAGGCGTGGTGCTTCCGGTGGTCGGCGACCCAGCGGATCATCGGGCCCTGTACGGCCATCGAGCCGGCGATCCCGAGAGCGATCTTGAGCGGGCGGTTCGCCTTGAACGATCCGTGGGTGAAGTAACGGTGCAGACCGATCGTCACCCCGTGGCCGGCGAACGCGTAGAACACCACAGCCAGGACGCAGTCCAGCAACGTGGGCGCGAACCCGAAGAAGATGCCGGCCACCACGGCCGCGACGAGCGCCACGAACGGGCCGAGGACGAAGAAGTAGAGGACGACCTGTTCCCACATCGGCCGGATCTCGGGCGCCTGCTCGCCAACAGCGGCGGACTCGGCTGTGCCCTGCAGACCTCGTTCGAGCTCGGCGTTCAGCTCGTCATCCCCGAGCACACCGTCGTCGATCGTCACCGTCACGGGAAGCTCCCTCATCGAAACGCAGGCCGACACAACTACCGTCGTATCGGGAGATCACCTTTCCCAATTGATAATCGACGCACTTGGCCGCAGGGTGTAGGTCGAGAAGCAACGCAAATCCAAGTGATTTTTGTACGTTGGTGATAAAACCGTACCGGACGGAGGTGGCGCGTGGCCGTCGACCCGCGCTGGGCGCAGCTGCCGCCGTCCCTGGGCCCGTTGCTGGCCGAGCAGCTCGAGGGCCTGAGTGCCGATGTGGTCGAGGCCGTTCGGGCGGAAGTGGCGCTCTACGACCGGCCATTGGAGGGCTCGTTCGGTCGCGGCATCCTGCTCGGTGTCCAGGAGGCCCTGCGCCAGTTCTGCCTGCTCGTCGAATCCGAAGGCGCCGGTGATACGGGCGGGGCGGCGGTTTACGAAGAACTCGGCCGCGGCGAGTGGCGCCACGGCCGGCCACTGGACGCCCTCCTTGCGGCGTACCGCGTGGGCGCTCGCGTGGCATGGCGGCGCTTCGCGCTGGTCGCGGCAGACGCGGGCCTCGGTACGGACGGGCTGGTCGCGCTCGCCGAATTGGTTTTCGCCCACATCGACAAGCTGTCCGCCGCGTCCGCCGACGGATACGCCGCCGAGCAGGCCGAACAGGCCGGCGAACGTGACCGGCGGCGCCTCGCGCTGCTCCGGATGCTGCTAGCCAATCCGGTCGACCTCGAATCGGCGACTGCTGCGGCCCGGCTCGCGGCCTGGACGATGCCGAGCCGCGTCCTGGCCGTCGTCGCGCCCGTCGGCACCCGGCTCGGGTTCCTGCTCGGCCCAGACGCGCTGTTCGAGGACGGTGAGCCTGCGCTCGCTCTGATTCCGGACCCGGGGCCCGGCCCCGGCCGGCGCAGGCTGCTGGCCGACCTGGAGGGGACAGGCGCCGCCGTCGGCCCGGCCCGCGGGCTGGAGGCGGGCGGAGCATCGCGCGACCGGGCCCTCGCGGTGTTCGCCCTACGGGAGTCCGGACGGTTGCCCGCTCCGGAGGCTCAACCGCTGGATACGGAAGATCACCTACCGGCGGTGGTCCTGTGGGCGGACGCGGCGGCGGCGGCGGACCTGGCAGCGCAGTTCTTCGCCCCGCTGGACGGGGTGTCGGCCGGGGCCCGGGAACGCCTGATCGAAACCCTTCGGTCATGGCTGGTCCACGGCGGGGATCGCGGAGCGGTCGCCGCCGAACTGCACGTACATCCGCAGACCGTGCGCTATCGCCTCGGGCAGCTTCGGGAGCTGCTCGGCGATCGACTGGAGGATCCGGCGTTCCGGCTCGGCCTCCTCATGGCCACCGAGGTGTCGACGACCGAACGGTCAGGCCGAAACCGCGTCGGGTAGCGAGGTCTCCCCCAGGTACGGCAACCAGCGCGGGTCCATCCGGCGACTGCCGAGGATCCGCCAGGCGGCGCCGGTGGGCGCCACCGGCGGCCGGGCGATTCGCCAACCCAAGTCGTGCAGGTGACGGTCGGCCTTGTGATGATTACACCGGGAGCAGGCGGCGACGACGTTGTCCCAGGTGTGCGGTCCACCGCGGGAGCGGGGAACGACGTGGTCCAGGCTCGTCGCGGCGGCTCCGCAGTAGACGCACCGGTGCCCGTCACGGGCGAGAATGCCCTTACGGGTGATCGGTACTTGCTGCCGGTACGGCACCTTCACAAACCGGTGCAACCGGACGACCGACGGGACACGCAGGACCGTTCGTTCGGAGTGCAGCGTGGCCTCGCTGTCCTGTACCGACACTGCCTTGGCGCCGAGCACCAGGACGGCGGCGCGGCGAGCGGACACCACGCACAGCGGTTCGTACGTGGCATTCAAGACCAAGGCTTCGGGCACCCGACCTCCTGAGTGCAACCGCACCGGGCTGGCATGCACGGCCGTCGCTGCGACCATTCAACGCGAAGCGCCCGGATTGTGCACGTATTTGGTCAGTCGACGGCACCGCCGCGATGATGGGCCGATGTTGGAAACCTTCCGGATGATCTCCAACCACAACTACGACGTGTACGTCGAGCGGCCCATCCGTATCGCCGCGATCATTGCGGTCGCGGTGGTCCTGCGGGCCCTCGCCGGGCGGACCATCAACCGGGTCGTGCGGTCCACCCGGGACGGAAGGGTCACCCGCCAGCTCGCGAGCATCGGGGAACGGGCGCCGCTGCTCGTCGACACGTCGGAGGCCGCCGTGGCCCGGCGGCACCAGCGGGCCGCGACGGTGGGCACCGTCCTGCGCAGCCTCACGAACGTGGCGATCGGGACGATCGCGTTCGTCACGATTCTCGGCGAGTTCGACATCAGCCTGGCGCCGATCATTGCCAGCGCCGGGATCGTCGGGGTGGCGTTGGGCTTCGGCGCGCAGAACGTGGTCAAGGACTTCCTCTCCGGCCTGTTCCTCGTCGTCGAGGACACGTTCGGCATCGGCGACACGGTCGACCTGGGGCCCGCCACCGGGACGGTCGAGTGGATCGGCCTGCGCTCGACCCGTATCCGCGATGTCCACGGAACGCTGTGGTCGATCCGTAACGGCGAGATCATCCGGGTCGGCAACTACAGCCAGCTCTGGCAGCGCACGATCGTCGATCTGCTGATCTTCGACAGCACCGAGCTGCCCCGCGCGAAGGAGCTCGCGCTCCAGGTCGCGAACGATCTCGTCGACCGCCCCGAATGGGAGGGCGTTGCTCTGGAACCGCCTGCGCTGTGGGGAGTTCAGGACATCACCTCGCAGGGGGTCATGCTGCGGTTGGTCGTTCGCCGGCGCCCGAACCAGGACGATTTCGACCGCGTCCTGCGCGAGGAACTCGTCCACGCTTTGAGCGCCGACGGCATCCGGCTTTTCGCCGTGCCGAGCGAGGTCCGTCTCGTACCGGATTCCACCGCCGGTCGTGCCGCAGCTCCCGCCGCCCGGGAGTAGCGGGTCCCAACGCGCTTGCGTATGGGCCAGCGGGGGACGATGCCGCGGTGGACGAAACCGATGCCGAGGTAACTACTGAGACAAACACAGAACGACCGGCACGATCCCGACGCGTGCTGGTCACGGGAGCAACCGGGTACATCGGCGGCCGGCTCGTACCCCGGCTACGTGACGCCGGCTTCGCGGTCCGCTGCCTATCGCGTGACCCGCGCACGTTGCGCGACGTGCCTTGGGCGGCCGATGTGGAGATCGTCCAAGGCGACGCAGCCAACCTGGAGTCGGTCGCGGCGGCCCTGGCGGGCATCGACGTTGCGTACTACCTGATCCACTCGATCGGCGGCGGTCCCGGGTCGTTCGAGACGAAGGACCGGCAAGCCGCCCAGAACTTCGCCGCGGCCGCTCGGGAAGCTGGAGTGCGCCGCATCGTCTACCTCGGTGGCCTGTCGCCGCAGGGCGAGGTCGAACCGCTGTCTCAACACCTGCGGTCCCGCGACGAGGTGGGGCGCATCCTGCTTGCATCCGGCGTGCCCACGGCCGTGCTGCGCTCCGCGGTGGTGATCGGATCCGGCGGTGCGAGCTTCGAGATGCTGCGCTATCTCACCGAACGGCTCCCGGCCATGGTCACGCCCACCTGGGTGCAGAGCCGGATCCAGCCGATCGCCGTCCGCGACGTGCTGCGGTATCTCGTCGGGGCTGCCACCCTGCCCTCGGACGTCTCCCGTCCGTTCGACATCGGCGGCCCGGACGTCCTGACGTACGAGGAGATGATGCAGCGGTACGCGAAGGTCGCCGGGCTGCCGAAGCGCCGCATCATCCGAACGCCGTTGCTGTCGCCGCAGCTGTCGAGCCACTGGGTCAACATCGTCACGCCGGTGCCGCGCGCCATCGCCCGTCCGCTCATTGATTCGTTACGGCACGAGGTCGTGTGCCACGAACACGACATCGCCGAGTGGATCCCCGATCCGCCGGAGGGCCTGCTTCCACTGGATGAGGCGATACGCCTTGCGCTGCAGCGGGTTGGCGAGGCCGCGGTCGAAACGCGCTGGTCGTCCGCGAACTGGCCGGGGGCACCGAGCGATCCGCTGCCGACGGACCCGGACTGGGCGGGCGGGTCGCTCTACCTCGATACGCGAGAACGGTCTGTGCACGCGACGCCCGACAGCTTGTGGCGCGTGATCGAGGGCATCGGAGGTGAGCACGGCTGGTACTCCTGGCCACTTGCCTGGGCAGCCCGCGGCTGGATCGATCGACTGGCCGGCGGGGTCGGGCTGCGCCGCGGCCGGCGTGATCCGAACCGCCTGCAGGTCGGCGAGTCCCTGGACTGGTGGCGGGTCGAGGAGATCGAGCCCGGCTCGCTACTGCGGCTGCGCGCCGAGATGAAGGTGCCGGGTGCCGCCTGGCTCGAGTTCTGCATCCGGGCCGAGGGCGGCGAGGGAGCGGATCCGGTGCTCGTACAGCGCGCGGTCTTCTACCCGCACGGGCTGGCCGGACAGGCGTACTGGTGGGCCGTCAAACCGTTCCACGGCATCGTGTTCGGCGGCATGCTGCGCAACATCGCGAACGCCGCGGAGCACGAGGCGGAACGCTCCGCCGGCTAGGTGAGAATGGACGAGTGACTGCGGACGACGAGGCGACCACCGGGAGCAACGCGTACGAGTCGCGGCGCGCCACGCTCTTCGAGCGGATGGGCGGCGAGGATGCGTTCTTCGACCTGGTGGCCCAGTTCTACGCGAGGGTCGCGGTCGACGACATCCTGCGGCCGCTGTATCCGGAAGACGACTTGAAGGAAGCCGGCGAGCGCCTCGCCCTGTTCCTCATCCAGTACTGGGGCGGGCCGTCGACGTACTCCGAACAGCGCGGGCACCCTCGGCTACGGATGCGGCACGTGCCGTTCCACATCGGGCCCGCGGCACGCGATCGCTGGATCGCGCACATGATGGCCGCCGTCGACGGTCTCGAACTCGAGGAAGAACTCGACGCCGAACTCCGCTCGTACCTGGTAACCGCCGCGCTCTCGCTGCAGAACCAAGATGAGGACCCCGCGCCCGCCCCCTGACCGGTCAGTCGCGGGTGAGCTTGCGGTACGTCACGCGGTGCGGGCGGGCGGCCTCTTCGCCGAGGCGACCGATCTTGTTCGCCTCGTAATCCGCGAAGTTCCCCTCGAACCAGAACCACTTGTCGGGCTCTTCGTCGGTGCCCTCCCACGCGAGCATGTGCGTCGCGACACGGTCGAGGAACCACCGGTCGTGGCTGATGACCACCGCACAGCCGGGAAATTCGAGCAACGCGTCTTCCAGTGACCGCAGGGTTTCAACGTCGAGGTCGTTCGTCGGTTCGTCGAGCAGCAGCAGGTTGCCGCCCTTCTTCAAGGTCAGCGCCAGGTTCAACCGGTTTCGCTCCCCACCGGAAAGCACCTTCGTCGGCTTCTGCTGGTCCGGACCCTTGAACCCGAACGCGCCGACGTACGCGCGGCTCGGCATCTCCCGGGAACCGACCTTCATGTGGTCGAGCCCGTCGGATACGACCTCCCAGACGCTCTTCGACCCGTCCAGGCCTTCGCGGCTCTGGTCGACGTAGGAGATCGAAACCGTCTCTCCCACAGTCAGTTTTCCGGCATCCGGCTGTTCCTGGTCGATGATCATCTTGAACAGGGTGGTCTTACCGACGCCGTTTGGACCGATGATGCCGACGATGCCACCGCGCGGCAGACTGAACGACAGATCCTTGATCAGTGAGCGGCCGTCGAAGCTCTTCGAAAGATGATCCGACTCGATGACGGTGTTGCCGAGTCGCGGGCCCGGCGGAATCTGGATCTCCTCGAAGTCCAGCGGCCGGCTTTTCTCCGCCTCGTTGGCGAGTTCCTCGTAACGAGCAAGGCGGCTACGGCTCTTCGTCTGGCGCGCCTTCGGGCTGGACCGCACCCACTCGAGTTCCTGCGCGAGAGCCCTCTGCCGCTTGGCGTCCTTCTGGCCTTCGACCTTGAGCCGGGCCTGTTTGTTCTCGAGGTACGTCGAGTAGTTGCCCTCGTACGGGTGCGCCTTGCCCCGGTCGAGTTCGAGAATCCACTGCGCGACGTTGTCGAGGAAGTACCGGTCGTGGGTGACGGCCAGGACGGTGCCCTGGTACTGAGCGAGGTGCTTCTCCAACCAGTCGACCGACTCGGCGTCGAGGTGGTTGGTGGGTTCGTCGAGCAGCAGCAGATCCGGCGCCGACAGCAACAACCGGCACAGCGCAACCCGTCGACGTTCGCCACCGGACAGCACCGTCACGTCGGCGTCCGAAGGGGGCAGGCGGAGGGCGTCCATCGCCTGCTCGAGCTGGCTGTCGAGCTCCCAGCCGTTCGCGGCCTCGATCGCGTCGAGCAGCGGGCCCTGCTCGGCGAGGATCGCGTCGAAGTCGGCGTCGGGCTCGGCCATCTTCTCGTTGAGTTCCTCGTACCGGCGAAGCGCGTCACGTAATTCTCGGACGCCGTCTTCGACGTTTCCGCGCACGTCCTTGGACGGATCGAGCTTGGGCTCCTGTTCGAGGATGCCCACAGTGGCGCCCGGCGCGAGTTGCGCGTCGCCGTTCGACGGCTGGTCGAGGCCCGCCATGATCCGCAATACGGACGACTTGCCGGCGCCGTTCGGACCGACGACACCGATCTTCGCGCCGGGCAGGAATGCCAGCGTGACGTCGTCGAGAATTACCTTGTCGCCGTGCGCCTTGCGCACCTTCTGCATCGTGTAGACGAATTGAGCCACCCGGGAAGCCTATGGCGAAGGGACCCGCTGTCAGGCGGCGGCTTCCGACGCGTCCGTACCGGCCCCCTTAAGTAGCCGGGAGGACGCCGACCGGTACGACTTCCGGAGCGACGCGACGTGCCGCGTCAGGTCGGGACCGACCGTGTCGGCGTCGATCTCGTGGCTGGTCCGCTGCTCGCCCTCGGGCGTCGTCCACGATCGGTCCCGCAGCCGACCAACGACGATGACCCGGTCTCCCTTGTGCAGGGATTCGCTCGCATTCTCGGCGAGCTGGCGCCAACACGAAACTGTGTAGAACGTCGCCTCACCATCGCGCCACTGGCCCGATTGCCGATCCCGCCAGCGGGACGAGACGCCGATGCGAAAGTTGCAGACCACCGCACCAGACGGAAACGTCCGAATGACCGGATCGGCAGTGAGGTTGCCGCTGACCTGCACGTATGAGTCCTGCATCTGGTTCTCTCCCTCCGCTGCGCGTCCGGTCCGCGCGCCTGCCATTGAGCCTGCCGCAACGTCCGGGGCGAAACGCCCGTCGTACCGGATCTGTGGACCCAGCCACGCTGGCTACCCTCGTAACGCACAAGCGCCCGTAGCTCAGGGGATAGAGCAGGTGCCTTCTAAGCACTTGGTCGCAGGTTCAAATCCTGCCGGGCGCACCTTTGGCCGTTGGTCCGTCGGGAGTTCGCCGTGCGTCGTCTAGGCCGAACGACGGAGCGCGTCAGTGACCTCGCGCCCGACGAGGACGGGCACGAACGACCGGACCTTTGCCGTGTCGAAACGGTGGACGGCCCGCTCCATCTCGGCTTTGATCCGTTCTTCGGACACGGCCTGGCCGAACTTGCGCACCAAGTTTTCCTCGACGATCTTTAGTTGTTCGGACTCGTCGACTTCGAAAGTTGGCATGGCCCAGTTTTACCCACCTGTCGTCCCAGCTGGTAAACGACAGGTGAACAAACTGCCGCAGGTCGTTTTCGGCCCAAGCCGATCATCGCCGCCCTGAACGGCGATGTTGCTCCGCCTCTCGGCATGACCCTCGCGCTCTGCTGCGACATCATGATCGCGGAGCGCCACATCACCTTCCAAGAGACGCACATCCTCCACGCGGCTCCAGGCAAAGCGCTACTTGCTGACCCGCGACCGATTCGACGCGAAAACGGCGGGCCGAATCGGGTTGGTAACCGAGGTCGTGGAAACCGGCGACGCCGAGAAGCGCGCGCTCGACATCGCGGCGACGATCGCGGCCGTGCAGCCTGAGGCCGCGCAACAGACCAAGCGGATCTTGGTGAAGCCGCAGCGGGCCGGCATGGCGACATTGGCTGTGGGACAGGCGATTCCGCGGCTGTTCGATTCGTGGCAAAGCAACTGGGCCGCAGATCGATAGACGACTAGTCCTGCGCCGGAATCAGCGATCGCACTCGAGCAACGACCTCGGCGAAGTCGGTGCCTGCGCCGACTGCGAGGCCGACCAGAAGGCACGTCAGCGGCGCTGCGGGCCTGGCAATTCCATGCGCGACCTCCCGTGCCAGATCGAGCACCTCGGTCGTGTTGACGGGCGGAAGATCCAACTCGTCCGACACCGCTGCCTTCCACTCTTCGATATCCACGACGAACATTCTGCCGGTCCGTCAGCCCAACGGGATGACCTGGACCAGCGAGCCGGACGCGATCTCCACAGCCGATTCGGGCACGATCACCAAGCAGTCCGCTTGCCCGTAGCCGGCGATGAGATGGGAGCCGTGTCCGGGATCAGCCACGACCGTCGAACCCGCAAGATGGCCTCGCAGGAATTGGCGCTTCCCGGCGGAACGCCGCCGGATCGAGTTCGTGAGCTCCGCACTCAGCACCGGTCGTTCACGGTGGAGCACCGCGCGACCGAAAAGCTCAAAACACACCAGTGCCGAGACCGGATTACCGGGAAGCCCGAGGAACGCGGGACCGCCTCGAAACCGCCCCCACCCCTGCGGTTTTCCGGGCTGCATGGCGACCGGTTCGAACCGCAGGCCAAGCGGCGCTAGAGCGGCCTTCACCACGTCGTACGCCCCCATGCTCGCCCCACCGCTGCTGAGAATGAGATCGCAGGGCGGGAGGTCATCCAAAGCTGCCAAGAGTGCAACCGTATCGTCGCGGACGCGCTCCTGATGGACGACCGCGGCGCCCGCGGCCATTGCCGCAGCGGCTAATGCTGGACCATTCGTGTCGACGATCTGGGCGGGGCCAACGGGCGAACCCGCCTCAACGAGCTCGTCGCCGGTCGACAGGATCGCCACCCGAGGCCGCCGCCACACTGGCACCTGCTCGACCGCGTTCGCGAGCAATGCCGCCAGCTGGCCCGGCCCAATCACCTGCCGCCGGCGCAAAACGATGTCGCCGGCGCGGACGTCTTCGCCGGGAGACCGCAGGTTCATGCCGGGCGATGTCGACCGATGCACGATCACTTTGCCGCCGTCGGGGTCCGTGTCCTCGACCGGGACGACCGCCTCGGTGCCCTGCGGCAGAGCCGATCCGGTCATGATGCGCACGGCGGTTCCTGCAGCCACCCGAGCCGTCGGAACCACGCCCGCCGGCACGTCGCCGACAACGTCCAGAACACCAGGGACATCAACGACCCGAACGGCGTATCCGTCCATCGCGCTAGTGGCAAAGGCCGGCGAGTCTGCTGGAGCGATCACGTCTTCTGAGAGCGAATAGCCAACGCAGTCAAGGGTACGGACGCGGATCGGCACGCCCGGCGGGAGCAGGGTTCGGCAGTCGGCCAGATGCTGGTCGACGGACTTCATCTCAGCCGCCCGCATAGGGTGGCAGGACCTCAAGGCAGGACCCCGAGGAAACCAGCGGATTGCTGGCGCGGTCGACGCGTACGCCGTCGAGGAGCAGAACGCTTCGGTCGAGCAGGGACACAAGCTGCGGGCCGAACTCCCTACCCACCGACGCCAACACGTCGGCCAGCGGCCCCGGCTCGATGTGATGGTCGGTCCGTCCGGCGAGAGAGCGCGCGCCCGCCCAGAAACGTACTGTCGGCATCCGCTCATCCTTCCCTAGGTATGAGGGTAGGTCTATGATCTGGTGGTGCAGCGACCCCCCGAAATGTCTTTGCTGACCGACACTTTCGGCCGGACCGCCACCGACCTGCGGGTTTCTCTCACGGATCGCTGCGACCTTCGCTGTTCCTACTGCATGCCGGCCGAAGGCCTGCCCTGGGTACCCCGCGACGAGGTGCTGACCGACGATGAAGTGTGCCGCGTCATCCGCATTGGGGTTGAACGCCTGGGCATCCGGGAGGTTCGGTTCACCGGCGGTGAACCGCTCCTGCGGCCGGGGCTCGAACGAATCATCCGCGCTACCGCCGAGCTGTCCCCCCGCCCCACCATCGCGCTGACCACGAATGCGACAGCTCTTCGGCGATACGCACGAACGCTCGCCGCAGCCGGACTCGACCGGATCAATATTTCGTTGGACACCCTGTCGCACAGCACATTTCACAAGCTAACGTTTCGGGATCGGCTCGACGATGTTCTCGATGGCATCGCCGCCGCAGACGAAGCCGGCCTGCGCCCGATCAAGATCAACGCGGTGCTACTCCGCGGAGTCAATGACCACGAAGCCGTAGACCTCCTCGCCTGGTGTCTCGAACGCGGGCTCCAGCTGCGCTTCATCGAACAGATGCCGCTCGATCCGGGCCACGCGTGGAAACGCGAAGATTTCGTCACGGCAGCCGAAATCGTCGATCGGCTTGCGCGGCGTTGGCAGCTGACGCCCGACCCGAGCGAACGGGGAAGCGCCCCTGCCGAACGTTGGTTGGTCGACGGTGGTCCAGCGACCGTCGGCATCATCGGCGCCGTAAGCCGGCCATTCTGCGGCGACTGTGATCGAACGAGGCTGACAGCCGACGGGCAGGTCCGGTCATGCCTCTTCGGCAATGACGAGAGCGACGTCCGCGCGCTGTTACGCGCACATGTCCCAGACGACGCGATCATCGCGGTCTGGCGGGCGGCGATGCAGGGCAAGAAGCGAGGACACGGCATGGACGAGCCCCTCTTTCTTTCGCCGCTGCGCCCGATGTCCGCCATCGGCGGCTGACCTCACCGCGCCGAATACGTTTCGATATCGGTTGCTTTCACCGATGCCCACATTGGCATACCGGGGGCGATTCCGAGTTCTACGAACGACAGCGCGCTGACCTCGGCCACGACAGGCGGCGTGCTCGACAGCGACACTCGCACCCGTTCCCCGGCGTGTTCGACCGAGATCACATTGCCGTGCAGGACGTTCCGCGCGCTCGTCATCGACGGCTGGACGGCGTTCAGCGTGATGGCGCTCGGCCGAAGGATCGCGATGGCCGGCCCGCGCAAACCGCCTGCGGCACAGGCGAGAGCGCCCCCACCATCGATCGCGAGCTGACCCCGGCCCTCGATCCTTCCTCGCCAGAAGTTCAAGCCGACCACCTTCGCGACATATGGCGTCGCCGGACGACGAACCAGATCCGCGGGCGTTCCGGTCTGCGTCACCCGACCCGCCTCGATCACGACCAGTTGATCGCCGAGGCTCAGCGCTTCTAGTGCGTCGTGCGCGACGATCAAGGAAGATCCCGCGAAGGCGCGCAGCTCATCTCGAAGCATCGTTCGCACGTCGGCTCGCGCTTCGGCATCGAGGGCCGACAGCGGCTCATCGAGCAGAAGTAGGAGGGGATCGGCTGCCAAGGCGCGTGCCAGCGCGACCCGCTGAGCCTGCCCACCCGACAGCGCGCGCGGTCGGGTGGCCGCGACCGAACGAATCCCCATCGCCTCCAGAGCGACCTCGGCGCTTCGCCGAGCACGGGCTGCCGAAATTCCCCGACACCGCAGTGGGAACGCGATGTTGTCCACCGCGGTCAGATGCGGAAACAGCCGATAGTCCTGGAAGACGAAGCCCACGTCCCGCCGACTGGTCGGAACTCGAATGCCGGTAGCCACGTCATCGATGACGCGCCCGTTCAGCACAACCCGGCCGCCGGCGAGTGGCTCAAGGCCGGCCAGAGCCCGAAGCAGCGTCGTCTTGCCCGCCCCGTTCGGACCGAGAATGACCGTCGTCGACCCGCGCGAACCTGTCAGCGCGGCGTTGAGCACGAATTGCCCCTGCTGAACCAAGACATCAGCGTCGATCATTGGCCTGGCCTCGGGCGTAACCAGCGCTCGCGCAACAACGCGAGAACGATGATGCTCGCGACGAGCAGGACCAACGACAAGGCGACGGCGGCTTCCGGATTTGTCTCCAGCGCGATGTAGGTCGCGAGCGGCAGCGTCTGCGTACGTCCGGGCAGATTGCCGGCGAAGGTGATCGTCGCTCCGAATTCGCCCAGCGCACGAGCGAACGCAAGGGCGGCTCCCGCGCCGATCGAAGGCGCGATGAGCGGCAGCGTCACCCGCCGAAACGTCGCCCACGGTCCGGCGCCCAACGTGGCTGCCGCCTCTTCGAACCGTTCGTCCTGCCCGGACAACGCGCCTTCGACCGCGACGACGAGGAAAGGCATCGATACGAACGTCTCGGCCAGCACGACGCCGGTCGTGCTGAAGGCGAGGCTGATGTGCAAGTCCTCCAGTAACGGGCCGAACAGCCCCCGGCGGCCAAAGGCGAAAAGAAGCGCAACACCGCCCACGACGGGGGGTAGCACCAATGGCAGCGTCACCAACGATCGCACGATCCGGCGCCCCGGGAACTCTGTCCGCACGAGCAGCCACGCGAGCGGAACGCCGAAGATCACGGCTAGCGCCGCCGAGCAGCTCGCCGTCACCAACGACAGCCCTAGGGCGTCGCGCACGACCCGGTCCCCCAGCAACCCGGGCAAGCCACGCCATGGGACGCGCTCCAGCAATCCGAACAACGGAAGGAGCAGGAATCCGAATCCCACGATCGCCGGTGCAACCAGCGCAGCGGGCGGGCGGCCACGATGGCTCACGGGCCGAGGAACCCGGCCTTCTGGAGGACGTCCGATCCAGGGCCGGACAGCACGAACGCCTCGAATGCGTCGGCAAGCGACGAGTTAGCCGACCGCTTGAGCACCCCGACAGAGTAGGACGTACTGGCATTTCGCTCAGCCGGTATGGGCACTGCGACGACGACGTTACCTGCGGCCATCGCATCGGTCGCGTAGACGACGGCCGCATCTGCCTCACCTGAGGTCACGTAGGAAAGCGTCGTCTTGACGTCCAACCCTTCGGTCACCGGCTTCACCACAACCTGGTTTTTCGTCAGCAAATCCCTCGCGACCGCTCCGCACGGCACTTGGCTCTGACAAACCGCCACCTTGATCCCCGGCTTGGCGAGGTCGGTGACACTGCGAACCTCTGCCGCCTTGGCGGGCGTCACGACGATCGCCGCCATGTTGCGGGCGAAATCGCGAGAGCTTGGTACGTCGCGGCTGCCGATGACCTGCTGCATGTTCTTGGAAGCCGCGGAGGCGAAGAGATCGGCTGGAGCACCCTGTTGAATCTGCTGCGCGAGAGTGGAACTCGCGGCAAAGGAAAAGACGATCGACGTACCGGGATGATCCCGTTCGAACCTGTTGCCCAATTCGGCGAAAGCGCCGGCGAGCGAGGATGCCGCGAAGACGGTGATCCGACCAGAAACGTCCTGCCCTGCGGCTTCTTTGGCGGTGTGGCCGCCAACGGCACCCGTCGAGCCACAGCCGACGAGCGCCGTTGACAGCGCTGCAACCAGAACCGCGTGAACGGACTTCGCGAAGACGTCGCTCCGTTGCGACAGCCGCATTGCCCGCCTTTCGCCGTCGGTTAGACGCGCGGGTGCGCGTCGGATGCGCGGCGCGAATAGACCGCCCAGGTCACGATCTCGCAAGTTACGTAGAAGGCGATGAACGAGATGTACGCGCCGTCACCATTCTTGTGCGTCAGGAACGACTGACGGAAGGCCATATCGAGAAGATCAGATTCCGGCGAGCAATACGAGCCCCCACTCGCTTCCAGAAGCCGTCGTCCTCGGGACGCCAGTCGTCGATCCATCGACCGCGAGTCGATTGCGCCTCCGCGCTCCCTGAGCGAATCGGGGTTCCGTTGTCATATGTTCTTCCCAAGGTAGTGGTGAACAGGTTTCAGCAAACCTAGGAAGACGTGATTACCGCCCCGTTCGCGCTGGGCTACAGCCAAGGAACGTCTCCCGCACATTCTCCTTTACCCGCGGTGTGAGACCGTTCTTCAGGTGACGAAGGGCCTAGCGTTGCCGAAGTTCGACGGGCTCATCTTGGCAGGAGGTCGTGGGCGCCGTCTCGGGTTGCCTCACAAGCCGAGCGTGCGGGTCGGTGACCTTTCGATGATCGACATTGCGCGGGCGGCTCTGCGCGACGCTGTGAGCGTTACCGTCGTGGGCGAAGGCTACGACATCGTCGAGAGTCCGCCCGGTGGTGGTCCGGTCGCTGCGATCGCCGCTGGCTTGGCGCGAGTGACCCAGCCTGTCACCGTCGTGCTCGCGGCGGACCTTCCGTTCGTGACGTCAGCGTTCGTCAACGTACTGGTCGCCGCTGCCCCCAGTATCTGCGTTGACGACTCGGGTCACCCCCAGTACCTCCTCGGGGTGTACCTCACGTCGCAACTCCGGCAAGCAATGCCTGCTACCCCCGGAGGCGCCCCGATGCGGCAGGTCTTCGAACGTCTCGAAGCGACGATGATTCAGCCGAGCGATGTGCCGCCGCCTTGGTGGGATTGCGACACCGCCGATGAACTGGCGCAAGCCCGAGAGTGGCATGAACGAAGCTGACTCAACCGCACGCCCCGACCCACTCGTCGGTGCCGTCCGTGAAGATCTGGCGCTTCCAGATGGGGACCTCCGCCTTGATCGCGTCGATCAGCCAGCGGGTCGTGTCCAATGCCTCGGCGCGATGCGCCGCGCCGACAGCCACCACGACGGCCAACTCACCGATCGCCAGTTCACCGACCCGATGCACCGCGCCGACCGACACAACATCTCGCGCTGCAGCCTCGCGGCACAACGCCACCAGTGAATCCTCCGCACTGGGATGCGCTTCGTAGGCGAGCGACCGCACCGGTCGTCCGTGGTCATGGTCACGAACGGCGCCCAAGAAGACACCGAGACCGCCGGCCCGCGACGTCGAGACCTTCGCGATGCACTCGGCCGGATCGAGCGGCAATTCCGTGATCCGGGCGAGCACGACCTGGCCGCTCAATGGTCCGCCCCTCGGATCTGCGAGATGGCATGCGGCAGAAGCGGTTCGAGGGCGGCGATGCCGTCCCGGACGGCACCCGGCGAACCCGCTAGGTTCACGACGAGGGTCCTGCCGATGAGCCCGGCCAGCCCTCGCGACAGCGCGGCCGTGGGGACCGAGCCGGCCGCTCGGACGGCCTCCGCAATGCCGGGGGCGAACCGATCGACAACGCTCGCCGTCGCTTCGGGTGTCACATCCCGCGGACCGAGGCCCGTACCCCCCGTCGTCAGCACGACGTCAACGTCCGACTGCGCAGCATTTCGGAGCGCGGCAACGATCGCGGCACTGTCGTCGGGAACACAGCCCGTACTCACCGAGAAGCCCTGTGCGCCAAGCAATTCAGCCGCCAGCGGTCCGCTGGTGTCGGCGCGCTGCGCTGCGTAGGAGCGATCCGACACGGTCAGGACGAACACCTTCACTCGCGTTGCCAATCCCCGGATCGGCCGCCGGATTTCGCGACGAGGCGGACATCCGTCAACATCGCGAGGGGATCAACCGCCTTGACCATGTCGTGGAGTGCAAGGCCCGCGATGGCGACGCCGGTGAGCGCCTCCATTTCGACGCCGGTCCGATCCGCGACCCGGCAGGACACGGCGATTTCAACTGCGGCATCGGTGATCTCGAGCTCTACTTCTATTCCGCTCAGCGCGATCGGGTGGCACAGCGGGATCAACTCGCTGGTCCGCTTGGCGCCCATGATGCCGGCGATCCTGGCCACCGCCAGGGCATCTCCTTTGGGCATGCCGTCCCCGCGTAACAAGGCGATCGTTTCGGGGCTCACCAGAAGACGACCCCGCGCCGTAGCATTTCGCGCTGTGACGCTCTTCGCACCCACATCGACCATGTGCGCGGCGCCGGTTTGATCGAGATGAGGCAGCATCCGGCCACGGTACCTTGCACGCCCGGGCGCTAGTAGCGCCATTCGTCGTCGGCCTGCTCTGGCTCGAACGCGAGGCGATAGCCCCGCTTGACGACGGTTTGGATCATCCGTTGGTCGCCCAGGCGGCTTCGCAGCCGGCCGATGGCAACCTCGATCGCGTGCTCGTCCGCGCCTGATCCGGGCAGCAGGCGCAGCAGTTCGGCTCGTGACACGACCCGACCCGGCACCTCACTCAACGCTCGCAGCAGGCCCAGCGCGACACCTGTCAGTGGAATGAGTTCGCCGCCCACCGCGACGGCATGTCCCCGAATCTCCAAGGTCCGTCCGGCCACCGGCAGAACCTGACCGCACCGATGAGGGACCTGCTCGACCAGTTCGCGCACCAACGCACCCAACCGGGCGCGATCAGGCTGGATGCAGGGGATGCCTTCGCGGACGAACGGCCCTGCCGTTACCGGCCCGACGCAAGCAAGGAGCACGTCCTCGGACAGAGTCGCGCGGACCGCGGCCGGATCGTCGGACTCGTCAACGGCACGTAGGAAACTCACCACCGCCGGGGCGCTGGTGAACGCGATCGCGTCGACCCCCCTCGTCGGGAGCGAGTCGACCAACCTGCGAAGGGGCCCGACATCCTCGGGTAGCACCCAGCGGTAGACCGGAACCTCGATCACATCCGCGCCGGCCATTCGCAGCGTCTGGACAAGATCGGGCAGCGGCTCTCCATGCAGCTGAACAGCGATTCGGCACCCGTCCAGGTCATAGGTCGAGATGACGTGCGCGAGCACCTCGCTGGACGACTCGGATTCGGGAGCCCAGCTCTCGCGCAGCCCGCAAGCGCGGACCGCCCCCCGGGCTTTCGGTCCTCGGGCAAGGATCGTGGCCGCGCCGAGCGCTTCGGTGAGGTCGTCGACGATTCCCCAGGTGTCCGCGGCGTCCATCCAGCCGCGAAAACCGATTCCGGTGGTCGCGATGACGATGTCGAGAGGAGCTTCCAGGCATCGCGCGGTAGCGGCCCGCAACTCCGAGTCATCAGCGAGCGGAACGATGCGGATCGCCGGCGCGTAGAGCACCTTCGCTCCGCGGCGTTCCAGCGCAGCGCCGAGTTCCTCGCTACGCCGAGCGGCCGTGATTCCGATCGTGTAGCCGGCGAGCTTGTCGATTCGTGGACCGGATTCGGTCACGTCACCGACACTTCGACGACGTCGTTCTCACATCGGACGGCGAAAACCGGCACTGCGACCTCGACGTCATCGAGACACTCCCCGGTCGTGAGTGAGAACACTTGCTTGTGGAGCGGAGACGCCAATGTGGGAGTCCCCTGCCGCGTTCCCACGATACCGCGCGATAACACATTGGCGCCCGAGAACGGATCCTCATTACCGATCGCATAGAGCGCTCCGTCATGTGTACGAAAGATCGCCACCTGAGTGCGTCCGACCAATGCGGCAACGCCTTCTTCCGGTCGCAGATCGTCGTAGCGACAGACCGCGACCCACTCGTTCCAGCCCAAGATCACACCGTCTCCAGTTCGAGAAGCGGCCGCATTCCGGGTAGCGGAAGGTCGACGGGACGCGGCTGCCCGCGTTCCGTGTCGAAGACGATGCTCGGGTCCGGTTCGTCCGGTGCATTGATGAACGACACGAAACGTCGCAGCCGCAACGGATCATTGAGTACAGCGGCCCACTCGTCCTCGTAGAGCTCGACGTGCTTGTCCATCGCGGCGTCGAGTTCGGCGGCGATACCGAGGCTGTCATCGACCAACACGCTGCGCAGGTAATCGAGGCCGCCCTCCAAACCTTCGACCCAGCTCGCCGTTCGCTGCAACCGATCAGCGCTGCGTACGTAGAACATGATGAATCGATCGATCGTGCGCACCAACGTCTCGGTGTCAACGTCGGTGAGCAAGAGATCCGCGTGCCGGGGCCGGAATCCTCCGTTCCCGCCGACGTAAAGGTTCCAGCCGTTTTCGGTTGCGATAACCCCGATGTCCTTGCCTTGCGCTTCGGCGCATTCCCGCGCACAGCCCGAGACGGCCGCCTTGATCTTGTGGGGCGAGCGGATGCCCCGGTAACGAAGTTCGAGATCGATGGCGAGCCCCACGGAATCCTGCACGCCATACCGGCACCATGTCGAGCCGACGCAGGATTTCACCGTGCGCAATGCCTTGCCGTAGGCATGACCGGATTCGAAGCCGGCTGCCGTGAGGCGGGACCATACCGCGGGGAGTTGCTCGAGTCGCACCCCGAGGAGGTCAACCCGTTGCGCCCCAGTGATTTTGGTGTACAGACCGAAGTCGCGAGCAACCTCGCCCAGCGCGATCAGTCGCTCGGGAGTGATCTCGCCACCCGGGATTCGCGGAATGACCGAATATGTGCCGTTTCGTTGAATATTGGCAAGGTAGCGATCGTTGGTGTCCTGGAGCGCTGCTTGTTCGCCATCCAGAATGTGGCCCTTGTCCAGGCTCGCCAGGATCGAGGCGACGACGGGCTTGCATATGTCGCAACCGCGTCCTTCGCCGTACCGCTCGACTAACTCGGTGAACGTCGAAATACCGGTGACGCGAACGATGTCGAAGAGCTGGGCCCGGGTCTGACCGAAGTGTTCACACAAGGCTGACGAGACTGCGACACCGCTCTCCGCCAGGAGTTTCCCGAGCAGCGGAACGCACGACCCGCATCCCGTACCCGCCTTGGTGCAGGCCTTGATGCCGGCGACGTCAACCAGGTCGTTCTGCGCGATAGCCTCGCAGATCGCGTCCTTCGTGACCGCATGGCAGGAGCAAACCTGCGCTGTCCCAGGCAAACTGCCGATCTCCAGTCCCCCGGACGCCGGCGTGATCAGGCTGATCGGATCACCGGGCAGCTCGCGCCCAACGAACGGGCGCAGGGCGCTGAACTGCGACGCGTCGCCGACCAGGACACCGCCGAGTAACGTGCGAGCGTCATCCGAGACGACCAACTTCGCGTAGCTGCGCCGAGTCGGGTCGTTCACTGTCACTTCGAGCGCGTCCGGTGTTGCGGCAAGCGCGTCACCGAAGCTCGCGACGTCAACGCCGAGGAGCTTGAGCTTCGTTGCCGTATCAGCCCCCTCGAACTCGGCCGCCGCGCCAGTGAGCTGCTTCGCCACGAGTTCGGCCATCGCGTAGCCCGGGGCAACCAGGCCGTAGAGCCTGCCGTCGATCAGCGCACACTCGCCGATCGCGAAGACGTTCGGGTCGGACGTCCGGCACTGCCCATCAACAACGACCCCGCCCCGGTCACCCACGGCTAGCTGGGCGGACCGCGCCAAAGAGTCTTGCGGCCGGATGCCCGCCGAGAAGACGACCAAGTCGAGGTCGAGTTGCGTTCCGTTCTCGAGGTTCGCGAGGAGACGGTCGCCATCGCGGCTGATCTCACGGACCGATGTGGCCGTGTGCACGGTGACATCGAGTTCTTCGATCAGGCCTCGAAGGACAGCGCCTCCGCCCTCGTCCACCTGCAAGGGCATCAGCCGCGGCCCCAGCTCGACAACATGAGGTGACATGCCAAGCAACCGCAAAGCGCGAGCGGCCTCCAGACCGAGCAGGCCACCGCCGACCACCATGCCGGCGCGGCGGCCCTTCGTCCGGGCGGCCGCAGCTTCGGCAGCAGCCCGGATCGCGTCGAGGTCGTCGATAGTTCGATAGACGAAGCATCCGGGCAGTTCACGACCGGGTACCGGTGGAACGAACGGCGTCGAACCGGTCGCCAGCACGAGGGCGTCGTACGAGACACTGCGGCCCGCGGTCGTGGTGACGACGCGACTGGCGCGATCGATGTCCACGACCTGCTCGCGGAGGTGCAGGACGTAGCGGTCGCCGTCGTAACAACCATCTTCGACCAGGTTCAGGCCGCTGGCGTCCACGCCCTCGAAGTACGAGGACAGCGCGACCCTGTCATACGCACCACGGGGTTCCTCGCCGAAAGCGGTGACCCGCCAGTTGCCCGTCGTATCAAGGACTTTCAATGCCTCGACGAAGCGCTGGCCGACCATCCCGTTTCCGACCACGACGACGTGGCCACCCACATGCCCCGCCCGTTCAGTTCCTGTCACGTTGCTTCTGGTCCCTTCCTCGCCGCTCGTCATGCCGTCACCACTCCGGAGTCAGCCTGGAATTCCGTCTGAAGGTCCCTGTTGAGCCGCGGGTTGGGATCGGCCGCGGCGATGTCCGTTCCGGCATCAGCTGCTTCGAGCCAATCGATCAGTCCTTGCACCGTGTCGCGGCAGGTGCCGCATCCGGTCGTCGCGCGGGTCGCCGCTGCCATGTCGCCGACAGTGCGGGCGCCGTCCGACCAGGCCCCGCAGATGCCCGCCTTGGTCACGCCGTTGCATTGGCAGATCGTTGCCCGGCCTGGAAGCAACGTCGGGGACTGCGCCACGGTCGCGGGCGAATTCCGTCTGACGATAAGCAACGAGGCCGGATCGGCCGGAACAGGCGTTTGACGATCGAACATCTGGCTCAAGGTGCCGACCGCACGGGTGTCTCCCAGGACGATCGCACCTGCCAGCCGACCGTCTCTAATCAATAGCTTCTGATAAATCCCGCGGCCACTGTCCGAGTAGCGCACGACGTCCGTTCCCTCGGGGAGGTCATCGTCCGATCCGCCGGGAGCAGATTCACCCAAGCAGGCGAGCTCGATTCCGGCAGCCTTCAAGCGGACGATTTCCGACGTTTCGACGTAGTGGGTCCCGGTCGTTTCGTCGGCAAGGGTCGCGGCGGCGATGCGCGCCTGTTCCCACGCCGGGGCGACCAGACCGCACACTTGACCGCGGAATTCCGCGCACTCGCCGATGGCCAGAATCGACGGATCTGTCACGCTTCGCATCCGCTCGTCGACGACGACGCCCTTGCCGACTGCCAATCCCGCATCCCGCGCCAACCCAACCCGAGGCGCAATCCCGCAGCACACCACAAAGAGGTCGGCCGGAATGCGTGCGCCGCAGGCGAGGACGATTTCACTCACCTTGCCGCCGTCCGCGACCACTTCGACGGCACCGTCGGCAGGAACGCTGACACCGACCCCGGCCAACGACCGCGTCATGAACCGCGATGCGATCGGGTCGAGTTGCCGGTCCATGACGCGGCCGGCCCGGCCGAGCAGGGTCACGTCGAGTCCCCGCCCTGCCAGCCCACGCGCCGCCTCGACGCCGAGGACGCCAGCCCCGAGAACGACGACGTGTGAAGCCGCCGCCGCATTGCGGTCGATCTCGATGCAATCGCCGAGCGTCCGGAAGGCCACCGCACCCTCAACAGGTGATCCGTCCGTACCGAAAAGGCCCGTGATCGGCGGCCAGACCGCATCGCTGCCGGTGGCCAGGACCAAGACGTCATACGCCACGATGCGGCCGTCGTCGAGCCACAATTCGCGCCGCGGTCGATCCACAACATCGACGGCGGATCCGGCGATCAAGGTGACACCGTGGTCCGCGTACCAATTCTCGCTCGCCAACACGATCTCTTCGGGGGCCGTCCGACCGGCGAGAAGGTTCGTAAGCAGGATTCGGTTGTAGGCGGTGCCCGGTTCGTCACCAATGACGGTCAGTACAAAGCGACCGTCGCCGTTCGCCGCCACCAGGTCCTGGGCGAACCGAAAGCCCGCCATCCCGTTACCGATGACGACGACGCGCCGCGGCGCGTCCGGACCGGTCACGCGACGGCCTCGATGCGGACCGCGCACACCTTGAATTCGGGCATCTTCGAGATCGGATCGAGAGCGGAGTTGGTCACGAGGTTGACGGACGAGATGCCGCCCCAGTGAAACGGCATGAACACAGTGTCCGGCCGGATCGACTCGGTGATCTTGACCAAACCCTCTGCGGCGCCGCGCCTACTGACGATCCGCACGCGAGCCCCTTCGTCGAGCGCGTGCTCCTCGGCAAGGTCCGGGTGCATCTCGACCATCGCCTCGCCGGCCGCATCGCGCAATGCGGGCACGCGTCGCGTCTGAGCGCCGGATTGGTAATGCTGCAGCAAGCGGCCCGTCGTCAGATAAATCGGATAGGCGGCATCGATCTCTTCCGCCGCGGGACGATGTTCCACGGCGGTGAACCGCGCGCGTCCGTCCGGCGTTGCGAAGCGATCAAGGAACATTCTCGGCGTGCCAGGGTGTTCGGCATCCGGGCACGGCCAGAAGACGCCGTCTTCGGCATCGATACGTTCGTAACTGACGCCGGCGTAATCGGCTGCGCCACCGGCACTCGCGGCCCGCAGCTCGGCGAAGACCTGCTGCGGCTCGGTGTCCCAACGCCCCGGCGCGTGAAGCCGATCGGCGATTGCGGCCATCACATCGAGGTCGCTTCGAACTCCGCTGGGAGCTTCGACGGCCTGGCGCCGCAACAGGATGCGTCCTTCCAGGTTGGTCATCGTCCCGGACTCCTCGGCCCAGTGGGTCACCGGAAAGACGACGTCGGCGATCGCCGCGGTCTCCGAGAGCACAAGGTCGTCGACGACGAGAAAGTCCAATGCGGCCAGGCGTTCTTGGATTAGAGCCGCCCGGGGTGCCGAGACGACGACGTTGCTTCCGGCGACGAACAGTGCACGCGGGCCATCGGGCGTGCCGAGCGATTCGAGGAGCTCGTAGGCCGAGCGGCCGGGGCCTGGAATGGTGTCGGGTTCGACGCCCCATACCCGAGCGACATGGGCTCGAGCTGCCGGGTCGTCGATACGGCGATAGCCAGGGAGCTGGTCGGCCTTCTGGCCGTGCTCGCGTCCACCTTGGCCGTTGCCCTGGCCCGTCAGGCAGCCGTATCCGCTGCCGACATTGCCCGGAAGTCCTAGTGCGAGCGCGAGATTGATAAGCGCCGTAACGGTGTCGACGCCCTTGCTGTGTTGCTCGGCGCCGCGAGCCGACAGCACCATTGCGCGGGGCGCCCGCGCCAACAGGTAGGCGGTTTGCCGCAGATCCGCGACGCTGACGCCCGTGATGCGTTCGACGCGCTCGGGCCAATACGCAGCAGCAACCCGGCGGACCTCATCGAAGCCGATCGTCCGCGACGCAATGTAGTCGTCATCGATCAGGCCCTCCGCGATGACGATGTGGAGGAGTCCGTTGGCCAACGCCAGGTCAGTTCCTGGCGTTGGTTGCAGGTGCAGGGTCGCTTGCTTGGCGGTCGGGGTCAGCCGGGGGTCGACGACGACGAGCGCTCCACCACGATCGCGCTGGTCGGTCAACCATCGGGTAAAGGGCGGCATCGTCTCGGCAGCGTTGCTACCGACGAGGAAGATGACATCGGCCTCAGCGAGGTCAGGCAACGGGAAAGGAAGCCCGCGGTCGATTCCGAATGCCCTGATCCCGGCGGCAGCAGCGGACGACATGCAGAAGCGTCCGTTGTAATCGATGTTTCGGGTAGCCAACGCGATCCGAGCGAACTTGCCCAGCTGATAAGCCTTCTCGTTAGTCAGCCCGCCGCCGCCAAAGACGGCGATGGAATCCGGACCGTACGTTTCGCGCAACCGGCCAAACTCCGCCGCAACCCGGTCCAACGCGACGCTCCAGCTGACCGGCCGGAGGTCTGAATCGCGATCCGACCGCATCAGCGGCGTCGTCAGCCGGATGGCGGGGTCGAGGAGAGCAGCCGACGTCCACCCCTTCTGGCACAGACCCCCGCGATTGGTCGGAAAGTCTCGGGCCCCGACTTCGAGCGAGATCGGACCCGCCGTCAGCGTCATACCGCACTGCAGGGCGCAATACGGGCAATGCGTCAACACCGCGTCCTGCTGGGGCACTCCCAGACCATGCCCTGCGGAGGTTAGCTGGACGGGTCAGCGGCGTTACGCGCACGAAACGGTGATCTCACCGTGGCCGAGCCGGGGTTGAGAGCACGCTGTCCACGTCAGCTATCGCAGCGCGGACATTCGACGCGGGTGCCCAACGGCAGTTAGGCAGCGCCTCGGTACTCGAAACGATCGCCCGCCCCGCGTAGGGCCTTACCCGCGGTTACCCCAAGAGGGCGCTGAGGTTCCTGACGCCCTCTTGGGAGCTGCGTTCGACAGCCGAAAGTCGTTCTGCCACGTTGCGTCCCATGGCCGACAGCGCGACGACCACGCTGCGCTTGTCGTGGGGATCGATCTTTCTGATGATCAGCGCCCGCTCGACGAGTTTGTCGACGTGCCGAGTGAGTGAAGCCGGCGGCAGGACAGCGGCTTCCGAGAGCGCGCTCATCCGGATCGCCGGACGGCTCAGCAACACGGCGAGGACCTGCCAGTGTTCGATGTGCAGGCCCTCCGCCTCGAGTGACGGCTGCAGGCCCTGCCGCAAGACGTGTTCCGCCCGTTTGAGTTGCAAGGTGACGCTGTCGTCGCTGACGGGCGCGGCCGACTCACTCGCAGACGCCAAGCGCTTGTTCATCGGACGAACTCTCTCTCGCGGCGATGCTGTTCGGTTCGCGGTGCGGAAGTCGGATCCGGCCTGAGCCACGGCCTGATCCCAAGTACTCCTCGCCGGGATACCATGTCCGCACTCTATCTCGCACGAGACCGAGCATCCGTCCGAAGTCGCACGGATCCCCACCCAATTTCCTGGGGGTTCTATGCGTGAAACAGTGCCCGTTGCATTCGTGGTTCCACTGCAAGGGCCGACCGGCATCTACGGACCGTCGTGCGTCGCCTGCGGACAGCTCGCCGCCAAAAAGCTCAATGAGCACAACGGAATTGCCGGCAAGCCGGTCGAGCTGGTCATCGTCGACGGCGGACGCTCGCCCGAGGTCGTCGCGGCTGAAGTCGGCGACCTGGTCGATCGTGGACGCGTCGAGGCCGTCGCCGGCTGGCACATCTCGGCGGTTCGCCAGGCGATCACGAAGCGGGTCGGCGGTCGCGTGGTCTATGCGTACGCGGCCATGCATGAAGGACGCGACGACACCCCGGGCGTTTTCATGCTCGGCGAGCGGCCGAGCAACCAGCTGTTACCAGCCGCGCATTGGATGCGCGAGCAGCTCGGCGTCGGGCGCTGGGCGATCGTGGGGAACGACTACGTCTTTCCCAGGGTGACGGCCGCAACCGCCCGCGACGCTTTACGCGACACGTCGTCGAAGATCGTGAGCGAAACGTATGTTCCGTTGGGCACCAGGGACTTTTGCCAGGTGCTGACGAGCCTGCCGGATCACCGGGTCGACGGGGTGATCATGCTGCTGATGGGTCAGGACGCGGTGCACTTCAACCGGCAGTTCGCCTCCATGGGCCTGTCCGAGAAGCTGGTCAGACTCAGCCCCGCGGTCGAGGAAAACACCCTGCTGGGCGGCGGTGCCCAGGCGCACAACAACCTGTACGCGGCCGCCGCGTACTTCGACGGAATGGACACACCGGAAAGCAACGGCCTCGCCAAGGACTACTACGGCAGCTTCGGCCAGCTCGCGCCGGCGCTGAACGCGGTCGGCGAATCCTGTTACGAGGCAATCGTTTTCCTGGCCCGGCTGGCCAAGAGCTGCGGAAGTCTGGATGTCGGCGCTGCGGCCGCTCTTCGGCCAGGAACGTTCTACGACAGCCCTCGCGGCCTGGTGCGCCTCGACGGCAACCTGCTGAATCAGGACGTGTACCTCGCCGCGGCGAACGGGCTCGAATTCGACATCAAGGAGCGGATCTCGGCGGTCTGCTGACGGTTGCGGCGCCCGAGGCGCTCACTGCGGCGACGGCCGACTCCCACAGATCGGGATCAACGACCCGGTGCGCCTCACCGGACAACGCCCGAACGAGAACGCCGTCCGCGTCGAGGTCGAACCGAGTGGCCGTATTCGCTGTGCTGGCAGGCAGTTCCGCGCCGACGAGGAGCACCGTGCCCATCGTCCGTCGCCCGCCCAAGGCGATCTCCGTACGGCCCGGTCCCAGCTCGACGCCGTCCGCCAGGATGGGACGTCCGTCGACATGGTTGACGTACACCTCGTGGGTCACCCGGCCCGGAGATTCACCGTGCCGGCCCAGGACGAGAATCTCGCGGAGGGCGAACCGCGAGCCGTAATCCACCGCGACCCGCATGACCCAGGCCGTCACCGAGCCGGCTGCCGCGACAAACGGTTCGCCGTGCCAGATCAGTGCGGCCCCGATTCCGAGAACCACATCCACCTGCCAGCGCGCGGATCCGCCGCGCATGTCGTACGCCACGGTGCCCGCCGGTTCGTAGACGTGCACGGTCGCCCCCGGCCCGACGTCGAACCGCAGGCCGACGTCATCGCCGGCCAACAACAGCGCACCTTCGGGTACCAGCGAAATCCGCGCCTGGCCCTCGTCGCAGGACAGCAGCACCGGACGGATCACCGGGCGGTCCGGTCCACCCGCGGCGCGATGTTCGACCTTCAGTCGCGAGCCATCCGCGGGGCGCCGAACGGAAACCGTTGTCTCAGTGCGGGATTCCGGCGACCGCCTCGTGCTCGTGGGCGTACTCATGTGACTGTTCACCGCCCGCATGAACGTGGACAGCGCCGCCGCCGTGAGAGTGCGGCGCCATCGGCCCGGGATCGTTCGGGACAAGCGAACCGGCGCGGTGCCGGTCGAGCTGTGCGAACACCCAGCTGGTGAGTTGTGCGATCGAGGCCGGATCCTGACGCGACAAGGCGACCACCGGCAATCCGTCACGAACGGCGCGTGCGTCACGGACCATCTGGACCGGGTCCACTCCGACATACGGCGCGAGGTCGGTCTTGTTCACGATCAGCAGATCGGCCCGGGTGATGCCGGGTCCACCCTTGCGGGCAACGTCGCCGCCACCGGCGACGTCGATGAGGAAGATCTGGACATCGGCAAGCGCCGGGGAAAACGTCGCGGTGAGGTTGTCCCCACCCGACTCGATCAGCACCAGGTCGAGTGGGGCGAACTCTTCTTCCAGCTCTTCGGCGGCGATGAGGTTCGCCGTGATGTCGTCCCTGATCGCAGTGTGTGGGCAGGCTCCGGTCTCGACAGCTCGGATCCGCTGCGGATCAAGGACCCCCGCCGATCTGAGGAACCGCGCATCCTCATCGGTGTAGATGTCGTTCGTGATCACGCCGAGTTCGAGCATCGTCAGTTCACGGCACAGCAGCGCGATCAGCGAACTCTTGCCGGTGCCCACCGGGCCGCAGACTCCGATCCGAAGGGCCCGCCGCGCGCCGGACGTGGAATCACGCACTGAACAACCTCCGGGTCGTTACGGCATGAGCTTCAGCCCATGCCTCGATCTGCGGTGCCCCGGCCACCGGAATGTCGGCCGGATCCGTGAGAGTCGCTACGGCGCTGGCCATCTCGTCGATCGCCGGCAGGGCCGCGTGCACCCACGAGCTGACGACCATGGGGTCCAACGGCAGCAGTTTGAGGGCTGCGGCTGCCACCGTCTGCACGTCGTCGTAACCGACCAGTCGGCCCAGCGACACCGCGGGCAATCCGCAGGCATCGGCCGCGGCGGCGAGGACTACCGCCCGTGACGCACCACGGTGCTCGACCACGGTGAGCCCAGGTGCGTGCGGCCATAACGAGCGGATCAGCCGGAGCAACGCGCGTGCCTGCAGCCGTGAGGTCCGACGCATCGCGGCGCTGGGTGTCCGTGCAGCCCAGGCGGTTTCGACGTCGTCCACCTTCAATCCCAAACGCATACGATGCAGCGCCACGACGGCCGTCGCAGCTTCGACCCGCGTCACGCTCGCGATCCGAGCCGCCAGGTAGGCCGGTACCCGCGCCGCGGCGAAGCCGCTCGCGACGGCCGGCTCCAGTCCGTTCGAAAGAGTGTGGCCTGCGACCGGCAACCGGGCGTCGGCAAGGAACATGAGGAGCAGCTCGGGCGCGGGACCCGCGAATTCGCCTGGTACGGAGGGCATTCGCGGCTCAGAACAGGTTGTAGAGCTGAGCGAGGGGAAGCTCGGGGGCAGGTGCCGGCTTGATCGGTACGCCGTCGACAGCGATCGCGAACGTCTCGGGATCGATCTCGATCGTCGGCAGGTAGTCATTGTTGATCATGTCCGCTTTGCCGATCGCGCGGGTCGGCTTGAGCGGCGCCAGCTGTCGCCGTAAACCGAGCCGATCGGCGAGGCCATCGGCGAGCGCTGCCGGACCGACGAAGGTCAACGAATGGTCCGTGCCGTCCGACACCAGCGTCTGCCGCATCAACTGCGGTTGCGGCGTGGGGATCGATGCGTTCGGGTCACCGAGTGCACCCCAGACGAGGGCCCCGCCTTTCAGGACGACCTCCGGCCGGAACCCGAAGAACCGGGGATCCCACAGGACGAGGTCGGCGAGCTTGCCCGGCTCGACGGAACCGATCTCGTCGTCAAGACCATGTGCGATGGCAGGGTTGATCGTGTACTTGGCCACGTATCGGCGAGCGCGATCGTTGTCGGCCCGGCTGGAGTCGCTCAGCCGGCCGTACTGACTCTTCATCACGTGCGCGACCTGCCAGGTGCGAGTGATGACCTCCCCGATCCGTCCCATCGCCTGGGCATCCGACGAGGTAATCGACAACGCGCCGAGGTCGTGCAACAGATCCTCGGCCGCAATCGTCGTTGCGCGGATACGCGACTCGGCGAAGGCGAGATCTTCCGGCACCCGCGGGTTGAGGTGGTGGCACACCATCAGCATGTCGAGATGCTCGGAGACGGTGTTGACGGTGTGCGGCAACGTGGGATTCGTCGAGCCGGGGATCACGTTGGGGAAGCTGGCGATCTTCAGGATGTCAGGGGCGTGGCCGCCGCCCGCACCTTCCGCGTGGAAGGCGTGGATCGAACGACCGTCGATCGCCGCGATGGTCGATTCGAGATAGCCGGCTTCGTTCAGCGAATCCGAGTGCAGTGCGACTTGAAGGCCCCACTCCCCCGCCGCCGTCAGCGCAGCGTCGATGGAGGCTGGCGTCGCGCCCCAATCCTCGTGCACCTTGTACGAACCCGCGCCGCCGAGCGCCTGCTCCCGCAGGGCCTCCCGGGATACCGTGTTGCCCTTGCCCATCAGCAGGATGTTCAGCGGCACCGCGTCGAGCGCCCGATGGATCGTCCGCAGATGCCACGGTCCGGGCGTGACGGTCGTTGCCTTGGATCCTTCGGAGGGGCCTGTCCCGCCGCCGGCGACGGTTGTAACCCCGGATGAAAGCGCCTCTGTCAGTTGGGATATCGACAGGAAGTGGACGTGAACGTCGATCGCGCCTGCCGTCAGGATCCGGCCCTCGCCGCTGATCACGTCCGTGCCGGGACCGATGACGAGATCGGGATGCACGCCATCGGCGATGTCCGGATTGCCGGAGCGACCGAGCCCGACGATCCGACCGCCCTTGATGCCCACATCGGCGCGGACGATCCCCCAGTGGTCGATCACGACAACGTTGGTGATGACCGTGTCGAGCGCACCGTCGGCCGAGCTCCGAGTCGACTGGTTCATCGACTCGCGGATCGACTTGCCACCGCCGAAGACCGACTCCTCGCCACCGAAGGTGAGGTCCTGCTCGATCTCGACCCACAGGTCCGTGTCGCCGAGGCGGATCTGGTCGCCCGTTGTCGGGCCGAAGATCGCGGCGTAATCGGCGCGCGCGATGTCAGTCATCCAGCTCGGCCTTCCGGCCGATCTGGAGCCCGGGCACCCGTCGACGACCCCGTAACGCGACGACGGGGACCTCACGGGATGCGCCGGGCTCGAAGCGCCGAGAAGTCCCGGCTGGGATGTCGAGCCGGAATCCTTGAGCCGCGGCACGATCGAATGCCAATGCCGCATTGGCGTCTGGCAGGTGCAGATGCGATCCGATCTGGATCGGCCGATCACCCGTGTTGACGATGACGAGAACTTTTCGCTGGTCGGCGGACCTATCCGCGTTGATCGTCAAGGTCCCGTCGGCGATGCGGTATGCCCCGGGGCCGGTGGTCGGAATGCCTGCCACGATGTTCCTTTCGGCTCCTTACGCGATCGGGTAGTGGACGGTGACCAGCTTCCGGCCATCCGGAAAAGTCGCCTCGACCTGCACATCCCGGAGCATCGCCGCGACATCAGGCATGACCTGGTCGCGGGTCAGCACCGCGCGGCCCGCTTCCATCAGTTCCGCGACCGTCGCGCCCTCGCGCGCGCGCTCGATGACCCAGGTCGACAGCAGCGCAACAGTTTCCGGATAGTTCAGCTTCACACCCCGTGCCAACCGGTCGCGCGCGACCATCCCGGCGACCGACAACAGCAGCTTTTCGGTGTCCCCTGGCGAAAGATGCACCTCGCCGCCTCACACGGCCATCGCGGCACGGACGTCCGCGATCGCCGCCTCGCCGCCCGCGCCGCTGCTGGTGATCCGGCCGGATTCGAGGACGTAGTAGGTGCCCGCGGCGCGGAGGGCGAAGCCGACGTGCTGCTCGACGAGCAGTACGGACAGCCCACCGATCTGGGTGAACTGCACGATCACTCGTTCGATCTCGGCGACAACGTTCGGCTGGATGCCCTCCGTCGGCTCGTCCAAGATCAGCATCTTCGGCTCGGTGATGAGCGCCCGCGCGATCGAGAGTTGCTGGCGTTGACCACCTGAGAGCAGTCCGGCTTTGCGGCCCAGAAGACCTTTGAGCACAGGGAAAAGATCGAGCATCTCGTCGATCTTCTGCTTGCCGTTCCGCCGACCGTCGGCGACGGCCTGCAGGTTTTCCATCGTGGTCATTTGTCCGAACGCGAGCTGCCCCTGGGGGACGTACGCCAGACCGCCCTTGCGGACGCGCTTGTTCGGTCGCCACTTCGTGACGTCTTCGCCACCCAAGAAGATCGATCCGGATCGCACCGGCAGCAGGCCGACAGCCGCACGCAACAGGGTCGTCTTGCCCGCTCCGTTGTGACCCATCACCGACACGGCACCGTCATCGGGGACGACGAGATTGATGTCGTTCACGACCATCGTCCGGCCGTAGCCGGCGGTCACACCGCGGAGCTCCAGCATCAGGACCATCCCTCCTGTGCCGCCGCCTCGAGTTCGTCGATCCCACCCACAGCCGTGCGGCCTAGGTAGACCTCCTGCACCCGGGCGTCGGCCTGGATCTCGGCAACGCTTCCTTCGCTGATGACCCGACCTGCGTGCAACACGGTGACCGAATCGGCGAATGTCCGTACGAAGTCCATGTCGTGCTCGATCACCACGATCACCCGGTCCGCCCCGATACGCCGAAGGAGCTGCCCGGTCTCCTCGCGTTCTTCGGAACTCATGCCGGCCACCGGCTCGTCGAGGAACATCAAGCTCGAGTTTTGCACCAGCAGCATGCCGATCTCCAGCCACTGCTTCTGCCCGTGCGGGAGAACGCCGGCCGGCTTGTCGATGACGGAGGTCAGGCCCACCGTCTCGAGCGCTTCGGCAACGACTTCGGGGACGCCGCGCCGCCAACCCATCAACGCCCGCGCCGGCCGCCGCTTTCCCGCCGCGATATCAAGGTTCTGCAACACGCTGAGTTGCTCGAACACCGTTGCGGTCTGGAAGGTCCGGCCCACACCGAGGGTTGCGATGCGGTGCGACTTGCGACCGACGAGTTCCTGGCCGTTGAAGTCGGCCGACCCGGTCGCCGGTGCAAGGCCGGTGATCGCGTCGACCAGGGTGGTCTTCCCGGCGCCATTGGGGCCGATGAGGAAGCGAAGGTCGCCAGAAAGCACGGTGAGGTCGACGCCGTCGACGGCGACGAAGCCGTCGAAGCTGACTTGCAGTCCACGCACCTGCAGGTATGAGCCGCTCACGAAGCGACCCCGGCGGGAGATGAAACTGCCGAAGCCCCAGGCGGTTCGGCCGGTGAGCCACCCGACGGGGGACCGTCCGACGCCTTGCCCCGAGCCTTCGCGGTGAGATCCGAGGCGGCATACACAGCCTTACGCAACAGCTGCGGCACATCGACGATGCCACCCGGTAGCACCGCGACGACGACGACGAACAGTCCACCAAGTGCGTACTGCCACAACGTCGGGAACTCGCTGGAGAGCCGGTATTGCATGTACGCCACAGCGATGGCGCCGAGCGGTGGCCCGAAGATCGTCGTGCGGCCGCCCAGTGCAACACCGATGATCATCATGATCGACGGGACGATCGCGAAGTCACCGGTGCCGATATGGCGGTTGATCGGCGTGTAGAGCGCGCCGGCGATCGCGGCGAGGACGGCGGACAGCATGTACGCGGCGAGCTTGACGTTCGCGGGGTCGACGCCAAGGAACCGCACCCGCTCCTCCGCGTCACGTACGCCGACCAAGAGTTCGCCGTAACGGCTGCGGTACAGCCAGATCATCAACGCGACCGAGATCAACAGGATCCCCGCCGCGACGTAATAGAGCAGCTTCTGGTTCTTGTCCTCCGACAGCTTGAGGCCAAAGAACTTCTTCAGCCCGGTGAGACCGGTCTTGCCGCCAATCTGCAGTTGGTTGGCGTCGATGTAGATCACGAACGCGTACAGCAACGCTTGCGACAGGATCGCGAAGTAGGCGCCTTTCACCTTGCGCTTGAACACCGTCCAGCCGATTGCCAACGACAGCAGAGCGGGAATCAGGATGATGAGCAGGATCGTCGTCAGCGAAACCCGGAACGGCTCCCAGAACACCGGCAGCTTGCTGTCGTTGAACTCTCCGACGTTCTGCAGGTACGCCGGAGCCTGTCCCTTCTTCACGTCGGTGAGCTGGATGTGCATGGCCATCATGTAGGCGCCCAGCCCGAAGAACAGTCCTTGACCGAGCAGCAACATCCCGCCGCGGCCCCAGGCCAGGCCGATCCCGACCGCGACCGTCGCCAGGCAGTAGTACTTCGCGAACTGAGTGATGTCGATCGAGCTCAGCATGGCCGGCAGCACGCCGAACATGCCGACGGCCAGCAGCACCAAGCCACCGACCGGGAAGAAGTCCCGGTACTGCAGCAGTTTTGGCAGCACGCCTGATCGGCCGCCCGCCGCGAGGTTTCCGGTGTCGGTCATGCGAGGCTCCTCGTCCGGACCGTGAAGATCCCCTGCGGGCGGAACTGAAGGAAGACGACGATCGCGACGAACACCAAGACCGTCGCAGTCGCGTCGTTCGAGAACTCCAGACCGAGCAGCTTCTGGGCGAGGCCGAAGCCGAACGCGGCGATGACCGTGCCCCACACGTTTCCGATGCCGCCCACGATGACGATGACGAACGCGTACACGATGTATCCGGTTCCGGTCGTCGGGTTGGTGCCGGCGATCAGGGACAGGCAAACGCCTCCCATGCCAGCGAGACCGGAACCCAGGAAGAACGTCAGCTTGTCCGTCGCCCGGGTCGAAATGCCGAGCGACTCAGCAAGATCGCGGTTTTGGACGGTCGCCCGAATCCGCCTGCCGAGCGGCGTCAACTTTAGGACCAAGGCCAGGCCGACCACGAGAAAGAGTGCGAACACGACGATGAAGAACTCGTTGTGCTTGATCAGTACATCGCCGAAGCTCCAGTTCCCGCCGAGCCAGGTGGGGCGGGGCGTCGGAACGAGCTGCGGCGTGAACAGATCACGGTAAAGCTGCTGCAGCACAAGCGATACGCCGAACGTAATCAAGAGCGTGTCGAGCGGGCGGTGATAGAGCCGGCTGATGAGCACCGTCTCGAGCAGGAGACCGATCAGCCCGGAGACCAGGAAGGCGACCGGGATGGAGATGACGAACGCGACGTTCGCGTTGTGCATCGTGTCGAGCAGCACGTGGCCCGTGTAGGCGCCGGCCAGCAGGAACTCGCCGTGGGCCATGTTGATGACGCCCATCTGACCGAACGTCAACGCAAGTCCGAGGGCTGCGAGCAACAGGATGGAGCCGTAGCCGAGACCGGAGAACGCTTGGTTGAGGTAGAGCGCCACCCGGGAACCTCCGTCAGGGTTTGAGAGCTGTTGTCACTCAGGGCATTTGGGCTGATACGAAAGAACCGGCGAGCAGGCGGCGCCGTGCCAGGTGCACGGCGCCGCCTGAGCCCTCACCGCTTTCGGATCAGGAGGTGCCCTTCCACCAGGTCGCCTTCTTCAGGTACGGGTCCGGCTCGATCGGCCCGTTGGAAGAACCGACCACGTCGATGCCGCCCTGGGCGTTCACCTTGCCCATCAGGAAGGTCTTGGCGATGTGGTGGTTTTCGCCGTTGATCGTGACCTTTCCTTCCGGTGCGTCGAACGAGACACCGCCCGCGGCCGCGATGACCTTCTCCGGGTCAAAGCTGCCGGCCTTCTCGACCGCCGCCTTGTACAGGTACATGGAGGTGTAGGCGGCTTCCATCGGGTCGGACGTGTGCTTGCTGTCGCCGTACTCGGCCTTGAATGCCGCGACGAACTTCTTGTTCGCCGCGGAATCCACGGACTGGTAGTAGTTCCAGGCCGTGTACTGGCCGACGAGGTTGGAGACCCCGACGCCCGCGACCTCTTCTTCACCGATCGAGACGGAGACGACGGGCGTGGTGTCCGCGGTGATGCCGGCTGCCTTCAACTGCGTGAAGAACTTGACGTTCGCGTCACCGTTCAGCGTGTTGAACACCGCGTCCGGCTTGGCGCTCTTCACCTTGTTGACCATCGTCGTCGGGTCCGCGTCCGAGCTCAGCGGGACGTAGTCCTCACCGATGATCTTGACGTCATTGGCCGCGGCCCACGCCTTGATCTCGGAGTTCGCCGTACGCGGGAACACGTAGTCGGAGCCGACGAGGTACAGCGTCTTGATGTTCTTGTTGGCCTTCAGCCATTCGAGCCCAGGCACGATCTGCTGGTTCGTCGTGGCGCCGGTGTAGAAGATGTTGTGGCTGGACTCGAGGCCCTCATACTGCACCGGATAGAACAGGATGTTGTCGAGTTCCTCGAAGACCGGGAGCATCGCCTTCCGCGAAGACGAGGTCCAGCCGCCGAAGACCGCGGCCACCTTGTCCTGCTTGATGAGCTTGCGCGCCTTGTCAGCGAAGACGGTCGGGTCCGAGGCGCCGTCCTCCTGGACGATCTCGAGCTTCTTCCCCATGACGCCGCCGGAGGCGTTGATCTCCTTCACGGCCATCTTGAGCGAGTTCGAGACCGTGACCTCGGAAATCGCCATCGTGCCGGTCAGTGAGTTCAGCAGACCGATCTTGACCGTGTCCCCGGAGCCCGCGGCGCTGGAGCTGCCACCACTCGAGCCGCACGCAGAGACGAGCAGACCTGCTGCCACGACCGCGGCGGCTCCCGCCGCGAGGCGGACCTTCTTTCGTAAGAACACTATTGACACCTATGCCTTCTCTACGTGGGTCTGGCATCGCCAGCACGACCATTAGCCGTTCCTGGTGGATGAACGTAGGGAGGTTCGGTTTCGAATTACTACCGGATGGAATTAAATCGGCGTTACGTGATCTCGGCTCTACGCGGCGACGGCTTCCTCAACGGTCGGGAACGTCTCGAACACACCGCCGAGACCGACGAGCTCGATGATCCGCAGAACCGACCGGCTGGCGGACGCGAGCGCGAACGTGCCTTCGTGGGCCAGCTGTCGTTTGCGGCCACCGATGAGGACGCCGAGGCCCGTGGAATCGATGAAGGTGACGCCGGCCAGATCACACACGAGCCGCGGGCATCCGTCGTTGCTCAGCGCGGTGAACGCATCCCGGATTTCCTGCGTGACGGCCATGTCGATCTCGCCCGCGATGGTCACGACCGTGGCATCCCCAACTGGACGAACAACCAACGTCATGTCCATCATGTGGCCCCCGCCAAGCTGGATGTTGTCATTCCACGATCATGCGTGGGAGGTTGAGCTGTCTAGATCGTCAGGGTCCGCCCGAAGGGGGCCCCGGTCAAGCGACGCGGACGAACGAGCGGGCTTCGGCGGTGGCCGTGCCGCCCGCCAGCGTGGTGATCCCGCGCGGCACGACGAAGCCGCGCATGTCGTCGAGGCGCACAGAGTAAGTGCCCGCGTCAAAATTGGGCCGCGGAACCGATCAAGACGTACCGATGAGCTGCCGATAAGTGGCCACGACATTGGCGCGACATTGAGTGGGGCGCTCGATGAGCAGTTGCAACGTATGCGGCGCGTGGCTGCTCCTGTCACACGCCGTCGAGGGACGGCTACCGTGCCCGCAATGCGGGAGTCACTATGTGGTCAACGCCGAAAGGGATCGCGGGACAGGCCTTTTCGGTCGCCGCCGTGCGATGCGCCGGCGGGGTAGCGCTCGGCGCTGATCAGTCGAGCGCGCTGACCGGGAAACCGTCGGCGTTCCACGCATGTGCGCAGTCCCGCCCGTTGCCCTTGGCCGCGTACAGGGCCTGATCGACCTGCCACAGCAACGTGTCCACGTCACCTGTCTGACTCAGCGTCGCGATGCCTGCCGACGCGGTGACGCGTATTCGTGTCCCGTCGATCAACCGGATCGTCTCACCGGACAGCGCTTGGCGAATCCGCTCGGTCCCGCGCATCGCCGAGGCGACGTCGGCGTTCGGGAAGACGGCCAGGAATTCTTCCCCGCCCCAGCGGCCGATCATGTCGGAGTTGCGCATTGCCCGGCGGATCCGGGCCGCGGCTTCGGCAAGTACGTGATCGCCAGCCTGGTGGCCGTAGGTGTCGTTGACCCGCTTGAAAGCGTCGATGTCGAGCAACATGACCGCCAGGGGGCGACCTTCCCGAATCGCCCGGGAGGCTTCGAGCCGCAGCACTTCTTCGATAAACCGGCGGTTGTACAGATCGGTCAGCATGTCGGTGATGGCCAGCTGCTTCTGCTCGCGCAGCGAATCGTCGAGGCGCCGCGATACAGCCCGTTGATCGGCGATGCTGAGCAACAGCCGGACGAAAACCAGGACGACGGTGACCGCGGCGAGCAGGAGCGCCGCCGTTGCGGAAGCTCCCGAGGTGGCCTGCGCCACCACGACGAAAAAGGCTCCGGCGACGCCGGCCAGCAGCGGGGCCAGCCCGAGTGCGTCGCGATCAAGAATCAGCGCTTCCGCGCCGTCGACCTGATCCGATGGGTCGACGCCTGGCGGTGTAACAACATTGTCGGGCGTCCGGGCGGCGCCGATGATCGCCAGCACGGTCAGCACGCCGGAGCCCTGCCACCCCAGCTCGAGCCACGATCCGGTCGTGTACGCGTCGAATGCGGTGGTGTACGCGGAGGTCAAGTCGGTCGCGACGAGCACCAGTGAACTCGCGCCGAGCAGGGTCAGCGCCAACGGCAGGCGGCGGTGACCGCCCATCCCCACCGACAGTACGATCACCAGCATCACCAGGTCCGCGGCGGGATAGCTGACGGTGATCGCCGAAGCGATCAGTCCCTGGCCCGCTGGGTCGGCGATGCCGGTGACCCACAGTGCGGCGGCGAGACCGAAGCCGGCGACCAGCGCGTCGAGCGCACCCCGAATGCGCCGCAGCGGATGGACGGCACGAAAAGCGGAAGCGATGGCCAGCACCAGCGCGACATCGGCGGCGAGCCAGATCGGGTCTGCCCAGCTCGGGAACACGTCGGTCCGGCCGTCGACGTAGTAGTAGCCGGCGTACAGGATGTCGGCCGCGAACGACAGACCGCAGGCGATGCCGAGTAGCGCGACCGGCGAAACGGCCCAGCCGGTCAGGCGGTCGCGTCTCCACAACATCCAGCAAGCGGCGACCACGCCGGCCAGATCCGGAATTCCGTAGACCAAGTCGGACTGGACGATGCGCAGGCTCGGGTTCCGCACGGTCGCAAGGCCTACGGCGTAGGCGATCATCCACGCGACCGCAGCCAGAACCGCCCACCGAGGAAGACGTCCCCCCGCGGCGGTTGGTGCACCTGCGGCCATATTCGCTTGTCGGCCGTTTGCGACCCGGAGGTAAGCGCCGCGGCGCAACCGGCCCGGACTCTCAGGTTGGTGCAACGCTTTCCCGCTGTGCCCTAAGATCGCAGGCACCACGCGGGAGCTCGGGCAGAACCGGGCTGAGAGGGTGGCTGGCCACCAGGCTGCGTCACCGACCGCATTTGACCAGCCGGGTAATGCCGGCTCGGGAGCCTGAGATGACGCTGACTAGCGAACCCCTGGAAACCACCTCCGCGAGCACGGAAGTGCCGCGTACGTTACTCGAACCCACGCCCAAGACCCTGAATCTGCCTGACCAACTGGGGTTGTGGACGAATTTCGGCGTAACACTGCTCGGCTTTGCCGGGGCCATCGGTGTGCTGTCGCCGGCCGGCTTCGGAACCTTGTCGCTCGCCGCCGCTCTCGTCGCGATCGTGACCGGAACGGTCGTCGGAGCGGGCGCTCTCGGGCTGGCCGCAACCGCCGGCGCGATGACCGACGCCCCGGCGATGGTGATGCTGCGAGGCCTCGTCGGTGGCCGCCTGTCGTACTTCCCGACCGTGCTGAATGTCCTGCAGTGCATCGGCTGGGGCACCTTCGAAGTCGTCACGATCGCCACGGCCGGACACCAGATCGCTCCGGACGTGCCCAAGTGGCTGCTCGTCCTGGTGGCCGGCGCACTGACGATTGCGATGACGATCCGCCCGCTCGGCGCGATCCGGGTCGTCCGCAAGTACGTCACCGCGGTCGTCCTCGTCGTCCTCGTCTACCTGCTCGTCCAGGTGCTCCGCCACCCGTTGCCGGCGTTGAACGACGGGTCGTGGTCGGGCTTCTGGTCGGCGGTCGACCTGCCCATCGCCGTCGCAGTTTCGTTCGTACCGCTCGCCGCCGACTACAGCCGGCACTCCCGGTCCAGCCGGTCCGCCTTCACCGGTGCGTTCGTCGGCTTCGGTGTCGGCCAGATCGTCTGTTACGGCATCGCGGTGCTCGCGCTGACCACCGTGGCGAAGGACAGCGGGGACGTGGCCGGCGCGTTCATCGCGGTGCCGGTCGGGACGCTGTGCTTCGCAATCCTCGCGATTCGGGAACTCGACCTGTCCTTCGCCGACGTCTACTCAACCGCCGTATCGATTCAAAACGCCTGTCCCCATTGGGATCGCCGCATCCTCGCCGTCGCGATCGGGTTGACCACAACGGCCCTCGGACTGTGGCTCGGCGTGGACAGCTACCCGAACTTCCTCTACCTGCTCGGTTCGGTGTTCGTGCCGCTGACCGCGGTGCTGCTCGTGGACTTCTTCCTCGTCAGCCGCGGCAGCTGGGACATCGCGCACAACGCGCCGGCCCGTTGGGGCAACTTCATCCCGTGGATCCTGGGCTTCTGCACGTACCAGTTGATCAACCCGGGGTCGGTCGACGGTTGGACGTCGATGTGGAAGTCGATCGCCGACGGCATCGGTTTCACACCGCAAACCTGGATGAGCGCCTCGATCAGCTCCCTGCTGGTCGCGGGCATCGCCACCCTGCTGGTCGGACTGCCCGGTCGCGGTTCACGGCAGGTAAGCGGCTAGCCCGCGTTCAACGTCCAACCGCGATCGCGGATGTTACGGAACAGGTCGAAGCCCACCTTGGTCCGGATCCGGCACAGCTGAACGTCCACCCGGCGCGACGCCTTCATGTCACCCCAGCAGATCCAGTGCAGCTGTTCGCGACTCCAGACCCGGGTCGGCGCCGCGACGAAGACGGCGAGCAACTCGACCTGCCGGGGTGACAGGTCGAGGGGCGTTCCGTTGACCGACGCCGCGTAGGCATCCGTATCGACGTGGATATCGCCGAGGTTCAGTGCACCCGAAGGATCGACGTCGTAGCCGCTGGCGCGGCGGAGGAACTCCGACCGCGCATCCCCCATCGGGCTGACGGGGGTCAGGTTCGTCCGCGCGGCGATCGATGACAGGTACGCGGGCGAGGTCACGTGGGCACTCCTTGTGGCTGTGGCTTGCGGCCACGCTAAGCAGCTGTCGTTTCTTTCCTGTGATCCCTGTGTTACGGACGGGTGTCGCCGCGGGACCCGTACGCTCGCCCCATGGACCTCTTGGTATGGATCGATTGCGAGATGACGGGTCTGTCGTTGACGACGGACGTGATGGTCGAGATCGCCTGCGTCGTCACCGACGCTGAACTTAACGTTCTCGACGACGGAATCGACCTCGTGATGGCTGCACCTGCCGACGCACTCGCGCAGATGGTCCCGTATGTCGTCGACATGCATACGTCCTCGGGGCTCCTGTCGGAGATCCAGGCAGCGACCCTGACGGTGCCCGAGGCCGAGGCGCAGGTTCTGGCGTACGTACAGAAGCACGTCGCGGAACGGCGGAAGGCACCGCTGTGCGGGAATTCGATCGCGACCGACCGGTCGTTCATCGCTCGTGACATGCCCGCGCTGGACGACTTCCTGCACTACCGGATGATCGACGTGTCCTCGATCAAGGAGCTGGCCCGCCGGTGGTATCCGCGGGCGTATTTCGCCGCCCCGGAGAAGCACGGCGGCCATCGGGCGCTCGCCGACATTCTGGAGTCGATCAACGAGCTCCGCTACTACCGCGCCGCGGTGTTCGTGCCGCAACCGGGACCCGACACCGCGACGGCACAGTCGATCTCGGCCCAGCTCACGACCGGAAGCGGCGAATCCGCCGACACCCAGCCGAACAACCCGGTGGCGACGACCGACTAGAATCCGCTGAGCACTTCATGGTGGGTGTAGCTCAGTTGGCAGAGCACCGGGTTGTGATCCCGGGTGTCGCGGGTTCAAGTCCCGTCATCCACCCCGACTGACAGCCGTACGGCAGCTTCTCGACAGCGTCGTAACAGGTTGGCCGACGAACGTCGTTGGTGAACGGCCCGCACCGAGGGCCGCTGACCGAAGGACAGACGATGGCCGAGAACGAAACACCGCAAGGCGCGGCTCCGGGATTGCAACGTCGCAAGGTGCTGGGCGGCGCCGCCGTACTCCTGGCCGCGGGCGCGGCAGCCGGCGCGATCATGATGGGATCGAGCATCGCGTCTGCCGCGGACACGCCGTCCGAAGGATCGACGACGACAGCCCCGAGCTACGGCAGAGGTCAGCCCGGTCCGGGTGGCAGCGGCCCCGTCCGGAGCGACGAGACCGAGGTCACCGACGCGACCCAGCTCGCCACCCTCAAGGCGGCCGCGCTCGGGGCCGTACCCGGCGGCACGATCGTACGGGTCGAAACGGACGCCGGTGACGCGGCGTACGAAGCACACATGACCAAGGCCGACGGCACGATGGTCACCGTCATGTTCGACACCGACCTCAAGGTCACCGCCGTCGAGGACGGCATGGGCCTCGGCGACCCGGCGCCGCAGGGCGCGCCGCAGGGTTACGGCGGCCGGCAGGGAGTCGTAGCCTTGCCGCATGGCTGACCCGGGAAGTCCCAAGGTCATCGATCCCGAGCGTTACGAGCACGAACTCCGCAAGCTGCAGACCGAACTGGTCCGCATGCAGGAGTGGGTGCAAAGCCAAGGCTCGCGCGTGGTGGTGATCTTCGAGGGCCGGGACACTGCCGGGAAGGGCGGGACGATCAAGCGGATCGTCGAACGGCTGAACGGCCGGTTCTGCCGGCCGGTCGCCCTCGGTACGCCGACCGAGCGTGAGCGGACCCAGTGGTATTTCCAGCGGTACGTCGCGCATCTACCGGCCGCCGGCGAGATCGTGCTGTTCGATCGGAGTTGGTACAACCGGGCCGGCGTCGAGCGGGTCATGGGCTTTTGCACCCCGGCCGAGACCGCCGAGTTCTTCCGCACCTGTCCGGAATTCGAGCGTTCCCTCGTCCGGTCCGGAATCATCCTGATCAAGTACTGGCTGTCGCTCAGCGACGAGGAACAGGAACGACGGTTCCAGGACCGCATCCAAAACCCGCGTAAACACTGGAAACTCAGTGCGATGGATCTCCAGGCGCGTGCGCGCTGGGTCGACTACGCCGAAGCGAAGGACGAGATGTTCGCCCGTACCGACATTCCCGAAGCGCCGTGGCACGTCGTCGACGCCGACGACAAGCGATCGGCCCGCCTGAATCTGATCAGCCACCTACTGGGTTTGATCCCGTACGAACGGCTGCCGTTCGAGGCGGTCGCGCTGCCCCCTCGTCAAGAACGACCGTACAAACGCCCGCCGATCGAGTCGCAGTCGTGGATCCCGGTGAAGTACGTGGTCGAGAAGAAATAGCGCGCCCTACAGGATGAAGAGCATCTCCTGATACGTCGGCAGCGGCCAAAGGTCGTCTGCCACCAGGGTTTCCAGCGAATCGGCAGCTGCCCGGACGCTCGACATCGCGGGCAGCAACCCGTCGCGTGCGTGCGTTGCCTCGGCCAGCGGGTCGGTGTCCTCTTCGTGGGCGAGTTCGTCCTTAAGCGACGCGATTCCGGCTCGCAGCGCGGTGATTCCGGCCGAAACCGACTCGAGCTGTGCCGTATCGATCGATGCGCCGACCGCCTTCAACGCGGCGAGGTTCGTAGCGAGTTCGGTCTGGTAGCGGATCGCCGCCGGCAGGACCGCGGTCTCGGCAATGCCCAACGTCGACCGGGCTTCGACCTTGATGTTGAGGATGTACTGCTCGAGGGCGATCTCGTAGCGGCTGTGCAGTTCGCGGTGCGAGAACACCTGGTAGTTCGAGAACAACTCGAGCGCCTCGTCGGTCACCAGCTGCGGCAGGGCATCGACCGCGGTACGCAGGTTCGGCAGTCCACGCTTCGCGGCTTCCTGCTGCCATTCCTCGGAGTAACCATCGCCGTTGAACACGACGCTGCCGTGGGTGGTGATGATCTCCTCGAGGACCTGCTGCACGGCGGTGTTGAAGGCAACGCCGTCGGTCTGCGCCTTTTCCAGCTTGCCGGCGATGTAGTCCAAGGACTCGGCCAGGATCGTGTTGATCGTGACCATCGGCGCTGCAATCGACTGCGAGGAGCCGGGCGCGCGGAACTCGAACCGGTTGCCGGTGAAGGCGAACGGGCTTGTCCGGTTACGGTCACCCGGGTCGGTCGGCAGCACCGGAAGCGTGCTGACGCCGATCTCGAGCTTGCCCTTGCTCTTCGAGGTGGTCGCGCCGCCCTGCGCGATCTGCGCGAAGACGTCGGCGAGCTGGTCGCCCAGGAAGATCGAGATGATCGCGGGCGGGGCCTCGTTCGCGCCGAGTCGGTGGTCGTTGGACGCCGACGCGACCGAAGCGCGGAGCAGACCGCCGAACTTGTGCACCGCACGAATGACGGCACCGCAGAACACCAGGAACTGGGCGTTGTCGTGCGGGGTGTCACCGGGCAGCAACAGGTTGCCCTCGGTGGCGTTGCCGATCGAGAAGTTGACGTGCTTGCCGGATCCGTTGATACCGACGAACGGCTTCTCGTGGAACAGGCATTCCATGCCGTGCTTGTGGGCGATCCGCTTCAACGTGACCATCAAGAGTTGCTGGTGGTCGGCCGCGACGTTGGAACGCTCGAACATCGGCGCGATCTCGAACTGGCCGGGCGCGACCTCGTTGTGCCGCGTCTTCGCCGGAACCCCGAGCTTGAACAGTTCGCGTTCGGTTTCGAGCATGAAGGCCAGCACCCGGTCGGGAATCGCGCCGAAGTAGTGGTCGTCGAATTCCTGACCCTTCGGCGACTTTGCGCCGAAAAGCGAGCGGCCCGAGGCCAACAGGTCCCGTCGCGCGAAGAAGAAGCTGCGATCGATCAGGAAGTACTCCTGCTCGGCGCCGGCAAAAGAGACCACCGCGTCGGGCTTTTCGTGCCCAAACAGCTGCAGCACTCGTTCAGCCTGCGCGGCCATCGCCTTCTGCGACCGGAGCAAAGGCGTCTTGTGGTCGAGAGCGTCGCCGGTCATCGAGACGAAAACCGTTGGGATGCAAAGGGTATTGCCGTTGGGGTTCTCGAGGATGTAGGCCGGGCTCGTCACGTCCCAGCCGGTGTAGCCACGCGCTTCGAAGGTCGAGCGGAGCCCGCCGTTCGGGAAGCTCGACGCGTCCGGCTCACCCTGGGTGAGGGTCTTGCCCGAAAACTCAGCGAGCGACGATCCGTCGCCGATCGGCTCGAAGAAGCTGTCGTGCTTCTCGGCGGTCAGACCGGTGAGTGGGTAGAAGACGTGTGCGTAGTGCGTAGCGCCCTTCTCCAGGGCCCAGTCCTTCATCGCGACAGCGACGGCGTCGGCCACATCGGGGTCGAGCATTTCCGAGTGTTCGATCGTCGCAACGACCGACTTGTAGACGGCCTTGGGCAACCGCCTCTGCATGACCGACTTCGAGAAGACATTCGCGCCGAAGATGTCGCCCGGGGCTTCGTCAGGAACGAAGAACGATTCCGGCGATGTGAAGGACTTCACGGCATCGATGGCTTGCAGACGAGCGGGACTTCCCATGGAGGCTCCTCGGACCGGCGTCCCGGGACCTGGTCCCGAGACCCACAAACACGGACGTCGAGGCGACCTTGCCTCCGAGGCGAGACTAAGTCCCAGGTGTTTCATCCATGTGAACGGCGAAATGCGTCTGGCTGTGCGAAATACCGAAGTTTTGCTTGTCCTGGCGCGCCCCCGACTCGCGCCAGGACAAGTGTGCGGGTGCGCCAGGCCGGCGCAAGGGACGGGGTCACGGCCCGATCACCATTCGGTTGGCGATGTCGATCAGCTGAGCCAACGAGTACGTCCCATTCAGCGCGATGGTGCGGGACGGGGTCTCGGACCAGCGCAACGCGGTGAACGAATCGGTCGCCGCCACCACGATTGCCTGACGTCCACGCACCGTCGTGAAAGAGATCGCGGGGGGAATGTCTTGCAGCGAGGCGCTGATCGTTCCGTCGGCCGGCGGGCCGTTGTCGCTGATCGTGAGCGAAAGGGTCGCCGACCCGCTCTGGTATACCGCGTAGGCGGTCGTCATCGGCGTGCCCGGAGTCGGAAACGCTGCCGTCCGCTCCGGCTTGAGACCGAAGGCCCCCGCTGACGGGAGCGCCGGGCCGCCCTTCGCGACAAGATCTACCGCGTTGGCGATGCTGATCAAGTCGCTCGACGAAACACCGCCGCCGGTGATCACCCACCCGTTGCCGTCCGGCGCGCGCCACGACACATACGACCCGATCGGTCCCTCGGTGAGGCTGGCCGGTTGACCCTGGACGGTGACGGATCGTTGCGACAAGTAGTCATTCGTGGCCCCTCCCCGGTCGACGATCGCGCCCGGGCCCCACAACACGACGCCACCCGGAGACGTCGCCGTGCCGAGTGAGAACGAGAGCGCGACGGGCGGCACGACGCAGTTCGTCGACGTTGTTTCATGGCGGGAGGTCGTCTGCAAGGCGGTACCCGGGAAAGTCACATCGGGCCCGGTGCGCCCGTCTGCCACCGCAACCGATCCGTTGCAGGAACCGATCGGGATCGCAGCATCCGCCACCTGCGCCGAGCTACTCCGGGGGCCGGCGGCGATGTGATCGGGCGTGCCGCCGCCGTTGAAGACACCAAATCCTGCGAGCGCGCCCGCGAACACCCCGATTGTCGCCAGAGCAGCGAAAGCGCCGTTTCGGGCGCGACGCCGAGCGCGCAAGGCCCGACCGCGGGACATGACCTGATCCACCGGCGTGCGAACCGGCAGCCGGTCAAAGTCCGGCCGCGGGAAGCCCTCCGAGCCGCTCATCGTTCCGCCTCGCTACCGTCGCGGGTCTCGGCCAGTGCGTCGGCCAGCCGGCTACGAGCTTTTGACAGGGTTGCGGCGACAGCACCGCGTGAAATACCCATGATGTCGGCGATCTCGTCCTCGGGAAGATCGGCGACGTAGCGCAGGCTGATGGCAGTTCGTGCCCGCGGTGGCAGCGCGCCGACGGCCCGCCACAACTCGTCGTCCAGTTCCGGTATGACTGCTACGGGCGGTTCGCTCGCGCGAAACCGGCTCAGCGAGAGTCGCTCGAGGGCATGCCGACGGGTCCAGCGCCGGACGACGTTGAGCGCGACCGTGTAGACCCACCCGCCGGGTGAGGCCATGACTTCGACGCTGGGCCACCGGGCGTACGCCCGCGCAAACGCTTCAGCCGTCGCTTCCTCAGCGAGATCCGCATTCCCGGTGACGACCCACAAGGTCGCCTTCAGGGGCGGCGCTTCGGCGGCATACCACCGCGCGAAGCGATCATCGGCTGCTTGCACGTCTTCATAAGTCACGAGGAGCGCGCGATGTTTACTCGCTGGCGCACATTCCAGCGAAATGGCGGCGAGGGCGGACGCGCCTTGGCCGACACGTCCTGTTCCTAGTCCGGTCCCGCACGCCCGTCAATCGCGATCTGGGAGGCCAACCGGATCAGCGGAAGCGGCTGTTGCATGGCAGTCGCCCGCTCCGCCGTTCGCTGCGCCTGATCCAAGATTGAGCGCAGGTTCGATTGATCGACGCACGTCCGATCGACGTCGAAAGCGCGTCGACTCGTCGCGAAGTCGGTAGCCGGGTCAAGTGCCAGCGCCCGAAGTGCGCTCAGGTCCCAAACCGGACCAAGCCCGGCGTCCATGACGCACCCGGACCAGGCCGCCACCGCGGCGACGACGACGGGGGCATGGCGCACCGTCGATACGACGATGCCGGCGAGGTTTTGCACCGCGAGCACCGCCGCCTGGAAGCCCGCCCCGAAGGCGGCCTCGGCAGCCAGCGAGGCGCAGCTGCCGGCGACGAACGAGTAGGTCGCGCCCGACGGGAGCTGCACGGTGGTTCGCTGCTGGCCGGTCCCGAGTAGCGCTACTCCCCAGGCGCGCTGCTTCGAAGCCGGTAACCCGCTCACATACGCCGCGTTGGGGTCGGCCGGTGCCTCCTCGGAAGGCCGCCGATATTCGCCTGCCCGCTCCTCTGCTGCGCTCAACACGGCGTACGCGTTCCGAGGCGCCTTCGACACAATCGTGCTGCCCGTTCGGTAATCGAACCCTCTGTCACGCATGCAGCGCGCCGTCGCCTCCTGTCGGCGAGGATCCAGCCGCTGCTCGACCGCCGAAGCGAGATCGAGCAGCGGCTGGAAGGCTGATTCCTCAGCCCCTGCCGAGAACCACGCGTCGTCCACGGCACCAGCGGCTACGTCATCGACCGCCGTCCTGGCTCGCGGCCCTGTGGCCGTCGCAGTCGGGGCCATGCCACAGGCGGCCATGACCGGCAGCGACAAGGCGGCTACGAACGATCGCGCGGGCATTTTCATCGGGTCTCCTAGCACCAGTAATTCGAGTAGATGTGCTGGTAGAAGGTGCTGTTCTGGCTTGCCAAGTCGGTGTAGTTCCAGCCGATCGGAAGGGTCACCGAAGATCCTGACCACCCGGTACCTGTATAGATCGTGACCGAGCAGTAATTGCCGTTGTTGTAAACCGAATCGACGCTGGTCCAGGGTGAGAACAGCAAGCTCGAATTGTTCTCGAAGACGTTACCGACCGATCCAGTGAAATCCGAGCCGGTATATCCGCACATCGCCCCTGACTGGCACCAGGTCGGTGCCGCACTCGCCCCGCCGATGAGTCCGGGTCCTAGCACGAGTAGCAGTGGAAGTAGCAGCAGGCCAAGCATTCTCTTTTTGAGCATGATGATTCCTTCACATCAGTTAAGAATCGCCCCGTTGACAACCCCCTCCTTAAACACTCGTAAATGCCGTCGAGTTGGCCTCCTCGGAGCGTTGGGATCGGTGGAGGGAATTTCGCCCTCTGACCGACTCAACTCACGACACAGGCCATATGTTTACTCGCCCGGAAAAGAGCCGGACAGTTCAGGGTTTGTTACATTCTGAGCGCTTGAGCCCGACTGAATATGAATTGTCCTGAGACGGTGGACCAATTTGTCCGGCATAACGGCAATTCGGGGCTAGACAGGCCGCGGCTTACGGAAAAGCGCTCAGGTCGTTCGACGGTCGGAGCGGTCTAGGCCCGCGCGGGGTCGAAGCAGACGCGGGCGATCAGGACGACGCCGACCAGAAGCGTGATCGAGGCAACGAGCCCAAGTGGCCTTTCAAGCGAGCAGCGCCGCAGTCACAGCCGACGGCCAACCGGCGCGCTCGGCGCCCGGCTGTGACGGGCCAGCTGTCCGGCGACGACGACCCCGAACAGGAATCTGGCGAAACGACAACACGACCGAGGTTCCGGTCATGTTGCTGGTGGAAACGTGGCCGAGCCCCAGAAAACTCACCGGCCGATCACGGCCGCCGTGCTTATTGCGTCAGGCCAGCCGCTCGAGCACCATCGCCATGCCTTGTCCGCCGCCGACGCACATGGTCTCCAGACCGAACTGCTTGTCGTACGCGGACAGGTTGTTCAGGAGCGACGCGGTGATCCGGGCGCCGGTCATGCCGAACGGGTGTCCGAGGGCGATCGATCCGCCGTTGACGTTCAACTTCTCCTCGTCGATGCCCAACTCGC
>Ga0207703_10000069_pt1 | contig 124592 bp, 115 predicted proteins | sample KBSSwiS12_FD_184304 | JGI IMG/M metagenome (GOLD analysis project Ga0207703, IMG submission 184304) | Switchgrass rhizosphere microbial communities from Kellogg Biological Station, Michigan, USA - KBS Switchgrass S1-2 (SPAdes) (version 2) | ecosystem: Host-associated > Plants > Roots >...
CCGGCTCCGATGTACGGACGGAGCATCCCGTGCTCCATCGGATGCCACTGCAGGACCGCCATGATCGGATAGAGCTGCGCATGTCCGAGGTCGAGGTGCCCGACGAAATCGGACCCGACGGTCGTCACGTGCAGGCGGGAGCGGAACCCGGAGGCCTTTCCCTCGATCGACACGCGATCCGACAACCAGACGTTCAAGCCGGCTCCGGCTCCCCAGCCGTTGGAGAAATCGGGAGTGATCTGCTGCGTCCCGCTCGAGAAGTCGGTGACCTCGCCGGTGCGCCGCACACCCTCGGCGTCGAGCAACAAATCGATTCCGTGCTGCGCGAAAGCGGGCGCGGCGACGAACGCGGCGAGGAGCAGCAACCCGAGCTTCTTCATGCGACGGATCGGAACGCAAGAAACAGTCCCGTGAACGCGGAACAGGCGTGACAGGCCCGGCGTTGCGGCTGGACGAAGGAGGGCGTATGTCTCGCATCGCAGCAATCCTCGCTCTGCTGCTGGCGGTTCCTCTCACCGCCCAGCAATTCGGAGAAAAAGTCGACGTCAACCTCGTGCTCGTCGACGCCATCGTCACCGACACCACCGGCCATCAGATCCTCGGACTGGAAAAGGACGATTTCGTCGTCACCGAGAACGGGCAGCCCCAGAAGATCGAATCGATCGATTACTTCACCAACCGCAGACTCCTCAACGCCCGCGAAGGGAGCGTCCCGTTCAAGGCCGAACGGGTGCGCGAAGATCGTTACTTCGTCTTCTTCTTCGACAAGCCGGATGGAGGCGAGCTGTACGACCGCCTGCGCCTGGCGCGCGAGGCCGCGCTGACCTTCGTCGATACCGAGATGCAGCCGAACGACCAGGTGGCCGTCGTGTCACACGACATGCGGCTGAAGGTCTTCAGCGATTTCACCAACGACAAGAAGCAGCTGCACAAGGCGCTCGACGACGTGATGTACTTCGGCCTCGGCCTGAAGAAGCCGGCCGACGCGCCGCCGCAGTCGATCCTCGGCGCGATCAACGGCAAGGCGATGATGAGCAGGTCGGGGACGGTCTACGAGGCGCTGAACGTCCTGGCCGAAGCGCTCCGCCCGATCAAGGCGCGCAAGAACCTCATCCTCTTCTCGCCCGGCATCCATGAAGGGGGCGAGGATTACCGCGAAGGGATCCTCCTCAACCGCAGCCGCTACTACGATCCGATGATCCACGCCCTCAACGCGGCGAACGTCACGGTCTACTCGATGAACCTGCATCGCAACGCGCCGGAACTGCCGCTCTATCACCAGACGCTGCAGCTCATCGCGCAGGACACGAACGGCGAGTACTTCCGCCACCCGGTCAGCTTCACGTCGCCGGTGAAGCACGTCGAGCAGACGAACAACGGCTACTACCTCATCAGCTACTACACGCAACGCGACAAGGGAGCGAAGGGTTACCAGAAAGTCGCGGTGACGCTGAAGAATCCCGAGTTCAAGGTGAAGGCGCGCGAAGGCTACGTCTACGGCGAGTAAAAGCGCAGCCGCTCGCCCGGCGCCAGCCGGGCGAGCTTCCAGATCTCGCTCGACAACACGGTCATCGGCTGCAGATAGCCGCCGGTGACCGGATGATCCGGTCCCATCACCACCAGCGAGCCGTCGGGATGCAGTTGCACCGTCCCGCACTGCATCCCGCATGACGGCAGATCACGCGGCGCCTCGATCCCGATCGGCCGCAACGGCCGCAGCCTGATCCCGATCCGATCGATCTGCGGCGTGACCTCGCATTCGATCTCGCTGATGGAAGGTTCATGCGGCCCAGGCGCGATCGCGATGTCCAACCGTTCCCCCTCTCCCCGCGCGCGGGGAGAGGGGTCAGGGGTGAGGGGTTGGGGCAGCATCGCCGCGTGCAGCTTCATCCCCCGCGTCACGCGCACTGCCTCCTCCGCATACTTCGGCATCTCCAGGCCCCCTTCGATCGCGATGTACCCGCGGAGCGACTTCAGCCGACCGTCAACTAATTGACGAACTTCGCCGTCCCACATCGCCACCCGCCGCGGCTGCGTCAGCCGCAACGCCGGCGCGACGAGCACGCACTCGAGCAGCGCTGCGTCGTCCGCATTACCCACCGCGCGATTCGCAAGCGCCGCGGCGTACTCATCGAACGGACCTCCCGGCGCCAGCCCGTGCTCCACGCGCGACCAGTCGCGCCGTCCGACGATCCGCGTCAGCTGTCCCGGCGAGATCACCTCCGCGACGACCTCGCCCTCCGGCTGCCACGGCGCGAGCGGCTCCGCCGCCGGCAGCGACGCGGCCGGCACCACGTGCACGGCGTCTCCCGGCGCGATCAGATTCGGCGGCTCGCGATTCGGATCCCACAGCGTCGCGTTCGTCCACCCGAGGACGTTCCAGCCGCCCGGCGTGTCGATCGGATAAAAGCCGGCCATGTTGCCGGCGACCGCGAACGATCCCCGCGCGACGGGGCGGGAGGTGGGGAGGCGGGGCATGGGATCGGGCCAGCCTTCGAGGTAGGCGAAGCCGGCGCGGAAGCCGAGGTAGCGCGCGGTGAGGGTGACTTCGCGGGGGTCGCGCTCGAAGACGACCGGGATGCGATGAGTTGCCGGTTGCCGGTGACCGGTTGCCGAGGTAACCGGCAAGTGGCAACCGGTAACGACGAGCAACGACGCATGCCCGATGATCACGACTCCGCGGGCTCGCCACTCCTCCGCCGCGGCGTGCAATTCCGTCGCGGTCACGTCGCCGAGATCGATCAGAAATGCGCGGTCACCGGCGGGGCGGACTTGCATCGGCGCGAGACTAGCATCTACCGTGCTCGACGATGAACCGCGACCACGACTGCCATCTCCAGGACCTTGCGCGCGAAGCGATGATCGAGCACGGCCTCGCGCCTGACTTCAACGACGAGATCGAACAACAGCTTGCCGGAATCACCGCACCGGCGCGCGAGAACGACCCGGCCATCCGCGATCTGCGCAAGCTCCTCTGGTGCTCGATCGACAACGACGACTCCCGCGACCTCGATCAGCTCACCGTGGCCGAGGACCTCGGCGGCGGCAAGATCCGGGCGATGGTCGCGGTGGCGGACGTCGACGCGCTGGTGAAGAAGCAGACGCCGATCGACGATCACGCCCGCCAGAACACCACCTCGATCTACACGGCGTCGAAGATCTTTCCGATGCTGCCGGAGAAGCTCTCCACCGATCTCACCTCGCTCAATGACGACCAGGAGCGGCTGGCGCTGGTCATCGACATGACCCTCTCCGCCGACGGCTCGATGATCGAGAGCGATGTCTATCGCGCCATGGTTCACAACAAGGCGCAGCTCGCTTACAACGCGGTCGCCGAATGGCTCGACGGCGGGGAGATGCCGGAGAAGATGCGGCCGGTGAAGGGGCTCGCCGAGAACCTGAAGATGCAGGACCAGATCGCCGACCGGATGCGCGAGCTGCGGCACGAGAACGGCGCGCTCGACCTGGAGACGATCGAGGCGCGGCCGGTGTTCAGCAATGGTCAAGTGGTTGACCTTCGGCAGGAGAAGCGCAACAACGCGCGGATGCTGATCGAGGACTTCATGATCGCGGCGAACGGCGCCACGGCCCGCTTCCTCGACGCGCACAAATCGCCCAGCCTGCGCCGCGTGGTGCGCTCGCCGGAGCGGTGGGACCGCATCGAGGCCATCGCCGCGGAGCTCGGCGACTCGCTCCCGCCCGATCCCGATCCGGTCGCGCTCTCGGAGTTCCTCGTGCGCCGCCGCAAGGCCGATCCGATGCGCTTCCCCGATCTGTCGCTGGCCATCGTGAAGGCGATGGGCGCCGGCGAGTACGTGGTGGAGATGCCGGGCGGGCAATCGATCGGTCACTTCGGTCTCGCCGTCAAGGACTACTCGCATTCGACCGCCCCGAATCGCCGCTTTCCCGATCTCATCACGCATCGCCTGGTGAAAGCTGTGCTGCACAAGGAGACTCCCGCCTACACGCACGACGAGCTGGCGCAACTGGCCGAGCACTGCACGAACCAGGAAGACGAGGCGAACAAAGTCGAGCGGAAGGTGCGGAAGTCAGCCGCGGCGTGCCTGCTCCAGGACCGCATCGGCCAGCGCTTCGACGGCATCGTCACCGGCGCGGGGCCGAAGGGAACGTGGGCCCGCGTCTTCCATCCACCGGTGGAAGGAAAGATCGTGCACGGCTTCGATGGACTCGACATCGGCGAGCGCGTGCACCTGAAGCTGATCCACGTCAATGTCGACGCCGGCTTCATCGACTTCGTGCGGACGCATTGATCCACTGATACGGCAGGAGCGTCGATCGTCCGTCGCGGCCGATGATCTCGACTTCGAGGTCGGTCTCCTTCTGCACCGTTCCGCGGAACGTCACGGCCGGCATCTGGAAGCGGCGCTCCACCCACGGTGCGGGCGTGAGTGACGCCGGAATCGCGACGCTGTGGTTGTCGATCCAGAGCGTCACCCGCGCGACACCTTTCGGCGCGCTCGCCCAGCCGGTAACGTCGGGACGAACGGTGGCGAGGTATCCGAACGGAATCGAATTGCGATCGCTGCGCACACTCGGCCTCGCATTCGGCTCGTTCCTGCGCACGGCGTAAACGTCGTCACCGAGGATGCCGTCGTCGAAGCGGCGGAGAAACACGAGACGGCCGCGCGCGACCTGGCGCCTGACGAATTCTTTTTCGGCGATCGCGCGATCGTTGTGCACGATGACCAGGCTGCACTTCGACGCCTCGAGGCGATCCATCAGCGTGTCAGGGATCGGGTCCTTCCGCGCGAGCGCGAGGATCGCGGTGGTGCTCGGCGGATTGAAGCCCCAGCCGTTGAGCATCGGGCGGTGGTGCGCGGTCTCGTGCAGCATGTATTCGAACTCGTCGTGCTCGATGCCGAACGGCAGGTGCGCGACGCCGCCGCGCATCGGCGCGGAGCGCAGCCAGCTGTAGACCGCCGGCGTGTCGCGCGGCGCGAGGAACCAGTGGATCGGCGCGGCGCGGAGCTCGAAAAGCAAGGCGATGGCGATCAGCGTGTTCGCAAATCTCATCCGTTGCGCGCCCAACGCCGCGAGCATCGCGATCCCGACATACGCGATCACCGCCCACCGCGCCGGCACGCGAACGCCGCGAAACACGCCGAGCGAGTTGAAGAGCGCCGAATGAAACCAGCCGTTGAGTCCGAGCGATCCGAGAAATCCGACGACAGTCCACAACAAACCGATTGACCGAGGTGTCCCGCGGCCGAACCAGATCCCCGCCATCGCCAACAGCAGCGCGAGATATCCCGGAAACAGCCGCCGCTCCGCGTCGGCCGGTGCGTCATCCGTCTGCAGCGGCGCGTAGAAGCGATTCATGCCGGTCACGTACAGCCAGTCGCCGGCGACGGCGGAGTGCGAGCGCGTCTCCTGCACGTCGCCGCGCATGTGGTACTCCTGCATCGCGGCGCGATACGGCAGGAGGAAGGGCAGCAGCAGCACGACCGCGGCGATCGTCGCGGCGCCGATCTTCAAATACGCCCGGTCGTCCCGGCGCAACGCGATCGGCGTCGCCAGCGCGATGGCGAACGATCCGAAGACGAAGTAGTGCAGGTTCGTCCAGCCGTTCATGAAGAAGATCGCGCCGAACAGCGCGGCGTTGCGCCACGTCCGCTCGCGCGCGAAATGCAGCAGCGCCGCGATCATCAGCGGCAGCCAGCCCGCCCAGGCGATCTGCAGATGCGGCAACTGCGCGAAGCGCCACGGCACGAACGCGGCGAAGATCCCGGCCACGATTCCGGCGCCGGCCGATCCGGTGATCATTCGCCCGAGGACGTACGTGCCGAAGCCGGTGAAGGCGAAGCCGAGGATCCAGAGGATGTTCGCCGCGGTGATCGGACCGGCGCCGAACCAGCGCAGCGGCGCGGCGAAGACGGCGATGCCGCAGAGGTGCTCGGAGAATGCGAGCGTGTTGTGATTCGGATAGAAGACCGGCGCGTCGAAGAGGCGCGTGCCGAGATGCGTGGCGGCGTAGATGTCCCAATCGAGATAGCAGGCGTTGAGGTACGGATCGCCCCAGTCCGACACCGCGCGCGACATGTTGCGCGCCAGCGGCCAGGTCATCGCGATGCTCAGGACGATGAAGAGGACCGCGACCGCGACGTCAATACTGCGTCGTCGCATCGGCGATGGTGATGACGTTGTTGTTCGCGTCGAGGGTGACGATCTTCGCGCGATGATCGAGCGTCTGGCCGGCGTGCAGTTGCGCGAACGCGATGATGCTGATGATGTCGCCCGCGGCCGCGGCCGCAAAGACGCGCACCTCGCCGGCGGCGCCCGGTTGCACGTACGTGCGGCTGCGCGCCGCGGTCGAGAGATTGACGATCTCCACTTCCTCCAACGGCAATAGCTGCGCGGCGCTCATGATCACCGGATCGAGGCGGAGAGCGACCGGCCAGTCGCTCGCCACCTGCGTGACCGTCGCGTTGTGGATGACGGCGCGAACGAGGTTGCTCACAAGCGAATGTTATCGATCAACCGCGTTTTTCCAATGCGCACCGCCCCCGCCAGCAACAGATGGCGATGGAAATCGGCCGGCCGCTCGAACGTCTCCGGATCGACGAGCACGAGGTAGTCGACGTCGACGCCGTCCGTCTCCGCGGCGATCTTCCGCATCAGGAGCTCCACCGCGTCGACGTCATGGATGTTGCGCCGCACCGCCTCTCCCCCCGCCCGCAGCGCCCGGTGCAGCACCGGCGCGAGCCTCCGCTCCTCGGGCGACAGGTAGCTGTTGCGCGACGACATCGCCAGCCCGTCGCTCTCGCGCACCGTTTCGCCGAACAGCAGCCGTACCGGCACGTCGAGATCGCGCACCATCCGCTCGATCACCGCGCACTGCTGCGCGTCCTTCCGTCCGAAGGCCGCCACGTCGGCCTGCACGATGTCGAAGAGCTTCAGCACGACCGTCGCCACGCCGTCGAAGTGTCCCGGCCTGCGCTCCCCTTCCAGCGGCTTTGACACGCCGCCCACATGGACCACGGTCTGCGATCCGGGCGGATACATCACCTCCACCGGCGGCAGGAAGAGAAGGTCAACATCTTTACCTTCGAGCAGCGCCCTGTCGCCCGCCTCGTTGCGCGGATAGCGCGAGAGGTCCTCGTTCGGTCCGAACTGCGTCGGATTGACGAAGATGGAGACAACGATGAAGTCCGCTCCCGCCTCGCGCGCGACATCGATCAGCGAGAGGTGGCCTTCGTGGAGAAAACCCATCGTCGGCACGAACCCGATGGTTTTTCCGTGAGCCCTTGCGGCAGCGATGGCGTGTCGCGTGTCTTCGATCGTGTGCGTGATCAGCATGCAGTTGCCGGTTTCCGGTTTCCGGTTGCCGCCTGGTAACCGGGCAACCGGCGACCGGCAACCCTTCGCATCACTTCGCTTTAGGCATTTCGATCACCACGCCACCGCCGTACAACGCCCGCAGCTCGTCATCGAGCGCCGCGTGGAATGCCTCGGTCTCGTCATCGGGGAATCGTCCCTCGCGCACGTCGGCGAGGTAGTGCTCGATCGCCGCCTGGATGTCGGCGCCGATCTGCGCGTAGCGGCGAACGAACTTCGGCTTGTGGCCGTCGTAGAGCCCGAGGAGGTCGTGGTAGACCAGCACCTGGCCGTCGCAGTGGATGCCGGCGCCGATGCCGATCGTGGGGATCGAGATCCGTTCCGAGATCAGCGACGCGAGCTCCGACGGCACACACTCCAGCACCAGCGAAAAGCAGCCGGCCTGTTCGAGCGCCGCCGCTTCGTCGAGCAGGCGGCGCGCGTCGTCGGCTCCTTTCCCCTGCACCTTGAATCCGCCGAACGCGTTGACCGACTGCGGCGTCAGGCCGATGTGGCCCATCACCGGGATCTCCGCGTCGAGCACCGCCTCGATCACGCGGATGCGCGACGGCTTGCCCCCCTCGATCTTCACCGCCTGCGCCCCGGCCTGGATGAAGCGGCCGGCGTTGCGGACCGACTCCTCGACCGAGACGTGGTACGAGAGGTACGGCATGTCGCCGACGATCAATGCCCGCGTCGCGCCGCGCGCCACGGCGCGCGTGTGGTGGAGCATGTCGTCGACGGTGACGCTCAGCGTGTCGGGGTATCCGAGGATGACCATGCCGAGGGAGTCGCCGACGAGGATGACGTCGGAGCCGGCGGCGTCGGCCAGCTTTGCGCTCGGAAAGTCGTAGGCGGTGATCATGCCGATTCGCTGCGAGCCCTTCATCGCGCGAACCGCGGGGACGGTGACTTTTTTCGCTGTCGTCATTTTGCTCCTCCGCGGGCCGAGGAGCTTCCGTGCTGAGTGCTGAGTGCTGAGTGCTGAGTCCCGCCCATCCGGCGTCTCAGCACTCAGCACTCAGCACTCAGAACTTCGATCTCCGTCTCGGTCCGTTTACTCAGGATCCAAGCGGTACGTAGTACTGCGTTCCCTTTTGCGCATTTCGAACCTGCTCCACGAGCTGGTCGAAATGCTCAGGCTTTGCCACGAAGTCGATCTCGTTCGTATTCACCACCAGCAACGGCGTCTCGTCGTACCGGTAAAAGTAGTGTGAGTACGCCTCGCTGATTTCCTGCAAATACTGTGGCGAGATCGATTTTTCGTAAGCTCGGCCGCGCTTCTTGATGCGCTTGAGCAGTGTATCAAGGTTGCCCTGCAGGTAGATCACCAGGTCCGGTTTCGGCACCGACTCGTAAAGAAGGTCGTAGAGCCGGTTGTAGATCATCAGCTCGGAATCCTCGAGCGTGAGGTAGGCGAAGATCTTGTCCTTGGGAAACGAGTAGTCGGCGAGGATCAGCTCGGTGAAGAGGTCGCGCTGCGCGATCTTCTTCTGCTGATCGAAGCGCGACAGGAGGAAAAACAGCTGCGTGCGGAACGCCGCGCCCCGTTTGTCGCGATAGAAATCGTCCAGAAACGGGTTGTCGGCGTCCTCCAGGATCTTCGTTCCGCGGAACCGTTTCGCCAGCAGAGTGACGAGCGACGTCTTGCCGACGCCGATCGGACCTTCGACGGCTATGTGGCGGAATGGAAGTGGCTTGGACATTCAGCGCTCCGGAAGGATAAACGATGAACGATGAACGATGAACGATGAACCCCTCCGGCCCGTTTTCCTCATCGTTCATCGTTCATCGTTCATCGTTGTGATAAAACTCCCGGCCCTATGCTCAACCTCGAGCAGTACGAGCTCGGTAACGGTTTACGCGTCGTCCTCAACGAAGACCACTCCGCCCCCCTCGTCGCCGTCAACCTCTGGTATCACGTCGGATCGAAGAACGAGCGCCCCGGCCGCACCGGTTTCGCCCACCTGTTCGAGCACATGCTCTTCTCCGGCTCGCAGAACGTCGGCAACAACGAGCACTTTCGCTACATCCAGTCGGTCGGCGGCGTGCTGAACGGCACGACCTCATTCGATCGCACGAACTACTTCGAGACCCTCCCCTCCAACTACCTCGCCCTCGGCCTCTGGCTGGAGTCCGACCGCATGGGCTTCTTCCTCCCCGCGCTGACGCAGGAGAAGCTCGACATCCAGCGCGAGGTGGTGAAAGAAGAGCGCCGGCAGCATTACGACAACGTGCCGTACGGCACATCGTTCGAGCGCCTGCTGAACCTCGCCTACGATCCCGACTACTCCTACCACTGGCCGACCATCGGCTCGATGGAAGACCTCGGCGCGGCGTCGCTCGACGACGTGGGCGACTTCTTCAACACCTGGTACCGCCCCGACAACTGCACGCTGACCCTGGTCGGCGATTTCGTCCCGGACGAGGCGAAGAGACTGGTCGAGGATTACTTCGGCGGCATCGCCCCGGCCGGCGCGTTTCCGCCGTTCGACCTCGAGCGCAGGCCGCAGGGCAGCGAGCGCCGCGAAGTGTTCGAGTCGCCGGTTCAGCTGCCGCGGCTCTATCGCCTCTACCACCTGCCGAAGATGGGGGCGGCCGACTGGATCTTCGGCGACCTGCTGTCGACCGTGCTCGCGTCCGACAAGGCGAGCCGTCTCGACCGCGTGCTGGTGCATGAGAAGCAGATCGCGCAGGACGTCGCCGCCTACATCATCCCGACCGAAGCGAGCGGCATGCTCATCCTGCAGGCGACGGCGCGCGAAGGGGTTTCGATCGAGACCATCGAGCAGGAGATCGACGCCGAGATCGCGAAGCTCGCCCGCGGCGGCATCAGCGAGGACGAGCTGACGCGCGCCCGCAACCGCGCCGAGATCGAGCATGCGCATCACGTCGAGAACTACGACGAGCGCGCCGACATCATCGGCATGTTCACCACGTACTTCGGCGATCCCGAGATCCTGAACACCTGGCTCGAGCCGTACGAGAACGCCACCGTCGACGACGTCGCCCGCACCGCCGCCCAATACCTCGTCGCCGAGAATCGCGCCACGAGCCTGTTCCTACCGCAATCATGATCGACCGCACGCAAGCCCCTCTTCCCGGCCCGCCCCGCCCGTACCACTTCCCGCACGTCACGCGCGGCACGCTGGCCAACGGCCTGCGCGTCCTCGTGGCGCAGAACCACAACGCGCCGCTCGTCTCGATGCGCGCGCTCGTCCGCTCCGGCGCCGATCACGATGCGCCTGACGTCGCGGGTCTCGCGTCGGTCGTGGCCGATCTTCTCGATGAAGGGGCCGGTTCACGCGACGGGATCAAGCTCACCGAAGACATCGGACTCCTCGGCGGCACGCTCGGCACCGGCGCCGACTGGGACGCCTCGTACATCTCGCTCGACATCCTCGCCCGCTACGCTCACGAGGCGGTGGAGATGTTCTCCGACATCTCCTCGCGCGCCACGCTGCCGCCCGACGGCCTCGAGCGCGTCCGCGCGGAGCGGATCACCGACATCCTGCAGCAGCGCGACGAGCCGGCGGCCATCGCCGCGAAGCGTTTCTCCGGCCTGCTCTACGGCCATGGTCCGTACGGCGTGCCGATGATCGGCACGGCCGACTCGGTGGCCCGCATTTCCGCCGATGACGTCCGCCGTTTCTACCGCGACCACTACATCCCGAACAACACCTCCGTCGTGGTCAGCGGCGACATCGATCCCGATCAGGCGCTGAAGCTCGTCGATGAAGCGCTCGGCAACTGGGAGCGCGGCGCGGAGCCTCCGCGGCCGTCGATCGCGCCGCTGGCGTTCGAGGCCAATCGCATCTACCTCATCGATCGCCCGACCGCCGTGCAGTCGGAGATCCGCATCGGCCACGTCGGCGTGGCACGATCCTCCGCCGATTACTTCCCGCTCTCGGTGATGAACGCGCTCCTCGGCGGCATCTTCAACTCGCGCATCAACCTCAATCTGCGCGAGCGTCACGGCTATACGTACGGCGCGCGATCGGTGTTCGCGTTCCGCCGCAGCGCCGGACCGTTCGTCGTCGCCGCGCCGGTGCGCAACGAAGTCACCACCGAGTCGGTGCAGGAAGTCCTCGGCGAGCTGCGCCGCATCCGCACCGGCGACGTCGAGGACCAGGAGCTCGAGCACACGAAGAGCTATCTCATGGGCGTCTTCCCCGCCACCGTGCAGAGCGCCAGCGACATCGCCGGACGCCTGCTCGACATCGAGCTCTATGGCCTCCCGGAGAGCTACTTCGAGCACTACCGCGAGAGCATCGGCGCGGTGTCGAAGGACGACGTGGAGCGCGTGGCGAAGAAGTACATCGATCCCGATCGCGCGCTCATCGTGATCGTCGGCAACGCCAGGCAGGTGCGCGAGCCGCTCGGCACGCTCGGCTATCCGATTCACGAGCTGGACATCGACGGGAACCGGATCGCGTAGGTAGTTAGAGGGGAGCGGACGTCTCGTCCGCTCCTTCATCGCCAGTCCGAGCGGACGAGACGTCCGCTCCCCTCACATCCCGCTCAATCGCCCCCACCGCCCCCGCCGCGCAAAGCACCTGACCGATCAGCAGCAGCGACGAGATCCCGTGCAGCATCCCGAAGAAACGGCGATCGCCGGAGATGCGCATGGCGTGAATGCGGATGTCGATCAACGACTCGAACGCGGCGAAGAGGATCGCCATGAAGACGATCACGATCACCGCGGTACGCATCCGCCGCCACTCGATCGCCAGCAACAGCAGCGGCGCGCCGAGGGCGATGTAGTGCCAGCGTGTGAGCATCGCACCGACGACGTTGCCGGCGGTCACGGGATCGCCCGCGGCGCGAAACGCGGCCGACGCGGCGATGATCAGGAAGAGGCCGGCGCCGAACCAGAACGCGGCGATCACTCTCGCAAGGTATTTGATATCGACTCCTGGAACGGCGGGCGGAGCACGCCGCGGTCGGTGATGATGGCCGTAATCAGTCTCGCCGGCGTGACGTCGAAAGCCGGGTGCCGGACGTGGATCCCTTCCGGCGCGATCTGCGTGTTGCCGATCGACGTCACCTCCGCGCCGCTCCGCTCTTCGATCGGGATCGCCTCGCCGCTCGGGCAGTGGATGTCGATCGTCGACACCGGCGCCGCGATGTAGAACGGGACGCCGTGCGCATTCGCGAGGACGGCGACGGTGTACGTGCCGATTTTGTTCGCGGTGTCGCCGTTCGCGGCGATGCGGTCGGCGCCGACGATCACGGCGTCGAACGTCTCCTTCTGAAAAAAGTGGCCGGACATGTTGTCGGTGATCAGCGTGACGTCGATCCCTTCCTGCTGCAGCTCCCATGCAGTGAGACGCGCGCCCTGCAGATAAGGTCGCGTTTCGTCGGCGAAGACCGCGATGTGCTTCCCCCCCTCGACCGCCGCGCGGATCACGCCGAGGGCCGTGCCGTAGCCGGCGGTGGCGAGCGCGCCGGCGTTGCAGTGCGTGAGGATCGTCGCCTTCTCGCCGAGGAGCTCCGCGCCGAAGCGTCCGATGCGCTTGTTCGCCGCGACGTCCTCGGCGAACATCGCCTCCGCCTCGGCCACGAGATCGGCGCCGCGCGCATGCGCCCGCAGCATCCGGTCGACCGCCCACCCGAGGTTCACGGCGGTGGGGCGGGCGGCGCGGAGCTCTTTCGCGGCGGCTTCGACGTCGTCCGCCATGGCGATGCCGAACGCGGCTGCGACACCGATCGCCGGAGCTCCGCGGACGATCATGTCGCGAATGGCGACGGCCACCGAATGCGCGTCGCGGCACTCCACCCAAACCACCTCGCGCGGCAGAAGTCTCTGGTCCAGAAGGTGCAGCGTGTTGGGGGTCCAGCGGATCGGCTCGACGGTCATCGGACGATCGTTATACTACGCGCCGACGTAGGGCAAGCTCTCCAGCTTGCCGGCAACCTGGAGAGGTTGTCCTACGTGTTTCAGGAGGCTTCATGGTCAAGGTAGGAGTAAACGGATTCGGCCGTATCGGGCGGAACGTCGTCCGCGCGGCACTGGCATCGAAGCACGACATCGAATTCGTCGCAGTCAACGATCTCACCGACGCCGCGACGCTGGCGTATCTCCTCAAATACGACTCCGTCCACGGCACCATCCACAACGACATCAAGGCCACCGCGAACGGTCTCTCCATCGACGGCCGCGAGATACGCGTCTTCGCCAATCCCGACCCGAACGACATCCCGTGGGGTGATCTCGGCGTGGAAGTCGTCGTCGAATCGTCGGGCCGCTTCACGAACAAGGACAAAGCGTCGCGTCACCTCAAGAAGACGGTCGAGACGGTGATCATCTCCGCGCCGTCGAAGGACGCCGACGCCACCTTCTGCATGGGCGTCAACGAGAACGTCTACGACCCGTCGGCGCACAAGATCATCTCCAACGCCTCGTGCACCACGAACTGTCTCGCGCCGGTGGCGAAAGTGCTGCACGAGAAGTTCGGCATCACCATGGGCATCATGACCACGGTGCATTCGTACACGAACGATCAGGAGATCCTCGACCTGCCGCACAAGGACATCCGCCGCGGCCGCGCCGCCGCGTTGTCGATGATCCCGACCACGACCGGCGCCGCGAAGGCGGTGGGACTGGTGCTTCCGGAGCTAAAGGGAAAGTTCGACGGCATCTCCGTTCGCGTCCCGACTCCGAATGTCTCGCTCGTCGACCTCACGTTCCAGAGCGAGAAGGGGACGAGCGCCGAGGAGATCAATCAGGCCATCCGCGACGCGTCGAACGGCGCGTTGAAGGGCATCCTCAACTACTCCGACGAACAGCTGGTCTCGATCGACTTCAACAACGACGCGCACTCGTCGATCGTCGACACGACCTTCACCCGCTCGGTCTCGCCGAACATGCACAAGATCCTGGCGTGGTACGACAATGAGTGGGGTTACAGCAATCGGATTCTGGATTTGATTGCGCACGTGGCGAAGGTGAAGAAAGCGACGTTGCAGCACGCATGATCGAGATCCGCACGATCGACCAGCTCCCGCTCGACGGCGCGAAGGTCTTTTATCGCGTCGACTACAACGTGCCGCTCGACGGCACGCGCATCACCGACGCGACGCGCATCGAAGAAACACTGCCGACGCTGCGCCGCCTCCTCGACGCCCGTGCCGCGATCGTCATCGCTTCGCACCTCGGGCGTCCGAAAGGGGAGCGCAAGGCCAAGTACTCGCTCGCCCCCGTGCGCGAGCGTCTCGCCGAGCTCCTCGGCCGCGAGGTGAAGTGGGCGGACGACTGCGTCGGCGACGCCGCGCAGCAGTCGTTGAAGCCGGGCGAAGTGCTGCTGCTGGAAAACCTCCGCTTCCACGCCGGCGAAGAAGCAAACGACCAGGCGTTCGCCGCGGAACTGCGCAAGCTCGCCGACGTCTACGTCAACGACGCGTTCGGTGCCTGCCACCGCGCGCATGCCTCGATCGACGCGTTGCCGCGCCTTTTCCCTACCGATCACACCGCCGGCGGACTGCTCCTCGCGCGCGAGCTGGAGTTTCTGCAGAAGGTCACGCACGTCACCGACCGCCCGTTCGTCGCGTTGATGGGCGGCGCCAAGATCGCCGGCAAGATCGAGCCGCTCGAAGCGCTGGTCAAGCTCGCCGACACGGTGCTGATCGGCGGCGGCATGGCCAACACGTTCCTCGTCGCCAAAGGCGTCGAGATGGGCGGCTCGCTCGTCGACAAGGACTCCATCGACGTCGCGACGCGCATCCTGCAAGGCTCGAAAGTCGAGCTGCCGGTCGACCTGGTCGTGGCGGACGATCTCGAAAATCCGACGAAGATCGAGACCGTCTCCGGCGCCTTGCGTCCCGACCAGAAGGCGTTCGACATCGGCGCGCAGACCATCCAGCGCTACACCGAAATCCTGCGCGGCGCGCGCGTCGTCTTCTGGAACGGCCCGATGGGCGTGTTCGAGAAGGAAGCCTTCGCCAGGGGAACGATGGCCATGGCCCGCGCGGTCGCCGAGGCGGACGCCATCACCGTCGTCGGCGGCGGCGAGTCGGTCGAGGCGGTGAAGGCGTCGGGATTCGCGTCGAAGATCGATCACATCAGCACTGGCGGAGGCGCGAGCCTGGAGTTCATATCGGGCGCTTCATTGCCCGGAGTTGAGGTACTTCGAAAACGATGAACGATGAACGATGAACGCGGAACAGAGCCGTTCATCGTTCATCGTTCATCGTTCATCGTTCGAAAATGGCCACCGAGATCGAAATCAAGTTCCCCCTTCGCGACCGGGACGGCCTCGTGCGCAAGCTGAACGATCTCGGTGCGACGCGGCTCTATGCCGAGACGTTCGAAGACAACATCGTGCTCGACCGGCGCGGCGAGCTGCGGACGCGCGGCGCGCTGCTGCGGGTGCGCAAGTTCGGCCGCTACGCCATCGCCACGTACAAGGGTCCGTCGCTGTTCGAGAGCGGCGTGAAGTCGCGCGAGGAAGTGCAGACCGGCGTCGAATCGTTCGAGCTCGCCATCCAGCTCTTCGACTCCCTCGGCTTCAAGCCGACGTTCCGCTACCAGAAGTTCCGCGAGGTGTGGCGCATCCGCGACGTCGAGGTCGTCCTCGACCGCACCCCGATCGGCGATTACTTCGAGATCGAGGGACCGATGGACGTCATCCGCTCCGTCGCCGCCGACCTCGGCATGAACGTCGAGAACGGCATCCGCCAGTCGTACGCCGATCTCTACCGGCAGGCGCGAAGGACGCGCGCCGATCTGCCGGAGAACATGGTCTTCCCACCGGACGCGCTCTGACGTGAGATCGATGATCCTCGCGGCCGGCCTCGGCACGCGACTCCGCCCCATCACCAACACGCTTCCCAAGCCGATGGTCCCGGTCTGCAACCGGCCGCTGATCGCGTACGCCGTCGAAGCCTTCCTCGCCGCCGGCATCGACGACATCGTGGTCAACCTTCATCACCTGCCCGACGCGATCGTCGACTTCCTCACCGCGACTTACGACTGCAGCTTCGAGTTCTCGCTCGAGCGCGAGATCCTCGGGACAGGCGGCGGCATCCGCCGCGTGCGGCATTTTCTCGAGGAGAGCAGCGAGTTCTTCCTCGTCAACGCCGACACGATCCAGTTCCCGAAGTACGAAGAGCTTCGCCGCGCGCGGCAGACGCGCGATTCGCTCGCCGCGCTCACGCTGCGCCATCCGCCGGAAGGGGACCGCTTCACGCCGGTCTATTTCGACGACGGCCTCGTCACCGGCTTCGGCGAAGGCCATGGCGAACCGCTGATGTTCTCCGGCTCGCACCTCATCAGCTCGCGCGTTTTCCGCTATCTGCCGGAGAAAGAATTCTTCGGCATCGTCGACGCCGTCTACCAGCCGCTCCTCGGAAAAGAGTCGCTCGCCGGCGTGGTCGATGACGGACTCTGGTTCGACATCGGCACACCGCACCGCCTCATGAGCGCCGGCACCGCGCTGCGCGAGCTGATGATCGCCGGTCAGATTCCCCTGACTCACGGATCGCGCATCGCCGGCGACTCGATCGTCGATGAGACCGCGACGATCCGCGGCGAGATCGTGCGCTCATCGCTCGGCGCCAACAGCGTGATCGAAGGCCGCGTCAGCGACAGCGCGGTGTGGGATGACTGCCGCATCGCGGAGGGCGTCACGCTCGAACGCTGCATCGTCGCGCATGGCGTCGAGTTGACCAAAACGGCCGAATTTCGCGATGTTCTGATCACATCGGGCAATAGCGGGCTCGTCACGACGCCGCTGTAAGTTTGCCGTTCGCGGTTGGCCGTTCGCAGCAGTAGGCCGCTCCTGCCAACGGCCAACTGTCAACTGCCAACGGGTGTACGATTCGACTGTCCCATGCCCTCAGCAACGTCCACTGAGTCGGCCCGACGTCGGCACGTCATCACCATTTTTCTCATTCAGGGTGTGGCCGGACTCGCGGCAATGGTTTACATCGCCATCGTCCGGCGCGCGCAGACCGCGGCGATCCTCGACTCCCTCGGATCCCACGCCGTCGTCCTCATCGGGATCTTCATCATCTTTTCGGCCACCGTGGCGCTGCTGAAGTTCGAGCTGACGGAGCAGATCTACGTCTCGCTGCTGACCACCGCCTGCATCGCGTTCTATCCGCTGCTGGGGCCAGTCCTCACGTCGTGGCTCGCGGTGATCATCGCCATGGCCGCGCGCATCATGGCCGTCCAGCAACTCGGACCGATCAAAACCGACACGCGCGATCCGGCTGCCGAATACGTGAAGGCACTGGCCGGACAGTTCCCGACCTACGGCCTTCCCGTGCTCGTCGCCGCGATGATCTACGAGCGCCTCGGCGGCGAGCTGCCGGTCGTTCACGCCAGTCCGGCCGCGGCGTTGAAGGTGGCGATCGGCGGCGTCGCCCTCATCATCACGAACAACATCATGATGTTCATGCCGGCGCGGGCATACGGCTACTCGGTGAAGGAAGTGCTGCGGCTCGACCTCATCGACTGCTCGATCTACCTCGTGGCGCTGCCGTACTCCGTCGCGCTCGCACTGGCGTACGGCCCGATGGGCTGGGGCACCGTGCTCGCGCTGTCGTTCACCGGCGCGGTGGCCAACCTCGTGGCGCGCAACCTGGCCAAGACGCGGAGCAAGAGCGTGCAGCTCCTGCAGCGGCTGGCGTCGCTGACCAACATCGGCAAGACGATCTCGCTTCGTTTCACCACCGATCAGCTGCTGATGGCGATCTACACCGAGTGCAAGAAGATCGTCGACTGCACGCTCTTTACAATCTCGCTGCTCGACGAATCGACGAACGAGCTGTCGTTCGAGCTCGACGTTCGCGACGACACGTTTCTCCCGAAAGACCGCATTCCGGTCGGCGAGGGACTGAACTCCTGGGTCGTCCGCCACCATCAGGCGCTCCTCATCGGCAGCGTGGCCGAAGAAGCGCGGTTCGGCGTGAAGGCGGTGGCGGACACAAAGCCGACCGAGTCGTGGCTCGGCGTGCCGATGATCGTCCGCGACCGCGTCATCGGAGTCATCTCCATCGAGTCGCTGAAGAAGAACTCGTTCACGCAGGACGACGTCATCCTGCTGACCGCGATCGCCAACCAGGCGGCGGTGGCGATCGAGAACGCGCATCTCTACAAGGACCTCGAGGGGCTGACCTACGCCCTCGAGCAGCGCGTCATGGAACGGACGAACGAGCTGCGCGAAACGAACCTCCGCCTCATGGCCGCAGACCGCTCGAAGAACCAGTTTCTGGCCAACATGTCGCACGAGCTGCGCACGCCGCTGAATTCGATCATCGGCTTCTCCAGTGTCCTGCTCGACTCGACGCGCGAGGTGATTTCGACGCGGCTCTACAAGTTCCTGGAAAACATCCACTCCGCCGGCAATCACCTACTCGAGCTGATCAACGACATCCTCGACCTCTCGAAGATCGAGGCCGGCAAGATGGAGCTGCGTGCCGACGTCTTCGATCTGCGCGACACGATCGCCGCGGTGGAGCGCGTGATGAAAGGGTTCGCCGCGGAAGCAAACGTCCACATCGTCGCCGCGATCGATCCCGAGGTGCCGCAGGTGCGGCTCGATGAAGGGCGCCTGAAGCAGATCCTCTTCAATCTTCTGTCGAACGCGGTGAAATTCTCGCCGAAGGGCGGGCCGGTACGGATCGAAGTGCACAACATCGCGAAAGACAATTCGCCGATCGGCGTGCGCGCGGTGCGCATCGACGTCGCCGATCAGGGCATCGGCATCTCGTCCGACGAGCTGGAGCGGATCTTCGACGAGTTCTACCAGACGGAGCACGGCCGGCGCGCGCGTCGCGGCGGCACGGGCCTCGGGCTGTCGCTCACCCGCAACTTCGTCGAGCTCCATCACGGCACGATCGAAGTGCAGTCGAAACCGGGCGAAGGCTCGTGTTTCACGCTCTTCCTGCCGGTCGACTACGACGAGTTGTCGGGCACCCTGGCCGTGCCGATGTTGCACGTGGCCAACTGAGTTATCATCCCGCGCCTATGTCGAACCGCACATTCACCATCGTTAAACCGGACTCTGTCCGGAAGGGCAATTTCGGAAAGATCATCAGCCGCATCGAGGGCGAAGGCTTCAAAGTCCTCGGGCTGAAGAAAGTCAGCCTCTCGCGCGCGCAGGCCGAGGGCTTCTACGCCGTCCACAAGGAACGCCCGTTCTACAGCTCGCTCGTCGAGTACATGACCTCCGGACCGGTCTTCGTCGCCGCGCTCGAGCGCGACGGCGCCGTCGCGCATCTCCGCAAGGTGATGGGAGCGACCGATCCGACCAAGGCCGACGCCGGCACGATCCGCAAGGACTTCGGCGAATCGATCGAGCAGAACGCCATTCACGGCAGCGATTCGGACGAGAACGCCGCGATCGAGATCGCGTTCTTCTTCTCGACCTCGGAACTGCTGTAGATCGCCGGAGTGAGGGGTGCGGACGTCTCGTCCGCACGGCCGGCGCCAGGCGCCGGCTTTTTCGCGATAAGGACAAGAGCGGACGAGACGTCCGCTCCCCTCTTTGAGTGACTCAGTTCGCCACGATAATCGCGCTCATCCCGCTCGCTTCCAGCCTCTCCCGCGTTTTGATGGCCTGTTCCCTCGTCGGGAACGGGCCAATCCGCACCAGGTAGAGCCTTCCGCTGTCGATGTGCGCCTGCTCGCCGAGTTGCGTGAGCCGCTTGAGCAGGTCCTTCGCGTTGGCCTCGATAGCGAACGCGCCGACCTGCACGCTGAAGCCGCCGCGTTGAACGACAGGTGCCGGTGCGGGAGTGGTCGGCTTCGGCGCAGGCGCGGGCGGCGCCGGAGTCTCGTGAATCGTCTCCACCGTCACGCGCTCCACCACGGCCGGCGCCACCGGCTCGGGGGTGGGTGTGGGGGCGGGCGGAGGCGGGGGCGGCGGGGCGATCTCGATGGGTGGCGGCTCGCGATCGGTGAGCATCCCTTTGGGTGACGGCGGCACCGTCACGACGTACGGCGCGGGCGGTTCGCGATCACCCCGCCCGAGCTGCACGACGTAGAGATCGACTTCACCACTCCCCGGCTCGACCAGCCCGATCTGCTGCGCGGCCGCGTACGAGAGGTCGATCATCCGATTGCCGACGAACGGCCCGCGATCGTTGACGCGTACGCGCACGACGCGCCCGCTCTTCGAGTTCCTCACGTCGAGCACCGTGCCGAACGGCAGCGTGCGATGCGCGGCGGTGAGTAGCAACGGATCGAAGATCTCGCCGTTGGCGGTCGTCCTTCCGGCAAACTCCTGCCCGTACCAGCTGGCGACGCCGTGCAGGATCTCCGGCTGTTGCGCCGGCGGAGGCGCGGTCGTGGCGCAGGCGTACGCGACGAAGAGGATCAACCCGAGGACGACGCGTTTCATACGCGCACCTCGCCTGCATCCGCGATGATCTCGGTGACGTGCTTCGCGAGGATCGGATCGACGTCTTCGATCAGGAAACGCTCCGTCTGCTGCCGCGAGAGTCCCGTGTAGTCCTCCGGTCTGGCGATCCGCTCGATTCCTTCGCGATCGATGCCGAACAGCGCGTCATCGGCGATGCGATCGAAAAGGTCGTTGCGATTCGCGCCGGCCTTCAACGCGTCGGCCGCCGCCTGCGAGTGTACGCGCACCCGCTCGTGCAGCACCTGCCGGTCGCCGCCGCGGCGCACCCCTTCCATCATCAGGTTCTCGGTGATCATGAACGGCAGCTCGCGCCGCACGTTCGTCGCGATGACCTCTTCGTGCACCTCGATGCCGGCGACGATGTTGTCGTAGATCAGCGCCAGCGCGTCGGCGGCGAGGAAGGCCTCGGGGATGGCGATGCGGCGATTCGCGGAGTCGTCGAGCGTCCGCTCGAACCACTGCGTCGCCGCCGTGAGCGCGGGATTCAGCGAATTGACGATGAGATGCCGCGACAGCGCGTCGAGCCGCTCGGCGCGCATCGGATTGCGTTTGTACGCCATCGCCGAGGAGCCGACCTGCGCGTCCTCGAACGGTTCCTCGATCTCGCGCAGATGCTGCAGGAGGCGCATGTCGTAGCCGAACTTCGACGCGCTCTGCCCGAATCCGGCGAGCGAGGCGACGACCTGCGCGTCGACCTTGCGCGAGTACGTCTGTCCTGACACCGGGTAGCTGCGCGTCATCCCCACTTTTTCCGCGACCAGGTGCTCGAGCCGGTTCACCTTCGATTCATCGCCGTCGAACAGACTGAGGAACGACGCCTGCGTGCCGGTCGCTCCCTTCACGCCGAGGAGCGCGAGCTGCGAGAGGCGGAACTGCAGGTCGTTGTAGTCGAGCAGCAGGTCGTGCAGCCAGAGCGCGGCGCGCTTGCCGACCGTCGTCAGCTGAGCCGGCTGGAAGTGCGTGAACGCGAGCGCCGGCGTGCCGCGCCACTTCCAGGCGAAGTCGCGCAGCTTGGCCATCAGGTTGACGACGCGCCGGACCACGATCCGCAGCGCTTCGGCCATCTGCAGGATATCGGTGTTGTCGGTGACGAACGCGGACGTCGCGCCGAGGTGGATGATGCCTTTGGCCGAGGGGGCCTGCAGTCCGAAGGCGTAGATGTGCGACATCACGTCATGCCGGACTTCCCGCTCCCGCCGCTCCGCGTCGTCGTAATTGATCTCGTCCGCGTGCGCCTTCAGCTCCGCGATCTGCGCGTCGCTGATCTCCAGCCCCAGCTCCCGCTCCGCCTCCGCCAGCGCAATCCATAAACGCCTCCACGTACGGAACTTGAAGTCGGCGGAGAAGAGGTACGACATCTCCTTCGAGGCATACCGTTCGGTGAGGGGATTGGAGGCGGAATTGCGCTTCACGAACGGATTATACGAGGCGAGGGTTAGAGACGCTCCGCTCCATCGGCCTTACCGAGTCGCCTGTCGAATGTTCCGATGGGAAGATGACCGGCTTTGCGCGCGATTTCCAAAACGAGGCAATCGCTGAATCCGAGCGCCGGTACGCGACGATACTGCGCCAGGGCGGCGGAGACGACTTCCACGTCCTGCAGGGAGAGCTGTTCGTGGCTCAGCAGCATCTCCACAACGGTCGCGATCTCGCCGGACTCCAGGTTGTAAACGCTACCGAGCACCTAGGTGGTTTCCGCGAGGACCAGTGTCGACACCCATGCGCCTCTCGCGATCCACGCTTCCGCGGTCGAAAGCTGCGCCGGATCATCCCGCGTGATGAGACGAACGAGAATGTTCGTGTCAACGGCGCGCATGTTTCTTTCGCATGTGCTCAGCGATGCCTTGCTTCAGCTCTTCGGCGCTTCTCGGTTTCGGCGATCTCTTGAAGACGGCGCGATGGATGTCTTCAGAGGAGTAGCGGCCCGCGCGCCTGACGACGACGCGATCGCCTTCGTCTTCCCATTCGAGGATGGAGCCTGGTCCAACGCCCAGTTTTCGCCGAATTTCAGCAGGCACGGAGATCTGACCCTGCGCGGTGAGCTTCGATTGCGAGAGTGCCATGGGCGATATATTACCGTGGTAAAGCAGACCGCGCAAAAACGTGCCTCCGCCTTGACACCGTCCACCCCGCGCCCGACACTAATCGCCATGACCCCCTCCGTATCCACCCACGATTCGCGCCGCGTCACCCAGACGGCGGTGCGCGTGGTGATCGTGATCTCGGGGGCGCTGGTGCTGCTGTTCTGCGTCTTCCTCTTCAGCGACCGCGGCGGGATCGGCGAGCTGCAGCAGGCGCGGCAGCGCGTCGACGCGCTGCACGCGGACATCCGCCGGCTGGAAGCGGAGAACGCGCGGCTGCGGGCGGAAGTGCAGAGCGCGAAGAAATCGACGTTCGCCGTCGAGCGGATCGCGCGCGAAGACCTCGGGCTCTCGAAAAAGGGCGAGGTCGTCTACATGCTGCCGAAGTCGCGCTAGCCGGCACGACACTCCGCTACACGTTTCCTCGCGCGATCTCCGCGGCGCGGTCGACTTCCGCCGCGTACTGCTCGATCACTTTCGCCACGACTCCGATCTGCGCGTTGGCCTCGCTCCATTTCCGCTGTTCGATCGCCTCGCGCACTCCGGGGAGCGTCTTCACGCCGTAGCCGGTGTAGAAGCCGGGGGCGTAGATCTGATGGCGGTACCACGGACGCCGCGGCAACCCTTCGTCGCGCGTGAACGCCTGCTCGGCGTGCAGCAGCGCGCGATCGAGCGCCGCCGCGGTTGCGGGAGTGGCGGACGTGAGCGCCGAGGCGTATGTCTTCGCGAATTCATCCGCGCTCTTCTTCAATCGCGCCGTGGCGTTCTGCAGCGGCGCGAAGTTCAGGAACGGCACCGGCGTCTCGAGCGCCGGCGCGACGAACGGCCTGGCCGGATCGGCCGCCAGCTCCATGAGGTGATCATTGACGAGCCGGTTCCGCTCCTCGGTCGACTTGCGCATCGAATCGGCGAGCTGCGCCACCTCGTCCGCATACCGGCCGATCGTCGCCGCCACGGTGGTGAACTCGAACGGCAGGAGATCGGCGTTCGCCATCCGCAGCGTCACGCGGCCGGTCGTCTTCGCCTGCGTCACGCCGTAATCGAACGACGGATCGCCGAACCGCGTGTAGTGATCGAACGAGTCGTAGATGGAGTGATACGAGCCGCCGCCTCCCTCGCCGCCGTAGCCGATGGAGAGCGCGGCGATGCCGGCGTGCTGCAGGAACGGCGTGAAGTCGGAGCCCGAGCCGAGCGCCTCGAGGCGGATCATGTCGCGCTCCAGCGCCTCCTTCCGCTCCTCGGCGGTCGTCGCGGCGACCAGATCGTGCGCCCGCAGGCGATCGAAGACCGGGACGTTGCGCTGCGGATCGATGACCTCGCGCGCGATCTGCGTGATGAGCCGCTCGAGTGAATGCGAGCCCCCCGCCTCGAGGAAGCCGCGCGAATTGGAGTCGGAGTTCATGTAGACCGCGAGGTGCTTCTGCAGCTCGGCCTGGTGCGTCTCGACCCATTCCGTCGATCCGAGGAGGCCCTGCTCCTCGCCGTCCCAGGCGGCGAAGATGATCGTGCGCCGGGGACGCCAGCCGCTCTTGGCCAGCTCGCCGATGGCGCGCGCTTCGGCGAGCTCCGCCACCATCCCGCTGATCGGATCGTTCGCGCCGTTCACCCACGCGTCGTAGTGATTGCCGTGCATGATCCATTCGTCGGCGCGGTCGGTGCCGGGGAGCTTGGCGATGACGTCGCGCGCCGGCACGAGCTTCCAGTCGAACTCCAGGTTCATGTGCACGCGCGCCGGGCCCGGCCCGAGGTGATAGGTGATCGGCAACGCGCCGCGCCAGTCGGTCGGCGCGACCGGACCGGCCAGCGCGCGCAGCAGCGGCAACGCGTCGCCGTACGAGATCGGCAGCACCGGGATCTTCGTGATGGTCTGCGCGTCCTTGCGATCGAGCCGTTTCGCGTCGGGTGTCGCGCCTACGCCGGGCGTCGGCGGATCGCCGGAGTAGAGCGGCATGTCGGCGACCGAGCCGCGTTGCGCGCCGTTCTCGCTGCGATAGGCGCCCTTGGGATAGACGTCGCCGACGAAATAGCCGTCGTCTTTCGGATCGGAGTAGATGATGCAGCCGATCGCGCCATGCTCCGCCGCGACCTTCGGCTTGATGCCGCGCCAGGAGCCGCCGTAGCGGGCGATGACGATCTTTCCCTTCACGTCGACGCCGTTCTTCGCCAGCTCATCGTAGTCGTCGGGGATGCCGTAGTTGACGTAGACGAGATCGCCGGTGACGTCGCCGTCGGTGGAGTAGGCGTTGTAGGCCGGCAACTGCTCGCTGGTCTGTCCCGACGTCGCGTCCTGCGTCAGCGGCGTCTCCACGAGCTTGAGCGTGTAGCGCTCCGGCGCGACCAGCTCGACCAGGCGCGTCTTCGGCGTGGGGAAGAGGACGTCGAACGTTTCGATGGTCGTGTCGTAGCCCCACGACTTGAAGAGCGAGGCGAGGAACTCGGCGTTCTCCTTGTCGTACGGCGACCCGAGGTGATGCGGACGCGCGCTCAGACGGCGCATCCACTCGCGCATGTCGTCGCGATTCAGGCCGGCGTCGAACTTCTGCTCGATCGCGCGCTCCTTCGCCGCGGAGCCGGCGGTGAAGCCGACCATCTGGGCGAAGGCGGGGAGTGAAAGGAGAAGGAGTGCGAGCAGGCGGCGCATGGCCGTTCAGTTTATGCCGACCGGGATAAACTCCGCCCCCGATGTGCGGCATCAACGGCATCTTCGCCTACGCGGACGACGCGCCTCCTGTCGATCGCGACGAGCTGATGGCATCGCGCGAGTGCATGCGCTCGCGCGGCCCCGACGCCGCCGACGCCTGGCTCTCATCCGACGGCAAGGTCGGCCTCGGGCATCGCCGCCTTTCGATCATCGATCTCTCTCCCGCCGGCGCGCAGCCGATGCGGCGCGGCGAGCTGACGATCATCTTCAACGGCGAGATCTACAACTACCAGGAGCTGCGCGATCAGTTGCAGTCGCGCGGCCGGACGTTCACGTCGCATTCGGACACCGAGGTGTTGCTCGCGCTGTACGACGAAAAGCGCGAGGCGATGCTGAACGAATTGCGCGGCATGTTCTCCATCGCGTTGTGGGACGGGCGGGAGCGGCGGATGCTGCTGGCGCGCGATCCGTACGGCATCAAGCCGCTCTACTACGCCGACGACGGGAAGACGATCCGCGTCGCGTCGCAGGTGAAGGCGCTGATCGCCGGCGGCCGCGTCGACAAACAGTTCGATCCCGCGGCCGCCGCCGGATTTTTTCTGCGCGGCACCGTTCCCGAGCCGTTCACGATGTACCGCGCGATCCGCGCGCTTCCCGCCGGCACGTACGCGTACGTCGACGCGCGCGGCATGCGCGAACCGGTGCGCTACTTCTCGATCGCCGCCACCTTGCGCGACGCGGTCGAGTCGAACCAGCACTACAGCGAAGCGGCGCGGCGCGAAGCGGTACACGACGCGGTGCTCGAGTCGGTGCGCTATCACCTCGTGGCCGACGTCCCGGTCGGCGCGTTTCTCTCCGCGGGCATCGACTCGACGGCGGTCGTGGCGCTGGCGCGCGAGGCCGGTGCCACCGACCTGCAGACGCTGACGCTCCGCTTCTCCGAATACCGCGGACGCGACAACGACGAGGCGCCGCTGGCCGAGCTGGTGGCGAAGCAGTACGGCGTCCGCCATGCGATCCGCGAGCTGACCATCGACGAGTTCCGCGATGAGCTGCCGCGCGTGTTCGCGGCGATGGACCAGCCGACGGTCGATGGTCTCAACAGCTATTTCATCAGCAAGGCGGCGCACGATTTCGGATTGAAGGTGGCGATGTCGGGCACCGGCGGCGACGAGCTGTTCGGCGGCTACACGTCGTTCCGCGACATCCCGCGCTGGATGCCGCTGACCGGTCCGCTGGCCCGCGTCCCGGGCCTCGGCGAGGCGGTCTATCGCCTCAACTCCGCGCTGGCGAAACGGAGCCGCCACATCAGCCCGAAGATGGGCGAGATCCTCCGCTACGGCTCGTCGTACGCCGGCGCCTACCTCGTGAAACGCGGACGCTTTCTCGCGAGCGAGCTCCCCTCGGTCCTCGGCGACGACCTCGCCGCGGAAGGTCTCCGTCGTCTCGACCTGCTGCCGCTCATCGAGCAGACCGTGACTCCCGATCCCGGCAATCCGTTCGCACGCGTCGCGGCGCTGGAGTCGTCGCTCTATCTTCGAAATCAATTGCTGCGCGACATGGACTGGGCGTCGATGGCGCACTCCCTCGAAGTGCGCGTGCCGCTCGTCGACGCGCACCTGCTGCGCAAGCTCGCGCCGGTGCTGGTGACGCGCAGGGAGCGCGGCAAGCAGCTCCTCGCCGCCGCGCCGCATCCGCCGCTGCCTCCCGAAGTGCGGAACCGCCGAAAGACGGGCTTCACGCTCCCGATCAGGGAGTGGCTCCGGCAGGAGGGGAAGGTGGAGTTCGGGAAACGGAGCTGGGCGCGCAAGGTGTACGAGGTGATGTTCTCGGAAGAGATGGGCTATTGGTGATGAGGACCTCTCACAAGGCAAAGCCATGCGCAGCCCGTACAATGCACGGAAGTCCACAGGTCCGGAGGCCTTCCGTGAAATCCATTTTTCGTCTTACCGCCGTGCTCGGTGTGCTCCTCGTCTGCTCAATCGCAGCCGGCGCCGAAACCGCCCCCGAGCTCGTCGCCCGTTATGACCATCTGACCGTCGGTGGCGCGCCCGTCACAGTGAGCAATCTCACCATCACATCGGGCTCGATGAAGTTCACGCTCGCCGGCGGCAGCGCCGCGACCGTGAAAGCGGGCGAGGAAGTGATCGGCATTTTCTTCAAGGGCGACGGGTCGTTCGATTACAGCGCGAATGACGCGGTCGAATTGCCGATCATGCAGACGAACCTGCGCAATACGAAGACATCGGCAACCGTCGCGAACGGCGTACTGCACGGCACGTTCACCGAGGCGTTGATCGCCGCGCAGAATTTCAAGCTTCCCGCGCTGGAAGGCGCGGCGGGAGCGGCGCTCGATGAGGCGTTCGCGAAGCACACGGGGACGTTCGCAAATGACAAGCAGTACCTTCTTTCGACGCAGTTCGCCTCGCATGCTCTGACCGCGCCCGCGCAGCGGGACGTACGCGCCCAGTTGCGCGGCGGCGACGAGTGGATCTACGTCGCCGATCACGAAGACGAGGCGCTGTACCGTCTTTACACCATCGACTTCGAAGACCGCTCGCGCCGCGCGGAACGCTATTACGCGACGATCTCCTCGAAGCCGGTCGGCCGCACGCGAGTCGACCCGGAACCGTTCGACGTGCTGCTCAGCAATCTCGACTACGCGATCACTGCGTCCGATGCACGCGACGTCACGGTCACGGCGACGGAGACTCTCCTGCCGCGGACGAACGGCGCGCCCGGATTCGTTCTCGCGCTCGATGATCTGATGTACGTCGAAGATCCGAAGCCGCCGCGCCGCTACAAGCTCAAGAGCGTGACGGCCGAAGACGGCAAGTCGCTGCCGTTCGTGCACCAGCAGGGCACATTGCTCATTTCTCTGCCGCAGCCGACGATGGCCGCCTCGCCGGTGAAACTGAAGTTCGAGATGGAAGGGGACATCCTCTACCGTCCGTCGGGCGACAACTACTGGCTCCTTCGCGAGTCATGGTTCCCGCAGCCGCCTCTGGCCGGAATGGCCACGACCGCGCATGGCGTGATCAAGGTGAAAGGGGCGTTCATCCCGTTCGCCGGCGGAAAAACGATCGTGCGCAAGACAGAAGGCGATTACAACGTCCTGGAAACGCAGATCGACCAGCCCGTGCACTTCGTCGCAGTCGCCGCGGGAAAGTATTCGTACGAGGAGGAGAAGCGCGGCGAGCTGACCATCCGCACCGCGTCGTACGGCCAGAAGAACGTTCGCGCGATCAAGCGAACCAATTCGCTGGCGTTCGACATGATCGCGTATTACGAATACTTCCTCGGCCCTTATCCGGGCACCGAATTGAACATCCTGGAGATCAACGATCTCGGCTGGGGCCAGGCTCCCGCCGGTCTGGTCTTCATCACGTCGGAAGCATTTCAGCCTCTGATCAGCACAGAGAACCAGATCTACTCCGAAGGGATCAATGAACGCATCGCGCACGAGATCGCGCACCAGTACTGGGGCGTCTCCGTCCGCTGGCCGAGCTACACGGAGCAGTGGCTGAGCGAGTCATTCGCCGAATATTCGGCCGCGCTCCTGCTGAAGAAATTTCAGGGTGACGCGCCTTACAAGCGTCTGCTCGCGCACTGGAAGGCGGACGCGAACGACGCGCACAATCTCGCTCCCATCCCGCTGGCGAACCGAATCACCACGCCGAACAACTCGGACTGGAACCGCTTCAAGCTCCTTTATGGCAAGGGGCCGTATCTTCTTGCCGCGCTGCACAAGCAGGTAGGCGACGAACCGTTCCTCATCTTCCTGAAGTCGTATCAGAAGAGCTTCAGGAACAAAGCCGGATCGACGAAGGACGTGGCGGGCCTCCTCGGCTTCATGACCAAACAGGATTTCAAGCCGTTCTTCGACAAGTACTACTGGGGAACCGACATCCCGGAGATCAAGTAGCCCCGAGGTGTCACCTTGTGCTCCCGAGCGGACACATCGGGAGGTGTGTCCGCCGACTTCCTCTCTGGCAGAGCCTGGCAGCCCGCTTGCCTTGCACCTGCACAACAAAACGTTTGAGGAGGTCACACATGAAATCATTTCGTTTCATCGTCACCGCAGTCGCGCTGCTCGTCGTCGCACCTTCGTCGCTGTTCGCGCAATCCCGTACGTCGACCGACGTCGGCGTCTTCATCGTCAACTCTTCGTTCTCCGATACGACGTTCGTCGACGGGACCGACAAAGTGAAGGTCGAGTTTTCGGAGAAGCTCGCATACGGAGTTTCGGTGAATCACTTCTGGACCGATCAGTTCTCCACCGAGCTCGCGCTGCAGCAGCTCAGCGCCGATCTGAACCTGAGCACGGAAGGCGTGCCGGTCACGATCAACGCCGGAAAGATCGACGCGCAGAGCGTGACAGCGCTTGGCGAGTGGCACTTCCGGCGCGACGCGCGTTTCTCGCCGTACCTCGGAGCGGGAGTGGCGCGCATCAGCGGCGAGTTCAAGCTCAACGACACGCTGCTCGAGCCGGGCGACCCCTCCAAGGTCGATCTCGAATCGGAGACGACGTGGAGCGCGGCCGCCGGCGCGAACATCCATCTGACCGACCGCCTCTCACTCGGTCTGGAGCTGAAGTACATCCCCTGGAACCCGACGGAGAAGGGCGGGATCGCCGACGACAGCATCGACGTCGATCCGCTCACCCTCTCCACCGGACTGCGGTTCCGCTTCTAGCTCAATGAACGCTCATCGGCTCCGGCTCTAACGACAACTCCACTTTTCCACCGGGCGACGCGTTGACGAACACCGTGTCGCCCGTGTGGAACTTCCCTTCGAGCAACCGGATCGCGAGCGGATCGATGATCTCCCGCTGCAGCGCGCGCTTGAGCGGCCGCGCGCCGAACGCCGGGTCGTAGCCCGAGCGCGCCAGCGCGTCCTTCGCTCCCTCGCTCACCTCCAGCGTCAGGCCGCGGTCGGCGATCATCTTCGAGAGGTTTTTCAGCTGCACCTCGATGATCCGCTTGATGTGCCCGAGGTTCAGGGCGTGGAAGATGATCACGTCGTCGATGCGGTTGAGGAACTCCGGGCGGAAGTGGCGATGGAGCTCCTCCTCCACCTTCTTCCGCATCTCCTCTTCCTGATCGGGCGACTGCATCGATTTCTGGAAATCGAAGATGTACTGCGCGCCGACGTTCGACGTCATGATGATCACGGTGTTCTTGAAGTCGACCACGCGCCCCTTCGAATCGGTCAGACGTCCGTCGTCGAGGACCTGCAGCATCACGTTGAACACCTCCGGATGCGCCTTCTCGATCTCGTCGAAGAGGATGACCGCATACGGCCGGCGGCGGACGGCCTCGGTGAGCTGGCCGCCCTCTTCATAACCGACGTATCCCGGCGGCGCACCGATGAGACGCGCCACGGCGTGGCGTTCCATGTACTCCGACATGTCGATGCGCACCATGGCGTTCTCGTCGTCGAAGAGGAACTCCGCCAGCGCGCGCGCCAGCTCCGTCTTGCCGACGCCGGTGGGGCCCATGAAGATGAACGAGCCGACCGGACGGTTCGGATCCTTCAGACCGGCGCGTGAACGGCGCACGGCGTTCGACACCGCGGTGATCGCCTCCTCCTGGCCGATCACGCGCTGCTGCAGGCGGTCTTCCATCCGCACCAGCTTCTGGATCTCCGACTCGAGCATCTTCGTCACCGGGACGCCGGTCCACTTCGACACGATCTCGGCGATGTCCTCGTCGGTTACTTCCTCGCGCAGCAGCGCGCCGCCCTTCTGCATCTCGGCCAGCTTCGCCGACGCCGCGTCGACGTCGCGCTGCAGCTGCGGCAGCTGGCCGTAGCGCAGCTCCGCGGCGCGACTGAGGTCGCCCTCGCGCTCGGCGCGATTGGCCGCTTCGCGCGCGTCCTCCAGCTTCTTTTTCAGATCGGTGATCTGGGCGATGACGCCCTTCTCGTTCTCCCACTGCGCCTTCAACGCGGCGATCTTCGTCTGCAGCTCCGCGATCTCGCTCTCGATCACGGCGAGGCGCTCCTTCGCCACCGGCGTCTTTTCCTTCGACAGCGCCTGCCGTTCGATCTGAAGCTGCGTCTGACGGCGCGTCAGCTCGTCGATCTCCTGCGGCATCGACGTCAGTTCGATGCGCAGGCGCGACGCCGCTTCGTCGACGAGGTCGATCGCCTTGTCCGGCAGGAAGCGGTCGGTGATGTAGCGATGCGAAAGCGTGGCCGCGGCGACGAGCGCCGAGTCCTGGATCTTCACGCCGTGATGAACCTCGTAGCGCTCCTTCAATCCGCGCAGGATGGCGATCGTGTCCTCGACCGTCGGCTCGCCGACGAACACCGGCTGGAAGCGGCGCTCCAGCGCGGCGTCCTTCTCGATGTGCTTCTGATATTCGTTCAGCGTCGTGGCGCCGATGGCGCGCAGCTCGCCGCGCGCCAGCGCCGGCTTGAGCATGTTCGAGGCGTCCATCGCCCCTTCCGCGGCGCCCGCGCCGACGAGCGTGTGCAGCTCGTCGATGAAGAGGACGACTTCGCCCTCCGACTCTTCCACTTCCTTGATCACGGCCTTCAGCCGGTCTTCGAACTCGCCGCGATATTTCGCGCCGGCGATCATCGCGCCGAGGTCGAGCGCGACCACGCGCTTGTTCTTCAGACCGTCGGGGACATCGCCTTCGATCACGCGGCGCGCCAATCCTTCCACGATCGCGGTCTTGCCGACGCCCGGCTCGCCGATGAGCACCGGGTTGTTTTTCGTGCGGCGCGAGAGCACCTGGATCACGCGGCGGATCTCTTCGTCGCGTCCGATGACCGGATCGAGCTTGCCGCGGCGCGCGAGCTGCGTGAGGTCGCGCGCGTAGCGCTCCAGCGCCTGGTACTTCGCCTCGGGATTCTGGTCGGTGACGCGCTGCGTTCCGCGCACCGACTGCAGCGCCTTGAGCACTGCGTCGCGCACGGCGCCGTGGCGCTTGAGGATCTGCGCCGCCGTCGATTCCTTCACCTCGGTGATGCCGATGAGGAAGTGCTCGGTCGAGACGTATTCGTCCTTGAAGTCGTCGGCCGATTTGAACGCCGCATCGAAGACGCGGCGCAGCGTGTTGCCGATCATCGGCTCGGCCGACGCCCCTCCGACTTTCGAGAACTTCGCGACCTCGGCAGCGACTTCGGCTTCGATCGTGCCGGGGTTCAGGCCGAGCTTGTTGAGGATCGGCGCGACGATCCCGCCCTCCTGCCGAAGCAGAGCGAGCAGGAGATGTTCGGGTGTGAATTCAGGGTTGCCCGCGCCCCGCGCGAGGTTCTGCGCCTCAGCGACTGCTTCCTGGGCTTTCACCGTAAGCTTATTGAAATTCATGGTTTGCCTCACATTGAGTCGATCAGACTCAAGCTGCTAAAACCGGCAATTTTTGCTCGTCATTCCGGATATGCGCGGAGGGTAGGGAAACCAGCCTCTTCCGACTCTCCTTTGCATGACCATCGAACTCACTGATGCCCTGCGACACGAGTACCAGACTCTCTTCGACACCTGCCTCATCGCTCCTTCACACACCGTGGAGATCGAAAGCACGACGAGCAAGATCGCGGCGAATCAGGCACGCTACGAGGCGGTCGGCGACCCGCTCGACATCCCCTGGTTCTTCGTCGGCGTGACGCATTGCCTGGAAGGGAGCCTCGATTTCAAGACGCACCTGCACAACGGCGATCCGCTCAAAGCGCGAACGGTGCAGGTACCGAAGGGGCGGCCGAAGAAAGGCAATCCGCCGTTCACGTGGGAGGAGAGCGCGACCGACGCTCTGACGCTCGAAAAGTTCGCCGGTCTCGACGACTGGTCGCTGACGTCGATCCTCTACCGCTTCGAAAAGTTCAACGGCTTCGGCTACCGGACGCGCGGCGTCAACACGCCGTACCTCTGGTCCTTCTCGAATCACTACACGCAGGGAAAGTTCGCCGCCGACGGCGTCTTCTCGCCGGTGCTCGTGTCGAAGCAGTGCGGCGCCGCGGTGCTGATCCGCCGCCTCGCGGAACGGGGAGTCATTCAGTTCGACAGCGACAACAATCCGAGCGACTCCGATACGGTCGCGGAGCTCGACGCGCTGGTGGTCTTCGCGCCGGATGTGGAAAGCGCCGACGCCGCGCGCTTGCAGGAGGCGCTCAATCAGTTCCCCGGAATCTCGCTCGCCGTCGACGGCTTCGCCGGCAAGCGAACCTCGGACGCGCTCAAGCGCGTCACCGGTCACTTCCTGCAGGGAGATCCGCGCGCTTAGTGAGCTGCCGAGCGGCGCCGCTGCACCGGCACGCCGGGGCAGACGCCGCGGATCAACAGACCGTCGTCGCCGACCAGGTCGGGGAGGTGGTCGCCGTCGGAGTCGATGACGGTCCAGTCGCCGATGACCGGCCACGATTGCGGCGCTGAAAAAATGAGCGCGCCGCGATTGAGCACCACCTCCGTCGCGGTCTCACGCGAGGCGACGATGTCGGCGAGCCCGTCGCCGTTGACGTCGCCGATCGTATAGGCGTCGGCGAGATTCTCGAGCGGAAGAGGAATCGCGCCGCCGAATGTGCCGTCGCCGAAACCGTATCGGATGACGAGGCGGTGATAGTCGTCGTAGACCAGGTCGGCTCTTCGATCGCCGTCGAGATCGGCGACGGCGAGGATCGCCGCGACCTGTTGCTCGAAGGGAAAGGAGATCGGCGCGCCGAACGAACCGGCGTCGTCGTCGAGCACCATCGTCACTCCGAACGCGCCGGCGGTGACGAGATCGGGAAATCCGTCGCCGTTCACGTCGGCCACGAAAACGGGATCGCCGTTGTCGGCCTTCGGCAGGAGCGAGTGCGGATTGCCGTAGCCGCCGTCGGGATCGCCGAGGGCGTAGGTGAACGCGAGGGCGGAGCCGCTTCCGTTGCCGATCACGACGTCGGGAAAGCCGTCGGCGTTCACGTCCGTCATCGTGATCGAGCGCGGATCGGTTCCCAGCGTGATGACCTGCGAGAGACGGCGGAACGTGCCGTCGCCGTTGCCGAGCCAGCGCGTGATGCTGCCGGCGCCGCCGCCGCCGGTCCCCGGATTCGCGAAGATCAGATCGAGCCTGTGATCGCCGTTGATGTCCGCGGCCGCGACGAGCTCGCGGCGGCTGGTCGCCGGAATCGGATTTTTCGGATCGGCTGCCGCCACAGGCCGGTACGTGCCGTCGATCTGGCGGAGGGAGACGTAGGTCGAAGCGCCGTCCGAGCCGAGCACATCGAGCCGGCCGTCGCCGTTGAAGTCGGCCATCAACAGAAACGCGTCGACCGGAAGGTAGCGGCGGCCGTCGAAGCTGCCGTCGCCGTTGCCGCGCGAGAGCAGCAGACCGTTCGGCGCCAGCGAGGCGATGTCGGGAATTCCATCGCCGGTGAAATCGCCGACGGCGACCACTCCGGGTTGACCGCTCACCTGCCCGGTGAAGATCCGGCCGAGTGGCTGCTCGGCGTCGAACGAGCCGTCGCCTCGGCCGGGATAGAACACCGCGAATCGCGCTCCGTCGGCGATGAGGTCGGGCTTCCGGTCTCCATCGACGTCGACGACCCGGAACGCGCCTCGCTCGTAATGCGAGGAGACCGGCGGATCGAACGCGAATCCGCCGCGCGAGCGGTAGACGTCGAGGAGAGGAATCCCGCCGCTCCGGATGCCGACGTCCTTCCGACCGTCGCCGTCGAAATCGGCGACGACGACTTCCTCGGGCAACGGCGTCGACACCTGCACGCTGCCGGCGGTGACGAACGTCGATCCCTCGACCCGCAGGAACGTGAGCGTCGAGCCGTTCAACAGCACCAGCTCGTCGCGTCCGTCGCCGTCGATGTCGCCGGTGGCGCGCACATTCATCGCCGGGAACAGCAGATCGACCTCGTGATCGCCGTTGAAATCGCCGTAGCTCAGCGGCCCCGAGCCGGAGATCGACGACACCTTCCTGAAATCGCCGCCCGAGTAGACGAGCGAAGTCGCCACGCCGGTCCGGGAGTCGTAGCCGATGACGGTCCGGCCGAAGGTGAAAAGATCGGTGACCGGAAGATCGGGCAACGTCCGGCGCGAGACGAACCTGCCGCGCCCGTCGCCGCGAAGAAACGTCAGGCCATTCAATCCGCCGGCGAGCAGATCGAGATTGCCGTCGCCGTCGAAATCACCCGCCGCGGCGGTCAACGGAGACGGTCCGGCGTCGTACGCCGGCGGCAGGTCGAACGAGAGAGTCTCGCACGGCGCCGCGGTCACGGCGGCCGCGAGGATGGCCGCGAGGATCACGATGACGGCTCGGTGGGCGGCCGCGCGAGCCACTCCTTCTTCACGCGGCTGCGCTCGCGCGTGAGACGGATCATCATCAGCATCAGCACGCCGAACACCAACAGCGTCCCCGCCGACGTGATCATGACGACGCGCTTCTCCCACGGCGTGCCGTGCGGCAGCGACTCGAGCAACGCGACGGCGAAGTAGGCCACGCCGACGAAGATGATCAACGTCATCCGCTTGATGCTGACCTTTGTCTCGTAGATCTCGAACTCGTTGAGAGCGAGGCTCGCGCGCTGCTTGTACGCGTGGCGGTAGAGCAGCGCGAAGACGGAAAAGACGGCGATGTAGCCGAGGGCGAAGATGATGAAGATCCACTTCTTGTGCTCGGGAAGGACCACCGGCACGAGGCCGTGCGCGGTCTCCACCATCGCCGTCGCGTGCAGGTTGGTGATCAGCATCCCGAAGAGAAACTTCAGCGGATAGACGAAGAAGAGAACGGTGAAGAGAAGCACGAGATTCAGCGACACCGTCGTGTTGTCTTCGAGGCCGTAGCGGCGGAAGAAGATGAACTGCGCGCGCCAGACGCCGACCAGGATCACGAACGTGGCCACGAACGCGCCGAAGCCGCGCATCGTCTCCAGCAGCTCCGTCGACGTCCGCGGCACTTCGAGCGACACGATCAGCAGCGTGACGGCGAAGCCGAAGACGGCGTCGCTGAATCCCTCGATGCGCGTGATCTCGTGGCTCCGCCAGCGGAAGCCGTCGACCGGATCGTGGTGCATGAGTTTGTCGAGGAGCATGCGTGAGGTGAGCTGTGATGATAGCGCTTGCGACTCACCGGATTACGTCGTATAGAGTCGATCGCTGGAGACCTTCCGCATGACCGCCACCGCCCCCCTCCGCGAAGTCACCGCTCAGTCCGCTCTCTTCGACTCCATCCTCGAGCTGATCCGCCGCACGTCGACGATCCTGCCGGACGACGTCGTCCGCGCCGTCACCGCCGCCCGCGGGCAGGAGGCGCCGGGCTCGAACGCCGACGTCGCGCTGAACGTCATCGGCTGCAACATCGGCCTGGCGAAAGAGAGCTCGCTGCCGCTCTGCCAGGACACCGGCACGATCCTCTTCTACGTCCACACGCCGGTCGGCTACGACCAGATCGAATTCGAGGAGACGGCCGTCGAGGCCGTACGCGAGGCGACCCGGAAGGGCTACCTGCGGCAGAACAGCGTCGACTCGCTCACCGGCAGGAACAGCGGCGACAACACCGGTCCCGGCTCGCCGGTCTTTCATTTCCATCAGTGGCGCGAGCCGTACGTCGAAGTGAAGCTGATGCTCAAGGGCGGCGGCTGCGAGAACATGAACGCGCAGTATTCGCTCCCCCATCCGGACCTTGGCGGACGCGATCTCAAAGGAGTGGAGAACGCCATCCTCGACTGCATCCTCAACGCGCAGGGCCAGGGCTGCGGTCCCGGCATCCTCGGCGTCTGCATCGGCGGCGACCGCGGCACGGGCTACGGATTCGCGAAAGAGCAGCTCCTGCGCGAGCTCGATGACACGAACGAAGATCCGGTGCTCGCCGAGCTCGAGGCGCGCGTGGTGGAGAAGGCCAACCAGTCGGGCATCGGCCCGATGGGCTTCGGCGGAAAGACGACGCTGCTGGCCTGCAAGATCGGCACGCAGAATCGCCTCCCCGCGTCGTTCTTCGTCTCCATCGCCTACATGTGCTGGGCCTATCGCCGTCGCGGCGCGAAGCTCGACGACGCCGGCGCGGTGAGCGAGTGGCTGTACTGATTCGCCGTTCGATTCTCGTCGCGCTGCTGGTGATCACCACCGGCTGCGCGACGTCCGGCATCGTCGTCGACCGTCTGTTTTTCGGAACGAACATCCCGAGCGGCGGCCAGGTGTCGGACGAGGAGTGGAAGGCGTTCGTGAAGGACGTCGTGACGCCGCGCTTCAAGGATGGATTGACGGTGGTGGAAGGCGATGGCCAGTGGCTCGATCCGCGCGGCGACGTCGTGCGCGAGCACGTGCACATCGTCGAGGTCGCGCACAAGCCGGGCCTCGACGCCGATCAAGCGATTCAGTCGATCGCCGACGAATACAAGAAACGCTTCAAACAGGACGCCGTACTGCGCGTCACCGCAGCGGCAAGCATGAAGCTCTATTGAAGGAGTGTCATCCTGAGCCGCGCAGACGGCGAAGGATCCGTGACTCGACAGCCGATGCGCCTGAATCAACGGGTCCTTCGGCGTCTACGCGCCTCAGGATGACACCGGCGAGGAACATCATGGCACTCGTGAAACTGAACACTCCCATCGACGAAGCCACCATCCGCTCGCTGCACGTCGGCGACACGGTCTCCATCACCGGCCGTCTCTACACCGGCCGCGACGCGGTCCATCACCGCATCCACACCGGCACGAAGCCGCCGGTCGACCTCGAGGGGCAGATCATCTATCACTGCGGTCCGGTGATGGTGAAAGAGGGCGACCAGTGGGTCTGCAAGGCCGCCGGCCCGACCACCTCGTCGCGCGAGGAGCCGTATCAGCACGAGGTCATCCGCGATTACCACATCCGTGGCGTCATCGGAAAAGGGGGCATGGGCGAGAAGACGCTCGCCGCCTGCAAGCAGTACGGCGCGGTCTACCTCCACGCCATCGGCGGCGCCGCCCAGGTCTGTGCTGCCTCGATCAAGCGCGTCGACGGCGTCGACTGGATGGACCTCGGCTCCCCCGAAGCGATCTGGCACCTCTGGGTCGAGGACTTCATGGCCATCGTGACGATGGACGCCCACGGCCAGTCGCTGCACCAGCAGGTGTTCGAGGAGTCGAAGGCGAAGCTGGAGGCGTTGAAGGCGTGAATTGGTTGCCGGTTGCCAGTTGCCGGTTACCGGTTGCCGCGGTAACCGGCAACCGGCAACTGGTAACTAAGCCCCGAACTGCCGCAAGTGATGATCAATGTGCCGCCACGTCAACACTCCCCACGCGCGCGGCGTGAGCTTGCCGAACGCGGGGTGGTCGGGCCACGACGTCACGTCTTTGCGCGCGGCGAAGCTCTCGACCTCCCTGCGCAGGTCGGCGCGCGCGGCGTCGAGTGATTCGCAGTCCCCTTCGAGCAGTTCGGGCGCGGTCGGCAGGCCTTTGGCGAACGGCAGCACGTAGATGGCGAGCTGCTTGAGCGGGAAGTAGCGGAGCGGCAGGTTCTTCGGTTTCACCGGAAGCTCGCCGCTCGCCATCGACATCGCCCGCGCGAGATGACGGATCATCCGGGCGCACGTCATCTTCCCCCAGAGCGGTGCGGTCTCCGCCTTCACACTTTCGATTCGGCGGAGAATCTCCAGGCGCGCATCATGCTCCCAAAGGCTTTTCATCGGAGTCTTCATCTTATGCGAATCGAACACGACACCCTCGGCGAAGTGCAGGTCCCGGACGACGCGCTTTACGGCGCACAGACCCAGCGTGCGGTGGAGAACTACCCGGTCAGCGGACTGCGCGAGCATCCGACCTTCATCCGCACGTTCATCATGCTCAAGCGCGCGGCCGCGCTGGCGAACACGGAGCTCGGGGCGATGCCGCGCGAGAAGGGCGACGCCATCGTCCGCGCCTGCGACGAGATCCTCGGCGACTTCGAGAAGTACCGCCCGCAGTTCGTGGTCGACGTCTTCCAGGCCGGCGCCGGCACCTCGTTCAACATGAACTGCAACGAGGTGATCGCGCACCTCGCGCAGCTGCATGCGAACGACGACGTGAACATGTCGCAGTCGACGAACGACGTCGTGCCGACCGCGATCCGCATCTGCACGCTGCTGATGCTGCACGAGCTCTTTCCGCAGCTCGACGAGCTGGCGGTCGCGTTCGACGCGAAAGGGGAAGAGTTCGCCGACGTGATCAAGTCGGGCCGCACGCACCTGCAGGACGCGGTGCCGGTGACGCTCGGCCAGGAGTTCCGCGCGTACGGGACGACGGTGCACCGCGCCACGCAGCTCCTGCACGCCGCCGCGCACGAGCTGCGCATCCTCGGCATCGGCGGCACCGCGACCGGCACCGGCATCAACACGCCGGTTGGCTATCGCTTCGCCGTGGTCAAACATCTCCGCGAGATGACGACGCTCGAGCTCGAGCCGGCGGACGACCTGCGCGAGGCGATGCAGTCGATCCTGCCGGTGGTCGCCGTCTCGTCGGCGCTGCGCACGCTCGCGCTCGAGCTGACGCGCATCACGAACGACCTTCGTCTCCTGGCCTCCGGGCCGCTCACCGGTCTGGCGGAGATCATCCTTCCCGCCGTGCAGCCCGGCTCATCGATCATGCCGGGCAAGGTGAACCCGTCGATGCTGGAGTGCATGAACCAGGTGCTGTTCCACATCATCGGAGCGGCGACGGCGATCGATTACGCGTCGCAGGCGGGGCAGCTGGAGCTGAACGTGATGATGCCGCTGGTGGCGTTCGAGATGAATTTCTCGATCGACATCCTGAAGAACTTCCTGCCGGTGTTCACCGCGAAGTGCATCCGCGGCATCGCCGCCGACCGCGAGCGCTGCGAGTCGTACTACGTCACCTCTCCCTCGCTGGCGACGGTGTTGAATCCGATCATCGGCTACGAAAAAGCGGCCGCGATCGCCAAGGAGTCGGCGAAGACGCAGACGCCGATCCCCGAGTTGCTGCGCGCCAAGGGACTGCTGAGCGAAGAGGAGATCGCGCGCATTTTCACGCCTGAGCAGTTGACAGGTGGCAGTTGACAGTTGGCAGAGACGGAATTCCTGACCACGGCCAACGGCCAACGGTAAACTACGAACCCACGTCCATGCGCCTCTTCATCGCGATGTCCTTTCCCGAAGCGGTGCTTCGTCCGATCAACGAGCGCGTTGCGAAGGTGAAATCGAAGCTGCCGCCTGCGTCGTGGGTGCGGCCCGAGAGCCAGCATCTGACGTTCGCGTTCCTCGGCGAGCAGGACGAATCGCTCATCGACAAGATCGCGCCGAACGTCGAGCGGAGCGTCGGAACGGTGAAGAAATTCGAGGGGACGCTGGCCGACTGCGGCTTCTTTCCGAATCCTCGGCACGCCCGCGTCGGTTGGGTTGGGGTGAAGCCCGAGGATTCTTTCAATGCCATCGCCAGGGCCGTGCGCGAAGCGGTGCAGGAGGCGGGCGTGACGCTCGACCGCGCGGAGTTCCGCGCTCACCTCACGCTGATGCGCATCCGCGATCCCTGGCCGCCGGCCTGTATCGAGACGTTCAACGGCGCATTGCGCGACTTCACGTCAGCGCCGTTCGCGGTGGAGGGGATCACGCTCTACTCGAGCCGGTTGCACCCGAACGGCGCGGTTCATACGCCGCTGCGGCAGTTCACTCTTTCCGCGTAGCTGCCCGCACGCCGCCGCGATCTCCCGTCCCTTCGAGCGCCGCACCGTCGTGCGCACGCCGTTCTTCACCAGCGTGTCGACGAAGCGGTCGATCGCCGCGTCGGTGGGGCGCTTCATCCAATCCGGCAGGTTCGGGTCTTCGTTGAACGGGATGGCGTTCACCTTCGCCTTCACGCCGCGCAGCAGCTTGGCCAGCGCGACCGCGTCCTGCGGCGAGTCGTTGTAGCCGGCGAGCAGCACGTACTCGGCGGTGAGGTCGCGTCCCTTGTCGACGGGGAAGCGCTTCAGCGACGCGATCAATTCGTCGAGCGGGTACTTCGACGTGATCGGCATGATCTCTTCGCGCCGCTTGCGGTCGGGCGCGTTGATCGAGACCGCGAGGTTCGGCCGGTGCTCGAGTCTCGCCAGCGCGTCGATGCCGGGGATGATCCCCGACGTCGACACCGTCATCCGCTTCGGCGCGACCGTGCGCGACATGATGTCGAGCGCGATCACCAGGTTGTCGAAATTCAGCAGCGGCTCGCCCATCCCCATGAAGACGACGTTCAGCAGCTCGGGGGCGACGTGATGCTCGCGGCGGATGGTGAAGAACTGGCCGGCCATCTCCGCCGGCGTCAGGTTGCGGCCCGCTCCGAAGAAGCCGGTGACGCAGAACGTGCAGCCGACCGCGCATCCCGCCTGCGACGAGAGGCAGACGCTGGTCCGGTCACCCATCGGCATGTACACGGACTCGATCCGATTGCCGTCGGCGAGCTTGAAGAGGTACTTGCTGCTGCCGTCCGGCGCCGGCGTGGTCCGCTCCAGCGGCTCCGGAAACGCGATGCTGAACCGCTCGGCGAGCGAGGCACGGAGCTCTTTCGGAAGGTTGGACATCGATTCGAACGAATCGACGCCGTGAACGTACATCCACTCCTCGATCTGGCGGATGCGGAACGCCGGCGACACGAAGTCGCGCAAGGTCGATTCGAGCGAGGCGGGGGGAACGTCGTAGAGGTTATGTTTCAAGGTGTTCGACGCGGCGCGCGGTGCGCACCTTGCGCGTCGGATCGATGCCCAGGGTACGGAGGAGCGCGAGATCGTTGACGTTGATCCGGAACTGCACTTCCTTCGTCTCCTGCTGCACCACGACGGCCGGAGCGTCGTCGCCGCCTTCCTGTTTGTTGAGGCCGATCGTCGCATCGAGCACGACGTAGAGGTCGTAGCCCTCGTCGCGGATTCGCTGGATGTGACGGCTGACGTCGTCGGAGCCGGAGATCGATTCGTTGATGGCGGTTCCGAGTTCGCGGAGAAGCTGTTTGATTTTGTCGTCCACGCGCGTCCCCATGCCGCACGTAAACTATTACAAAATCAACAACTTATGTTTACATACGGCTGCACCATTGTGGCAAACGGCACTCGAATAATCAATATTCCGGAGGCAGACTCACCGGAGTACACTATTTGTCCTCCGTTCATCGCGAGCTCCACAACTCGGACCAGTACGCCAGGTACTTCCAGCGTCCCCATTTTGCGTAACGCCGCACCATCACCGCGTCGCTGACCTTGCGCCCGCCGTGGTACGTCTCGCGGACGAAACGCCGGAACTCGGTATCGACCGCGATGAAGTCGTGCCGGCCATCCATGGCAAGGAGATGGGCGGCGGCGTAGGGGCCAATGCCGGGAAGCCTGCGATAGGCGTCGAAGCATTCCTGGGTGGAGCCGGTGGGCAAGCTGAGAGCTTGCCCTGCGTTTACGTCCGCCAGGCGCCGGATCGATTTCGCGCGATAGCCGAGCCTGCACTCCTCCTGCAACTCTTCGGCGGAAAAGCGCGCGATGTCCGCGGGCTCGGGGAACGCGCCGCCGCGGCCGCACTTCGCCACCAGCAGCTCGGCCATGCGCACGGTCTGGCGCCACATCGTGTTCGTCGTCAGGATGATCTTCACCGCGTCCTCGAAGAGCGTCGAGCCGCAGAGCAATCGTCCGAATCGTTCTTCCGCCGCCCAGGCGTGCGCGGGGGAGAGCTTCGCCTTTTCGTGGAAGTCGCCGAGCTCGACGCCGAGCTGGAACATGCGGGTCAGCTTCGTGCGTAACTCATCGGAGTCTTTCGCCCCGCGCACATGCAGCGCGCCGTCCGCGAACGTGATCTCGAGCTTGCGAGGTTTTCCGCCGAGGAGCTCGATCCGGTGCAGGACCGGCTTCTCCCAGCGGAACGGGGCGAGGTGATACCAGCCGTGCGACTCGACCGTCGCGAGGAAGTTGAAATCAGGAGGGGTGAGAATGGAGGCGACGGCCGGAATCGAACCGGCGGATAAAGGTTTTGCAGACCTCTGCCTTACCACTTGGCTACGTCGCCATCCTCAGGCGGACAGCGAGTGTAGTGAACCGGTCCGGGAGCGTCAAATATTCGGCGTCAACGTGAGCTGACAACTGCGTGCAGGCGTCGCGCGAGCTCTTTCCGATCGTGCGAACGGATCGCGTCGCCGAAACGAAGAGCGGCGTTGACGCGCGGCACGGCGAGCAGGCGCCAGAAGTTCACCCCGAACGTCTCATCGCCGTACCACTTCGCTTCATCGAGATCGTAGCGAAGCGTCGCGGGATGGACCGGCATCTGCTCGCGCGCCGCCGACTCCAGCAGCGCCGGCTTGAACGGCAGCACGCTGCTGCCGTCGGTCGCCTTCCCCTCCGGAAAAATCACGACCGCCGCGCCGCCGCGCACGGCGTCGCCGATCGTCTCGGAGACGCGAATCGCATCGCGCGCCGACTGGCGGTCGATGTAGATCGTCCCGGTGACGCTCGCCAGATGGCCGAGTCCCGGCCAGCCTGCAACCTCCGACTTCGCCACGAACACGACCTCCGTCGCCGCGCCGAGGACGAGGATGTCGAGGAATCCCTGGTGATTGCAGACGAGGAGAAACGCGCCGGCGGGCCGCGGACCGGAGACATCGACGCGCACGCCGAGAATGCGCGCCATCGCCGACATCCAGAGTCGGACGACGCGCTTACGGCGGGTCATGAGATAGATCGCGTACAGGAACGCGGTCGTCGCGAAGATGGCGGTCAGTCGCGCAAATCGTCGAAGGAGCGACACCATGAGCGATCGTACGGCATCGAAGTTTAGACTGGCGGAGCCATGAACAAACTGATCATCACCGGCGGCACGGGCGGACTGGGCGAGACGGTCGTCGCGCGGCTGCAGCGCGACTACGAATGCATCCTTCTTCGCCACCACGACGTCGACCTCAACGACGCCGCAAGCGTGCGCAATGCGCTGGCGAAGGTCGACGAGCCGTATGGACTCGTACACCTGGCCGGCGGCTACGCGGGCGGGAGCGTCTCCGGGACGGACGACGCGACGTGGCAGAAGATGATCGGGCTCAATCTCACCAGCTCGTTCAACGTCATCCGCGAAACGCTCGCCCGGATGCGCCGCGGGCAGCCGGGACGCATCATCGCCATCAGTTCCGAGGCCACGAAGACGAAGCCGAAAAGCGCGGCGGCCTACGCCATCTCCAAGACGGGACTGAACACGCTCATCGAGCTCACGGCCAAAGAGCTCGCCGGGAGCGGCATCACCGCGAACGCGCTGCTTCCCGGCACGCTCGACACGGCGGCGATGCGGAAGGAGATGCCGGACGCGAAGCTCGTTCCGCTGGAGCGCGTCGCGGATACGATCATCTTTCTTCTCTCCGACGCCGCCGCGAGCATCAACGGCGCGCTGATCCCACTGCAGCCATGAGCCGCGGATTCATCTCCGCCGTCTTCGGCCTGGCCATCACCTTCTTCGCCTGGTATTCGCCGTGGGCCTGGCCGGCGTGGCCGTCGATCCTTGCGTTCGACACGTTCGATCACGGTGGATTCGCCGAGCTGTCGCACATGGGCCAGGCGGCGGTGACGGTGCTGCTGATCGCGCTCAACGTCGCGGCGTGGGCGCTGATCGCGCGCGCGGGCTGGTGGCTTGTTGTGAGTGTCAGGCGCGGCTCGCCGCGAGAATCGCCTTGATCAGATCTTCCGGCGCCTCATCGACCGGAAGGTCCGACGCCTTCGCCATGCGGATCGTTTCCTTGTACGTCTCGAGGTACGCGACGCACGACGGGCAGACCGCGAGGTGGCGATCGAACTCGAACTTCCGTTCGGGCGGGAGCTCGCCGTCGAGATAGTCGGAGAGAAACCCGATGATCTCCGTGCACGGCAGGTAGGGGCGATTGGTCATCAGCTCACGTTCCTCATGTGCGGATCGAGCAGCGTGCGAAGGGCCTGCCGTCCGCGGTGCAACCTGATCTTCACGGCATTCGGCGTCACGCCGAGGATCTCCGCCACCTCCTCGGTCGACAGCTCTTCGATGTCGCGAAGGAGCAGGACGACGCGGTAGGTGTCGGGCAACCGCTCGATACAACTGCGCACCAGGCCGCACAACTCCATCCGTTGCAGAACCGTCTCCGCGGTTTCACACCACGTCACGCTCGGCTCGACCTGGTGTCCATCCTCGAGAAAGCGCGGCAGGTACTTCTCGATGTCTTCCTCGGGATGGCGGCGCTGCGTGCGCAGTTTCATCAGGCAGGCGTTGATGACAATGCGGTGCAGCCAGGTCGACAGCTGCGCGTTCTTGGCGAAATTGCCGAGGGAGCGGAAGGCGGAGACGAACGCGTCCTGCAGCGCGTCGCGTGCGTCCTCCTCGCTGTGCATGAAACGCCGCGCCACGCGCAGGAGCACGGGCGTATGCGTGCGCACCAGCGTCTCGAACTCGTTGACGGCGACCGGCATTGAAATGTTCATGGCGGGAGTTTTCCCGCCGAACGTCACGAAATTATCCGGTATGCGTCGCGAAAGGGACAAACCGCTCGGCGCGCGATTGAGCCGCGCGATCCAGCCGAGCGTCGCCGCCGACACGCTGTTCGTGGTCGGTGGAGGGCTACGCCAGGCGGTGGCGCACGGCGAGCATTCGCCCGCGCAGCGGTTCTTCGCAGATCACCTCGGCCACGCCCGGACCGGAGCGGGACAGCCCTTCGATCAGTTTTTGCGAGACGGGGGCGGTGGTGGAGCTCGGCATGCGGGTTTGGATGCCGGGAAACGGACAAGAGTGTCTTGTTACACGTCAAATCGCGACGGCTGTCGCGCAATTGTGAGCGCGATCACAGCGGATGTCCTTCCGCCGACGAATCTTTAAGCATTTCCCTAAGTGTGTTGGGTCGTAATTGGGTCGCAGTGTTCCCGGAAACCATCCAAAAAGGAAACGCTCACATGCGCAAGCTCTTGCTCATCCTCGCGGTTTTGCTGTTCCCGCTCGCCGCGCTGGCTGACTCGCCCGGCGAAGTCACGTCGATCTCGCCGACGCAGTTCACGCTCGGCAACCTGGAAGAGTTCCTCACGATCAACGGCACCGGCCTCTGGGAGGAAGGTGGGACGACGATCGTGAAATTCAACGGCGCCGGCCTCTCGGTCGACATCGAGCCGAGTTTCACCTCGCCGACGAAGCTGATCGTCTTCGTGCCCGACGCGGTCCTGACCAGACTCGGTCATTGCAACGCTCACGTCTTCGTGACGTACGCGGACGGAAGCACGCGGAACGTCGGCTTCGGCACGTTCCAGGTGGTCCTTGCGCCGCCGCCTCCTCCTCCGCCGCCGCAGATCATCGGCGCGGAAGTGGTCAACGCGGAGGCGACCGGACCCGACGGCGCGGTCGTGACGTACAGCGTCGAAGTGATCAGCGAAGTCGACCCGAACCTGCAGGCGCAGTGCACGCCGCCGTCCGGCAGCATGTTCGCGCTGGGATCGACGACGGTGACGTGCACGGCGACCGACAGCAACGGCACCTCGACGCTCAATTTCCTCGTGCTGGTGACCGACACGACTCCACCCGACCTGACCGTGCCGGATGACATCACCACGACCAATCCGGTCGTTTCGTTCACTGCGACGGCCACCGACATCGTCGACGGCACGCTCATACCGGTCTGCACGCCGGCGTCGGGCTCGACGTTCGAAGTCGGCGCGACGACGGAAGTGGTCTGCACGGCGACCGACTCGAGCTTCAATGAGACCACCAAGTCGTTCTTCGTCACGGTGCTCGCCGACACGACGCCGCCGGACGTGCTGCGCATCAGCGCGACACCGGGCATCCTCTCGCCGCCGAACCACGAGATGGTCGCGGTGACGATCGTGGTCGAGGCGACCGACGATCAGGATCCGAATCCGACGTCGCAGATCGTCTCCGTCACGTCGAATCAGCCGATCGACGGCACGGGCGACGGCGATCAGTCACCCGACTGGGAGATCACCGGTCCGCTGACGCTGAATCTCCGCGCGGAACGGGCCTCCGGCGAGGATCGCGTCTACACGATCACCGTCGTCACCTCCGACGCCACCGGCAACACCACGACGTCGACCGTGACGGTCACAGCGACGAATTCGAACGTGTCGTTGAACCAGGCCTGGCAATAGCGCTTTCAGGACGTGCGGCGGCCGCAGCGCCGCCGCACGTCCATTCGGAGAGCGCCGGAATCGCGGCAGTGACCGACGGAGCGTCGTCGTCGGCCCGTTCGACGTCGACGCTCGTGACGGCGAAATCGGCTGTCGGCTGGAGCGGGAAAATCGAGCAACTGCGCAGCCGGCCGACGCCTCGGCCACATGAGCGCCTCTCAGCAGATCATTTTGTTGGGTCGCCACGCGGACCGCATCGCGCGTTTTACAAGAACATCACCATCGCCGGCGGCCCCGCGCCCGTTCGTGCGTACATCGAGGAGCTCATGCCTGAACATCCTCGAAGGGCGCGCCGTCGCGACGGCGGCACTCTTCATAGCGGCGTGTACCGCCAAGTCCACAAGCGTGCCGCCGCTGACCATTCAGCGGCAAGGCAGCTTCGCGGTCGGCGGCAGGGTCATCACCATGCCCGGCACATTCGATCCGATCCGGCAGGGCGCATACAACCCGGCCGGACCGGACTCCGCCGGACAGAGGTCGCACGCCGTTCATCGGCTTGACGTCGATCAGCACCCCGGTCGTCGTGGAAAAACCGGCGTAGCTATGACCGCCGGAGCGGATGGCGAACGGTTTGTCGTTCACGCGCGCCCAGGCAATGGACTTCCGCACATCCTCGTCGTCCGCGCACATCGCGATCGCCAGCGGCCGGACGCCGGCCCAGCGCGCGTTGTTCGGCCACGCGGCCATGGCATAGCCCATCTCGTCCGCGCGAATCCACCGCCCTTTCAACCTGGGCACAGGTGTCAGGCCCCTGACGCTTGAAACGGCCGGTCTTGCGGCCAATGCGGCGACGGGTGTCATTGCCACGGCGGCGCCGCCGGCGATGAGCGCACTGGTTTGCAGAAAACGGCGACGGCTGAGGTCCGGTGTTGTGGTTGAGGATGATCTTTCGGAAATCCAGCTTGACTGGCCACCTCGATCGGTAGATGTGCGCTGGTCGCTTATTCAGGGATACTGCGAATTCGAGCACGAAGTGGTCATCTGGAAATCTGGCTTCGGCCGGTCGCGTGCCGGTGCATCGTGAGGCGGCAGCGTGGTGAAGTGCGGAGGGAACGGGCCCTCCGACGCGAGGTAGTTGAGGACGAAGTCGTACTGCTTGTCGCTGTCGTCATACGTGGAGTTGCACAGGAGCAGCGAGCCTGGAACCTCGTGCGGGAAGGCGGCGTCGGCAGCGGTTGACGGAACCGTCAGCGTCAACCACTTGCCGTCGGCCCGAGTGAGTTGAATCAGCGGATCGCCTTCCGTATCGACGGTCCATGTCGTGAAGACGGCTCCTTCTTCGAAGCGGCCCGCGACGATCGCTCCGTGACTGATGTCGAGGATGCAGGAGGCTCGTGTCGGAGGACCCGGCTCGAGGAGATCCGGCCGAAGCTGCATGTCCGGAACATAGGTCTTCAGACTCGGAACGGCCGGCAGCCTGTCGGGAGGCGTGGGACCAGGAACGACCGGATCGTAGCTGAAGTCACCGGACGCATTCAGGACGCGCATGTGATAGCCGTCGAGGGTGAACTGCGATCCCAGATCGCGCTGCGGCGGAGACGTGATCGGAAGCTGCCGGGCGGTATTGAAGGGAAACTGCAGGAAGCAGAAGTGCGCCGGCAGGAGACCAAACTCGGCGGTGTTTTGATCCAGGATGTACATCCCGACGACGCGGTGCTCGACGCCTTCGGGCAGCCCGGCGTCCTTCGTGAGATGGAGACAAAGCCCGTAAAACGACAGGACGAGACGGCCCATGAAATCCTCCTACCCGGTCGCGCGGTGAATGGTCGTGGTCAGTAACGCCAGACGGCGCCACGCGCCGCCGGGACGACGAAGCTGCGCCAGTTGAACGTTCCGCAGCGCGGCCGCAGGCGCTACTCCGCGGACGAGCTGTTGGTGGAGAGCGAGGAAGAGAGTGCGCGCGTCGGCGTCGCCGATCGGCCCGAGCGTGCCGATCACGTCGCGTGCGCCGGCCGCGACGAACGCGCCGCCCAGGCTCAGCGCGCGACGATCGGCGTCCGCCGGACGGCAGAGCGTATTGCACGCGGAGAGAACGACCACCCGCGGCATGTGACGCATCGCCGCGATCGTTCGCCACGACATGGCGCCGCCGGCCAGCGCCAGCGCCTCCCCTCCCGCCGCCGCGTCGCTCTCGGTGTGGCCGGCGATGTGGAGCACGTCGGCTGCCGTCTCGCCGAGGATCGGCGCGCTGACGTCGGCGGGAGCGATCCGGCGGGCATCGCGATAAAGGCCTCCGATCGCAGTGAGCTCCATCTCCGCCTCGGGGAGCGGACGAAGGCCGGCACGCGCTCCTGACGGCAGCTCGAGCGCCGTGAGCGCAACGGGCCGGACTGCGGATGCAGGCGCCCGCAGCGCCATTGCGCTCGGCGCGAGCGCCACCGGCATTCGTTCCACCAGCATCTGCTTGTTCGCTTTGTCGGGCAACGCGGCGAAGGGAACGCGCTCGAGCAGCTCGTCGGGGATGACGACCAGCGCACGCGCCGCCGCGAGCGCCGGCGCGGAGCGGGCGACGAGGAGATCGTAGAGCGCCTCGAGAGCCTCGTCGTCATCGCGCCGCGCGAGCGTCGCCAGCTCTTCGCGAGCCACCGCGCGGCGCGTCACCATTGCGCCGCCCTCGGTGATCACGAGCGAGACCACCTCTCGCGGCAGCACGATCAGCGTCATGACGGCCGTCCCACTGCCGGCGAGCCGGGCCTGCAGCTGGCCGAGAGCGCCCGAACCGGCAGCGCTTCCGCGGCGCCGTTCGGCATCCGCGAACGCGGAAGCGACGTCGCCGCGATCGAGATCGAGGCGGATCGCATCTTCGAACAGCTCCTTTCCCGCGTCGAGCACGCCCGTGCCGATCACCGCGCCGGCGATCTGCGCCGGATGCTGCTCGACGGCGGCGATGCCGGCGGCGAGATCGCGCTCCGCGGCGGACGTCTCCCCGAGCCGCAGCGAGGCGCGCGCGCGAACGAGATACGGCTCGGCGATGAGCGACTCCATGCCGTGCGCGGCATAGAGATCGATCGCGCGCGAAGCGAGGTCGCGCGCACGACGGGCGTCAGAGCCGAGGAGCGCCGCGGCCATGGCGAGATCGGCGTCGGCGAGATGCCGCGCGCGCAGAGCGCCTTCCGGGATGCGCATCGCGACCGTCGTCGCCTCGGAGGCGGCGCGTTCGGCGGCCGCGGGATCGATCGTGGCGTCGAGCAGCGACTTTCGCACGAGCGTGTCGGCGAGCAGCAAATCGTTGGACAGGTCGCGCTCCAGCGATTCATTGATGGCGGTCAGAGCGCGCGTCGATTCCATCCGTCCGGCCCGCAGCGTCGTCAATGCCGCAGCGCCAACCGCGGCGTCGAGCAGATCGGTGCGGCCCGCTGCCGTGAAAGTCGCAAAGGCGCGAACGTGAGCGTTCCACGCCTCGTCGGGCCGGCCGAGGCTGAGGAGCGCGTCGGCGAGCATCGAGCCGACCGTCGCCTGGTTGACACGCTCGCCGCCGCGCGCGAAAAGCGCCTCCGCCTCACCCAGGACGCGCGCCTCGGTCTCGAAGTCACCATCGAACGACAGACAGCGGGCCAGCTCCCATCGCGCCTGCGCTGCCAACGAGAGGTATCCGTGTGCGGCATCGACCTCGCCCGTGAGCGCGGACAACTCCCGCCGCGCTTCGTCCACGTCGTTCTGTGCCAGGCGCGCGCCGGCGGCATACGAGCGCGCCGCGAGCGACATCGGATCGCGGTCCTCCGCGAACCGGGCAGCCGCAAGACGGAGATCGCGCTCGGCGGCGCTCGGCTCATGCCGGCTGAATGCAATCCGGCCGCGACGATAGACGAGGTGCGCGGCGGCGATGCGCGCACGACCGGGAGCGCCGGCGTCGTCGATCGCCTGCACGGCGTCGTGAAGGAGCGACTCGCCGCTCGTGTGCTGGAGCGCGAGGCCGATGTTGCGTGCCACGGCGAGCCAGCGCGCCGCCTCCGCCGCGTCGTTGCGCTGCAGCGCCTCGGCCCACCGGCCGAGGTACTCGGCCTCGCCGAAGGCGCGAGCGCGCTCGGCGTGGCGTCCGGCGAGCGTGCGAACGAGCGGCTCGTCACCCGACGCCGCTGCCTGTTCGAGCCGCTGCCGGTCTGCGTCGAACGGCGGCGCGGTTCCCGCCGCGACGAGACGGGCGAGATGCTCGCGCGCCTCGTTCGCCCATTCGGACGAGCGGTCGGTGTCGAGATAGCGCTGCCACGCGCCGCGCGCCTCGTTGTGCAGGCCGAGGCGCTCGAGGATGAGGGCGCGGTTGAAGAGCGCTTCCGGCGAACGCGCGTCGATCCGCAGCGCCCGGTCGGCCGACGCGAGCGCCTCCGGGTAGAGCGACGTGCGGCCGGCCAGTGCGGCGGCGTACTGCGCGGCGGCCAGATCGCTCCAGACCGGCGCGTCGGACGGCGTCCGCTTCGCCTCCGCTTCGAGGCGGGCTATCGCCTCATCCGTCCTGGCGACGAGCAGCATCGCCACCCCTGCGGCGTGCCGGGTCTCCGGGCCGGGATCCCGCTCGGCACGGTCGAGCGCCGCAGACGCAGCGCCGATCACCTTCATCTGATCGCGATCGGGCGCGTCGCCGCCGGCGCGCATCGAGCCCCGATACGGCGCGTACGGGAAACCGCCGGACAGGCGCGCCTCCACCGCGCGCGACGATTGCGGCGCGATGGCGACGAGATCCTGAAGCGGATCGCGGTTGCGCGAGCGCCACAGGAAAACCGCGGGAACGCCGAGGACGAGAACCGCGGCGACGGCGAGGAACCATCGCGCCGAACCGCGCCGCCTTCGGACCGATCCGCGCTCGGCATGAAACGTCTCGTTCGCCGCATCGATCATCGAGATGCATTCCCGGCAGACGCTCGCGTGCGCGATCAATCGCGCCCGTTCCGTCTCCGGCAAGGTTCCGTCGACCCATGCCGCCAGCGTCTCGTCGTCCGGACATCCCGCGTGTGGCCGCTGCATCATCACGCTCGCTCCCCCGCGCTCGCGCTCTCCGCATCGGGTTCAGTCCGGTGAGCCTCGCCGTTTTTCCACATCGGGCCGAAATCGATGTCGATGCGCTGCCCGGCCGTGATCAGGTTGTCTGCGATGGCAGGGTCGATGCCGGAGGAGAGCAGGATCTCACGAAGCCGCGCGAGCAGCGACTCGAGCCGGCGATAGAGAGGCCGCTGCGGCACGTTCATGAGGCGGGCGATGTCGGCGATGCTCAACGACGATTCGAACCGAAGCCGGACGAGGAGTCGATCGTCGGGCGACCAGGCAGCCATCGCGTCCCGCAGGAGCGCTCCGGCGCGGCGGCCGGCCGCGCGGAGCTCACCGTCCACGGCGCGCGCGTCCGCGCAATCGTTCGCCGCGATCGGCTCGACGTGGTCGGGCGCGAGCGGTACCTCCCGCGGCCGCGGAGCGCGATGCGGAAGCCGTTCCGCGATCGCCGAGACCTGCTCGAGCGTCGCCGTTGCATCGACGGCGCGCACGAACGGCAGCGCCTCCTCGAGCGACCGCCCCTGTCTCTGCACGACATCCTCGATCACGACCGCCCCTTCGCCCAGCCGCTGCGCCTCGGGCGAAGGCCGCCACCGGCCATGCGTCCGCTCCCGGTGATCGGCGAGCAGCCGCTGGATGCAGACCGTGAGATAGGTCGCGATCGCCGAGCGCCCCTCGTACCGGCGGAGAATCGCGTAGTCGTTTTCGACCAGCGCCAGCTTCACCATTGAAGCCATGTCGCCGATCTCGCTGGACGCGATGCCCACCCGACGACAGGCACGGCCGACGAGGCGCTCGATGAGCTGAACGTGTTCCTCGAGGAACTCACGACAACGCATATTCTTATGGAAGAGATCATCATATCCCTCCAGCGTCCGCCGGCGGACGTCAGGAAGCGATAAAGAAAGCATTGCGCGCATCGTTGAAGCCGACCTTCAATGGACTGCCGCTGGCGAGGGTCACGTCGAGACCGGAAATGCCGTCGGGAACGATCGAGCCGTCCGCCACGACGTTGGAAAGGAAAATCGTGACTGTCTGCGGGTCGGCGATGCTGAAGAGCACCTTCTCATTCAGAAGCGCTTGCTGGATGTTCAGCGGTGCGGCGGGACGGAGATGGTCATTGACCGTCGCCGCGGAGATCAAACCGAGACAGACGTCGTCGTCCTGCTGATTGCCGACCCGGTAGTCGGAGGGCGCGGATGCGGATTCGCGGGAGAAATGTCCGTTCTGAAACTTCCAGGTATCTCCCGGTTGCGCGTTCGTCGTCGACGCCTCGGGCTTGATCACGCCGAGGAGCGGAGGGAGCAATGCCGCCGCATAGAGATCGCACCGTTCGTCCCATTGGATGCGGTTCGTCTGTTTCGGCGAAAGCACCAACCACGCCACGGCCGGCTTCGGCGTGAAAGCGTCCGGCATCGCTTCGAACTGCTGACTGCTAACGAACGACAGCACGGACCGCACGAGCGTCACGCGCTGGCCGGCGAGGGCAATGGCGTCCAAAGCGTCTGTGCTGAAGTCGATCTGGATGGTGAAGTCCATGGTTCGCGCCTCGAGATTCCAGCGCCGGGAAGGCCGGCGCCGGAATCGTGATGGAAGACATCGCGTGGGTATTACGGCCTCGCGGCGGCCTGCGGCTGCGCTGCACGACGCGCCGGCCTGGCCGGCGCCTGCGCCGAAGTACCCTGGAGGAAGAACGTGTTCGACCCGTCGTTGAAGCCGATCGTGGCGTTCGGAGCCACGCTGGTCAGCTCGACCGTCAGCGCGTCGCCGCTGACGTCGCTGATGACGACGCCGTTGTCCTGGATGTTCGAGAGATAGATCGAGACAGTCTCGATCGGCTCGAACGTGACGTTCTGGTTGTGGTTCACCGGGATGGCGTTGAGCGGCGCGAGCACCGACTTGCCGTGGATGATCGCCGTCTGCGCCAGACCGAAGTTCTCGCCGTTTTCGTCCTGATTCACGGCGGCGAAGAGACCCTTCGTGCCGCCGTCGCCCTTGTTGAAGACGCCGTCCTGAAGCGTATAGACGAAGCCGGTCTGCACCGGCAGGTCGGTCTGGGACTGCAGATCGAGAACCGCGCCTTCCTGCAGCGCCGTCGTCGTGGCGTAGATCAGGTAGTTCTCTTCCCAGGTGACGAGGTTGTTCTGCATCGGCTTGAACGTCACCCACGCGAGCGTGGTTCCGCCGGCCTTGCTCTTCACGAGCGTCACGCGCTGCCTGGTCTGGTTGATTGTCCTGACCGCGGCGCTGTCGATGCTGATGTTCAGTGAGTACTTCATGGCTGTCTCCTCTTTCTCTTTCCGTTCATGGTTGCTGGTGAGAAGCGGGTTCGTGCGGTGCTCGCGCCGGAGGCGCACGCGATTCGTCTGCGGCAATGGGCATCGTTCCGTTCTCCTTGTGGACCTAGTAGTCCGGAGAGGAACGGCGGTTTTCCACGCTGACGAAAAAAAAACGCGAAGAGGGACGTTTTGGAAGGAAATTTGGCTGTGGCGCCTGGACTCGAACCAGGGACCACCTGATTAACAAGTCGTCTCCATCCAGCGGATCTCCGCCGCTGCCGTCGGACCATCCTCGCGATGAATGGTCGTCGAATGGGGCTTGGCGTCGCTGATGTCGTGCGGAGTTACGAGGATTGGCTCAAACCGGCCGAGCACCGTCGATGCGGGCCGACAACCGTTGCCATCAATGCGACGTCATTGCGAGCGGCGGATTCGGCGACGGCTTGGCATCACCGATGACGCGAACGGCTGAACGGTCACGGTAGCCGCTCGGCGAAGTCGAGTTGGGATCAATTGAAACGATAGACGTCTGTAAATCACTACTGATCTGAGTCGGGTCTGGGTAGCGACTCCACGCCATCGTTAATTTGTTTACAGGGCCCGCCGCTTCGGCCCATAGGGGAAGTCATGCGTTCAGTCTCATCCACGATAATTTTCCTAACCATCCTTACCGTCGCTCTCGGCCAGCCTGCGAGTGCCGACATCCTCGTCAGCAATTACGGAGACGGCAAAATCCGCAAGTTCACTGACGCCGGTGTTGCGATACCGCCCGATCCCTATCTCAACGTCGGCGGGGGCGGCACGGAGGCGCTGGCCTGTCTGACGCTCGACGGCAAGCCGATTTTTTTTATCTCCAACAACACGGCAACAATCGCTGTTTACGACCAAATCACCGGCCAGCATCTCTACGATCTGGCGACCCTACCGGGCGGTGCGTCGATCGCCGGGATGGCCCTCAGTCCGAACGGGAAGATCATTTACGCCGCGGACGGCCACTACATCGTCGCCGTCGACACGACGACCGGAACTGTGGTGGCGTCTGTGAGCCTGTCGAGCGCGCACGACGTCATCGTCGGCCCGGACGGCTCGGTTTACGCCTCGGCCTTTCCGGCGAATGCCGGCGTGCTCAAATACTCGCCGACGCTGACGAACCAGACGCAGTTCATCGCGGACGCGGCCAACAACCCTAACTTGCACAAGGCATCGGGCATGGCCTTCGACGCGACCGGCACGCGCTTCTTCGTGAGCCAGTTCGACTCGAGCGACAGCGCGGTCGACGAGTACAGCGTCTCCGGCAGTGGTACGGCCACGTTCGTCCGGAAGTTCTCATTCCCCAACGGAACGTCCCCGCTCGGCCTGGCCCTCGGTCCCGACGGAAACATCTACACAGCGAATTTCGGCGCGGACACGATCGGGAAGATCAACCTGACGACCAACACGACCAGTACCCTCATCGCCAACGCGGGTTCGAGGCCCAAGTACGTCTTCTTCACGGAAGACTGCAGGACGGTCTCGAATTCATTCATCGAGATCTGCAAGTCGTCGTCGCTCACCGATCCCGTCACCGGGACGTTCACCTTCACTGCCACCAACGGCTCGTTCACCAGCCCGCCCATCACCGTGCCTGTCGGCCTCTGCTCTGGTCCCATCGGCGTTCCGTCCGGCTCGGTCAAGGTGACGGAGACGGCGACGACGGGCGTCGGCGTCAATGCCATCACCGCGTACGGGTTCAACGGCACGACGATGCTCGAGGAGAATCGCCTCGCTTCGTTCGATCTGGCCAACCGCGTCGCCACGGTCAATGTCCCCGCGAGCGGAGGCATCGCCGCCGATACGATCGTCGAGTTCACCAATTTCCGCGTGCCGACGGGCGTAATCGAAGTCTGCAAGGATGCGGCCCCCGGCACGACTCTCACCGGCAGCTTCTCGTTCAACGTCTCAGGCGCGGCGAACAACCCCTACAACATCCCGGCCGGCGTCTGCTCCGGTGCGATTCTCGTGCAGGCCGGATCGGTCACCATCACGGAGACGCCGCGGGCGGGCTTCCAGCTCGTCGACGTGTCGGCCAATCCGCTCGACCGCATCGTCAGCGTCGACATTCCGCGCGGCAGCGCGGTGGTGAACGTGCCGGCCGGCGGCGTCTCGGCCGAAACGGTGGTGCACTTCGTCAACGGGACCTCGGGCCCAGGCACGGGGCAGCTGAAGATCTGTAAGGTGGCCGGCCCCGGCGTCGCGTTGGGGCAGAACTTCGTAATCACGGCGAACGAAAGGAGCTATACCGTCCCGGCGGGACCGGCGTCGCAAGGCGGCTATTGCATCGTCGACGGCACCTTCGCCATCGGCACGCAGGTGACGGTACAGGAAATGCCGCCCTTCCCGTACGGCGTCCTCGGCATTGCGGTCAATCCGCCGAGCCGCAGCGCCGGCGCACCAGTCGTAGCGAACGGAAATGGGCAGGCAACGGTGACCATCGGCAGCGGATTCACCGAGGTCGTGTTCACCAACATCGGCTCGACGCCGAGCGGACAGTTGAAGGTGTGCAAGATCGCCGGTTCGGGTGTGCCCATCGGAACGAACTTCGGCTTCTCCGTACTGAGTGCGACGGCGCCGGGAAGCATCCAGATCGTGACCGTCCCGGCAGGCCCGGCGGAGCAAGGCGGCTATTGCGTCATCGCCGGCGCGTTCCAGCCGGGGACGAGGACGACCGTGACCGAGCTTCCGGCCTCCGGCTATGCAGTGACCGGCATCAGCGTCAACGGAACGGCTGCCGGCAGCGGCACGCCGACGGCGAGCGTGACCGTTGGAAACGGCATGAACACCGTCGCTTTCACCAATGGCCGCAGTGCTGGCGGAACGACTCCGATGGCGTTTCCCATGGTGCATGTCGTCGACTACGTGCTCGTCGGCCGCGCGGCGGCAGGCGGCGCGCGGTCGTATCTGACCTATCGGGCCGCGGTGTTGAACAACGGCCCCGCGTTGAATGCCCTGACCGCCACGTTGTCCAGTGCCGATCCATCGCGGCTGGAAGTGGTGGCCGGCCGTGACACCGTGACCTTCGTCCCTCTCCCGGCGAACAGCCAGGTGACGAGCGGCGACACGTTCACGGTGATGGCGGACGACACGGCGCCGATCGACTTCTCGCAATTGCAGTGGACGCTGCGCGCGCAGCAACTTCCCGCGCGGCGGCACGCCACGCGTTGATGACTCACCGAATGGCGGCCGGCCGTCGAGGCCGGCCGCCATTCATGTCGTGCGCGCCATCTCCCGCACGTTTGCCGGCAAAGTCCCGGAGACGATTCGCTCCAGTCCACCTTCGGGAAGACACGGCGTTAGTGGGGATTGATCCAACTGCGGAACGACCTGGATGGCGCGCTGTGAGCGTACTCTGGGAAAAATAGAGACTCTATACATCGCGCGTCGGTCGACGCCGCGCCGCGGATCTCTGCCGAGTCTCTGGAAGGAAATTTGGCTGTGGCGCCTGGACTCGAACCAGGGACCACCTGATTAACAATCAGGCGCTCTACCAACTGAGCTACACCACAGCAATGGGGTTGGAAGGGCGCGTATCGTCGCCGATCAGCGGTTATTTGTCAATTAACGGCGGCGGCGCGGGGCGGCGCGTTCTTCACGTACCGGTCGAACCAGGTCACGGTCTCGTACAACGTGTGCTCGACCGACTCGCGCGCGAGATAGCCGTGCGGCTCGAGCGGCAGCATCACCAGGCGGACCGTTCCGCCGACTCCGCGGATGGCGTCGAAGAGCTTTTCGGATTGGAGCGGCACGGTGCCGGGATTGTTATCGCGCTCGCCGTGAATGATGAGGAGCGGTTCGTTGATGCGGTCGGCGTGGAGGAGCGGAGAGAGTTTCAGGTACGTATCGGTGGCCCGGTACAACGTCCGCCTCTCGTTCTGAAAACCGAACGGACGGAGGGTGTGGTTGTACGCGCCGCTGCGCGCGACACCGGCGCGAAAGAGGTCCGACCACGCCAGCAGATTCGCGGTCATCAGCGCGCCGTGACTATGTCCCATCACACCGACGCGATCGCGATCGGTCACCCCGAGCTCGACCGCCTTGTCGATGGCCGCCTTGGCGTTGGCGACGATCTGGTCGATGAACGTGTCGTACGCCGTTTCCGTCGGCCCCACGACCGGCATGGCGGTGTTATCAAGGACGGCATAGCCTTCCAGCGCGAGAAAGATCGGCGACGCACCGGCGATCGACGTGAACTTCTGCGTGGAGCCGGCCACCTGGCCTGCCGCACTGGGGTCGGTGTAGTCGAGCGGGTACGCCCAGACGATCGTCGGCAACCGCGTCCCGGCCTGATATCCCGGCGGCAGGTAGAGCGTGAACGAGAGCTTCACGCCGTCGGGCCGCTGATACGTCACCAGGCGCTTCGAAATCTGGCGAAGCTGCGTCGTCGGATCGACGAAATGCGTGAGCTGGCGCGAGGTCGAACGGAACTTCGCCTCGCCCGCGGCCGTGCCTGCCGGAAGAGCGGCTCCGAGCGTGCGCAGGTAGACGTTCGGCGGATCGGCGGGCGACTCGCGCCGCGTCAGAAACGTCATCGTCGCGGGATCGAGGAGGGCGACGAACGATTCCAGAGTGTCCGGTGATGATCGGAACAGCCGCTCCGACTTCAAGGTGCGGAGATCGAGGCGATCGAGGAACGGCCGGTCGCCGGTGGGCGACGCGCCCTGGCCCGACATGAAGACCGCGCCCTTGAATTCGCGCACGGCCCTGGCGCCGTTCGGCAATCTGCGGTAGACCGGGTTGCCGGGATTCTGATACCCGTCGTCGAAGCCGAGACTCCAGACCAGTCGCGGAGCGACCGATCGATCGTCGGCGTCCACCAGGTACGTCTTGAACCAGCGCTTGTCGTAGTCGGCCTCCGTCAGGAAGGCCAGACCACCGCGGTCGATCCAACTGAGGTCGTCGAACCGCTGCTCCGTTCGCATGAGCTCCACGGCGGCGCCGCCGATCGGCTTCAGCATCACGCGGTCGTGGAACGGCACTTTCTTATAAGTGTCGCCATCGTCGAGTGCTTCTTCCCACACCACCGTCGCCGGAGCAGTCGGACGCCAGTCGTGATCGCGCGGTCCGACGCGCACGCCGTCGATCGGCACCTGCTCGGCCAGAGGCTGACTGGCCAGCGTCTCCACCTTCTTGCCGCTCATGTCCCAGACCTCGACCTGCGTCGGGAACCGGGGGAATGTCCGAACGGCGGAGTAGGGACGCTCGACCCGCTCGACGAGCAGATACTGACCGCTCGGTGAGGCCAGCAATTTCGCCAGCACCGCCGGACCGCCGATCGGCGTGACCTTGCCGGAGAGCGGATCGACCACCGTCACCTGCGAGGTCGCGTAGTACTCGAAGACATCCTGGTCATGCGGCGTTTTCAGCAGCTCCGCCGCTTCGTACGTGCTGCTCGCCGATTTGACGCCGCTGCTGTCCTCGACGCGTGGTCCTGCCGGAACCGTGATCTCCGCCGGCGGCGCTCCGCGTTCGGAAGGGACCGTTTTGACGAGCAGCGTTTTCTGGTCGGGCATCCAGTTGATGGAGTACCCGAGCACCGGATTGACGCGAACGCCGTCGATGCGGCGTATTTTCGCCGTTGCGACGTCGCCCACCCAGAGCTCGACCGTCGTCGGCATCGTGTTGCTGAACGCGAACATCGAGCCGGTCGCGTTCCAGCGCGGCTCCGACACGCGAGCGCCGGCCGGAAGCGCGAGCGCAACCTCCGGTCCGTCGGGGAGCTGCTGCAGCTTGAGCGCGACGTAATACGGGAAGAGGTGCTGGCCGTTGTTGCGCGGGTTGATCCGCGTGCCGGCGGCCGGGGCCATCGGCTCGGCGAGATCCGAGATCGGCCGGTACTTCACCGGCGTGCTGAGGATCATCGCGTTTCCCGCCGGGCTCACGCTCGGCAGCGGCGGCGCGGGAGCGTCGAGAACGTCGGCGATCTCCCGCGGCGGATGCTGGTACGGCTGCTGCGCGTTTACAGGCTGCGCGGCGATGACGATCGCCACGAAAACGGCGGACCACCTGGCTGTCATGAGCATGCCGCGATTATCGTTCAATCGCGGCGCGGATCGCGCGAAGCCGTTCGACGGCGTGCTGCATGTCGGCGTGAATGCAGATGGTGTCGAACGGGACGCTGATGCGCGAGCCGTCGCGCGCGATGACGACGCCTTCCGCGGCGAGCATGCGAGCCTGTTGCGCCGCTTCCTCGACAGTCAGCAGCGAGCCGGCGAGCTTGCGCGACATGAGCGAACCGTCGGGCTCGTAACGGCGATCGGCGAAGGCCTCGCGGATGACGCGCAGGCCGCGCGCGCGTGCGGCGGCGGCCATCTGCGAGGAGTCGCCACAGACGATCGCCAGATCTCCGATGGCATCGATGATCACCTCGGCGAGCGCGCGATCTTTGTGTGCGTCGTTGTACAGCGCGCCGTGCGGCTTCACGTGACGCAGCGGAGCGAACGCGCGCAACGCGTCGAGCTGCGCGATGAGCGACGCGCGCAATTCGTCGTGCGGAATGGCCAGCGACACGCGGCCGAAGTTGTCGCGATCGGGATACGACGGATGCGCGCCGAGGCGGACGCCGTGTGTGTGCGCACGCGCGGCCGCGTCGCGCATCGAGGCGTCGTCGCCGACGTGTCCGCCGCACGCGACGTTCGCGCTGTCGATGAGCGGCCAGATCTCCTCTTCGCCCGGCGCGCCTTCGCCGAGGTCGGCGGAGAGATCGATCAAAGCGCCGCTCCCTTCGTTTCGGGGAGGAGCCAGATCAACGCGCCGCCGAGGCCGAAGAAGACCGCGCTGGCGGCGAGCGGAATGGCGAGGCCGTAGGTCGCGGCTGCGGCGCCGATCGTGTACGGAGCCGCGGCCGAGGCGACGCGGCCGAAGTTGTAGCAGAAGCCCTGCGCGGTCGCGCGGATGCGCGTCGGGAAGAGCTCCGCCAGCATCGCGCCGAAGACCGAGAAGTAGCCGTGGCCGAAGTAGCCGACCAGCGGTCCGATGATCAGGAGTGTCCAGGTCGAGCGCGCGCCGAAGGCGAACAGCGGCACGCAGATCGTCGCGGCGATCATGAAGAGCGTGAACGCGGAACGCCGTCCGATGCGATCGGCGATCCAGCCGAAACTGATGTAGCCGAAGAACGCGCCGATCTGCAGGATCATCAGCCACTGCGCGCCCCTGGTCATCGTCAGACCGGCGCCCCCATTCGCCACGGGCGAGGAGAGGAACGTCGGCAGCCACGACGTGAGCGCCCAGTAGGCGATGAGGACGCTGCTCGCCACGATCGTGGCAAGGATGGTGCGGCGGATCAGCGCGGGCCCGAAGATCTCGGTCCACGGCGGCGCCGGCTCTTTCTGTTCGCGCCATACCTGCGGCTCTTCGACGCCGCGGCGGATGAAGAATGCGGCAATTGCCGGCAGCGCTCCGATCAGGAACAGCACGCGCCAGCCGTACGGCTCGAGCACGACCGCGGCGATGGCGGCCGCGCAGAGCGCACCGATGGCCCAACCCGACTGCATGATGCCCATCGCCTTGCCGCGATGCTCCGCCGGCCACGTCTCGGCGACGAGCACGGAACCGCACGACCATTCGCCGCCCATGCCGAAGCCGACGAGCACGCGCCAGGCGATGAGCTGCCAGAGCGCGTGCGACGTGGCCAGTCCGGCGGTGGCGAACGAATAGAGAAGGATGCTGATCGTCAGCGCGCGCACGCGGCCGATGCGGTCGGCGAACGCGCCGAATGCGACGCCGCCGATGGCGCTCGCGATCAACGCGACGGAAGTCAGCCCGCCCATCGTGGCGGAGGCGAGTCCGAATTCTTTCTGGATCAGCGGGACCGCGAAGACGAAGAGAAGGAAATCCATCGCGTCGAGCATCCAGCCGAGCTGCGCGGCCAGGAGCGCCCGCCACTGCTTCGTCACGCGCGCATCCTCGACAGCAGGAACGTCTCCAGTCCGACGTCGACCGGCAGTCCGCCCGACTTCCGCTTCACCTCGAGATCGGCGATCTCGGCGAGCGCGCGGAAGAGCGTCGCTTCGTTGACGCCGCGCGCCGCTTCCCATTTCTTGTGCAGCGGGAACGGATGGGGGCGCTGGCGCACGAGGCCGTTGTTCTTCAGGTAATCGCCGAGGCGATCGGCGATGGTGTCCTTGAATCGGTTGTACTGGATGGAGCGCGAGAGATCGATGTTCTGCGATCGGGCGAACGAGACGATGCCGATCATCTGCCGCAGCTCGTCGGCGAGCGGGAAGAGGAACTTGCCGTAGTGGATCTCGAGCGGCGCTTTCGCGTCTTCGCGCCGCGCCTGGGCGACGAGCTCGCGCAGTTTCGCCACCGCTTCGAGAATCTTGCCCTCGGTGAAGAGCGAGCCGAATTCGTAGCGCGCGCCGCCTTCGACGGTCGCCACTTCGCGCTCGATCACGTCGGCGGTCACGCGTCCGCCGGCGCCGACCAGCGTGGCCAGTCGCTCGACCTCGGAGAGCGGAAGGCGAAGCTCGGGGACATCGCGCGAGTACTTGTCGGCCAGCACGCGATCGATGCCGAGACGCTGGCGCAGGCGCGCAATCGCGTTCGCGTCGAACTTCACACCGGCCTCGGACGCGATGTCGGCGATCGCCGCTTCGAGCGCGGCGTTGAAGCCTTCGCGCGTGAGGTCGGCCACGACGACCGCGCCGTGCTTGTCGATCAGGTCGACGGTGGCCGAGTCCTTCGGCACTTCGCCGGTGCGCATCAGGAGGATCGTGCCGGTCGCGCCGCCGCGGGCGATCGCTTCGATCAAGAGCGCCGCGTCGTCTTCACCGCGTCCCGGTTTCCTGCCGGTCGTGCGGCAGAAGGCGAGCATGTCGGCGAGCGCCGGATCGAGCGCCACGCCGAGCGCGTCGGCGATGGCGCGATCGGTCATGTCGAAGTCGGCGCCGACCAGTCCGAGGAGATGGAGCAGCTTCGCCGCGGAGGTGCTCCGCTTGCGATCCGTCTTCGCCGATTTCCACTCCGACGTTGCCTTGTCGAACAGCGACGCCAGCTCCTTCGCCGAGACGAAGGCGTTGACCTCGGGGACGATCAGCAATCGCGCCGAGCCGAAGAGCGACATCGTGCGATAGGAGTCGAGGATCGCCGCCAGCTCGGCGCCGGGCTCATACGACTCGACGGCGATGCCGGGCTGCTTCGCGACGACGGCGTCGCGGATGTCGCGGAAGGCCTGTTCGGAAAGGTATTCGGAGGTGCCGCCGACGAGGATGGCGCGGGGCGGTTTGCCCTCGGCGATCCGGGCGAGAACCGTTTTGAGGGGTTTGGGCATGGGCGACTGCCCGGTGGTTAACCGAGCAGTCCCTTTTCCTGAAGCTCCTGGCAATCGATGCAGAACGGCGTCCAGGGAACGGCGAGGAGACGCTTCTCACCGATCGTGGCGCCGCAGTTGGTGCAGACGGCGTAGGTCTCGTTGCGCATGCGCGAGAAGGCTTCCTCGATGAGCATGAGCAGATTGCGCTCGCCGTCGGACAGCGAGAAGTTGAGCTCTTTCGAATAGGCGCTGGCGGCCTTGTCGGCGAGATCCTGGATCCCGTCGTCGGGCTGGGCGTTGCCGGCGGCCTTGTCGCGCTCGTACGAGTCGAGTAACTCGTTCTGCTTCTTGCGAAGAACGTCCTCGTACTGCTGGTAGGGGTTGGCTTTGAGCTTTGTTTTAGCCATTGAGAGCCGGCTCTCCTTACTTGTGGTATGCGATGTTGCGCATCAACGTACATGCGCGATAGATCTGTTCCAGCAACATGACGCGTGCTAACTGATGGGGCAGCGTCATCGGTGACAGGCTCACGACTTTATCGGCGCGTCGCCGGACGGAATCGTCGAGTCCCACGTCGCCGCCGAGCACGAAATGAATTCCGTGCGGGCTGTCGATCGTCAGCCGTTCGAGCCATCGGGCAAACTTCACTGAGTCAAACATCGAGCCCCGTTCGTCGAGGACTACCGTGTACCCGCGTTCGGGGATTGCGGCCAGCAGGCGCGCAGATTGACCGCGCATCATAGCCACTTCAGTCTGGCTTTGTCTACCGCGCTCGCCGGGGGCCAATTCGACGATCTCGATCGGGAAGAAATGCTTGATGCGATTGACGTAACGGTCGATCGCGGCGGCGAATTCGCCGTCCGAATTGGACCCGATCCAGATCAGTCTGAGCTTCATTCGATTCCGTATTTCCGGCGCTTTTCGAGGAGCGTCTTTCGATTGATGCCGAGGATCTCCGCCGTCTTCGAATAGTTCGATTTCGTCAGGCGAAGGATGGAACGGATGTAGTGCGATTCGAGCTCGTCGAGCGTCCAGTGATCGCGCGCCGCCGCGTCGACGAGCGACGGCGGAGAGGTCAGCGGAAGCGCTTCCGGTCCGATCTCGTCTCCTTCCGCGAGCAACGCGGCGCGCTCGACGACGTTGCGCAGCTCGCGGATGTTGCCGGGCCACGAATAGCCGGTGAGCGCCGTCAACGCTTCGCCGGTGAAGCGCCGCTTGCGGCCGAGAAAGTTCTTCGCCAGCGCCACGATGTCGTCGCGCCGCTCGCGCAGCGGCGGCAACGCGATGGTGACGACGTTGATCCGGTAGAAGAGATCGCGGCGCAGACCGCCGCTTTCGAGGAGCTCGTCGAGGTCGCGATTGGATGAGGAGATCACGCGTGCCTCGAGCTCGATCGACTGCGTGCCGCCGAGGCGCGTGTAGCGGCGCTCCTGGATCGCGCGCAACAGCTTCGCCTGCAGGCCCGGCGCGAGCGCCGCGATCTCGTCGAAGTACACCGTGCCGCGGCGCGCCATCTCCAGCTTGCCGATCTTGCGCATGCTGGCGTCGGTGAACGTGCCGCGCTCATGGCCGTACAGCTCGGACTCGAAGAGATCGCTCGGAATGGACGCGCATTCGATGACCACGAACGGCTCGTCGCGGCGCGGTCCGCAGGCGTGGATGGCCTGCGCCAGGAGGTCCTTGCCGGTTCCCGATTCGCCGAGGATCAGAACGCTGGCGTCGCGGTCGAGGACCTTGCCGGCGGTCTGCAGCACTTCCCGCATCGCCGCGTTGCGCGTACGGAAGAAGTGCCGCAGTTGCGGCTCACGAGGTTTTCTGGAGGACATCCTCGGCGTATTCGGCGGTGACGTTCGGCGCATCGCCCCACAGCCGCTCCAGTCCGTAGAAGCGACGGCAGTCCTCGGTGAAGATGTGCATGATGAAGTCGCCGAAGTCGATCAGGATCCAGCGTCCCGGCGTCGTACCTTCGACCAGCAGCGGTTTGACGTGCAGGTCCTCGCGGAGCTTGTCGATCACGTTGTCGGCGATGGCCTGCGCCTGCCGCTCGTTGGTGGCGGAGCAGAGGATGAAGTAGTCGGCGATCGACGTCAGCTTGCCGACGGCCAGAACGCTGAGGTCTTCCGCTTTCTTGTCGAATGCCGCCTTCACCGCAACGCGGACGCGGCTTTGGATCGGGTCAGTCACGTGTTGTCCTCTTTGTAGAGTCGGTAGTGATGAATGTAGTGCGCGACGCGCGGATCGACCAGTTCGTCGATCGATTCGCCCTCGCGGACACGCCTTCGGATCTCGGTCGACGACACCGGCACGGTCGCGTTTCGCGCGAATGTGATCGGACGATCCTTCAAATCGTCAGGGACTTCCTTGCGGCCGCGCGTGAGCACGACGAAGTTCGCCAGCTCGAAGATGTGGTCGAGGTCGCGCCACTTGTGCAGCTCGGCGAGGTTGTCGTCGCCGATGATCCAGTCGAGCGTCGCCTCGGGATAGTCCGCATGCAGCTCCTCCAGCGTGTCGACCGTGTACGAGATCTCGCCGCGCTCCAGCTCGACCTTCGACACGTACAGCTCTTCATGCTCCTCGGTTGCCAGCACCGACATGGCGAAGCGATCGAGCGGCGCCGCCGCGGCCTGCTCCGTCTTGAACGGCTGCACCAACGCCGGGACGTAGATAACAAGGTCCCAACCGAGCGATTCGCGGGCTGCGAGAACCGGATGAAGGTGTCCGTGATGGAAGGGGTCGAAGGTGCCGCCGCAGATTCCGATTCTCATGCCTGCTGGACTTCGGGCTGCTCGACGTCCCGGTGCTCGCGAACGAAGCGCGCGAGCACGCGCACGAGATCGCGCACGCCGTCGCCGACCACCGCCGAGATCTCGTAGTAGTCGTAGCCTTGCTTCGCCGCATAGGCGCGAAGCTTTTCGGAGTTCCCCTCGATGGCGGAGTCGAGCTTCGATCCGCAGACGATGCGCGGCTTCTGCGCCAGCGTCTGCGAGTACGCCGCAAGCTCGCGGGCGATCACTTCGGCGTCGTCATCGGGATGCTCGTTCGCGGAGAGGTCGACGAGATGCACGAGAACGGAACAGCGCTCGACGTGACGGAGGAACTGGTCGCCGAGCCCGTGGCCTTCGTGCGCGCCCTCGATGAGACCGGGGATGTCGGCGACGACGAACGTCTCCTGATCATCGGCGCTGACGACGCCGAGGTTCGGGATCAGCGTGGTGAAGGGATAGTCGGCGATCTTCGGCTTTGCCGCGCTGATGACGGAGATCAGCGTCGACTTGCCGGCGTTCGGCAATCCGACGAGACCGACGTCGGCGATCAGTTTCAATTCGATGAAGAGCTCGCGCGACTCTCCTTCTTCGCCCGGCTGCGCGAAGCGAGGCGCCTGGCGTGTGGCGGTCGCGAAGTGCTGGTTGCCCCAGCCGCCCCGGCCACCTTTGGCGATCAGGATCCGCTCGCCATCGTGGGTGAGATCGGCGATGAGCTCGCCGGTGCCCTTGTCGCGAATGACCGAACCGACCGGCAGCTCGATGGTCACGTCGCTGCCGTTCTCGCCGGAGCAGTTCGACCCCATGCCGTGCTCACCGCGGCCACCCTTCCAGAGGCGCTGGAACTGCAGGTGGTAGAGCGTGTTCAGGCGCCTGGTGGCGAGAACCCAGACCGAGCCGCCGGCGCCGCCGTCGCCGCCGGAAGGACCGCCTTTCGGCACGAACTTCTCCCGGCGAAAGGCAACGCATCCGCGTCCGCCGTCGCCGGCATTGACTCGAATGGTCGCCTGATCGATGAAATGCATTTTTTACGTCGCTATAAAGTGCAAACGCCGCTCCGTAGTGGAGCGGCGTTCGGCGAAACAAAGGCGGACGTTACTCAGCGGTCTGAGCAGGCGTGACGCTGATGAAGCGTCCGCGCTCGCCTTTGTCGTGGAACTGAACGATGCCGTCGATCTTGGCGAAGAGCGTGTGGTCGCGGCCGATGCCGACGTTCACACCGGGGTAGAACTTCGTTCCCCGCTGACGGACGAGAATCGATCCACCGGTGACGAACTGTCCGGCGAAGCGCTTCACTCCGAGCATCTTCGGCTGCGAGTCACGCCCGTTGCGCGACGAACCCTGTCCTTTTTTATGAGCCATGGAATCCTCCTGTCGCGTCCGGGACTAGACGGTGATGCTGTCGATGCGGATCTCGACGGTATCCTGACGATGACCGTGGGTCCGCTTGGTGTGGTTCTTGGTTCTCTTCTTCTTGAAAACGATGATCTTCTCGCCGCGGGACTCGCGGAGAACCGTGGCGACGACAGACGCGCCGGCCACCGTCGGCGCTCCGACCTTCGGCTGGTCGCCGCCGATCATGAGCACTTCACCGAACGTGATCTTGTCCTGATTCGCCGAACCGAGCACGTCGCGCTCGACGCGCACCGTCTGACCCTCAGCGACTCGATATTGCTTCCCACCGGAACGAATGATGGCGTACACAACGACCTCCGTGAAATAGGACCCCGCGTTGTAGCACAGTGCCCTTGGGCAGTCAATGCCACGGAAGCGCCAAAACGACGGCAGGTGAGAGACTTATTCCGTTTGGCGCTTTGTTCTCGGATGCGATTGGAAAGGAGATTTTCCTGATGAAACGTCCCCCTTGGACGTACCTCGCGGTGATCGCGGCGGCCCCTGCCGCGTTCGGCGCGCAAACACCGATGGAGGCGATCGCCGCCGGCCGGACCGCAATCGAGGCAAAGCAGTTCGATCGCGCCATCGTCGTCATGCAGGACGCCATTCCGGCGGCCACGATGCTCAAGGACGAGAAAGAGAAGGCGAACGCGCTGGCCGCGATCCACTTCTACTCGGCGCTGGCTTTCAGCGAGCTCGAGCGCGACGAGAAGGCTCGCGAGGAGTTGCGCGAGTTCTTTCGCTTCCGGCCCGAGGCGGCGAAGCTCGACGAATCGAAGTATCCGGTGCCGTTCGTCCGGGCGTTCAATGACGTCGCGTCGACGCTGGCCCCCCGCAGCAGCACCAACAGCGCCGGCCAGTCACGCGGAAACTCATTCGACATCGCCTACCCCGGCTTCAACCCATTCGGCATGACGAAACCGCGTGAGCGAAAGATCTCGGAATGGGGCAAGTCGCCGGAGTTCGTCCTCATCGCAAACGAGAACGAGCAACGCGATTGGGGGAAGCTGACCGACGACGAAGCGCGGCGCGACTTCATCAGCCGGTTCTGGCAGCGTCGCGATCCGAAGTTCCGGGAGGAGTTCGAGCGGCGCGTGGCGTTCGCCGACGACACGTTCGGCAGCGAGCGGACGCGAGGCTCGCTCAGCGATCGCGGACGGGTGTTCGTGCTGATCGGCGTCCCGAATCGCGTGACCTTGAAGCCTCTCTACCAGTCGAACGTGCTTCCGTCGCGCCTCGGCGACGCGGGCAACAAGCAGGGGACGATGGAGCGTTGGGTGTTCGACCGAGATCGGCTTCCGGTGCCGCTGCCCCGCCAGGCCATCGAGTTCGTCTTCATCGACGCACCCGATTACGGCGATCACATCCTGCAGCGCGACGCCTACACGATCAAAGAGCTCGACGCGGTGAAGAAGAAGTACTCCGGTACGCCATAAAAAACGAAGGGCGGCCGAAGCCGCCCTTCGCTCACCTCTTTTGAGGGGTGATTAGTAGGTCAGACGCAGGCCAATCTGCACCGTGCGCGGAGCCTGGAACACCGAGCCCTTGCCAAAGAACTTGCTGGCCGGGAGCGAGGCGTTGAACTTCGGCTCGCCGTTGGCGTCGAGGTTCGAAGGAGCAAACCACGGAGCGTACTGGGCGCCTTCCGAGGCCTCGATGCCCTGGTAGATGTAGTCGGTGTTCACTTCCAGCGCCTTGTGAGCGTTGGTGACGTTGAACATATCGACGACCGCCGAGAGCTTGGTGCTGGTGTTGCGGAAAATCGGGAGCGCGTAATCGGCATGGAGGTCGAGGTTGTAGTAGTTGGGCGTACGGCCCTCAGAGCCACGCGGCTTGAGGAAGATCGTGCCGTTGCCGTAACCGTTCTCGATGTCCGGACCGAGCGCCGAGATAGGAATACCCGAGGAGTAGTAGAAGCCTTCGGACACGGTCAGGCCGAACGGGAACATGTAGGAGCTGTGGACCTTGATCTGCGCCGGCTTGTCAGCGCGGAGCTTGCCTTCCGAGTTGTTCAGGAAGGACGGGAGGTCATACAGCGCGGTGATGTTCGGGTCGAGCTGCTCGTAACCGGAGACGAACAGGCCTTCGTAGTTGCCACGGGCCTGCGAGTAAACGTACGAGGCGTAGAGCTGCCAGTTGTCGCGGAACGCGCGCTGGACGGTGAACTCGGCCGCGCGGTAGTAGCGCTTCGGCTTCGGATACGGATCGCCGAGGGCGCCTTCGCCCGGGTTGGCAATGCCGTAGCCGGTGAGGGCGAGAGGATCAGCCGGATCGCCGAACACGCCGAAGTCTTCGACGACGCGCTTCAGCTCGCGGTCGACGAGGCGGACGCCCGCGCTCCAGACGTTGGCGAACTGGTACTCGCCACCGATGATGTACTCATCCTGGTACTGAGCCTTGAGGTCCGACGCGATCGGAGTGATGACGTCGAGGCCTGTGAGAAGGCGGGCGCGGTACTTGGTCCAGCCGCCGGCCGTCGCCGCGCCGACTGCGCCGGAGCGAACCGCTTCCGGAACCGGGTTGCCGGTCGGGTTGTACCAGTAGAGGTTGGTGGTGCTCAGCGCGTGCTGGTAGTCATTGATGATGTAGTCCTCGCCGTTGAGGGCGCGGATGTTCATGTCCAGCGGCATCGCCTCGTAGAAGCGGCCCACATATGCGTAGACCTTCGAGCGGCCGTTGTCCTTCGGATCCCACACGACGCCGAGACGCGGCGCGTAGTTGTCCTTCATCGTGTAGCTGCTGATGTGGTGCGGATCGCTGACTTCCGCCGCGCTGCCGGCGGTGTAGACGCCGCGGGCGGAGGTGAGCTTCTGCTCTTCGTAGCGGAGGCCGAGGTTGAACTGGAGGTTCGACTTGACCTTCCACTGATCCTGGAGGAACGCCGCGCTGTTCGTGGTCTTGCCCGAACCGTCGACGGAGTAGATGCGCTCCTGGAGCTGATCGCAGCTGACGCCGGCGCACTCGTTGCGGAAGCGCGACGTGCTGGTCCGGCCGAAGTAGCGGTACCAGGTCTCATGGGTGTCGGCGGTGTACTTGTTCTGCTCGACGTCGATGCCGTAGCGGAGCTCGTTCTTGCCGAAGTAATTGGTCAGCTTGGCGGAGTACGCGTCGCGGGAAGACTTTTCCTTCGCGCTGCGCTGGAAGCCGCCGAGCTGGAGCTGAATCGTCTCGTCGATCTGGCGCGGAACGGTACGGCCGATCTCGGAGTTCGGGCTCAGGTCGTTGTTGCGCTCGTGACGGCCGACGTTCACTTCAGCAAGGAACGACTGAGTGATGACGCCGGTGTAGCGGGCGCTGAGGTTGTTCGAACCGACGTTGTTCTTGCGGTTCGCCGAGCTCTCGAGCGCCGGAGTGGCGGCCACGCCGCGGATGAGCCAACCCTCTTCCTTCGTCGGATCGCCGAAGGCGGTGAAGACGAAGTTGTGGTTCGGGTTGGCGGACCAGGTCAGCTTGCCCGCGTAGAACGTGGTCTCACGCTTGTACGAGGTCGGCTGATCGCCCAGAGGAGGCGTCCACGCGCCGACGTGCACGGTGCGGTGGCTGGGGTTGTACGCTCCGAAGAACCAGAGCTTGTCCTTCATGATCGGACCGCCGAGCGAGGCGCCGAGATCTTTGCTGTCCGAGAGGCTGGCGCCGACAACGCGGCCGTTGATGCCTGCAGGATCGCCTGCGGGATTGCCGCCGCGACGGAAGATCGCGGCCGTGTCGCTCGCCCAATCCTTGCTGCTGTAGTAACCGAACACATCACCGTGGAACTCGTTGCCGCCCGACTTGGTGATGACGTTGAACACGCCACCGGTCGAACGACCGTATTCGGCCGAGTAGCCGCCGGTCATGACCTGGACTTCTTCGACGAAGTTCATGGTCAGGTTCGTGCCCGACGTGCCGTAGCGGACGTCGGTCGTGGAGAGACCGTCGATGATGTAGTTGTTCTCAGGAGCCGAAGAGGCGCCGACGTTCGGCGAGTTGCCGAGCTGCGCGTTGCGCGTGTCGGACATGTTCATCTCGACGCCCGGAGCCATCGTGGTCAGCGACTGGAACGTACGCGCGGTCGGCAGCGAGTCGAACTGCCGGCTCGTGACGTTCACGCCCGTGGTGGTCTTCGAAACGTCGACCAGCGGCGCTTCGGCCGTGACGGTGATCGCTTCGGAGACAGCGGCCCGCATCGTGAATTCGACGTTGGCTTCCTGTCCCAGGTAGACGCGGGCGATCGTCTTGGTCTGCGGGGCGAAGCCCGACAGATTCGCCGTCACCTTGTAGCTTTCACCCGGCGGAATGTTGACGAATCGGAACGAGCCCGAGCCGTCGGTAACCGCAGTGCGGGTTCCCTGCATGGCGGTGCCCGTCAGTTCGACGGTCACGCCCGGGAGCGCGCCACCCGATGCGTCTTTCACGGATCCTGCGAGGCTGCCGGCGGTGGTCGACTGAGCGAACACCATCGGGACTGCCAGCAGGAGCACGAGCGCGCTAATGATTAGCTTTTTACCCATGGTCCCTCCTAGTTAGTTGTTCGTAGGGTTTTTCGAACCCGTACTTTTGAGTGCTGAAAGCGGAAATGCGGCGCCAACTATAACCATTACCGTCAAATCTGCAACCGGGCCGTAACATCGGGTGGCAAATCTGGCACGGTTTGAGCCTGACATACTCGGACTTGTATCACCTGATCGCCAACAAGGGTGCAAAGTCGGGCGCAGGTCTGCCGGATGTTACGAGTCGTCGCTAATCGACTCTTCCGGCACGGCTTCGGCGTTTTCCGGGCCTCCGGTTGCCGATTCATTCCTTCAAAAAACCGTATTCGCGCTTCAACGGTCCGTGCCGCTCACAGCGGTACGTTGCCGTGCTTCTTCGGCGGGTTCGAGTCGCGCTTGTTCCGGAGCATGGCGAACGCCGTGATCAGTTTCCGCCGCGTGAACCGCGGCTCGATGATCTCGTCGACGTATCCGCGCTCCGCCGCGATGTACGGATTGGCGAATTTCTCCTTGTACTCGGCGACCTTCGCCTCCCGATCGTCCGCGCCACGATAAAGAATGTTGACCGCTCCCTCCGCCCCCATCACCGCGATCTCCGCGGTCGGGTAGGCGAAGTTCATGTCGGCGCGGATGTGCTTCGAGTTCATGACGCAGTACGCGCCGCCGTACGCCTTCCGGGTGATGACCGTGATCTTCGGCACCGTCGCTTCGGCCAGCGCGTAAAGCAGCTTCGCGCCGTGAATGATGATGCCGCCGTACTCCTGCTCCGTCCCCGGCAGGAATCCCGGCACGTCTTCGAGCACCAGCAGCGGAACGTTGAAGGCGTCGCAGAAGCGGACGAAGCGCGCCCCCTTGCGCGAGGCGTTGATGTCGAGCACGCCGGCCAGGTACGCCGGCTGATTGGCGACCACGCCGATCGATTGCCCGTTCAGGCGAATGAACCCGACGACGATGTTCCGCGCGTAGCTCTGATGAACTTCGAGGAAGTGCCCTTCGTCGGCGATGGTCTTGATCAGCTCGCGGATCTCGTACGGCTGGTTCGGCGACTCGGGGATGAAGCTGTCGAGTTGCGCGTCGACGCGATTGACGTCGTCCTTCGTCGCCACGCGCGGCGGATCTTCCATGTTGTTCGACGGCAGAAACGACAGCAGCTCGCGGATGGTGGCGAGGCAGTCTTCATCGGAATCAGCGGCGAAATGCGCGACGCCGGAGATCTGGCTGTGCGTCTCCGCTCCGCCGAGCTTTTCCTTCGTCACCTCTTCGTGCGTGACGGTCTTGATGACGTCGGGCCCGGTGACGAACATGTAGCTCGTGTTCTTCACCATCAGGATGAAATCGGTGATGGCGGGCGAATAAACGGCGCCGCCGGCACACGGCCCCATGATCGCGGAAATCTGCGGGACGACTCCCGAGGCCAGCGTGTTGCGCAGGAAGATATCGGCGTAGCCGCCGAGAGAGACGACGCCTTCCTGGATGCGCGCGCCGCCGGAGTCGTTGAGACCGATCATCGGCGCGCCGTTCTTCATCGCCATGTCCATGATCTTCACGATCTTCGCGGCGTGCGTTTCGGAAAGCGATCCGCCGAAGACGGTGAAGTCCTGCGCGAACGCATACGCCAGCCGGCCCTGCACGGTGCCGTAGCCGGTGACGACGCCGTCGCCGGGAACGCGCTGCTTGTCCATGCCGAAGTCGCTGTTGCGGTGGACGACGAGCTGATCGAGCTCCTGGAAGGAACCGGGATCGAAGAGCATGGAGATGCGCTCGCGCGCCGTCAGCTTTCCTTCGTTGTGCTGCCGCTCGATGCGGCGCTCTCCGCCGCCGAGCTCACTCTCCCGTTTGCGGCGCTCCAGCTCTTCCAGCTTCAGTTCGAGTGTCATCAGAGAATGGTGTTGCGCTCGACGGCCAGCCGGCGCATCTCCTCCATCAGCTCGGACTCGGAGGGCTCGCGGTCGCCCGACTTCGTCAGCCGCGCGCGCGCGTCCTGCTCCAGCGAATCGAGCGTCGTGAAGTTCTCGGCCAGCACATGCTCCACGACGCGAATCCCGGCTTCGGCGTCGCGAAACTCCACCACGCCGCGATCCTCGAGCCGGTTGACGATCGCGCGGGCGAGAAATTCGATCTGTCCGGGAATGCTCATGGCGGCCCGATTCTAGACCAACATCTCGGCCCCGAACGATCCGCCGCCGTACGGATACCAGCGATCGGCCGGCCGCAGCGCGAGCACGCGCTCGACGGCGATGGTGGTGGGAAAGACGACGTCGCCGTCGACGCAGAGGACGTGCAGAACGTTGCCCGCGACCGGCGCGAGCAGCGCGACCGCTTCGGGAGCACTGCTATCAATGTTGTCCGACGCCGCGACGGCACGCAGATGCAGCGGCATCCGCACGGGACGCGTGCGATAGCTCGGCCGATACCAGTTGGGCCACGGCGCGGATGTCAGTCGTTGTTCGACGACGGGCAATCCCTTCCCGTCGTGCTCCGCGGATGATTGCCAGAGCTCGACGACATTCGTGCCGACCAGCGACGGCAGAAGCGCCGCGGCGACATTCGGCGCCAGTCGCACGCGCGCGGGCGCGGGTCGCTCCTCGCTCACCCGCGACAGAGCGTCGATCGCGCGGCGCACATCGCCGAGATCGAAATCGGCGAGATCGACGATGGCGCGCAGCTCGCCGTGCGCGATCGCGACATGAACGCGCCGCGTCTCCTCCGTCCAGCGAACGTCGCCGCATTCGTGCTCGGCAACGCCCTCCGACACGATGAGCCGCTCGATGGCAAGGGGCGCCGCGACAAGCGATTCGATGCGCCGCAACACGTCGTCCCCCTCGCCCCGCAACGCGGGAAGAGGGGCCGGCGGTGCGGGGCTCGGATAAGCACGGAAAACCGGCCCATCATCGACAGCCTCACCCGCTTCGACCGAACGAATGACGAACCCATGTTCGTATCGCGCGACGCGTCCCCGTTTGCGATAGATCACACCAGCTCCGACGTGATCATCAACGGCGCGAACGATCCGACCACGACTTCCTGCCCTTCCCGCGCGCAGACCACTCCCGGATAGCGCAGCGGCTCGCCCATCGCGCCCGCCACGGCACGCGCGATCCGCTCCCGCGGAACGCGGATCTGGAACGGCGCAAGCGGAGTCACCTGATCCTGATTGACGCGATCGGCGACGGCGATCGAAAGCGTCACCATTCCGGTGAGCGGCTCGTATGCGCCGCCTGCGATCAGGTGCACTTCGACGCGGTCGTCGGGAAGCGACCAGGGGGCGTCCTGTTGCCGCGCGATGAGCGTCGTCATGCGCCGCAGCGGCACATCGCGGAACGATTCGCGCCGCAGGCATGCGGGAGGCTCGCGCGTGAGATCGACGGCACGTGCTTCATTGCCGGCGTCGTCAATGGCGAAGTCGGGCTCGTCGCGAATCGTGAGCCAGGACGGCCATTCGCTCTGGTGATGGTGCTCGGCGGCGTGGCCTGCGGCTTCGTGCAGGAGAACGGCGGCGGAGCCGTTGCGCCAGAGGATGGGGAACCGCTCACCCGCCTTCAGCATGCTCTCCCCGCTGCGGCGGGGCGAGGGGAGCGTGAAATGTTCCGGCGTCGTCACGACGGATACGCCGCCGATGGTGACGCTCATGCTCGCTTCGTCGCGCTCGTAATCATGGATGCGGCGCGCGTTCGCGACGAGGCGCACGCGCGCGTCGCCCATCTCACGCGCCATCGCACGCATGGCGCTCATGCGCGCCTCGGCACGTTCGATCAAGCCGGGATCGCCGACGTCCGCGGCGTCGATCTCGTTGCCGCGGCAGCGCGCCTGTCCGTGCGACACGCGCGACTCGATCAGCACGCCGCCCGACCAGAGCTCGTCGCGCGCCGCAATCGAGAAGAGGTGGTACTCCAGCCGGCACGGCCGGCTGCGTTTGTCGCTACGTCTTACGGCGCGTCTGAGGACGTGATCGCGTTCAGCAGCTTCGAGCGGCGCAACGCGCCTGACCTGTTGAGATTTTTTCAGGCGGATCTCCTGAAGAAGCCTTGGGCAACCAACGCCGCCGGCCGGGCCGGCTAGTTGAGCTGGTAGTCGAACTTCTTCGAGGCCTGGTCATAGCTGACCAGCAGTTTGTGCGAGGCGCCGGGCTGGAAGTTCTGGTGGATGGTGTGGTGCTCCTGGATCGACATCGACGCCACGACGACCCAGATGTCGATGTCGGTGTTGGCCGGCGTGATCTCTTTCGTCACGTTCACCACGCGCGGCGTCTTGCGCCGGAAGAAGCGTCCCTTCTCTTCCCACAGATTCTCGTGGACGATGATCTGACTTCCGACCTTCACCTGAATGTAGCCGTCGTTGAGCGGACTGTTGAACACGGTGGTCAGTTGCGCGGGACTGGTGTTGACCGGTACAGGTCCGCCATCGCCGCCGTTCGGAGGATGCGTACCGGTGGCCGGCAGTGCCGCTCCGCGATTCGCTGCGCTCTTCGTCTGCGAGCGCCGTTCGGCTTTCGCCTGTTCGACTTTCGACTGCTCCTGCTGCGCGAGCTTGAGGTAGTTCGTCGCCTCGTCCGAGCTCGGATTCATATGAAACGCTTCTTCGAGCAGCGGGATGGCGCCGGCGTAATCCTTCTTGTCGTAGAGCGCGATGCCGTCGTTCAGTTTCTGCTGCGCCTGCGCCAGCTGCTGATTGCTGACCTCCTGCTGCTGCCGGATCGCGCCCAGTCTCATCACCAGGTTGTTGATCGCGGGCGAGGCCGGCGCGATCTTCAGCAGCTCGCTGAATTTCGTGTACGCCTCTTCCACCCGTCCGTGATGGATCGCGGTATTGCCCGCCATCCGCAGCTGCCGCTCTTTCGCGCGTTGCGCTTCGGCGCGAACGTCGATCTTCCCGACCGGTACCTGTTTGCGCTGCAGCACGAGGACCGCGGCGAGCAGGCCGATGACGAGCAGCGCGGTGATGGCGAGGAAGACCGGCGCGGCGATGCGGCGGCCCCACGTCGGATGCACGCGGACGTTGGACAGCGTGTTGCGCAGCGACTTCGGCCGTGCGACCGGTTTCGCCGCCGGAGCCGCGGCGGGCGCGGCCGGTTGGGCGACCGGACGCGTGGTGCTCGGAATGGGCGTCGCTTCCGATTCCGCTTCCGGGAACGGCACTTCGATCGTCGGCGTGCGGTCGCCGCGATCCACGCGGGTGACCATCGTTTCTTCCGCCGGCTCGACGGTGGGACGCTCGCCGCGCATCACCGCGCGCAGCGCGTTGCCGAGGTCTTTCCCGCGTTGATAGCGGCGCGCCGGATCCTTCGCCAGGCATCGCGTGACGATCTCTTCGAAACCGTCGGGGATCTGCGGATTGATCTCGTGCAGCGGCGGAAACGGCTCGTGCACGATCTTGTACGAGATCGACGTCAGCGAGTCGCCGCCGAACGGCTTGCGCCGCGTGAGCAACTCGTAGAGGCAGATTCCGAGGGAGAAGAGATCGGTGCGGCCGTCGACCGGCGTCCCTTTGATCTGCTCCGGCGCCATGTAGTTCGGCGTGCCGAGAAACTGGCCGGTCGAGGTCAGGTTCGCGCCGCCGCTGGCGATCTTGGCGATCCCGAAGTCGGTGATCTTCGCCCGCATCCCTTCGATGAGGATGATGTTCGCCGGCTTCACGTCGCGATGAATGATTCCCTTCGAGTGGGCGAAGTCGAGCGCGTCGGCGACCTGCGCCACGATGTCGCCGATCTGTTCGAACGAGAGCGCCTTCCCCTGCTGGAGCACTTCCTTGAGGTTGCTTCCCTCGACGTACTCCATGGCGATGAACGAGACGCCGGTCGCCTCGTCCTGCCCGATGTCATGGACGGTGACGATGGCGGGATGGTTGAGGATGCCGGCGGCCTGGGCCTCGCGGATGAAGCGCTGCTGAAATTCGCGCGTCTCGTCGTCGTCGGAGTGCGCGGCGGGACGGATGGTCTTCAGCGCGACGAGCCGGCCGATGAGCGGGTCTTTGGCCAGGTAGACGATCCCCATCGCCCCCTTGCCGAGCTCGCGAACGACCTCATATCGGCCGAGTTTCAAGACCTGCTCTCCGCGGCGCGTGGAAGTGCGGTTCGGGTCCGCTCCGGCGTCCATCGGAGTCTCATGAGCCGTCAATGATATCTCCTGCGGGTTCGCCGCGCCCCAGTGGACATTTTAAATTATGATCTCCGCCGCGTTTACGAAATCCTCCGCGAGGTCATCCACATGAAGGTCTACTCCGGTTCGGAAATCCGCAATGTTGCATTGGTGGGTCACAACGACACGGGCAAGACCGTGCTCGTTTCGCAACTGCTTTTCAACGCCGGAGTGACGACCCGTCTCGGCCGCATCGAAGACGGCACCACCACGACGGATTTCGATCCCGATGAGATCGAGCGCAAGCACTCCATCTCCGCCGCGTTCGCGTTCGTGGAGTGGAAGAACACGAAGGTCAACCTCCTCGACACGCCCGGCTTCGGCATTTTCCTGATGGAATCGAAGGGCGCGCTGCGCGTCGCCGATTCCGCGGCGATCATCGTCAGCGGCGTCACCGGCGTCGAGGTCACGACCGAAAAAGTGTGGAAGTTCGCCGACGAGTTCGGCCTGCCGCGCATGGTGATCGTCAACAAGATGGATCGGGAGCGCGCCTCCGCCACGCGCACGCTCGACGCGCTGCAGAAGAAGTTCAGCAAGAACGTCGTCCCCATCCAGCTGCCGATGGGAGAAGAGAAAGACTTCAGCGGCGTGATCGATCTCGTTTCGATGAAGGCGCTGAAGTACGCGGCCGACGGCTCCGGAAAGTTCGACGCCGTCGACATCCCGGCGGAGCACAAGGCCGCGGCCGACGAGTGGCGCGAGAAGCTGATCGAGAAGGTGGCCGAGGGCGACGACACGCTGATGGAGCGCTTCTTCGAACAGGGCGGTCTGTCGCAGGAAGAGCTGCTCGACGGATTGAAGCGCGAGGTCGCACACCATCAGATCTTCCCCGTCGTTTTCGCCTCGGCCTCGCACAACATCGGCGGCCACGCGATCCTCGACGCGTTCGTGAACCTGCTGCCGTCGCCGGAGGAAGTGAAGACGCTCGACGGAACCGACAAGAAGGGCGAGAAGATCACGTTCGATCGCCGTCCGGAGGCCTTCCCGGCCGCGCTGGTGTTCAAGACGTTCTCCGACCCTTTCTCCGGACGCGTCTCTCTCTTCCGCGTCTACTCCGGGACCTTCAAGTCCGATACGTCGTACTGGAACACCACGCGGGACCACGAGGAGCGGGTCGGCAAGCTGCAGCTTCTTCAGGGCAAGCAGCAGATTCCGGTCTCGGAGTTGAAGGCCGGCGACATCGGCGCCGTGGCCAAGCTGAAGGACACGCACACCGGCGACACGCTGGCGGCGAAAGAACACATGATCGTGATCGATCACATCGCCTACCCGGAGGCGGCGATCGCGTTCGCCGTCGAGCCGAAGGCGCGCGGCGATGAGGACAAGCTCGGCATCGCCGTGTCGCGCATCATCGAGGAAGATCCCTCCATCCGCTTCGCCCGCGATCCGCAGACGAAGGAGTTCCTCCTCTCCGGACAGGGACAGCTGCACGTCGAGATCGTCGTCTCCAAGCTGCACAAGAAGTACGGCGTCGACGTGATCCTCCACCCGCCGAAGGTTCCGTATCGCGAAACGATCACCAAGCCGGCGGACGCGCACGGCCGCCACAAGAAGCAGTCCGGCGGCCACGGCCAGTTCGCCGATTGCAAGATCACGGTGGAGCCGCTTCCGCGCGGCGCCGACTTCGAGTTCGTCGACGAGATCTTCGGCGGCTCGATTCCGCGGCAGTACATCCCGGCGGTGGAGAAGGGGATTCAGGACGCGCGCACGAAGGGCTTCCTGGCCGGCTATCCGATGGTCGACTTCCGCGTCCGCCTCAAGGACGGCCAGTACCACGACGTCGACTCCTCGGAAATGGCGTTCAAGATCGCCGGCTCACTGGCATACCAGGAGGCGATGACGAACGCGCGTCCGACGCTGCTCGAGCCGATCATGCACGTCGACATCAGCGCGCCGTCGGAGTACGTCGGCGACATCATGGGCGACCTCAACTCGCGGCGCGGCCGCGTGGAAGGGGTCGACGCCGAAGAGGACATGCAGACGATTCACTCCCGCGTGCCGATGGCGGAAATGCTGACGTACGGATCGACGCTCCGCTCGATCACGCAGGGTCGCGGCAGCTTCCACATGGAGATGTCGCACTACGAGGAAGTGCCGCGCAACCTGCAGGAAAAGATCATCACGGAGTCGAAGAAGGCGAAGGAACAGCAGGCCGCCGCGCATTGATAGGTTGCCGGTTACCGGTTGCCGTGATTCGAGCGGCAACTGGCAACCGGTAACCGGCAACTACTCCTTGACCAGCGTCGCGGCGATCCGCGCGACCTCCGCAGTCGCGTTATCCGCAGCGGTCACCGTGTAAAGCCGATCGCGATAGCCCGGCGCGCTGATGCGTACCGTGTAGCTGCCGGGCGCGGGGAAGTCGTAAATCTCGTCCGGTTTGTCGAACTGGTTCGCCTGGCCGATCAGCAGATCGTTCACGTAGACCATCGCGTCATCGGGCACGACGGAGATGATCATGCCGCGCCGCGCGGTCATGCGCAGCGTCGTCGCCACGCCCGCGGCGCCGCCACCGGTGATCTCGGCGCGCGCGCGGCCGGTGACCGGCGTGTTCGCGTTCGGCGTGTTGCCGGCGTCTTCACCCGGATAGACGAGCGACGCTCCCGGCTGCGGCTCGCCGGGCGGGGCGGCGGCGGGCGCCGGTCCGGTGACGCGGCGCGGTTTGACGATGCTGGTGAACGTGTTGCCCGACTCCCGATAACGCATCCCGGTGTAGATCGCGAGGCCGGCCATGACGACCAGCACGACGCCGATCATCACCGGAATCCAGCGCGGGAGCGGCTCGGATTGCGGCTCCGGCTCCGGCGGCGACGCCGCGTCCGGCGGGGGAGGCTCGGTGGTCATACCGGTTCGGGTTCGGTATCCGGCTCCGTCTGGGAGTCTTCGTCGACCGCCGCGACGCCGTCGTCGGTCACGAGCGTCTCGTCGTCATCGTCGAGCCGGTCGTACTCCGCGTTCCGCTTCCTCAGCAGTTCCACCGCGTTCTGCTCGTCTTCCGACCGGACATAGATGCGGATGTCGCCCATCGCGCCGAAGTTGATCGGCTCCATGGTGAACTTGACGTTCTCGATCTGGGCCGGAACTCCTTCGGCCTCGAGGAAGCCCTTCACCAGGCGGGCCTCGTCATCCGTGCCGACGCTCGTGATCTCCACCCAGGTAGTGCCGTCGTCGCCCTGGACGGTCTGATACGGCAGCTCATCGTTGGCCATTTCAATTCTCCTCAGTCGGTGAGAGTCACGACCGAATCGCGGTCATTCACTCTACCGATCTTTGCATAGAACAGGCCGCCTTCCCGGAACCGCTCCTCGAGCGCCTGCTCGTTCGATGGGGAAACAGCGATCAGCAGACCGCCGCTCGTCTGGGCATCGCACATCAATGTGAAGTCGTCGTCAGTCACCGACGACTCGACGCGGCGGCGGAACGTCGCGACATTGCGCTCGGTCCCGGCGGGACGAAAACCGCGAGCGAGATAGTCGCGCGCGCCGGTCAGCAGAGGCACGTCGCGAACGCGGATCTCCGCGCCGACATGCGAGCCGGCGCACATCTCGAGCAGATGCCCGATGAGGCCGTAGCCGGTCACGTCAGTCGCCGCGCTCACACCGACGTCGACCATGACCTTCGCCACGTCGCGATTGAGTGTCGTCATCCAACGGATCGCTTCTTCGAGATCGGGCGATGGAGCGCGGCGAAAGAACTTCTTCCCGCTGAGAGCGCGATGAGCGCTGATCAGGACGCCGTTGCCGATCGGCTTCGTCAGGTAGAGCGAATCCCCTGCCTTCGCCGTGGAGTTCCGCACCAGTTTGTCGATCTGAATGACGCCGGTGACCGCCAGTCCATATTTCGGCACGTCGTCAATGATGGTGTGCCCTCCGGCGACCGGGAATCCCGCCTCGGCGGCTTTCTCCGCGCCCCCGCGCAGGATGTCCTGCAGCGTCTCGAGCGGGAGTTTGTCCGTGGGAAAGGCGGCGATGGCGAGCCCGAGGATCGGCGTCGCGCCCATGGCGTAAATGTCGGAGACCGAGTTCGCCGCGGCGATCGCGCCGAAGAGATACGGATCATCGACGATCGGGGTGAAGAAATCGACGGTCTGGACGATCGCCTGATCGCCGCTTATCCGCAGCACGGCCGCGTCGTCGTTCGTGGCGTGACCGACGAGAAGATCCCCGATCCCCTCATGTGTGGGGACTTTGGAAAGAACGGAACGCAGGTCATCCTGACCCAGCTTGCACGCTCAACCACCGGTGGTGGCGAACGACGAGAGGGCGGGATACGAGCTACGGAGCTTGTGCCGCACGCCTGGATGGTATCAGCGTGACACGTCGTCGAGCACCGACGCACGCGCCCCTTCGACCGCCAGCAGAATCTCCTGGTAGAGATTGAACGCCATGTCGGCGTTGAGCGGCGGCTGCGCGTTGCGGTTGACGATCTCGGCGATCTGCGACGCGTAGTGCGACGCGGTCGGCAGCCGCTCGCCCGCATCGAGAATGTCGCGAAAACCGTCGACGAGCTCGAACTGCAGGTTCATCCGGAACGTGCCGTCCACGAGGTTCTCCTCGAGATTCGCGTAGTCGATGTTCATTGCGCCACTCCGTATGTGACGTGGACGTTCATGCCATCGATTTTGCTCTGCGGCACGATGCCGCGGTCGCGCAGGAATGCGACGTACGCGTCGCGGAAATCGCTGGCGTGCGCGGCGGAGTCCCAGGTCGTATCGGCGATGACCCGATCGTCGCACGTCACCGTGACGTGATCGTCGACCCAGCCGCGGGCGTGCTCCGCGCCGACGAGGAAGTTCCAGTGGAACGAGCCGAGGTGCTCGACCGTGAGCGCGTTCGCCGGCTCGGCGCTGTCGAACCGGTGCGGCGTGAACGCGCGGGCGAAGTACTCCTCCGGATGAAGAATCTCGCGCGTGGTCCGCGGCGGATCGGCGTCGATGCGATCGAGCTCTTTCCAGCCGCCGCGCCTGTAGGCGGCGATGACGAAGCGCAATCCGTCGAGGTACGGGAACTTCAGCGACTCGACGAAATAGCGCGGCGCGGTCGGATCGATCGTCTTCTCCGCGGCGGCGCCTTCGGTCATGGCGTTGACCAGCATGTCGTTCTTCACCACCGAGTCGAGCGACTGTCCCGCTTCGCCGAGCATCCAGCCGATCATGACCAGCGACGCCTCGCCTTCGATGACGGAGTGATACGCGAGCTGGCCGTCCCAGTCTTCGCGCAGCGCGTCGTCCTTCGTGCCGATGTCGAAGTACTGGTCCTGCAGCGCGTGCGTCAATTCATGAACGGCCACCGACTTTTTCAGAAGCTCCGGGCTGACGGCGTCCTTGACGGCGTCGGGAAGCTCGCTGATGTCGAAGTAGGTGTGCTTGGCCGGATCGTAGAAGGCGAGAACCTGCGACTGATAGAGGTCGAGCAGCTTGCCGGTGAGCTCCGACGATTTGCCGTCGACGAGTTGCAGGGCGCGGAGAACGGCGATGTAGTCGTCGACCGGATAGGGCATCTGCCGGCGCATTTCGGCGCGGACGCGTTCCGGGATCTCGTCGCGCGCGATGGTCCTCACCACCACCTCGTGTTTGAACTTCAAACCGCGGATCTTCTCCACGGCGGCCATCTCCTCCGCCAGCGGAGAATCGGCCGCGGCGGTGACAGACCAGAAAACAAGCAGGCAGGGGAGAAGGCGAAAGTGCCGGAACATGCGAGCTATCAACACTTCACTCGCCTTCGCCGTTCCCTTAGAATGCGCAACGGTTCCACCGATGGAGAGAGGCGACAGCGAGCGCATCGAGATCACCATCAGCAGCCGGTTCGAGAATATCGAGCTCGTGCAGGTGATCGCGGAGCATCTCTGTGAAAACGCGGGCGTCGACGAAGACGGCTCGCACTGGATCGGCATGGCGGTCCGGGAGGCAGTAGCCAACGCCATCAAGCACGGCAACAAACTCGACGTACACAAGAAAGTACACGCCCGATTCGACCTGAACGGACCGGAGCTGTCGATCACGATCTCCGACGAAGGAGCGGGATTCGATCCGACCCAGGTCAGCGACCCGCTCAATCCACAGAATCTGATGAAGACGAGCGGGCGCGGGATCTTTTACATGCGGACCTTCATGGATGAGGTCCACTACTCTTTTCAACCCGGCGGCGGGACTTCGCTGGTCATGACGAAGAACCTGTCCAAAGGAAGCGGTATCGCCAGCAGCAACGGATGAAAGTCATCGCCGGTCACGCGACCGGCGGAAGGAGAACGAATGAAAGCCACGTCTCGCACAGTCGACGGAGTCGAAATCATCAGCCTGCAGGGGAAGATCACCATCGGCGCGGGTGACTCGCAGCTCCGCGAAGTGATCACCAACGCGGTGAACAACGGCAAGAACAAGATCCTGCTCGACATGAGCCAGGTGACGACGATCGATTCGTCGGGCATCGGCGAGCTCGTCGGCTCGTACACGACCGTGACCAATCGCGGCGGGAAGCTGAAGCTCCTTCACCTTCCGGCGAAACTGAACGAGCTGCTGCACGTCACGCAGCTCATCACCGTGTTCGAAGTCCACGAGAGCGAGCAGGAAGCGATCAGCAGCTTCTAGGTGTAGCGCAGGCGCCCTCGCCTGCGAATCGCGGGACAGGCGAGGGCGCCTGTCCCACACCTGACCCTCAGTGCCGCCGGCCGATGGACGGGCGCGGCGGAGCCCAGTCAGCACCCGGCTGCCCCTCCCGTCCCATCGCCCAGTGCATCGGCAGGGTGTTCGTGACCACGATCTCGTTCCGCTCCACCCATTGCGGGAAGAGCTCGTTCGCCAGCGCGGGATCGTGCACCGTCCTCTCCGCGAGCCCGATCAGTTTCTCGAACGGCTTCGTGTCGCCGAGGAAGTTGACCTTCACGCGTAACGCATTCGGCGGACGGGAGAACGCGGCGTCGTTCGGATGCACCACTCCCATGTGCGCCGCGGCGGAGAAGCTCTTGCGCGCGCCGGGCGGAATCACCAGCAGGCGAGGGAGAAACTGTTCGCCCGGGACTTCCGAGCCGATCTCCAACGTGATGGTGCGGAGCTCCGGATCGTACGACGAGATCGGAACGATGTCGGCGATGGCCACCGGCGTGCTGCGGTCGTTGATGACGTCGTAGTTGACGTTGATGTTCGCCGCTTCTTTCAGCGTCTCGCCGCGGACATGCGCCTCGATGCGCACTCCGTTCTCCGTTCCGATGATGCTCCGCTCCTGGGCCAGATTCGCCGCGGGGGCGGGAGCGACGGCTGCGGTGGGCGACGCGTTGGGTTGCGCGGGCTTACTCGACGCGCACGCGACGGCGAGGATTGCGACGGATGCAGCAGCTGCGAGTCTGCAGATCTTCACGGGGTCCTCCGTACGACGGGTTCAAGCCATCACATTACGCCCGTTGTGCGGATTCGGCTCCCGCTGTTGCTAAAACGTTCCACCCATCTGATGCGACGGCGTCGCGACGTCGGCGCCGTTCTGCTCGACCGGAGAACGGCTGTTCTTCCAATACACCGGGATGGCGTTGAGGAAGATCGCGTCGTTGCTCTGAAGCCACGTCTCGAACAACGACTCCGGCAGCAGAGGCTGACTGGCATCCCGTTGCTGCGCGATGAGAGCGTCGAACGGCGCGAGGTCGCGGAGCAGGTTGACCTTCACCTGCACGTAGCGCGGATAACCGATGAAGGGGGAGCGGGCCGCCGGCAGCACGATGTGCATCGGCGCGAGCGTCGTGAACGTCCGCTTCTCGCCCGGCTTGATGACCGAAAGATGCGGCATCGTCGAACCGCTGGGCACTTCCGAGCCGATGGAGACCGTCACGGTCTGCGATTCCGGGTCGTAGCTGGTTTCGCAGACTTTCGCCGCCAGCGCCACCGGCTGACGCGAGTTGTTCTGGACCTGGAAGGTGACGCTGACCGAGGAGCCGGAACCGATCGAATCGTCCGACAGCTGCGCGTCGATGCGGATGTCGTCGTCGAGGGCGAGAGCGCGACGCGGGTCGTTCATGTCGACGCGCGCGGCAAAAGCGGCGGTGGTGCAGGTGAGCGTCGTCGCCGCGATCAGGAGGAAGGTTTTCTGTTTCATGGCACCCCTCACGCCCGCATCGTTACGGCGAGAAACGTGCCAGATTATTTTGACTAGTCGATCTTGAGGACGGCGAGAAACGCTTCCTGCGGGATCTCCACCTTTCCCACCCGCTTCATCCGCTTCTTTCCTTCCTTCTGCTTCTCCAGGAGCTTGCGCTTGCGCGAGATGTCGCCGCCGTAGCACTTGGCGAGAACGTCCTTGCGCAGCGCCTTCACCGTCTCCCGCGCGATCACGCGATTGCCGACGGCGGCCTGCAGCGCGACCTCGTACATCTGGCGCGGGATGAACTCGCGCATCTTCTCCACCAGCAGCTTGCCGCGTCCGTACGCCTTGTCCTTGTGCACGATGAGCGAGAGCGCGTCGAGCGGCTCGCCGTTGACGAGCACGTCCATCTTCACCAGGTCGCTCTCCCGGTATCCGATGAACTGGTAGTCGAGCGAGGCATAGCCGCGGGAGATCGACTTGAGCTTGTCGAAGAAGTCGAGGATGACCTCGTTGAGCGGCATCTCGTAGACGATCATGACGCGATTCGAGGCGACGTACTCCATCTTCTTCTGCTGGCCGCGGCGATCGATGGCCAGGGCCAGAATCGGCCCGACGTATTCGTCCGTGGTGAGGATCGTCACTTCGAAGAACGGCTCTTCGATCTTCGAGATGCGCGCCGGATCGGGCATCTTCTGCGGGTTCTCGATCTCCGACCATTCGCCGTCGGTGGTCAGGACGCGATACCGCGCGCCGGGCGCCGTGGTCAGAAGCTCGAGGTTGAACTCGCGCTCCAGACGTTCCTGAATGATCTCCATGTGCAGGAGCCCGAGGAATCCGCAGCGGAATCCGAAGCCGAGCGCGGCCGAGTTCTCCGGCTCGAAGGAGAACGACGCGTCGTTCAACTTCAACTTCTGCACGGCGTCGCGCAGGTTCTCGTACTCCTCGGTGATGATCGGGAACATGCCGGCGAACACCATCGGCTTTACTTCCTGGAAGCCCGGCAGCGCGACGGGGGAGTCTTTCGCGCCGGTGACCGTATCGCCGATCTTGGCCAGCACGATGTCCTTGATGTTCGCGGAGAAGAAGCCGACTTCGCCGACGCTGATCGAGTCGACGGCCACCGGCTTCGGCGTGAAGTTGCCCATCTCGGTGATCTCGTACTCGCGTCCGGTCGACATGAACTTCACCTTCATGCCGCGCCGCATCTGACCGTCGACGATCTTCACCAGGCACATGACGCCGCGGTACGAGTCGTACCAGGAATCGAACAGCAGCGCGCGCAGCGGCGCGTCGGGATCGCCTTTCGGCGGCGGGATGTCGGTGACGATCCGTTCGAGGATCTCGGCCACCCCGATGCCCGCCTTGGCCGAGGCCAGGATGGCGTCATGGGCATCGAGCCCGATCACGTTTTCGATCTGCTCCCGCACCCGCTCCGGTTCCGCCGACGGCAGGTCGACCTTGTTGATGACGGTGAGGATGTCGAGGTTGTTGTTGATGGCGAGATACGAATTCGCCAGCGTCTGCGCCTCGACTCCCTGCGTGGCGTCGACCACGAGGATCGCCCCTTCGCACGCGGCGAGCGAGCGCGAGACTTCGTAGGAGAAGTCGACGTGTCCCGGCGTGTCGATCAGGTTGAAGGTGTAGAGGTTGCCGTCCTGGGCGCGGTACTTGAGGGTGACGGCGCGCGCTTTGATCGTGATGCCGCGCTCGCGCTCCAGATCCATGTCGTCGAGCATCTGTTCGTGCATCTCGCGCTGCTCGACGGCGCCGGTCATCTGCAGCAACCGGTCGGACAAGGTGGTCTTGCCGTGGTCGATGTGCGCGATGATCGAGAAATTGCGGATGAATTGCGGATCGGGCATGAGCGAGCGGGCGATGTAACACGAAACAGATGAGTTGTCATCCCGGCGGCAACGTGCCGCCGCGTTTGTTGGCCTGGCCTTCTTCAGGACAGGTCCAACAAACGCGTCTCGCTCATACCACTGCAGACCTACTTCAGCGTTCGAATCCAGGCGACCAGCGACTTGACCTGCAGGTCCGTCAGGTTCTTGCTCTTGTGAGCCGCCTTCGAGACCGAGCCTTTTCCTTCCTTCAGGACTTTGGCCAGCTCGTCGTCCGACAGTTTCTGCACGTCCGCCGAGTGGAAATCGTGGATGTTGTTCTTCTTCCCGATCGCCGTGTCGCCGGCGCCGGTCGCGCCGTGACAGCCGGCGCAGCCCTTCGCCTTGAACGTGGCGATGCCGTCGGCCACGAGATCAGGGGCTGAGCTCATCATCGGAGCGGGCGTCGTGGCGAGGTTCTCGGTCTGGGTCGTCGACGTGCTGCCGGTCGTGCCGGTCGGCGCGGTGGACGACGTTCCGGTGGTCGACGTCGTTCCCGTCGTCGACGTACCGCTGGTCGATGTTCCGGTCACCGACGTCGATGACGTGTCGGTCGTCGGATTCGTCGACATCGTTTCGGTTGGAACCGGAACGACGGTCCCCGAGGTATCGCTGGCGGACGTCGTCGTCGACTCTGACGTCGTCGCGCTCGTCTCGCTGGTCGTTGTTTCAGTCTTGCTGCAGGCAAACAGCAGCGCCGCTGCCAGAGCGGTTGCACCGATCCACTTCATGTGACCTCCTTCATTCACTCCCACGAGGTGTTGTTCATCCGGGCGACGATCTTCGCCACCTCGATGTAGTCGGCGTCCTCGCCGAGCTCGTTGAGAGCACCGGAGAAAAGATGCTGAGTCAGTGCCAGCATCGGGGTGGAGGCGTGCTGCTGATGAGCCAGCTGCGCGGCGATGCGGATGTCCTTGTCGTGGTGCAGCAGCTTGAAGACGAGCGGCCACTTGTGATCGCGCAGGCGCGTCGGCAGCAGGTTCTCCGACGCGTTCGACCGGCCGCTGCCGGCGTTCGTCACCTCGAGCGCCGTCTTCATGTCGATGCCGAATTGCTTCGCGATCAACAGGCACTCCGACGTGATCCAGACGGTCGCTCCCATGATCGTGTTCGTCAGGACCTTGATCGCGTGTCCGGCGCCGACGGCGCCGACGTGAATGATGGTCTTGCCGCACAGCCGGAGGATTTCCCTGGCTCGCTCGAAGTCGCCCGGGTCGCCGCCGATCATGATCGTCAGCGTGGCGTTCTCCGCGCCGACGACGGCACCGGTGACCGGCGCGTCGACGAAGTGCACGCCGCGCGCTTGCAGGCGTTTCGCAGTCTCGCGGCTGACGTTCGGGTCGCCGCTGGTGGCATCGATCCAGAGAGTCCCTTCCTTCAGCAATGGCAGGAGCTGATCGACGATCTCGTCGACCTCCCTGCTGGTCGGGAGCATGGTGATGATGACCTCGGCGTCCGCGCATTCGGCGAGATCGCGCGCCTGCCGCGTGCCGTGCTCGTGCGCGTGACGCGCCGCCTTCACGACGGTGCGGTTCCACACCACGACTTCATGTTCTTGGAAGAGATGGCGGGCCATCGGATAGCCCATGGCGCCCAGCCCGATGAATGAGAGTTTCATGGGGGCGCATCATATCTTCGAGATACTCACTGAGACCCTCCGGCCCGCGTTGCAGAGAGAGAGAGGTAGCTTCAGCAATTGGTCCCACGGAAGCACGCCCATTCGCCCGCTTTACCGTGGGGTTGGGTCCGAGGTGGGCACGTAGCTGAAGGGTCTCGGTCAGTATCTCAAAGAAATTCGCGCCGAATAAAAAAGGGGCGTTACGCCCCCTTGTTGCCGTTACCGGCGCCGATCAATTGCTCGATGCTTAGGTTACGTCCTTGCGGAACGAATAGTAGTGAGCTACGTCACAAAACTCAAGCTTTTGCCTTGTACCAGTCGGCATTGATCGCCGTGTATTGCGCCCACTTCTCCGGCACCAGATCCTGCGGGAAGATGGCCTGCACAGGGCACGCCGGCTCGCAGGCGCCGCAATCGATGCAGACTTCCGGATCGATGTACAGCATCTCCGCTTCGGCGAAACCATCCTCATCCTTGCGCGGATGAATGCAGTCGACCGGACAGACATCGACACAGGCGGTGTCTTTGGTGTTGATGCAGGGCTCAGCGATCACATAGGTCATAAAACCGGGACCCTCCGACGATGAAATTGCGGCCTATTTTACGCTACGTCTCGTTGCGTGGAGTGGCGGCTGTCACAGGGGGCAGTGATCAATCGGTCCAGCGGCGGATCGACTCGATCTGGTAGTCGTTGCCCATGAACGAGACGATATCGCCCGCGGCGTGGCCCATCAGCTTGTTCGCCACCTCGGACTGGTTGGAGTAGATGCCGTGCTCCGGCGCCGACTCCCACGGCCCGAGGATCGTCACCTCGCGGCGGATGTCGCCGTTCGAAAGCTCGACCTTCGTCCCGACGTGCACGACCGTCGTGTCGACCTGCGCCGGATCGAGCACCCGGACGCGTGAGATCTCGCCCGCCAGTTCGCCGACGCGCGCCGACAGATACTCGGCACGAGCCCGCGCCGCCTTGTACTCGAAGTTCTCGCGCAGATCGCCCATCTCGCGCGCGGCCTGCAGCGCCTTGGAGTTCGCCGGGATCTCGACCGATTTCAGGTGCGTCAGCTCGGCGCGCTTCTGCTCCAGCATCTCCGAGGTGGCGTAGACCGGCTCGGCCGTCGGCTCGCGCAGATTGCTGTACTTCATCATCAGCGCCTGCTTGACGTTCTCGCGGCGATACTCCTCGATCGCGCCGTAGCGGTCGAGGACCTCGTAGAGCTTGCGCGCCTGTTCGTCGTTCTCGACGCCCATGACGATACGCAGCGCCAGGCCGCCTTTGTCGAACATGTCCTTCAGCCGCGCGCGGACCGGCGTGAACTCGTCCGAGGAGACGGCCTCCAGGATCTGGAACAGCAAGGGGTAGGTCGCCTTGTCCGACAACGCCTCGTCGTCGTTCAGCTGCTTGACGTACCAGTAGAACGCCCGCGGATGGCGGCGCGGATAACGGAGCGTCTCGTCGAAGAGACGATCGCGAATCTCGGTCTGCCCTTCCTTCTCCAGCGCCGAGGCGATGACGGAGAGCAGACGCGGCTCGTCGTCGAGGAAGAACAGCTCGCTGTAGACCTTCGGCCAGTCGGGGTGCGATTCGCGCACGACCTGAATGGCCCGCTCGCGAAGCGCCTTGTCGCCGATCGCGGCCACGGTGCGCGAAGCCATCGGCCCGGACAGCAGCGAGGTCGGATCGATGGTCTGCTCGTGAGCGCCGGGAAGCGATTCGATCGTGGTGAGGATCTGCCACGCCGTCGCCGCGTCGGTGCGCGCCACTCTCGCGGCATCGGCGGCGAGCGTCGACGAGAAGTAGTCGGCGAGGTCTTTGTTGCGAGCGCTGTGCTTCCGCGCGAGATCGAGCTTGGTCTTGATGTCGGCGCGATCGAAGTCGCGGCGGATCATCGACTCGGCGTCGCCGGCCGAGGCGTTCCACGAATACGTCGCCTTCGCGCCGGTGCCGCTGACGACGATCTGCGGGTTCTTGCGCGCCGCGGTCCACCACGATCCCCACTTTTCCTCGGGGACGATGCCGATGACGGCGTCGCGCACTTCGGGCATGGTCATCGGACGACCGAAGCTCTGCAGGATCCTGGCGAAAAACTCGGCCGGCTTACCGGTGGCCTCGGCTTTCGTCTTCGCCGGATCGCTGAATTTGCCGCGCAGGACGTGACCTTCAGGCAGCGGCGTGAGGTACTTCCCCGCGGCGCCGAGAGGAACGGAAACGCGCTTTTCCTTCTCGAAGTCGAGCCGGCAGATGCCGAGCTCCGGGTTCAATTCGGTGACGCAGCCCGCGCCGCGTCCGGCCATGAAGAAACACTCGCCTTCGTCGTAATTCAACCAGATCTCGATTTTCTCCGCGCGTTCGACGGGGTTGCTCTGCGGATCGGCAAAGCCGGCGAACTGGAACGCCCGCGCGAAGCCGCGGTGCGCGCCGACGGCTTTGCGCAGCGCTTCTTCGATCTGGGGACGGAGTGTCGCCGGATGTTTGGAAAGACGGCCCAGCTCCTTCAGCACCTGCAGGCGCTCGGACCAGAGTCCGCGCTCCTTGAGTGCGTCGGAGAGAAGACCGAGGAGGGTGTCGGATTGCGTTCGCTGTTCGGCTTTGCGAAGCGACTTCGCGGCGATGAGGAAGGAGTCGACGTCGCTCGGGTCACGATCGAGTTGCTCCATCCAAAGCGCCTCGACGTCGTCGAATTTTTTCTTGTCGATCAGTGTGATCGCGTCGTCTCGAAACGGCATGGGCCGCACATTGTAGACGATCAGTGCTGAGTGCTGAATCCTGAGTCCTGAGGAGCGAATCCTGCGTCAGCACGCAGCACTAAGGACTCGGCACTTCAGGCTAGTGGCGCAGCTTGACGAGAGCTTTGAAGACGTCGAACGGAAGCTGTTCGGCGTGGACGATGTGGCGGAGGTGATGAAGCGAAGTCTTGCGCTCCTTCACATCCTCGAGGCTGATGTTGTGCTTGCGCAGAACTTCGTGTGCTTTGTTTTCAGGCATGGTTCGCAACGGAACGGGCGCATCCGCAGCGCTATTCCGCGCGTAACCGCTCCAGAATCTTCTCGTGCACGCCGCCGAACGCGCCGGATGACATCACCAGGATCACGTCGCCCTCCTTCGCCTCCCGCGCGACGCGCTCGGCGATGGCGTCGAAGTCGTCGATCTGCTCGGCCGGAATGCTGTCCGCTTTCAGCTGATCGACGATCGCCGGCACCGACATCATGTGCTCGAGTCCATAGCGCGTCTCGTAGCGGTCGCGATGAAAGATCGGTCCGATGACGACGCGGTCCGCCTCGCGAAAGGCGTCGATGTACCCGTCCTCGAATTCCTTCCGGCTCGAGGAGATGGAGCGCGGCTCGAACAGCGCCCAGATGCTCCGCCCGGGATAACGCTTGTGCGCGCCGTCGAGCGTCGTGGCGATGGCGGTCGGGTGATGGGCGAAGTCGTCGATCACGGTCACGCCGCGCTCGACGCCGCGCACTTCCATCCGCCGCTTGATGCCGCGGAATGTCTCCAGCCCCTTCTGAATCTCCTCGGTGTCGAGACCGGCGAGCCGCGCGATCGCCGCGTCGGCGAGCGCATTGAGGATGTTGTGGTTTCCTGAAAGCGGAGTGTGGAAACGCGTCCACTCCCGCCCTTCCCACCACGCCGTGAACGCCGTTCCGTCGGCCGTCAGCTCGGGATCGGTGGCGAAGACGTCGCGCGCGCGGTCCCAGCCGAACGTCAGCCAGCGTCCGCGCGCCGACTCGCTCAGCGCGGCGACGTGCGGGTCGTCGCCGTTCGCCACGATCGTGTCGTGCGGCGCGACCTGCTCGACCGCCTTGCGGAACGCGGCGATGATCGCCTCCAGGTTCTCGTAGATGTCGGCGTGATCGAACTCGATGTTGTTCACCAGCAGCGTGTTCGCGTGGTAGTGGAGGAACTTCGGTCCCTTGTCGAAGAACGAGGTGTTGTACTCGTCGCCCTCGATGACGAAGTGCGCTCCGCCGCCGAGCTTGAAGTTCGCGTTGAAATTCACCGGGATGCCGCCGACGACCATGCTCGGATCGCGTCCCGCCGATTCGAGCAGCCACGCCATCAGCGACGTGGTGGTCGTCTTGCCGTGCGTGCCGGTGATCACGATCGAGTGTTTGCCGCGGATGAAGAGCTGGTAGATCGCCTCCGGCATCGAGATGTAGGGGAGGTCCAGCTCCAGCGTCGCGGCCGCTTCGGTGTTGGTCTTCGCCGCGACATTCCCGATCACCACCAGATCGGGGCGAAACGCCTCGAGGTGGTCGCGCGTATACCCTTCGAGCACCGAGATCCGGAGTCGTTCCAGATACGTCGACATCGGTGGATAGACGTGCTCATCGGAACCGGCGACCTCGTAACCCCGTTGCTGCAGCATGCCGGCGAGCGAGGCCATGGCGGTACCGCCGATTCCGATCAGATAGACGCGTTTTACGTGATCGACAGACGTGATGTGTGGCATCAGTTGAATGGCCGAGCAAGAACCATGCGTCAGGCGGTCTGAATTGTAGAATCAAAAGCTCGTGTGCCGGGGAATGGCCTCAGAAGGGGCTCTGTTCGAATCCGTCGCACATCCGGAACAAAACCCACGTCTCAAACAGGAGGATTCAGCGCATGTCAAAAGGACTTTTTGCTGCAACGCTGGCTTTCCTGGTGACGGGCTCGCTGGCCTTCGCTCAGGCGCCAGCAAAGCCTGAAGCCAAGGGAGAAGCGAAGACGGAGAAGGCGGCCGAGAAGGCTCCCCGCCTCACCATCATCGAACCGGTCAAGGATTACGGCACGGTTCCGAAGGGCGACAAGCTCGACTGGGCGTTCGTGGTCAAGAACACGGGCGACGCCGATCTGCAGATCATCGCCGCGAAGCCGGGCTGCGGTTGCACCGTCGCCGACTTCGACAAGGTCGTGAAGCCGGGCGAGACCGGCAAGGTCACGGCTCACATCGACACGACCGCGTTCGCCGGTCCGATCGCCAAGACGGTCACCCTCGAGACCAACGACCCGTCGACCCCGACCGCGCAGCTGACGATCCACGCGATCGTCAAGCCGTACGTCGAGGCCTACCCCGCCGGCTTCGTCCGTTTCAACCTGCTGCAGGGTGAGACCGACTCGCAGGGCGTGACGCTCTACTCGGAAGAGGACGAGCCGTTCCAGATCGAGAAGGTCGAGTCGCCGGTCGACTGGATCAAGGTCGATTACAGGAAGGTCGACGACGCTTCGCAGCTGGCTCCCGGAGTCGGCAAGAAGGACCAGGCGCAGTACAAGTTCAACATCACCGTCGGCGGTCCGGATGCGAAGATCGGCCCGATTGCCGAGAAGGTGCGCATCACCACCAACTCCAAGCACCAGGCCGAGTACCTGGTCAGCGTCTCGGGCGTCGTCCGTCCGACCTACCGCGTCGAGCCGTCCAACGGCGTGAACTTCGGTGAAGTCGCTCCGTCCGACACGGGCGCGGTCCGCTCGGTCATGCTGCACTCGAACAACCTCAAAACCCCCGATGCGTTCACGGTCACGAAGGCCGAGTCGTCGACGCCGGTCGTCACGACCGCCATCAAGCAGGGCGCGAACAAGGGCGACTACGAAGTGACGCTGCAGATCGCCAAGGACGCCAAGCCGGGCGACCTCGACGGCACGGTCAAGATCTTCACCAGCGACAAGGTGAATCCGGTCGTCACCGTTCCGGTCCGCGGCACGATCAAGGGCGGCGCCGCTGCCTCGGCGGCCAAGGCCTCGAAGTAATCCTCATCAACACGCAGCTTCGAAGGGCGGCCTCGGCCGCCCTTTTCATTTTTCGAGTTCATCCTGAGCGCGGTGGCCGGGCGGGTGCGCTCAGGATCTCCGGCGGCACCGCGCGGCCGATGATCTTTGCGTGTGTCTCGCGGCGCCACCGGAGATCCTGCGTCTTCGCGCAGGATGAACCACAGAATCAGCGAACGACCGAGACACCGGTGCCGTCGCCGAGCGGAAGGATCGAAGTGATGAGGCGCGGATCGGTGACGATGCGCTTGTTGAAGTCGCGCAGGGCGTCGGTCGACGCGTCGTGTCCGCCCTCCGCCACCCGCCCCTTCCACAACAGGTTGTCGCAGACGATCACCGCACCGCTCGCCAGCTTCGGCAGCAGCGCGTCGAGGTAATCGCCGTACTCGGTCTTCACGCAGTCGATGAAGACGAAATCGAACGGCCCCGCGAGCTTCGGGATCACCGCCAGCGCCGCTCCTTCGTGGAAGACGACCTTGCACGTCAGCTCCGCGTCGACGACGAAGCTCTTCGCCCGGGCCAGCGTGCCGCGCTCGATCTCGATCGTTTCGAGCGTCGCGTCGGCGTCGAGCTCCCGCCCCATGGCGATGACGGAGTAGCCGATGTTCGTCCCCACCTCGAGCAGGTGCCGCGGCTTGCGCGCGCGCACGAGGACGCGGATCAGCTGCGCCACTTCGGGATCAGCGATCGGGTGATCGTTCTCCTGCGCGAACTCTTCCATGCGCACGAGCAGCGCGTCGCGATCGGGAGTGAGGCTCTCGAGGTATTCAGCCTGCGAGCGCTTGAGGATGGCGTCGATGCGGTCCTTCATGAACCGCGGAGTTTAGCGGGATTCCACCGCTTCCCGCAGCTTCTCCGCCTGGAAGTGGTTGATCAGCGGATCGATCACCACGTCGAGGTACCCGTTCATGACGTCGGGGAGGTTGTGAACCGTCAGGCCGATGCGGTGATCGGTGACGCGGTCCTGCGGGAAGTTGTAGGTGCGGATCTTTTCGGAACGGTCGCCGCTGCCGATCATCCCTTTGCGCGTGACGGAGAGCTCGGCCTCGCGCTTCAGGCGCTCGATGTCGTACAGCCGCGCCTTCAGAACGCGCAGCGCCTTCGCCCGGTTCTTGATCTGCGATTTCTCGTCCTGACACGACACGACGACGCCGCTCGGCAGATGGGTCATGCGAACCGCGGAGTAGGTCGTGTTGACGGACTGTCCGCCCGGACCCGACGAGCAGAACGTGTCGATGCGCAGGTCCTTCTCGGCGATCTGGATGTCGATGTCTTCCGCCTCGGGCAGCACCGCCACGGTGATGGCCGAGGTGTGAATGCGTCCCTGCGTCTCGGTCTGCGGCACGCGCTGCACGCGGTGCACGCCCGACTCGAACTTCAGGCGCGAGTAGACCTTGTCGCCTTCGATCTGCAGCGTGGCGTCCTTGATGCCGTTGACGGACGAATAGTTCGCGTCGGTGATGTCGACTTTCCACCGCTTCATCTCGGCGTACCGGATGTACATGCGCATGACCTCGGCGGCGAACAGCGAAGCCTCGTCGCCGCCGGTGCCGGCGCGGATCTCGACGAAGACGTTCTTCTCGTCGTTCGGATCGCGCGGCTGCAGCAGGATCTGGATCTCGTGCTCCAGCGGCTGCTCTTTCGGCTCCAGCTCGGCGAGCTCCATCTCCGCCAGCTCGCGCATGTCGTCGTCGGACTTCAACATCTCGCGCGCGTCGGCGATCCGCTTCCGGACGTCCTTCAGCTCGCGATATTTGACGACGACCTCCTGGATCTCGGAGATGGCCTTCATCGTGTCGCGATAGGCGGCGACATCGGTCACGACGTCCGGCTCACCGAGGCGGTGCTGCAGCTCGTCGTAGCGTCTTTCGATTTCGTCGAGTTTTTCGTACATGACGTAAAAGCCTTTGAGCTGTTGAGCTCTTAAGCTCTTGAGGGAGACGACCTGCTCAACAGCTTAAGAGCTTAAGAGCTCAACAGCTGGATAGCTAAGCGACGGCCGCTTGCTCGGGCTCGATCACGTCGTACATCAACGCTTCCTTCAGCGCCACGATCGCGATCTCGAGCTGCTGGTCGTCGGGCTCCTGCGTCGTGATCTTCTGCAGCCACATGCCGGGGCGCGTGAGAGCGCGGCAGACCGGGTTGCCGAGATGGCGGGCGGAAAAGCGGATGACCTCGTACGCCAGACCGGCGATCAGCGGGAGCAGGACGATGCGCGCGCCGACCTTCAGCAGGAACGGCGCGCTCGACGGCACCAGCGAGAAGACGAGGATGGAGATGGCCATCACGAACATCAGGAAGCTCGTGCCGCAGCGCGGATGGAGCGTCGACTTCGTGCGCGCGTTCTCGACCGTCAGGTCTTCGTTCGCTTCGAACGTGTAGACCGTCTTGTGCTCCGCGCCGTGGTACTGAAACACGCGGCGGATCTCGTTCATGAACGAGATCGAAAGGATGTAGATGAAGAAGAAGAGCGCGCGGATCACGCCGTCGACGATGTTGTACGTGATGTTCCCCATCCCCGGCAGCAGGTAGTTGCGGATGAGGTTCGTCAATCCGAGCGGCGCGAGAATGAAGACGCCGACGGCGAGCACGAGGGCCATGCCCATCGTGCCGGCGACCGCCGCGTTCGACATCTCCGGCTCGCCCTCTTCACCTTCGCTGACGACGCTCGCCGAGTAGTTCAGCGCGCGCATCCCGAGGATCAGCGACTGGATCAGGACGACCGAGCCGCGGAGCACGGGGAACTTCAGGAAGGGGTACTTCTTCGCGATCGAGACGAGCTTGTCCTTCTTGATGGCGACGCCGCCGTCCGGCTGCCGGACGGCGACCGAATAGCCGCTCAGCGAGCGCATCATCACGCCCTCGATCACGGCCTGGCCGCCGATCAGCATGTCCACATTGCGGTCCGCCGTGGCAGGCGCGGGCATGGAGGAGGTCAGACCGTTCGTGATCGCACCGAAAGTGCCGGCGAACAGCCTCGCGGCTCCGACCCATGCCTTGCGAATGGACATTATTTGGTGGCTCTCTTGGCGTACTTCTTCTGGAAACGATCGATGCGGCCGGCCGAGTCGACCAGCTTCTGCTTGCCGGTGAAGAACGGGTGGCACTTCGAGCAGATCTCGACGCGCAGTTCCTTCTTGGTCGAACCGGTGGTGAACACTTCGCCGCAGGCGCAGTGGACCGGAGCCTGCTGGTAGTTCGGATGGATCTCTGTTTTCATGAATTTAACCTCAATGCGATGAATGCCTGGGTGATAGAAAACGGCGAGTATATCGTAATTATTCTCCCCCTCTGCCGAGCATGAAACAGACCGAAACGCTTCTGCCGCGGACGCTTGCCGCCATCGTTCTGCTGATCAGCCTGTCGATGCTGGTGCCTCTGGCGAAGGCCGTGATCGCGGTCATCCATGGCGCGACGCCCATCATCGCCATGTGGCTTGCGCCGCTGCTGATCCTGGCTACCGGACTCGCGCTGCTGATCGCCATCGGACGCCGCAGCGTGATCGCGCCGTTGTTTCTGATGGCGCTCGCTCTGTGGGTGATAACAGCGGGGTATTTCCTGCTGTTTTACGTCGCGCCGAAGAGGCGCGCGGCCCAGAACGCGCACGCGCCGATCACGGCGGCGGCCGGAATCGTCAGCACCCAGGCCCAGACGATCTGACTGGCGATGCCCCACCGCACGGCGGAGAGCCGCCGCGTCGCGCCGACGCCGACGATCGAGCCGGTGATCGCATGCGTCGTCGACACCGGGATTCCGAAGTGCGTCGCGGTGAAGATCGCGATCGCGGCGCCGGTCTCGGCGGCGAATCCGCCGACCGGCTGCAGCTTGGTGATCTTCGATCCCATGGTGTGGATGATTCGCCAGCCGCCGAACAGCGTGCCGAAACCGATCGCGGCGTGCGCGGCGAGCACGACCCAGAGCGGAATCGTGAAGGTCGGGATCATGTGCGCGGTCAGCAGCACGCCGGCGATGATGCCCATCGTCTTCTGCGCGTCATTCGTGCCGTGACTGAGGCTGAAGAGCGCCGCCGAGGCGAGCTGCATCCGCCGGAACCACTTGTCGACGCGTGCCGGCGAAAACCGCCGGAAGATCCAGAACGTCGCCGTCATCAGGCCGAGACCGCCGACCAGTCCGATCAGCGGCGAGACGACGATGAAGACCAGCGTCTTGGTCCAGCCGCCGGGAAGGATCACGTCGAACGAAAACGCCCGCGCCACCGCCGCTCCGGCATACCCGCCGATGAGGGCGTGCGAAGAGCTGGTCGGCAGTCCGAAGTACCAGGTGATGAGGTCCCAGGAGATCGCGCCGATGAGACCGCCGAAGATCACGCCGAACGTGACGGCGTTGATGTCGATCATCCCCTTGCCGATCGTCTTTGCCACCGCGGTCCCGAAGCCGAACGCCGCGACGAAGTTGAAAAACGCGGCCCAGATGACGGCCTGTCCCGGCGAGAGCACGCGCGTGGAGACGATCGTGGCGATCGAGTTCGCGGCGTCATGAAAGCCGTTGATGAAATCGAACGCCAGCGCGACGAAAACCAGCCCGCCGACGATGAGCAGTTGATTCGACATCAGCCGTGCTTCACAACCACGTTCTCGAGCAGGTTGGCGACGTCTTCACAGCGGTCGGTGGCGTCTTCGAGGAGATCGAGGAATTCCTTCCACTTCATCACGGCGATGGCGTTGCTCTCCTCTTCGAAGAGCTGTCCGACCGCCTTCTGGTGAATGCGGTCGGCTTCGTTCTCCAGCCGGTTGATCTCCACGACGCAGTCGAGCACGCCCTTGCGTCCTTCGAGCGCGCTCAGCGCCGCGCGGACCTGATCGACCGACTTGGAGATCACGGCCGCGAGCTCGCGCGCGCCGGGCCGCAGCCGCTCGAGGTGATACAGCGGGATCAGCGCCGCGGCGTCATCGATGGCGTCCATGATGTCGTCGAGGGAACGGGCGAGCAGATGAATGTCCTCGCGATCGATCGGCGTCACGAACGTCTGGTTCAGCCGCTGGATGATGTCGTGCGTGAGGAAGTCGCACTTGTGCTCGACCTCCTTGATCTCATGCGCCCGGTCGGCGATCGGCGGATCGACGGCCAGCATCTCGTCGAGCAGGCGCGCGCCGGCGCGGATCTCGTCGGCGATGGCGACGAAGTCGGTATAGAAGCGTTCTTCACGAGGAATCAGACGAAAGCCCACGACCTCGGATCCTCCCTGAACGAAGCGCGCGAATTCTAATGTCGAGTCGGATGTGAAGTCGATGTAAATCCGCGTGAAGTCAGGCCGGAAGAGGGAGGCAGATCGTGAAGCACGCGCCCTTCCCCTCTTCGCTGTCGACGCTGATTGCGCCGTCATGGGCCTCGACGATCGCCTTGGCGATGTAGAGGCCGAGTCCGAGGCCGCCGTAGTAGCGGCTGGAGACGTTGCGCGCCCGGTGGAAACGCTCGAACAGCTGCGGGATCTCGTCCCTCGGGATGCCGATGCCGCGATCGGTCACCGACGTCAGCATGATCCCGCCCGATACTTTCGCCCGCAGCTCGATCCACGTCCCCTCGGCCGAATACTTCACGGCGTTGGAGAGCAGGTTGTCGACGACCTGGCGCATGCGGTCGGGATCGGCGTATACCGTCGTCTCGACCGTCTCCGCCTCGAATCTGAATTCACGCGTCGGGTTCTGAATCCGGAACGCCGAGGCGCGGCGCTCGAGGAACTCCAGCCAGCGGATCGGTTGCGGGTGGATCTGCAGCCGGTTGGTCTCGATGCGCGAGACGTCGAGCAGCTCGGAGATCAGTCCCATCATCCGGTCGATCTCGCCGAGAACCGCGTTGAGGTAGGTATGGCGATCGTCAGAGCCGAGATCGTCGACGGTCTGCGCGAGCAGTTGGGTGTAGCCCTTGATCGTCGTCAGCGGCGTACGCAGTTCGTGCGACGCGACCGAAAGGAACTCGTCCTTCTTGCGGTCGAGCTCCTGCAGCGCGGTGATGTCGCGGATCACCAGGACGGCGCCGACGATGCCGCCGCTCTCGATCGGCGCGGCGGCGATGGAGAGGTCGAGGTCCTTCCCCGTGATGAGATGCCGGCCGATGGCGAGGTAATCCGGCACCGCCGATCCACGCAGCGCCCGCGAGTACGGAAAGTCCTCGCGCGGCACGCCGCGGCCGTCGGGATAGCGCAGATTGAACGCTTCGAATGATCCCTGCTCCACGGCCTCGGTACGCGACGCGAGCCCGAACATGGTCAATGCCGCCTGATTGACGTCGACGACGCCACCGCCCGCGTCGTAAACCCACAAACCGTCCGTCATCGATCCGAGGATCGAGTCGAGTCGCGCGGAACGCTCGGCCATCATCTGCGCCAGCGCTTCGATCTCCCGCTTCGCCCGCACCTGCTCGGTGACGTCCTGCACGAGGATGGTGAGGCTCTGCGTGATTCCGGAGAATCGTCCGCGGACGGCGGAGATGATGCGATTGACGTAAAGCGGCGGCGCGCCGGGAATCTCCCACGCCTCGTCGATGCGCGTCTCGCCGGTCTCCGCGACCTGCCGCAGCGTCTGTTCCCAGCCGGGCAGCACCTCGTTCACGCGCAGGCCGAGGAACTTCGTGTCGGGAGAAACGCGTCCGAGGCGCTCGGCCAGGTCGACGATGCGGACGTTGGCCAGCTCGAATCGCAGCTCGTCTGCCGAGATGACCGCGACGCCGATCGGCGCGGTCTCCAGCACCGCCTCGAAGCGGACACGCGCGTCGACTTCGCGTCGCGCCAGCTCTTCCGCTGCGCGATGGCCTTCGAGCGAAATGCGCGTTAACCGTTGAATGTGGCTCGCGGCGCCGATGCGCTCGGCCACCGCCTGCACGAACTCGAGATCCTCGGCATCGAAGTTCCGCCGCGGATCGGACTGCGATACGACGATCGCGCCGATGCGCTCGCCGTACGACTCGACCGGCGAAGCGATGAGGCTCTGCTCGCGCATCGCCGCCTTCACCCGTTTCTCTTCGTCGTCGCGCGCGAAATCGAGCACGGCGTTGCCGCGGATCTCGTAGAAAAAGAGCGGACGGCCGATCTGGAAGACCGTTCCGGAGAGACCTTCGCCGGGACGGTACGGATGCTCCGCAAAGTACGAGCGAAAGTGATCCATCTCCGGCGGTTGCGCCGCGAAACCGACGAGGTCGAGCAGCCCGGTGCCGGGATGGTAGAGGTAGATCTTGACCGTGCCGGCGACCGCGTGCGCGACGCGCGCGGCGGGATCGTTGAGGTCATCGAACGTGGTCTGGACCATGTCGAGTCCGAGGTTCGCCAGGCACTCCGCGCGGCGCCGGCGCCACGCTTCGCGCTCGGCGTTCTGCCGCTCGTCGGTGACGTCGCGGGAGAGCACGACCGAGCCGATGATGCGCGCCTGATCGTCGCGAATCGGAGCGGCTTTCAGGTTGACGACGCGGTCATCGCCGCTGCGCTGATCGTGCACGAGGTAGTCGGACTTGACGTTTTCGCCGCGCAGCGCGCGCATCGACGGCATTTCGCTCGGTGTCAGCGGACTGCCGTCGACGTAGCGATGCCGGCCGCCGCGCACGCGCGCGTCGGCGTCGGCGTGAAACAGATGTCCCGGCTCGCGCTGCGCCGCGGCGTTCATCCGCTCCAGCTTTCCGTGCGCGTCGTAGATCGCGGCGGACTCGGGGATCTGATCGAGGATGGCGTTGACCTTCGCCATCTCGCGCACGGCGCGGTCGTGCAGGAGCGTGTTGTTCAACGCCAGCGTCGCGTAGCGGCCGATCTCGCCGAAGAGATCGATCTCTTCGTCCGACCAGACGCGCGCGGAGTCGCTCTGGTGCATGCCAAACGCCCACGGCTCGTCCTCGCGCGGCCGCAGGATCTGCACCATCTGCGAGCGGATGCTGAAACGGCGCGCCAGCTCGGCGTCGAGCTCCTCTTCTCCTTCGCGCACGACGACCGGCCGCGTCGACTCCATCGCCCGCCGGATCAACGGCTGCGAGCCGGCGAGCGGGATCGGTCCCTTGTCGAGCTCCTGCGGCATGTCGGGCGCGGAGACGGAGAACGCCACTTTCGCGTACTCCGACTGTTCGTTGACGGGATGGAGCAACCAGGCGCGATCGGCGGAGAAATGCTCCCGCGTGATCGTTACGATCCGGCGCAGCACTTCGCGCAGCTCGAGCGTGGTGGTGAACGACTCGAGGATGTTGGAGAGGAAGCGGTAGCGTTCCTCGGCACTGAAGTGCGGCCGCGCCGGACTGCGCCGGTCGAGATACCGCTCCAGGAGCCGGCGCACCGCGCCGTCATCGCCGTTCTCTTCCGGGATCTCCAGCACGCGCGCCATCGGCTGCTTGCTCTCGGCCGCGTCGCGCAGGCGCTGCGCCGCGGTGGAGCCCGAGATCGCGATCAGCGTGAACGGCTGACGATCGAGCATCGCCACCGCTTCGTCTTCCGTGGCGACGATGACCGGCGTGCATTCCAGCGACCGGGCGACGTCGGCGGAAGTCCGTGCAACCGGATCGGTCGCAACGATGAGGACCTGGTTCGGCATGGGCACCTGGTAATGGCGCTACGAGCCGCCAATCGTAACAGAACGCCACACGTGCTCATCGGTCACAACCGGCGACGATCACCGGTCACTGCCGCGGAAGTTCGGAACGACAAACATGGCCCTCGGAAAGGAGGGCATATGTGCAACAACCGGCTACTGATCGCTGCTGCCCTCTGTAGCCTCGCGATGAGTTTCGTCGCACAAGGGCAGGTGACGCAGCACAATCCATACACAGTTCCAGGGGCCAGAATCCGGATGAACATGGTCATCCCGGTTCCGGAAGCCGACGGCATCCGCTACGAATCGATGGGGCCCGCCACGTTCCAGGAGATCGCCCCCTGCCGCGTGGTCAGCACACTGAAGTCGGACGCGTTTCCGGCCGAATGGGGCGGGCCGCCGTTCCTTCCGAACGACAGCCGCATCTACGTGGCGACCGGCAAGTTGATGACCTCCGACTGGGTGAACCCATGCTCCGGCCGGATCCCGGTCGGTGCGGCCGCACTTGCGGTGCGACTCACGGTCGTCAATCCGGTCGGTGACGGCATCATCTATCTCGCGCCCGGGACCTGGACGCCGATCGCCGGCCTGCCGGTGTTGAAGTTCTCGACCGGACCGAACGTCTCCGAAGAAGTCGGCGTGATGCTTCGCAATGAAATGTTCGCGGTGATGTCCGCCAACGCGCCGGCCGATTTTTCAATCGACGTCCTCGGCTACTTCGAGGCAGACACGCTCGGCGGCGCAGGTCCTGCCGGACCGAAAGGCGCGCCGGGATCGCAGGGACCACAAGGCCTGATCGGACCGCAGGGTGAAAAGGGCCCGGCCGGCGCTGATGGCGCCGCAGGACCCGCAGGAGCGACCGGTCCGATGGGCGCCACCGGACCTCAGGGCGAACCGGGAGCGGCCGGTGAGATCGGACCTGCCGGCGCGCCGGGACCGACCGGACCCGCAGGACCGGCCGGTCCGCAAGGTGAGCAGGGCTCGCCCGGACTTGTCGGACCGCCCGGACCTCAGGGACCGACCGGGGCAACCGGCGCAACCGGACCGGCGGGTGCCGCCGGAGCGGACGGCAGCTCCTACATCCTTTCGATGGGGACCGGCACGTTCACTCCGGGAACGCTCCGCATCTACAACTCCAGCATCCACGGCAACGCGACCTACGTCTTCCTGCAGTACAACCACCCCGGCTCGCCCGGCAACGCCTGCTCGGTCGAGGCGATCGGCGAAGGGTGGGTCGATGTCTCGGGCAGCACGGGCAAGAAGTTCATGTATCTCGTGCTGACTCGACAGGCGCCGTAGTTCGCGCCACGGGCGCCGGCATTCCCGCCGGCGCCCGTCCCGTAGAATGCCGCGCATGCCGAAACGCTCCTTCGAAGATCTCGTCGAGCTGATGAAAACGCTGCGCGGACCGAACGGCTGTCCGTGGGATCGCAAGCAGAACCTTCCCGATCTCAAACCCTACGTGATCGAAGAAGCGTACGAAGTGGTCGACGCGATCGACCGCGACGATCGCGACGCGCTGCGCGAAGAGATCGGCGACTTCCTCCTCCAGGCGGTCTTCATCACGGAGATCACCCGCACCGAAGGATCGTTCGACATCTACGACTCGATCACCGCCATCCACGACAAGCTGGTACACCGCCATCCGCACGTCTTCGGCGACGTGGAAGCGAAGGACGCGGAGCAGGTGCTGGTGAACTGGGAAAAGCTGAAGAGCGAGGAGCGGAAAGCGGAGGAGAAGAGCGTGCTCTCCGGCGTCCCGCAATCGCTGCCCGCGCTGCTGAAAGCCTCGCGCCTGACCGAAAAAGCGGCGCGTGTCGGTTTCGATTGGCGCCGCACGGACGAAGTCTTCGACAAGCTGGACGAAGAGATCGCGGAGCTGCGCGAAGCGATCGATTCAGGCGACAAAGCGAATGTGCACGACGAGCTGGGCGACCTCCTCTTCACGATCGCGAACATCGCGCGCAAGCTCGAGGTGAACGCGGAGGAGGCGCTGCAGTCGACGAACCGGAAGTTCTCGCGCCGCTTCGAGTCGATGGAGAAGAAGGTCCACGGCAGCGGCCGCAATATCGATCAACTGAGCCTGGAAGAAATGGACGCGCTGTGGGACGAAGCCAAGGCCGCCGAGCGGGCCTGATCGCGCTGGCATTGCTGGTCGCACTGCAGCTGTTCGGCACGCGCCCGGCGATCTACGCCATCGACGCGTACCGCGCGCATCTTTCACCGCACCTTCGCGGCATCGTGCAATGCCGCTTCACGCCGTCATGCTCCGCCTACGGCCGCGAATCGATCCGCAAGTACGGCCTGATCTTCGGCGGCGTGAAGACGACATGGCGCATCGCCCGCTGCGGCCCCTGGACTCCGCTCGGCACCGCGGATCCGCCGTAGCTGGCAACAGGGAACGACCGGAGCGCCTCGTCCCCCTGTGGCTAGTCCCCGGGCGGCTCCTCGGCGCTGGGGCAGACGTCATTCAGCACGCACTCGGCGCACTTTGGCTTGCGGGCGACGCAGATCTGGCGGCCGTGGTAGATCAGGCGGTGCGAAAACGCCGTCCATTCCTTCTGCGGAATCAGCTTCATCAGGTCCTGCTCGATCTTCTCCGCGTCGGAATTCGACGTCAGCCCGAGGCGGCCGGCGACGCGGCTGACGTGCGTGTCGACCACGATGCCGACCGGCGCCTTGAACGCGTTCGAGAGCACCACGTTCGCGGTCTTTCGTCCGACGCCGGGTAGTGCGGTCAGTTCCTCCATCGTGCGCGGAGTTTCACCGCCGTGGCGTTCCATGATCGCCTTCGACGCGGCGATCACCGCCTTCGCCTTGTTGCGATAGAAGCCCGTCTGCTTGACGTCGCGCTCCATCTCCACCTGGCTCGCGGCCGCGAACGCCGCCGCATCGGGGTACTTGCGGAACAGCGACTTCGTCACGATGTTCACGCGGACGTCGGTCGATTGCGCCGAGAGCATCGTCGCGATCAGCAGCTCGAACGGGTTGGTGAAATCGAGTGAGCACTTCGCCTTCGGGTAAGCCTTGCGGAGGCGATGCGTGATTTCCATCGTCCGCTCCTGTTTCTTCGTCGCCATGGACATAAAATCAGATCATGACCACGACGATCGACGCGAGCCGCGTGATTCGCGCGCCGCGCGGAACCGAAATCTCCTGCCGCGGATGGCAGCAGGAAGCCGCGCTGCGCATGCTGATGAACAACCTCGATCCCGAAGTCGCCGAGCGCCCGGAGCAGCTCATCGTTTACGGCGGCATCGGCAAGGCGGCGCGCAACTGGGAGTGCTACGACGCGATCGTCGCCACGCTGAAGCGTCTGAAGAATGATGAGACGCTGCTCGTGCAATCGGGGAAGCCGGTCGGCGTCTTCCGCACGCACGAAAACGCGCCGCGCGTGCTGATCGCGAACGCCAATCTCGTTCCGCACTGGGGCACCTGGGACGAATTCCGTCGCCTCGACGCGCTCGGCCTGACGATGTACGGCCAGATGACCGCCGGCTCGTGGATCTACATCGGCACGCAAGGCATCCTGCAGGGAACGTACGAATGCTTCGCCGCCGTCGCGAAGCAGCGCTTCAACAACACGCTGCGCAACAAGCTCGTGGTCACCGCCGGGCTGGGCGGGATGGGCGGCGCGCAGCCGCTGGCGGCGACGATGAACGAAGGCACGGCGCTGATCGCCGAGGTCGACCGGACCCGCATTCAACGCCGCATCGAGAAGCGTTATCTCGATGAGGAAGCGCCGTCGCTCGACGCCGCGATCGCGCGCGCGCTCGAGGCTCGCGACAAAGGCGAGGCGATCTCCATCGGCGTCGTCGCGAACGCCGTCGAGCTGCTCGAAGCGCTCATCACACGCAACATCGTCCCCGACATCCTCACCGACCAGACCTCGGCGCACGATGAGCTGAACGGCTACGTCCCCGCCGGTCTGCCGTACGACTTCGCCCTCGGCATGCGCGAGAGCAACCCCGACGCATACATCGAGGCGTCGTACGACACGATGGCCCGGCACATGCGCGCGATGATCGAGTTGCAGCGCCGCGGCGCGATCACGTTCGATTACGGCAACAACCTCCGCGGCCAGGCGAAGGACAAGGCGGGCGTAACCGACGCGTTCGAAGTCGGCGGCTTCGTGCCGCTCTTCATCCGGCCGCTGTTCTGCGAAGGGAAAGGGCCGTTCCGCTGGGCCGTGCTGTCGGGCGATCCGAACGATCTCCTCGTCACCGACGAGGCGATCCTCGAGCTCTTTCCGGACGACGAGCCGCTGCATCGCTGGGTGCGGATGGCGCAGAAGCGCGTCGAGTTCCAGGGACTGCCGGCGCGCATCTGCTGGCTCGGCTACGGCGAGCGTCATCGCGCGGGACTGCTGTTCAACGAGCTCGTTCGCAGCGGCAGGGTCAAGGCGCCGATCGTGATCGGCCGCGATCATCTCGACTCCGGCTCCGTCGCCTCGCCGAATCGCGAGACCGAGGGGATGCGGGATGGATCGGATGCCATCGCCGACTGGCCGATTCTCAACGCGCTGCTCAACACTTCGGCGGGCGCCACATGGGTTTCCGTGCACCACGGCGGCGGTGTCGGCATCGGCTATTCGATCCATGCCGGGATGGTCGTTCTCGCCGACGGCACGGACGACGCGGCGAAACGCCTCGAGCGCGTGCTGACGGCCGATCCGGGAACGGGTGTGATGCGTCACGCCGACGCGGGTTACGAGCTGGCGATCGAGGTGGCGAAGGAGCGGGGCGTCGATCTACCGATGGTCAAGTAGCTTCTCCAGCACCTTCTTCGCGTCGTCCAGCGCCGGCTGATCCGGTTTCGGCTTCGTCGCCAGATAGCGCCGCAACGCCTCTTCCCCGCGCTCCACCCGGCAGTGGCAGAACTGCGCCGTCCTGCCGATCTCGTACAGCGCCTGCGTGGCCGCGGGATCGATCGTCAACATGTTGTCGAACGTCTCGAACGCCGTGTCGTACTGCTGCGTCTCCTGCGACAGCCAGCCGAGCCACGTCAGCGCCAGCAACTTCGTCTTCGTGTCGCGCGCGGTCGCGACCGCCTTCTGCAGCTTGACGCGGGCCGGGCCGTACTGCTTTGCGCGGTACGCGATGTAGCCGTCCGCCCACGCGCCGAGCGCGGCGTCGCGCTTCGCCAGCTCCCGCGCCTGCCGCCGGGCCTTCCCCGCACTGCCTCCGACGATGCGCGGCGTCATCGTGTAGTACTGCACGAGTCGGACGCGGGCATCGAGCAGATTGGGATCGAGGCGCACCGCCTCCTCCAGCTCCGTTCCGATGTTCCAGCCGAGGAACGCGAGGCGGACGGCGTTCGTCGACTGCTTCGCCTCTGCCGTGTAGCTGCGCGCCAGCCAGTCGTGGAAGTCGGCGCGCTTCGGCGCGAGCGCGACCGCTTCCTCGAACAGAGGCGAGGCCTTTGCAGCGTCGCCCGCTTCGAGCAACGCACGGGCACGCTCGAACAAAAGCGACGGATCAGCGGCCGCGGCCGTCGCGAAGTGAAATACGAGAAGGAATCGAATAGCCGGCATCATGGCCCTGTTGTGGCGCGCGGTCCCTGACGCGTAGCATGGCTGCGCTCGTCCGGAAACATCGGGAGGAAATGGTGCAACAAGTCATGAAGAAAGACTGGGTGAACATCGCGTTTCTCAGTCTCACCCCAGTCATCGGCGTCGTCGGCACGGCGCTCTACACCTGGCGCAACGGCTTTCATCTCTGGATGCCGCTGCTGACGATCGGCCTCTACCTCTGCGTGGGGATGTCGATCTGCGCCGGTTATCACCGTTTCTTCTCCCACAAGAGCTACGAGTGCTCGCCGCTCGTCCAGTTCTTCTACGCCTTCTTCGGGGCCATGGCCGCGGAAAACTCGATCCTCTGGTGGTCGTCGAGTCATCGCGTCCATCACAAGTACGTCGACCGCGACTGGGACCCGTACAACATCAAGCGCGGCTTCTGGTGGGCCCATATCGTCTGGATCTTCTACAAGAATGACGAGCGCGACGAAACGTTCGAGAACGCCCGCGACCTGCAGGCGAACCCGATCGTGATGTGGCAGCACCGCTGGCACAAGGCGATCCTCATCGGCGCCGGCTTCGGCATCCCGACGTTGATCGGCGCGGCGTTCGGCGACCCGATCGCCGGACTGCTCTGGGGCGGCTTCCTCCGCATCGCCGTCATCCACCACACCACCTTCTTCGTGAACTCGCTCGCCCACTTCCTCGGCAAGCCGCTGTTCAACGCCGAAGTCTCGGCGCGCGACAACTGGATCGTCGCCCTACTCACGCTCGGCGAGGGCTACCATAGCTTCCATCACCGCTTCCCCGCCGACTTCCGCAACGGCATCCGCTGGTACCAGTGGGATCCGGCCAAGTGGTTCATCCGCGCATTGCGCTACACCGGACTGGCGAAGACATTGATCGCCACGCCCGAGCCGCAGATCGAGCAGGCGCGCATGAGCGCCGCGCTGCGCCTGGTCGAAACCCGCATCGCCGCCGCCCCGCCGACAGTGGGCGACGAGGTGCGGAAGAAGATCGCCGACGCGATCACGCATCTCGAGACGGCCTTCGCCCTCTGGCGTCAGCACGCCGAAGAGAAGGCCCAGGGGATGTCGAAGTCGTGGCGCGAGACGCGCCGTCACGCACGGCAGAAGGTGCGCGTGGCACGCCGCGAATGGAAGACCGCGGTGCGGATGATCTCGCGGATGCCGGCTGCGGCGTAAGGGAACCGACCAGGGCGCCTCCGGCGGGCGGGCACGGCCCGCTGCGTTTGTTGGCCAAGCCTGAACGCACGATTCGCGTCGAACACGATTGACGCGAAAACAAACGCCGCGGGCCGTGCCCGCCCGCCGGAGGCGCCCTGGTCGTCCTCTCACTCCACGTCGACGCCTAGCCTCCGCAGCGCGCGCTGAGCGGTGCGCGCCTGGCGGGGCAGCAGGCAGCGTTGATCGAAGACGCGGCGATACATCGCAATCGCCGCGTTTTTTTCGCCTGTCTCCACTTTCGTCCGCGCCAGATCGAGCTGCTTCTCTGCTTCGTCTTCCCGCGCGTGCACCTCGTCGCGCACCATCCGCTCCACCGTCGTGATCCGCAGCGCGCCTGCCTCGCTGTCGATGTGCGTCAGCTCGCGGCCGTCGCTGTCGAGCAGCAGCACGACCGGCGATTTGCCGTTCGCGCCGAGGCTTGCCACGCGCTCGAAGTCATCGGGACGGACCACGTGCATTGCCACGCATTGCGACGAGTACAACGTCAGCGTGCGTGACGTGAGCAGCTCCGAGTGCCGCATGTCGTCGCGCGACGACGGCAGCCAGTAAACGACGAGTTGCGCGTGCGGCGGCGCCTCGCCCGGATTCAGCACCTTCCACGGCACGAACCAGACCGGCTCGGGCGGCGGTCCGGCGTACGCGGCAAGCGCGATCGCGACAGCGGCCAGACTGCGAACGGAAAACCGGCGCATGTCGATCCTTCGGGAATGCCGCGGATTATACGCCGCCGCTACAGCTCGGTTTGATGCGCCACCGTGCGGACCACCGCGGCGCGGGCCGTGCGTCCATGAGCCTCGAGATCGCTCGCCAGCATCCGCAGCTGGATTCCCGTGACCGACAACACCCGCCGTGCGGCCGCCGCCCCGTAATCGGTGCCGCCCGCCTGCTTGCGAAGATGGGCGAGATCGAGATCGATGGCGAGCGTCGTGCCGAGCTCGGCGTCGTTGTCGATGAAGTCGTGGATCGCGCGCACCATCCGCTGCTTCGCGCTCTTCTCGAATTCATCGACGCGGCCTTCGTCGCGCAACGCCCGCTTCACCTGCGGCGACGCGCGGAGCCCGTCCGCTTTCGTCTTCGCCGCCGTGCTCTCGGCGAGTCCGTCGAACGTGCGGACGATCGCGTCGTATCGGCGCAAGGCGTCCGCGTCGGTGAGCGTCGCGGCGCCGGCGAGATCGCGCTCGAGCATTCGCGCGATGAACGCGTCGTCACGCGCACGCGTGCCGCGTTTCATCGCCTGCAGTTCCATCCACTCGACCGCCTCGCGGAGCAGCGACGATGACGGCCATTGATGGCCGCCTTCGAAAATTTCCACGCGATACGTCGTATGCAGCGCGGCGAGCTTCGACTCGATCAGCCGCGTCTCGCTGAAGTTGAAATCGTTCACCCCGGCGGTGCCGAACCAATCGAATGTCACGTTGTCCGTGTCGTGATCGTCGGCCAGGCGGCCGCTGCATCCGATCACGCCGGCCACCGATTTGCTCACCTTCGCCAGCGACCACGCCATGATCGCGCCGCCCGACATTCCGGTCGCGTAAATCCGCTTCGGATCGACCGTGAAACGGCGCTGCGCGTCGGACCACATGGCGTTGATCGCCTTCGAGTTCGGCTGCCAGTCGGCGTTGCTGCTCGTGTCGTTCGAGCTGACGACGATCCAGCCGTACGCTTCCGCCGCGTCGCGAAAGAGCTCCGCGCCGAGGGGACCGCGTTTGCGCGGATCGAAGACGTAGAGGGTCGGCCAGCGCTTCGATGCGTCGTAGTTCTTCGGGAGGTAGTAGGCGTAGGTGATCGACGGATCGATCATCGTCGGCAGGCGCTCGACGACGCGGCCGCGCTCGTAGGACTCGGGCTCCTGTGAGCCTGCGAAGAAAAGAAGAAACAACAGCAGAACCCGCATCGAATTCGAGTCTAGCGCCCCGAGGCATGCTACTTGCCGGTGCTCCTGCACATGACTGAGTTTCGTGACCGGCGAGGCGGACTCGTCGCGTTCGGCATCCTGCAGATCGTCGTCGGATTGATCTGCGCGCTCTTCGTTCTCGTGTTCGCGGCGGCGCTGGAGCTCACCTCGCGCCGCGGCATCGCGCCGCCGGCGAACATCGCCCCGGCGTTCGTGCTGTACGGCGCGGCCGCGTTCTACTTCATCACCGTCGGCGCCGGCTCGATTCGCGCGCGACGATGGGCCCGCGCGATGAGCGTGGCGTTTTCCGCCGCCTGGATCGCGGTCGGCGTCGCCATCGTACTGAGCTCACTGCTGTTCATCCGCCGGACGCTCGTCTTCGTGCGTCCATCAGAAACCACGCTCGTGGTCGGAATCACCGCCGCGATTCTGATCATCGCGTTCATCCTTCTTCCGCTCGCGCTCTTCCTTTTCTATCGCCGCGATGATGTTCGTCTCACCTGCGAGTCCAACGACCCGGCCATTCGCTGGACCGATCGCGTGCCGTGGCCGGTACTCGCGGTGGCGACACTGATGGGATTCATGTCGTTCGCCACGCTGGCGAACGTCGGCGCGCCGGTCGTGCCGTTCTTCGGAATGGCGCTCACCGGCGCGAGCGCGGCGCTGACGATGCTCACGTTGTCGGGACTCTTCGGATTCCTGACCGTGCAGTGGATCGTGCTGCGGAAGTCCGCCTGGTGGACGACGCTGCTCGTCCACGTCATCGGCGGCATCGTGGCGCTGGTGACGCTCGCGCGCGGCGACGTCGGCGAGGTCTACGCCCAGATGAACGTGCCGCGGGAGCGGATCCAGGCGATGCAGCTCGACACGCTGGGACGCAGTCCCGCGCTCTGGGCCGTCGTGATCGTGGTGTGGGCCGCGTACCTCGGAGTGCTGCTCTACACGCGGCGTTACTTCGATACGCCGGCGCCGCGAACTCGCGTCACGGATGCGACGCGAGCCGCGGCTGCCTGAAATTACTTCGTGATGTTTTCGGGGAAGGTGGCGATCTTGCTCGTCGCGCGAAGCTCGTTCGTCAGTCGGGCCACCGCTTCGAGAACCTGAGTGGCGTGCTGCGTCATCAGGTACTCGCGGATCTGCGGCTTCGCTTCGTCGAACGACAGCGTTCCGGCCGGCTTGCGGTCTTCGACGAGGATCAGATGAAAGCCGAACTTCGTCTCGATGATGCCGCTGATCACGCCCTTCTTCAGGAGGAACGCGGCCTGCTCGAACTGCGGATCGAGGACGTTCGGACCGATCCATCCGAGGTCGCCGCCGCTCTCGCGCGCGCCATCCTCGGAGTACTTCTGCGCGGCCTCGGAGAAGTTCTTGACCACCATGCGCTGCATGGTCTCCACGTCCGTGCCGGGGGGAAAGACGTTCTTCCCGTGCAATTCGGCGGCGATCGCCTGGATCTTTTCCTGCGCCTCGGCCCTGGTCTTGCGGTTCGGGCCGTTGTCGGTCGGCACGATGATGATGTGCCGGACTTTGACCTTCTCGGCGGTGGCGAATTCCGCCGGATTCTCATCGTAGAACTTCTTCAGCTCGTCATCGCTGATGATCGGCTGCGAGACGACGTCGCGGACGTAGCGATCGAAGAGCGTCGACTCCGCCGAGGCCTGCATGTCCGCCTTGACCTCGGGCTTCTGATCGAAGTTGTGCTTGATCGCTTCCTGAATCACGAGGCGCTTGCGGAGGTAGTTCTCGAGGAACGCCGACTTCCCCCCCTGGCTCTCGTACTGCGCGCGCATTTTCGTTCCCAGGCGGTCATACAGCAGGTCGAGGTCGCCGGCCGTGATGGTCTGGCCGTTGACGACCGCGACCGGCTTCTTCGCCGGGTCGACCGGCGCGGGCGCCGACTGCGCCAACAGCGGCAACGCCGCCAATGCGGCCATCGCCGCGAAAAGATGCTTCATTCGAAAGGCCTCCAGACGTGAGCTGTGACGAATCACCGCGCGCAAAGTATTGCGCGCAAACGGGCGGAGCAACGCCGCCGCTCTGCGCCCCATTCCGGCCCGGCACCGTTCTTGAGATGGATGGGAGCGGAGGAAACAGGACATGGGCACCATCGACCAACCGAAGCCAAGCGAACCGGGATCACCCGTCCCCGACCAGCAACCGCTCCAGCCCGGCGGCACCACTGAAAGCCGGGCGAACGCCTTCTCGTCGCAGCGAAACAACCCGCAGACGCCGGAGATCGTGAAGGAGGAGAGCGGGGAAGAGGAGCATCGGCGCGGGTAGAACTCCACAACGTGTAGAAACAGCTCTTCGTCGCACCCTGCGGAATTCGCTTTTGTTGCGTCGCAGGGCGGTCGCCGTCACTCTACGAGTTGTGGAAATCGCTGCGGATGAATCTGCGGATGCTTTGAAGGCGGCGAACGCGCACAATCCGCCGATCAGTTCATGTCGGTAGCCCAACTCGACGTCACACTCGATCGGCCTTTGCCTCAGAATCCTGACGCGGAGCGCGCGGTGCTCGGCTCGATTCTGACGAACGCGAATGCTTTCTACCGCGTCGTCGGCATCATCAACACCGAGGATTTTTTCAAGGATGCGCATCGGACGATCTTCGCCACGATCCGCCACCTGGCCGAAGAGAGCCGCGAGATCGACACGCTCACCGTCAAGGAAGAGCTGGCGCGCAACGGACTTCTCGAACAGGTGGGCGGCCACGCGTATGTCTCGGCGCTGATGGACGGCGTCCCCGACACGGCGAACGTCGAGCGCTACGCGAAAATCATCAAGGAAAAGTCGACGCTGCGGCGCCTCATCGTGATGGGCAACAGCGTGATGCGCGCGGCACTCGACGTGCCGAGCGAGCCCGCCGAAGTCCTCAACATCGCCGAGAAGACCCTCTACGAGATCGCCGAGGGGAGCATCGAAAAGGGATTCGTCGGCCTGGATCGCATCACGCGTCACAACATGACCGCGATCGAACAGATGAACAGCTCCGGCAAGCTGCTCACCGGCATCCCCACGGGGTATGACCGATTCAATGAGTTCACGTCGGGGTTTCAGCCGCAGGATCTGGTGATCATCGCGGCAAGGCCCTCGATGGGAAAGGCGCAACCGCTCGACGCGAAGATCCTGACGCGCCGCGGTTTCGTTTGCATGGGATCTCTCCGCATCGGCGACGAGCTCGCGTCGATTGACGGCGCGCCGTCCCAGGTCGTCGGAATCTTTCCCCAAGGCGAGCGACAGCTTTACCGCGTCGAGCTTTCGGACGGACGCAGCGCCGAATGCTGCAGCGAGCACCTGTGGCGCGTTTCGTTCCGGCTGTGGAGTGAACCTCGCGTCCTTTCGACGGAGCGGCTCATGGAAATGCTCCAGAAGGTGCGATATCGCCGCCGGCTGTACATCGAAACGTTTTCGGGCGAGTTCGGCGATGACAGCGACTTACCGATCGATCCATGGCTGCTTGGAATGCTCCTCGGCGAGGGAACGACGCACGGCTCGAGCGTCGGGTTCTCGACCTCCAGCCCTGAGATTCTCGCTCACGTGAAACGTGCAGCGGGGGACGGATACGAAATCACGCAAAGCGACCGGTATGACTACCGGATCATCCAGGCCGGACCAAAGACGCGAGGACGCGGTTACCGCACCGCAAATCCGTTGAAACAGGCGTTGGAATCTCTCGGCATGTGGGGAGCGCACGCGCACGAAAAATTCATTCCGAAGAGATATCTCACGGCCTCACGCGACACGCGCAAACAACTACTGCGAGGTCTCATCGACACCGACGGATGGGTCGAAAAATGGGGCAGCATCCGCTTCGCGACATGTAGCGAGCGTTTGGCGCGCGACCTGGTCGAACTCGTGCGCTCGATCGGCGGCACGGCATCGTGCCTGAATAAAGCTTCGTTCCACACGTACCGCGGCGAACGTCGCGATGGACGACCATCGTTCGTCTGCAACATTCAATTGCCGGAAGGCGTCGACCTCGAGCTCATCGACGCGAAGCAACAGCGGATCGTGTCCCGTAAGCGCATACGCCGCCTGAACATCCGCTCGATCACGTCGACGCGGTTCTCGCAAACGCAGTGCATCGCCGTGTCACATCCATCGCAGCTTTACATCACGAACGACTACACGGTCACCCACAACACCTCTTTTATGATGAACATCGCCGAGTCGATCGCGCTGCCCGGGAAAGACGGCGGGCCGCGCAACGGCGGGCCGCGGCTGTTCTCGGTCGGTGTGTTCTCGCTCGAAATGTCGAAGGAGCAGATCGGCCTGCGCATCCTCTCCTCGGAGTCGGGCGTGCCGAACCACCTGGTGCGCGCCGGCATGCTGAGCGAGCGGAACTGGCGCGATCTGGCGGAGGCTTCGGGGCGCCTGGCGAAGGCGAAAATCTTCATCGATGACACGCCGGGCATCGATCCGATGGAGATGCGGGCGAAGGCGCGCCGGCTGAAGATGGAGGTCGGCCTCGACATGGTGATGGTCGACTACCTCCAGCTGATGTCGATCAAGGGGAAGATCGAGTCGCGGCAGCAGGAGATCTCGCAGATCTCGCGCAGCCTGAAGGCGATCGCCAAGGAGCTGAACGTCCCGCTGATCTCTTTGTCCCAGCTCTCGCGCCGTCCCGAGCAGCGCACCGGCGACCATCGGCCGCAGCTCTCCGACCTTCGTGAATCGGGATCGATCGAGCAGGACGCCGACCTCGTGGCCTTCATCTATCGCGATGAGGTCTACAACAAGGACACCGAGGAGAAGGGGATCGCCGAGATCATCATCGCCAAGCAGCGCAACGGCCCGATCGGCGATTTCAAGCTCGTCTTCCGCAACGACATCACGAAGTTCTTCAACTACGAGCCGCAGCCCGACTTCATGCCTGAGTAGCGAGCCCGATCGCGCGCCGCACCCGCGCGGCCACCATCTCCGCGTCCCGTTTCGACTGTACGTACTTCGCGGCGGTGAATTTCTTCTCGCCGCAGTGCACGACGACGTCGTACACCGCCACGCCGTTCTGCGAGCCGCCGATCGAGGTCGTGATCGCGGTGACGTCGCGCGGCGGGAGCTCGTGCGGCGACCCGAATCCGATCCACGTCCGCAGCAGCGAGAGCGTCTGCCGGTCGGCGCGGATGCGGCTGCGGCCGAGCATCCAGTCGAAGCCGACCAGGACGATGATCAGACCGATCAGGCCGAAGAAAATCGGGAAGAAGCGCGGCGCGCCGAGGGCGAACATGGCGACGATCACGCCGTACCAGATGACGCTGAAGAGAATGAAGCCGAAGCGGCCCTTCGTCGCGGGGCCGACGGTGATCTCATCGCCGCCGGTCGGCAGCGGCGTAATCGCGATGTGCGACTCCGGATCGGGCGTCCACCTCGACAGATCGATCTCCGGCGCGGGCCATACCGGCTCGACGACCGTCTTTTCGCCCGTCGCAAACACGGGGAGATCGAACGTGGAGCTGTAGTCGACGCCCGGCACTTCCGCCGATACCTGCAATCGCCACGCGATGCTCGTCGATCCGAGCGTGGTCTGAATCGGTTCGGCGTCCGCCGGAATGGCGAACGAAAACGGCACATGCGCCCCTTCGTAACCCGGCGTGGCGAGCGCGATCTTCTGACTGTCCTGCCAGAGGATCGTCTCATTCGTGCTCTTTCCGCTGCTCACGCGCCGGACGCATGTGAGGCGCAGATCGAAGCCGTTCGGCGGCGCCTGACGGACGCGCGTGTCGATCTCGCCATGGAACGCGCGGCCCGGAACGATCGGCATGTGATCGATGTGGCAGACGGACGCGCCGAACTTCATCCGCTGCGCGCTCAGGTAGAGCACGAGGATCAACAGGACGACGCCGATCAGCGGAAAGAGAAACGGCAGCACGGCGACCGGCGAGTTGCGCACCTCGCTCCACGGGAAGACGAAGAGCAGCGGCGAGGAGATCAGGCACCAGAGGATGGCCACGATCGCGAATACGCCGAGGCCGACCGCGCCCTGGTCGTGGATCGCGTTCGACGCCCAGTCGCGGCGCCACATCCACGGCTGATCGGGATAGCGCCTGCGCAGCTGGTACGCCTCGGCGGTCACACCGGAGAAGACGACCGCGCCGAAGATGACCGCCAGGCCGACGAACAGGAACGCCGAACCGGCGGCAACGCGGACGGCAAGGTCGCGTCCGGTCGACTGGGGAGCGGAGAAGATGGTGGCGATTCCGCCGGCGCAGAACGGCAGCGCGAAGAGGCTCGCGCACCCGACGGCTGCCCAGCGGCCCTTCCCCATCGCGTTCATTGTCCTACACTGTTCGCATGCGCCGGCTCACGTTCCTCCTTGCGCTTCTCCTGGCCACAACCACTCAGGCTTCGATCATCCGCGTTCCGGTCGATGACGTGATTCATCCGATCAGCGCTGAGTTCATCGGCCGCGGCATCGACGAAGGAGCGAAGACGCACGCCGATCTCGTGATCATCGAGCTGCGCACGCCGGGCGGCCTGGAAGACTCGATGCGCACGATCGTGCAGAAGATCCTCAAGTCGCCCGTGCCGGTCGCGGTCTACGTCGCGCCGAGCGGCAGCCGCGCCGCGTCGGCCGGCTTCTTCATCCTCGAAGCGGCCGACATCGCCGCGATGGCGCCCGGCACGAACACCGGCGCGGCACATCCCGTCCTCCTCGGCGAAAAGATGGACGACGTGATGAAGATCAAGCTGGAGAACGACGCCGCGGCGCTGATGCGCAGCGTGGTGCAGAAGCGCCAGCGCAACGTCGCGGTGGCGGAGAGCGCGGTGCGCGAGTCGAAATCGTTCAGCGATCAGGAAGCGCTGCAACAGAAGCTGATCGACGTCATCGCGCCGAACATCCCGTCGCTGCTGCGCGCCATCGACGGCCGCAACATCACGCGCTTCGACGGCACGCACGTCGTGCTGCACACCGCCGGCAAGCCGGTTGTCAATTACGAGATGTCGCTGAAGGAAGAGATCCTGGCCGCGATCCTCAATCCGAACATGGTCTTCTTCCTCCTCGTCATCGGAGGTCTCGCGCTCTTCGCGGAGTTCAACCATCCGGGCGCGATCGTGCCGGGCGTGGTCGGACTGATCTGTATCCTCCTCGCCGCGTTCGCGCTCGACATCCTGCCGACGCGTTTCGCCGCGCTGGCGCTGCTCCTCGCCGCCTTCGCTCTCTTCGCGCTCGAGGCGAAATTCGTCTCCCACGGCGTCCTCGGGATCGGCGGCGTGATCTGCATGGTCCTCGGCGGACTGCTGCTCATCGACAGCCCGATTCCGGAGATGCGCGTGAGGCTGGCGACGACGCTTGCCGTCAGCATTCCGATCGGATTCATCACCGTGTTCCTGATGAGTCTCGTGCTGAAGGCGCGCAAGAACCGCGTCGTCACGGGGCAGGAAGGAATGGTCGGCGAGATCGGCGTCGCGCGCACGACGCTCGAGCCGGAAGGAAAAGTGTTCGTGCACGGCGAGCTGTGGAACGCGGTGGCGAAGTCGCCGGTGCCCGAGGGATCGCGGGTGCGGGTGAAGTCAGTCGATGGACTGCACGTGATGGTCGAGCCGGCGGATTGACAGGCTGAGAGCCTGTCCTACGTTTTCTTCACCCACGGCAACTCCCACCGCTCCTCTTCCTGATCGAGCGACGGCAGCGGCACCGGCTTGCCCATCCGCTTGAGGCGGTTGAACTCCCACAGCTTCGCGTACTTCCAGAACGTGTAGTAGACGTGCATGCCGACCGAGATCAGGCCCGGCGCGCCGTCGAGAAAACCAAAATTGAAAATGTAGTCGCGGATGAACTTCGCCAGCGGGTGGCCGAGGATGTCGAGGAGTGACGCCTCTTTCCCGTCGATGAACATCTGCGTCGCAGCCCAGTTTCCGTAGCGGGTCATCTTCGCGATCATGTGGTCGAACGAGCGGATGTAGAGGTGGTCCATCTTGTGCCCGAGGCGGCCGGCCTCGCCGTCGACGAGCAGATCGGCGTGGACGCGCTTGTTCGGATAGCGGGCGTGCTTGCGATGAAAGAGCCGCGTGACGCGGTCGCGCTGCAGGCCGCTGAAACGGACCGGCCGTCCGAGCATGAAGTTGAAGCGGCCGACCGAGTACGCCCAGAGATCGAGCGGACCATCGAGCGTGCGCAGGATCTCGTCGCGCAGCTTCGGCGTCACGCGCTCGTCGGCGTCGATGACGAAGATCCAGTCGTGCGTGGCGCGATCGATGGCGTAGTTCTTCTGTGAGGCCGCGCCGAGGTATTCGCGTTGTTCGATGCGGACGCGGGGAAACTTCTCGCGCACCAGCTCCACCGTGCCGTCCCTGGAGAACGAGTCCATGAGGTAGATCTCGTCGGCCCAGTCGACGGAGCGGATGCAATCCTCGATGTAATCGTGCTCGTCGAGCGTATGAATCAGCGCCGTAACTGGAACTCGCATTATTCAAGGGCTAAGTGCTGAGTGCTGGGTGCTGGGTGCTGATCGACAGCACGCAGGACCCAGCACTCAGCACATGTTTTTAGAGCGTGTAATTTTTCTCGAGCAGCACGCGCGCGCGGCGATCGCGGAGGTTCTTGATCTGCGACTCGATATCGCGCTCGAACGGGATCTTGCGATGGCTGGCATAGACCGGCGCGTCGACGCTGATCTTCTTCAGCTCTTCGCCGAACGTCTGCGGCGAGAGATGCGCGGTCTCATCGGCGAGCGATTGCTGATCATTCGGGAACGACGCTTCGGTCACCACCGCCACGACGTTCGCCGTCTTGTTCGTCCGTTTCCAGATCTCGTCGGTCGGGCCGGTGTCGCCGGTGAAGGTGATGGCCTGGCCGTTCATCTCCACGATGACGCCGGCGGCCGGAATCTGATGGTTGACCGCGACGGGGGTCAGCGAAACGCCGTTGAAGGCGACCTTTTTGCCGGGTGCGAGCAACCGATACTGCACCGCCGGTTTACCGGTCAGCGGCGAGATCAACGTCGAGAAGTCGGGCCACACCAAACCATTGAAAACATTGGCCACCAGCAGCTCCATGACCTCTTTCGCGGCGAAGATCGTGAGCGGTCCGGTGCTTTGGCTGAAGCGATTGTGGATGAGGTGCGGCAGGTCTCGGATGTGATCGGCGTGAGAGTGGGTGATGAAGACCCCCTGGATGCGCGCCTGCTGCGCAAACGAGAGCTTGGAAGTCAGCGTTCCGGCGTCGACGGCGAACCAGTCATCCAGCAAATAGCCGGTCAGATTGTGTTCCGCATCCGACGCCCCATAGGCGCCGAGCACCTTAAGCCGCATTCCCGTCCTTACACGTTTCGTGGCGTGGAGACTGGCTACTATTCTTGCAGTGGAAAGAGTTAATGTCCAGCGACTCCGTTCATGCAAGGCAACCGGTCTATATGTTGACCATCTCATCGCAGACTGTTGAAAGGGTGTGAGATTGCTCACATTCTTTCATCCCGCAGTTCAGGACTGGTTCAAGGCCTCATTCGGCGCTCCGACCCGCGCGCAGAGCCTCGGATGGCCGGCGATTTCGGCGGGTGATTGGACGCTGATCACCGCCCCGACCGGCAGCGGAAAGACGCTGACCGCCTTCCTCTGGGCCCTCGACCGGATCATGTTCACGGAGCGCCCCGAGAAGCCGCGGCGCTGCCGGGTGATCTACGTTTCGCCGCTGAAAGCGCTGGCGATCGACGTGGAGCGGAACCTCCGCGCGCCGCTGACCGGCATCGCCAACCTCGCCGCCTCGCGCGGCGAGCCGTTCGTCATGCCGCAGATCGCCATCCGCACCGGCGACACCCCGCAATCGGAGCGGGCGAAGTTCCAGCGCGACCCCGCCGACATCCTGATCACGACCCCCGAATCGATCTACCTGATGCTGACGTCGAACGCCCGGGACGTCCTGCGCGGCGTGCAGACGGTGATCGTCGACGAGATCCATGCGCTGGTCCCGACCAAGCGCGGCGCGCATCTCGCGCTCTCGCTGGAGAGGCTCTCGATGTTGTGCGACGAGGAGCCGCAGAGGATCGGGTTGTCGGCGACGCAGAGGCCGTTGGAGGAGGTTGCGCGCTTCCTCGGTGGGGCTGCCAGTGACCGGTTGCCGGTGACCAAGGCAACCGGCAACCGGCAACCGGCAACCCAACTCCACGACGAATTCACCGACCACACCAGGCCCAAGTTCCGAAAAACCCACATCATCGACACCGGCGAGCGCAAGCAGCTCTCGCTCCGCGTCGAGGTACCGGTGGAGGAGATGGCGAAGCTGCGGGAGCGGGACGACATCCCGAGCGGCGCGGCGGCGCAATCGCCGCGGCAGTCGATCTGGCCGGCGATTCATCCGCGATTGCTGGAGATCATCCGCCAGCACCGCTCGACGCTGATCTTTGTCAACTCCCGGCGCCTCGCGGAGCGGCTCGCCGCCGCGCTCAACGAGCTGGCCGGCGAGACGCTGGTGCAGGCGCATCACGGCTCCATCGCGCGCGCCCAGCGGATCGAGATCGAGGACAACCTCAAGTCGGGCCGTTTGCCGGCGCTCGTCGCCACGTCGTCGCTGGAGCTCGGCATCGACATGGGGGCGATCGACCTGGTGATCCAGATCGAGGCGCCGCCGTCGATCGCCTCGGGGATGCAGCGCATCGGACGGGCCAGCCATCACGTCGGCGCGGTGAGCGAAGGGATCATCTTCCCGAAGTTCCGCGGCGACCTGATCGCCTGCGCCGCGATCACGCACGCCATGCACGAGGGCGCGATCGAGCCGACGCGCTACCCGCGCAATCCGCTCGACGTCCTGGCGCAGCAGATCGTGGCCATGGTGGCGATGGACGACTGGCAGGGCGACGAGCTCTACGCCGCGATCCGCCGCGCCGCGCCGTTCGCCGAGCTCTCGCGGCCGGCGTTCGACGGCGTGCTCGACATGCTCTCCGGCCTCTACCCGTCCGATGAATTCGCCGAGCTTCGCCCGCGGCTGACGTGGGATCGCGTGGCGAACACGCTCACGGCGCGGCCGGGCGCGAAGAAGATCGCCATCACCAGCGGCGGGACGATCCCCGACCGCGGCCTCTACGGCGTCTTCCTCGCCGGCGCGGAGAAGATCCAGAGCGCGCGCGTCGGCGAGCTGGATGAAGAGATGGTGTTCGAGTCGCGCGTCGGCGAGACCTTCCTTCTCGGCGCCTCGACCTGGCGCATCGAGGAGATCACGCACGACCGCGTGATCGTCTCCCCCGCGCCGGGCCAGCCGGGGAAGATGCCGTTCTGGAAGGCCGACGCGGCGGAGCGCAGCGTGCCGTTCGGCGAGGAGATCGGCCGACTGGTGCGCGAGATCCGGGAGATGAAGCCCGCCGCGGCCGTCAACAAGTTGACTAAATCGCACGACCTCGATCGCCGCGCCG
>Ga0207703_10000071_pt1 | contig 121299 bp, 109 predicted proteins | sample KBSSwiS12_FD_184304 | JGI IMG/M metagenome (GOLD analysis project Ga0207703, IMG submission 184304) | Switchgrass rhizosphere microbial communities from Kellogg Biological Station, Michigan, USA - KBS Switchgrass S1-2 (SPAdes) (version 2) | ecosystem: Host-associated > Plants > Roots >...
GCCGCGAGCGCCTCGGCCAGCCCGTACCCGATGCCGCTGGCTGCCCCCGTCACGACCGCGACCTGACCCTGTTCGATCCTCATTGGACAATCTTTCCAGGAATGCCGTCGTGGCGTCGTGCGGGGCCAGCCCTGGACCCGCGGGCGAAACCGGCGCATCGGCCCGTTCAGCATCACCGAGCTTGGCCGGTCACCGGTCCGCCGCCAGCGCTCGACCCGCTCCTCGTTCCACACCAGCGGCCGGGGGCGAGCGCCCCGAGGGAGTTCAACCTCCCCGCGCGGGGTTGTACCCCATCTTCCGCTGCTTGCAGGCGGAGCTCAGCGCTGAGCGAAGGTTCTCGAGTCGGCGTTCGAGGCCGGCCAAAGAACCTCCAGATACCTGTACCTGATGCGCGATCCTGACGAGTAGTTCCCCTCGGGTGGGGTGACGGTGACCAGGAAGCCGAGGCGTTCGAGGCGTTTGACGTGGCCGGCGGCTTGCGGCACCGCCCGGCGAGCCCGCCCTACGCTTTCGCGCTTATCCGCGAGCACGGCGCGACGACGAACAACGACGATCTCGTCGCTCTGCTCGCCGCCCGCGGCCTGACGACCGGTGACGGGTGGCCGCCCCCGGGCCAACGAAGGCCGTGGACCTGTGGTGGTCAGACAAGATCAACAATCACGGGTGGAAACGTCCAAGTCGTGCCGGCCCGGATGACGGCTGGCCGCTGTGGGTGTCCGAGGTCCGACCCGGCGGGTGCACGACGTCACCGGCTCCATCACACCGTTGCCCCCTACTCGGCGTAACGCCGCGTTACCGGGAAAGGCTCGCAGGTAAGGCCAACCCGGTCGAAGTCGGCCAGGTCATCCGCCCAGTGCCTGGCCACACGCGACCGGCTGCTGCGCGGCGACGAAGTGCCCGGTTGCCACCCTGACCAGGAAATAGCACTGGTCTATCGACGGGGTGAGCGAGGCGAGATTGACGGGCCGCGCCAGCAGACCGTCCGCGTCATAGGCGCTGATTCCGCGCAGCGCGGTCAGGAATGACGACCGGGTCGGACACGTTCCCGCCCGCCGCAGACCCTGGACGAACATGTCGGCGGAGATCCACCCCATCTCCGCCGTCGTCTGCTCCGCATCCTGGAGATACGGCGCGTAGGCGGCGACCGCCGACCGGTACTCGTTCAACGCCGGGTTGGGAAGCTCGAAGGGACGCGTCAGCGAGGTGAAATACGAACCGTCAAGTTGCGAGCCGACTGCCTGAATACCACTCTGGGAGTAACCGGCGGTTGAAATGACGAGGGGGCGCGGGCTGCCGGCGGCGACCAACGCGGACACGAGGGCCGCCGTTTGATCGGGGTTAAGAATGGACAGCAGCGTATCCACGTTGTCCGTGCGCAGCTTCTGGGCGATCTGCCCGTAATCCGCCGCGCTCGGGGAAACCCTGATCTGCTCCACCGGCATGTTCATCCCCCGGATACCGGCGGCCAGAGTGTCCCCCAAAACCTCACTCGCGGTTGCGAAAGCGGAGAAGAGAACAGCGACCCGATGCCCACCCTGAGACTTGATCATGTTGCCGTATGTGGTGACGGGCAAGCCCACCACCGGATTCGAGAAGGCAACCATGTTCGGGTGCTGCCGCCACGTGCCGTCGGCGGCGAACCCGGCGACGGGCACCCCCTGGCTCGCGAGATAGGCGGACGAATCAGCCATGTTCGCCGAGCCGCCGATGATGCCGAACACGTGGTCGGCCTCCACCAGCCGCTTGACGCTGGCCGCGCCACCGGTACCAGTCGAGTTGTCGTTCTCCCATTTGTAATTCAGAGCCCTCCCGTTGACCCCCCCCTTGGAGTTCTCCAGGCCTAACCGGGCGTCGACTCCAGCCCGAAAGGGTAACAACGCCGGAGCCGTTGGGCCCTCCGTCGCCGTCAGCAAGCCTAACGTCACGCTTTGCGCATCCATACCCGGCACAGCCGTGGTATTGCACGTACTGGTCGCCGAGTCATGCGACCCGCCGCACGCGCTCAGGCCGAAGACAAGGGCAGCGAGCAGACCAGCGGCCATCGGCCTCATCAACGGGCAGCGAGCGGAACCTATAGCCACCAAGAACCTCCAGATATCTGTACCTGACGCGCGATCGTAGACGAGTAGTTCCTAGAACCAAAATCCACCTGATCATGTGCATGCCAGGTCAGCCCCAGGGGTTGTTGGCCGCTGAGCCTGGGCGGATGGTGCTCGGGCAGCCGGCGTCAGATGGCTGGCGCCTCGGATGGGGTGAGGTGACCTGAAAGCCTGGGCGTTCGAGGCATTTTGACGGGCCGGCGGCTTGTTTCCGGGTGTCCTGGCGGCGTTCGAAGTAGTCGGGGCCGAGGTGGCGGTTGCCTTTCGCGGTCCGGCTGGGTTTGGCCCGGCCGGCGGATTCACGGCTCTTGGGTGCCAGACCGGCCCAGGAGGCCAGGTAGCCGGAGGTGGGGCCGTCCCTCCGCTTTCGGCGGCCGCCGGTACGGGCGGATTCCGCGGCACCGGAGCCGGACGGGTCGGCGGAGGCGGACGGGCCGAGCCCGCGCGACCAGCCGGCGTCCGGCGCGGGCTCGCCCCGCCGCTGCACCCAACCGCGGTGGTCGGCCGCGACGAGCAGCGGCGGCAGGACGATCAGGGCCGACAGCAGCGGCATCGAGCTGAACGCGAGCACCAGGATGCCGATCACCGCCAGTGCGTAGTACGTCAGCGCGACCCGGTTGCTCTCGATGTTGTTCAGCAGCCCGACGCCGACGACGGCCAGCCCGGACGGGGTGGCGGACACGCCCGCCGGCGCCGCGGTGGTCGCCCGGACGTCGTTCACGACCCCCTTGAGCTGCTCCAGCGAGATCGGCGAGACCCGGAAGATCAAGTTGAAGGCGTGGCCGCCGGAGTTGACGGTGCTCTGCTTCAGGTCGGGCGGTTCGACGGCGTAGGCGGCGGCCACCTCGGCGCCGGTCGGCGCCACGTGCGTCGCCCCGGGCACGTCCGCCAGATAGCTGACCACCGTCACCAGGCTGGCCGAGCCGATGAGTTCCCTCGGGTGGGCGGCGAGCTGGCGGGCAGCGAAGTCGTCGACGAAGCGGGCGGTCGTGTCGCTGAACAGGTCGGTCGAGGTGATGAAGATGCCGAGCTCGCTCGACGCGCCCACCCGGTCCTGGACCTGGGTGATTTTCTTGATCGTCTGGCTGTCCTGGCTGACCCAGCGCTGCGGGTCGGTCTGCACCTTAGATGACAGATTGTGGCGTCTAGTCTCCCAAACCCTTCGGGATGCCGTGCAAGCGGGAAAATTGGCTGTGGTCGCGGATGTGTCCCGACCTGGAATCGGATCTGGCGCGGCGGTTGAGCCGGGGACGATGATCCGGCGAGTTGCCCGCTGACGTCGATCTTTCCTTGGCGCCTCACCCGAGGCCGTCGTCTAGTCTGGCGCTAGGAACCTGTTCATGGGCTGTGCACTGCGCTACGAGCGCGCGTTCTAGATTGGTTTTTCGCCCTGGTTCCCGCGGGCGGCTCGCCTATACCCCGACGTGGTGGAGGGCGAGGCTCGCGATGGCGGCCAGCGAGGAGACCGAGGACAGCGGCCCGTTCGTCGAGCGGGTCGCCGCGTTGGATATCGGCAAAGCGGGGCTGGTCGCGTGCGTGCGGGTGCCGTCCGAGACCGGGTCGAGCCGTCGGCGGCAGGCGGTCAGCGAGTGGGCCACCATGACCTCCGACCTGCTCACACTCGCTGATCACCTGGTCTGCCAGGGCGTCGAACTGGTGGTGATGGAGGCGACCGGCGACTACTGGCGCTCGCCCTACTACGTGCTGGAAGCGGCGGGGTTGCGGTGCTGGCTGGTCAACGCCCGCCACGTCAAGCACCTGCCGGGCCGGGCCAAGACCGACAGGCTCGACGCGGTGTGGCTGTGCAAGGTCGCCGAACGGGGGATGTGCTCGCCCAGCTACGTGCCGCCCCGGCCCCTGCGCCAGCTACGGCTGTTCACCCGCTACCGGACCGCGGCCGTCCGTGAACGCGCCCGTGAAATGAACAGGGTGGAGAAGCTGCTCGAGGACACCCAGATCAAGCTGTCCGTGGTGGCCAGCGACATCTTCGGGGTCTCCGGCCGGGCGATGCTCGACGCGCTCGTCGCGGGCGAGCGGAACCCGGCGGTGCTGGCGGAGCTGGCCCGCAGCCGGATGCGGCCGAAGAAAGCCGAGCTCGCCCGGGCCTTCCAGGGCAGCTTCGAAGACCATCACCGGCTGCTGTTGGGGATGATGCTCGGCCACATCGACCGGCTCACCGCAGACATCACCACCCTCGACGAGCAGATCACCGCCGCGCTCGCCGAGATCGAGGACAACACCGGCCCCCGGGCGGACCCGGGGACCGGGGAGATCCCGCCCGGCGCTCCCACGGTCGACCACGGCGACGGCCAGCCGGGGGCGGGCGGGCTCAGCCTGGCTGAACGCCTCGCGGAGATCCCCGGGATCGGTCTTCCCACCGCCCACGCGATCATCGCCGAGATCGGGGTCGACGTGGCCGCGTTCCCCACCCCCGGCCACCTGGCCTCCTGGGCCGGTCTGGCCCCCAAGACCCGCGAATCCGCCGGCCGGGCCAAACCCAGCCGGACCGCGAAAGGCAACCGCTACCTCGCTGGCGCGCTCGGCCAGGTCGTGCTCGCCCTGGCCCGCACCCAGACCTTCTACGGCGCCCGCTACCGGCGCATCCGGGCCAGCCGCGGCCCCCAGAAAGCGATCGTCGCGGTCTCCCGATCGGTCCTGACCACGATCTGGCACCTGCTCCACGACCCGAACGCCCGCTACCACGACCTCGGCCCCGACTACTACCAGCGCCGCAAGGACACCCGGAAACAAGCCGCCGGCCACATCAAACGCCTCGAACGCCTCGGCTTCCAGGTCACCCTCACACCACCGGAGGCGCCAGCCACATGACCACCCGCCAGACGATCTGAACACCGCACGTCCCGTCCCAGCGGGCAACAGCCCCCTGGGCTGATCTGGCATGCGCACGCTCAGGTGGATTTTCGTTCTAGGCGCCAGCCACATGACCACCCGCCAGACGATCTGAACACCGCACGTCCCGTCCCAGCGGGCAACAGCCCCCTGGGCTGATCTGGCATGCGCACGCTCAGGTGGATTTTCGTTCTAGTGTCGTTGCGTTTGGTGCCGCGATGTGGCGGCTGGCGCAACGCGTGAGGAGACGCCGATGCGGTCTAGGACCGCGGGCACGGCGGCGCTGGTGCTGGTCGACGACACGCCAGCGCCGCGGGCGGAGCTCGCTGTTCGACGAGATGCTGGCCGGTTTCCGCCGCCAGCAGGTCAGCCGCAGGCTGCGTTCATTGATCATCGATGGCCGGGAACGGGTGCTGCGCCGTTTCCAAGCAGCCACCGGCGGCTGGCCGTGGACGCCGACGCAGCTGGAGGGGTGGATCGCGGCAGGCGGCTGGGCGCACTCGACGGTGCGCTCCTACCAGGGCGCGGTCGCGCTGTTCTGCGACTACGCGTGTGACCCGCGGTATGGCTGGGTCGCCGAGTGCAAGCAGCGGATCGACGTGGCGCCGAGCCGGATCTGCCACGACGAGAACATGGCGAGGCATGTCGCCGACCATGAGGGCCGCCCGGAATGGCGGGCCGCCGTCGAAGACCCCGATCATCGTCCATCCCGTCAGGTTCCGCGCCGGCCGTCGCTGTCGGCAAGGGGCGGTCGGTGTTACGCTGTGACGCTTGCTCACCCGTCGCCGCAAGCTACACGGCTTCGAGACGCGTACCGGCACCGTGCCGATACCGGCGCGCTATCGTTGTCGAAAGAAGGGGCAGAGCCGGCTGTGCGCGGACGTTCATCGGCGAGGTGCCGCCGCCGACGAACGAGGGAACCGGCCCGGACCATCGGCACGCTCGACGCCCGACTGGTGCCCGCGATGTGGGCAACTGGAATGCCGGCCAACAGCCGAGGGCGGCCGGCCCGGGGGTCTGCCTGACCGAACGCGGGCAGGTTCACCCCGGCCGACGTGATCCGCGGTGTGGCGGGTCGCTCCGAACCTGGTCCTCGATCAGCTCCTACAGCCGTGCGTCACGTTCCGTGCAGCGGGGGCGAGGTGGCCTCCGCCTGGTCGAAGCCGCGCAGCAGCAGCGCCTGCCGATCGACCACTTCCTGCCGTCCTGCCCGGTGCGGGAAGATGTGCAGGCGGCCCTCAAGGACGCCCGTGACGGTTTCCTCGGCCACCTCCGCCGCGGACAGGATGTTGTGCCGGTACCACTGCGTGCTCGGCATCGGGAACCGCGTGACGGATTCCGGCCGGCTGTGCGTGAAGCCTGGGCAGAGCACCGAAACGCCGATGCCGTGCTCGGCCAGCGCGGGCGCCATGGTCTCGCTCAGCCCGACGACGGCGAACTTCGCCGTGACGTAGGGCGCGTTGAGGATGCGCAGGTCGCCCCGGCCGACACCCGACATCGACGATGTGTTCACGATGTGGCTCGGCGCCGCGTGGTCGACCATGCCGGGCAGGAACGCATGGATCCCGTTCAACACACCGTTCAGTTGGACGGCCAGGACGGCGGTCCAGTCCTCCGGCGTGAGTTCGGTGAACGGCTTGAGCACCGCGCGGCCCGCATTGTTGAGCAGCACGGTCACCGGCCCGAAGGCGGCGACCGCCTGGCGCGCGGCGTCCTGCACGGCGCCGAGTTCCGCGACATCGGCGGCCACCGCTCGCACGGAGACACCGTGGGCATCGCCGATCTCGGCAGCCGCCTTCCGGGCGGTCGCCTCGTCGAGGTCGACGAGCACGATGTTCGCCCCCCGGCGGGCGAAGGCGTGTCCCAGAGCGCGGCCGAGCAGCCCCGCACCCCCGGTGATCACGACGTTTCCGTCGCGAAGTGTCACTGTCACGATCCACCTCCGACAGCAGGCCGCGCCGCGGATAGCGGCAGCGTATCTGATAAGGTAACCTCCGCGAATCAGCCGAGCGAGGTGGGCAATGAGCGGCTTCGTGGTTCCCGGAGCGATCGACCTGCACTGCCACTTCCACCCGGACGACCTCGGCAAGGGGCTCGGAACCCCGCACAACGGCGTACCCGTGGCCGACGTGGTCTCCGAAGCGGCCGCCTCCGGGCATGCGGCCGTCGTCCTGAAATCGCACAGCTTCTCCTCCGCCCAACTGGCGGGGGCGCTGGACGCCGCCACCCCGGGGATCCGGGTGTTCGGCGGGATCTGCACCGACTACATCACGGGCGGGCTCAACGTGCTCGCCGTGGAATCGGCGCTCAACCAGGGAGCGCGCATCGTCTGGCTCCCCACGATCCACGGCCGCCAGGACGTCGGTAAGGCGAACCGGATCGGCTTCCGCGGTAAACCGATCGACTGCCTCGACGACGACGGGGGGCTCGTCGACGAGGTGTACCAGATCGCCGCGCTGACGAAACTGACCGGCGCCGTGCTGGCGACCGGGCACATCTCCGCGGAAGAGCACCTCGCGGTCGTGAAGGCGTTCGCCTCGACCCAGCAGGTGCTCGTGACGCACGCGGGCGAGGAGCTGGGTGGGCCCCATCTCAACGACCAGCAGATCGTCGAACTCGCCGACCTCGGCGCGACGATCGAGTTCACCGCGCTCGGGTGCAAGGACATCCCGGCCCTGGACGTCGAGGGCACGCGCCCGGAGGAGCTCGCCCGCCGGGTCGCCGCCGTGGGAGCGCACCGTTGCACGCTGTCTTCCGACTACGGCTTCGGCGACGGTTTCGGGCGCCCGGGCCACGACTTCATCGGCTTCCTCGAAGCCCTGTGGAACGCAGGTGTTCCGGAGGCGGACATCGTGACGATGGCGCGGACGAACCCCGCCCGGCTGATCGGCCTCGAGAGCGGCTGAACGCCCGTCGCCGCCCGTTGGTGGACGCGCCCGGCGCGCGTAGAGTCCGCCGCAAATCTGATGACGCTTCGGCGCCAGTGAACCGCGGGGAGGCAGGCATGCACGTGCTTACGTCGGACACGGTCCGTGTGGTGAGCGACGACGACATCGCGGCCTACCGCCGTGACGGCTCGGTGCACGGTAGCGGCGGCAACGAAACGCCTCGACAGAGAGCGTTCATCGAGGGTGGAACCGCGTGACCGGCGGGCGCCTGGCTGGGAAGACGGCGCTGGTCACCGGAGCCGGCGGTGGCCTGGGCTCGGCGATCGCGCGGGTGTTCGGTGCTGAGGGCGCGCACGTCTTCGTCAACGACGTGAACGCGGACGCCGCGCAGCGCACGGTCGACGACTGCCGCGAGAAGGGTTATGCCGCCGACGCCGCGGTGGGCGACGTATCCCATGCCGGCGGCGTCGAGGCGATCTTCGAGGCCGTCCTCGACGACGGCGCACCGCTCGACATCCTCGTGACCAACGCGGGAGTGAGCACGGCGACGGACCCCGACGCGGACGTCTCGGTCAACCCGTGGGACCGCGACATCCGGCACGTGAGCGATGCGAGCTGGCGACGGATGACGGCAACCCATCTCGACGGCACGTTTTACTGCATACGCGCCGCGGTGCACTCCATGGTCACGCACGAGCGGGGCGGCTCGATCGTCTGCATGTCCAGCATGGCCGCGACCGCGGGTTACGGCGCCGTGCACTACTCGGCGGCCAAGGCCGGCATCCTCGGCATCGTGCGCTCCCAGGCCCGCTGCCTCGGTAAGTTCAACATCCGGATCAACGCCATCTGCCCCGGGTCGATCGACGCGGGCATGCTGCGCAACTTCCCGCGTGACCGGGTGGAAGCGGGAATCAGCCAGATCCCGCTCGGCCGGCTCGGGAAGGCCGACGACATCGCCTTCGCCGCGCTCTACCTCGCCTCCGACGAGGCCGCGTACGTGACCGGTCAGTACCTGTCGCCGAACGGCGGCCGGGTCATCACCTGAAGTCGGGCAAAGCCGCGCACCACGTCAGCGCAGACCGGCGAAGCACGCCCGGACCTCGTCCACGAACACGTCGACGGACGCGGGCGGTGATCCGTTCGAGAGACGGCCCCTCCGCCCGGGCACGCCCCAATCTGATGAGATTAGGCGCGAATCTAGCCAGGAGTGTTGGTCCCCCCAACTGACGCGAAGGCGCCCGGTCCCGCGCGCCGCGGACGCTGGGGAAGGCGAGGTGGGAGGCCGGCCGCGCGCGCCGGCCTTTGGATCGGTCATCGGCACGAAGGGGCCCAGTCGCCACCCGGACAGAAATCCCGGCCGGTGCCGGTCAGGATCATCACGCGATTGTCCGGTTCGGCGCCGATCTACCAGAAGGCGTGGGGCATCTCCTTGCGCCCTCGCCCGGAGTGAGGGTAGGAGTCACCGTCCGTGTGCAGCGCGACCTCGATGATGCCGTTGGCGCGCGCCATGGAGACGTGCTCGTAGGCGGTGCTGTACTGCTCGGTCGGTCTCATCGGCCATCCCGCTTCGGTTGTCTCGTTGTCCGAGGTCCTGAGCCGTGCAGTCTGGTCACCCGGGCGCGCCGGTCGACGCGCAGGTGGGCCTGGTCCGCTGTGCGCCGGAGACGGTGCCCCCGGCTCGTCACGTTGATCGTCAACTTTCGCGACGCGGTTGATGCGCGAACGGAGCGTCATCGGACCGCATCCCCCGTGGGGGGAGTGATCATGCCAAGAAGCGGAACGAGCTATTGCCAACGAATGTTATCAGGTTTATCTTGTGCCCTTCAGGTGTGATCACTACCACAGTCGCACCGCTCCTCGTCACGCTCTCAACAGCACCGGAGTCACCTTGCATCAGTTCCTGGACCTGCTGCTCAGCGGCTTAGTCAGCGGTGCCCTGTACTCACTGATCGCGTCGGGGTTGACCCTCACGTACTCGGCGACCGGCATCTTCAACTTCTCGTACGGCGCCGTGGCCTACCTCTGCGGCTACCTGTTCTACCTGCTCAACACGGCACTGCACTGGAACGCCCCGCTCGCCGCGGCGTTCGTAGTGATCATCGTCGCGCCGGCGCTCGGGCTGATCCTCGACGTGGCCATCTTCCGCCCACTGGCGCGGACGTCGGACGCCGCGAAGATCATGGCGACCGTCGGCCTACTCATCGCACTGCCCGCGCTGACCAGGTTCGTCTCCGACCGGATCATCGACCTCACCGGTGCCTCGCTGCCGACCAGCAACGACATCGCGCAGGTCAGCTTCCCCGGCGGCATCGGGCCGGTGCCGGCGAAGCAGTGGACGATCTTCGAAGACGTGGTCATCAATTCCGACCAGGTCATCGTGTTCGGGGTGGCCGCCGTCGCCGCCGTCGTCCTGTGGATCCTCCTGCGGCGCACCCGGGTCGGCCTGCGGATGCGCGCCGTGGTCGACCGGCCGTCACTCGCGTCGCTGCGCGGCGTGGACACCACGATGACCTCCCGGGTCGCCTGGTCGACCGGTATGGTGCTCGCCGCGCTGGTCGGCGTGGTCGCCGCTCCCATCGTCGGCAGCGTCCAGACATCACCGTTCCTGACGCTGGTCTTCATCGGGTCGGCCGCCGCCGTCTTCGGAGGTCTCAAATCCGTACCGATCGCGTTCGCGGGCGGGCTCTTCCTCGGCGTCGCCCAGAACATGGCCGCGGGGTACCTGTCGTTCACGCAGAACATCGTCGGGTTCGGCACGGCCGTTCCGTTCATCCTCCTGCTGGTGACCCTGCTGGTCCTGAACCGGGACCGCGGCCGCCGCGCCGGCTCGGTCAGCGAGGACGTGCGGCCGCTCGACTACCTCGAGCACCTCTCCCCGCTGCGAAGGCGGCTCCCGTGGACGCTCGCCACGGTGGCGCTCATCGTCTACATCTTCTTCGTCGCCAACAGGTTCTGGCTCGGCGTCATCGGCACGGGCCTTGCCCTGTCGATCATCTTCCTGTCCTTCGTGGTCGTCACCGGGCTCGGCGGCATGGTCAACCTTGCGCAGGCGGCGTTCGTGAACGGGGCCGGCCTGACGACGGGCCTGCTGAGCGCGCACTACGGTTGGCCTTTCTTCCCCGCCATGCTCGTGGGCGTACTCACGTCGGTGATCCTCGGCGTCGTGGTCGCTCTGCCGGCGTTGCGGCTCGGCGGGCTCTACCTCGCGCTGGCGACGCTGGCGCTGGGGTTCATCCTCGACAACATCCTGTTCGGGTGGCGCTGGTTCACCAACGGACCGAACGGTTGGCGGGTGACTCCACCGGCTCTCGGGCCCGTCAACCTGGCCGACCGCCGATCGATGGCGGTCGTGCTGCTCGTGATCGTCCTGCTGACCGTGCTGGTCATCCACAACCTGCGAGGGTCGGCCACCGGCCGGCGGATCACCGCGGTGCGCTCGTCCTCGATCGCCGCGGCGACCTCGACGATCTCACCGACCGGCGCGAAACTGGTCGTGTTCGCCACGTCCGCGGCGATCGCCGCGATCGGCGGCGTGATGCTGGCGAGCCTGCAGGGCAACGTCACCGGTACCTCGAAGGTGACCGTCGACGGGCTGCTCTGGTTGGCGACCGTCGTCCTGTTCGGCATCCGTCGGCCGGGCGCCGCCGTGGTCGCCGGCGTCTTCGGGGCGGTGTTACCCGAGATCCTGCGCGGCGGCATCCACATCGGGTCCTTCGGGTGGCACGGGACGACCTCGGTGGAGATCCCCTCCATCCTGTTCGGGCTCGGCGCCGTGACGCTCGCGCGCAGCCCGGACGGCATCCTCGCCGACATGGCCGAGAAGCGGTACCGCAAGCGCCTGGCTCGGGCCAACCGGGCAGCCGGGGGGCCTGAGACACCCGGTCGTATCGAGCAGGTGACCGCCCGGGAGGAGTTGGAGATCGCACGCGACGTGTCCGAGCGCGCCGGCGCGCTGATCGCCCAGGGAATCGTCGGCGTGAACACCGTCGATGTCACCTCCGCCCTACGCAGCCGCGCCGAGGGCGCCGCGCTCGATCTGTCCAAGATCGTCGTCGGGTACGACCAGGTCGAGGTGCTGCACGGGGTCGACCTCAGCCTGGTTCCGGGACAGATCGTCGGGATGTTCGGCGCGAACGGCAGCGGGAAGTCGACCCTGGTGAGCACCTGCGCCGGCGTACTGCGACCGACCTCGGGGGCGATCCAGTGGAACACGGAGGACGTCACCACGCTGCCCACGCGGCATCGCGCTACCCGTGGGTTGCTCGTCGCTCCCGAGTCCCGCGGCATCTTCCCGGGGCTGACCGTCGAGGAGAACCTGCGGGTCAGCCTCCCGGACCGGGCAGCTCGCGAGACCGTGTACGAACGCTTTCCGGTCCTGCGGGAGCGGCGTCGCATCGTGGCGGGCAATCTCTCCGGCGGTGAGCAGCAGATCCTGACGCTCGCCCCGTTCGTCGCCCAGCCCCCGAAGGTTCTGATCGCCGACGAACCGACCCTCGGCCTGGCACCGATGATGGTCGAGCAGATCATGCAGATCTTCGTCGACCTGCGCGACCTCGGCGCGGCCATCCTGCTGGTGGAGGAGAAGACGGCCGCCGTGCTGCCGATCGCTGACTGGGTCGCTGTGCTGGCGCTGGGTCACATCGTCTGGCAAGGCCCAGCGGACGCGACGGACCACGACAAGCTGAGCGCGGCGTACTTCGGTGACGTCATAGCGGAGCAGCCGGCGCACCCCGCAGCGGTCTCGGTGGTGAAGTGATGACGTCGAACGCGAAAAATGACGAAGCGAGCGTGCCGGGTCGGGTGCACGACGCAAAGCCGGAGGGTGGCCCGGCGTCCGCCCAGCCGACGCAGGGGCTCGCACTGACCGACATCCGCGTGCGCTTCGGCGGCGTCCATGCGTTGAAGGGGATCTCGTTCGCCGTCGACCGACAGGAGATCGTGGGACTCATCGGCCCGAACGGGGCCGGCAAAACCACGCTCTTCGACGTGATCTCCGGCGTCCAGCCCGCCACCAGCGGCCGGATCGACTTTCACGGACGCACGGTCACCACAATGAGCCCGACCCGGCGGTCCCGACTGGGTATCCGGCGGACATTCCAGCGCTCGCAGCCGTTCGGTTGGCTGAGCGTCGAGGACAACGTACTCGTCGCGCTCGAAACCGGAGGGGGTCTGTTCGGGGACCTGGTGGGCCGCACGAGCAGGCAGGAACGGCAGCGGCGCGAGCGGGTACGCGAGGTGCTCGCCCAGTTCCAGCTGGAGAAGGTCAAGGACGAGGCCGCCGGGCGGCTCCCCATCGGCGTGATCCGCATGGTCGAGCTGGCGCGAGCCGTCGTCGGCCGACCGAGCCTGCTGTTGCTCGACGAGCCGACCTCCGGGCTCGACCGCCACGAGACCGAGCTCCTTGGCGACGCCATGCTGCGGACGGCCGTCGACGATCACTGCACAGTCTTGCTCGTCGAGCACGACGTTCCCTTCGTCATGACCCGGTGCGAGCGGGTCGTCGCGCTGCACCTCGGATCGGTGCTCGCGGACGGCACACCCCAGGAGATCCAGAACAACGAGTCGGTCCGCGAGGCCTATCTCGGGCAACACACCGCCTGACGCGGGCGGTTCGGCGTCATCCGAAAACGAGGCATCGCCCTCGGTACCACCTGCCCTACAACAGAACGCCCTTTACCGATGAAAGGACCACCAGTGAGAGCGCTCGCAGTGCGAGCATCGGTCGGCGTCGTCATCGCCGCCACGATGCTCTTGTCCGCCTGTAGCAGTTCTGGCAGTTCCTCGAGCGGCGCCGGCTTAGGCACCGGCACGTCGGCCGCCGGGGCCGAGCCGTCGACGGTGACGGTGCCCGGGACCTCCAGCACCGTCGGCGTGGCACCCGACGTGCTGGCCGCCGTGAAGGATCAACCGCTCGTCGGCCCGGCTGGTTCCGGGCTGACCCGAGGCGTGACGAGCACATCGATCAAGGTCGGCTGTGTCCTCACGAACGCATTCTGGCCTGGGTCTGCCGGCGGTTTCGCCGCGCGTTTCAACCGCGCCAATGCCGAGGGCGGCATCAACGGCCGCAAGATCGACTTCTCCGGCTGCGTCGACGACGGCCAGAACCCCGACACCAACCTCGCCGCCAGCAAGCGACTCGTCGAGCAGGACCACGACTTCGCGGTCATGGAGTTCTCCACCTTCGCCACGCCGCAGGTGACGGACTACCTGAGCTCGCAACAGGTGCCGTTCTACGGCTGGGGTATAACTCCGGGATTCTGTGGTACTCGCTGGGGCTTCGGGTTCGACGGCTGCGTCGTCAGCAGCGGCATCACGTCCCTCAAGACTGGGTGGGCCCAATCGAGCAACCTGTACCCGGTGCTGGCCTCCGGCCTGAGTTTCAAGAACACCAAGATCGCTCTGCTCGGTGCCGACAACGACTCGTCGCGGTCGTCCTTCTCCGACATCGAGAAGATCATCAAGGCCAACGGCGGCAAGGTCGTCTACAACCAGTCGGTCGTTCCAATGGCGGGTACGACCGACTTCACCCCCTACATTCGTCCGGTCCTCGCGGCACGCCCGAACGCGGTGGTGCTCAACATCGCGCTCAACTACGTCGGCCAGGTCATCGCCGGCCTCCGCGCGGGCGGCTACAAGGGCATGATCACCAGCCCCACCGGGTACCAGCCCGGCCTGCTGCAGGCCCAGCACGCACTCGCCGCCGCGATGGAGGGCAGCTACTCCGTGTCCTACACGACGCCGATCGAACAATCGTCGCCGTTCAACACGCAGATGCTGAAGGACCTTGCGTCCACCAATACCCGGCCGGGACAGGGACCCATGTTCGCCTACACCCAGGCCGACCTGCTGGTGCGGATGTTGACGGCGGCCGGCAAGGACCTGAACACCAAGACCTTCGATCAAGCGGTCAACGACGGCAGCTTCGTCTACAAGGCGAACCCGGGCGGTGGCATTGCCGACCTGCCCTACCCGGCGGGGCACTTCACCGGCGTCGACTGCTCGGCGGCAGTGCAGGTGGTCAAGGGCAACTACGTGGTGAAGGGCAAGTACGCCTGCTTCCCCAGTGTGAAGACCCGCGGCTGAGCCGCGCCGCCCCACTCTGAGAGCACAGCCCTGGCCGCGGCCGCATCGGGACAACGATGCGGCCGCGGCGCCGTTCTTCGAGGCAGGCAATACGAACCGGTACGGCTGAGCTGGGCACCCCGACGGCCGGGACGCGGTGACCCCGCCCGGGCGCGGGAGCTCACGAGCCAGTCCGGCCGCGGCACGCGGGCCGGCCAAACCGTCCGGACCGGCGCGGGCGGGGCGATCCACGCTTCCGGTAGTCGCCCCGTCCGGCGGTGCGGCGCCGCCGCAACACGTTGCGCTCTTTCCTTATCAGGTTTAGCGTAGCGCCGTGCTATTCGGTCGCGGCACGCCTCCGGCTTGATGTACCGCGCCCTCGACCACTTCGCAGCGCTCAGGAGCAGCATCTCGTGACCCTCACGTCCGTGTCCGGAACGGCTTACTGGCCGATCGACGACAGCTACCCCTTCGTAGAGGCCGCGATCGGCGATGTCCTGCGTGAACGAGCGGCCAGCGAGCCCGACCGCCCGGCCGTCTACTACGACGACCACGGCCGGCTCGCGACCCTCACGTACGCGGAACTGCTGCACGACGCGACGCGGCTCGCCCACCGGCTACTGGCCGTGGCGCAACCGGGCGACCGGATCGCGACCTGGACGCCGAACAGCGCGGACTGGGTCGTGCTGCACTACGCCTCCGTACTCGCCGGGATGATCGTCGTCCCGCTGAATCCCGTCTTCACCGACGGGGAGCTGCGCGATATCGTCGAGCGGTCCGACGCGAACATCCTGTTCACCGTCGACTCCTTCCGCGGCTCGAACCTGGTCGAGCGCGCGCGGGCCTGCCTCGCCGGGCGCGAGGCGACCACTGTCGAGGACCTGTCGCGGTGGCGCGACCTGCCAGCTGATGACTCCGCGTTGCCCGCGGTCGAGCCGAGCGCGCCCTACCTCATCCAGTTCACGTCCGGGACCACCGGCAAGCCGAAGGGCGCGGTGCTCTCGCATCGGGCGGCGTACAACAACGCGCACCTGCGAGCCCTGCTGCTCCAACCGGGGGACCACGAGGTGTGGTGCTCGCCCGCCGGCTTCTACCACGTCGCCGGTTCGGTCTCCCGGGTGCTCGGCGCGCTGAGCGCGAACGGCGCCGTCGTCGTCATCGCCGAGCCCAAGGCCCGCGTGATGCTGGACATGATGGAACGCGCACGCGTCACCCACGCCGGGCTCATCGGCAAGCTGGCCTTCGACGTGCTGGAGGACGAGACCCTGGCCGACCGCGACTTCAGCTCGCTCACCAGCCTGGCGCTGGGCGGCACGGCCGCCGCGCCGCACGTGGTCGAACAGCTACGGGCGCGCTTCGGCGTCGCCATCGTCAACGGCTACGGCCAGTCCGAGTCCCCCCACATCACCGGCACCCGCGTCGACGACTCCCTCGAGGACCGGCTCACCACCATCGGCCGGCCGCTGCCGCACCGCGAGGTATGCATCCGGAGCATCGGCACGCGGGAGATCGCGGCCGTGGGCGAGACCGGGGAGATCTGCACCCGCGGCCCGCTGGTGATGGACGGCTACTTCCGCGACCCGGTCGCCACCGCGGCCGCCATCGACAGCGACGGGTGGCTCAACACGGGCGACCTCGGCTCGATGGACGAGCGGGGCGTCGTGACCTTCCGGGGCCGCACCCGCGAGGTGATCATCCGGGGCGGCGAGAACATCTACCCGCAGGAGATCGAGCACGTCCTCGGCCGGGCACCCGGCGTCGCCGAGGCGGTGGTGATCGGCACCGCGCACCCGCGCCTCGGTGAGGAGGTCACCGCGGTCGTCCGCGCCGAGCCCGGGACGGAGCTCGACGCCGAGACGCTGTCGTCGTTCGTCGCTGCGCACCTGGCCGCCTTCAAGGTGCCGAAGCGCTGGAGTTTCGTGAGCGATCTGCCGCGCACCGCCTCGGGCAAGGTCCGCAAGAACAGGGTCAAGGAGCAGGTGTCGGCGTCGTTCGAAGGGTCCGATCTGTGAGCAACCGATTCGACGGCCGGGTCGCCGTCATCACTGGTGGGGCGTCCGGAATGGGCCTGGCCAGCGCCCGCCGCTGGGTCGCTGACGGCGGGCGGGTGGTGCTCGGCGACATCGCCGACGACGCTCTGGCGGCCGTCGCCAAGGAACTCGGCGACTCCGCCGCGGCCCTGCGCTGTGATGTCACGTCCGAGTCCGACCAGGCGGCCCTCATGCACTTGGCGCTCGACCGCTTCGGCCGCGTGGACGCCGCCGTCGCATGCCCCGCGGTCGGCAATACGGTCGCGATCGTCAACACCCCGGTCGATGAGTGGCGGCACACCATCGACGTGACCCTGACCGGGGTGATGATCACAATCAAGCAGGCCGGCCGGGTGATGTCCGACGGTGGCGCAATGGTGGCGATCGCGTCCATCAACGCGTCGGTGCCCGGGTACGGAATGGGCGCATACAACGCCGCGAAGGCCGGCGTCGTCATGCTGGCGCAGATCGCGGCCCTGGAGCTCGCACCGCGGGGCATCCGGGTGAACACAGTGGCCCCGGGGCTGATCTCCACGGGTATGACGGCCGGCATGCTGCAGCTGCCGGAGATGCTGGCCGACTGGGCCGACAACACGCCTCTCGTCCGCTACGGCGAGGCCGACGAGGTCGGGGGGCTCATCTGCTGGCTGCTGTCGTCCGAGGCCAGCTACATCACCGGCGAGTCGGTGATCATCGACGGCGGCACGCACCTGCGTCGCTTCCCGGACTTCCCGAAGCATGTCGGGGTGTCGCTGGAGGTGCAGTAGTAGTCCGACGTCCACAGAGAACGCGGCCGCAAGGGTGGACGGCGGCCGGGGCTACGGCTACTCCCCTGGCAGATCACCGAGGCCGCGCTCCAAATCCTCGCCCCGAATCCTTATTAGAGTTAGAGTGAGAGCCGTCACCTTCATACAGAGGGGAGACCTCATGACAGTCCGACTCGAGAACGACGTCGCGGCCATGAGCAGCCTCGGCCAGCACGACCGCTACATGCTGATCTCCGTCGACTCGCATGTCGGCCCGTCGGTCACCCGGCACCTGCGTCCCTACTGCGAGTCCCGGTACCTCGAGGCGTTCGACGAGGACGTGCGCCGGACCGCCGCGCACATCGAGTCGACGCAGGTTCGCGACCTCGACTCCGAGGACCCGCTGGGCGCCAGGAACCAGGGCGGTCAGACGGTCGCCGCGACCAGCGGGGCCGGCCGCGACGACAGCGAGGCCATGGTAGATCGCTGGGCCGCGGCCCGGGAGGCCGCCGGCCTGCAGGATCCGCGCGCGCGGCTGCGCGACATGGACGCCCAGGGAGTGGCGGCGGACATCATCTTCGCCGGCGGGCAGAACGACGAGTTGTTGCCCTTCGACACCAGCGACGACCCAGAGCTGCAGGCGGTCGGCGCCGAGATCTTCAACCGGTGGATGGTCGACTTCTGTTCGGCCGACCCGGTGCGCCTGCACGGCGTGGCCCAGCTGTCGATGCACGACATCCCGGCCGCGATCCGATCGGTCGAGCGGGCGAAAGAGCAGGGACTGTCGAGCGTCAACTTCCCGGCCCCCCGACGGGGCCTGCTGCCCTACACCGAGGAGGCGTACGAGCCGTTCTGGGCGGTGTGCGCCGAGTTGGACATGCCACTGAACACCCACGGCGGCGGCGGGGACCGGGGCTACTGGACCGGCCGCGGCGCCCGCTACGCCGCGCGGGCCGAGGGGCAGTTCATGGCCCGCCGCGCGCTGTGGGGGCTCATCTTCTCCGGCGCGTTCGAACGCCACCCCGGCCTGAAGTTCGTGCTCACCGAGCAGATGGCCGGCTGGGTCCCGCAGACTCTCGCTCAGCTCGACGGCATCTGGCTGGACAACACGAAGATGTTCCGCGGCTTCCGGGCCTCGCTGCCCCTGAAGCCGAGCGAGTACTGGCGGCGACAGGTGTTCGTGGGTGACAGCTTCATGTCCCGTGCCGAGGCCGAGCGGCGCCACGAGGTCGGCCTGCACAACATCATGTACGGCACTGACTACCCGCACGCCGAGAGTGTGTTCCCGCTGACCCGCCTGGCGCTGCGTCAAGCGTTCGCCCACGTGCCGCCGGATGAGGTGCAGCTGATGGTCGGTGACAACGCGGCCCGCTGCTTCAGCCTCGACACCGCCGCGCTGCGCGACATCGCGGACCGCATCGGCCCGACGGTCGACGAGGTCGACGTCCCGCCGACCGAGTACGAGTTGGCCCACGAGGTCCCGCCGTTCTCCTTGGCCTTCCGCGACTACTGACCCGCGACTCCTGACCCGCGAGTGACCCGCGAGTCCCAGACCTGCCGTGCCCCTCATCCCTCCGGAGGTTCCACCATCATGATCATCGACGGAGACGGCCATCTCTACGAGCCGCCCAGCATGTGGCGGGACTACTCGCCCGCGGCCGACCGCGAGCTCGCGCTGAGCATCGAATCCGATGCGCTTGGCTACCCATGGTTGAAGTTCGGCGACGAGGCCACCAGCATTGTGCACACCACGAAACCGGGCGGCGACTTCCCGGCGCAGGGCAAGATCCTGCGTGAGCTGCGGGCGGGTGAGCCCTACTCGGGCACGGCGTACAGCGACATCCCGGAGGACTACTGGATGCCGAAGGCTCGGGCGGCTCGGCTGCCGGAGTGGGGCATCGACGGGTGCGTGCTGTATCCGCAGACCGGGTTCATCTGGGAGTACCACCTCGAGAACGACCTGGCCGCCACGCGCGTGAACATGGCGGCGTGGAACCGCTGGGCGGTCGAGGTGGCGCAGGAGGGGCGCGGCGCCCTGTACCCCGTCGGGCACCTGTCGTTGCAGGGTGATCAACGATGGGTTATCGACCAGCTCCGGACGCTGTCCCATGGCGGGGTTCGCCTGGCGATGTTCGTCCCGATGCTCGTCAACGGCAAGCGCCTGTCGCACCCGGACAACGACCCCATCTGGCGGGCCATGGTCGAGTACCGCATCACGCCCGCGTGGCACGTCAACTTCCACATGGCCGCCGTGTTCGACAACTACGCGGGCTGGTGCGAGAACGACACCGACAGCTTCATGAAGGTCGTGCCCGGGATCTTCCAGCCCATGTCCGCGCAGCTGGGGCTCGTCGACATGGCCGTGAACGGCGTCTTCGAACGCTTTCCCGACCTCAAGGTGGTCCTCGCCGAGGTCGGCGCGTCGTGGCTGCCCACGCTGCTCAAGCGACTCGACGGCACGTACGGCATCGCGACCATGATCCACGGTCGCGCGCTGACCCCGTCGCTACGGATGACGCCGGCCGAGTACATCCGCAAGCACGCCATCATCACGTGCAGCTTCCCGTCCGACACCGATCCGGCGGTGCTGTCCGTCGAGCCCGAGATGTTCGCCTTCGGCGGGGACTACCCCCACCCCGAGGGCCTGAACAGCCCGCTGCGCGACTACCGTTCCCTGGTCGAGTTCATGGACCCCGACGCCGAGGGCGGCTTCTACGGCGACAACATCGCCCGCGTTCTCGCCACCCGATGAGCGCCCGTTCCGCCGCCGACGTGGAGCGCGGCCGGGCACGTTTCACCGAGGTCACGTGCGTTCCGGCTCCGGACTCGGACGCTCCCTTCGTCCGGGACGGCGTGGTCGCCGCCGTGTTCGGCGACCTGTGGACGCGCGACGGGCTGACCACGAAGGAACGCCGGCTGATCTCCCTCACGTGCGTCGGCGTGTCATCGGTGCCGAGCGCGATCGAGACGCATCTACGGCAGGCGCTGGTCGCCGGCGACATCACTGTCGCCGAACTGCAGGAGTTCGTGCTGCACTTCGCCTATTACGCCGGATGGCCACGCGCCTCGCTGGTACACGCGACGCTCACCCGGCTGACCGCCGAAATGGAGGCACGCTGATGCCGGGCCAGGACTTCCTCGCCGCGAACGAGGACTTCCTGGATGGGAACGAGACGCAGATCTATCCGGCGCTGGCGCTCGCGCGGGCCACGTCTCCGATTCCGTCCTCGCCGGGGGTCGGTCGCGATGCGCGCCCGCGCCGCAACCTCACCCGCTGGGACGACATCGACTGGGTGTTGCGCAACCCCGAGCTGTTCTCGTCGCGACCGGCGCTGGACGACATTCCGCACACCGGCTCGAAGGTCATGATCGGCCTGGACGGCGATGAGCACCGCAGGTACCGGTCGCTCGTCAGTCGGGCGTTCTCCCCGGCCGCCCTGCGCCCGCTCGAGCGCGACCTCGTCGAGCCCCTCATCCGCGGGCTGCTGCGCGCGGTCCGCGGCCGCGGCCGTGGCCGCGCGGAGCTGATCGGCGACGTCATTCGCCGGTTCCCGGTGCAGGTCATCTGCCACATGCTCGGTGTCCCCGTAGACCAGATGGACGACTTCCAGCGCTGGGGCACGGACATGATCCTGGGAGCGTTCGACGACGACGCGGCCGCGAAAGCGGCGGCGGCCATGACCGCGGTGCTCGAGCCCATCGTGGCGGACAGGCGCCGGGCACCCAGGGATGACCTCATCAGCCAGCTCGTCAGCGCGGAGCTGGACGGTGCCCGGCTCGACGACGAAGGCCTCTACTCGTTCCTGCGCCTGCTGCTGCCGGCGGGCGCCGACACGACCTGGCGAGCCTTCGGGTCCGTCATGGTCGCCCTGCTCGCCGAGCCGGACCTCCTGGCCGAGGTCACCGCCAACCGATCGCTGGTCCCCCAGATCATCGAGGAGACCCTGCGGTGGGAGACCCCGTCGCCACGCCAGGTCCGGATGGCGAACACCGATATCGAGATCGGCGGCCTCCCCATCGAGGCCGGCACGATCCTCGAGGTCTGGACCGGATCGGCCAATCACGACGAGTCGCGCTTCGATGACCCTGAACAGTGGCGCCCGGGCCGGGACCGTAGCCACATCGCTTTCGGCGCCGGACCACATATCTGCATCGGAATCAACCTCGCGCGCATGGAACTGCGCCTCGGAGTCAACGCGCTGTTGGACGAGTTGCCCGGCCTACGGCTCGACCCCGCCAAGCCGGCGCCGGTCATCAGCGGCCACGCGTTGCGGGGCCCGAACGAAATTCACGTGCTGTTCGACTGAGACGCGCCAGGCCGCGGCTGTTCCCGCTGTCCGACGGCGCCGGTGGGTGATGGGGTCGCGGTACCGCATCGACGCCGAGTCGCGCGCGTAGTGCCCAAGTCCAGGCGGGAAAAGAGCCCGGAGGAAACGATGACGAGCGTCGAATCCACGACCGAGGCCGGCGTGCGAGCCGTGACCGACGAGGAGATCGCGCACTATCGGCGCGACGGCTGGGCGAAACTGCCCGCACTGATATCCGCTGACGCCGCGGCGCGCATGCTCGAGGTCGGTCGGGCACACCTGGCGGACACGCCTCCTCGGAGCGGGGCCCAGGAGCTCACCCTGCGGATGTGGCGCGAGTGGCGCTACCTCGCGCGCGACGTCCGGCAGGAGCCGTTCCGGTCCATCGCCTTCTCCCCTCGTCTCGCCGAGAACCTCTCGCGTCTCGAGGGTCACGGCGGCGGGATCCGGTACTGGAAGGACACCGTGAGCTGCAAGTTCCCCGCCGCCGCTGACGGGGGCAGCACCCTGACGGGGTGGCACCAGGACTTCCCCGCGCATCCGATGGACCGGGTCGGCGGCGGCACGTTCTGGATCGCCCTCGACGAGGTCGCCGTCGACCAGGGGGCGATAACGTTTCTGACGGGATCCCACCGGGCGGGTCCGCTGGGCCGGACGTTCACCTACGGGCCCAAAGGCGGCGGGCGCGACCAGATCGGGGAGAACCCCTGGCTGGTCGAGGAATACCCGTCATCCGGACCGGTGACCCTGCTGCCGGGCGACGCCACCGTGCATCACCCGCTGACGGTCCACGGAACCGGCCCCAACTCGACCGACCGGCAGAGGTGGGCGTTCATCGTCTTCTACGGGTCGGCGGAGGCGGTCTACACCGGCGCCGCCTACCCGGCCACGGACGGCCTCGGCCTCACGGTCGACCAGCGATTCGACCATCCCCACTTCCCGGTCGTCTGGCCCGGCGAGCAACAGTGACGGTCAGCGACGGCGTCGTGGTGGTGACCGGCGCCCTGGGCGGGATGGGATCAGCGACCGCGCGGGCCTTCGCGGCGAGCGGGGCTCGACTGCTTCTCACGGACCTCGACGCCGCGCGGCTCGCGGAGATGGCCGATGACCTGTCGGCGAGGGGGGCCGGGTGCACCACGATCGTCTCCGACCTGGCCAAACCCGCGTCGATCGCCGACCTGGTCGACGCGGTTGCCGACGGGGGAGGTCTGCGGACCCTGGTCCATACGGCCGGGCTGTCGCCGTCGATGGCCGACTGGAAGACAGTGCTCGATGTTGACTACCTCGGCACGGTCCGGTTGCTCGATGGGCTGCTGCCGCACGCCGGGGCGGGGACGGCCGCGATCTGTTTCGCCTCGATCGCCGCGCACCAGGGTCATCCGATCGGTGCCGCGACCCTCGACGCGCTCGATGATCCGTATCATCCCGAGTTCATCGACCGTGTCGCGGCCACGGCGGACGGCGAGATCACCAGCGGCGTGGCATATATCTGGGCCAAGACCGCCGTTGTCCGGCTCTGCGAGCGGGCCGCGGTGACCTGGGGCGCACGCGGCGCACGCGTCGTGTCGTTGTCGCCCGGCCTCATCGACACACCCATGGGCCGACTCGAGCTGGACAACCCCAGGAAGAAACCACTGCTCGCACTCACACCACTCATCCGAGAACGGCACGAGGGGCAGTCCGTCCTACCCGGCCGCTGCGACGACATCGCCGCCACCGTGGCATTCCTGGCATCAGCCGCCGCCTCCTTCGTCAGCGGCTGCGACATCAGGGTCGACGGTGGATTGGTCGGCGCCCTGCGGCAGCAATAGGACCGGGCCTACGCTTGTGTAAAACGCCCGGAAACGATAGTTTCCTAATATTAGTTGAGCCGGCCGACCGTCGGGATCTAACAATCCCTGCCAGTGACGAGCCGCCGTATGCGAGGAGAAAATTCCATGGCTGCTTTAACCGGCAAGGTTGCCCTGGTCACCGGAGCGGCGCGCGGCCAGGGTCGCGCCCACGCCCTTCGGCTCGCCCAGGACGGCGCCGACATCATGGCTTTCGACGTCTGCAAGCCGTTCGACACCGTCGAGTACGACGGGTCGACGGCGGCGGATCTCGAAGAAACCGGACACCTCGTCGAGAAAGCCGGTCGGCGGGCATTCGTTCGCCAGCTCGACGCCCGTGACTTCGGTGCCGTCAGCGACTTCGTCGCCGACGGGATGAGCGAACTGTCACGGCTCGACATCGTCGTGGTGAACCACGCGATCTGCGGTTACGGCTACACCTGGGAGATCAGCGAGGCCGAGTGGGACGACATGATCTCCGTCAATCTCACTGGCGTGTGGAAGGTCCTGAAGGCGGTCGTTCCACGGATGATCGAGCAACGCGCCGGGGGTTCCATCATCATCACGAGCTCCGTCGCGGGCCTGCGCGGGCTGCCCTTCCTCGCGCACTACGTCGCGTCCAAGCACGGGGTGGTCGGTCTGGCCAGGACGCTCGCCAACGAGCTGGGCACGTACGAGATCCGGGTGAACACCATCCATCCGACCGGCGTTCGGACCGTGATGGGCGGGGTCGAGTTCAACGGCGAGAAGGGACCGCCGGAGCCGTTCAAGGGCGCTCTGAACGATCCCGAGGTCGCGGCGACCCTGGGCCCGATTTTTATGAACACACTGCCGGGGAAGGCGATCGAGCCTGAGGACGTCGCCGACGTCGTTGCCTTCCTCGCGTCCGACGCATCACGTACCATGACGGGCTCGCAGGTACGCGTCGACCTCGGCACGCTCAACCGCTGACCGGCCGACGACACCAGGCCGACGACACGAGGAGGACCCGTGCCTGACGACACGAAGCTGACCGGGATACTCATGACCTTCTCCGACCCCGTGCAGGGCCAGGAGGCCGAGTACGACGCCTGGTACCAGAACGTGCACCTGCCGCAGGTGTGCCGCATCCCGGGGATCCGGTCGGCACAACGCTTCCGCCTCGTCGGCCCGGGCGCCACGAACCACACCGGGCCACGTAACGTCGCCGTGTACCAGCTCGACGGCGACCCAGAGCAGGTGTTCGCCGACATGGTCGCTCAGGCCCGCGGCGGGGCGCTGGACACCAGCACAGCGATCGACCAGGCCAGTGTCGCCGTCCAGCTGTGGTCGGCGCACGGTGAGCCCGTCACGGGCTGACGCGGGTCGGCGGCATGACCATACGAGTGGATCCGTCCGCGCCGACGCGGGACTTGCCCCGCGCGCTGGGGCCGATCCGGCAGCTGGGCAACGTCGTCCCGGACCTCGACGCGGCGGTCGCCGACTGGCTGGCGCTGGGGGTCGGCCCGTGGTTCGTCATGCGGGATGTCACGCGACGGGACGGGCGGTTCCGCGGTGCGCCGTGCGAAGCGCGAATGTCCCTGGCGTTCGCGAACTCCGCCGACATGCAGATCGAGTTGATCGCCCCGCTCGACGACGTGCCGAGCGCTCCGTACGAGTTCTTGCGGGCGGGGCGCTCGGGGCTGCACCACATCGCGTACTGGACCGACCGGTTCGACGACGTCGTGGCCGACGCCGTCGATGCCGGGTGGCACCTGCTGCAGACGAGCGGCGGTCGCAGCGCGTACTTCGAGTTCCCCGACGGGCACCAGCCGCTCGTCGAGGTCATGGAACTGAACGACCGCACCCGGTGGCTCACCGACGTGGTCCGCGAGGCGGCGCGGGAATGGGACGGCGTGACGGAGCCGGTGCGTTCGCTGGCGAAGCGACCGGGCTGGTGATGCTGGGTGTGCCGTCGCCCTGGGCGCTGACCGCCAGGGTCATTTGCACAGTCGGTGGGCACGGCCTTCCCTGCCGATCATGAAGCGTCGAGAACTCCATGATCGGCAGGGGGCCGTGCCCGCCGTGCGTCCTCCCCCGGCGTGTCGCCGACACCGTGTCGCCGACACCGACCAGGTCAGGCTACGAAATGGCCCTGGCGCTGACCGCCGCCGGTGTCACGGCGCGGCCGAGGCGGGCGACTCGGCGATACGGGCCTCGAGCCATCCGCTCAGCCAGAAGTTGTCCTTGCCGCCGTCGTCGAGCAGGGCGCGGTGCGCATCCCGCACGATGTCCGCGGCCACCTTGTCGGTCGGGTCGTGCAGCATCGCCGCCTCGGCCAGCCCGATGGCCGTCACCGGCCGGCCCTCGTCGAGCGCTCGGCGGGCCTGCTCGGCGACCTGGCCGGGGCCGGCGAGCGCGGCGAGGCTACGCCGCACCTCAGAGTCGTCGGGCGGGTAGAGCTCGGTCGTCGAGAGCTGACGGAACCACCCCACCTTGGACTCCCAGATGGCCCGCACCCCCCAGGTGACGCGGCCGTAGGCCTGGCCCACGTAGAGGGAGTCGGGCAGTTGCACGGTCCGCATGATCTCCGCGAGGTCCTGACCCTCGTTGATCGCGGCCAGGGTGGTCTCGTACACGTACTCGACCGCGTCGTGGAGCCGGCCGAGCACCGCGTCGAGCATCTCCCGCCCGACGAGGGGAGCGCCGCGACCGGTCAGGATGGTCTCGGCCCCGAGCGCGCGGAGTCGGTCGATCGAGGTCAGGTAGCGGGCGGGGTCGCGGTACCTGTCGCCCCGCAAGGTGTTGAAGTTGGGGAAGTGGGGGAACAGCGGCCCGAGCAGGTTGCCGATGAAGCAGGTCGCGGACTCGGCGTGCCACACGATGCAGCTGTCGGTCGTCTCGCCGCCCGGCGTCGACAGCAGCTCGAGCTCGACGCCGTCGATGCCGACGCGCAGCTTGTCCTCGAAAGTGACGCCCGGCGTAGGACGATCCTGCAGGGGACCGAGGTCGGCACGACTCGAGCCGGCGGCGGTCACCTCCTCGGCTGGCGGTTCCATCTCCCCCAGCTTGCGGGCCGCGTCCCTGATCTTCGTGAACCAGGACGCGCCGAAGCGGCGCCTGAGCCCGGCGAGTTGTGCGTCCAGCAGCTGGCACTCGGGGTTGTCGGCCTGCGCGATGTAGTCCGTGCCCGGTTCGCGGAAGTGCGCGACGCCGCCGACGTGGTCGGTGTGCGCCTGGGTCGTGATGATGTACCGGGTGGGTGCTGTCGAGACCTGGTCGAACAGGCGCTTGTGGTGGCGCGCCTCTCCGCCGGTGCCGGTATTGACCACGATGCGCTCGTCGCGCCCGACGATCAGGTATGCGGCCGAGATGCCCGACGACTTGTGGAACGCCGGTCCGACCGGGACGGCTGTCTGGTCGTAGTCGAACGTCAGAAAGTCCTTGCCGGGTCGTTCGCGCACAAGTTGCCGCACGATCTCGTCGGTGTTCATCAGACCTCTTTCTTGACGGCCGGGAAGGCGTCGAAGTAGAAGGAGAACCGTTCATGGAGCTCGTCCGGTTCCACGCCGAAGTCAGCCTTGAGGTCGTAGACGACGCGCCCGGCGTGGCCCCGTCGATGCTCGCTGCTGTACGCCCGGAGGCTGTCCCGCACGTTCTCCGGGAAGTCGAGCCCGAAAGCCGGGTAGAGCCGTGTCATCACCGACATGTCGTCACCTGTCAGGTCATGGAACGCGACATCGAAGCGCTGACCCGCCGGGATCAGGTCGACATCGCGGACGGCCGCGCGTAGCAGGTCCTCCACCCGTCCGGACCAGTACCGGAACAACTCGTCGACGTCGACGTGGGCGTAACGCAGCCGGCCGGTGTACGCGGACATCGTCACAGCGGACTGGATCGTCGCCACCGGGTCGCGCTGGGTCATCACCACGCGCGCATCGGGAAACACCTTGAGGAGAGTGGGAATCTGCTCCAGGTGCTGTGGCGTCTTGAGGACCCACTGCCGGGGTCCCCGCACCCACTGCAGCATCTTGAGCATGGTCCGGAGATACTCGTAATGAGGCAGCTGATCGTGAGTCGCGTAGTGCTGCCGCCAGCGCGTGGCCCTGAACAGCCACTCCGGGTAGTAGGAGGAGAAGTCGGGTCCCTGCAGCTCGAGTTCCTCGTGGATGTGATCCGGATCGAACGGATGCATCAACTCCATCAGCGGGAACAGCTCACGGGTCACCGCCCAGCCCGCGGCACACCGTTCGCGACGTGGGTCCGGTGAGCCGCTCGTGCCGCGCGCCCCGTCCTCAGGCACCGGCTCGCATGCCTCCCAGTACGGCAGTGACCGTCGTCGGGGGTCGGCGGCCAGAAGGTTGACGAGATGCGTCGTTCCGGACCGGGGGAGGCCGATGACGATGATCGGCTCGACGATCGGCTCCTGTTCGATCTCCGGGTGCTCGTCGAGCATGCGCACCATCTTGAGCCGAGTCGCGGCGAATCGGACGCAGACGCGGTAGACGGCGGCCCGGCCGAAGGCGGTGAGATCGGTGTCCGCGTCGGCGTCGGCCAACCAGATGTCCAATCGATCACGGAAGTCCGCCGCGCCGAAGTCGGATAAGGCGGTCTCGCGGGTGGCGTCGGACAGAACCGCGGCCGAGTTGAGCTGCACGGGGTGAGCCTCGGCCGCGGCCAAGGCTACCCGCTGACGTTCGGTGAGTTCGGGCCGCCGCAGGTCGGTGATCCGGATGGACTCAGCCATCGGTGCGACTCCTCGCTGTTGGCCGCCGTCGACGACGACGGAGATCGCCCGTGGCGCTAGCGCGTCCCAGGACGGGCTAGCGCCCACAAGCCTGCGGCAATTCTTATTACAATAGACCGAACCTGGCAAGGCTTTGGCATGCGATCGGGACCGCCGGCCTGCCCCCGCCGCCCGTCTCGGACAGTTTGGGCGGGCAGGGCCGGTGCGAACCGTTGACTCCCCGCCCCGAGGATGTCTATATTGTTATCAGATTAAGCGGGGTAGGCCGGATGCAAAGCGTGGCGTTCTGTGCGCGTTCGCCTCGCGCGTCCGCCTCGCGAGGACCACCGGCCACCCCGGAGCCAGCACCGAGAGGTCGTGCCCTAATGGCCGTCAGTTACGAGCTGTCCCATCTCGAGTGGCTCGAGGCCGAAGCTGTCCACATCATCCGCGAGGTCGCGGCCACCATCGAGAAGCCCGGTCTGCTGTTTTCCGGCGGCAAGGATTCCGTTGTCATGCTGCACCTCGCCGTGAAGGCGTTCTGGCCGGCCAGGGTGCCGTTCCCTGTCGTCCACATCGACACCGGCCAGAACTTCGACGAGGTCATCGCGTTCCGCGACCGGGTCGTCGAGAAGCTCGGCCTGCGGCTGATCGTGGGCTCGGTGCAGGCGGACATCGACGCCGGCCGCTCGCACGAGGATTACCCCGGCGCGCCGCGCAACAAGCTGCAGACGGTCACGCTGCTGCGCACGATCGCGGAGAACCGCTTCGGAGCCGTGTTCGGCGGCGCCCGCCGCGACGAGGAGAAGGCGCGCGCGAAGGAGCGCGTGTTCAGCTTCCGCGACGAGTTCGGCGCCTGGGACCCACGCAACCAGCGCCCGGAGCTGTGGAACCTCTACAACGGCCACCACCGCAAGGGCGAGAACATCCGCGTCTTCCCGCTATCGAACTGGACCGAGCTGGACATCTGGTCCTACATCGAGTCCGAGGGCATCGAACTGCCCTACCTGTACTACGCGCACCGCCGCGAGGTCGTCGAGCGGGATGGCATGCTGCTGGCCGTCAACCGGTTCATCGAGCCCACCGCGGGCGAGAACCCGTTCGAGGCCACCGTCCGCTTCCGCACCATCGGCGACGCCACCTGCACCGGCTGCGTCGAGTCGGACGCCGCGACCACAGCCGACATCGTCGCCGAGGTCGCGGCCGCGCGCCTCACCGAGCGGGGCGCCACCCGCGCCGACGACCGCATCAGCGAGGCCGGAATGGAAGACCGCAAGAAAGAGGGCTACTTCTAGATGAGCCAGCTGCTGCGCCTCGCCACCGCGGGGTCGGTCGACGACGGCAAGTCCACCCTGATCGGGCGCCTGCTCTACGACTCGAAGGCGATCTTCGAGGACCAGCTCTCGGCGGTCGCGAAGACCAGCGAGTCCCGTGGCCAGGCCGCGCCCGACCTCGCGCTGCTCACCGACGGCCTGCGGGCCGAGCGGGAACAGGGCATCACGATCGACGTCGCCTACCGCTACTTCGCGACGCCCAAGCGCAAGTTCATCATCGCCGACACCCCCGGCCACCTCCAGTACACCCGCAACATGGTCACGGGTGCCTCGACGGCCGACGTGGCGATGATCCTCATTGACGCCCGCAACGGCGTGCTCGAGCAGTCGCGCCGGCATGCGTTCCTGGCCAGCCTGCTCGGCATCCGGCACCTCGTGGTGTGCGTGAACAAGATGGACCTCGTCGACTACAGCGAGGAACGCTTCGGCGAGATCCGGACGGAGTTCACCAGCTTCGCCTCGCGGCTCGAGGTCAACGACGTGCAGTTCATCCCGATGTCCGCGCTGGTCGGCGACAACGTGGTCACGCCCAGCCACAGGATGCCGTGGTACGGGGGCTCGTCGTTGCTGCACCACCTCGAGGATGTCCACATCGCGTCCGACCGCAACCTGATCGACGCGCGGTTCCCGGTGCAGTACGTCATCCGGCCCCAGTCGGGGGCGCAGGAGGGCCTGGACGACGCGGCCCTGCACGACTTCCGCGGTTACGCCGGGACCGTCGCCGGCGGCGTCATGCGTCCAGGTGACGAGGTCACCGTGCTGCCGTCCGGGTTCACGACCCGCATCAGCGCGATCTGGGCGCCGGGCGGCCACAAGATCGACGAGGCCGCCGCGCGGCAGGCAGTCACCGTCGAGCTGGCCGATGACATCGACATCGCGCGCGGCGACCTGATCTGTCGTCCGCACAATCGTCCGCACGTCGGTCAGGACCTCGACGCGCGCGTCTGCTGGATGAGTTCGGGGGCGTCGCTCACGCTCGGTTCGCGCTACTTGCTGCAGCACACAACGCGCGAGACGCGGGCGGTCGTCACCGCGCTCGACTACCGCCTCGACATCAACACGCTGCACCGCGACGAGTCCGCCGAGTTGCTGACGCTGAACGAGATCGGCCGGGTGCGGCTGCGCACCCAGCAGCCACTGCTGTTCGACGCCTACCGTAGCAGCCGGGAGACCGGCAGCTTCATCCTCGTCGACGAGGCCACGAACAACACCGTCGCCGCAGGCGTGATCATCGGCCCGAGCCAGCAGGACTCGGTCGTGTGGCACTCGGGGTCGGTGACCCGGGCCGGACGCGCTACGCAGGGGATGACGGTCTGGCTCACGGGCCTGTCCGGCTCGGGCAAATCGAGTGTCGCCGCCGAGCTCGAGCGGCGGCTCGTGGCGTCCGGGCGGCCAGCCTACCTGCTCGACGGCGACAACCTGCGCCACGGCCTCAACAAGAACCTCGGCTTCAGCGCCGAGGACCGCGCCGAGAATGTCCGCCGCACCGGTGAGGTGGCCAAGCTGCTCGCCGACGCGGGCGTGGTCGCCGTCGTCTCGCTTGTCAGCCCGTACTCGGCCGACCGCGAGCAGGTGCGCGCCGTGCACCGCGCGGCCGGGATCCCCTTCGCCGAGGTCTTCGTCGACACCCCGCTCGAGCTGTGCGAGCAGCGCGACCCCAAGGGCATGTACGCCAAGGCCCGGGCCGGTGAGATCAAGAACTTCACCGGGATCGACGACCCGTACGAGGCACCCGCCGCGCCCGAGCTGCGGCTGCGGCCCGAGGACGGCGACGCCGCCGCGCAGGCGCTGAAGGTGCTCGAGCTGGTGGAGCGGATCGGTGCGTAGCCCACTGACCGATGCCCGTCTCGCCGCGGTTACGAACGTCACCCCGGCCTGAAGTTCGTGCTCACAGAGGCTGGTTCGTGCTCACCGAGCTGGACGGACAGCACGGCGGCGGGCCTACGCCCGCCGCCGGCACCGGCAATCAGCCGCCGGCGAGCTCGACCAGGATCTTCATCGCCTTGCCCTCGCGCAACACCTCGAAACCGCCCTCGATCAGATCCTCGAGGGCAATGCTGGTAACCCAGCCGTCGAGCGGGAACGCACCCTCGGCCATCGCGCCGATGGTCATCGGGAAGTCATCGGAGTAGGCGTTGCTGGCCCGCACGGTGATCTCACTCGCGAACAACGCAATGGGGTCCAGCGGCAGCGGCTCGTGCGCGATACCCACGATCGAGATCGTGCCGCCGCGTCGCGTCGTCGCGAAGGCGGCGGCGAACGTGGCCGGCTTGGCCGCGGCGTCGATCGCCGCGTGCGCGCCAACGCCGCCGGTGAGGTCGAGGACGGCCGAGGCGACGTCGTCCGTCGTCGGATCCAGGATGGTCGGCGCGCCCAGCTCAGCGAGGATGGCGCGCCTCTCGGCCGAGGGCTCGACCACGATCGGCCGCGCCCCGAGCCAGCGGCAGGCGAAGAACGCGCCGAGCCCGATCGGGCCCGCGCCGAACACCACCACGGTCTGGCCTTCGCTGACCTCGGCCCGACGCGCGGACCGCAGGGCGACCGCCATCGGTTCGACGATGGCGGCATGACGGGGAGTGAGCCCCGGGGGCAGGACGTGCACCATCCGCCGGTCGACGACGGTGAAGTCCGACAGCCCGCCCCCTTGGGCGCTCAGCCCGTGGAACGCCGCCTTGACGCACAGGTTCGTGTCGCCGGCCAGGCAGTACGCGCAGGAACCGCAGACGTGGATCGGGTCGACCGCGACCAGGTCCCCGACGGAGACATCCTCGACGCCCGCACCGGTAGCGACGATGTGACCGCCGAACTCATGTCCCATGATCTGCGGGAGCACCGCACCGGTCAGCGGGTGCGGCGACGTCTGGATACCGAGCGGGCCGTGGTAGTACTCGAAGAGGTCCGAGCCGCAGATGCCGTTGTAGCCCACAGCTATCTTCACCTGGCCGGGGCCGGGATCGCCGTCGTCGACGTCCTCGAGTCGGACGTCGTTGCGGGCGTGGTACACGGCGGCTCTCATGCCGGGTCTCCTTGGTGAGACGTGATGGTCAGACGTGATGGTCGAGACGTGATGGTCATTGCGCGCCCGCGAACCAGGCGTAGCTCGGGTCTTCTGGTCCACGGACGCCGCGGGCGAACCGCGGGTCGGCCGCGTCGGTCCAGAGTGTCGGCGCGGTGGTCGGCAGCGTTCGCCACCAGTCCCACACGACCTTGCGAGCCGCGACACGCCAGACTCCGTCCTCCCGGCGCTCGAAACGGTCGAGGTAGCGCAGACCGAGGAACTCGTCGCACCGGCGGCCGTCGATGTCGCGGTGATGGCATGCGGTCGCGTAGGTCTCGCTGCGCGCGGTGTCACCGTCGAGCTCGACGTACACATTGTGAATCAGATGCTCGGTGGTGGTGGTGCTGCCCTCGGCGCGCTCCGCCAGGAACGTGAAGGCGTTCTCGATCGGACCGCTGTACATGCCGCCGTGGTCATCGGTGGCGTCGGCATGAAACAACGAACGTAACAGCGCCAGGTCCACCCGGTCGGCCGCGCGGCAGCACAGCGTGATGATCTCGGTGATGCGGGCCTTGTCGACCCACAGCCGTAGCTCCTCCTGAGTCACCGCGGGTGCGGCTTGCGTGGCCATCAACCGATCGCGATCGGGTTGACGGGGCTGCCCGAGGCGCCGGGCACGGGCAGCGGCCCGACCACGAACAACATCTCGTAACACCGGTCGGCGGCCAGCTCGCGCAGCACCATGTTCTCGATGAGCGGCACGCCCCGCCGGACGAGCAGCTCGATGTGCACGGCCAGGGCCTGGCCGGCCGGAAACGGGATCGGCTCGATCCCGCTGTTGTCACAACCCACCGCGCTGACGTCGAGCCCCGCGAGGTACCGCGCCGCCTCCAGCCCGATCCCGGGTTGCGCGTGACCAGGGGTCTCCCCGTTCGCCACCGCCTGGAGAAACGTGTCCTGCCACCCGGTGCGGATGAGCACGACGTCCGCGGCGCGGACGGTGACGCTTTGTTTCCGTGCGCAGTTCTCCAGGTCGGCGGCGGTCACGACGTGATCGGCGTCGAGCGAGTCCACGCCGTACAGTCCGGCGACGTCGAGCAGCACCGCGCGGCCAGCGAATCCGGCGAGCTTGTCAATCCCCAGGTGTTGCGCGCCGGCGTTCGTCTTGAAGCCGGTGGCCGGGAAGCCGTTGTAGAACGAACCGTCGTGGTAGACGTGGCACAACGCATCGATGTGGGTGACCGAGTGGGACGGCAGGATCAACACGTCCTCGCACGCCCCGTCGCCGTCGGCGACGCCGGCCACCGTGAGCAGGTCATCGCTCTCGGCCAGGAGGGTCAGGCGCCGCGGGCCGCCGCGGTACGCCGCGATTGGCACGCCGGTGGGCTTCAGCGGTAACGAGAGCCGGTACACCTTGCCGGTGCGGCAGCTGTGTGCCGCCTCGAGCACGACGTTGTCGGTGAGCAGGTTGAGTGCGCCCCGCTCGTCGTCGGTGCCCCATCGGCCCCAGTTGTCCGCGGTACGCCGCTGGCCCGCGGGTCCGACGTCGACCGTCATCCGTCTGCTCCTTTCGATCGCACAATTCTGATAAGAATGGCCGTCATGCTATCGCGGCAGAAGGAGCCCGGCGACCCACGCGCACTCGGTTCACGGCACCGATCGCCCGCACCGCGCCAGCCGGCGGCTCACAGCAGGGAGAACCCCGCGTCGACCTTGATCTCCTCGCCGGTCACCCACTTGGCCTGGTCGGAGACGAGGAACGCGACGGCGTTGGAGATGTCCTCGGGCTGGAGGATCTGGACGTCGAGCAGATTCTTCGAGCGGGCGACCCAGTTGTCCTCGCGGGCCGTGCCGGCGGCCGCCTCCGCCGCGATCTTCTCCATGGCCGCGTTCATCGTCATGCCCGACACGACACCGGTCGGGTGCACGACGTTGACGCGGATCCCGTGCTTGGCGAGCGACAGCGCGTAGACCTTCATCATCCCGACCACGCCGTGCTTGGCAGCCATGTAGGCGACCGATGCGCCGGTGGCACCGACCGGGCGCGTCGCCGCCACCGAGCCGGTCATCACGATGACTCCGCCGCGGCCACCGGCGACCAGGTGCGGGATGCACACCTCGATCAGGTGGTAATACCCCGTGAGATTGACGTTCAGGATGTCGGTCCAGGCCTCCGCGTCGCCGATCAGGTCGTCCGACTTCGCGTAGCGGACGATGCCGGCCTGCGGCAGCACGATGTCGAGCCGCCCGAGCTCGGCCACACCGGCGTCGACGGCGGCCCGCACCGCGTGGACGTCGCGCACGTCGGTCTGCGAGGCGACGATGCGCCGGCCCAAGGCCTTGACCTCGTCGACCGTCGTCGCCAGGTCCGCCGGCGTGGCGTTCGGGTAGTCCATCGTCGCGATGTCCCGGCAGATGTCGAGCGCGATGATGTCGGCGCCCTCACCGGCCAGTCGCAGGGCATGTGAGCGCCCCTGACCGCGGGCGGCTCCGGAGATGACGGCGACCTTCCCGTCGAGCGTGCCCATCAGCTCGACATCCCGCCGCCGACGCTCACGGATGTGCCATGCACATAGGCGCCGGCCGGTGAGGCCAGGAAAGCAATCATGTTGGCAACTTCCTCGGGTAGACAGGCGCGTCCGACCGACACGCGTTTGATGGAGCGGGACATGGCTTCGAGGGCGTCGCGGTGGTTGTCGGCGTCCTTGATAAAGCCGAGGAGACCGTCGCCCAGCATCATGCCGGGACGCACGCCGACGACTCGGACGCCGCGGCGTCCGACCTCCTCGGCGAGATTGCGGGTGAAGCCGTCAACCGCGCTTTTGCAGGAGTTGTACAGCGTGATAGTGGGGTTGACAACGGTGCTGCCCTCGGAGGAGACGTTGATGATCACTCCCTTGCCCCGCGCCAGCATCGACGGCAGGACCGCGCTCGTGGCGTACAGCGTGGTCATCAACGTGGTGCCGACGACGCGGGCGATGTCCGCGGCCGTCATCGTCGCGAACGATCCCGCGCCCCCGCCGACGTTGTTGACCCACACGTCGATGTCGCCGAAGGCCGCGCGGATCTCGGCGACCACCCGTGCGCACTCGTCGGCGTCGGTGAGGTCGGCGACGAATCCGGCGGCGCGGGTGTTCCACCGTTGCGCGGCGTCCTGCGCCACGGCGTCGGCGGGGCCCTGCTCGCGGTCGATCACCGCGACCTGTGCGCCCAGCCCCGCGAAGCGGTGGACGACGGCCTGCCCCAGATTCGGGCCCGCGCCGCCCGTGACCGCGACCCGGACGCCGGTGAGGTCCATCAGGTCACTCACCCGCTGGTCCTTCTGCCCGACCGGAAGCCGGTCGAGCCCGAAGGTCTGCTCCAGTGCCTCTGCCTCGCTCATGAGTTCCTGCCGGCGGCGCTGAGCGCCTCGACAGCCAGGCCATAGGGCAGTCCCTCGGCCAACAGTCGCTTGAGCCTCTGGGTGAACGCCATCCGCGAGTAGCGCAGCGTCAACGGCGGCTGCTTCGCGAGGATCGAGGCGAGTTCCCGGGCCCGAGGCAGCAACTGGTCGGGCGGCAGAACCTCGGCGACGACGCCGTACTCGTGCGCCTGCCGCGCGGTGAGCGTCTGCGACGTCAGCAGAAAGTAGCGGCCGCGATTCTCCCCGAGCGCGTTCAACCAGGCCGTGTGGTTGCCGTCGCCGGGCACCACACCGACATCCAGGTGGTTGTCGCGGAAGGTGGCGTTCTCCCCGGCGAGCACGATGTCGTTCAGGATGAGCAGCTCCGAGTGCACGTGCGCGGCGCCGTTGGCCGCCGAAATGATCGGGATGTCGATGTCGAGCAAGGTGGTCAGCAGCCGGGTGCCCTCCCAGATCGTGCGGGCGGCAACGCGCGGGTCGGTCATCGGGCTGAAGCTGCCCCAGTCCCCTCGAGGGCAGAAGTCCCGACCCGTGCCAGTCAGGATCATGACGACGTTGCCCGGATCGGAACCGATCTCCCAGAACGCCTGCGGCAGTTCCTCGTGCCCGAGGGGGCAGTGGATGTAGGAGTCACCGCCGCTGTGCAGGGCGACCTCGATGACGCCGTCGGCGCGGGTCATGGTGACGTGCTCGTAGGCGGTGCTGTACTGCTCGAAACTTCTCATCCGTCGTCCCTCACTGGTCGCCTTTCGTGGATGCCGTCGTGCGGGCGCCGATCAGCCCAGCGCGCCGAGGCTGCGTAGCCGGGCCTGGTCCGCGTCGCTCAGGCCGAGCTCGCCGAGGACCTCCGTGGTGTGCGCTCCCGGCTCGCAGGCGGGTCGCTGCACCGACCCCGGCGTGCGGCTGAACCGTGGAGCCGGCGCCGGTTGCCGCACGCCGTGGACGTCGGTGAACGTCTGCCGCGCGACGTTGTGAGGATGCTCGGGCGCCTCGGACCAGGACAGCACCGGCGCGACACAGGCGTCGGTGTGCTCGAGCAGCCGCTGCCACTCGTCCCGGGTGCGGGTGGCGAACAGGCGCGCCATCTCGTTCTTCCGGGCCGGCCAGCTCGCGCGGTCCTGCTGCGGGACCCGTTCGGCCGGATCAACGTCCTGCTCGAACCCGATGCGCCGGCACAGCTCGTCATAGAACCTCGGCTCGAGCGCCCCGACGGCGATAAACCGGCCGTCCGCGCAGGTATATACGTCGTAAAAAGGAGCGCCGGTGTCGAGCAAGTTCACTCCCCGCTCGTCCCTGTGCAGCCCGCGGGCCCGCATCTCCCAGACGAGCATGCTCATCAGGGCCGTACCGTCCAGCATGGCGGCGTCGACGACCTGCCCGGCGCCGGTCGCCCGGGACTCGAGCAGGGCCGAGACGACACCGAAGGCCAGCAGCATTCCGCCGCCGCCGTAGTCACCGAGCAGGTTCAGCGGCGGCACCGGTCGTTCACCCGGGCGGCCGATACCCCACAGCACACCTGACAGCGCGATGTAGTCGATGTCGTGCCCGGGGATCTGGGCGTTCGGGCCGTCCTGCCCCCACCCGGTGGCCCGCCCGTAGACGAGACTCGGCCGCACGGCGAGGCAGTCCTCCGGTCCGAGACCCAGCTTCTCCATGACGCCGGGCCGGTTGCCCTCGAGCACGATGTCGGCGGTGGCGACGAGGTCGAGCGCAATCGGGCGAGCATGCTCGTTCTTGGCGTCCAGCACGATCGACCGCCGCCCGCGCTGGGTGAGGTACAGCGCGGGGTCGTCCACCGGGGGCGGCCCGGGCCGGTCGATCCGGATGACGTCGGCGCCCAGGTCCGACAGCAGCATGCCGGCGAAGGGCACCGGTCCCAGGGCGGCCATCTCGACCACGCGCACGCCGGTGAGCGGGCCGGAGCGTTGCGCGGTCACGATCGGACACGAATGTCGACGAGCGGACCGACCGTTACTTCTGCCCCTGGGTCGAGGACCGTGCCCATGTCGGCGGCCACCACCTCGGGGGTCATCGAGGCCGGGTCGAACACAGCGCCTGGCGCGGCGGCCATGAACAGGCGGCGAACCTCGCCGCCACGGGACTCGATGACCTCACCGTTGACCGGGCAGTCGCGGTGCATCAGCACCGCGACGACATTTGCCACCACATCCGGGGTCCACGCCGCGGCACGGGCAAGCGTGTCGGGGTGCGACCCGGCCATCATGCGGGTCAACGCCCCGGGGCAGAGCGCGTTGACGAGGATGCCGTGCTCGGCGCCCTCGATGGCGAGGTCGCGGGTGAGTCCGTAGAGCGCGCCTTTGGCGGCCGAATAGGTAGCCCGCACCCCGTGCCCCTGATACATCGCGCCCGAGCAGGTGTTGATCACGCGGCCGTACCCCTGGGCCACGAAGTGCGGCCACGCGGCCTGGGTGACCGACCAGGCCCCCATGAGGTGAACCGCGAGGACCTTCTCGAACATCGAGCGCGGGGTCGACTCGAACGGCGCCGATGGATTGATCCCGGCGTTGTTGATCACGCCGTCCACGCGGCCGAAGGAGTCGAGCGCCAACTGCACGCAGGCACGGGCCGAGTCCTCGTCGGAGATGTCGTGCAGGCTCGCGACGGCCTGGCCACCCGCACTCACGATCTCATCGACCACGGTCCGCGCCGGCGGCTCGCCCTCCCCGGGCGGCGCGCCGTCGATGCCGCCACCGAGGTCGTTGACTACGACCTGGGCGCCCCGCGCGGCGAGCAGGCGCGCATAGCCGCGGCCCAGGCCGTGGCCGGCGCCAGTGATGACGACGACCTGGCCGTCGAACCGAAGTGGTTCCACGTGCTCTCTCCTCAATCCGTACGGCGGGTGGGCCACCGGTCAGTCGAACGCCTCCGGCGGCCAGGGGGTCGAGCGAGCACCGACGTAGGGCTGCTGCTCGACCAGTTCGTAGGCGACGCCGTCGTGATCGCGGAACAGCACGACGCGGCGGATCAGACCCTCGCCAAGGTCCCAGGTGTCCGGCCCGCGGACGGAATCGCGAAGCTGCGCGGGGAGCTGGGAAAGCAGCGCGGCCAGCGCGGCGTCCAGGTCGTCGACCTCGAGCGCCAGGCGCTGGATGCCCAGGTTCAACGGCGACGGGTAGGGCTCGCCGACGACACCGGGAACGAACCAGTTGACGATGTCGACCGAAAACCGTCGATCACCGCGGTGCCACAGGAACGCGGCGTCGAACTGCCCCTTCTCCGCGCCGTTGCCGAACCCGATTGGCCCGACCGGGCCCGGCAGGGTGAGGCGTTTGACGTAGTCCAACCCGACGTCCCGCAGGAACTCGCGGCAACGGTCGATCTCGGAGCTCACGATGTTGACGTGGTAAAGCTGGTCGGGCAGGTCGTCGCGCCAGGGCGCCGGCCGCCGGGTCGTCTGCACCGCGACACCGTCCGGGTCGGGGCAGACGAAGCTCAGCCCCTCGCTGCCACCCGGCACCGGGATCCCGTGGCCCCGCGGCGGACGGAACGGCGCATGCCCCTGCTCGATCGCGTGCTCGTAGCGTTCGGTGAGGTGATCGGTCAGGAAGCAGAGCCGGTAGAGCCCGCGATGGAAGAACGTCTGGTACGTCCGGCCGACCGGTTCGGGGTCGAGCCACTGGACCAGGTGCACGACGACCCCCGGTTGCGTGGAGCTGCCGTCGGCCATGAGGTAGCCGACGAAACGGCCGCGGTCCAGCCCGAGGGACGGGAAGGCCTGCGTCGGCGTTTCGGTGCCGCGCAGCACCCGCAGCGGGGTCAGCGATTCGTAGAACAGCCGGGACCGTTCGAGATCGGAGACGTTGATCGTCAGCTCCGCGATGCGGTTCACGTGCGCGCGCAGACTCATCGGGCTCCCGTACGCCTAAACTTCCCAGCGGCCCGCTGGCCGCCCCGCCCGGTCCGGCGGCCACGCCGGCAAGGAGACACGACATGACGACGATGGCGTCGGGGTGGGCTGCTCTGGGAATGTAAACCTGATCACATATTTTGGCAAGGAGTGGCCTGGCCGGCGGATCCACCGTCGGGTCGCGTCATCGACGGAGCACCAGGCGGGCCTGGGCGGAGCACCCATCCGCCAGATAGCGGCCGCGAATCTTATCAGCGTTCGCGGGGCCCGCGACAGAACACCCACTCCCGGCCCAAGCCATCCAGCGCCTGTTCCGGACGACGGGCCGCGCCCGCCATCGTTGTGCGGGCCATCGAGTGCGGGTGCGGGCCATCGAGTGCGGGAGGGTCAGAGGTTAAGGACCAGCCGGGGCGACAGCGAGCGACCGACACAGATCATCATCGTGTCCCCGGCCTCCCGTTCCTCATCGGTCAACACCTGGTCCCGGTGATCAGGCAGACCCTCCAGCACGTCGGTCTCGCAGGTGCCGCACGTGCCCTCCTCGCAGGAGAACGCGACGTCAGGCAGCACGTCGCGTACGACCGACAGCAGCGAGCGGTCCGGCGGCACCACAAGCGTGAGGTCGGATTTGGCCAGGTGCACCTCGAAGGAGCTCCCCCCGGTCGCCTCCGGCGCGGGGACCGCTGAGTTGGCGCCGAACCGCTCGACGTGCAGCCACCCGCTGATGCCGAGCCGGTCGCAGTTCTCCTCGACCGCGCGCAGCAACCCCTCCGGTCCGCAGCAATACACGGCGGTCTCGGGTGTGCGCGCACCGAGAAAAGCGGCGATGTCCGGCCGACCCACCTCGTCCTCGGGTACGATCTCAACCGCCCCGCCCGGCAGGGCGGCGAGCTCGTTGACGAAAGCCATCGAGGCCCTGCGCCGCCCGCCGTACACGAGACGCCAGGGCTTCCCCCGGGACGCGATCTCCCTGACCATCGCCAGGATCGGGGTGATGCCGACGCCGCCCGCGATGAACAGATAGTCCGGCGCGTCGACGAGTGGGAAGTGGTTGCGCGGTCCCCGGAGGGAGAGCATCGTCCCTACCGGCACCGCGTTGTGCACCTCCTCGGACCCGCCTCGCGACACCTCTTCGCGCAGGACGGCAATGCGGTACCGCGACGCCGTCGACGGCTCGCCGCACAGCGAGTACTGGCGGATGAGCCCCGACGGCAGAGTGACGTCCACGTGCGCGCCGGGGGTCCAGGCCGGCAGCACTCCCCCCTCGGGGTGCTCGAGCGTCAGGCCCACCACGCCGTCGGCCTCGTTCGCCCGCTGAGTGACGATCACGTCAAAACTGTCCATATGTCGCACCTTAGTAGTCCGTCAGGTGAGTGAGGAAAGCGTTCAGATCGCCGAGTGCCCGCAGCGCATCGTGCGGCGCACCCATCACCTCCACCAGGTGCCGACGCTCACGCAGCCGAGCGCTCGAGGATGTGCACCCCGCAGGCGGAGCCGAGCCCGATGACGTGGGCGAGGCCCACCCTGGCGCCGGCGATCTGCCGGGCGCCCGCCTCGTTACGCAGGTGGTGGCACACCTCCCACACGTTGGCGATGCCGGTGGCCGCGATCGGGTGGCCCTTGGACTGCAGCCCGCCGGATACGTTCACCGGCGTGCTGCCGTCGCGCCAGGTGGCGCCGGACTCGAAGAGGTCGACGGCCCCGCCGGGCTTGCACAGCTGCAGGTTGTCGTAGTGCACGAGCTCGGCCGTGGCGAAGCAGTCGTGCAGCTCGACGAGATCGAGTTCGTCGGGACCGACACCGGCGGCCGCGTAGGCCCGTTCCGACGCGTTGCGCGTCAGCGTGTTGATGTCCGGCAGGACCTGGCACCCGTCGCTCCACGGGTCGCTCGTCAGCACCGAGGCACTGATCTTTACCGCGCGCCGCCGCTGGTCCGGATCCATCCGGCGCAGCCGCTCGCCGGAGACCAGCACGGCCGCCGCGCCGCCATCGCAGTTGGCCGAGCACATGGGCCGGGTGTTCGGGTACGCGATCATCACGTCGTTCTTGATCGCATCCAGAGACAGCCGCTTGGTGTAGGCGGCCAGCGGGTTCAGCGTCGAGTGAGCATGGTTCTTCTCGCTGATGCGCGCGAAGAGGTCGAAGGTGGCACCGCCGTACTTGTGGTCGTACTCCATGCCGATCTGCGCGAAGACGCCGGGCATCGTGTCCGTGCCGACCCGCCCGTCCAGCGAGGTCACCGCGCCGAAGCGCCCTTGCGGTTCGAAGGTGGCCGCATCGGCCTTCGCGCTGCCGCCGGCTCCCAGCAAGCCGGCGCCGGAGAGCTTCTCAGCGCCCACCGCGAGACCCATGTCGCACTCGCCGGCCTTGATGGCCATGACGACGGTGCGCAGGGCAGTCGCGCCAGTCGCGCACGCGTTGGTCACGTTGTAGACGGGGATACCGGTCTGCCCGATCTGCTTCTGCAGGTTCTGCGCGAGCCGGCCGCCGCCCATCAGGTTTCCGGCCGCCAGCACGCCCATGTCGCCCATGGTCACACCCGCGTCCCGCAGCGCTTCCTGGGACGCCCGCGCCGCGAGGTCGACGATGTCGAGTTCGGGATGCTTGCCGAACTTGGTCATGCTGATGCCCAGAATCCAGACATCGTCGGTCATGCTTTCGCCTCCGTCGGCTCGAATCCGAATCCGATCGCTTCCGTGCCGGCGTCGTCCGTGCCCAGGACGTAGGTCGCCAGCCTGACCGGGAGACCGACGCGCACGTGCGGGGGCTTGGGCTCGACGTTCACGAGGTTCGCGCGCACCTTGGTGCCGTCGCAGTCAACGACCGCCGGCACGAACGGGACCTGCACCCCGGGAGCGGCCACGGCCACGATGGTGAACGCGGTGACCGTGCCCTCGTCCGCGACCTCGACGGTGTGGAACTCGGTGGCGAAGCACCGGGCACAGCCGTTGCGGCGGTCGAAGTAGCGCGCGCCACATGCGGAGCACTCGTGCGCCCGCAGGTGCGGCTTGGGCCCGAGCACGAGATAGTCGACGAGCGGAACCTGCGCAGTCAATGCATCTCCGTTGATCGTGGATGACGCCGGCGGACCGGCCGCCGATTCAGCCCGGGAAGATTCAGGCCGGGAAGTTGAACACCCGACGGGCGTTGAGCTCGACGATCTGGTGCACCTCGCCATCGGGGACGTCGGCCAGAGCGTCCCCGGCGACCTTGCGGGCGTGCGGCCAGTCCGAGTCCGAGTGGGGGTAGTCGCACTCCCACATTATGTTGTCGACACCTATGTCATGGCGGTTGCGGATACCAGCACGGTCGGAGATGAAGCAGCCGAACAGGTTGCGCTGCCACAGCTCGCGCGGGCTCACCTCGGCGTTGGCACCGGAGTGCCAGCGGTGCCGCTCCCACGTTGTCTCGGCGCGCTCCAGCATGTAGGGCAGCCAGCCGATGCCGCCCTCGGACAGCACCACCTTGAGCCCCGGGAACTTGTGGAAGGTCGGCGAGAAGAGCAGGTCGGCAAAAGTGATCATGGAGTTCAGGCCCATGGTCGCGGTGATGGTGAGATCGTTGCAGTCCGGGGACGGGCGCAGCGTGACGCCGGACGTACCGAAGTGCAGGCACAGCGGCAGGTCGTGCGCCTGCATGACCTCGAGCAGCGGGTCCCAACCGCCGGAGGACCAGCTCGGCAGTCCCAGCGGGCCCGGGTTCTCGGGGAACGAGATCGCCTTGACGCCTCGAGCGACCATCCGCTCGACCTCTGCCACGCAGAGGTCGATGTCCCAGAGTGGAAGGATCGACATCGGGATGAAGCGGCCCGGGTGGGGCTCCACCCACTCCTCGATGATGAAGTCGTTCCAGGCTCGCACCGACAGCAGCGCCAGCTCCTGGTCGTCGGACCGCAGGAATGCCGTTCCGGCGAAGCGCGGGAAGGTCGGGAACATCAGCATTGCCTGGATGCCGTCGAGATCCATGTCACGCACGCGCTCGGCCGGGTTGTAGCAGCCGGGGATGATGTCGTCGTAGCTGGTGGGCTCGCGGTCCCGCCACTCCTTCGGGTCCTTGCCGGCAACGGCGTTGAGCGCCAGCTGCGGGTAGAGCCGGTCCTCGTACATCCACGTCTGCTCGCCCGGGCCGACCCTGACCTCGCCGAAGATCGCGTGGCTTGCGCGGATCTCCTCCTTGGCCGTGATGACGCGCGGCGCGACAGCCCGATACTTTGCCGGCAGGCGGTCCGTCCAGACGGTCGGGTGCTCGATGACATGGTCGTCGACCGAGATCATTTGCATGTGCGGCTGGAGAGGCACCGTGTTCTCCCTCAGATCGGGTTCTCCCTCAGATCGGGCTGGCTACGAGTCTACCCATTCCTGATTAGAATTGCCGGAAGATTCGGGGTGGGTTCGACTGCTGCCGCGCGGCCTTGCGCGTGCGCGGCCTTGCGCGTGCGCGGCCTTCCGCCAGCGGCCGCCAGCGGGACCACTCAGGGCCGCTGTCCCGCGTGAATGACCTCGGCCCCGAAGCGGTCGGCAGCCGCGATCTTAAGGTCCAGGTCGGCGGATTGGGCCGACGCGAGACCGCCCAGTTCCGCGTCGAGCGGCGCGGCCCACGGGCGCACGATCAGGCCGGTCACCCCGTGCCCGGCCCAGGTGTCGGCGACCTCGCGCGTCACCGGGCCGGGAAGGCTCAACGTGATGTCGAAGGGTGCGTCCTCCCGGTCGTGCCCGCGCAGTCCCGCCCGTAACTCGGCCACGATCCGCAGGCCGTGCTCTTCGCTCGACGCGACGCCGACCCAGCCGTCGCAGAGCGCGGTGGCCCGGCGCAGGGCGGCTTTCGAGTAGCCACCGGCCCAGATCGGCACCGGCCGGCCGGGGCGGGGCGAGATCTGGACGGCGTCGAAGGCGTAGAAACGGCCCCGGTGCTCGACCCAGTCACGGGACCAGAGCTCGCGCAGCACACCGAGCATCTCGTCGAGGCGCTCACCACGGTCGGCGAAGCTCTGCCCGGTCAGCTCGAACTCGTCGGCCAGCCAACCCGCACCGACGCCGAAGGTGACTCGGTTGCCGGACAGCACGGCCGCGGTCCCGACCGTCTTCGCCACGGTGAACAGGTCGCGGGCCGGCGCGACGTACACGGCGGAGGCGAACTCGAGGGTGGTGGTCACCGCGGCGAGCGCGCCGACGGTGACCCAGACGTCCGGGAAGGCGGCCTCCGGGTTCCAGCCCGGGCGCCCGTCGGCCGAGTAGGGGTACGGGGTCTTCGGGCTGCGCGGGGCCACCAGGTGGTCGGCGAGGATCATGCCGTGGAAGCCGGCCGCTTCCGCGGCGACGGCAAGGCCCAGGTAGTGAGCAGGCGGGCAGAACGCCGACGAGGCCCAGAACTTCACGGTGCGAGCCGTTCGCTCCTCGGCGCCGCGAGCAGCCGGCGCACCATCGGCTCGAAGTGCTCAAGCGGCTCGGCGGGGAACGCGGGGTCGAAGCTGACCTGGTCCCACTCGTCGCTGAACGTGATGGCGAGGTCGAACCACGGTTCGTCGGCGTGGGCGAGATAGGCGTCGGCGCGCAGTCCGAGGTACTCGTTGTAGTACCGGCCCTGGAAGTCCTGGTGCGTGCGCAGCACGTGGTACACCTCCTCCCGGACGTACGGGCGCAACATCTCGGCCGCGACGGCGGCGTGGGTCAGCGGCGCGAACGTCTCCGCGACGTCGTGGAAGAGCGCGGTCAGCACGAGCTCGTCGTCGGCGCCGGCCCGCTCCGCGCGCGTCGCGGTCTGCAGCTGGTGGGTGAGGTGATCGGCCTCGAACACGAAGTGTCCCGCTCCCTGCTCGAGCAGCGTCAGCATCGCGTCCGCGGTGCCCGAACGGGCGCCTCCGCCCTGTGCGACCATCGCGCGCCATTCGTCGGCGGTCACCGTGTCGAGCCTCGTCACCATGGCGCTATCCTCCTCGTCGAATGCTGTATTTCTTATCACATATCTGCCAGACTCGGCCTCCACTCGTCGATGAGAAGCAGGGAGCACACATGTCCGGTGGGATCACCCGGCGCACAGTCGACGCGAACGGAATCTCGTTCGCCGTCCTCGAGGCGGGCGAGGGCCCCCTTGCCCTCTGCCTGCATGGCTTTCCTGACACCGCCGAGTCGTGGCGGCCGCTGCTGGGCGATCTGGCCGCGGCCGGCTACCACGCGGTCGCACCCTTCCTGCGCGGGTACGCCCCGAGCAGTGCTCCCGCCGACGGCAACGTCACGGTCGGAGCCCTCGTCGCCGACGCCTGCGCGCTGCACGAGGCGCTCGGCGGCGACGCTCGGGCGGTGCTCATCGGGCACGACTGGGGCGCCGGAGCTGCCTACGGAGCCGCCGCGTTCGCGCCGGAACGCTGGAGCAAGCTGGTCATCCTCGCGGTGCCGCCACCCGCGGTCGGCGTGCCTTTCATGGGTTCCTACGACCAGCTCAAGCGCTCCTGGTACATGAGCGTGTGCGCCTCGCCGTACGCGGAGGCCATCGTGTCGGCGAACGATTTCCAGTTCATCGACCGGCTGTGGCAGGACTGGTCGCCGGGCTTCGACGCGACCCGGGCCCTGAAGGCCGTCCACGACTGCTTCAGCGTTCCCGGCAGCCTGGCGACCGCGCTCTCGTACTACCGCGCGGCGCTGGACCCCTCGACCGATCCCGGCGAGCACGCGAAGGCCCACGCCGCGGGCGCATCACTGGCCCCGCAACCGACCCTGTACCTGCACGGCGAGAACGACGGCTGCATCGGCGCCGAGGCGGTGCCCGCGGCAAGGGAGTACCTCACCGTTGCGGGATCGCGCGTGCGGGTCATCGACAGGGCGGGCCACTTCCTGCAGGTGGAACGGCCGGACGTCGTCAACCGGGCGATCCTGGACCACCTGGCCGGCTGAGGAGGATCGGGGCCGCTGTCATACCAGCGGCGAGCAGTCTCCATCCGGAAACTGTGAGGTCGACCCGGAGCGCGGTGCCAGCCTTACGGTTGGCCCGTTTCTCCGGGTCGCCCTCCCGAACCCGGCGTGCGCCGCCAGGCACACCGGGCTCTCCACAGACCCCGCGGGCTAGCCGTCGGCGGGAGGGTTCTCCTTCGCGTCCGCCTCCATGGGCAGCGGCTGGTAGTCCGGAGGCACCTCGCCCTTGCGCGCGTCGGCTTCCAGCATCTCGCCGTCGGGGCCCTCGTAGAGCAGCCGGAACATGCCCTCGACCGCGCTGAAGACCTCGATGGTCGTGCAGCCTTCGGGACCGGCGGTGTGCGGCCCGTACAGGGTGTTGGCGTCGGCGGTGAACGTGTCGCCCACCGTGGCCGTACGGCCGTCGCCGATCTCCAGCGAGCCCTGGATGACGATCTCGAAGCGCTGGCAGGGGTGACCGTGCCTTAACAGCGTGTAGTTCGGCGGCATCTGCAGGAGGAGCGCGGCCGGGACGGACCATCCCTCGATCTTGTCGAGGTGCCAGAGCGGAATCCCCGAGGCTATCATGCCGGTGCCGGCGAGTTCCTTCTCGAACCATTCCGGCACTTCGGTGGGGGCCGTGCCGTAGGGGTAGTACTTCATGTGTCCTGCTGCTTTCTGCTAAGTGCCGACATCGTCAGAGGATGATCGAAGGATCGTCAGGAGTAGACGGCCAACACCGCGTCGAGATTCTTCGGCGCGGGAGTGTCTTTCGGGTCGTACCGGGGCGAAAGGATCTTGATGAATTTGCCGAAGCTGGGGGCGGCCTTGACCTTCTTGCCCTGCTTGTGCCGGGCCTTCGACGCGCGCAGTTCCTCGGGCGACATGTTGGCCTGGTCGGCCTCGATCAGGAACTTCTCAAGCTGGTTGGCGTACTTCAGCATGTGGGTGGCGGCGTTCCAGAGGCCGGCCAGTCGCCGGAAGTACGTACGCACGGGGCCGCCGGAGCCGCCGAGGCGGTGGAACGCACGGTGGGCGACAGTCCGGTGCTCGTACTCCTCGGCCAAGTGCCAGCGGAACATGGCGACCACCTGCGGATCGGCGCCTTCTATGCTGCCCTCCATGCGCCCGTCCAGCCACACCTCGGCCGCGTTCGAGCCGAACGCCTCGAAGCCTTCGCAGTAGGCGAGCAGCCACTCCAGCGGCTTCTCGGCCAGGAACCTCGCGTAGTCGGCGGCGTAGGCATCCTCGATCGATTTCATGTTCGGGTACTTGTTGCGCACGATCGTCAACATGTCGTTGTGCGCCTTCATGTGCTGCGCTTCCTGCTTGTTGAAGGTGTCGATATCCGCGATCAGCTGGGCATCGGCGACCGGGTCGAGTTCCTTCTTCGCCTTGCGCATCACCTTGATGAGAAAGGGCTCGATATAGGCCGGGATGATGTTCCCGGCGTTGATGACCTGCGACTGCTCCGGGCTCGCACACCAGTGCGGAACCGTGTTGGAGAAGTCTAGTTGGGGGTAGCGGACCTGCATCGGGGCCTCCGCACGGCGGTCGCCGGCAACGACGAGCTGTTCGTTGTCCTTGATCAGGAGCGGGGTACGAACCGCCGCCAAATCTGATCACAATTATTGACTATATCACCGTAACGGGACCGACAACACCCCACGAAAGTTCACCACGGGTCGGATCGGTCGCCAGGGCGAACCGGCGGTCCGTCCGCCGTCAACCAGGGTTCGCCGCCGGTCTGGGCGGTGGCCAAAGCAACCTGGCAAAGCCCTGCTAGGTACGCGGCACCGCATTGTAGTGGTTGTTGATCCCGTTCGTGATTTCATCCTCCGAGATCGACCAGCGGGTCAGCGACAACCCTCCGTCCACCCGCAGCGTCTGCCCGGTGACATAGCCGGCGCCGGCAGTGAGCAGGAAGATCACCGGAGCGACGATCTCGGAAAGCTCACCGTACCGGCCGAGCGCAATGGCCTCCCTCATACGCGCCTTGACGCTGTCCGACGACCACGCCCGCAGCGACTTGGCCACCGGGAACGGGCCGGGACCGACGGCGTTGATGCGCAGCCCGTACGGACCCCACTCGCGTGCCAGCGACTTCGTGAGTGCCTCGACGCCGGCCTTGCCGGCCGACGAGTGCGACACCCCCGGCGTGCCGCGCGAGGCCGAATTGCTGGTCAGCATCACCGCGGCTCCACCCGTGGGCGCGTCGAACAGCGGCTCGGCCCAGCGGCGCAGGACGTTGAACGAGCCAAAGAGCGTGGATCTGACCACATCCTGGAACTGCTCGGGGCTCATCGAGCGCGCGGGCCGTTTCACCATCTGCGCCGCGGCGTGCACGAGCCCGGTGGCCGGCCCTCCAGCGTCGCCCTCGATGGCCGCGAAGGTCTCCGCCACGCTGGCGTGATCGGTCACGTCGCAGCGCAGCGGAACGATGCGCGCGGGAGCGTGGCCGGCGAGCGCGGCGGTCTCGGCGAGCGCGTCCACCCGTCGGCCCAGCGCCAGCACCTCGACGCCGGAGGCGGCCAGGGCCAGAGCGACCGCGCGGCCGATGCCCGACCCGGCGCCGGTGACGACGACCCGCGCGTGCGGGACCTCGAACAGCGCTGCCGTCATGTCGGCGTTCCCGCTGCCCGCGCCGCTGTCCCCGCGGCCACCCGAGGCAGCACCTCGGTCTCGAACAGCCGCAGGCTCGCCCAGCTCAGGGCGGGATCCATGCCACCGGCCAGCGGCCGCAGGGTGAACGAACCGTCAGGACCGAGACCGTCGATCAGGTCGAGACACTCCTTCGGGGTGAGGACGCGGTAGTGCGGTGACTCGCGCAGCTCGTCGAGGTGCGCGACGGTCCGGTAACCGGTGGCTTCCCGCGCCTTCTCGGCCATCTCGCCGTACCCGTTCATCTCGTGGATGAGATAGGGCGCGAGCTCAAGCCACGAGCGCTCGGGATCATCCGACACGTAGACGAAGCGAGGCGAGGACGGGGGCATAGGCCCCGGGTCGGGACGTCCGGCCGCGGTCAGGGCACGCCGGTAGTCCTCCCAGGCCGCGGCCAGGTGCGGGGCGAAACCGTCACCGATGCGCGCCGCCCGTTGGGCGGCGGCTCGCGAGCCGCCGCCGACCACGATGGGGGGTCCCGGCCGCTGGTAGGGCCGGGGCGTGATCCGAACGGTCCGGCCCTCGTACTCGAAGTACTCGCCCGACCACGCCTGCCGTAGCACCTCGATACCCCGGTCGAGGGCAGCCCCCCGCGTCGCCTTGCGCTTGCCGAACATGACGTACTCCTCGGGCACGTAGCCGACGCCGGGAACGACCGTCAGCCGGCCCCTGCTGAGGAGGTCGAGCACCGCAAGGTCCTCGGCGAGTCGCAGAGGGTCGTGGAGAGGGACGAGCAGCGCCCCGACCTCGATACCTATCGACGTGGTCGCGGCGGCCACCGCCGCGGCCATGACGATGGGCGACGGCAGGTACCCGTCCGAGGCCCCGTGGTGCTCGTGCAGCATCACCGACGTGAACCCGCACCGGTCGGCCCACCTGATCTGGTCGAGCGCCGTCCGGTAGAGATCGGCCCGGATCTCGGGATCGTCGCTCACGCTCCGCAGGTCGTAACGCAGCTCGAGGAGGGGCATGGTACCTCCGGTGCGGATCTGGAATCGGGCACGAAAATGTGATAAGAAACTAGGGTGTCGTCCGCTGAGAGTCAACCGACGGCCGCCGACCTGGCACCGCGGCCGGATCGCGTCACACGGCTCATCGTCACCGACGAGATCCGCGCCCTCAAGGCGCGGTACCTCCGCCTGCTTGACACGCAACAGTGGGCGGACCTCGCCGCGCTCTTCGCCGACGACGCGCACTTCACGCTGGCCAGCTTCGGCGAACCCATCGTCTTCGAGAGCACCGCGGACTGGATCGCCTACGTGGCGCCGCTACTCGGCGGAGGAACGACCGTGCACCAGGTGCACCAGGGCGAGATCGAGGTCGGGAGCGCCGACTCCGCGTCCGCCCGCTGGGCCATGTCCGACTACGTGATCCCCGCGGCCGCCAGCGGCCGCGACCCGTTCCACGGTCACGGCCATTACACGGAACGGTACCGCCGGGTCGACGGGGCGTGGCAGATCGTCGACCTGAAACTGTCCCGGCTGATGCTGAACACCGGCATCGGCTAGCGCGACCGCGGCGCGGCGACGAACCCTCCATCTACGCGCGGGTCACACCGGTGGCAAGGAGGCGGCGGCGGAGGCCGGCGCGCCGGCGCCGCGGCTGATCCGCTCACATGAGACCCATGTCCGCCGAAGCGTGGGCGGACCGAACAGCGGGAGCCCGAAATGATCTTCGAGTTCAAAGGTGCCCGGGTGCTGGTCACCGGCGGGACAAGCGGCATCGGGCTGGCGATCGCCACCGCCTTCGCGGCGGCGGACGCTCAGGTCACGGTCACCGGTACCCGAGGCAGCTCCGCCGAGTACGACCGGGACCTGTCCGCCTTCAGCTACCGCCGCTGTCGCCTGTCCGAGCCCGCGGACATCGACGAGGTGGCGGCCGGGCTGGACGGGCTGGACATCCTGGTGAACAACGCCGGGCAGTCGCGTCCCGACGGGATGAGCGAGTGGGCCCCCGAAGTGTTCGCCCGGGTGGTCGGCATCGACTTGATCGGCAGCTACCGGGTGGCCGCGGCCTGCCAGCCGCTGCTGGCCGCCAGTTCGTTCGACGGAGGTAGCAGCGTCGTCAACAACCTGTCCCTGACCGTGTTCTTCGGCGAGCCGACGGTCCCGGCCTACGGCGCCGCCAAGGCCGGGCTCGCGCAGTTGACGAAGACCATGGCGGTCGACTGGGCCCCCCGTGGCGTCCGGGTGAACGCCGTGGCGCCAGGGCTGATCGCAACCGACTTCTCCTCGGCGCTCGATCGCGACCCCGTCCGCCGCGACGCGTTCCTGGCTCGCATCCCGCTGCGCCGGTTCGGGACCCCCCGCGACGTCGCCTCGGCCGTCCTGTTCCTGGCCAGTCCGGAGGCAGCCTGGATTACCGGGACCTGCCTGGTGATGGACGGCGGCCAACTGGCCGGTCAATGACGCCGCCCGGGGCCGGCGGCCGGTAGCGGCCGGCCACCGGTAGCGGCCGGCTGGCCGGTCGCTACCCCGCGGCCAGCGCGGACGGCGGCGGGTAGTCCCGGACCGGCCGGTCGAGTCCGTCCCACTCCTGTGCGGCGGCCCGGATTCCGGTGCTGATAGCGAGCATCCGGTCGTTGAGCACGGAGACCTCGACGACGAGTCCGAGTGCGTTGCTGACTTCGTAGTAGCGGAACGGCAGCGAACCCGACTGCACGCTTTGCCAGCCCTGCGCAAGCGCGGCCTCGTGCGCCGCGGCCACGTCCGCCGTCCAGTACGCGACGTGGTGGAACCCCTGCCGGCCGGAGTCCAGGAACTCGCGGTAGATGCTGGGTACGTCGTCATCGGCAGCGATCAGTTCGACCTGAAGATCACCGGAGTTGGCGAACGCCAGCGACAGCAGCGGGTCGAACGCCTCGTCCCGATACGTGCTCCCCACCGCGCGAAAGCCGCGCAGCACGAACCACGGGCCAACGCCGAGCGTAAGCCAGTCGTGGATGGCCTGGTCGAGATCGTGCACCACGAAGGCGATCTGACGGACCAGCCCGGGGAACGGCGCGACGGCCGGCGGCCGCGCCGGAACGGGCGTCACGTGCGCGGGCCCGGCGTCGTCAGACCGCGGCGGGACGAGACCGGCCTGCCCGGACCAGTAGGAGGGGTCCGTGTGGTCACGGGTGCCCCGCGGGGACTTCTCCCAGCCGGGGGCACGGGTCTCGATCGGGGCGACGGAGTCCCAGTCGCGCACCGCGTGGCGCTCGATGATGCGCCACTGCCCGTGCCGTCGCTCGTACCGCTCGGCGTACCGGCCGCCCACCGAGGTCAGGTACCGCTTGTCCCCCCGCCGGGACATCGTGTGTTCGAGGAAGTACGCCTCGCTGTAGGCCGATTCCCCGTGCAGCTCTACAAGCTGGTTGGTGACGTGATGCTGCTGGGACTCGACGACATCCAGGGCGGGATCCGCCTCGCCGATCCCGATGCGGTCGATGACCGGTGCGGACAGCACGAAACGCACCCAGTCGTGACCGGTCCCGCTGAAGAGGCCGTGCCGGACCATTGAATCGGGGTGGAACGCCGAGAGCGCCATCTCCTCGTCGCGGCGGTCGAGCCCGCGACAGTACCGTTGGAGCGCGTCCCGGATCTCCAGTTTGTCGGCGGCGGCCGACTGGCTGCTCACTACAGGACCTCCTCGGTTCGAGGCTCGGCACCAGAACCCCGGTTTCTTATCAGAATTTCTGTATCAGGGCAACCGCCGGCAGGATGCCCCCATGCAGCCGAGAGGCGAAAACCCGGGGCTGACGTGAGGGGCTGACGTGAGACGGACGGACGCACACCCCGCGAGGCTCCTTCCGCCTCATTGACGGGTCTACCTGATAAGGATTAAAGTCCGGATCTCTCGATGCCGACACTTTCGGCGCCCGCCCCGCCAGTCCCATCCAGCCGCAGATCGAATCGAGATGGTGCCGCGTGCGAAGGCCTGACCATGCCTCCCGCTCCCGACTCCGCCGAGTCTGAGGATGGTCACGACCATCTGGGCCGGCCTGTCGGTTGGTGCGCTCTACAGTCTCGTCGCCATCGGCTACAGCCTCACCTACCTGGGTTCCGGGGGGTTCAACTTCGCGCAGGCCAGCTTCGTCGTGGTCGGCGTTTACGCTGCCTACCTGGGCCTGCACCACTACGGCCAATCCACGCTCGCCACGGTTGTCGGCGGCGCCGGTGTGGTCGCCGTGCTCGCCGTGCTCGTCGAACGAGTGGCCATCGCCCCAGTGCGCAGTCATGAGTCCCTGCTCGTCACCACGGTCGGCGCGGCCACCCTGATCGACGGGGTGGTGGAGCGGATCGCCGGCGACCAGGCCCTCCAGGTGCCGTTCTTCGGTTCCGACAAGGCATTCACGCTCTTCGACGGACGCCTGCGGCCGGTCGACCTCGTGCTGATCCTGGTCGTCCCCGCGATCGGCATCGCGCTGACCGTGGTCTCCCGCCGCACCCTGTTCGGCCTGGCCGGTCTGGCGCAGTCAGCCGACCGCGACGCGGCCCGCCTCTATGGCATCAATCCGCGCAGGTACGCCTACGGCAGCTTCATCCTGGCCGGGCTCATCGCCGGAGGCATGGGGGTCATCGTCGCGCCGAAGACGTCGGCGTACTCGACGCTGGGCTCGGCGCTGGCGCTCAAGGGCTTCGTGGCGCTCGCGTTCGGCGGGTTCGGCAGCTTCAGCGGAGCGACGATCGGTGGCCTGGTGTGCGGTCTGGTCGAGGCGTTCGCCGCTCACTACCTGGGAGTGAACTACCAGGTCCTGGCCATCTTCGTCCTGTTGCTCGCCACCTTGCTGGTCTTCCCGACCGGGATCTTCGGTCGACGCCGGGCGCGAGCGATCTGATGGACGCGTCGAGCGCGGTCGTGAAGACGTTCCGGCAGGCGTCGCGCCGCGGCTGGGTTGTCACGACGATCGCCCTGCCGCTCGTGGTGATCCTCGCCCCGCGGTTGGGCCTGGGCCTGACCGCCCAACGCACCGTGGAGCTGACGATCCTGCTCAGCCTGGTCGTCAGCGGGCTGAACCTCTGCTACGGGTACGCGGGTGAGCTGGCGCTGGGGCAGGTGGCCGCGTACGCCGCCGGCGCCTACGTCGCCGGCTACCTCTCGATCCACGTGACCAGCGATCTGCTGGTCAGCGTCCTGGCCGCGGCGGTCGCCGGGCCGGTCATCGGGCTGATCACCGGCATCCCGGGCCTGCGCCTGGCCGGCTGGTCCCTGGCCATGGTCTCGTTCTTCACGGTTCTGCTGATTCCGGACATGGTCGCGATTCTGAGCACGTACACGGGCGGGGCAGCGGGGCTGAACGGGATCAACAGCGCAACGCTCTTCGGTCATCCGCTCGACGGGCAGGGTCTCTACCTGTTCATGGCCACTGCGGCGGCGTTCTGGTTCGCCGCGATGCGTAACATCGTCGCCTCGCGGCGCGGGCGGGCTCTGCTGGTCATGCGGGAGAGCACGGTGCTGGCCGCCGCCGTGGGCCTGCCGGTCTTCCGGTCCAAGCTGACCGCCTACGTCCTCGGAGCCGTACCGGCCGGCATGGCCGGAGCGATGCTCGCCTACCTGGACCAGTTCCTCGTCCCCCAGCAGTTCGACTTCTCGCTGGCCATCGCCGTGCTCGCCGCCACCGTCCTGGGCGGCCGGACCAGCGTCTACGGGGCCGTGATCGGGGCGGCGATCCTCGAGCTGGGTCCGCTGCGCGCCGGGAGCTTCGAGAACTACGCGACCATCATCTACGGCCTGTTCCTGCTGCTCGGAGGGGTGCTTCTCGCTGGCGGGATCGTCGGGCTCGTCCGCCGCGGGGTCCGGCGCCTCGTTCCCCCCCAACCGCTGCCCGAGGGCGATGAGGACGCCGACGGCGCGCCCCTGGTGCTGCAAGGCAAGACGCTCACGGTCAATGACGTGACCAAGACATTCGGCGGGGCCACCGCGCTCGACGGGGTCAACCTCACCGCGCGGCCCGGTCAGGTCACCTCCATCATCGGGCCCAACGGGTCAGGAAAGACGACCTTGCTCAACCTCGTCAACGGATACGGCCGGCCGACCGGCGGCACCATCGCCCTCGACGGAGTGTCGCTGGACCGGCCGGCCTGGCAGGTCGCCCGCCTCGGCGTTACCCGGACGTTCCAGACGCCGATCGTCTCCGACGACATCTCAGTGATCGACACGGCCGCCGCGGCCAGAGTCAGTCTGCACAGGACCTCGCTGTTGTCAGTGATCCTTCGTCTGCCCCGGTTCCGGCGTCTGCGGGCCGAGGACGGCGCCAGCGCCCGCCGTGCCCTGCGGCGCGTCGGGCTCGGCGAGCACGCGGCGAATCCCGGCACGTCACTCTCGCTGGGCAGCCGGCGGCTGCTGGAGGTGGCGCGCGTGCTCTGTGCCGATCCGGCCGTCATCCTGCTTGACGAAGTGGCCTCCGGCGTGGACGAGGACGCCGTCGCCAACCTGGCCCGGCTCGTGCGCACGCTGGCCGACGCCGGGGCGACCGTGGTCCTCGTCGAGCACAACTTCCGACTTGTTCTCGAGGTCTCCGACGAGATCTACGTGCTGGCCGAGGGCTCGGTCATCACGTCGGGTACCCCGGAGGAGATCGCGAACCACCCGGACGTGCTCAAGAAGTACCTCGGCACGCCGGTCGCCAACGGCACGCCGGTCGCCAACGGCAGGCCGCGGTGACCGCGGTGACCGCGGCAGCGGCCGGTCAGGCGCCGGGGGAACCACGCCCCGTGCTCGAGGTGCGCGATGTCCAGGCGGGCTACGGCCAGCTGCAGGCCCTGTGGGGTGTGTCGCTCACCGCGTACCCCGGTGCTGTCTCGCTCGTGCTGGGACGCAACGGAGCCGGCAAGACCACTACCCTGCGGGCGATCTCGGGGCTGACCGGCGTCCGCGCCGGAGAGATCCGCTTGTGCGGCCAGCCGGTCGACCGCCTGCCCGCTCATCGTCGATCCGCGCTCGGCATCGCCTTCGTCCAGGAGGGCAAACGCGTCTTCGTCGATCGCACGGTCGAGGAGAATCTGCTGCTCGGCACCTACTCGAAACGGTGGTCGAGGCGGGAACGTCGTGCCGCGTGCGATCGGGCCTACGAGCGGTTCCCGGTCCTTGCCACCCGCCGCGACCGACCCGCCGGCGCGCTCAGTGGCGGACAGCAGCAGATGCTCGCGATCGCCGGCGCCCTGGCCGCCGAACCCACGTTGCTCCTGCTGGACGAGCCGTCGGCCGGCCTGGCGCCGGCGATCGTCGGCGACGTGCTGGACGTCGTGCGCGGGCTCTGCGACGAGGGGCTCGCCGTCGTGCTCGTCGAGCAGAACGCCGAGCGTGCCCTGACCATCGCCGACCAGGTCACCGTGTTGGACCTCGGCCGCGTCACCGTCGACGTCCCGGCCTCCCAGGCCGATGTCTCGTCGCTGGTGCGGGCCGCCTACTTCGACGTCCCGCCCACGGCGACGAACCGACCGGCGCGGCCCTCGCCGGGGTGACCGAGCCGGCCGGCCGGATCAGCTCTTGATCGTCCCGTCGACCAGCGGTCCCGGTGCGACGAACGTGAACGTCGAGAGGTCGGTGGACGGGAAGTGGTTCGCCGGGGTGAAGTAGCCCGGCTGGATGACGGTGTCGTCCACACTGCCCAGCGTCTCCATCGCCTTGGCCACCTTGACCGCATCGGTGGTGCCGGCCTTGCGGATCCCGTCCGCGGCCAGCCAGATCGCGTCATACGGGAACGCGTAGGCGCTCAGTGCTGTCTGCAGGGGACCCTGCGCGGTCAGCGCGGCGAGGAAGGCTTTGAGCTTGGCACCGCGAGCGGCGGGGGCGACATACTGCTGGATCTTGAGCGATTCCAGCACGACGTTGGTGAAGGACGAGCTGTCGGCGAGTTTCGTGAGGTCGGAGACCGAGAACGTGAGAGCCCCGATCATCGGGGTCTTCGTCCAACCCAGCTTCTCGCGCGACGACAGCACGTAACCCGTCGCCGCGCCGTAGGCCTCCGCGATGAGGACGTCCGGATTCGAGGCCTGCAGCTTCTGCATCTGCGGAGTCAGGTCGAGGACCGTCGGGTCGAAGGACACCGACGACGTGATGGTCAACCCGGCAGCCTTTATCGCCTTGGTGTACGCGGCGGACCATGACCGCCCATAGGCGTCGTTCGCGGCCAGGACCGCGACCTTGTGGTAGCCCTTCCCCTTGAGGTAGTCGACCATCGCCTGAGTCACGGCGGGGAGGCTGACGGACGTGCTGAACTTCGTCGGGTGGCCCGCGACGTCCTCCGCCCCGCCCGGCGAGGGGACGGCCAGACCCGTCGAGGCACTCGAGGCGAGGATGTGCTGGCTCTTGACCACAGGGGCCATCGCCAGCGATTCGGCGGTCGTGGTGCCGTCGGCGAGGATGTCTGGTGTGTGGCCGCTGTTGATCGCGTCGTGCAGCAGAGAGACGGCCTTGGTCGGATCGCCCGCGTCGTCAACCACGGTGATCTTGAGGTGCCGACCATTGATCCCGCCGGCCGCGTTGATCTGATCCACGGCGGCCTTGTAGCCGATGACGTCCGCCTTGCCGGACGGTCCCAGCGGACCACTCAGCGCCTGGATCGCCAGGACGTTGATGTCCTTGCCGGATCCACCTCCCCCATCGCCAGCGCCGCCGCCGGAGGAACCGCATCCAGCGACGACGATCCCTAAGGCCACCAGAGCGGCCACACCTGCGCTGCGAGTGATCACGAACGTGCTCCTTGCCGATCCGGTGATGGGGGCGGCTTCAGGCCCGGTCACCGCCGCCGGCGACTCGCGTCGGCGATACCGGGGGGCGACCAGACGTCGGACCAGCTGAAGTCCGTTCCCGGGGTGACGATCTCGTCGATGCGGTCCAGCGTCGAGTCGTCCAGTCGCACGTCGGCGGCCGCAAGATAGCCGTCGAGGTGTTCCAGGCTGCGTGGCCCGATGATTGCCGCCGTCACCGCGGGATGGCCGATGACGAAGGCCACGGCCATCTGAACGAGGGTCAGACCGACCGACTCGGCCAGTACGGCCAGCTGTTCGACCGCGGCGAGCTTACGCTGGTTGCTGGGCAGCGATACGTCGTAGCGCGCCGGAACCCGGTCGATGCGCGAGCTCGTCGCGGGGGCGCCCGCGCGCCAGCGGCCCGACAGCCATCCTCCCGAGAGCGGGGCCCAGGCCAGCACACCCAGACCGTGCCGCTGGCAGGTCGGGAGGACGTCGGCCTCCACCCCGCGGGAGAGCATCGAGTACGGCGGCTGCTCGCACACGACCTTCGCCACCCGACGCTGCTCGTGTAGCCACAGGTTCTCAACGATGGCCGAGGCCGGGAAGGTGCTCGTTCCGACGTATCGGACCTTTCCCTGCGCGACGAGGTCGCCCAAGGCGGCGAACGTCTCCTCCGGGGCGCACGACTCATCCGGCCGGTGCACCTGGTACAGGTCGATGTAGTCGGTGCCGAGCCGGCGCAGGCTGTCCTCGCAGGCGCGCATGATCCATCGGCGCGAGTTGCCGCCGTCGTTGACACCTGGTCCCATCCGGCCGTTGACCTTCGTGGCCAGCACCACCGAATCTCGCCGGCCCGCCAGCGCGGCACCGATGATCGACTCCGACTCGCCCGCGGAGTAGACGTCGGCCGTGTCGATCATGTTGATACCGGCGTCGAGAGCGGCGTCGACGATGGCACACGACCGCGAGCTGTCCGCTCCCCAGGCACCGAACATCATCCCGCCCAGGCACAGCGGGCTGACGTGGACCCCTGTTCGCCCGAGCACGCGGTACTGCACCGTTGTCACTCCCAGGATTGTCGGGGCTGCGTCCTTGGCACCGGCGGGCCAGCGTTGTTCAGCTCCGGTGAGCCAACTCCGCCGAGGCGTCAGCGTCGCCGGCCGGCGTCGCGGGCGTGTGCGACCAGGTCAGCACGGGATCATCGCCACCGAGCATGTCGAGCGTGTGCAGCCACCTTCCCGGACCCATGATGGAGGTGATGGTGTCGGCGAGCTCGACGATCTCCGCTGTCGTGAACACCGTGCCCAGCTCGCGATAGGTCTCGGCGTCGATGGACCAGTGGTCGAGGTGAAGCTTGCGCTGAAAAGCGAGCGCCAGCCGCTCCCGGTCGTCGAGAACCTCGCCCGCGCCGACGACCGCGCACGCGACGTCCTCCTCGGGCATCTCGGCGTCATAGCGAGCCTGGGAGCAGGCATCGCAGCCGACGAGCTGGGCGTTGGCCAGACGCAGCAGCTCCCGCAGGCGGGTGCCAAGGGTCCCGCCCCCGTCGGTACCGTTCTTGGCGATCAGGTCGAGTCGATGGTGAACCACTTGTGGGTCGGGGTGGTGAGCGATGATCCTCGGCCAGTCGGTCTTTCCCGAACCCAGTTGTCCAGTTTCGACCAGACGATTCATCCGCTCGAGAAGCTCGGGGTCTACCTTCGCTTCGGGCAGCGGCTCGATTCGAGGCATGGTACCTCCACAGCGGGCAACGCCGAATCGTGACGAGCTTATATTATCATGTTTCCTTACGAATAGACCATGTGAATTCGCGCCCCCGCGGACGGCAACAAACGGGAACCCAGCCTCAGGTCGTGCCCGGAGCGAAGAGGAGTACGGCGACGGTCGAGCCGTGGGCCGTCGCCCGGGCGAGCGCCAGCTCGCCCGGGCCGGTAAACCAGACGAGGCCGCCCTTCTCCACGTCGCGGCCCCCGACGTGGATCCCGCCGTCGAAGACCACGGCATAGCCTTCCTGGCCTTCACCGCCAGCGGGCAGACCCAGCTTCTCACCTGGCGCCGCGCGGGCCTCGAACGCGACCGCGCCACGCGCGGTCCGGGCCAACTCGGTGGTCGCCGACATCTCGCCGGGGAACGCGCCCAGCTGGACGACGAAGTGTTCGCCACCGCCCCCGGCTTCCCGGCGTTTGACGCGCGACTCAGGCATGAAGTTTGCCCCGGCCGCGGCGTGGCGGCGCAAGGTCAGATAGGTGAGTGCGCCGACCGCCGGATTCGTCCGGATCGGCCCGTAAGCCGTGTACGCGTCGGTGTAGTGGATGAGACCGGGAAGAGCGTCGTCGCCCCCGAACTCACCGGCCCCGTCCATCACCACCTGAAACTGATCCACTTCGTGGAAGTGCGGCCGGAGCAACGGTTTCTCCTGCCGGACGAGAAATGCCTGGGCGCCGGGACGCACCTCCGTGGGGCTGCCCAGATAGCTGTTCACCACATATCTGTCCCCGGGGGCGCCGCTGATCTCCAGACGCGTCTCCTCCGGCACGACGGTCAACACCCGTTGTCTCCCTCCGCGGTCGCCACTATGCGGCCCGCGCCCGCCGCGCAGGCCCCCGGGGCCGTTCAGCGCACACTCCAACCTGAGACCGCCCACGAGTACGGCATCGTCAGCTCTCGTCCAGCGAGATCCAGACATTTTTGGTCTGCATGAACGCCATCAGGCCCTCCTGCCCGCCGAGCCGGCCGTAGCCGCTTTCCTTGTAGCCGCCAAAGGGCGTGCCGGGCGCCAGCCCGCCGCGACCGTTGATGTAGACCGAACCCGCTTGCATCCGCGCGGCGACCCGATGCGCCCGGCCCAGCTCCCTCGTCTGAATGTAGGAGCTGAGCCCGTACGGTGTGCCATTGGCCAGCGCGACGGCCTCGTCCTCCGTCGAGAACGTCAGGATCCCGAGAACCGGTCCGTAGACCTCGGTCTGGGCCAGTTCACTGTCCGGCCGCAGCCCGGAAAGCACCGTCGGCTCGATGAAATAACCGCCGGCCAGCTCCCCCCCGACCGGCGAGCCGCCGGCGCACAGCGTCGCCCCCTGTGCCTGAGCCCGCTCGACCATGCCGAGAATGCGGGTGCGCGCGGCCTCAGTGATCACGGGGCCCATGGTCGTCTCGGGATCGAACGGATCACCGATGACGCAGGCCCGCAGCTGCGCCCGCGCCAGCTCGACAACCTCGTCGAGGACCGAGTCGTGCACGATCATCCGCCCCGCGGTGATGCAGGTCTGCCCGCTGCCTCCGACAATGGCTCCGACGGAGACGGCGACCGCGCGTTCCAGGTCGGCATCCGGGAACACCAGGTTCGCCGACTTGCCCCCCAGCTCAAGGTCGATCGGCGTGAGGTGCTTGGCCGCCAGCGCGGCCACCCGGCGCCCGACCTCGGCGCCCCCGGTGAAGTGCACCTTCGCGACGCCGGGATGTCTGACCAGCGCCGTCCCCGCCTCGGCGCCACCGGTCACCACGTTCACCGTCCCCGGCGGCAGCCCGGCTTCGAGGCACAGCTCACCGAACCGCAGGTAGGCGTAGGGAGCGAGCTCCGAGGGCTTGAGCACCAAGGCGTTGCCGGCCGCGAGCACCGGCGCCACGGTCAGCCCGATGTTGTACACGGGCGTGTTCCAGGTCGCGAACAACGCGATCACGCCGAGCGGCTCGGACAGCGTGTAGTCGAACGCCGGTCCGAACCAGGTCGGCACTACGGCACCGAGGATCTTGTCCGCCCAGCCGGCGTAGTACCGCAGCCCACCCGAGGCGCGGGACGGCCCCAGGCGCGCGACCCGCAGCGGGAACCCGCTGTCACGGATGGACAGCGCGATGAGCTCCTCGGCATGCTCGTCGACGAGATCGGCCAGGCGCAGCAAGGCGTCGCGGCGCCGGTCCGGCGTCAGCGCGCCCCAGGCTCGGGCGCCTTCGGTCGCCGCGGCGACCGCGAGGTCGACCTCCCGTACCCCGGCTACCGGCAGCGGCGGGTCGGCCAGGCCCGTCGCCGGGAAGTGGTGCACGGCGACCCCGCCCGAGGACTCGGTGAGCCGGTCGGCTCCGATCAGCAGTGCCGGCGTAGGCAGGGGCACCGCGGCAAGGGATGTGACAGTCATCGGACTCCGTTCCGGTGGCGGATCAACGCTGGCGACCGGCCGCCAACCGCTCGTCGGCGATCTCGAGCACGGCCCGTCCCAACGCCGCGAAGGGGTGGTCCGTCGACGACGGGTCATAGCCCTCGAACATCCGGTTGTGGCAGATCATGACCGCGAGCCGGCGATCCAGGTCAGCCCAGGCGATCGAGCCGCCCGATCCTCCGTGTCGCAGGATCGACTTCCCGTCGCCGAGTGGCGTGCCGCCACCCAGCCAGTACCCGGCCACGCCGATCAGGGGCGCGACCCGGTCGCCGCCGAACAGCACGCCGTCGAGCTTCTCGCCGTTCGGCCGCGGCGTCAGGAAGCCGCGTACGCGTGCCTCGGACAGCAGGCGTACACCGTCGAGCTGGCCGCCGTTGGCCAGCAGGGCCATGACCCGCGCGCCGGCCCGCGCGCTCATGATCCCGCCAGCGCCGGGATAGACCGCCTTCTTGACGACGGCGAGGTTGTGCACATGCGCGTCCGGGGCGACCGCGTCGGGTTTCGCCGCCCGGCTCGTCGTGGTCTCGCCCGGCGGACGCTCCCGCGACAGAATCGACGTCAGCTCGGCAACCTCGTCAACCAGCTCGTCTGGAACCCCGAACCACAGGTCCCTGATGCCGAGCGGGGCGCAGAGCTCGGCGCGCACGAACTCGTCGAAGCCCCTGTGCGCCGGATCCGTCCGCCGGACGATCTCGCCCACGATCCATCCGAAGACCAGCGACTGGTAGGCACTGGCGGTGCCCGGCTCGAAAACGGGAACATAGTCGGCGATGCGCGCCGTCATCCACTCCCAGTCGGCGAGCAGCTCCGGGGTGACGTCCGCGGGCATCTGCGGGATGCCGGACTGGTGGCTCAGCACGTGCCGGACGAGGATGCCCTGCTTGCCGTTGCGCCCGAACTCCGGCCAGTACCGGGCGACGGGAGCCTCATAGTCGATCAGGCCCCGCTCGGCCTCGAGGTGCAGAGCCGTGGCGGAAATGGCCTTGGACACCGAGAACACCGGGAAGATCGTGTCGCCGGTGACCGGGCGCCCGCCGGAGTCGGCCTCTCCAGTCCAGGCGTCGATGAGGAGCTCGTCGCCGAGATAGGCGGCTACCTGTAACCCACGCTCACCGTAGCCCGCGGCCTGCTCGAAGGCGTCCGCGATCCGGGGATCTACTGTCTGCATCGCTCTCCTCGGTTCCGCCGGCCCCCTGAAGGAGCCAGCCAGCGCGCGGCATCGTAACTCTTATCACCTTTAGTGTCACCTATGCCACATCACCCACCTTCGAAGCAGAGGCCCTCGAGGTGCGCGACGACCTTCTGTCGCCCAGCGCGGGTGACAGAAATAACATTATAAGGTTAAATGGGCCCTGCGCACCGCCTGCGACGCCGCGGGCCTCGCCCCACGGTCCGGGTCTCGATCGCGACGCATAGAGGAGTCACATGGAAGCGCGCCCTGACGCCGATCTGTGCCTGCACGACATCGTGGCGGAGCAGGCCCGGTCACGCCCGCACGACTGTGCCGTGGTCGAGCGGGGCGCGCGGCTGGACTACCGGGAGGCGAACGAGCGGGTCGCGCGGCTCACGACCCTCCTGATCGAACACGGAGTCACCTCCGGCGACCGCCTGGCCTGGGTGGGGCAGAACTCGTTCCGCGTCCTGGAGCTGGTGCTGGCGGCGGGACGGCTGGGAGCCATGGTGTGCCCGGTCAACTGGCGCCAGACCCCGGGCGAGCTCGAGTTCGTCCTGCGTGACCTCGACCCCGCGGTCGTCGTCGCCGAGACCGGTGAGCTGGCCAGGAGCGTCGAGGGAACGCGTACGGCGCTGCCGCGCACGACCTGGCTCGGTGTGGACGACTCACCCGAGGGCTATGAGGCCGCGCTCGCGCGCAGCGAGCCCGACCGCGCCGCCCGGCGGGTCGACCCGCGCGCACCAGTGCTGATCATGTACACGGCGGCACACGAGGGGCGCCCCAACGGCGCCCTGATGACGCACCAGGGGCTGATCGCCGCGGGGGTCGTGCATGCCGTCATGAACGGCATCTTCGACGAACGCCCGGTGTTCCTCGCCGCGCTTCCGCTCTACCACATCGCGACGTTCATGGGGTCGCTGTCCACGCTCCTGCTCGGCGGAACAAACGTCTACCTGGCCCGCCCGTCCGCCGAGGAGATCCGCGACCTCCTGGAGTCCGAGCGCTGCACCTGGGCCTACCTGACCGGCCCGCTGATCGGGCGGGTGGCCGAGGAGTCCGAGGAGTCCGGCGCCGATCTCTCCGCCTTCCGCGTACCCGAGGCGTACGTGAACGCCGACGCCCGCTGGGCCCGGTTCGGCACGCGATCGACGGCGCCGTGGTCCCGGCACCCCGGGTCGTACGGACAGACCGAGATGACCGGCATCGTCACCTACACCTCCCTCGCGGTGGGCGCCGCCGGGGCGGCCGGCCGCCCGTCCCCGTGGTGCCTGGTGCGCATCGTCGACGCCGACGGCAACGAGGTGCCCGCCGGCGAAACCGGAGAGATCACGGCCCGCGGTGTGACCGTCGGCGCCGGGTACTGGAATCGCGCCGAACTCAACGAGAAACGCGGCCGGGGCGGCTGGTGGCACACCGGCGACCTGGGCCGGCGCGAGGCCGACGGGTCGCTGAGCTTCGTCGGCCCGATGACCCGCATGATCAAGTCCGGCAAGGAGAACATCTATCCCGTCGAGGTGGAGCGCTGCCTGCGCGAGCACCCGCTGATCGTCGACGCGGCCGTCATCGGCGTCCCCGACGAGCAGTGGGAGCAGGCCGTCAAGGCGATCGTCGTCCCGGCCGCCGGCGTGCACCTGTCGGCCGAGGAGGTCATCGCGCACTGCCGGGAGCGCATCGCCTCGTACAAGAAGCCCTCATACGTGACGTTCGTCGACGACCTGCCGCGGCGAGAGGGGCGCGTGGACCGGGACGAGCTCGACCGGCTCCACGGCGGCGGCGGCTACCCGGGGGTGGGCGCCTGACGGGCCTTGCGCCCCAACGCCTGTTCCACCTCGGCGATCACGGGGGCGAACACCAGCTCCCGAGTCGCGAGGTAGGCGGACCGGTCACATCGTCCCAGTCGTGCCGCGTGCTCGACCGCGACGCCGAGCAGCTGGCCTTCCTCGACGACACGGTCGAGGTAGCCCACGTCGGCCGCCGCGGCCCAGTCGTACACCTCGCCTTCGAGCGTCGAGCGCAGGAACGCGGTTGACCGCAGGCGCGCCCGCGCCGAGGCGACGGCGAGGGGGAAGAGCGGGAGGCCGATGCGCACCTCGTTCAGCCCGATCTTGCTCGGCACCCGGGCGCCGATGCGTGCATCCGCCACCAGCAGCAGCAGCGCTCCGGCGGCGAGGGCGTGCCCGGTGCAGGCGACGACGGTCGGCACCGGAAGATTCATGATCTTCTGGTAGATGCGGGTGACGCGGCGCAGGTTTCCGGACACCGCTGCCCGGTCGGCCCCGAGCATGATGCTCCGGTCGAGCCCAGCGGTGAGGCACCCGGGACGGCCGGTCAGGACGACGGCGTCCGCCGTGCCCGGCGCGCTGGTCAGCGCCTCCTCCAACGCCGCGATCATGTCGAGGGACAGCGCGTTGACCTTGCCATCGTCGAGCCGGATCACGGCCACCGAGTCCCTCACCTCCACCGTCACGACGTCAGTCACGACTTCCTCCCGCCCGGCTTCTCGTCCATAATTCTGATAACAATAACGGACGATATTGAGGCGGGGGCGGAGAGGGCGCCCCTCGTCCCCTTCCTGGCGCCGGTGGCCGACATGTAGTGCTGGAATCTTCCCGGCGGCGGCACCGGTCCGGCGACCGCCCCGTCATCGTGAGTTACGATCCGTCCGACAAGATCCGCCAGATCGTCCTATGCTAAGCGTGATGTTGGGATCTGGCCGCACCGTTGGTGCTGTCCCGTACCCGCGGCGTCAGCCCAGGGCAGGCCGCGCGTCGCGGGTGATGTGGTGCGCCGCTGCCGGTTCCGTTCTGCTCACCGGGCTGGCCGTGGCTCTCGCGGTCACCCTGGACCGCTTGCCCGCCCAGGTCGCCGTCAACGTCACCGGCGCGCTCGCGCAGCTCGCCGCGGCTACCGCCTGTTTCCTGACCGCTCGGCGCCGCCGCGGTGCCGAGCGGCACTGGCGGATGTTCATCGGAATCACGACGGTCGGCAACATAATCGCCAACATCGGAACGATAAGGACAGATCTGGTCGACGGTAGCTCTTCAGCCTCCTACTCCCCCGCGCAGCTCGCCTTCTTCGCCCTCTACGCGCCGGCGCTAGCCGGACTGCTGACGCTGCCCACCGACCCGCTGGACGGCTCGGGCGCGGACACCGCGCGGCGCCGGCGCGGCGGGAACGCGATCGCTCTGCTGGACGGCCTGATGATCGCGGGCTCGCTCGCCCTGCTGGAGTGGACAGTGGCGCTCGCGGCGGTCGTCCAGCAGGGCTTGCTGGATCCGCTGACGATCGCGTTCGCCCTCATCAGCTCCTTCGGCACTCTGATCCTCGCCACCGCCGTCCTGCTGATCGCATGTTTCCGCCGGCCGCGTTCCCCGGCGGCCCTGCTCCTGCTCGGCGCGGGAATGTTGGCTTTTTCGATCACCAGCAACGGCTTCGTCTTCATCGTCGCCCGCGCCAGCCATGACTTCCCGCCCAAGGCCTACCTTGGGTTCACCGTCAGCTTCCTGCTCATGGGCTTGGCGGCTCTGGTGCCGGACCAGCCCACCGCGGTGGGCGACGAGCCGGCGGCCCCTCGCGCGCGGACGATGTGGGCGCATGCCGTGCTGCCGTACGGGGTCCTCGCCATCACGGGCGCGACGGTCTCCTACAAGCTGCTGTCCGGCAAGCCTCTGGACCGGCTCGAGACGCTCGGCATACTCGGATTACTGCTGGTCGCGCTGGTCCGGCAGATGGTCACGCTGGCGGAGAACACCCGGCTGCTCGCCGGGATCCGGGAACGCGAACGGCTGCTGCATCACCAGGCGTTCCACGACCCGCTGACCGGACTCGCCAACCGGGCGTTGTTCACGCGGCGGCTGCGGCGGGCGCTGGAGTGTGACGCCGACGGCACCGAGGACGCCGGCCCGCCGATCTCCCTGCTGTTTGTAGATCTTGACGAGTTCAAGCAGGTGAACGACACGTTCGGACACGTCGCCGGCGACGAGCTCCTGAAGATCAGCGCCGAGCGGCTGCGGGCGGGGACCCGCGCGGCGGACACGGTCGCCCGGCTGGGCGGGGACGAGTTCGCCGTCATCCTGGACGGCGACGACCCTGACCACCCGTGCCGGATCGCGGAACGGCTGGCCGCGGCGATACATACGCCGTGCCTGCTGGCGGGGCGGCCCTACACCCCGCGGGCGAGCGTGGGCCTGGTGGTCGCCGACGCCGTCCGCGCCGCCAGGTCGGCTAGTCCCGACGTCCTGCTCCACCAAGCCGACCTGGCCATGTACGCGGCCAAGCGCGAACGGGCGGGCCGCCCGGTGATCTACCGGCCGGACCTGTCCGAGATGCGCGATCAACCCCTGTCCGGCCACCCGTAGAACCCGGTCGACGCGGCTCGCCCTCGGGGGCGTCCCCGCCGAGCTGGCCCCGGCCGCTAACCAGTCGCGCGCGGCGCTCCCGCGGTACGCCCACCGTCCACGACAAGCTCGCTCCCCGTCAGGTAGGAGCTGAGGTCGCTGGCGAGGAAGAGGGCCGAGCGCGCCAGCTCCTCCGGTTGCGCCGCCCGCCCCATCGGGACGATCGGGCGCAGGCGGCGGTTGTACTCCTCGTCGCTGGTCACCGTTGGGTCGCGGACCATCGGCGTGTCGACCCAGCCGGGATGCAGGGAGTTGACCCGGATGTCCGGAGCCAGTTCGATGGCGGCCGCCTTCGTCAGCCCTCGCACGGCGAACTTCGACGCCGTGTAGGCCGATGCGGCCCACTGGCCGACGAGCCCGCCGGTCGAGGAGACGTTGATGACCGAGCCGCCGCCGGCGCGCCGCATAGACGGCACGACCTGCCGCATTCCGACCAGGCAGCTCCACACGTTGATGTCCATCAGGTCGACGAAGTCCTCGCGCGAGGTGTTCTCGACCGTGCCACGCCGCAGCACCGCGGCGTTGTTCAGCAGCACGCCGATAGGGCCGAACTCTTCCTCGGCGGCCGCCGCCGCGCCGCTCCACTCCGCCTCGTCCCGCACATCGAGGTGGCGGTAGAGCGCGCGGTCACCAAGCTCGGTCGCGACGGTCTTCCCCAGCTCGTCCAGGACGTCCAGCAGCAGCACGCTGGCACCTTCGGCGTGAAAGAGCCGCGCCGCCGCCGCCCCTTGGCCCCGGGCGGCGCCCGTGATAAGCGCGACCTTGCCGTCCAACAGCCCCATGCTGCCCTCACTGTTCCTTTGTCGGCTGCGCCGCGGTCTCGGTCACGGTTCCGGCGCGCGTGAAGCGACGGCTCAATCCTCCGCGCCCGCTCACCGCCGCCGGCGTGGCAATGGCTGGAGTCATCGATGTTAAATCTTATCAGCTTGAGGCGCCAGTCGTGGATGGGGTCGCTCGCCGGACGACTACGATCAGCGGGAGCGGGGGACCTGCCTCTACCGCCGTCTCCCGATGATCCGCGACAAGAACCTCCATGATCCTCGCCGTTCACGAGAGCCTGACGGAACGTTCTGGTCCAGGTGAGATAATCTGAACAGGGTTCATCGGAAGAGGTGGGTTGTGGCGCAAGGGAAGGTGGCGGCGGACATCGCCCGGCGACTGATGCGCGAGGCCGCCTCCCGCGGTTTGGAGCCGGGGGATCATCTCGGAGCCGAGTCATGGCTACTGGAGCGCTACGGGGTCGCCCGTGGATCCCTGCGGGAGGCCCTGCGCCTGCTGGAGGCGCAGGGTGCGGTCGAGATGCGTCGCGGTGCCGGTGGTGGCGCGATCGTCGCCCGCCCGCAGCCCGCTCAGCTCGCTGGCTTCCTGGCGATGGGCCTGCAGAGCGGGCATGGGACCCTGCGCACGATTCTCGAGGCGCGAAGCGCGATCGAGCCGACGATGGCCGCGCTGGCCGCGAAGCGGCGCACCCCCGAGCAGGTCGACGAGCTCAAGGAGTGCACGGCCAAGCTGCTCGAGTCGCGCCATGACTCGGCCACGTTCCACGGCTACAACCGGCGCTTTCACGACCTCGTCGCCGAGGCGTCGGGCAACCTGCTCCTGGCGGCGGTCCTGCCCGCGCTGTCGTGGATGTCCGAGGCGATCGGATGGGAGTTGAACGCCCGCGTCCGCAAGCGGGTGGCGATCGAGAAGCAGCAGATCGTCGCGGCGATCGAGGAGGGTGACTCGTGGAACGCCTCCCAGCGCATGAGCAGGATGATCATGGGCTACGAGGAGCTGGACAAGGCCGATCCCGCGAAGTTGGACGCGCCGGTCATCTGGGCGGATGTTGACGAACTCCTCGAGACCTTCCTCAACGAGAACAACGGTCGGCACGAGTGAGCGAGGCGGGGCGACGGGCCCCTTGAGGCGGACGCGGATCACCCGTCTCAGTCCTGCCCGTACATCCGGGCGAGGACCTTGTCCCGCGCAGCGGCCGATCGGTCGTCGCTGACGCTGTCGCTGGCACCGCCCAGATCGTTGAAGACCACTTTCGCTCCCTGGTAGCGGCGAAGAGCTACGCACGCTCGCGGCCCATGCCGCGGCCCGCCCCAGTGATGACCGCGACTCGACCCGTCCAGAGTCCCCATCGCCACCTGTCAAGGCGGCCATTCCCGCGCGGACCAAGGGAATCGGACTGGCCCACGCGCCCAGTAGTTGCATACGTCGGTCGCCCCGAATATTATCAGATTCGCGCCGTCGTTCGGAGGCACGACAAACCCCCACCCTCGCGAGGTCTTCATGGAGTTCGTCTTTTCACCGGAGCAAGAGGAGCTGCGCGCCTCCCTGCGCAAGTTCCTCGAGGCGAGGTCCCCCGAGACCGAGGTGCGCCGGGTCATGGAGACGGAGCCCGGGTACGACCCGACGGTCTGGACCGTGCTCACGGCCGAGCTCGGCCTGACCGCGCTGGCCATTCCCGAGGAGTACGGCGGCCTCGGCTACGGCTTCCTGGAAGTGTCGATCGCGCTTGAGGAGATGGGACGGGCCCTGCTCTGCGCGCCCTACCTGTCGTCCTGCCTAGCCGCGACGGCGCTGGTGAGGTCGGGCGACGAGCGGGCGCAGGCCGACCTCCTGCCCGGGATCGCGGCGGGTACGACGCTGGCGACGCTGGCATACATGGAGACGCCCCACGACTGGGCGGGTCGAAACCCGAGCACTCGCGCCCGCCGCGTACGCGACAGCTACGAACTCGACGGCCGCAAACGCTATGTGCTGGACGGTGCGATCGCCGAGGTCGCCCTCGTGCTCGCCGCCACCGAAGACGGACCGGGTCTGTTCGCCGTGGAGACGGCCGCCGAGGGGGTGAGCCGCTCGACCTCGCCGACGATGGACCTCACCCGCCGCCTGACCGAAATGACCTTCGATCGCGCTCCAGCGCGCCTGATCGGCGGCGCCGGCGAGGCCATGGCGACGCTGTCGGCGACACTCGACGTGGCCGCCGCGGCGCTCGCCGCCGAGCAGGTCGGGGGGGCGCAGCGCGTGCTCGAGATGAGCGTCGAGTACGCGAAGATGCGCGTGCAGTTCGGCCGGCCGATCGGAAGCTTCCAGGCGATCAAGCACAAGTGCGCCGACATGTTCCTCGCGGTCGAGTCCGCCCGGGCCGCGGCCCACCATGCCGCCTGGAGCGCGGTCGACGATCCCGCCGCCTTTCCGGTGGCCGCGAGCCTCGCCAAGGCACACTGCTCGACGGCGTTCGCGACGGCGGCGGCCGAGAACATCCAGATCCACGGCGGCATCGGCTTCACCTGGGAGCACCCGGCACACCTGTACTTCAAGCGCGCGAAGAGCGGCGAGCTGCTGTTCGGCGATCCGGCCTACCACCGTGATCTCATTGCCCAGCGGCTGGGCGTGGCGACAACCACGGCGGTTGATCATGGTTGACGACCACGATGTCGCCGCGACGCTCGCGAAGGAGGCCGGCGACCTGCTGCTGCGCATCCGTGACCAGGGGGGCGCCGAGGGCGACCGGCGGTCCAACGCGCTGCTGCTGGACCGGCTCGCCCAGCTGCGCCCCGACGACGCGGTCCTGTCCGAGGAAAGCACTGACGACTCGACCCGGCTTCGCCGCGCCCGCGTCTGGATCGTCGACCCGCTCGACGGTACCCGCGAGTACGGTGAACCTCCGCGTGACGACTGGGCGGTCCATGTCGCGCTCGCGACCGACGGTGTGCCGACCGCGGGCGCGGTGGCGCTGCCCGCCGCCGACCTCGTCCTGCACACAGGCACTCCCCCCGCCGTCGCATCCCGCGGACCCGGGCCGATCCGCCTCGCCGTGTCCCGCACCCGCCCGCCCGCGGCCGTTCACCATCTCCTCGCCGCCCTCGACGCGACGCTCGTCCCGATGGGATCCGCCGGGGCCAAGGCCATGGCCGTCATCCGGGGCGACGCCGACGTCTACGCCCATTCCGGCGGGCAGTACGAATGGGACTCCTGCGCTCCCGTCGCGGTCGCGGCCGCCGCGGGCCTGCACGTCTCCCGCATCGACGGCGCACCGCTGCGCTACAACCAGCCGAATCCCTACCTCCCCGACCTGCTCGTGTGTCGCCCCGAGTACGCGTCAGACGTCCTCGCCGCCTTTGCCGGATTCACTGGCTGACTCCGCTTCCACAGCGGACCGGCGGGCGCCCCGACCGGGGCTGTTACAGCTGCGGTTTGAGTATGCGGTATGTTTCATAAGTGAACTTGAAGCAGTGGGCTGAACGTGAGGGCGTGCACCACGTCACCGCGTACCGCTGGTTCCGGGAAGGCAAACTGCCTGTGCCGGCCCGCCGGGTGGGCCGGCTGATCCTGGTAGAGCCGGACGCGGTCGAACGGCCCGCGGGGTTGACCGTGGTGTATGCCGGCGTTTCATCGGCCGACCAGAAAGCCGATCTTGACCGGCAGGTCGCCCGGGTCACCGCATGGGCTACCGGGCAGGGTCAGTCCGTCGACCGGGTGGTCACCGAGGTCGGTTCCGCGTTGAACGGCCACCGGCGGAAGTTCCTCGCGTTGCTGCGGGACCCGGCGGTGACCACGATCGTCGTGGAGCATCGCGCCCGGTTCGCCCGGTTCGGCGCCGAGTACGTCGAGGCCGCGCTCGCGGCGAACGGCCGTGAGCTGCTGGTTGTCGACCCGGCTGAGGTTGATGATGATCTGGTCCGGGACATGACGGAGATCCTGACGGTGATGTGCGCCCGGCTGTACGGCCGCCGGGCCGCCGCGAACCGTGCCCGCCGCGCGGTCGCCGCCGCCACCGAGGACGCCGGGTGAGGACGCTCCAGGCGTATCGGTTCGCGCTCGACCCGAACGACGCCGAGGGCGCGAACCTGCGGCGCCACGCCGGGGCGGCTCGGTTCGCGTTCAACTGGGGCCTCGCCCGGGTGAAAGCCGCGCTCGCTCAGCGCCACGCCGAACAGTCCTACGGGCTGGACGGCGTCGCGCTGACCCCGGTGCCGTGGACCCTGCCCGCGTTGCGGCTCGCCTGGAACGCCGCCAAGCGGGAGGTCGCCCCATGGTGGGACGAGTGCTCGAAGGAGGCGTTCTCCGCCGGGCTGGACCAGCTCGCCCGTGGGCTGAAGAACTTTTCCGACTCCCGGAAGGGGAAGCGGAAAGGGCGGAAGGTCGGCTTCCCCCAGTTCAAGAAGCGTGGGAAGTGCCGCGCCTCGTTCCGGTACACCACCGGCGCCTACGGCCCCGCCGACGACAGGTTTGTGAAGCTGCCCCGGATCGGCCGGGTCAGGGTCCATGAGCCGATGGGCGCGCTGACCGCGAAGCTGGCCGACGGGACGGCCCGGCTGCTCGGCGCGACGGTGTCCCGAACCGGGGTCCGCTGGTTCGTGTCGTTTACCGTCGAGGTCGAACGGGCCAAGCCGTCCCGGAACGTAGCCCGCCGGCAACGGGCGGCCGGGCCGGTCGGCGTCGACCTTGGCGTGAAGCATCTTGCCGTCCTGTCGACGGGCGAGATGGTCGAGAATCCGAAGCGCCTCGCCGGGTCGCTGCGCCGACTACGCAAGGCGTCGCGCGCCCACGCCCGCTCCCGGCCGGGGAGTGTCGGTCGGCGGAAACGGGCCGCACACCTTGCACGGATCCACGCCCGGGTCGGAAACCAGCGCCGGGACGGGCTACACAAGATCACCACTCGACTGGCGAAGTCCCACGACGTGGTCGTGGTCGAGGATCTGCACGTCGCCGGGATGGTCCGCAACCGCCGGCTCGCCCGCGCCGTTTCCGACACCGGGATGGCCGAGGTCCGCCGACAGCTCGCCTACAAAACCCAGTGGTATGGCTCGCGGCTGGTAGTCGCGGACCGCTGGTTCCCGTCGAGCAAGACCTGTTCCGGCTGTGGCTGGCGAAACCCAAGCCTCACCCTGTCGGACCGCACGTTCATCTGCCCGTCCTGCGGGCTGGTGATCGACCGCGACCTCAACGCCGCGGTCAACCTGCGTAACCTCGTCGCCGCCAGTGCGGTGGAGACAGAAAACGCCCGTGGAGGCGACCGTAAGACCGCGTCCGCGCGGCAGGTGCCCGTGAAACGGGAACCCGGCACCGCGCGAGCGGGTCAGACCGGGAGCGCCGTCCCACCGAGAACGGCTGCGAGACAGAGGCTTACTCATGCTTCATGACTCGCAACGGCTTACCTGGTCGACAGCCGGGCGGAGACGCGGATATCCCGGCGATCCATCCGCCACTGCCCGTCGGCGCATCGCACCGCATGGTCGTGATAACGCCCGAAAGAACCGATACGGGAAGTTTCGTCCAGAATATCAACCCGGACAAAGTATGACTCGAGACTCGCCCCCGCGCCGTCGCTGTCGGGTTCGATGATGACGTTGGTGACGACATGCAGATGCGGGACCGGGTCCTCAGCCTCGTCGAAAGCCCGGGCAACCACGTCGCACCCGGTGAGCACCAGCGGGGTGTTCCGCGTGGGGCCGAAGAGGCGGACCACCGTGTCCGCGGTGAAGCAGCCCCCCCAGCCAGCCGATCCGGGCACGCGATCGGCGCAGTTGGCGTACCGCGCAAGCATGGCGAAGATACCGTCTTCCGCCGTGAGATCGAGCCTGCGTTCCAACGGCCGCGCTCCTTTGCGCCAGAGGTCGGGAGATCGTGGTCCTGGTGGTTCCGGATCATCGCGCCGCTGCTGGGTCATCGTCGGCCACGGCGCGCCGCCGGAATGCCCACCGGCCATCGGCTGCGCGGACGAACTCATCGCGCACCCGTCCCTGGGCCAGGATCCGCGGCGCCCGGGTGTCCCCGCCCAGCAGGAGGCGGACGCTGGTGACCCGCGCGGTGTCTCCCGTGATCTCCACCTCCGAGTTGGAAATCATCTCAACTTCGTCGGTGGAGCTGGCAGCGCGGACAGCGCGGTACAGGGCCTGCCGGATCTCACGGATGTCAGCCGACTCGCGTTCCTCGTCTGTCTGGACTGTGTGCGTGGCCAGCACGAAACCGGCGGCTTCGGCTCGCTCACTCCATGCGTCGAGCGAGCGCTCGAACAGGTCTCCCGGCCCGGCGGGAATCGAACAGACGACGCGACCGACGCCGAACTCCTCCAACAACTGTAGTTCCCGCACTGAGGGCAGCCGGCGCGTGAACCTCTCGAGGTCCGGGCGGCCCCAGGAGGTACCGGAGTAGACGATGCCGATCTCGATCGAGGCTGGATCGCGGCCGGCGGCCTCCGCCTCCGTGCGCAGCCGGGCGATGTCCACGCGGGGATCGTCGGAGAGCAGGCCGCGGTGGGGGAAGAAGCCGTCCGCGATGGACAGCACATCCGCGATGTTTCGCTCGGACAGCGAGCAACCGAGGTGGATCTTCGGTCCGGGACGCTGGACCGGCGCCGGAAGGGACCAGCTTGAGGTGAACCGGACCACGTCGCCGTCGAACGCCGTCGGCTCCCCGGACCACAACGCCCGCATCGCCATGACGTTCTCGCGGAGGTGAGTGCGCCGACGGCGGGGATCGATCCCGTTGTTGACCATCTCCAGCTTGTTCCAGCCGTACCCGACACCAACCTCGACCCGGCCGCGCGACAACTGGTCCACGGTCGCGATCGTCTTGGCCAGGCCCAGCGGCTGGTGCTCGGCCACGAGCGCGACGAGCGTACCCAGCCGCACCCGGCGGGTGATCGTCGCCGAGGCCGCCAGGATAGCCCAGGGATCGGGGAATCGCCGGTACCGCTCAGGCAGCTTCTTGTCCGCGTCCGAGGGGTAATCGGTGTCCACGGGCAGGTGGGTGTGCTCGCCCAGCCAGAGGGACCCGAACCCGCGGGCCTCGATCCCGGTGGCCACACGTGGAACGAAGCTGGCAAGGTCGTGTGTGTCGCCGAAGGGGACCAGGCAACCGATGTCCATCGTTCCTCCTCGCCGAAGAGCACCCGAAGTCCAACCATGTACCCGCTCAGATCGGTGACGCCGAGAGCCCTTTTAATCTTATCATATATTCTGGAGCTGTTTCCATGGGTCCCGCGGTGAGGGCACTTCGCGGACGCCCTCCGAGGCAAATTCTGATAAGAGTATCGGGTGCCTACAAGACGCGGTCGCCACCGATGAGCGCCGAGAAGCGCGACGAGAGCACGGCTGTGCCGGTACCGCCCATCGTGCTCGTGCACGGCTTCGCCGACACCGCCGCCACGTGGGATCCCCTGGTTCCCCGGTTGGATCGCGTGACCGAGGTGCACCGCTGGGACCTGCCCGGGCACGGCTCCTGGATCGACGCCGGCAAGGAGCAGCTGAGCCGCGACGCCGCCGTCGCCGATCTGGCGCGCCGGGTGGCGGCCCTCGGAGCCCGCGTCCAGCTGGTCGGGCACTCCTTGGGCGGGTACCTCGCGCTGACCCTGGCGATCCGGCATCCCGACCTCGTCCGTTCCCTCTGCCTGGTCTCCTCCGGCCCCGGTTTCCGGGACGCGGAGGCACGCGCGAAGTGGAACCGCTATATGGACCGAATCGCCGAGAGGGCTGGCATGACCGCGGCCGCGGCTGGGCTCGGACACCAGCCCGACTCCTACGTGATGGACCACCTCCGCGAGATCTCCTGCCCGCTGTTGCAGGTGCTAGGGGCCGAGGACACCCGCTACGCCGCGGGGGCCGCCTATCTCCGGCGGGTCTTCCCGGACAGCCGGTTCGTCACGATCCCGGGCGCGGGCCATCATCCGCAGGTCACCCATCCGGCGCTGGTAGCGGCCGCACTGCTCGACCGGGAACCCCGCGGGTAGGTCCTGGAGCGCGCTCGAAACCCTGCGCGCGGTCCAGGCATCAGTGCCGGGTGGTGGCGTCATGTGGGGTGCCGGTCAGCAGGGCCCACAGCCCGCCCTGCCCCGCCTGGAGCGCCCGCTCTCCGAGCTGCTCGTTCCAGCGGGCGTCGGCCCCGTCCTCGTCCCGCCAGGCCCAGAGCCGGGTGGTGGTCAGCCGCAGATCGTGCTCCCTGGTGAACCCAATAGCGCCGTGCACCTGATGCGCTATCCGGGCAACCTGCCCGGCGGCCTCGCCGGTGCGGGCCTTGGCCGCGGCGATCGCCGGTGCCGCGGCGACGACGCCGCGACGATCGGCTTGGCGCGCGGCCGTCGCGGAGCTCGCTTCAGCCGCCGCCACCTCGGCCGCCGCCAGGGCAAGGGTCTGCTGGATGGCCTGCAGCTTGGCGATCGGACGCCCGAACTGCACGCGCTCGGTCGCGTAACGCACGGCCATCTCCAGCGCGCCGCGCGAGGCGCCCGCGAGCAGCAGCGACCGGCCCAGCGCGGCGCGGAGCGGGAACTCGGCCGCGGCGTCCTCGGGAAGCGGTGCCACCCGTACCGCCACCCCGGTCAGGACCAGGTCGTCGCGCGGTTCCTCCGCGACGTTCGTCCCCTCGACGATCTCAAGGCCCGCGGTGTCGACGGCGGTGTCAACCAGGACGACGTTCTCACCCGTCAGCACGGCCACCCCGGCCACTGCCCGGCCCCAGGCGACCCGGCGCAGGCGGCCGGTGACCCGCCCGCCGGCGATCTCCAGATCCGCCGCGGCGACGGCGGAGAGCGGCCCCGCGGGCAGGCCGATCCCGGCGGCGTGCAGCAGCCAGCCGGCGAGCAGGTCGGTCTCGACCAGCGGCACCCGGGCGGCGAACCGGCCCGCCGCGGTCAGGACGGTCGCCGCGTCGGCGAAGGAGCCCTCCGATCCGCCCGCGGCCTCCGGCAGGGTCAGGCGCGCGAGGCCCGTCTCCGCACAGATCGCCCATAGTCCCGCGTCGAAGCCGTACCCGGCCGACTCCCGGCTGTCGCCGAACACCGAGTCCGCCAGCTCCCGAAGTTCACTCATCGCAGTCCCAACCCTCGTGCGACGATCCCACGCAGGATCTCGTTCGTACCGCCGCGCAGCGTGAATCCGGGAGCGTGGCGCACGGCGTCCGCCAGCAGCCGCGCGTATCCCCCCTCGGCCCCGGGATCCGGTGGAACGGGCACCAGCGATCGAACGACGTCGATCACCTCGTTCTCGAAGCGGGTCCCGAGGTCCTTCACGACGGCCGCCGCTATGTCGGGCGTCTGCCCGGCGTCGAGCGCCCCGGCGACGGCCAGCGACATCTGGCGCAGCGTCCAGTAGCGGGAGACCAGCCCGCCCAGGTCGCGGCGGCGCCCGGCGTCCACCGGCCGCCCGGCGAGCTCACCGACGGCGGCCGCGAGCAGCGGGAACGTCGAGAGATAACGCTCGGGGCCGGACCGCTCGAACGCCAGCTCCGAGGTCACCTGGTGCCAGCCCTGGCCAATCTCGCCGAGGACCATCGTGTCTGGCACGAACACCTCGTCGAACACGACCTCGTTGAAGTGATGGGCCCCGGTCAGCAGTGGGATCGGCCGGATCGTGACCCCCGGCGCCCGCAGGTCCACGATCAGCTGGGACAACCCGGCGTGCCGGTCGGCCCCATCCGCCGGGGAGGTGCGCACCAGCGCGAAGAACGCGTGCGCGTGGTGCGCGCCCGACGTCCACACCTTCGTCCCGGTCAGCTCCCAGCCGCCGTCGACGCGGACCGCGCGGGACCGGACCGAGGCCAGGTCAGAACCTGAGTCCGGCTCCGACATCCCGATCCCGAAGTAGATCTCACCGGCCGCGATCCCGGGCAGGAAGCGCTCCCGCTGCTCGACGGTGCCAAAACGCAGCAGGGACGGGCCGATCTGTCGGTCGGCGATCCAGTGTGCCGCCACCGGCGCCCCGGCGGCCAGCAGCTCCTCGGTGACGACGTAGCGATCCAGGGCCCCGCGTCCGCGCCCCCCGAACTCCGTCGGGATCGTCATCCCCAGCCAGCCGCGGCGGCCGAGCTCCTTGCTGAACCGCTCGTCCCATCCTGACAACCAGGAGTCGACCCGCGGCCGCCACAGACCGGCCTCCTGCTCCTCGGCCAGGAAGGCCCGGACCTCCGCGCGCAGACCCGCGACCTGCTCCGGAAGGTCCACCGGTGGCGGCGCCAGCTCGAACAGTTTCGCCATATGTCTCCGTCACAATCTCTTCGTCGAGCATGGATGATGCGGAACGTCACCAGAACGCACCGATCTCGAGCGCGTGCCGACGGACGGGTCACCGGCCCGCCGCACGGCGAGGAGGAGATCGGGTTCCTGGGGATTGCTCGGGCGTGAATTAAGATGATAAGGTTTAATCGTGCGGTGCGCACGTCGTGCGGTGCGTCCGCCGACCGTGGCCAGATGCCACCTCGGGGCCGCTCACGCACCCGGCACTCGGGCCTGAGGCCTGTCCCTGAACGGAGGTCGGACGCATGCCAGGATTGGCCACTGACTCCTCCGAGACGGCATACGCGCCACTCGAGGGGCCCGGTATCGGGCGGGAGCTCACCCCGGCGCAGGAGTTCGCGGTCTTCGCGCGCATGCTCAGCCGCCTCGGCTACGACGACGGACTCGCCGGGCACATCACCTACCAGCAGCCTGATCGCGGTTTCCTGGTCAACCCGTTCCTCATCGCCTGGAACGAACTCCGGGCGTCGGACGTGTGCGTGTGCGACCCTGGCGGGACACAGCTGTCCGGCCGATATCGGATCAACACGGCCACCGAACTGCACTTCGCGTTCCACCGGGTACGGCAGGCCCGCGTGATCGTGCACAACCATCCTCAGTGGTCCACCATCTGGTCAGCACAGCACCGGCTCCCGCCCGTGTACGACCAGTCCAGCGCGCTGACCTCCGGACAGCTCGTGTTCGTCAAGGAGTACACCGGGACGGTTGATCAGCGGGAGGCTGCCAACCAGATCATCGCCGCGATGGGCGACGCCGATATGGCGATCCTCGCCAACCACGGCGTCCTGATCACCGCCGGCAGTCTGGCCCAGGCCCTCACCCGGGCCCGGGTCCTCGAGGTCCGCTCCCACAACGCCTGGCACGTCGAGGCCATCGGCCCCGGTGGACAGCCCCTCCCCGAGGAGATGGTCACCCACCTGGGCCGCGGGATCAGCGCGGCCGGCGGTGCGTTCCCGGGGTACTTCGAGGCCATGGCTCGACGGGAGATCACGGCTGACCCATCGGTGCTCGACTAGCCCTGGCCTGACCGCGTTCCGCCCGGTCTCGCGGGCCCATCCGTGGCAGCCGTCCTGGCTCGCTCCTCCTAGACCTGAGTACGAGCCGAAACCCGAGGAGAGGACCGTCTTGTCCAACGATTCCGATCGTCCGTTCCTGCACCCCGAGGTGCAGACGATGCCGCTGGACAGACTCCGGGAACTGCAGAGCCGGCGGCTCCGCGAGGCGGTAGAGCGCGCCTACAAGTCCGGCGGCTTCTTCTACCGACGCATGCGAGACCACGGGGTCAGCCCGGCGGACATCACCTCCGTCGATGACTTATCCGCGTTACCCACCTTCCGCAAGGAAGACCTGCGAGCGAACGAAGCCGAATACCCGCCCATCGGTGACTACCGTTCGGTCGGCCTCGAGGGATCCGTTCGGCTAGCCACCTCGACCGGGACCACCGGTCGGCCCACCGTCACAATCTGGACGGCGAACGACCTCAACATCGACTACGAGATCGCGGCGCGCCGGTACTGGCGTGAAGGCGTCCGTCCCGGTCACCTGATCGCCAACGCGCACCCCGGCTACCTCAACGGTGGCCAGTCCCTTGTCGCCGGCGCCGCGGAGAAGATGGGTTGCCTGCCGATCTCGATCGGCCCGCCTGAGGACGACGCGGCGGTCGAGAGGGCGTTGCGCACCATCGAGAGCCTGCCGATCGACCACTGGCACACCATGCCCGCCGGTGCTGCCCGCATCCGTGAGGTCGCGGAGCGGATCGGCTGGACGGGCAAGCTTCCCGAGGTCGCCGCCATCACTCCGATGCGCCAGTACTCGGCAATCAGCGCCGGACTGGAGTGCATCGGGACGCTCGGCGGGTCGTGCAGCCCACAGGACTACCGCGGCGCGCACATCGCCGAGGACTACGCCATTGTCGAGGCGGTCGACGACGTGACCGGCCGCCCTGTCCCGGACGGCCAGCGCGGCAAGTTCCTCTGCACGTCACTGGGGCGCGAGAACCCCATGCTGCGGTTCGACCTCAACGAGGTCATCCGCCTGGACCGCTCGCCGTGCCCCTGCGGCGAGACTCATGTCCGCGGCTTCTGGGAAGGCCGGATGCAGGATGTCCTCACCGTCGAGGGCACGTGGATCCTGCCTATCGACGTGTGGTTCGAGCTTGAGGACGGCCAGGAGTTCGTCCTGGTCCGCACCGGCGACGCGCAGGACACGCTCGAGGTGCGAGTCGAGAACGCGAGCGCGGACCTGGCCGAGCGGCTGCGGGCGAGGACCGGTGTTCAGGTGACCGTGACCTCGGTCGAGGTGGGTTCGCTCCCGCGCGCCGCGTACAAGTCGAAGCGGGTAGTCGACGAACGGCCCTGAGTATCGCGGCCAAGCGGTTGCGGGCATCGCGGGAGCGCGGAGGGAGCTCCCCGGATCACCCTGGCTGGGCCGTGGCGAAGGTCCCTGTGATGACGAGCTGGCTTTCGGCGCGGCGTCCCTCGAACACCGCCGTGCCCGGACCGGTCAACCAGATCGCGATCGCGAGATCGTCGCCCGGGTACACCGCTGAGACGAACCGAGCGGACAGCTCTCCGAAGGCGTCCACGTCCCCGCCGCACACGTCCCGCAACAAGACACGCCCGACCACGCCGTAGGTGCACAACCCATGCAGGATCGGCCGCTCGAATCCCGCGGCCCGCGCGAACGCCGGGTCCGAATGCAGAGGGTTGCGATCCCCCGACAACCGGTAGAGCAACGCCTGGTTGTCGGCAACGTGCTGGGTCACGAGGTGATCGGGCTTGCGCTCAGGCGGCTGGTGCGCAGGCTGTGATGGCCCACGGTCGCCGCCCCAGCCACCGTCGCCCCGGATGAACGCCACCGACCGGTTGGTGAACATCGGCTTGCCGGTGACCGAGTCTGTCGCGCGCGTCTCGGTCTCGACCGCGGCACCCGACCCCTTGTCGTAGACACCGAGGATGGTCGAGTTGTAGTCGACCGCGCCCGCGGCCGGGATCGGCGAATGCACGATCGTGGTCTGCGAGCCGTGTACCAGCTTGCGCCGGTCGTAGTCACCCATCGCCGCCGTGATCTCGGGGCCGGGAAGCGCCAGCACCACGGCCATGGTGGGCAGGGCGCGCGGCTCGACTCCCCGGGTGTCGTCCGTGGCGTAGGCCAGTTCGTCAGCCCCGCAGCCAACACCGAGTGCGTAGATCACCGAATCGGTGGTGCTCCACTCCCGCGTCCGCGTCGACGTTGTGGCCCCGGCGGCGTCCCGGTTCACTCCCATCTGCCGGCCCTCAACGGGACTTGGCGGGCACGGCCCCGGTGCCGGCAAGACGCTCGAGCTCCTTCATCAGGTCCCCGACCTCCCAGCGGCCCTCGGTCTCCACCCGGGACTCCACGCTCCACGGCTTGTACAGCTTCACCGTCCCCCCGGCGACCCAGAAGATCCGCCCGGTGACGGTGCACTCCGGCGAGGCGAGGGAGGCCACCAGCGGGGAGATGTTGGCTGGGTCCCACGGGTCGAACTCGCCAGCCGCCGCGGCCGGCATCAACGCGTCCACCGTGGGCGTCTGGGCGATCAGCCGGGTCCGGGCCGCCGGCGCGATCGCGTTGACCCGCACCCCGTAGCGGCTCAGCTCCTTCGCCGCGATCTCCGTCAGAGTCGCGATGCCGGACTTGGCCGCGCCGTAGTTCGCCTGGCCCGGGTTGGAGTGCAGTCCCGAGGTCGAGGTCGTGTTGATCACCGAGGCCCGCACCTGCTCCCCCGCCTTGCTGCGCTCCCGCCAGTGGCCGGCGGCGAAGTGCAGCGGGGCGAAGTGGCCCTTGAGGTGCACCCGGATGACCGAGTCCCACTCCTGCTCCGACATCTGTGCCAGCACCTTGTCCCGCAGGATCCCGGCATTGTTCACCAGGATGTCGAGCCGGCCGAAGGTCTCCACGGACTGTTGGACCAGCCGCTGCGCACCGGCCCAGTCCGCCACGTCGTCGCCGTTCACCACGGCCTCACCGCCGAACGCGCGGATCTCCGCCACGACCTCCTCGGCCGGCGTCCGGTCGCCGCCGGAGCCGTCACTCGCCCCACCGAGGTCGTTCACCACGACCCGGGCTCCCTCGCGGGCGAGAAGCAGCGCGTGCTCGCGACCAATGCCGCGACCGGCGCCAGTGATCACTGCGACCTGGCCGTCAAGATTTCCCATTGCCGTCCATTCATCGGGGCGGCGCGCACAGGCGTGCCGCGCGGGTCCACAGCTGACACCGCCTCCGTGAGGCCGCAGACGCAGACGAAGACGCAGAGAGAATATTATCAGATTCAGCCAGCAGGGTCTTCGAGGGACGAGAAATCAGTGTCCGGTGGGAAGGACACGGTGGCCGATCCCGGCAGCAGCGGGACGCCCTCGGCCCCCCGGGTCCAGATGTCCAGCTCGCAGACTATGCGGCCGGTGTCGTCCTGTGACACCGACGTGACCCGACCCCCCACACTGACCTCGACGCCCTTCAGGCTCGGAGCCCGGAAGCTGCCCTGCACCCGGTCGATCCGACCCTTGTCGCCGGCGAACTCCCGTAGCAGGTTGTGTGCCCACGACCATTGCAGATAGCCCATCCCGAAGGCTGCCGGGTAACCAGCCGCCCGGCCCGCCTCATCGTCCATATGGATGGGCACGAACTCGTCGTTGACCGCGGCGAACCGGTTCCATACGTCGAAGCCCGGCGTCCACGTCAGCACCGGCAACTCCTGCCCCACCTCGGGCGAGGTTGCGTTCATGGCGCGATGTCCCCTCTCACCTCTGGGCCGGTCAGTAGCGAATACCGGTCTGGCGGCGCACCTGGACGATCTCGCCACGCTGGTTGGTCCACGTCTCACGGTTCGTCGTGAACAGCATCTGCCCCAGGCGTCCCGAACGCTCGGCGTAGCTCTCCAGTACCCGCACGGCCGTGATCACATCGTCCGCCACCAGATCGCCGCGGTACTCCACGTCCAGCCCACCGTTCAGCTGATACCGCAGCCCCGGCCCGGGAATTCCCAGGGTCTTCTCCAACAGGTCCGGGTCCAGCCGGTCCACCTCGGGGAACCCGGACGGATCCGCCGTCATCCAGGCGAACGGGTTGAACTCCTGGGGCGCGACCCAGCGGCCGCCCAGCTCCCTCGCCACGTACTCGGAATCCCAGTAACGAGCCGGCGGATGCCGTGGGTAGTACACCGCGATAGCCCACTTCCGGATGTCGGAAGGAGAGATCGGGAAGCTCACTCGACGGTTGACCTCCGAACCGACAGCCGCCGTCATGGCCTCGCTGATCAGCGTCAACGCGGGTCCGCTCATGCGAACTCCGTCAAGGCAGGTACGCGCAACACCGACGTCCACTGCTCAGGCGCCCCCAGGGACGCCTGCACCGAGATTGCCCGCTTGAGATACAGCCCCGCATCGTGCTCGGCGGTAAACCCTATGCCGCCATGGTTCTGAATGTTGACCGCGGTGTTCTCCCGCGCCGCGTCAACGGCGAGTTGCAGCGCCGCGGCCGCCTGGACGCGTCCGTCGCCGTGGCCGGCGCTGACCGCCACCGCCGCGAAGCGTAGCTGGGACTCCGCCACATAGCACCGGGTCAGCATGTCGGCGCACCGATGCCTGACCGCCTGGAACGAACCAATCGGCTTGCCGAACTGCTTGCGCATCCGGGCATAACCCGTCGACTGGCGCTCAGCCGTCTGGGCCAGTCCGAGCAGCACCGCGGCCGTGAGGATCCACTGCCGGGTCTGCAACTCGGCCCCGCGGACTCGGGCGACCTCCTCTCCGACCTCGACCTCGCTGAGAGCGACCGTCGGATCGATCGACGGCACCGGCTCAGCACCGCGCACGCGTTCCAGCACACTGGCCTCGGCCGACAGCGAGAGCACAAGCCCACCCGGCGTCACGTCGAAACCCGTGCCACCAACCCGCAGCCCGACCCGCTCAGCACCGTCCACGAGCCTGGCGGTCAGCTCCTTCGCCCCCGCCTCGACCGACAGATGTGTGGCCAGCACGGAAGACAGAATCGGTCCGGGGGCGAGGTGCCGACCGAACTCGCCGAACATCAGAAACTCCTCGATCAGGCCCAGGCTGAGCCCGCCCCGCGACTCGGGCACCGCCAGCGAGAAGAAGCCCATCGAAGCCCACTGTTTCCACAACGCGTCGTTGACGAATGACCCATCGTCCAGCGCCTGACGCATTCGCTCGATCGGCACCTCCGCCGACAGGTATTCGGCAACCGAGTCCGCGATGTCCTTCTGCTCGCTCGTCGGAGTTAGGTCCATGGTCGGTACTCCCCTCGACCGCCAGTCATCGCGGCAGCTCGAGCACTCGCTCGGCGATGATGTTGCGCTGGATGTCCGACGTCCCGCCGGCGATCGTCGCGCAGAAATCGTTAAGCCATTTGATCGTCCACACATCCATCCGGGCAGCGGCGCCGCCCAGGACCCGCAGACCGAACGCCGACACACGCTGCCGCAGTTCGTTGCAGTACAGACTGAACGCCAACCCGCTCTGATCGGTCGCCCCACCCGACCCCGATGACACCAGCCGGTAGGCCATCGCGCGCACCGCGAGCGTCTGTGCTCGCAACGACGCGAACTCCGCGGCCACCGAGGAGTTCTCGAACGCCCCCGAGTCTTCGGCCACCGTCCGCAGCCGTTCCAGGTCCGTCTGCATCGCCAGCTTCGTGTCGAGAAACGCCGAGCCACGCTCCAGCGCGAGTGTCGAGAGCGCCACCGACCAGCCTCGGTCGATCTCCCCCACGACGTTCGCGATCGGGACCCGGACGTCGTCGTAGTAGACCTCCGCGAACTCGGCGTTCCCGTCGATGGTGCGGATCGGCCGCACGTCCACCCCCGGGGCCCGCAGGTCCAGGATCACCCAGGTCAGACCCCGATGGCGCGACTCAGGTGGGCCGGTGCGCACCAGAAGGCCCTGCATCCGGGCGAACGGGCCGAAGCTGCACCACACCTTCGATCCGTTGATCACCAGCTCGTCGTCGACTATCCGCGCGCGTGTCCGCAGCGAGGCCAGGTCAGATCCCGCCTCGGGTTCCGAGAAACCCTGGCACCAGATCACCGAACCGTTGAGGATTCCCGGCAGATGCCGCTTCTTCTGTTCGTCGCTCCCGCACTGCATCAACGTATGGCCAATCTGGTTGAGCCCGGCGGCCAACACGGACTTGTGCGGCGCGCCGGCGTTGGCCAGCTCCTCAAACCAGATCACCTGTTGTAGGCTGGACAGGCCACGGCCGCCGTACTCTGCTGGCCAGTCGATACCCGCCCAGCCACCCTCGTACTGCCGGCGCTGCCAGGCGACATCGAACTCGCGCATGGCATCCCCGTCCGCGGGACGCGGTTGCGAGGGCACGTTGGCGGCCAGCCACTCGCGCGCGGTGCGGCGGAACTCCTCGGCCGCACTCGAGAAATCATGCATTACCGATCATCACCTTCGAATCAGCCGGCCGCTGTGTCGGGCGCGAAGCGGTACAACGTCACGTCCTCGCCGGGGGCCTCGTGGAATGTGACCGTCACGGGGAGCCCGATCCGCACGTCGGCGTGCGGGCAGTCCTCCAGCAGACCCAACACGATCATCGGTCGCGGTTGCTCGGCCAACTCGACCAGCACGAGCACGTACGGGACGTCCTCGGCGAACGCGCCCGGGCCGCGGTAGACGATCGAGTAGCTGAAGATCACACCCTTGCCGCTCAGCGGCACCCACTCGAGGTCGGTGCTGAAGCAGTTGCGGCAGGCCGGGTACGGCACCCAGCCGAACTCGCCGCAGTCACGGCACCGCGGCGCCCGGAACTCCCGCTCGCGCAGACCGTCCCAGAACGGACGGTTCTCCTCGCTGACCCGCGGCAGCGGCTTGAGATATGGAGCAGCCATCGCCCGTTCCTCCTTGTTGCCGGGCTAGTCGCGGGCCAGGACGACGGTCGACGCCAGACCGTGGATGGACCCGCCCTGTCCCAACGCCACACCGATCCGAGCGTCTGTGACCTGCCGTTCCCCGCACTCGCCGCGGAGCTGACGCACGATCTCGATGACGCTCATCCCGGACGGGTTGGTGTTGTGGCTGTTCGAAAGCAGACCGCCGTCGGTGTTGCACGGCATGCTGCCCCCGAGCCGGGTGTGGCCCTCGCGCACGTAATCGGCCGCCTCGCCGATCTTGCAGAACCCCATCTCCTCGAGGTCGCGCAACATCGTGACCGTGAAGCAGTCGTACAGGTTCGCGACGTCGATCTCCTGGCGGTCGATGCCCGCCATGTCGAACGCCATGTCGGTGCACCGCCGCACCGACTTTCCCTCTTCAGGGAACCACGGGTTGTTGAAGGTCTGGTAGACGTCCGTGGCGGTGGCCTCAGCGCCTCCGAGCACCCACACCGGTGTCTGCGCGCAGTCCCGCGCGATCTCCTCGGCGGCGATCACGATCGCGTAGCCGCCGTCGTTCTCGATGCTGCAGTCGAGCAGGTGCAGCGGATCCGCGATCATGCGGGAGGAGAGGACATCCTCGATCGTGATCGGGCCCTTCCGGCCCATGACCGACTCGGGGTTGAGTACCGCATGGTCCCGGTGGATGACAGCGACCCGCGCCAGGTCCTCGCTGGACACGCCGAACTCATGCATGTAGCGCTGCGCCCACAGCGCGTACAGCGGCGTCATGTAGGCGCCCTGGATCTCCCAGTGGAAGTCCGGCAGCCGCGGCGCGGCGGTCGGGACCGCCTTGGTCCCCGGGGACTGCCCGCCGCCGACGTGGGCGACCCAGGCGAGGGCAACATTGCAGACGCCGGCGCTGACGGCCGCGGCGGCCTTCGCCACCGCGCCCTCACCCTGGCCGGTACCGATATAGGTCACCGGCCGCGCGCCGAGTTGCTCGGCCCAGTACATGTGGGTCTTGCTCCACGGCTCCGCGAGCAGGGGCGACAGGCCATCGATCTGAGTGTGGGCCAGACCGGCATCCGCGAGGGCACCCTTGATGGCCTCGATCTCCAGCGACACCTTCGTTCGGCCCAACCGCCTGCCCTGCGCGGTCGTGTACACGCCGACGATCGCCGCCTTGCGCGCCCCGCTCACCTCATGTGCTCCCCTCACCAGCCCCGCACTCCGTCACCTGTCCGGTCGCCAATTACTGCCCGGTGAACTTCGGAGCCCGTCGCTGCCTGCCAGCGCGCAGTCCCTCGGCGAAGTCCGCCGTCTTGCGCAGCCTGGTCTGTTCGCTCAGCTCCCGCGGCAGGACCGCCTGGATCCGCCGCACCAGGTCGCCCCGCAGCGTCTCCTTGATCGACTGCACGGCGAGCGGCGCCGACTCCACGAACTCCGACGCGAACTCACGGGCCGCCGCGCGGACATCCGCATCGTCGACGACGGCGTCGCACAGTCCGATCCGCTCCGCCTCCTCGCCGGTGAGCGTCCCGCCCGAGTAGAGCAGACGGGCGGCCCTCGACTCACCGATCAGCGCCGGCAGCGTCACCGAGAGCCCGAAGCCCTGGTGGAAGCCGAGCCGGGCGAAGTTGACGGTGAAGCGGCTGCTCCGCGCGGCCACGCGGAAGTCCGCCGCCAGGGCAAGGCCGACACCGCCGCCGATCGCCTTGCCCTGCACCGCCGCCACCACCGGGGTCCTGACAGCGAACAGCCGCACGGCCTCCTCGTAGAGCCGGCCCGAGGCACCCGGCTCCGCCATCTCCCCCGTGAAGTCCGCGCCAGCGCAGAAGTGTTTGCCCTCCGAGCAGAGCACGATCGCGCGACACCCCGGATCGGCGTCCAGGCGCTCGAACTCGTCGCCGAGGGTCCGGATCAGCGTCGGGTTGAAATAGTTGTTCGGTCCCCGCCGGATTTCCACCGTCGCCACCGCGCCGTCGAGGTCGGTGGCCACCTCCGACTCGCTGGCTGAGCTCGTCCCCGTCACTGGGCCACCTCCGCCGACAGGGTCCCCGTGACCGGGCTTGCCTGCCCTACCTCACCTGGCCGCGTGACCACGTCGTTCGTGACCACGTCGTTCGTGACCACGTCCTTCGCGACCACACCGTTCGCGACCACACCGTTCGCGACCACACCGTTCGCGACCACGCCGTCGGGGCCGCCCGACGTGGCCGGCTTCAGGTACGCGACGAAGTCAACCGCCGTCGCCCCGAGCCCCACCTCGTGCACGATGAGCGGATTGATCTCGAACTCCACGAGCTCCTCCCCGAGCGCCGCGGCCACATCCGCGGTCGCCACAATCGCCCGGACCGCGGCCTCGACGTCATATGAGGGCCCGCCCCGGAACCCGTCGAGCAACGGCCAGCCCCGTAGTCTGCGTAGCATCCGCGACGCACCGTCGTGGTCGACCGGCAGCAGACTGGTCTCGATGTCGGCGTAGAGCTCCACGGCGGTCCCCCCGAGGGCCACGGTCAGCACCGGCGGATAACCCAGGTCCTGTACCTGGACGTCGATCAGCAGCTCGACTCCGCTCGGGACACGACGCTGCACGAGCACGCCCTCGATCTCGGCGTGCGGCACATGCTCGCGGGCCCGCGCCGTCATCTCGTCGAACAGGGGCCCGACGGACGCGGCGTCGACACCGACGGCGACGAGTCCGAGATCGGTCTTGTGCAGGATCTGGGGCGACTGGAGCTTGACCACCAGGTCGTCGCCGAGCTCGGCCGCGACGCGCTCGGCCCGCGGGCGAGAAGTGGCGAGCGTGCCGCCGGCGACCGTCATTCCGGTTTCGGCGAGAATCGACGCGCCCCCGGCCTCGGTCAGGACCCGGTACGACGGGCCCGACCCTGAACCCGAACCGAACGGCGTTCCTCCGGCCGCCGGGACCGGCACGGCATCGACGATGTGCGCGGTCGCGCGCAACGCCGCGCTGATCGAGTCGAAGACCGGAACCCCGCCCTCGGCGAAGATCCGCCTGACCTCCAGCGTGCGGTCGTGCGCGCCGAGGTAGACAACCGAGATGACGGTGTCCGTCGCGGCCCGGGCCGCGACGATGCTCCGCGCGATGCGCTGCGCGATCTTACCCACCACCGCTGACACCACGACGAGTACGTGATCGACCTCGGGATCGGCCGCGACGAGCCGGCACACCTCGCCCAGGTCGTGCGGCCGGCCCGCGACGAGGTCCGCCGTCACGTCGACGGGGTTATGCGGGACAGCGAAGTCCGACAGCAGCGGGACGAGGGAGGCCGCGGTCTCCGGCGTCAACGACGCCATCCGCAGCCCAAGACCGAACGACAGGTCGGCGCAGATCCCGCCGGCGCCGCCTGACGTCGTTACCACGCCGATCCGCCTCCCGGCCGGGGTCGCGCCGCCGAGCAGGGACATCGCCGCGTCGAGGAGCTCGTTGATGTCGGACACGACGACCACGCCCGCCGCCGCCGACGCGAGCCTGAACGCCTCAGCCTGATCAACCATCGACCCCGTATGCGACGCGACCGCGCTGCGGCCGATCTCGGTCGTGCCCGAGCGCAGCAACACGATCTGCTTGCCGAGTTCGGCGGCGCGACGGCACACCGGCATCCACTCCGCGGCGTGCGGCACGCTCTCGATGTAGAGCATCAGCACCCGGATCTCGTCGTCGTCGAGCGCCCACTCGGCCAGCTCGGCGACGGACAGATCGGCCTGGTTCCCGGTGCTGATCCACAACCGGGGTATGCAACCGCGCTCGCGGCCAAGGTCGAAGACCGCGCCGCCGATCGCTCCGCTCTGCCCGATGTAGGCCACCGGCGACGGCGGCCCCAGCTCGTCCGTCCACAGCGCGTTGGAGAAGGTCGCCGCCAGCCCGCCGGACATCGACACGATGCCCTGGCAGTTCGGGCCCAGCACGCGGATACCGTGGGCTCTCGCGAGATCGATGATCTCCTGCTCACGCGCCGCGCCGTCACTTCCGCCTTCGGCGAAACCGGAGGCGAAGATGACGATGGCACGCACGCCGGCCGCGGCGGCGTCGAGCACGCTGTCCTTGATCCGGTCGCCACCGGTGAACAGCAGCGCGAGATCCACGTGGTGTGGCACCGCCGTGAGCGATGGATAGCACGGCGCGCCCGCGACCTCGGTGGACTTCGGGTTGACCGCGACCACGGATCCGTCGAACCCGAAGCGCTGGATAGTGCGCAACGTGGTGGCGCCGAGACCGCGACCGGAGCTCGACACCCCGACCACGGCGACGGATCGCGGCCGGAAGAGCGCATCGAGTCCGTCGGCTGGGGCCTCGCGGGCGACGTCGCCATCCCGACCGATCCCGTTGCTGCTCATGAGACTCCTCGTCGCGAGACCGACCATGGCACGCCGCGATCGAGCCGCGGTTCCGCTGGCAGGCCCAGCACTCGCTCGGCCACGATGTTTCGCTGGATCTCATCTGTGCCACCCCGGATGGAGTGGGACGGAGCCGTCATCAGCTCGTGGTAACCACGGTGGTCGGTGAACAGACCGTCCGCACCGAGCATCTGGGTCAGCAGGTAGGCACGGCGCTTGCGCGAGTCCGAGACCCTGATCTTGTGCCCGGAACCCTCGGCGCCGGGCTTTCCGGTCGCGCGTGCCCGGGCCGACGACCGGGCGCCAGCCAGCCTCGTGACCTCGACCTCGACGTAGAGGGCCATCGCCTGGTCGCGGCGGACCGCATCGGCCAGCACGCCACTGTCCGACAGCGCCCGCAGCCAGCCTGGCAGCACGTCCTTGCGGGACTTCGCCGCCTTGCCCGCCACGGCCCCGATCGACGAGCGCTCGTGAGCGAGGACGCCCAGCGCGACCTTCCAGCCCTCGCCGACCGCGCCGATTCGGTTCTCGTCGGGGATCAGGACGTCGTCGATGAACACCTCGCTGAAGTGTTCGTCGCCATTCATCTGGCGCAGCGGGCGGACGGTCATGCCTGGAGCGTCCATCCGGACCGCGAACATCGTGAGCCCGTCGTGCTTCGGCACCTCAGGATCGGTGCGGGCGAGGCAGATGCCCCAGTCCGCGTACGCCCCGCGGCTCGTCCACACCTTCTGGCCGCGCAGCCGCCATCCCTCCTGGGCGCGCTCGGCGCGCGTCGACACGTTGGCCAGGTCGGAGCCGGCGCCCGGCTCCGAGAACATCTGGCACCACACCTCGTCGCCTCGGATCAGCGGCGGCAGCCACCGTGACCGCTGGCCGTCATCACCGTAAGTCAGCAGGGTCGGGCCCACCATGTAGACACCGACGAAGAACGGGTACAGGTCCGGCGCCGGACGCCTGCGCAGCAGCCCCCGGATCCGCCCGGCCGTACGGGAGTCGGCCCCGCGGCCGCCCCATTCGGCGGGCCACGACGGCACGAGCCAGCCGCCGGCAGCCAAGGCGCGCAGATATGCACGCGGTGCGTCCAGGGACTCCGGCTCCTCGGCCGGCAGCTCAAGCCCGTCGAGCAGCGCGGTCAGCTCCGCCAGCTCGTCAGACAGCTCGGGCGCGGCCGCCGAGCTCGGCGCCTCGTCGTTCACGTCTGCTCCGACCTCTTCGCGCGGATCTTCGCGACCGCTTCCGCCACCTCGGGGGACCCGAACGACTCGCTCTCCGTGGCCAGGCTGAAGTCGAGCACCGAGCCCATCGCCGTCTTCAGGTGGATGTTCAACGAACGCTTGGTGTCCTGCACCGCCTGTGGAGGCAGCGCGGCTAACCGCTTCGCCAGGTCCGTCGCCTCGGTCATCAGCTGCTCCGCCGGCACGACCCGGTTGGCCAGGCCCAGGCCCACCGCCTCCTGGGGGGACACCCGGGACCCCAGCAGCAGTAGTTCCTTCGCGCGCAGCAGCCCGGTCAGCAGCGGCCAGAACGCCGCGCCGCCGTCGCCGGCGACCAGCCCGACCAGCACGTGAGTGTCCGCGAGGTACGACTTCTCCGACATGACCACGATGTCCGAGAGGATCGCCAGCGTGGCGCCCAGACCGATCGCGGGCCCGTTGACCGCCGCGACCACCGGGAGGTGGAACCCGACCATCTCGTCGGCGAGCCGCCGGGCATTGCGGAGGCTGGCCCGCCGGCGTTCGACGTCCTCGTGCTGGACCAGGAAGTTGTCCATGTCACCGCCAGCGCTGAACGCCTTCCCCGCGCCCGTCAGGACGACCGCCCTCGCCTCGCGGTCGGCGGCGAGCTGCGACCACACCGAGATCAGGCTCCGCTGCATGTCCGGGCTCACCGCGTTGAGGCTCTCGGGCCTGTTCAACGTGACTATCCGAACCGGCCCGTCGCTGGTGACGGTCAGCTGCTCCGACAGGTGGTAATCCACGTCCGTTGTCCCTGCTCTCGTCAGGTTGTGGTCGAGGCATCGGCGACCACATCACCATCCACTCGGTCCCACGATTTATTATCATATTTGATCCACGAGTCGCCAGACCCGACCGCCAGGCACCTCGGGCGGCCAGACGACCGCCGGTCAACTGAGTGAGAACCCCTCATAGCCCGCGGCGACGACGCGCGTGAGCCGCTCGACGAAGTCCGGCAGGGTCCCCGAGTACGCGACGTAGACATGCGGCTTGCCCGGGACGTTGTCGCCGAACGAGTACGACTTCACCCGCGACGCCATCGCCGGCGCGGTCTCGTTCACGTGGGCGGTCCACTCCTTCTCCGCCTCGGCCTCAGCCTCGATCCGGGTGTGGCCCTTCTCACGCATGTACGCCAGCAGATCGCCGATCCACCAGACGAGCGGCTCGGAGCAGCGGGGCGAGTTCCCGATACCACCCTTGCCGTGCGGCCCGCCGTTGATGAACAGGTTCGGGAACCCGGCGACCTGGACGCCCAGGTAGGTCTGCGGGCCCGCGACCCACTTGTCGCGCAGGGTCTGGCCGCCCGTACCACGGATGTCGATGCGGCTGAGCGCCCCGGTGAAGGCGTCGAAACCTGTCGCCAGGACGATCATGTCGAAGTCCATCGGACCGTCCGCCGTGCGCAGCCCCGTCTCGGTGAACTCGACGATGGGGTTCTTCGCCAGCGGCACGAGAGAGACGTTGTCGCGGTTGTAGGCCTCGAAGTAGTCCGTCTCGCACGGAACCCTCTTCGTGCCGAACGGGTGATCGGTGGGGATCAGTTCAGCGGCGATCGCCGGATCGTCCACGCGCTCGCGGATCTTCCGCGCCACGAACTCCGAGAAGGTCCGGTTCGCCTCCGGGTCCGTGGCGATCTCGCGGTACACCCCGAACCACTTGGCGAACCCGGGCTGGCTCCACACCAGCTCGTAACGGGCGAGTCGCTCCTCCTCGGAGACCGCCGAGAACGGCGTGGGGTCCCAGTCGTGCAAAAACCCGTTGGACGAGGACTGGAGCTTGCGGATGATCTCGGGGTACTGGCCGCGGATCCGCTCCAGCTCCGCCGGGCTGATCGGGCGGTTGCGCAGCGGCACCGCCCAGTTCGGCGTCCGCTGAAAGACCGTCAGGTGGGCCGCCGTCTCGGCGATCCGGGGAACGACCTGCACTCCACTTGCCCCCGTCCCGATCACCGCGACGCGCTTACCCGTGAAGTCCACGGGCTCGTGGGGCCAGGTCCCCGTGTGGTACAGCTCGCCCCTGAAGGTGTCCAGGCCGGGCTGCACGGGGTAGTTGGGGGCGGACAGGATGCCGGTCGCGCAGACGACGAAGCGGGACCGGAAGTCCTCGCCCGCGGCCGTGTGCAGCGTCCAGAGGTTCCGCGCCTCGTCTAAGACAATCGACTCGACGCGTGTGTTGAACTGGATGTCCCGCCGCAGGTCGAACCGGTCCGCGAAGTCGTTGAAATAGCGCTCGAGCTCCGGCTGCCCGGCGAACAGCTCGGTCCAGTTCGACTCGGCCAGCAGATCCTCGTCGAAGATGTACTGGTAGGTGTAGCTCTCCGAGTCCAACCGGCAGCCGGGGTAGCGGTTCCAGTACCACGTTCCACCGACGCCGCCGGCGGCGTCGAGCACGCGAACCCGTAGCCCCTTCTGCCGGAGCACGTGCAGCTGGTACATCCCGGTGATACCCGCGCCGACGATGATGACGTCGTAGGGCGTCCCCGGGTCCCCCGTCGCCTGTCCTGCCAGGGTGGGAGCGGTATCTGTCATTGGAGCCTCCGCGGAGTGACACAGGGTCGCCTGCACCAGAGTGAGATCAGAAGTCCCAGGTGACTTCTGCCACAGCCGTCATCTTGGTCTGATCAGGTTCGGTGAGCCGAGTGCCGGGATCGCGGTAGAACCGAGAAGGGCTGTGGCCACTTCGAGAAAGCGGGGTAGTTTGCTGGCGTACCGCTCGATGCCCGGGTCCGGGCTGCTCCGCCGGCGATTGTGCTTCACATTCAGCGACATCGCGGCGGCCGCGCGGAAACGGCTCAGGGAGGCGAACCACTCCAGGTCGGGGAGGTCGATCTCCCGTAGCCGCTCATACTCAGCCAGTGCGGCGTCCGGTCCGGGCAGCCCGGGGGCCGAGCGCCGGATCGCGCTGGGCAGGCCGTCCGGCTCAAGTGTCATCAGGAACCAGCCCAGGTCGACCCGAGGATCTGAGACCGACCAGATTTCCCAGTCCAGGACCGCGCGCACCTCGTCGTCGACGCAGATGAGATTTCCGAGCCGGAAGTCGCCGTGCACCAGGGCAGGGGCCAGCGGGGCCGGCAGCCGCTCGCGCAGCCGCGCGGCACACGTCTCACCGGCCGCGGCCAGCTCGGCGTCCACCGTGGCGAACACGCGGGCCCAGCGATCCACCTCACCGGCCAGATCGACGGCGGGCTTGCCCTGCCCCGGCAGCGCCGCGACGGTGTCGACGTCCACCTCGTGGAGCCGCGCAAGCGTCCGGACCGCGGCCACGGTGCGGGCGCCGAGGACCTCCGGTGACGGGAGTTGGGCGTCCGCGTCGACGAGCGGCTCAACGCTCTCCCCCGGCACCGCGCCGCTGACGACCAGCGGCGGGGTGTCCGGCGGGTCGCCGGCATCGGTGAACAGGATGGGCGGGACGGGGACTGTGCCGCCCGCCCACAGCAGCCGCTGCACGGCCGCCTGGCGGAGCACATCCCGGTTGCGCACGGGCTCGAGCCCGGCCGGCGCTACTTTGACATAGCAGGTCCGGGACGTCCCGTCGCGGGTGAGCCGGGCCCGGTAGGTAAGGCTCGACGCGCCTCCCGACACCCGTCGGAGATCGTCCAGTCCCGCGCCCGGCGACCACCGGTGTGCCGCCGCGACCAGGCGGGCCAGCAGGACGTCGTCAGGGATCTCCCGGGACACCCTCCGGCCCGGCGTGATGTCGGGCCTCGTCACAGGGGGCCGCCGTCGACCCGGATGATGCCTCCCGTGGAGTAACTGGACATGTCGCTGGCCAGGAACAGCGCCGCGCCGATCACCTCGTCCGGTTCGCCCGCGCGCTGCAGGGCGTAGGTCCGCCGGTGGCGTTCGGCCGTGTCCTGTGGCCAGTGGGCGGCGACATCGGTGCGGAACGGGCCCGCGAGCAGGGTGTTGACGCGCACCGTCGGGGCGTAGGCCCGGGCGAACCCGACCGTCAGGGCGTTCAGGCCGGCCTTCGCCGCGGCGTAGGGCAGGAAGTACGGCTGGGGTGAGAGCGACGCATAGCTGCTGACGTTGATGATCGATCCGCCGCCGGAGTCCATCATCCGCTGCCCGACCAGCGCGCTCAGCCGGAAGGCGCCCTTCAGGTTGACGTCGAAAACCTTGTCGTAGAGGGTCTCGGGGACGTCGACGAGCTTGTCGAACAGCGGTGACATCCCCGCGTTGTTCACCAGCACGTCGACGGTGCCGAACTCCTGGTAGGCGGCCTCGGCCAGCTGGTCCATCGACGACCACTCGCCAACGTGGCTGGCGACCGCGAATGCCCGCCGGCCGGTCTCCTCACGGACCCGTTGCGCAACCGCCTCGCACGCGGCGAGCTTGCGGCTGGTAATGATCAGGTCCGCGCCCGCCCGGGCGAACGCGTACACCATCTGCTCGCCGAGCCCACGGCTGCCACCGGTGACGAGCGCGACCTTGTCGCGCAGGTCCGGGCGATCGCGCTCAACCATCGCGGACCTCCGAGCTGGCGGCGGCCCCGGCGTCGATCCCGGCGTCGATCCCGGCGGCGGCCCCGGCGGCGGCCCCGGCGGCGAGCGTCTGCGCGCGGGCGCGCACGGCGGGGATGTGCTCGCTGGGGAAGATGCCCGGCGCCGGCGTGACCCGGCGGAGGATCTGCCTGGCGAGGGTGGACTTGTGTACCTCGGTCGGGCCATCCGCCAGGCCCATCGTGAACCCGTCCAGCAGGTAGGCCACCAGCGGCATCTCGTTCGTCGTCCCCAGTGAGCCGTGCAGCTGGATCGCGCGGCTGGTCACGTTCCGTAGCACGGTGGGCATCAGCGCCTTCACGGCGGCGATCTCGCCTCGCAGGGCGCCGTAGCCGAACCGGTCGGCCTTCCAGGCGGTCTGTAACACAAGCAGCCGAAACTGCTCCAGCTCCAGCCAGGAGTCGGCCACCATTTCCTGCACGAGTTGCTTGTCCGCGAGCCGCTCGCCCCGGGTCTCGCGCGAGACGGCCCGCTCGCACAGCATCTCGAAGACGCGCCGGGCCTTACCGACCGTCCGCATCGCGTGGTGCATCCGGCCACCGTTGAGCCGGGCCTGCGCGACCTCGAAGCCCTTGCCGCGCTCGCCGAGCAGCGCATCGGCGGGCAGGCGCACCTGATCGTAATGGATGTAGCCGTGGGTGCCCTCGCCGCCGACGTGGTCGCCGCGTCCGACGTTGCGCAGGATGGTGATCCCCGGGGTGTCGGCCGGAACGACGAACAGCGACATCCGCCGCTGGACCGGCCGGTCGGGCTCGGTCACGGCCACCACGATGAAGAACGATGCGAACCGGGCGTTGCTGGAGAACCACTTGTGGCCCTCGAGCACCCACTCGTCGCCGTCCCGGACAGCCGTCGTCGTGAACACCGACGGGTCTGCTCCACCTTGCGGCTCGGTCATGGAGAAGCACGACACGATGCTGTTGTCGAGGAGCGGCTGAAGGTAGCGCTGCTTCTGCGCCTGCGTGCCGTAGGCGGCGATGATCTCGCTGTTTCCGGAGTCCGGTGGCTGCGAGCCGAAAACGGTGGGACCGCAGTCGGAACGCCCGACTATCTCGTTGAGGAGAGCCAGCTTCAGCTGACCATATCCCTGCCCGCCCAACTCGGGACGGAGGTGACACGCCCACAACCCGTTGGCGCGGACCTTCTCCTGCAGCGGCGGGATGAGCTGCCGGCGGACCGGATCATCCAGGTTGTACGGAGTGGCGATCACCGTGTCCAGCGGCTCGACCTCGTTCCGCATGAACGTCTCGGCCCAGTCGAGGCTGGCCTGGAAGTCCGGATCAGTCTCGAAACTCCAGGTCATTCCGCGATTCCTTTCGTCGCGACGGGTATCCGCGCCGGCACCGGCCATCCTCATTCGGCGAGCCCGAGCAGCCGACCGCTGATGATGTTTCGCTGGATCTGGCTGGTCCCGCCGTAGATCGAGGCGGCCCGGCTGTAGAGGTACTTCTTGAACCAGCCGGCCCGGTCCAGGACCGCGTCCGGGCCCAGGATGTCGAGCGCGGTATGCAGAAGCAACTGCTCTGTCTGGGTCATCATCAGCTTGTCGATCGAGGTCTCGGCCCCGACCGCGCGGCCCTGCGCCCGGTCACTCAGGCGCCGCATCGAGTGCAGCCGGAGCACCTCGAGGTAGGTATAGATCTGCCCGATCGCCGCCGCGGTGGAGCGGTCCTCCGCCAGCCCGCGCTCCGTCGCGATCCCGGCGAGCTGCGCCAGCATCCGCTCGTACTTCGCGAGGTAGCCGAGATCGGCCGCGCCCCGCTCGTAGGCGAGCGTTGCCTGCGTGACCTTCCAACCACCGTTGAGCTCACCGAGTATGTTCGACGCGGGGATCCGGACGTTGTCGAAGAAGACCTCGGCGAACTCCTCGTCGCCATTCGCCATGATCAAGGGCTGGCGGACGACTCCCGGCGATTCGGTAGGCACGATGAACGCAGTGATCCCCCGGTGCCGGCTCTCGGCGGTGCCGGTCCGCGCCAGCACCAGACAGAACTGGGCGAACGAACCCCGGCTCGTCCACAGCTTCTGCCCGTTGATGACGAACTCGTCACCGTCCTGAATCGCGGTGGTGCGCAGCGAGGCGAGATCCGAGCCCGCCTCGGGTTCGGAGAAGCCCTGGCACCAGATCTCCGCCGCGGACAGGAAGCCCGGAAGATACCGGGACTTCTGCTCCGGGGTGCCGTGAGTGAGGAAAGCGCGGCCGAGGAAAGTGAACGACGCCGCGGCCGGCGCGCCCGCACGACCGAGCTCCTGGTTGAGGATCGACTCTTCGACCGGCCCGAGACCCTGGCCGCCGTACTCCTTCGGCCAGGAGAGTGCGACCCAGCCACCGCTGTAGAGCCTCTTCTGCCAGGCGACGACATAGTGGAACCGCGCGGGCATCGTCTCCGGCTCCGGCTCGCTCGGAATGTTCGCCGCCAGCCAGGTCCGCAGGCGCTCCCGGAAGGCCGCCTGCGCCGCGGTGTCACGCAGATCCATCGCCACGACCTCCTCTCGCCGCGACAAACTGCCCGCCCACCTGACGCAGGAGAGTGCGTGTGTCACCGAATGCGGACGCGAGCTGATGGGCGGTCCGCAGGTACAGGTGCGCTGTGGACTCCCACGTCACACCAATGCCACCGAGCAGCTGTACCGCGGTCTCGACAGCGCGCACGGCGGCCTGCCCGCACCACGTCTTGGCCACCATGGCGACACGGACGGCGTCCTCGATGGGCTCGTTGTCGACCTGCCAGGCCGCACCGAGGCTGACCGAACGGCACGTCTCGAGGTCGACCAGGAGATCGGCCGCCATGTGCCGCACCGCTTGAAAGGACGCGATCGGCTTGCCGTACTGCCGCCGAGTGGCAATGTAGTCCCAGGCGAGCTGAGCCGCACCGGCCAGGCAGCCGGTCAGGGCCGCGGCCACGGCGACCCGGACGGCGGCCAGTGCCCGCTGGCCCTGCGCCAGGAGGTCGGCCTCCGCGCGGGCGGCCCGGCCCTCGACCGTCGCCACCCCGACGGGGTGCAGCGGATCGATCCCCGTCCGCGACTCGAACGGGATCAACTCGGCCCGCTCCGCGTCGAGCAGCAGGCCCTCGCGTCCCGGCCGCCAGTCGAGGCAGACGACCTCGGGCCCGGCGGGCGGCCACGACAGCGCCTTGTCGACGACGAGACCGTACGTCGCGCCCTCGGCCAGCGCCGCCAGCTTCGGCGCGGCCCGGTCCACCGGGGCGACCCGCAGGAGCAACGGCGCCACGACGGCGGAGGTCAGGTACGGGACCGGGGCGAGCGCCGAGTAGAGCTCGGTGGTGACGAGGCACGCGTCGAGCAGCGTGCCTCCCCCACCCCCGTGGTCCTCGGCGATCAGCAGCGTGGTCAGCCCGGAGGCCTGCAGCTGCGACCAGCCCTCGTCAGCCTTCGAGTAGTCGCCGCCGAGTGCCTGCCGCGCGACCGACTCACCGAACATGTCAGCGGCCAGTGAGCGTGCGCTCGAGGCCAGCAGCTCTTGCTCGTCGGCCAGGGAGAAGTCCATTCATGCCTCCATCGGACCTGCCACGGCCGTGGGCCGGGCGGTCTGGAGCGGACCAGCGGGCGACCGGTCGGGCCCCGAGCGTGCGACCGCGCCCGTGGGCTGGTCCGACGCGGCGGAAGGAAGCCGGCCCTGCGGGCTGGTCCGGCGGATGCCGGTCTCGGCGGTGCGGACGGCGGTCACGGATCCGACCCTTTCTTAGTACAGCAGCTCCTTGTACAGCAGCCGCGGCGCACGCCGCCTGTCGCGGACGACGGCACCCTGTTGACTCATGCCTCACGCATTGCCTGATATTCTTATCAGGTTTAGCCTTCAGAGTCGAGGTCCGTACTAGCGAAAGTTGGGGTAGCCGTGCTCTTCGGATGCAGCACGCCGTTCGGCGACGTAGTCAACCTCGCCTCGTTCGTCCCCGAGTTCGCGCGGGCGGCCGAGGAGCGCGGGCTTGACTCGATCTGGCTCGGCGAGCACACCCACCTGCCGGTCGATTCCACCCACGCGTACGTCGAGGACGGCCGGGTCCCTGACCGGTACAAGAGCTTTCCCGACCCGTGGACCCTGCTCGCCGCGGCAGCCTCCGTCACCCGGACGCTCCGGCTTGGCACCGCGGTCTGCCTGGTCGCCGAGCACAACCCCCTGATCCTGGCCAAGCAGGTCGCCACAGTCGACCAGCTCTCGGGTGGACGGGTCGAGTTCGGCGTCGGCTACGGCTGGAACAGGCTGGAGATGATCAACAACGGGATCAACCCAGACCGGAAGCGAGCCACGTTCCGGGAGAAGGTCAAGGCGATCATCGCCCTGTGGACCCAGGACCAGGCGGAGTTCACGGGCGAGTTCGTCAACTTCAGCGCGAGCTGGTCCCTGCCCAGCCCAGTCCAGAAGCCCCGCCCGCCGATCCTGATCGGCGGCGGTCCCACGCCTGGGACGTTCACTGACATAGCGGAGCTCGCCGACGGCTACATGCCGGTCCGAGACACGATCGGCGATCGCCTCGACGAGGCGATCGCGACGCTGCGCCAGCGCATGACCGACGTCGGCCGCGATCCCGACTCGTTGCAGCTCACCCTCTCGCACCCCGAGACCTCATTCGGCCGCGTCACGATGGGGAAGTTCGCGGCGCGGCTGCCTGACCAGCGTCGGCTGGACCATCTCGCCGATCTCGGGTTCCGCCGGATCACCTGTTCGATCCCCAACCGGGACCGGGACCTCATGTTCCGGACACTCGACTACTACGCCAACCTCGCGGCGAAGAACCGATGACCTGACTGCCGTATCCTGATAAGAATCAGGTATCCGGGGTGGACCAGGCCCCGACCGGCACGAGCCCAGCAGGTCCGCTGACCGAGGAGTACGAATGCCTCCCGTCGTAGTCGCCGACGCAGTTCGTTCGCCCGTCGGTAAGCGCAACGGTGGCCTGGCCACCATGCACGCAGCCGACTTGTTCGGCCACGTCCTCGCCGAGGTCGTCGCGCGGTCGGGCATCGATCCCGAGCTCGTCGAGCAGGTGGTGGGGGGCTGCGTGTCCCAGGTGGGCATGCAGGCCTTCAACGTCACCCGGACGGCCGCCCTGGTCGGCGGGCTGTCCCTGACGACCGGCGCCACGACGGTCGACGCGCAGTGCGGCTCGTCCCAGCAGGCATTCACCCTCGCCTACGGCCTGATCGCGTCGGGGACGGTAGACGTCGCCATCGCCGGTGGGGTCGAGGTGATGAGCCGGGTCCCGATGGGATCGAACATGGGTTCGGGTTTCGGCAAGGGGATCCCGAAGTCGTACTTCGCGAAGTTCCAGTTCACGAGTCAGTTCCAGGGTGCCGAGCTGATCGCCCGCAAGTGGGGCATCAGCCGTGACGAACTCGACGCGTTCGGCGTGCGCTCCCAGCAGCGCGCGGCGCGGGCCTGGGCGCGGCAGCGGTTCGCCGGGCAGATCCTGCCGATCGATGCCCCCGATCTCGGGGAGGATGGCAAGCCTACCGGCTCCACCCACCGGGTCGAGCGGGATGAGGGGTTGCGGGAGACAAGCCTGGAGGCGCTCGGCGGCCTACGGCCGGTGATCGGACCCGACGACCGGGTGATCGGGCCCGAGCCGGGACTGCACACGCCCGGGACGTCGTCGCAGATCGCCGACGGCGCGTCCGCGGTGTTGCTGATGAGCGAAGCCGCGGCGAGCCGGCTTGGGGTGCGCCCGCGAGCGCGCGTCGTCGACACCTGCCTGGTCGGAAGCGATCCGGTGCTGATGCTCACCGGCCCGATCGACGCCACCCGCCGCCTGCTCGGGCGTACCGGGCTGGCCATCGACGACTTCGGCGTCGTCGAGATCAACGAGGCGTTCGCGTCGGTTGTGCTGGCCTGGCAGCAGGAGCTGAAGGTTCCGGACGAGATCATCAACCCCAACGGCGGCGCGATTGCCCTTGGGCACCCGCTCGGCGCAACCGGCGGTGTACTGATAACCAAGGCCCTCAACGAGATGGAGCGGGTCGGGGCCCGGCACGCGCTCGTGACGATGTGCTGTGGCGGCGGCCTCGGCACCGGCACTGTCCTGTCGACCCCGTGATAGGCGCCGCGCGGACCTCGGCGCCGGCTGGGCCGAGAGGGACCTGGTGACCAGCCGGTGACGGGTTCGGAGTCATTGTCGCGGCCGGAGCCGGTCGCGGACGAGGTATCCGCCGCGTACTGGGCTGGCGCGCGTCAACACCGCTTGACGATCATGCGCTGCGGTACGTGTGCGTTCTATGTGCACCCGCCCCGGGGTGTGTGTCCACGCTGCCAGGGCGAGAGGCTCGTCCCCGAGCAGGTGTCGGGTCGGGGCACGGTCTACTCGTACCACGTCATGCACCTGCCCGGAGTTCCTGGATTCACCCCGCCGTACGCGGTGGCGGTGATCGAACTGGACGAGCAACCGGGTCTGCTGACGGTGGGCAACGTGCTGGACTGTCCGTTGGAGGAACTGTCGATCGGCATGCCAGTGCAGGTGACGTTTGAGGAACTATCCGAGGACGTCACGCTGCCCCAGTGGACGCGGAGGCGCGAATGAGCGACGGCGTGGAGCCGTACTCGATGCGCGACAAGAGCGCCATCGTTGGCGTGGGACATACCGGGTGCGTCAAGGACGCCGGGGTCGCCCCCGAGGTCATGTGGATGCGTGCGGTCCGGGAGGCGCTCGACGACGCCGGCCTGAGCCCTCGTGACATCGACGGAATCTCGACGCCCTACACCGACACCTGGCCGATGGGCGCGGTGCCGACGCCGTTCACGCTCACCGAGTCGCTTGGGCTGCCCGGACTGCGCTGGCACTCCGGGCCCCTCGGCGGCGCCTACAGCCTCGGATCCGTCGCGTCCGCCGCCCTGGCGGTGAGTACCGGTCAGTGCGACACCGCGCTCGCCGTCCACTGCATGGTGCGGCCCAAGAGGAAGGGGCCCACGGCATACAACTACAAGGGGGCGCAGCGGGCGTCCGGGGTCTATGCGCACCTCGCCCCTTACGGCTACAGCGTCTTCGTGCAGATGATGGCGACGGTGGCCCGGCGGCTGCTCGACACGAACGACCTGGCCCGCGAGCACCTGGCCCGCCTGGTCGTGGACCAGCGGAGCAACGCGCTGCTCAACCCGCTCGCGGTGATGAAGGACCCGCTGACAGTCGAGCAGTACCTGTCCGCGCGCTGGCTGGCCGAGCCACTTGGACTGTACGACGCGGACATGCCGGTCGATGCCGCCATCGCTGTGGTTATCACACGGTCGGACCGGGCCGAGGACTGCCGGCACACGCCGGTGCTGGTCCGGCACGTGTCCACCTTCCTGGGGCCGCGGCCGGACTGGGTGTTCCAGGCGGACTACGCGGAGCTTTTCCCGGTCGAGCTCGGCCGGGACTTCTGGCGCCGCGCGGGCATCGAGCCCGGTGACCTGTCCTTCGCCCAGATCCAGGACGGGTTCTCGGTCTATGTCCCGATGTGGCTTGAGGCTCTCGGCATCGTCAAGCGTGGTGAGGCCGGCAGCTTCATCGGGGACGGGAACCTCGCGCGGGGCGGGACGCTACCCACCAACACGCACGGCGGCAACCTGAGCGAGGGCCGGCTGCAGGGCGGCGGCGCCGTCGTGGAGACCGTCCGCCAGCTCCGTGGGGAGGCCGGGGAGCGGCAGGTCGACCGGCCGTCCGTCGGGCTGATCACCGTCGGTGGCTCGCCGACGGTCTGCGCTGCGCTGCTGCATGTATGACACGGACCGCGCCGGGATGATGGTCCTGTCCAGGTAGCGGCGCGACCGCGACGAGGCGGGCAGGGACGTAACGCAACCGGCCGCGCTCGATCTGACGCGGGCTGACGTAGGAGAACGGTCCGTGCACCGCCCCCGGCCGCGCAGGAACATCCCGCGGTCTGCCACACCGCTTCGCGAAGAGGACCCACGAGGCGCTGACCACGCAGCGCGTGGAACGCCGCCACTGTCTGAACGTTCAGTGCCCCGTACTCCGGGGCTTTTAGCGCTGGGCTTCGACCTGACCAGTTACCAAGCCGCCAGTCTGCTTACCGGGCCTCCTGGCGGCCACCGGCCCCGATTCACACCGGCAAACAAACGCGAGCTTGCGACCGGTAGACCAGCCGCTACAGGGATTACCTCCGCATGCTGGACACCCGGAAAATTGTGGCTAGGATCGCCCCCGTCAGGTACAGGTATCTGGAGGTTCTTGGTGTCCATAGGTTCCGCTCGCGGCCCGTTGTTGAGGACGACGTCCGCTGGTCTGCTCGCCGCCCTGGTCTTCGGCCTGGGCGCGTGCGGCGGGTCGCATAACACGGCGAGCAGTACGTGCAATACCACGGCGGTGCCGGGTATAGATGCTCAAGGCGTGACGTTAGGCATGCTGACGGCGACGGAGGGCCCAACGGCTACGGCGTTGTTACCCTTTCGGGCTGGAGTCGACGCCCGATTGGGCCTGGAGAACTCCAAAGGGGGGGTCAACGGGAGGACTCTGAATTACAAATGGGAGAACGACGACTCGACCGGTACCGGTGGCGCGGCCAGCGTTAAGCGGCTGGTGGAGGTCGACCACGTGTTCGGCATCATCGGCGGCTCGGCGAACACGGCTGATTCGTCCGCCTATCTCGCGGGCCAGGGGGTGCCCGTCACCGGGTTCGCCCCCGACGGCACTTGGCGGCAGCACCCGAACATGGTCGCCTTCTCGAATCCGACAGCGGGCTTGCCCGTCACCACATTCGGCAACGTGATCAAGTCTCAGGGTGGGCATCGGGTCGCTGTTCTCTTCTCCGCTTTCGCAACCGCGAGCGCGGCTCTGGGAGACACTCTGGCCGCCGGTATCCGGGCGATGAACATGCCGGTGGATCAGATCAGGGTTTCCCCGAGCGCGGCGGACTACGGGCAGATCGCCCGGAAGCTGCGCGCGGACAACGTGGATACGCTGGTGTCCAACCTCGACCCCGGCCAACTGGCGGCCATCGTGTCCGCGTTGGTCGCCGCCGGCAGCCCGCGCCCCCTCGCCCTTTCAACCGTCGGTTACTCCCAGAGTGCTATTCAGGCAGTCGGCTCGCAACTTGACGGTACGTACTTCTTCTCGGAGACGCGACCCTTCGAGCTTCCGACCCCGGCCCTGAATGAGTATCAATCGGCGGTCGCCGCCTACGCGCCGTATCTCCAGGATGCGGAGCAGACGGTCGCGGAGGCAGGGTGGATCTCCGCCGACATGTTCGTCCAGGGTCTGCGGCGGGCGGAAACGTGTCCGACCCGGTCGTCATTCCTGACCGCGCTGCGCGGAATCAGCGCCTATGACGCGGACGGTCTGCTGGCGCGGCCCGTCGATCTCGCCTCGCCCCGCCCATCGATCGACCCGTGCTACTTCCTGGTCAGGGCGACGGCCGGGCACTTCGTCGCCGCGCAGCCGCCGGTCGCGTGTGGCCAGGCACTGGGCGGATGACCTGGCCGACGCGCCGGATGACATGTAGTCCGTCGCCTCGTTGACGAACCGCCGCCCGCGTCCATCCACGATGAACGACCCCGGCAGCGCCCGCTCCGCGAGGAGCACCAAGGGATCGCGGCCCGGCATCGGCGCGACAGCCGGGAACCACCAGGCCTGATCCATCAGATCGACATCAGCTCCGACGTCCTGGCCTACCCGAATGCATCGCCGGCACAGCGGGCGACCCGCAAGATCAAGATCCCGCGCCAGACTATTCGACGGCGACGAAGGCCAAGGAGCGGACGGCGTTGGACGGGCAGTCAACCCGCACCCCGCCAGGCCGCCGCAGGCGCGACCGAAAGGGCCAGGGCGAAGCTTTCACGCCGGGCAGCGTGCCCGAAGGGCCAGGGGACCCGCAACGTCGGTCACCACATGAGCCGTATAGACCTGATAACGTTCGCCCGCCAATAGCGCTGCAACCTGGGCTTGACGAGCCGGGGATCGACGGATGGCCCTGACGGCCGACGGACGGCTCCGTCGGGGTGCTCTGTGTCCCATGTCTTGGGCTTGCACTGGCTTTCCGGCGTGAATGATCAAGATCCGATCGGGCGACGATGCCATCGGGAGGACGTCAGGATGTCGACGAAGAGGTCGAACTTGGTGATCGAAGATCGACCCAAGTCTGATGACAGTTACGGCATGGACAAGCTCGCCGCGGAGGCGGCCAGCGGCACCACCCGAGAGGACAACTGGGTCGCCCGTTGGCGGAACCTGCTCAACGCGCGGCTCCCGCGGCCCGAGGACATCACCGAGGCTGTTTCGTTACTCGTGTCCGACCGGGCCAAGTGGATCAGGGGTGGGGAGAGCAAGGTCGACGCCGGATTCTCGCTGTTGTGAGCGACGACGACGGATCCGCGTCGTCCGCGTCCCCGGAGGCCTCGATCAGGCGGTGGATCGAGCACCACGTCGGGGCCCGGGTGGTCTCGGTGCGACGAGAGGGTCGGTGGCGCCCGGCGTGGTACGCCGAGATCGAGCGGGACGGGCGCGCGAGCGGGCTCTACGTGCGCGGGGACCGGGGACACGGGTTCTCGTACCCACTCGAACGCGAGGCGGAGACGCTGCGGATGTTCGAGCGGCACGGCGTCCGGGTGCCGCACGTCCACGGCCTGCTGGACAACCCGAAAGCCATCGTCATGGACCGGGTCCCGGGGGAACGGCAGCTCTCGGGCACCGCCGACCCCGACGAGCAGTCCGCCGTGATCGAGTCGTACCTCGCGCAGCTGGTACGGATCCACGGGATCCCGCTGCCCGACGCGGCCGCGGCCGGTCTCGATGTGCCGGTCGCGGCCGTGGACGTACACCTGGCCTTCCACCGTACGCGCAGCGCCGTCTACCGGAGGTTCAAGGGCCGACCGGAGCCGATGGTCGAGTTCGTCATGAAGTGGCTCGCCCGCAACGTGCCGACGCATCGGGACCGGCGGGCGGTCGCGACGGTCGACGCCGGCCAGTTCCTCGTCGACGACGGCCGGGTCAGCGCGGTCTACGACCTGGAGCTCGTGCATGTCACCGATCCCCAGGCCGACCTCGCCGGGCTGCGCATCCGCAACGCCTTCGAGCCGCTCGGGGACCTGAGGCACATCTTCCGCCGCTACACCGAGCTCACGGGGGACCCCGTCGATCGCGGCACCGTCAACTTCCACACCATGGTGTTCGCGCTGTCGGCCAACCAGGCGATCGCCCGGATCAGAACTCAGCCCACGCGCGACTACGTCCAGTACTTCACCTGGGAGGTCAGCGGTTCGCTGCTGGCCCTGTCCGCCCTGGCCGAGGACCTGGGCGTCACGCTCACCGCCCCCTCGGTGGATCGAGGCCGCCCCGCCGAGCCGCTCAGCGACTCGCTAGCCGCCGCCCTCGAGCTGTGGACCCCACCCGAGGACGCGTACGAGCGCTCTCTCGTCGACCACCTCGTGGAGCACCTGCGGCTGGTCCGGACGCTCGGCCCCCGTCTCCATGCCGAGCACGTCGACGACGTCGCGGCGCTCATCGGCAGGGCGCCGACGGACCCTGCCGGGCCGGACGCTGACCTCGAGCGCTTCGTGCTCGAGGCCGGACCGGACCAGGACGTGGCGATCCTCGAGGTCCTGGTCCGGCGTGCGCAGCGGCAGCGGCTGCTCGTGCCGCCGATGATCGCCGAGACGTCCGCGGCCGGCGCGGTTGGGCCGCACCTCGACTCGTGCTACCTTGAGCCGGTGTCGTCGCTGCTGCGATGACACCGGCCCGGCGCGGGCCCTCACCCCGAGGCCCAGCGCGTGGTGGCCCTCGAGGTCCGCGAGCCGTATCGCTCGACTGTGGGCCGCCTTGGTCGCGACGTACGCCGTCCGGTCGAAGGAGTAGGGGACGAGCCCCGACGTCGACGCCGTGTTCACCAGGTGACCCGACTCCTGCTCGAGGAACACCGGCAGGAACACCTCGTTGCCGCGGACGAGTCCTAGCAGGTTGATGTCGATCGAGCGGCGCCAGACGTCCACTGTCAGGTTCTGGGGTAGACCAAGGGCGACCACCCCGGCGTTGTTGACGACCCGGTCGACCCGACCCCACCGGTCCGGGCAGAAGACCCGCACCGCCGCATGGTCCCCGCTCTGCGTGACATCCAGGACCATGTCCCAGGCCTGCCCTCCCGCGACCGCGACGAGGTCGCGGGTCTCAGCCGCGGACGTGGCATCCACATCGGTGCACACCATGAGCGCCCCGCGGCAGCCGAGGGCCAGTGCCAGTGCCAGTGCCCGGCCGATACCGCTGTCGGCGCCGGTGATGACGGTGACCGATCCGGCGAAGCTACCTGCGGGCGACGGGCACAGCGTCCTGCAGCTACGCTAACTCTTATCAGAGTTTACGAGCCGACGAGCTACGGCAACTCTGGTCAGAGAGGGAGCCGCGCAGTGCGGGCAGGACGGTCGACAACGAGGGTGGCGTCGACGGTGCGCGATCTGGACCGGCGGGCTCCACGCGACCATCGGATCCGCGGGAGTGGGAGAGCGTCATGGGTGAGCGGTTGTCGGGCAAGGTCGCACTCGTCACCGGGGCCGCTCGCGGGCAGGGGCGTAGTCATGCGGTCGCCCTCGCCCGCGAGGGCGCCGATGTGATCACGGTCGACCTCTGCGCACCCATCCCGTCGATCACGGGCTACCCACCGGCGACGGAGGCCGACCTCGCCGAGACCACCAAGCTTGTCGAAGGGCTCGGCAGGCGCGTCGTCGCGCGCGTCGCCGACGTGCGCGAACGCGCCAGCCTGGCCGCCCTGGTCCGCGACGCGGTCGGTGAGCTCGGACGGCTCGACGTCGTCGTCGCGAACGCCGGGGTCGTGTCGATGGCGAAGGACGCGGACGTCATGGCGTTCATCGACACGATATCGATCAACTTCGGCGGCGTCGTCAACACGATCGACGCGGCGTGGCCGCACCTGCGCTCGGGCGCGTCCGTCATCGCCGTCGGATCGATGGCCTCGATGATGGACACGGGCGGCATCGGCGCCTCTCCGGGGGCGCCGGTGGGCGCCGCGGCGTACTCGGAGTCCAAGCGCGACATCGCCCGGTTAGTCCACTACCTCGCGATCGCCGCTGGACGGGACGGCATCCGGGTCAATGCCGTCCATCCTGGCAACGTCAGCACGCCGATGTTCCTGAACGACGACCTGTACCGCGCGTTCCGCCCGGATCTGATGAACCCCACGCGGGAGGACGCGATGCAGACCTCGTTGCAGATGCACGTCCTGCCGACGGACGTGATCGACCCGCGGGACATCAGCAATGCCGTGGTGTTCCTCGCCTCCGACGAGGCGCGGTTCGTCACGGGTCTGCAGCTGAGTGTCGACGCCGGTGGGCGCCTGCGGACGAGCAAGAGCGGAGCGCCGGTCTCCTGACCCCGAATCGCCCCGCGACCCCCGTCCGCGCACTGAACCCCCATTCGCGAGGATCCGCGCCCAGCGCGCGCGGGACTGGGTGCAGTACTACACCTGGGAGGTGTCGGGCTCGAGTACCTCTACGGTGTGCGGACACAGGTGCCCTCGAGGTTGAACGAGAAATGGTGAAAGGGGCACACGATCGATTCACCATCTACGCGACCTCCGTACATCCAGCTCTCCCTCGCCGACGACAAGGAGACCGGCGCCCGACTGCTCGACGCCCTGACCGCCCTCTCCCAAGCCGCCCCGGGCCTCCCCCCACCCCCGAGTGGCCCTGCCCGACCTGGCCGAACTGGAGCTGGAGACGGTCATGCTGCCCCGCGACGCCTTCTTCAGCCCGACCGAGGACGTCCCCCTCGAACGCACAAGCGCGAACGACAGCAGGACTGAGATCGATCTGACCGGGAGCACGCCGAGACCAACCAGGCGGCCCCGCCCGCGCCGACGGCGGTGGCCGCCGGCGAGGGGCCCGCCGACGGCCCGTCGTCCCTGGCGATCGATGCTGGCCTTCGTCTGCGTCGGCTGGCCGACCTCTCCCTCGGGCCATAGCCGACGAGTACCGAGGACGGTACTTCGGACAGCGTGGGGCCAGTTGTGGACCGTGCTGGCATGCCAGGGCAGCCTGGACGGTGACGGGAGCACCTGACCTCGATTCCCGGCCATCGGCGCGGCGAGTACTGCGCGGCGAGTACTGCGCGGCGAGTGCCGCGCGGCGAGGTCACCCGTGCCCAGGGCGAGCTGGGCGTCCCGACCGGAGGAACCCGATGAAGATCGATTCGGTACTCACGAAGGACATCGACGTCACCGCGTCCGCCGCCCGCGAGATCGAACAGGCCGGCTACGACGGCCTGTGGGTAGGCGAGACCCGCCACGACCCGTTCCTGCAGGTGTTCCAGGCTCTGCAGGCCACCGAGAACATCACCGTGGGCACGTCCATCGCGATCGCCTTCGCCCGGACCCCGATGACGACGGCGAACGTCGCGTACGACCTCGCGCGCCATGCCAGGGGCCGGTTCGTGCTCGGGCTCGGCTCGCAGGTCAAGCCGCACATCGAGCGCCGGTTCTCGATGCCGTGGTCGAGCCCGGCCGCCCGGATGCGCGAGTTCGTGCTCGCGCTCAAGGCGATCTGGACCGCCTGGCAGGAGGAGAGCAAGCTCGACTTCCAGGGCGAGTTCTACACCCACACCCTGATGACCCCGTTCTTCGCGCCGCCGCCGCACCCGGCCGGCCCGCCGCCGGTGTTCGTCGCCGGCGTGAACACGGTGATGACCGAGATCGCCGGCGAGGTCGCCGACGGCTTCTTCATCCACCCGTTCACCACCCCCCGCTACCTCGACGAGGTGACCCTGCCGGCGCTGCGGCGCGGGCGGGAGAAGTCCGGGAAGGCGCTGGAGGGCTTCGAGATCGCCGGGCCGTCGTTCGTCGCCGTCGGGCGCACCGAGGAGGAGATGGCCACCGCGATCGCCGGCACCAAGGCCCAGATCGCGTTCTACGCCTCCACCCCCGCCTACCGGTCCGTGCTGGAGCTGCACGGCTGGGGCGATCTGCAGCCGGAGCTGACCCGGCTGACCAAGGAAGGCAGGTGGGAGTCGATGGCCGATCTCATCGACGACGAGATGCTGCACACGTTCGCCGTCGTCGGCTCGCCCGACGAGGTCGGCCCGGCGCTGGTCGCGAAGCTCGGTGACTTCGTCACCCGGATGACCATCTACGCGACCTACAAGACCGACCCCGAGTTGCTGCCGGCACTGCAACGGGCAGTCCGCGCCGCCTGAGGACACCTCCAGCCAGCAGCCGCACGGCTCAGCCATCCTTGACGATATCGTCAGACGATGCTCTCCTTAGCCAGCCAGCGTCGCGACCGGTAGCTCTCCCGCCTTGGGAGCGACGACGATCGGGCCCGGGGCCACCACGCGGACGGTTCCGGCGAGGCAGGTATCCAGGAGGGGCCGGTTGATCGACTTCGAAAACGTGGCCAGCGCCGTCGGCCGGCTGTCAGCCATGTTCGCCGGCGACGGCGCGGCCTTACGCCTGACCGCCGTTGACGAGAACCTCGGCACTGTTGAGCTGGCCCTGGCGCTCGAAGACGTGGACTGCGCGGACTGCGTGCTCCCGCCGGAACAGCTTCTCGACGTCGTCAACGGGGCACTACGTCGCGACGTCCCGGGCCTGCGCGACCTGCGCCTCCACGACCCGAGGGCACTGGCACTCGCCATCGATATGACGGCCTCGTCAAAGTCGTCGCTGTCCACCCTGTCCACGCCTCCTGTCGGCCCGAAGGACACGCTGACCGTGGTGGACCCCACCGGCGACGTCGATCCCGGCAACCCCGATCCGGGGCCCGACGCGGGCCCGCTGGCCGGCCGCCGGGTCGGCTTCCGGGTCGACGTCCTGTGGCCCGCGTGGGACTGGACCGTCGAGGAGTGGACTCGCGAGCTGGCGGGTGCCGGCGCGGTCGTGGCGAGCTGGCGTCGGGCGCAGGGTCTCAAGGGCGCCGAGGGTGAGCGCAAGCAGGCCGAGTACGACGCGTTCGTCAGCGGGGCCGACATCCTGATCTCCGGTCTCGGCAACTGTGGGTCGTGCACCTCCTGGAGTGTCAAGGACGGTCTGGCCGGTCTGAACCGGGGTCTGCCCTCGATCGTGGCGGTCACCGCGCATTTCGAGACCCTGGCCCGCACACTTGCCGCCGAGCAGGGGCGAAGCGGGCTGCGTCTGATCGTGTTGCCGTTCTCGCTGCACACGCTGTCCGAACAGGAGGTACGGGCGCACGCGCGCGCACTGTTCCCGCGCCTGCTCGAGAATCTGGGAGCCACCGTCTGATGACCGCGACCACCTCATGACCGCGACCACACCGGCGCCGGCGAGCCGCGCGGCCCGCGTCGAGGCGCCGGCCGACCCCGAGGACTTCGAGGCGTTCGCCCGGGCCCGCGGGTGGGGCGACGGCCTCCCGTTGGTGCCGCCGACCCCGCGGCGGGTGGACCGCTACCTCGCCGTGTCCGGGCTGCGGCCGGACGACGTGGTCGCTGTGCTGCCACCGTCGGGAGCGGCGTGCACGGCAGAGAAGCTGGCCGTCAACGCGGTGATGGCTGGCGCCCCGGCCGAGGCGATGCCGCTGCTACGCGCGGTCGTCGAGGCCGCGGCCGACCCGGCCTTCGAACTGCACGCGCTGAACGCCACCACCGGTTCGGTCACGCCGGCGGTGGTGGTCAACGGGCCCGTCCGCCACCGGCTCGAGATTCCGTACGGGGCTGGCTGCCTCGGTGGCGCCGACGGCTCGGCGCCGGCCATCGGCCGAGCGCTTCGGCTGGTCATGCGCAACGTCGCGGGTCAGCGGATCGGGGTGACCTCGCAGAGCACGTTCGGCCAGCCGGGACGGGTCGCTGGCATCGTGTTCGCCGAGTGGGAGGAGCGCTCCCCCTGGGCGCCGCTGGCCGAGCGGCGCGGCGTCGCCGGCGACGCGGTCACCGTGTTCGGCGCGATGGGCACCGCCAACATCTGCGAGGTGACTGCGCGCGACCCTGACGTGCTGCTGCGGTTCATCGGGCGGGCGCTCGCCCACACCGGCGCCAACGGCTTCCTCGTGCAACTGTCGTTCGCCGAGGTACTCGTGGCGCTCAACCCGGTCTGGGCACAGCTGATCGGTCAGGCCTATCCGGACGTCGAGGACGTGCAGCGGCTGCTGTGGGAGCACGCGTCCGTACCGCTGTCCGAGTGGCCCGAGCAGCACCAGCGTCAGTTCGAGGACATCGGCTGGGTGGACGAACGCGGTCGGGTCCGGCTCACCCGCCGCTGGCAGGACGTGATCGTCACCGTGGCTGGCGGCCTCGGCGGGCTGCACGCCGCCGCGCTGCACAGCTGGGGAACGACCATCACCCAGACCCGGCCGGTCCCGGCCCTTCCCACCTCGGCCGGGCAGGAGCCGGCCGCGGCGGCGCTGACGGCGCGCGAGCGCGGATGACCGCCGGCGCGCTGGCCGGGCTGCGAGTCCTGGACGCGGCGTCGCTCTACGCGGCGCCGCTAATCGCGAGCCTGCTCGCCGACCACGGGGCCGATGTCGTGAAGGTGGAGCCACCCGGCGGCGACGGCTACCGGGCGACACCATTCTGGCCGCTGGTCGCCCGGGGCAAGCGTTCGGTGGTGCTCGACCTCGGGGACCCGGCCGGGCGGGCGGCGCTGCGCGGGCTGGTGGCGACAGCCGACGTCGTGGTGGTCAACGAGCCCGCCGAGCGGCTGGCCCGGCGGGGCCTCGATCCTGCCAGCCTGCTCGCGGTGAACCCTGGACTGGTGGTCGCGCACGTGAGCGGCTACGGGGCCGACGGCCCGTACGCGGCCCGCCCGGGTAACGGCACGCTCAGCGAGGCGTTCGCGGGGCTGACGCACATGACCGGCGCGGCGGACGGGCCACCGGTGCTGCCGTCCGTCCCGCTCGGCGACGCGGTGATGGCATTTGCCGGCGCCTTCGGGGTGCTCGCTGCCTGCCTCGACGTCCGAGCCGGCGGCGGACGGGGCCGGGTGGTCGACGTGAACCCGGTCGAGCCAATGCTGCACGTCGTCGGCCCGACACTGACCGGCCCGACACTGACCGGCCCGACACTGACCGGCCCGACACTGACCGCCGCGGTCGCCGGCCGAGCCGACCCACCGGGCCCGGCGGCTACCGTCCCTCACCCGCCTGGCCGGCTCGGCAGCCGGATGGACGGCGCGGCCCTGCGCAACGTCTTCGCGACGGCGGACGGCCACTGGGTAGCGATCAGTGTCTCCACCGCGCGCCAGCTTTCCAGCCTCGCCGTACTCGTCGGCGCGCCCACCGACGCGGCGGGGCCGGAGCTGGAGGAGGCGGTGCGCGGCTGGCTGGCCGACCGGTGCCGCGCGGACGTCATCGAACGGCTCACCCTGGCCCGGCTCCCCGTCGCGCCGGTGAACACCGCCCACGACGTGGTCGCCGATCCACACGTGCTGCACCGACGCGCCCTACGCCGGCTGCGTACCACCGACGGCCGAACCGTCCTGGTGCCCGCGGCGACGCCCCGCGCCGACGAGGGCGCGCGCGCCGCGGCCGACGCCACCACCGAGCCAGAAGTGCTCCCGACCGTGGGGCAGCACACCGCGCAGGTGCTCGCGGAGTGGATCACGGCCGGTCGCCGCGGCTAAGGCCGCGGGCCGGGCGACGCCCACGCCGACCACAGCGATCTCGGCGTTACCGGGCCGCGCTCGGCTATGGCGTGGTAGATGTCGCGGAATGTCATGTCGTTGCCCGGTGTGTGGTTGCCCGGCCGGTTGAAGAACGTCGGTGGGTGCTCGGCCAGCACGGGGCGCCCGCGGCCGTAGGTGGTCGGGCAGGCGGTCAGAGGCGTTCGATGATGGTGACGTTCGCCATGCCGCCGCCCTCGCACATCGTCTGCAGGCCGAGGCGGCCTCCGGTGGCCTCGAGGTAGTTGAGCAGCGTCGACATCAGCCGCGTGCCGGAGCCGCCCAGCGCGTGGCCCAGGGCGATCGCGCCGCCGCACGGGTTGAGCCTGTCCTCGTCGGCGTCGAACTCGGCCGCCCAGGCCAGCGGCACGGAGGCGAAGGCCTCGTTGACCTCGTAGGCGTCGATGTCCGCCAGCGCGAGACCGCTGCGCGTCAGCGCCTTGTGGGTGGCCGGGATCGGGCCGGTGAGCATGATCTCGGGGTCGCTGCCGGCGACCGCGAACGTGTGGAAACGGGCCCGGGGGACGAGGCCGAGTGCCGCCGCCTTCTCCTCGCTCATGATCAGCGCGGCGGACGCGCCGTCCGTCAGCGGCGAGGAGTTGCCCGGCGTGATGACCCAGCCGATCTCCGGATAGCGGGCCGCGATCTCCTCGTTGTAGAAGCTTGCCCGCAGCCCGGACAGCCCTTCGACGGTCGTCGAGGCGCGCACCGTCTCGTCAACGGTGTGCGACGACCCATCCGGAAGGGCCACCGGGACGATGTCCTTGTCAAAGCCACCCCCGGCGGCATAGGCCGCCGCCCGGGTGTGCGAGCGGGCCGAGTAGGCATCCAGCCGCTCGCGGTCGAGCTTCCAGCGCGCCGCGATCAACTCCGCGCCCACACCCTGGTTCGGCCGGCTCGGGAACCGCGCGGCCAGCGGACCCTGCGGGTTGCCGGTACCCACCGTCGAGCCCATCGGCACCCGGCTCATCGACTCCACCCCACAGGCGATCACGACGTCATAGGCGCCGGCGATCACACCCTGTGCGGCGAAGTGCGCCGCCTGCTGCGACGAGCCGCACTGCCGGTCGACGGTCGTGCCTGGGACGCTTTCGGGGAAGCCCGCCACAAGCAGCGCCGTGCGGCCGATGTTCAGCGCCTGATCGCCGTACTGCCCCACACAGCCCGCGATCACGTCGTCAACGAGCGCCGGATCCAGATCGTTACGCTCCACCAGCGCTCTGATCACGGTAGCGAGCAGGTCAGCGGGATGGACACCCGACAGGGCGCCGCCGGGCTTCCCCTTCCCCGACGCCGTACGGACAATGTCAACGATCACGGCACCGGTCACGAGACAACCATCCAATCGGAGCTACAGTTATCTGATCTAGCTGTTACTGGCGCGGCCTCTACACGGAGGATCAGGAGCAGCACCGCCATTGGACCGCACTCTTGACGTATGTGTCAAACGACCAGACCGGCGTCCGGCCGGCCACCATCCGCTGCCGTGATTGTCAGCCGACCGCCGATCGGTGGAGCCCGCGAGTCCGGGTCGCCAAGGTGCCCTATATCGCGCCCACCGCGCTGGAGCCGCGTCGAGACCAGACGACATGCCCCACACCCCCAAAGACTTGACATTTTCGTCAAATTCGGGATGTCATGCCAGTTGACATCGACATCGACATCGACATCGACATCGACATCGACACCCGACATCGGCATCGGCCTGGCTGGTCAGGCCACGCCGCCGACCGGAGGCGAGGACATGGCCAACACCGGGAGCCCCGGAGACACCGAAGCGGACGACGAGATCGTGGTCACGGCCGGGGACGGAGTGCGCGTCGTCACCCTGAACAGGCCAGCGGTCCGCAACGCGATGACGGCGACGATGGCGCGCACCTACGCCGCCGCGCTGCGCGCCGCCGACGACGATCCGGCCGTGCGCGCCATCGTGGTGACCGGCGCCGGAACGAGCTTCTGCGCCGGCGCCGACCTGGCCATCCTCCGCGAGGGCGCCACCGCCATCCGGGAGTTCCTCCCGGAGCGGGCCGACTATCCGCTGCTCGCCTATCGACTCCGCAAGCCGGTCATCGCGGCCCTCAACGGCCCCGCCATCGGCATCGGCGTCGCTTACGCGCTTGGCAGTGACATCCGAATCGCCGCCGAGTCGGCCACCCTGGCCACGCTGTTCTCCCGGATGGGCCTGGTCGCCGAGTACGGCCTGTCCTGGCAGCTTCCCCGCCTCGTCGGCCTGCAGGCCGCGCTCGACCTGCTGCTCAGCGGTCGCTCCGTCGGCGCCACCGAGGCCGCGAGCCTCGGACTGGTGCACCGCGTCGTTCCGGACGGCACCACGCTCGACGCCGCCCTCGACTACGCGAAGGAGCTGGCCGCCCATTGCTCCCCCGCCTCCCTCGCCGCGATGAAGGCGCAGGTCTACGCCGACCTCGGCCGCGGCTTCGACGAGTCACTCACCGACACCATCGCCCGCATGAACGCCTCGTTTGACGGCCCCGACCTCGCCGAGGCACTCGCGGCCAGAGCCAGCAAACGGCCGGCCGTCTTCCGCCCGCTCCCAACCTGACAGCACCCACCGCGTTCCCCGCGCGACCGGAGGGCGCACGATCACGCGGGCGCGCCGCGCACGCCCGCGTGATCGAGGCGACGACTCCAGCGGGGATCAGCCGTCCACGGCTCCCGTGCCGGCCTGGCTCAGGAGGGCGGCCGACAGGTCGCCGCCCGACTCGGCCTTGCGCCGGCCCATGCTCTTGATCTCTACATCGACGTCGGCTGCCTCGGCGCGCAGGGCGCGGACGGTGGCCCGCTCCTTCGGCCGGTGCGCGAACGGGTCGAACGAGAAGCAGCGCATCGCGTTCTCATGGGTGATCTTGTTGATCTCATCGTCGGGCAGCTCCGCGAGGTCCTTCCACAGCATCTCCGGGCCGTGCGGCCAGGTGGAGTCGGAGTGCGGGTAGTCCAGCTCCCACATCATCTTGTCGACGCCGACCTTCTCCCGGAGCTGGACACCGGTCGGGTCGTCGATGAAGCACGTCCAGAGGTGGTCGTGGAAAACCTGGCTGGGCAGCCGGCCACCGAGGTCGGTGAACGTCCAGGCGCGGTGGTGCTGGTAGACGTAGTCGGCGCGCTCCAGCGCGTACGGGATCCAGCCGTTGCCACCCTCGGAGATCGCGATTTGCAGGTTCGGGATCCGCGTGAAGATGCTGGAGAACACCAGGTCGGTCACGGCCATCAGGCTGTTCGTCGGCGTCAGTGCCATCATCACCTCGGGTGGCGCCCCCGGTGAGGTCATCGGCAGGCTCGACGACGAGCCGATGTGTAGGCAGACGGTGACGTTTTCCTCGGCGCAGGCGCGCAGGAACGGGTCCCAGTGGTCGGTGTGGTAGCCGGGCAGGCCCAGCTTGGACGGGTTCTCCGAGAAGGTGACCGTGCGGCAGCCCTTCGCGGCGACCCGGCGGACCTCGGCCGCGGCAAGCTCCGGGTCCCACAGGACGGGCAGCGACAGCGGGATGAACCGGTCCGGGTGGCTGCCGGCCCACTCGTCGATGTGCCAGTCGTTGTAGGCGCGCACGCAGGCCAGCGCCAGGTCCTTGTCCTTGGCGCGCAGAAACAGCTGGCCGCAGAAGTGCGGGAACGTCGGGAAGTTCAGCCCGGCGAGCACACCACCGGCGCTCATGTCCCTGACCCGCTCGCCCGCGTCGTAACAACCGGGTCGCATCTGCGCGTACTCGGTCGGGTCGAGCCCGTACTCCTCCGGCGGGCAGCCGGCGACGGCGTTCAGCCCCACGTTCGGCGCGAACCCGTCCTCGTACGCCCAGAGGTCACCGCCGCCCGGTCCCTTGACGATGCGCGGCGCCCGGTCCCGGTAGCGCTCCGGAATGTGCGCGTCGAACATGGTCGGCGGCTCGATAACATGATCATCCACACTGATCAGGATCAGGTCTTCGACGTCCACCCCGGCCCCTTCCCTCGGGCTAACACAAACTTGAACATAATGTCATTTGATCGTAGGCAGTTATGCCGAAAAACACAACAGGCCTCTTGGGCGGCAACGCCCGGAGTGGATATGCGCTGGTCACGACACCAATCCGCGCCAAAGCAAGCACCTCAACGCCAGATGACGTCATCATCAAATTCCCCTGAGGTTCGACGTGTCGGGCGCGGCTCCGCGACTCCCTGGCCCGGTCGACCAAGCGCGAGCAGGAGACGACCACCGCGGTGGTCCTGGCCCTCGTGGGACCACCGCGGCCGCGCTCGTCGCGCCTCGTTGGTCGCGGGCCTACCGGGGCTGGAAGCGCTGGGCACCGTCGAGGCGGATGGTCTCGCCATTCAGGTACGGGTTGGTCAGGATGTGCACGACCAGCGCCCCGTACTCGGACGGATGACCTAGGCGCCGCGGGAACGGCACTGCCGCGCCGAACTTCTTCAACGCGTCTTCACCGACCGACTCCATGGCCGGAGTGCGCATGGTACCGGGCGCGACGCAGACCACCCGGATACCGAGCGACCCGAGATCGCGGGCCGCCACCAGGGTCAGCCCCACGACGCCGCCCTTGGCCGCCGAATAGGCCGACTGGCCGATCTGGCCCTCGAACGCCGCGATGCTCGCCGTCGTCACCACCGCGCCGCGTTCGCCGTCCTCGTTCGGCTCCGTCGTCGCGATCGCCGCGGCGGCCAGCCGGAGCACGTTGTAGGTGCCGTTGAGATAGAGGTCGACGGTCTTGCGGAAGCCGTCCATGTCGGCCGGCGACCCGTCGCGCTGCACGACCTTCTGCGCGACTCCGAATCCACCGTGGGCCGCCATCGCGAACCGGAACGTCCCCAGCTCGCCCGCCACCGCGATCGCCGCGTGCACCGACTCGTCGTCGAGAACGTTGGTCCGGGCGTAGCGGACCGACGGGCCGAGTTCGGCCGCGAGCTTCTCGCCCTTCTCATCGTTGAGGTCCGCGATCACGGCGGCCCCGCCAGCCGCCGCGATCGCGCGGACGGTCGCCTCGCCCAGCCCACCAGCTCCGCCGGTGACCAGCGCGACGTTCCCGGCCAGTTCCATGAGGTCTCCTCTTCTAAACTGGATCAGGTTCGGGGTCGCCTACTGCTCGGCCAGTCGCTCGACGGCGGTAGTTTGGCCGCCTTCACCGCCGTCGGGGACGAACCGATCCCGAGGACGATGCGGTCGTTCACGTCGAAAGAATGGTGACGGCCGCGGTGCCCGGGGCGCCGTAGAGCTGGGCGTAGCCGACCCGCGCGTTCGCCACCTGGCGCTCGCCGCAGCGGCCGCGCAGCTGGTTGGCCAGCTCATAGACCTGGCGCAGCCCGGAAGCACCGACCGGCTCGCCGTTGGCCAGCAGCCCACCGTCGGTGTTGACCGGGATTCGCCCGCCGATCTCGGTCGCTCCCTCGGCCAGCAGTTTCTCCTGCTCACCGTCCTCGCAGAACCCGTTCTCAGCCATATGGATGACCTCCGAGCCCGCGTCGGTGTCCTGAAGCTGCGCGACGTCGACGTCGTCCGGGCCGATACCGGCCTGCTCGTAGGCGGCCTTCGACGCGAACACGGTGGGGCTGGGCGCCGCGTCCAGCCCCACCGACGGGCTCAGCACCTCCAACGCGCCCTCCCGCCGGGAGAACAGCTGACTCGCCCGCAGGTAGACCGGCGTGTCCGTGTAACGATGGGCGAGATCGGCCCGGCACACCACCGCCGCCGCCGCGCCCTCGTCCGGGCCGCAGTACATGTACTGGGTGA